>Ga0257125_1000005_pt1 | contig 526271 bp, 555 predicted proteins | sample SI106_200metaG_FD_190183 | JGI IMG/M metagenome (GOLD analysis project Ga0257125, IMG submission 190183) | Marine microbial communities from Saanich Inlet, British Columbia, Canada - SI106_200 | ecosystem: Environmental > Aquatic > Marine > Inlet | place: Canada: British Columbia | collected... | reverse complement strand
AACAAACGGACCGTACTTTATGTAGTAAAGAGGATCCTTGCGTTCTTCATACTCCACTTCTAGCTGGGAATAGCTTGTTCCACACCTAGTACAGTAATTAACTAGTTTCTTGCCTCTGTAAACCAAGTTTTTCTCATGCAGTTTAATAAAGGTATCAAGCACCAGATCCACGACATCTTCGTCTAACGTAAACTTTAATCTACTCCAGTCTGCACTTGCCCCCAATCTCTTCATCTGGGAAACAGCCACCCCACTATTTTCCTGAACATAGTCCCAAATCATCTGGTAAAGTTCTTCATTCTCAAAATCAAATCTACTCTGACCTTTTTTCAAAAGCTTTTTCTCAAAAACATACTGAGTCTCAATTCCCGCATGGTCTGTTCCTGGAAGCCACAAGGTATTCTCACCCTTCATCCTGTGGTATCTAACCAAGAGATCCTCTACAGACACAAACATAGCATGCCCAACATGCATAGGGTCATTTGCGTTTGGCGGCGGCATAATAACACAGAAAGGTTTTTTACCACTTGCCAAACCTTCTTTACCTGATGGCGCTGTAAAAGCACCACTCTTTTCCCATTTCTTATATATCCTGTCTTCTTCTTTTTTATGATTCCAAGTCTTCTCCATGCTCATATTCTACCTCAAAAAACCTTTTACGATATAATGAATTCACAATAGTTAGCGTTTTAAAAAAAGGGGGTGATTTACTTGAAAAAGGGTACAGTAACCCACTACTATGACAAACTTGGTGTCGGCATCATCAAGCTTTCTTCTGGTCTAAAACTTGGGGACTCTCTCACCATAAAAAACAAAAAAGGCGACGAGATCTTCACCCAAGACGTCACTTCTATGCATGTCGACCACAAACCAGTTAACTCTGCCAAAAAAGGCGACGAGGTCGGACTCAAACTAGACAAACCAGTTCAAAAGGGCTGGCAAACCCACGTTTAATAAACTTACGTGACGAGGCCCAACCCTGCCACTAACCCTCCAGGCTCCAGCGGGGGAGTCTGTCTACTTTGTCAAAATCTTTTTCTTCTATCACCTCACCTCTCAAGGCTTTTTGGTATGCAGCCAGACCAATCATCCCGGCATTATCTCCACACAGCATCCTTTCTCCAGGGAAGTAGACCTTAATCCCCAACTCTTTTCCTAACTCCTCCAATTTTTCCTGCAATCTCTTGTTTATCACTACTCCACCACCCACCAACAAACTCTCTACCTTACCTTTTTCTAAATATGGTATCGCATTAACCCTTACCACTCTAACTAAGTGCTCAAAGCAAGCTTCTTGATAACTAGCTGCTAAATTTTGAATAGTTTTCTCATCTAACTCACCATCTATCTTGATTTTCTCAATCAGTCTTAGAAGAGCTGTTTTCAATCCCGAATAACTAAATCTGCCTTCACTCTCCCTACCTTTTAAAGGCATCGGCAGATCAAAAGCATCCATCTCTCCCAACAGAGCTATTTTTTCAATTACCGGCCCACCTGGGTAACCCAAACCCAACATCTTGGCTGCCTTGTCTAGTGCCTCCCCTAAAGCATCATCAGCCGTCTTAGCAATAATCTTGTACTTGCCAGACCCTTCAGCCAAGACTAACTCTGTGTGTCCACCAGACACTATTAAAGCTAAAGATACCTCCGTTTCACCATTCGGTGCGCTTGCTAACACGTGTCCTTCTAAGTGGTTCGTCTTGATAAGTCCCACTCCCCATTTCTTTGCCAGCTCTTTAGCCTTTAAAATTCCTACCTCTAAGGCAATGGCCAGTCCTGGACCAACCGTTACTGCTACAAAATCTGCTTGCTTCACATCCACCTCTTCTAAGGCCTGCTCTACAATCTGGTCGATCCTTTCCTGGTGAGCTCTTTTAGCAATACTAGGCACCACTCCACCCCAAGGTGCATGAAGCTTTATCTGACTCCAGACAACATTAGACTTAATTACTCCATCAATCACTACCGCCGCACTGGTCTCATCACAACTGGTTTCAATAGCTAATATAGTCATTTTATCTCAATAATCCTTTCATCATCTTTAGCACCATAACTCAACTTAACCCACACAATTTTAATCTTACCCACAACCTTTTCCAACACATCCTTTACCTGGTCAGCCCACTCAACAACGATTACCTGTTTATCCATAATCCTTTTTTCAAATCCTATCTCCAAAAGTTCCCTACTATCTTCTATTCTCCAAGCATCGATGTGGGCCAACTTACCTAAGCCATACTCTGCCTCTAGGGTAAAGGTGGGGGAGATAACATCATCCTTTATTCCCATCGCCTTAGCCAACCCTTTTACTAGCTGCGTCTTGCCCGCCCCAAGCTCTCCCTCCAAAGCAAACACCACAGCCTGCTTACCTAAGTATTGTTCATTCTGTTTCCACAACCTACCCCCAACTTCTTGAGTCTCCTTTTCGTTATTAGTTATTATCTTTTCCATCACTTGATATTTTACCCTATTCACTCTCCAAACCCCATAACACCAAAATTATCAAAAAATAATATATAATCAACTTTCTAGCAGCTTAAAAATTCAACATTTTCAATTCATCAGGAGGCGCAAGATGTGTCAAGAAGAAAAAAATTTCTAGAAACATTTGGAAACGATCAAGAAATAACCGTAAAAAAAATACCCTCTTTAGAAGTATCCATTAACAACAGCCTTGAATTAGCAATCTTGCTCGGAGCAGTAGTTTTTAAGTTTGGATATCCAGAGTTGGATAAAGAATATTCTGGAAGAGGCCAGTATCCAACTAAATGTCTCGTTCCAGTTGAAATACTGTGTCAATCATGTGTTCAAGCATATTTAAAACCGGTCAAACTACCTGATCATTGTGAAGTGAAAATAATTCATACAGATAATGGCTGGAGGTTTCAGGCTTTCTTTTACGGAAAAAGCATAAGACTTAGTCTTTTCCCAGAAGAATCTCTCGTCGACACCGTTGAATTTCATTGTTGAAAAACTTTACCCATCCTGCAAGCCTCAAAACCTTGCAGGGTTTTTCTTGTCAGCTTCCTATCCCTCTTAAGTACACCGCTTGCCAAGGTCTAAAGTTAGAATAGAACGTCTTTTCATAAATCATCTCTCCATCTCTCTCTACTTTGTACTCAAACGACGTCTTGGCTCCCCACGCCGCCCAATCAATCTGTTCTATCACCCCCACCGGTAGGGTAGGATCATCTTCATACAAAGCTTCTGGTGGTGGGCTCTGGCCCCAAACCTTTGGTTCGCTAATACTTGAAACCCTACCATCACTGGTTCCAAAAATATCAATATGCATAGCCACATTTCTTGTGTCCACCACTGTCTGTATTAAAATATGTCCCGGTGTATCATTCAAAAACTTTAGATCAGCCGTTGGAGCATAGACAGTAGCATCGATCCCTGGGCCAGAATCTTGCTCGTAATATCCCACTCTGTAAGAGTGAGCTTTTCTTTGAACAATCGGTAAACCCGCTTCCATCGCTGCTCTAAACATGGTGGTAGACACCTGGCAAGTACCACCTCCATCACCCAGAACAGTTCGTCCATCTTTAATTACATAAGCGCTTCTATATCCAGTTGAGGAGGAGATCTCACCTACTTCTCTGTTAAAAGAAAATACCTCTCCTGGTGGGATCAAAGCATAATTAATTCTCCTGGCAGCCAAGGCCACGTTAAATATTCTACTGGGTATAGAGTGGGAGAACAAAGACTCACCCCTACCTAAAAGTTCCTCGATTCCTAGGTCATTTACCTCACTTGCCTTTATCTCTGGTTCGGTCAAGCTAACCGGCAAGATGATCTCTTCATCAAGATCTACCAAAGCTTTCTCTAAAACAACTCTAAACTTTTCTTGATCTAAACCAACTCCTTTAAGGTCGGACTGAAACTCGACTACTCCACCATCCTCAAACATAAACACCGCATTCCTAGGTTCTCTATTTACCTTGTCCTCAAGTAGCAAAAACAGCTCGTTAAAAGCCATCTCATTTAAGAAAGAATCCGCCACCCCCATTAAATTTAATATCTCCTCTATCGAAAGTTCTTTTTTAAAATTCTCATGTCTAAGCACCATAGTTTTATCCAACCAACTACTAGCTAGTTTTAAGGACTCACTTACTCTTTCCTCACTAAAACTGGCCACATCTTTCTTCACCGGCACCTCGACTATCTGTTTACCTGGTTTCTTCATTGCCTGAATTAGTAAGACGCTCAACCTTTCCTCATCTACCGAAACACCATCCGTCCCAGCTACAAACTCAGGCACTCCTCCTTTTCCAAGAACTATCCTTGCCGACACATACTCTTGTTTTATCTTCTCATCCATCAAGGTAATCATCCCAACAAGTGCATCTTCATCATAGCTAATAGCTGGCTCGATATCTAAAGGTTCAAAAAAGAAAACAATCCTTTCTCTAATTTGGGTAAGTAGGTTCCCACTTCTACCCGCACCCATAGCTAAGTTTGCAGTCCATTCATAGTCATAGACAATCTGTAAGTCAGAGATTTCTAGTGGCTCATCTCCATCATACTTAAGGGTAATTTCACTTGGGTTCTCAACAAACGTATTTTGCAATACCTGTTCAAGGTCGTTACTATTAATCCCAGAAACATCAATCCCCGAAACAGTTACATACGGTATTACCTTGTCTGAAAAAACTCGCCAGTGGGCTAGTAATACCACCACCGCTATTGCCATTGTAATTTCGACCAACCATAGTAACCATCGCATTTTTTTCATAAGCTTATCTTGATATACTAATTGTACACATAATAAAAACATGTCTAACGAAATCCCTTTACCTCTACCAACTCCCACTACTACCCCTGCGCCTGTTGTAGAACCAAAACCTCTTCCACCTCTTCCATCAGACACGCCTCCTCCACCTCCAAACTATAAACCACCAGAACCAGCCACTGCCATACCCAGGAAGAAACCTTCTGTCACAAAACTCATACCCATAGCCGCAGGGATTTTAATTCTAGGGCTGATTATTTTTTTTGTTTTTAAACTTTTCAACAAAAAACCAGCTAGCTCTCAGACCACTCCAATTAAAGTAACCACTCTTACTTACTGGGGACTCTGGGAACCACTTTCAGTTATGCAACCCGTCATATCTGCTTTTGAAAAAGAAAATCCAGGTATAAAAGTAAACTACATCAGCCAGTCTCACAAAGACTATCAACAGAGACTTGGGAACGCATTAACTAGCAAAACCCCTCCCGACATTATTAGGCTTCACACTAGCTGGCTTCCAATATATCTAGACAAATTAATGCCTGCCCCAGCCAACACAGTCTCTGCTGCCCAGATGGAGGCCAATTTCTATCCCACCATCGTCTCCTCTCTAACTTTAAACAACCAAGTTTATGGAGTACCAATAGTCGCCGAAGGCCTAGCTCTTTTCATTAACTCTGCCATGTATCAAGAAGCCTCACTCCAGGTACCAGAAACATGGGAAGACTTAAGAAATAACGCCAAGAAACTAACTCAAAAAGATCCTGACACAGGAAAAATAACCAGAGCTGGGGTAGCTCTTGGCACTACCACCAATGTCAGCCACTGGCCAGACATTGTTTCTTTAATGCTCCTGCAAAACGGAGTCAATCTTTTTAATCCAAGCTCTCAATCGGTTATCGACGCTCTTACTTTTTACACCCTATTTACCACCAGTGATCAAGTCTGGGACATCACCATGCCGGACTCCATCACAGCTTTTGCAACAGGTAATGTAGCCATGATACTTGCTCCAAGCTGGAGAGCTAAAGAAATTCAAACAATAAACCCTGCCCTTGTCTGGCAGACCTCCGTAGTTCCCCAACTTCCAGACACCTTACCTGTATCTTGGGCATCTATCTGGTTCGAAGCTGTTCCAAAAAACGCCCCTAACTACAAAGAAGCCTGGCAGTTCTTAACTTTCCTAAGCTCTGCTAAAGCCCAACAGATTTTTTTCGAGTCTGCAGCTAGGGACAGGGGAACGCCTCAACCACCTGCCAGCAAAGAACTTACCTCTCTTGCTGGGCAAAACCCAATCCTCCAACCATTCATTGCAGATCTCCCCAATGCCAAAACCTTCTATACCGCTTCGATGACTCAAGACCAAACAACCAGTTTAAATTCCAGATTAATAAAATATCTAGAAGACGCGATCAACTCTATCTCGACCGGACAGGGAGAAGAAGGCGCAGTAGACACCATGATCTTAGGATTCAATCAGGTTTTAAGCCAGTTTGGTCTAGCTACTCCCGCTCCACAACCCGTTAAATGAAGGCAAGTCAGCTTCAAAAAACCATTAATTACGCCTCTTTTTTTAATGCATCCTTAACACTTGAGGGTCTTCATTTTTGGTTAATTTCCCCTAAAAAACACTCCTTAGTCGAGGTTCGCAATCTCCTAACTAAACACCCTTCTCTTAAAAAGAAAATTATCTCAACCAAAGACAAATACCTCTTAAAAAAAACTCGCCTAACCAACCAAAAAATCAAAACTGTCCAAAAACTAGTTAACGTTCTAAAGATAGTTCCCAGTATTAAACTAATTGCCTTGACAGGATCTCTTTCGGTTAATAATCCTAAAAAACGAGACGACATAGACCTAATGATCGTTGTAACTCCCAACACCCTTTGGCTAACCCGTCCTCTTGTTATTTTTCTAACCTCAACTTTGTCTATCAGAAGAAAACCAAGAGGTATGGTTACCACCAACACAATCTGTACAAATCTATGGTTAGACCAACTAAATCTCACCGTACCAAAAAACAAACAAAATCTTTATACCGCCCATGAAGTCTTACAGACAAAACCTCTCTTTGATAGGGGAGGTGTTCATCAACAGTTTGTTAAAAAAAATATCTGGACCAAAAAGTATCTAGCTACTGCCTACAACCAGATAGTAAAAACTTCCAAAATCTCTCCCCTAAAGGTCTCTCAACCTAACTGGTTGATAGAAAAACTAAACCTTTTGTTTTTCAAACTTCAGTATCTCTACATGAAGCCCAAGATAACTAAAGAACATATCACTCTTCACTCTGCCTATTTTCATCCCAGAAACCTCTATCTCAAAATCAAAAAACACCTCTTTTAAGCTATAATTACGTTAATGTCTGCACTATTCGCCACTTACATCTATCAACCGTTCCTAAACATTTTGGTGGGCATCTACTGGTTTTTAGGGCAAATAACCAACGCTCAACCAGACATGGGTGTCGCCGTCATAATTTTTGCAGTTTTAATTCGCTTTTTAATGCTACCTCTTACTCTTTCTGCTGATCGATCAGAAAAAGAAAAACGTCAAATCGTAAAAAAAATAGACCACATTCAGGCACAGTACAAAACCGACCCAGAAAAACTAAAAAAAGAAACAAGAAAGATACTAAAATCTAACCCAGGAACACTGGTATCAGAAGGAATAACTCTAACAATCCAAATAATAATCGTTCTCATGCTATATAGAATATTCAAGACCGGTCTCGAAGGAGAAGATCTTCATCTTTTGTATTCATTTCTTCCTTCTGTAGACACACCTATTAACCTAATTTTTCTAAATCAATATGATCTTTCCATCCCTAACACTTTTCTTAATCTCATCCAGTCAGGTTTAATTTTCTGTTTCGAAGCCCTCCAAATGCTTTTCTCTCCCATAAAAAGCTCAAGAAAAGAGTTTCTAAGTCTAGGGATATTTTTACCCATAGTTTCCTTCATAATTTTTGCCCTTCTCCCCGCCGGTAAAAAAGTCTTTATCATCACCTCCATAATCTTCTCAATCTTCTTACTAGTAATAAAACAAGCCATTTTCTGGTATCATTCATTCTTAAGGGTTACACCCGCACAAAAAGAATCTTAAAATATATGGCAGACTTTGATAAATTAGTTGTTTCATTTTTAGTTGACGAAGTAGTTGGTGGTTTTTTTGTATCCGTTCCTCCCGGTCACGTAGCCTGTGTATACGATCGTGGTGGTGGAGTTTTAAAAAAAGTATTAGATCCTGGTCTCCACCTAAAAATCCCTTTTTGGCAAGTAGCCAAGCTTTTTAATGCTCAAATCTTAGAGTACACAATAAGAGAGTCATTTGACGTAAAAGATAGAGAAGTCTTAGGAGACGAACCAGTTTTAACAACAACAAAAGACAATCAAAGTGTCTCAGTAGAAGGCTCTATTCTTTTTAGAATAGACAAACAAAATGCTCCAGAACTATGGGAAAACATAGGTGACAACTTTGTCTCAAAAGTGGTCAGGCCTTACTCTCGCTCAAGAATAAGCAACATCTTCACTCAGTTTAACTCAGAAGGTTTAATTCAAAGCCGTGGGCAGATAGAACAACTTTTAAAAGAAGAGTTGACAAAACTATTTGAAGACAAAGGTCTGATTGTAGAGGGAGTCTTGCTTTCTCGTCTAAAGATGCTTCAAGACGACAAAAAAGAAGAAGTCATCTTTCAGTCACCTGTACCACAACAGTAACACTCATCTTTACTTCGTTGTTTTTCGCTATACTTTAAGTAATGCCTACTTCACCAGACACCTCCATTTTAGAAATCCGTCCAGCCAAGGACTCAGAGGAGTCAGTCACAAACTTTACCCATTTTCTTGCCTCCTTAAGTTCAAGTCTAAGGTCATCACTTTTTGACAGAATCTTAAATAGACATCAAGTAATTTCCTTAGAGATAGCCTGCCTTAATCAGTCTATCTATTTTATTATCACCTGTCCCAGACATCTTGAGTCTTTAGTTAAGTCTCAAATCGCTGCCCAGTATCCCACTTCTATCATTACTCCCATGAAGGACTATCTTTCAACCTGGATGAATCACGGGCAAACAAGTCTAGGACAACTATCTCTTTCCCAGCCCTCCTATCTACCCCTAAGTACCGTTACAGAGGCTGTTCCAGACCACTTAGCTGCCGTTATCGGTGTGCTTTCTCGTCTGTCTGTTGGTCAAGCAGCCATAGTCCAAGTCATCTTTACCTCTGCTCCTAAATCTTGGCTAAGAGCCGCTCACAGTATCTTGAATCCACCCCCTCCACCTCCAGAGACTCCAGCCACCCCGGCCCATCCTCAAAAAGCTCAAATAGAGCTCAAAACCAACCACTCTATTTACTTCACTGATATTCGTTTAGTTACTATCGCCAAAGAACAATCTACCAGTAGGTCAATCCTAACCCAACTAGCCGGCTCTTTTGGTGTCTACACACTATCAGAAGGCAACTCACTTGCCCTAAAAACCCCATCTCAAAACAGTGAGCAAAAACTAAAATCATCCATTATTAGTAGACAAATGAACTGCGCCCCTAAAGGCCAGTACTTAAATATTCTAGAAATTGCCTCCATCTTTCACTTACCCAACAACACTCTAGCCAACTTAAAAAACATCACCTGGGGTAAAACTCTTAAGGGAGAGGCTCCTCAAGATCTACCGATTAACAATCTCTCATCCGATAAAGACAAGATCAACTTCTTTGCCACAACAGAGTTTAAAAACAACGTCAGTGTCTTTGGTATAAAAAAAGGTGACGACCGCCGCCGCCACATGTATATCTTAGGTAAGTCCGGTACCGGTAAAACCACCCTCATCGCCAACATGGCCATCCAAGACATCCAGGCCGGCCACGGCGTAGCCATAATAGACCCACACGGTGACCTGTCCGAGATATTACTTGACTACATTCCAGAAGAAAGAATAAACGACGTCGTCTATCTAGACCCATCAACCAAAGACATCTCCTTTAACCTTAATCCTTTAGTAGTCAAAGACAAACAACACCAAGAGTTAGTTGTCTCAAGTATCCTCTCCATCTTCACCAAGATCTGGGCCAACGTCTGGTCTGCTCGAATGGAGTACATCTTAAGAAACACTCTTTTGACTTTAGTAGAAAAGCCAGGATCAACCCTTCTAGACATACCTAGACTCTTAACCGACTCTAAGTTTAGAAATGAATACTTAGAGTCAGTCAAAGACGAGGTCGTCCATGAGTTCTGGAAGAAGGAATACGACAAATACTCAGAAAGATTCCAGTCAGAGGCCATCTCTCCCATCTTAAACAAGGTCGGTCGTTTCACCACCAGTAGGTTAATTAGAAACATAGTCGGTCACAAACACTCCACAGTAGACATCGAGGACTTAATGAACCAAGGTAAAATAATTATCCTTAACCTAGCTCAAGGGAAAATAGGGGAAGACAACACTGCTTTACTGGGGGCTATGTTCATCACTCAGATGCAGATTGCTGCCATGAACAGAGTCCATGTGCCAGAAGAACAAAGACAAGACTTCTTCCTTTATGTAGACGAGTTCCAAAACTTTGCTACAGAGTCTTTTGTAAAGATCCTTTCCGAAGCCAGAAAGTTTAGACTAAACCTAATTCTAGCCAACCAGTACACTGCCCAGCTTCCAGAAGAAATCCAAAAAGCCATCTTTGGTAACGCCGGTACAGTGGTTACCTTTGTGGTCGGTGCCGATGACGCCAACCAGTTAATAAACGAACTAGGTAACCAGTACACCCAAGACGACTTAGTCGGTCTAGGTAAGTATCAAGTTGTCACCAAGCTCTCGATTAACGGTAGAATCTCCAATCCTTTTCCTGCCTACACCTTACCAACTCCAGACACTAAAAATCAAAATCGCTCCAGAGTTATCCAAGCCAGCCAAACCAGCTACTACAAACCCGTAACAAAAGAAGACTTCATCGCTCCAGTCACTCAACCAAAGACTCCTGAAAAAAGCTCCATCCCACCAGAAATAGGTAAAGCTTATCAAGGTAAGATTGATAACATTAAAGACTACGGTGCTTTCATAGAGTTTCTTCCCGGAATAAAAGGCCTGCTTCACATCTCCAAGCTTCCCTCTAACTATCTAAAAGAAGCCAAAAAAGGTGACTCCATTAAAGTAAAGCTCTCAAAAATAGACGATCAAGGTCGTTTTGATCTCTCTATGGCTCCAGATAATAAAAAACAAACACCAATCAAACCAACTCCCCAGAAAAACCAGACTTGACAATCAGGCAGTTATACTTCAAAATAGCACTCGGTATCATCAACTGCTGATACTTTTTTATTCATCTATAACAAAATCATGTCAAAACAACTTAACCCAAAATCCTTAAACCCCGCCCCAGGCTACCTATTAATAGAACCAGCTAAACAACAACAAAAAACTGACTCCGGTATCTACCTTCCTGATAGCCACGATGAAAAACCCCAGTACGGCACCATTCTATCCGTAGGTGACTCCATCTTCGACGACGGCAAGGAAGTTAAGTCTCCTGCAAAAAAAGGTGCCACCGTGGTATACAAAAAATGGGGTGGAAACGAAGTCCAGATAGGAGACACAGAATATCAGTTTCTCAAGTTTGAAGATATATTAGCAGTCGTTAGTAAATAAATTAAAAAAACATGGCCAAACAAATTGCATTCTCAGATGACGCTCGTCAAAAATTACTAGCAGGAGTAGACAAGCTAGCCAAAGCAGTTGTCACCACCCTAGGTCCCAGAGGTAGAAATGTAGCCATAGATAAAAAGTGGGGAGCTCCAGTAGTCTTACACGATGGAGTTTCCGTAGCTAAAGAGATCGAACTAGAAGATAAATTTGAAAACATGGGAGCCCAACTAGTTAAAGAAGCTGCCAGTAAAACCAATGACGTGGCCGGAGATGGAACTACCACCGCCACCTTACTTGCTCAGCAAATAGTTAGAGCCGGTATGAGAAACATTACCGCCGGTGCCAACCCCATGCAAATGAAAAAAGGCATAGACAAAGCTGTCAGTGCGGTTGTAACAGAGCTCAAAAAAAACAAGAAAGAAATAAAAGAAGATGAGTGGCAGTCAGTCGCTACTGTTTCTGCTCAAAACGAAACAATTGGTGAAAAAATTACCGAAGCCCTAAAACTTGTTGGTAAAGATGGAGTCATTGAAGTAGAAGAGGGTAGGGGTCTAGAAATGGAAATAGAGCATAAAGAAGGTATGGCTTTTGACAAAGGCTACGCTTCTCCTTACTTTGTTACCGATCCGGCTAAAATGGAAGCTTCTATTGAAAACCCATACATTCTCATCACCGACCAAAAAATAACCTCAATTAGTGACTTTCTCCCTTTCTTAGAAAACATCGTCAAGGTATCCAAAAACCTAGTCATAATAGCAGAAGATATAGAGGGTGAAGCTTTAGCCACTTTAGTTGTAAACAAAATGCGTGGTTCCTTCAACATCTTAGCAGTTAAAGCCCCAGCCTTCGGGGACAGCAGAAAAGCCATGCTTGAAGACATAGCTATCCTTACTGGCGGAACAGTAATATCAGAAGACCTAGGTAGAAAACTAGACTCAGTCACCGTAGAGGATCTGGGACAAGCAGATAGAGTAAGTTCAGACAAAGAAAGCACATCGATCATTGGAGGTAAGGGTAACAAAAAAGACATTCAGGCTAGAGTAGGTCAAATCAAAGCAGAAATAGGTTCTACTACATCTGAATTTGATCAAGACAAATTACAAGAAAGACTTGCTAAACTAGCTGGCGGTGTGGCCGTAATCAGCGTCGGTGCTGCTACAGAGGTAGAGTTAAATGAACTCAAAGAAAGAGTCAAGGATGCAGTTGGCGCTACCAAAGCAGCCATAGAAGAAGGTGTCGTTGCTGGTGGTGGTGTTGCCCTCCTAAGAGCCGCAAAGAGACTAGATAAACTGAAAGGCATCAACACAGACGAGGAAATAGGTATAAAAATCATCAAAGAAAGTCTCTCTCAACCTCTACGTTGGTTGGCTAAGAACTCTGGAGCCGATGATGGTTGGGTAGTCAAAAAGGTAGAAGAAAACTCAAACGTCAACTTCGGTTTCAATGCCGCAACTTTAGAGTTCGAGGATCTTCTAGAAGCAGGCATAATCGACCCAGTCAAAGTCACTAGAAGTGCCCTTCAAAATGCTGCCTCAGTTGCCAGTATGATTCTAACCACAGAAGCGCTCGTCACGGACCTACCATCAAAGGAGGATCCTCCTCCTGTCGGTAACCCGGGAATGAGCATGGGAATGTAACCATTTTTTCAAAACACAATCTTTAAGATATAATCTGTCTTCATCATGAAGATAGATCTAAAGAAAATTCTCAAAACCAACATAGACAGGATAGACAAGCAAATAAAAGAAGAGATAATCACTCGCAACTCAGCTCCCACTCCAATACAATCAGGTAGCGATAAAACTCGCCAAGTAGCTGAACAAATGATTGATTCTCTTCATCAAGAAAAAAAAGACCTCCTTGTTATTAAAAAAACTCTGGTCAATCTTCCCAAGTTCAATCAAAACGCGTCCGTAAACACACTTGTCACTCTCCACTCTTATGGAAAAGAGAAAATATTTCTACTAGTGCCAGAGGGGATGGGGGGAGTCTCTGTTGATGAAGTTTTCCTACTTTCTATCAAATCACCTCTAGTCAAGAAATTTATAGGTAAAAACTTGGGTTTCAAGTTCAATTTCAACAACTCTCCCTACAAGATAGTCTCCATCCAGCCCAATTAAATCAATTCCTCTTCTTATTTTTCTCTTTAAGATAGGTACGTTTCTATTGATAATACACGTCTCCAAACACATACTTATACACAAAAAAACGACTTTTTCCACACAAAATAATTAAGCCCTGTATCAATCAAAAATAAGTTCAATTTGTTTAAAACCCAAGGTTACTTACTAGCTAGCCTTACAGTATTAGTTAGGTATCTACTAGGGCTAACCGATCTACCTTGATTCTTTATCTCCAGGTGTAAATGGTATCCAGTTGTTCTTCCAGTTAGACCCATTTCTGCCAAAACGGTTTCAGCCTGTACATACTCTCCTTCTTCTACCATTACCTTACCTAGATGGGCATACAAACTCACTAGACCATCATCATGTTCAACAACGATGCTTCTACCGTATCCCCATCTAGTGTTATCAATCCTTACAACTCTACCTGTCTGTATAGGATAAATTTCAGAACCTGCAGGAGCAGTAATATCAACCGCAAGGTGCCAACGATAAAACCCTTGAGATATTCCAGTCATATCAGGCACAATACTTCTAAAATTATAAAAATAGTCTTGTTTCTCGGTCTCAATTACAGACTGGGTCAAGGATGGTGCAAAGGCTTGCACAGGTCTAGATCCCTGGTAGACACCAGCTACCAGCCACAAAGAACTAAAGGACACGCCTGCAATAGACATAAAACCACCCAAAGCAGTTTTAAGCTTTTTAGTCTCCAGCACTGGTCTCAGTAGTTTAGAAATAGGATGAGATGACCTTGTTTTAGGTAAAAACTTTAGTATCTTTCTTATCATATATTGGACTATTCGTCCAAAAATAAGCCTAGACACAAACAAAGGCTAATTGGCCTTTCATCTAAAGAACTCGGCTACTTGCTCTCTAGTGCGTTCAAGATCGTTTAATGAATCTTGAAGATTGTGTTAAGACTAAAAATCTGTTCTTCTAACTAGTTGAACAGATGCCTGTATATTACCATAGAATCCTATAACAGTCAAGTTTAGCTAGATTCAAAATGATAAACTGAATTCATGCATAAAAACATCTTACTCAGAGCCGATCTAGACGTCCCCATGGTAAACGGCCAAGTTGCCAACAACTATCGCCTCCAGTGTCTACTACCCACTCTTGAAGGCATTCTAAAGACTTCAAAAAAAATTCTCATTATTGGCCACCAAGGGAGACCCACCCAAACAAACACCAAAAACTCACTTTTACCAGTTAAAAAAGAACTAGAAAAGCTGATACATCAGTCTATTTCCTTTATTTCCAAGCCTGAACAAATAGGGGAGTGGCAAAAAACCAGTGATCAGATAGCCTTGCTCGAAAATCTAAGGTTCTTTCCTGGAGAAAACGGCCTGGATAGGGAATTCGCGCACCAAATCACTCAGGGTAGTAATTTATACCTATATGAAGCTTTTGCCCATTTTCACCCTTCCACCTCACTCCAAATAATACCCGAAATGTTACCCACAAAAACAGGAAAAAGGTTCAATTTAGAGGTTGAAACTCTAACCAAGATTGCAAAAAACCCCGATAAACCCAATCTTTTAATCCTTTCTGGTATCAAAGAAGATAAGTTCAAAATTGTGGATAACTTAGGCAATAATTTTAACTCAATAATAATTGGTGGTCACTTAGCCTTGTTACGTCTTCCTCCTCACCTAAAAGGTCTCCCTAATATAAAAACCACCACTCTTTCTTCCGATGGTCTAGATATAGACAGAAATGCTATCTCTCTTCTAAAAAACCATATTTCCGAGGCTAAAACCATCGTTTTAAACGGTCCTTTAGGTAAGTTTGAAGATGGTATAAACACCCAAGGAACCAAAGAAGTCTTTAAAGCCCTTAAAAACTCTTCTGCCTTTACTCTTTTGGGTGGTGGAGACACTCTAGATGCAATTAAAACATTAGGTTTCCAGTACACAGACTTCAACTTTGCTTCCACCGGCGGCGGAGCCATGCTCAACTTTCTCGCCACTGTCACCCACCCTCTTCTCTCTGTTATCATTAATTCATGATCAACTTCTCCATCAACGGCTTCGGTCGCATTGGTCGCTCTGCTACCCGTGTTTGGCTAGAAAGCCATACAGACACGTTAAACCTAACAGCCATAAATACCTCAGGCTCATTACCTATCTCAGGATGGGCACATCTACTAAAGTACGATACTGCCTATGGACGCCTACCTTATGAAATAACATCAGAAGAAGTTTCAGGCAAAGGTCCTTTAATTGGTTTTTTGACGATCCAGAAACCTAATCAGGTATACAAGATCCCGGTTCTTGCTCAAAGAGATCCAGAAAAGATCCCTTGGGCTGAGTACAAGGCAGGCGTGGTAATAGAATCTACAGGCATGTTTAGAGAAGAAGAAGAGGCTAGAAAACATCTAAAAGGTGGTGCCAAGCTTGTTATCATATCTGCCCCGGCCAAAGGCGCCTCTATTCCCACTGCCGTCATTGGGGTCAACGAAGAAGAGATTGTGGGTGAAGATAGGGTTAATTCTTACTCTATCATCTCAAATGCTTCTTGTACCACAAACTGTGTTGCTCCTGTCGCCGCTGTTATGCACGGAAAAATAGGAGTCTTAAAAGCAATGCTCACCACCGTTCATGGCTACACAGACGACCAAAAACTCCAGGACAACTCCCATAAAGACATGCGTCGTGCTAGAGCTGCTGCCTTAAACATAATCCCCACCACCACAGGTGCTGCTGCGGCCACCACAGAGACGATTCCAGAGTTAAAAGGTCTGTTTTCAGGACTAGCCTTAAGGGTTCCAGTAATTACCGGCTCAATCACTGATTTTACCTTTGTCACTAAAAGAACCACTTCTGTAGAAGAGGTTAATCAAATATTCAAGGACTCTATCTCCTCCCCTCTTTATAAAGGTGTACTGGCCGTAACAGAAGAGCCTTTAGTCTCATCAGACATCATTGGTAGGCCAGAGTCTGCCATAGTAGATCTGGGTCTCACAAAAGTAGTAGACGGTACTTTGGTAAAAGTCATGGCTTGGTACGACAATGAATGGGGATACGCCAACCGCCTAATAGAACAAGTAGTTAAAACAGCAGAAACAATCTAAATTAATACCTTGAGGCCGAGATGGGATTCGAACCCATGAATCGAGAGATTTGCAGTCTCCGCCATTAACCACTCTGGTACTCGGCCAAGTACTCATATTTTACCATCCCAAGCCTATCTACATCTGGTACAATCGGCTCATATGCTAAAAAAACTTAGTTTCTTACTCCTTTCCTCAGTTTTTCTCTCTGCTTGTACGATTCCTTTTTTAGGTAAAAGAGCTGGAATTCAAGTAACCTCTAACCCTCAAAGTATGGTTACTATAAACTCAGAGTCTCATGGTCAAACCCCGGTATACCAAGAAAACTTAAAGGCAGGTAGCTATTCAGTACAGATCTCTCCTCTAGACACCACCCTTCAGCCTTGGGAGGGTAAAGTTACTCTTACTTCAGGCACACTGACGGTAGTTGAGCGCCAGCTAGCAGTTACTCCAGATCAAGCCCACGGCCACACACTCTATTTTGAGAAAATAGACTCTAAAGATGGCTTAGAGGTTAATATAACCAGCTTGCCTAACACTGTATCGGTCTTAATAGATGGAAATCCAGCCGGTTTTACTCCTTTTTCTAACAACTCAGTCACTGCAGGTGGCCATACCTTCACTTTTACTGCCCCAGGATTTCAAGATAAAGTAGTTAAGGCTTCTGTAGAGCCAGGTTTCAGACTAAATATAAACGTCCAACTAGCTAATCAAAAAATTGAAGACCTCCCTACTCCTACCCCTACTCCAGAAGAGGCCACTCCATCAACTACTCCAACTCAAGCAGTTTCCAACACCGACATTACCCCACTACCTAAACAGTCAACTTCCTCAGCTACACCAGCAAAACCCTATGTCGAGATAAACAGTGCGTCTCTAGGTTGGTTAAGGGTCAGACAAGAACCAGAAGGTGTAGAGGTAACCAAAGTAAATCACGGTGACAAGTTTCCCCACCTAAAGACCCAATCCGGTTGGTATCAAATAGAGTATCAAACAGGGAAAAACGGCTGGATCTCCGCCTCTTACGCCACGCTAGTTGAATAATCTTAATCTACCCTACAAAGTACAAAAGCCCAATTGTCAGTACTCCCCAAATAGCAATGGTAGTCATTAGAGGTTTGTCAGACAGAAGTATTCTTTCTGGGCTTTCTCCTTCATTTTTCTCATAAATAAGCTGTAAATACCTCATCACCCCATAAACAACCAAAGGTACAGTAATCATCAAAAGTTTCTCCGAAATCAGTGTTCTAGGTAACTCTGCCATCAAGGTCAACACTCTACCTCTAGGAATAATTCTTGGCTGGTTAAAAGTAAACAAAGCATAGGTCAACCAAGTAGATGTGGCAAACATCGTTGTGTATAGGTTTAATAGATCATCGGTATATCTTTTTAGGGTAGTTCTTACATTTGCCGTGATTCCGGACCCTTCCAGTAAGGTCCTCTCTCCCCTTCTTTTTCCTACGGCCAAGAAAAGGGATGCAGAGATAACCGTCAACAAAAACCAAACATCCATGTGTGCTTCTATAGCAAAGGCTCCACCATAAACCCGCAACACATATCCAGAGGCCACCATAAGTACATCTATAATAGGTATCCGCTTAAGATAACCGGTATAAGCTATCTGTAAAGCAAGGTAGGTCAACCCTGTCAGAAACAAGAAATAGCTCAAAACCTGCATCCAAACTAAAGAGATAAACACAAAGCTTATCGCTGCTGTGATCGCTATCGGTATAGGTAGATCTCCTGCCGCCAACGGTCTTTTTTTCTTAAAAGGATGTAACCTATCTGCCTTGATATCAACCAAGTCATTAAAGATATACACCCCACTAGACAATAGCGTAAAAGCCATCATGGCCAAGATTGTCTGCCAAAGCATTCCCGGGGCATATAAAAGCCCAGAAAAAACCAAAGCTGCCATCAAAGCAAAATTCTTTAGCCACTGTCGCGGCCTGGTTGTCTTGAATAAAGCAATAAATATCTCCATATTAAAAACGCTGCCATTAATCCACCTAATCCTAACATTATTAAAAGCTTCTTTCTAGCATCTACTTGTAATGCCACCACCCCCAAGCCTAGGGTTGTCAGCCAATAAAATACTGCTACGCGTCTTTTTCCCCACCCCATTTTCATTAGTTTGTGGTGCAAATGACCCTTATCTCCCCAAACAGGAGACTTACCAGACAAGATCCGTCTACTAATTACATATATAGCATCAATCATAGGTATTCCTAAAACAACAATTAGTGTCCCAATCTTAGCTGTAGATAAAATAGACAAAACACCTAACAAAAGCCCTGCCAAACTAGTTGCCGAATACCCAGGCATAATTTTTTGCGGAAAAAAACTAAACAAAGCCAGTCCAACAAAAGCCCCAGCCAAAGCAAAGGCTAAAATCGCCACCGGCCACTGGGCGATATCGGCATTGTAGTTTAATGAAATAAGCCCTACCGTTATGGCCGCAATTGCCACTACCCCACTAACCTGTCCGTCTACTCCCGAAGACCAATTGATGGCATTCATTAAAAAAGGAATCCAAAGTAAGGCAAATAAATCAGGCAAGACCCAGATCTCTCTTAAGCTTCCAAAAGCTGAAAAAGAATATCTAGGCCAAGACAAATCAATTATTCCCCCAAATGGATTGGATACATAAGCAATACCTATACCAGAGGCCACTATGATCACGGCAGGTAAAATATTTAGGATAACCCTCCAGTAGGGACTACTTCCTTTAATATCATCCCAAACACCAACTCCCAAGGTAACAAACATTGCTAAAAGAATAGCTACTATATGTTTATCTGGTTTGATCAGATAAAGTACTGCCACAGCTACAGCAATAAAGACTGCAACTCCACCACCTTTAGGGACGGGCGTCTTATGTATATGAGCAGGGTGTTTGCTTTTTTTAGGATCAATAACCCATCCCATTTTTTTAAACAACCAAATTATCAAAGGAATGATAACCAAACTTAAGGTCAACGAAATTAAAAAAGAAGATAAAATCAGTACTTCAATGGGTTTCATGTTTTCAAATCATTAATCTTAAAACTTGAAAAAAACTAAGCAAATAAATCACCGTCAGGAAGAACCCTCCCCTGGCAAGTACAATACTGGCTCGAGCATCTTCTTTAGATAATCCTTTCGCTAGCCAAGCACATACACCTAACACCATCAGTACCACTCCTAAACTAGCACCAAACCACACCTTACCAATTAACTGCTGTTCTCCCCAGGGTAAAGAATATAACCAAGGAATTTCTGGTGGAAGCTTCTTAAAAAGCCAAATAAAAATCCCCAATGTTAGTAAAACTAAAAAACCACCAGTAAAAATCCATCCACTGATACTATTTTGTTTTTCTTCCTTTTCCATGCCCTTAATGTCTTAAATATATACGAGCATCACTAATCTCTTCTACTAGGGCATAATTATCCACCAATATTCCTTCTAGTTGATCAAATCGTCTCTTTTCACTTGTCATTCTTACAATTATCCTAGGTTTCTCACTTAGTAAAAGTTCTGCTGTATGTTCAATCGCTTCAAAGTCAATTACATGGTAAGCCACGGTATACCTACCCACAGGTAAGGTGTCCGACTCAAAATAAACAAATGGTTCATCTCCCCAGATAAAAATTCTCTCTCCAGGATCAGTCATATCTTTCAAGTAGGCCGCTAACTCTCTAGTTCTTTTTACTCTCCAATCAAAGCTGTCTGCATACTCATCATAACTTAGCCTTCCTCCAACCATCTTCACAAACTTACTATAGTAGCTAAATGTGGGGAAAAAATAAAACTTGTACTTAAAAATAGATAGAACAACTACAGCAAATACCATCACCGTCCACCACACTCGCTTAATCTTTTCTGCCGACATCCCAATTAGTAAACTTCCACTGGCTACCACTTGAAGTAAATAGTGAGGATAAGGCCTCTCCGACAACAATGCTCCAAACAAAGCAAACCAAGTCCAGGTCCAAACTAACTTGTACTTCCAGTTTAACTTCTTAGCCTTAAAGAAGAAAACTGCCATTATCAAAAACAAGATAAGACCCCTTATCGCCAACCCCGACTGGGTGGAAGCTCCACTCTTGGTAATACTTCCCGTTCTCCAACTAGATAGGTAACCAATATTTTGTAAGAAAGCTGCTACCAAGTATTCTTGTCCTGCCCCCTTAAACCAGTAGTAAGCAAGACTTAAAACAATTGGAAATAAAAATCCCCCCAAGACAAGCCACCATCTTACTTGCTTAAGTGAAGCAAACATCTCTTTAAGGTTTTTGTTAGCCAGAACAATAAAGAAAAATCCTAATCCCAAAAACTCAAACAATGCCGGTACCTTAAATAAAAATGCCACAGAGAACATCATCCCAGCCAAAACATACTTCCACTTTGCTATTTTTTTTGACCAACCATCTATCAACAGGCTTACTCCTAAAATAGTTGGCAAGATCATAAATATCTCAGCATTAGCAATGTTTCCTTCTATAACTGGAAGGGTAGTAAAAATCAAAAAACATACCAAACTTACTCTCTGCCACGTCTTTTTCTCTACTAATTTCTTAATTAATTTATCAAACACCACCAAAGTCACAGCCATCCACACCAATAAAAGAGCCCTAAAGTATGCCACGCTATTGGTTAAGGCAGCCAGTAAGTATAAAAGTGGTGGCTTATTATCATGAATTTCTCTGTACCACAAAAGTCCCTTCCTGAAACCGCTACCCATTACCAGGTATATACCTTCATCTCCATACCACCCCGGCTCAAAAATAGAAGGTATTCTTAAAAGACTTCCAAGAAGTATCAATACCACTAAAAGCTCATTTTTCCTAATCCACTCAATTACTCTTTTCATCTACACTCCATCATACCAAAATCTACACGATCTACGTGTGGTTAAATGTATGCAGTGAAAAGTCAAAGCAACCTAACCAGAATTCTATTTTTAGCCAAACCTTTTTGGGGTAAGTTAATTGGTGTTTCCTTTATCATCTTGTTAATGTCTGGCATCAGTCAGATTTACCCTCTCATCACCCGCTCTCTGACCGACCTAATCACCGAAGGAAAAACAAACTTCCTTTTTTTTAAAAATACAACCTTCGTCTCCCTTATCATCCTCACTTTAATCTTAAGAGTTCTAGGTTCCATTCTTAATCGACTTTCTTGGTACTCCAGCAATCTTCTTAAAACCAAACTACTGCACCACTTAAGAGAGATCGCCTACAAACACTTACTCAAGCTATCAATTGGTTTTTATAACCAAAATCAGTCTGGTAAAACGATGAGTAAACTAACTCGAGGTACAGGCAACATCACCGGTATCATCACCAACGTCGGCATGCATTTTTTACCCAACATGATCACAGCAATAATCTCTATCATAATCGTGTCTTCAATTAACTTGCCGCTAGGTATTGCTTCCGTCAGTATGTTTATCCCGTTCTTCATCATTCGCCGACTTACTTTCAAAAAACTAGAAAAAGTAGAAAAGAAAAGCCAAAAAACTTGGGACAGAGAATACAGTCACTTTTGGGAAGTCCTTACTAACATACGTCTAGTCAAGGCATTTTCTGCAGAAAAAATTGAATTAAAAAAATTCTACAGAACGGTCAAGAAGTTAATTGGTTTACGGACAAACATGGAAAAAATTCACAATAAAAACCAGCTGGCAGACATCACAATGGAAGTCTGGATGACGGGTATTATTGCTTACTCATTTTACTTAGGATTAATAGGACACTTCACCATAGGCACCGTTATTTTAATGGTTCAATATACTAGAATGATCAGGCAACCTCTCTGGAACCTGTCTTGGGTTTTCTGGGAAATGAAATTTGCTCAGATTGGTGTAAAAGACTATCTAAAGATATTAGACCAAAAAATAGATATTAAAGAAATAGGTTCGCCCATTGCTCCGACAAAAATAAAAGGGGATGTATCCTTTGATAACATCTGGTTTAAATATCCGGACAAAACCGGACAAAAAGTATTTGAAAACATCAGTTTCCAAGTGCAGTCCGGCCAGATCTTGGCTCTAGTTGGTAAATCTGGAGTAGGTAAGTCAACGATCGCTCATTTAATGGTAAGGTTCTTTGACCCAGATCAAGGTCACATAAAAATAGACGATATTGATTTGCGAGACCTGCCATTAAAGTTTTTAAGGCAAAACATAGGTTTGGTAAGCCAAGATAGTCACTTATTCGATACCACCATAGCAGAGAACTTAAGATACGGCTTGCCCTCTGCCACCATCAAGCAGATGAGGCAGGCATGCAAGGCGGCCAACGCGCTTGAGTTTATCAACAAACTACCCAAAAAACTAAACACGGTTATAGGTGAAAGAGGGGTCAGGCTTTCTGGTGGTCAAAAACAACGCCTTTCAATCGCCCGCACGATTTTAAAAAATCCAAAGATCTTGATACTAGACGAAGCCACCTCGTCACTGGATTCCCACTCAGAAAAGCTCGTCCAAGATGCTCTGTGGAAATTAATTAAAGGTAGGACTGCCATCATTATTGCCCACCGCCTATCAACTATTCAAAGAGCCGATAAACTCCTTGTCTTAGATCACAAGAAAATAGCCGAGATAGGCAGCCATCAAGAACTTCTCGACAAAAAAGGACTCTACTACCAATTACACCAACTTCAGACTACCGAACCAGACAAATTAAAAAACTGGGATATCACAAGTTAAGTTTCTTAAACCTTTTCCGTCACTCTATACTCCAGGTACTTTCCAAGCATCAACCTAGTATGGGCATCAATCCCTGGTATTGCGGAAAAGAAAAAACCTACCACGGGCAACAATATAAACTCGAAGGGAGACAACACTCTTCTCCACCAAGATAACCCCTCTACTTTTGGTCTAGCCTTTAAATCAACCACAATGATCGCCAGGAGGCTTACCAAGCTTAACGTAAGGATAGCCGATGCCACCTGAGGCAACGTCTTTCCAATCACTGTTCTAGAGAACTTATCGTTAAGTAATGGTGGTAGAGTAGCTCCTAAGGTAATAATAAACCAGTTTACTGGCCACAACATATGGTCTTCCAAAACCTTAAGAACCCTTATCGTCTTGTCCCAAAACGGAGCCTTCTCATCTAATATATATTTTTTAATAATATAGACATCATCACTTGCTCCCCAAGCCCATCTTTTTACTTGTTCATATGTATTAGTGAATGTGTTCCAGAAGCCATCAGCTTCTGCCGCATCAGCAAAAATGGGTAAGAATATTGGTTCTACCTCTACTTCTCCGTCAGTTGCAAAATAAGTTTTAAAGAAAATTCTATAGTCTTCTGGTATTACATCACTATCCCAGTATCCTACCTCATCCATTAACTTAAGACTCAAGGTGTAGGTCGAGAAGTTTATCAGCCTGTCAGGCCTCATTAATGTACCCATATTAATTACACTGGCTATTCTGTTGAACACTCTCATTGGTGCAGGTATTTTTTCAATATTGTTATAGAACATAATTGCTCCTTGCCAAATGGTTCGATATTTCCTAGGACTGTCCAAAAACTTGTATGTTAGAGCTGCCACATGATTGGGGTGAAGTAAAACATCACAGTCAAGTGAAGAAATAGTCATCTTGTCCATCTCCCAATCTTTATGTTTCTTCATCTCCTTCAAAAAGGTCTTGGCACCCCAAGCAGCATTTGAAGACTTACCTACTACCTCTCCCTTTATATTCGCCGGATGGTAAGAAAAAATTAATTTAGCAAACTTTCCTTTAAACTTTTTTTCTAACAACTCTCTTCTTGTTTCATTTATCTCTTTTCCCGCTCTTTCCTCAAAGGCAATCACCGGTATTATCTGCTTAGAACTTAATGTCTGTGAAGCCAGAGCCTTCAGTGTTCTTTCTAGTGTTGTGCCAGGCTCCTTGTAAGTAGGGATGACAATAGTATGATAAACCCTTTTCCAGTCTTTAAAACCTTTAACATCTCCCATCCAGGAATACCTCTTATTAGCTTCGATTCTAAAGTGAGACATTACTGCAAAAATAGCCATAGTTACCGATCGATACAACCAGTAAATATCAAAGATAATAATAAAATAAGCTAACCCCAAAGGCCACAAAAAAGATCCCCAAACTGGGAAAGAAATTAAACTCCAGCTCACAAAGCCTGGTAGTATCTCCAGAGCCCTATGGCTTTTGTTAGGATATCTTTTTATTAACTTCCTAAACAGAACAAACATAAGCTATTTTTAGTTGTTTGATTAATTAAACTGCTCAAACTAATACCTAAAGTACTAGCCATGAACTTAGCCGTTATTTTAACATTTTTAGGCTCATTTGTCTCTCCTCGCACTGGTTCAGGTGATAAATAAGGTGAATCAGTCTCTAAAACCAATCGATCTAAAGGAGTCTCTTTTAACATATCTCTAAGCAATCCATTACTTTTGTATGTTATGTTTCCACAGAAACTTACATAGAATCCTTTTCTTAAAACATATTTTAAAAAATCCTTATCTCCACTCCAGCAATGAAACTGTCCTCTAGGTAGTTCATCCATAGATTCAAAAACCTCAACAATCCCTTTCTCTGCCAATCTGTTATGAATTACTACGGGCAACTTAAGTTTAAGTGCTAATTCAAGCTGAGCTTTAAAAACTTCTTTTTCCAAAACAATATCTCTTTTATCCCAATAGTAATCCAGACCCACTTCACCAATCCCAACAATCTTTTTTTCTTTTTCAATTAATTCCTCTATCATCACAAGATCTCCTTTCCAGTCCTCAGATTTTCTAGCTTGTCCAGGGAAAATTCCAGCCAAACAAAATACATCATCATACTTTTTAGTTATTTCAATAGCTCTTTTTAAATCAATCAGATTTTCAGTTGGTACAATAATTTTTTCGACTCCGGCATCCCTTGATCTTTTCAATACATTGCCAATGTCTTTGTTAAGTTTGCCATTTGTCAAATGACAATGTGTGTCAATAAGCATGATGTTAGTATAATAGATGTAATGCTTAATAAAACAATTTTAATTACTGGTGTGTCATCAGGTTTTGGTTTCCACACAGCCAAGCTTTTAGCTTTGTCTGGTTACAACGTCTATGGCACAGTACGTAAAAAAGAAGACTTAAAAGTTTTTTATGGACTACCAAAAGACATAAGACCTAAAACAATAATTTTAGATGTTACTTGGTCTCAAGAAAAAATAACTCAAGTAGTCGACAAAATCATTGAAAAAACAAAGAAAATAGACTGTCTGATAAATAATGCTGGTTATGGTCACATGGGTTGCATTGGTAGCTTTACCATTGAAGAAGTTAGACAACAATTCGATGTCAATTTATTTGGCGCATTCAAAATGATTTTTACTGTGCTTCCCAGTATGAGGAAGCATAATCAGGGGTTAATCATAAACGTTAGTAGTATTTCTGGTTTTGTCACCACTGCTTTTTACGGGATATATTCCTCCTCTAAGTTTGCTCTAGAAGCCTTAACTCAATCTTTGCGGGCAGAAGAATCCATTTTCAATATCAATGCAGTCTCGGTTAATCCTGGTTCGTTTAAAACCAACTTCTGGGAAAACACTCGCTATCCAAGTTGTAAACACTTAAGTCCTAAATCAAAAATTAGAGGACTAAATAACAAAATAAAAAAATTCATCTCACAACTTGATCGTTATCAGGGTCCAAATAAAGTTGCCATTCAAATAAAAAAAATCATTGAAATAACCAACCCAAAAAGAAACTATCTAGTAGGTTATGATGCCAGACTCCTCTATGCAGTCCATAGGCTTTTACCCACATCAATCCAAGATTGGTTAATTAAAAAGTTTGTTAAACGGCTGGCTTAAGTCTTTCAAATAGATTTGTACTCCTAACAACCTTTCCTTCCTTAAATTGCCTCAATATTTTTTCAGCCGTCTCTGGTACAAAAGGTTTAAGGTCAACTCCAATCTGTCTTATCTCGTTCACCAGGCCAATCAAAACCTCCTTCTTTTCTTCTCCATCAAGTTTCCAAACCTCTTTCTCATTAATCAATTTATCAGCTTTTCTAACCCTGTCCCAAACCAACTCTAATGACTTATCAAACTCAAAACCCTCTAATTTCTCACTCACTTTTTTTGTCATCTTGTCCTGCCCAGGTCCAACTTCTAAAGAAACTCCTTCAGCCATTGCCGCCACTCTAGCTACTAAATTCCCCAAACCATTTACCAGGTCACTGGTATATGCCTCCTCAAACCTTTTCTCTGTGAAGTCGCTATCTTCAAATGGGGAAATTTTAGAAAGCAAAAAATATCTCAAGGCATCAGTGCCATATTTGTCTGTGTACTCAACTGGGTTCACCACATTCCCCACAGACTTACTCATTTTTTGCCCATCAGAAGTAATAAAACCATTAATTAAAATCTGCTTAGAAGTTACTAGTCCAGCCGCCATAAGCATTGCTTGCCACATGGCCGACTGTTGGCGTAAATTATCCTTGCCAGCAATCTGGGTTCCCGGCCACCACTTAGAAAAACTCTTCTCATTTTCTGGCCAACCTAAAGCAGATATGTAGTTTACTAAAGCATCAAACCAAACATAGGCAACCTGTGTTTCGTCTCCAGGAACCATCACTCCCCATGGCATTTTCTCTTTTAATCTGGAGATACTAAAATCCTTAAGACCAGATCCAACAAAGTTCTCAATCTCTTTTAGTCTATTAGAAGGAACAACAAAATCAGGATTTTCTTTGTAAAGTTTCAAAAGTGGCTTTTCAAAAGCCGAGAACTTAAAGAAGTAATTCTCTTCACTCCTAATCTCAAGCTTCTTTCCAGGATGGTCAGGGCAAAACCCATCTACTAAATCAGAATCTTGTTTTTCTAGCTCACACCCTACACAGTATTTAGCTTCATAGTTTTTTTTGTATATATATCCATTTTTATTCACTATCTTCCAGAAATCCTGGGCTGCTTTTATGTGATTCTTATCAGTAGTTCTTATAAAGTTGTCATAAGACAGATTCAATGACTCCTTTAACTTACTAAACCTAGCAGCATACTTATCTACATATTCTTGTGGCTTCTTACCTGCTTCCAAAGCTTTTTGATAAATCTTCTGACCATGTTCATCCGTACCTGTATTAAAAAATACGTTATCTCCCAGCAATCTATGATATCTAGCTAAAACATCTGCCCTAACAATTTCCATAGCAAACCCAATGTGAGGGTCAGAGTTGACGTAAGGTAGGGTAGTTGTAATATAAAAATTTTGGCTCATTACCTCATTATAACGGCAAAATCTTTTTTATACCCTTCATAATTTTGCCACTAGTATCCTTTGCCCATTCATCTGCCTTGATCCTCCTAATTATTTCCTGAAAACCAGGATTACTCAACGCCTCCGCTACAGTGGCAATTGTGGCAGAACTCACCTTAATATTATTTTTAATATTTTCATAACTTCTACCTTTGTCTAGATAAATTGCAATTCCCAGTCTTTTTAAAACAACTTCCTTCTCAGTTTCAGTTAGTAGGTCTTGCAAAATCATCTCTACCTCCTTAGGAGACTTAACCTCTGCCAACATTCCCAAGAACATATTTTTTAGTTGAAGGTTAAGGTTTTTATTTATCTTCTTTTTGGATAGCTGCATGCTTTAATTGTTTAAAGAAATATATGTTTCAATACTACCAACCACCCCCAACAAAAGCAATAAATTAAGATAGTTTCCTAACCCCCAAACTCTTAGATATATAAAGATCACCAATCCACTCGACCACAAAAAAGCTCGCCTAGCAGATAACGTCAATATACTTAGTAAAAACAATAAACCCAGATAGATTAACACTCCTGGCAGAAAATAACTTCTATAAAAAATTAAATCTCGCATATTTTCTGGATCAATAAACACAATCATTAACCCAATCAAAAGCCACACAAAAAAAGTTATAGCCACCAACAAACCATGACGTTTCTTGAGAGTCCTGCCCCTTTTCCTTATATCCATATATAATGATTATATGTCTTCAGATACATTTCTTATACTAGCTGTCTTAATTGGAGGTTTCGCTTTTGTATACTTTCTCCTAAATAAAAAAATGAATCAAGCCAAAGAAGACACCACCTTAACAGAGTGGTTAAAAAGCATTCAAAGCTCTTTGAATAGTTCCAATCAAAACATAACCAGCACCCTACAAAAAAGCTATGGCGACTTACATGACCGCTTAGATACCGCTTCTAAGGTAATTGGTGAACTAAAAAAAGAAGCAGGTACTTTTTCTGAAATCGGTCGTTCAATGCAGGATCTTCAGCAGTTTTTACAAAGTCCCAAACTAAGAGGTAATATCGGTGAGGAGATCTTAAAAGACCTTATCACCCAAATGTTTCCCAAGAGCTCTTTTAGTCTCCAGTTTAGTTTCAAGAGCGGGGCCACAGTCGACGCGGTTATAAAAACCAGTGCTGGTATTCTACCCATAGACTCAAAGTTTCCCATGGAAAACTTTCAAAAAATGGTTAAAGCCAAAGATAAAAAAGAAAGAAAGTTACACAAACAAGCCTTAGTTAGAGATGTTAGAAAACACATAAGAGATATCGAAAGTAAATATATTTTGCCAGAAGAAGACACTCTGGATTTTGCTTTAATGTACATTCCTTCAGAAGCTGTTTGGTATGAAATAATTAACTTACAAGAACTGGTCGACTATGCTAAAAAGAGTAGGGTCTATCCTGTGTCTCCCACCACTCTTTCTTTACACCTCAGGACAATTCTCCTCTCATTTGAAGGTCAAAAAATCGAGAGCCGATCCAAACAAGTCTTTGCTATATTAAGAGGAGTTCAAAAAGACTACTCCAAACTAGACGATAATTTAGGTATTTTAAACCGCCATCTAACAAACGCCTTTAATCAAATGAGTAATGCCCAACTTTCTCTTACCTCTTTGGGGCAAAAAATCTCTTCCACACAAACTTTAGACTCAGGTAAAAAGATAAAATGACCTTTAGTGGTGCCTTTACAAGAGAATACAACAAGCTTAATAAGAATCAAAAGATTGCCACAGACTCAATAGAAGGTCCAGTTATGGTAATGGCTGGTCCTGGTACCGGTAAAACCCAAGTCTTAACTTTAAGGATAGCTAACATCATAAGAAAAACTGACACGGCACCAAGCAGTATCTTGGCCCTTACTTTTACCGACGCAGCAGCCAACGAAATGCGTCAACGCTTGATTACTTTAATAGGTCAACCAGCCTACTCTGTACAGATATCTACGTTTCACTCTTTCTGCCAGTCAATCATTTTAGAAAATCCAGATCTTTTTATTGTGGCAGAAGAAACTCAACACCTACAAGATCTAGATCGTACAAAAATATTACAAAAAATAATCAAAGGTAATGAGTTCTCTTACTTAAAACCATTAAATGCCCCTTTTTACTACGTATTAAATATTATAGAAAAAATTAAAACCTTAAAAAGGGAAGGTATAGACCCCAAAGAATTTAATCAAATCTTAAAGGAGCAAAAAAAAGAATTAGAAACCCAGGCAGCTAGCCTCTCCAAAACTGTTCTGGTCAAGCAAAAAAAAGATTTAGAAAAGAACCTGGACCTACAAAAAATATACTCACTCTATCAACAAGAACTAACCAAAAAAGGGATGTTCGATTTTGAAGACATGATCAACTGGGTGGTAGATAAGTTTGAAAAAGATCCTGACCTTCTACTTTCATATCAAGAGCGTCTAAGTTATTTACTGGTAGATGAGTATCAAGACACCAACTCTGCTCAAAATCAACTAGTCTTTAAACTTGCTTCATACTGGAATGAAAAGGCCAACCTCTTTGTAGTTGGAGATCCCAATCAAAGCATCTACAGGTTTCAAGGAGCTTCTCTTGAAAATACTAAAGAGTTTGTCGTTCGTTTCCCTAACTCTATTTTAATAAATCTAAACGAAAACTATCGTTCTCCTCAACTTCTCCTTGACTCTGCTCGTGCTGTAATAAAAAACAACTCTCCTAAAGCTGTCAAACTAAAAAGCAATCTCGTTGGTCGGGGTAAGCCAGTTAACCTGGCTCACTTTACCCATTCAATTTTCGAAGACTATTTTCTATCCAAAAACATTAAAGACTTAATCAGTAAGGGTGTGAAACCTGAAGAGGTTGCAATTATTGTTCGCCACAATAAAGATCTAAATGACATATCTTCTGCTTTAAAAAAGTTTGGCCTACCTTTTACCATTAAGGGAACTCAAGATCTATTCGAACAACCATTGGTAAAACAATTACTCACCTTCTTGACCATTATCAGTAACTCTCCTCATGAGCACAAAGACATCGATCTTTTTACTCTTTTAAATTTTGATTTTTTTGAGATTGACCCATTATTAATTCTTAAAACAGCCAAAAAAGCATCAGATGACAAGACTCACCTAGCTAGCTATATTCTTTCTGATAAAAACAGAGTTCCTGTAAAACTGAAAAACTTCTTTACAAACTTAAATAAGTGGCAAAAAATATCAGCCAACTCTACCTTACCAGAGTTTTTTGAAAAACTGATTCAACAGTCGGGCATACTAGACCACTTGTTAAAGCAAAAAAACAAAGCAGATGACCTTTATCAGTTAAACATGTTCTTTACTCAAATAAAAAACATGGCTTACCAAGACTCAAATCTGAATCTGTCAAGCTTTCTAAAAAACATCACCGCTCTAAAAGAGCAGAAAATCAAAACTACCATGTCTTCACCAATAACACTAAAAGAATCCATCACCTTGACCACTATCCATAAAGCCAAGGGATTAGAATGGAATCATGTCTATCTTTATCGTTGTGTGGACGGCAAGTGGGGCAACTCCAGAATTCGCAATCTTATAAATCTACCTCCCAATCTTCTAGAGTTCGCAGTAGATCAAGACCCTCAAGAAGAAGAAAGACGTCTTTTCTACGTTGCCTTAACCAGAACCAAGAAAGTCTTGAACATCACTTCAGCTAATCAATACTCCACTGATTACGGAACTCAAAACACACTACCATCCTCTTTTATCAATGAAATCCCCAGTGATTTAACAAGAAAGGTCCAGTCAAGTAGTGTAGAAAATGATTCCAAAAAAGTAATAAAAAAATTACTCACACCTCCAGTTATTACTTCCACTACAACCAAAGAAAAAGAATACCTAAGTGGTCTAGCCAAAGAAATTAAGCTTTCAGTTACTGCACTAACCACATTTTTAGACTGCGCCTACAAATTCAAGTTAAACAACCTGTATCGTTTACCAAAAGCTAAAGAGTCCTATCTTAGTTTTGGTACAGCCGTTCACACAGCTTTAGAAAAATATCATCAAAATCCCAAGCTCAAATTTCTTTTAGAACAATTTGAAAAAGCTCTCATCAAGGAAATTATCACACCAGAAGACTACTCTGCCCGTCTTAATCATGGTAAAAAAGTCCTCACTGCTTATCACAAACTACACGGACCTAATCTAAAACCCGCTCATGCTCTAGAGAAGTATTTTGGTTATTCTTCTGGATCAAACTGTCATTTAGGAGACATCTCTCTAGTAGGTAAGGTAGATAGAATTGACATCCTAGACGAAAAGGAGAAGACCGCCAAAATAATAGACTATAAAACCGGTAAACCAAAGACCAAGGGGGAAATAGAAGGTACCACCAAGACCTCCACCGGTTACCTGAAACGCCAGCTTGTTTTCTACGCCCTCCTAGCCAAACTAGACAAACACTTCCCCTTAAAAGTCATCCAGTTCGAACTAGATTTTGTAGAAAGCCCATTCCTAAATGACAAGTCTGGAAAGACAACCTTTTCCGTTAGTGAAAAAGAAATAGAAGACTTGAAAAAAGTAATAAAAAAAGCCAGCAAAGAAATCAGAGCCCTAAGATTCCCTCGCACCAAAGAAACTTCTCCTTGTCATAGATGTGAATTCAAAGATCATTGTTGGCCCACTGCTATACCGAAAACCTTGCAATAAAAAAGAAAACACTTATAATATTCTTTATTCACTCGCTCTTTTCCAGCTTACTAACAAAAAGGAGAAAAAACATGAAGTCAAATGATATTCCTATCGACAGCCTTCGTAAATGGCGTTCAATTTCTTATTCAGCTTGCGCAGTTTGTTTTTTAGCCGCCATAGTTACAAGTTTCTTTGTTAACTCAAACGAGAGTTGGTTACCCAACTCTTTTATGGTGGTTAACCCGGTGTCAATTATTTTCATAATAGGTATTTTTATCCCCTTAACCTTCTTTCATTATTTAATATTCAAAGGTTATGCCCATTTAAGAGCAGTTAAAGACCATTTTGGGGAAAAGATCCGTTCTTCTTCAGAAGATGCATCAGAACTTGGCTTAGCTGTGTTCTTTTGTTTTATTTTCACAATGGGTTTGTCACCCGATCCTGCTCTTCACATAAAGCTCCTCGCGTGGAGCCTCATAATTCTTGGTCTGGAAGCAGTTTTCTATGATTGGCCCCAGAGAATAAAGAAGCTCTTCACAAGGTCCCCATAATTCACCGCTTAAGAAATACCGCCCTTAGTCTAACTAAGGGCTTTTTTATTGCCATAAAACCACTTAACAAACGAACCAGGGTAGCTGATCACCTTCCCTCCAAACCTTTTTTTGAATTCACTAAAACCTGCCCATCTTTTTTGCGGCCACCTTTCATCCAGTATCCCTTCAAAATCAAACCATCTTACACTTTGTCTTTTGCATTCCAATATCACCTGCCAAACCAAATGATAATGGGAACCCGACCTTCTGCCTGCCTCACTAGTCCATGTCTGGAAATAGTTAACGGTATCACCAGACTTAAGTAAGATAATTCCGGAGAGCAAGCTATCTCCCTTCTTACTAACCCACAAACTGGCATCTTCACCAAAGGCCTCAATCAACTTATTAAACCTCTCCTCACTCATTAACCAGGTGTGAGCCGCTTTTTTCCAGTTTTTATAGAACTTCCTTCTATCTTTTTTACCTCTTAGCTCAATCGTCTGGACAAGAGAGTCTTTCTTTAATATCCGTTTAGCATTTGTAGATAAATCCTTCCACAACTTCTTCTCATCTTTTCTTAAATCGATTACTATGGTTTTGCTTGGTAAAAACGGATGCTTGTTAACCTTCCATCCATGAACTTTTTTATCTATCGGTTCCGCCACCACATAAACTACTCGATATTTTCTTTTCAATTTTTTCAAATCACCAAGATTTAACTCCCCAGAATATCTCTGTATCTTCATCATTGAAAAAGGACTCAAAGGAATTTTTTTAATAAAGACATTGATACTACCAACCTCTTCCACGATCCATCCAGAACTTTGTAGATACTTCTTCCAGCTCTTTGTCTGCCTTATGTCTTCCATCTTAGGATCATCCACCTTATACTTTCACCCACCCTGTAGAGCCAGTATAAAACAGGATTTATTACTAAGTCCCAGCTGCCCACAAACTCTACCAGCTCTCCACCATATCCTGCCTTGAACTTATGAAAACCAAACCACGGATCCTTGGTATCTGGGTTTTCTCCTAGAGATCCCCACATATCAAATATCTTACAATCTTTCTTTTTTCCAAACTTAATCACCTCCCAAGCCAACAAGTTGTTAGCCATTAACTCTCTATTGTCTCTACTAGAAGCACCATATGGATAATAGAGCACTCCGTTTAAAATAAATACAATCCAAGCAGACAGAACCTTCCCTTTATACATCGCCTTAAACAAATGGGCTTGACCAGCCTTCTTCATCTCTTGCCACATCTTCAAATGATATTCTCTGTTGTGAGCATAAAATGCCTGTCTATTCGTTGTTTCTTCCATTAGTTTCCAATAGTCTTCAAAACCTTCATTGCTTGAATCTTCTATCACCCTCACTCCTTTCTTTTCTGCCAATCTAACGTTGTACCTTGTCTTTGCCTTCATTCCAGAAAGAAGATCTTTCTCACTTTTAGTTAGGTCCAACCAAAAGGTGAACTTTGTAAACAACGCTCTCCCCTTAACTAATCCCATTTTCTTGCCAAATTCTAATCCTGATCGAACATTGGGTTCAAATTTTATAAATATAGCCTTTTCTCTTTTTGCTACTTTTTTTATCTCTTCAAACATTTCTTGACTCGGAATAGAGGACTTAGGACAGTAACCAGCCTTCCAAGGCAGTCGTGGTAAGTTGTGCAAGGTAATCTGATATCCATTGACCAACTCTTTTTTCTTGTAATCACCAAATCTAATCACTTTGACTCTATCGGACTTCCTTAAGTTTCCCCAAGCCCAACTTTGTAACGGGTGCAAGGCCTTATCATCAAAGTTTTTCTTGTTTTTTTCTTCTACTAGTTTTATCATTATCTTTAATTTTACCAGCTGTCTATCTCGTTAAAGTCATTTGCACTTTCTTTCTCCACTTCCCAGTCTTGGACAACCTTTCTTCCTAATAAGTTTTTTTTAACAGGTTTTACCTCTTTATATATTAATCGCTGCGGAATCTCGCTTAAAAATCTAGACGGACTCTGATTATTTCTACTTCCATACAAAAACCTCAAAGTGGCAAAACTTAAAAAAAGTTTTTGCCTAGCTCTAGTGATTGCTACATACAAAAGTCTTCTTTCTTCCTCCAGTGAATCTTTTTCTAGTAAGCTTCTGGAGTGGGGAAGTAATCCTTCTTCTAATCCCACTACAAATACATTATCAAACTCCAAACCTTTAGCAGAGTGTATGGTCATTAAACTAACCTGTGTTTCTTTAGGTTGAAATTGATCGGCTAAATCCTCTGCCTGAATCAACGCCACACTTTCTAAAAACGCTTCTACTTTAGGAAACTCGCTAGCTACTGCCAAAAGTTCATTGATGTTTTCTAGTCTTCCCAAGTCTTCTTCATTTTTCTTATCAAATTTATCCAAATATTCTGTTATCTCCAATATCTTTTCAATTAATTTACCAGTAGGCAACTCACCAGAAAACTCCGATAACCATATCTCAAATTTTACTTTTTTCCTTTTACCTAGTTTCTCGATTCTATCCCAAGCTACAATATCTTCCTTATTTACCACCACTCTTAGGTGGGCTAATAGGTCTTTTATTTCTTTTCTCTCGTAAAACCTCACTCCACCCACTAAACGATACGCAATCCCTGCCCTGATCAACTCCTCCTCCAGGATCCTAGACTGTGCATTTGTTCGATACAAGACTGCCACATTCTCCTTTTTCTCTATAGCTCCCATGCAGTTATCTATTACAAATCTTGCTTCAGACCGACCATCCTGACCTTCAAACATTAAAATCTTGTCCCCTCCATTCTCACGGGTTACAAGTTTTAATACGGGGTGGCTCGTGTTGTTGCCAATCACCTCATGGGCTGCATCTAGAATGTTTTGGGTGCTTCTGTAGTTTTCAATAAGCTCAATTATTTTTAGATCCTTAAAATCCTTCTTTAGAAGCTCTAGATTTCTAAAATCAGCTCCCCTAAAAGAATAAATTGCTTGAGAAGCATCTCCAACCACAGTTAATCGCTCAGGATCCTTTACTAGTAATCTGGTTAGCTCAAACTGAGCTTTATTAGTATCTTGATACTCATCTACCAGTATCCAATCAAATCTTCTGTGTACCTTGTTTCTTACCTCTTCCACTTTGAGTAGCTTCACACACTTGGTAAGTAGGTCATCAAAATCAAGTGCATTAAAATTATTCAACAGTTTTTGATATTCACTCCATACGGAGATAGTAGTTTTTTGATAGCTCTCACGAGCTAAAAACCCAGCATCTTTTATACCAATTAAGTTATTTTTATACTTAGAAATTATCGCCAAGTACATTCTAATTTTTTTTGGAGTACTTTCTTGATCTAAATTTATTAAGGCCTTTTTCATGACCTGTCTTTGGTCGGTTGTATCATAAATAACAAAACCTTTTCTTACTCCAATCATCTCACCATACATTCTTAAAAGACGAACACAAAAACCATGAAATGTCCCAGCAAAACCTAAGCTTCTCCCATCAGTCTTTCCAAGTAGATCTCTTACTCTGCCAGACATCTCACTTGCTGCCTTATTAGTAAAAGTAAGCAGAACTATCTTCCCAGGGTCAACACTCCTTTCTTTAATAAGCCAAGAGGTTCTACGTGTTAGCACTCTAGTTTTTCCAGAACCAGCTCCCGCCAAGACCAGTAAGGGGCTTCCCTCATGGGTTACAGCCTGTAGCTGTTCGTTATTTAGTTTATTTTTCCAGGCAGGTTTCACTCTTCATACTATACCTTAAATAAAAGGGTAAAATAACTCTTACCATGACTTATCTAATAGCCAACTGGAAAAGCCACCTCAACAACACCCAGTCTTTATCTTGGTTAAAAGAAATAGAAAAACTTGCTCCTACAATCTCTCCTGACCTTAAAACCATAGTATGTCTTCCTTTTACAGATCTACCGGAATTTAATCGCCATCTTAATTTCTCAAAAACACCCCTTTTTGTTGGGGCTCAAACAGTAAGCCCTTATTCAGCCGGGAAACACACAGGAGACATTACTGCCAGTATGCTTTCTGAGTTAGTTACCTACTGTCTTGTGGGTCATTCTGAAAGAAGAGTTAATCTTAAAGAGACAACTCAAGACGTATCTAATCAATGCCAAAAACTTCTCAAACAAAACATCACCCCCATTATCTGTGTCGACAAACCTTACATAGATGAGCAAGTAAAAGAACTTTTTGCTCAAAACATACCACTTTCACGCTGTTTGTTTGCTTACGAGCCAGCATCAGCTATTGGCACCAAAAAACCAGAATCACCAGAGGATGCAAGTAAAGTTGCCTCCAAGATAATCTTACTTACTAACGGAGACAGCCCCGTCATATATGGTGGGTCAGTTTCACCAGAAAACATTCTAAGTTTTACTAATCAACTCAATATAGATGGAGTATTGGTGGGAACCAATAGCCTGAAACCATCTGTCTTTAATCAACTAGTTAATCTACTTAAATGAAGCTTAAGAGAATTCATTTCGGAAGAATTAAGATAGGTATTGTCCACTTTTTTCAGTCACATCTAAAAATAATTAGCTGGGTTCTTCTCCTTGGACTGCTATTTGTTAGTTTGGTCAAAATAAATCAATTCTTCAAAAAATTAAACATCGTTCCCAAGCACGTGGCCTCTTTATTTCAAGATCCCATAAACAATCTTAATCACTCCAATCAGCGGACAAACTTTTTATTACTGGGCATAAAGGGGGAGAACGAAACAGACGTAAAAGACCTAGCAGACACCATGATTCTAGTTTCTTATTATCATCCTACCAGCCAGGTAACTATAATCTCGGTTCCCAGAGACCTTTGGGTCAACTCCTTGAAAACAAAAATTAATGCTGTCTACCACTACGGTCAACAAAGAGATCCACCCGTTGGTTTAAGTTTAGTTCAGGCCTCTATCCAGGAAACCTTGGGGTTGCCAGTTCATTACACGGGTGTAGTCAACTTTAATAGTTTTATAGAAGCAATTGACCTGTTGGGTGGAGTGGAAGTAGATGTAGAAAAAAGTTTCACAGACTCTCTTTTCCCTATCCCAGGAAGAGAAAATTCATATCCAATAGAAAGCCGCTACGAGACAGTCAGCTTTAATCAGGGACAACAAGTGATGGATGGTGAAACCGCCCTTAAATTTGTTCGCTCTCGCCAGGCAGAAGGGGACGAGGGTACAGACTTCGCCAGAAACAAAAGACAACAACTAGTTATAAAATCACTTCGCAAAAAATTACTATCTACCGACACTCTTTTAGATGAGTCAATTCGTTCCAAACTACTTGATATCGTTCAAAAAAATCTAGTTACCAATTTAAAACTAGATGACTATCCATCTACAATTAATTTATTAATTAGCTCAAGAAGTCAGCCTTTTCAGTCTATAAATTTATCGACTGAAGCAACGGATAGTGAAATTGCTATCTTAGAAAACCCTCCTAAGTATCTATATCAAAACCAATGGGTCTTAATTGCTAAAGACAATAACTGGGAAGCCCTAAAACAACACATCCAAAACAAGCTCAGTCAGTGATCTTTATCAAATAGCTTTCTTTTCCGCTCCAGACCACCTCACCTAAATTCAAAACATTATTTTCCCTCACCTTATACCCCTTTCTCTCATCAGGTCCAACCACCACCCAACCTACATTAAAATCCTTCACTAAATCTTTATCTCCCGTCTCATAAAAACTTCTCACCAATCCTTCTCTTTCTCTAACCACATCATAACTTCCTCGCCACAACCATTCATGCACTCTCCATCCAACTACTGTTGGCGTACCAGAGAAAGCCGACACACTATTTAACCTACTATAACTATCTCCCACCGCCTCCACTAAATTTTTACGATCTCTGTTTTTCTCTAAATAGTCAATCATTCCCCATTTGTCTTTATCTTTTTTTAACCAAACCAAACCATCCACACCTTTATATTTCTTAAATCCTCCATAATAAGAACTAAAAGATTGTATGGGGAAAATCATAAGTCCTACCCATAAAATAACCATTAATACTCGCACTAAATAATTAGTTTTTTGTTTTCCCACTATCCACCCAAACAACAAACTCATCATAATAAACGACTGATAAGTTAACTTAAACATGGTGTTAGCCCTTTGGTGAGAACTATAGATATCTCTTACATATAGTATCTCTGGAATCAAAAGTAGTAGTATCCCCGTTACTCCCATCGCTATAATCACCAAGTTCTTTCCTTTTATTTTTTTACCAATCACCAACCATAGGCCTAAAAGAGTCGCCATTAGGTGTCCTCCCCACAGTACACCTATTTGCCACAAAGGAGATCTACTACTGGTTAAACTAACCCCATCAGAAAAAGACTTGAAGTTTAAAAGCCAAGGCAACGCAGTCACTCCTGCCACTCCACCAATTATCAAGATCAATTTCAACAACTCCTTTACCTTGATTTTTCTGTAAACAAGTAACAACGAGCCAAAGATAACTAACAGCAAACCATATATCGCTACATCCCAAGTGTTAGTCATAATCATCACTCCCATAAGTACTCCCAAAACAACCCCTCTCAACCTTGATCTCACTCCTGCTAGTACTAAAATAAACGCTAGCACGATAGGTAGTCCCAAGACGTGACCATGTAAGTCACTTACTACAAAACTATATCCTGGGAACTCATGAATCGTATTTTCTATAAATCTAGTGGCATCAGCATACCAATAACCAACAAAACCTTTGTTCTTTAATAGATACCACAGAGAATGACTATTCCCTCCTAGGCAAGTCAACAAGGCTCCCATTATTCCTCCCACCACTCCACCACCAAGTGTCACTATTATAGAGAAGCTCAAAACTAAGCTAGTACCCAGAATCCAAGCAAGCATTAGGTTGTATCCAACTCCTAATCCCACCCCCCAGATCCTAACTAAAATACTGGCTAGAAAATGCCCAAATGAATAATAGTTTATAGACTCTCCAGCTAACCACATATCATTTACTGGCAACTTACTAGAAACTAGATATTGTTTTATAAAACCAAAATCCATAAACTTCTCTAATCCTAAAATATCCGGTTGAAATCCTCTAATCAACGAAAGACTAAGAAGGCCAAACAAAAACAATCCCTCTTCCAGTAAGATAATTTTGCTCAATTTTTTAGCGTCTTGTAAAAAGCGAAAACCAATCAATAGTAACAACAAAATTACCCCAGCCACTCCAATATCTGTATTCACTGGTAGTATGTGACCTACAAACCAAACAGGAAGACTAATAACCAAAAGTCCCAACACTCTCCCTAAGGCCCAACCTCCATCAGCTAGCTTACCAAACCACTTACTTATCCATGGCCAGACCAAAAACTGTAACCCCAAAGAAATCAAGTAAACCTTAAAAATTATTCCTAAATCATTTGCCATTAATTATCATTTTAGCTGCTTTTTGACCTAACTCCACCGCAAAATTCACTCCTCTATCCCACGGATACACCATGCTCATGTTGGCTACATAATAATCAGGGTCATCCGTCTTTATCCCATCTACCATTTTAGAATAACCCACCGGAAATACTGGTTGGGCAAAAGGTGACTGGAACTTCCATTTTCTAGTAATCCAACTTTTCCTAAAATTAGAGTTTATTTTTTTTAAGTAAGGTAAAAATATCTCCAGTAATTCTTCATCACTCATCTTTAACCTATTGTCTCTGTCTTCCAAGTAATTCCCTAAATACACTACATGTTTATTACCATAATATTTTTTATCTATAAAATTAGTTTGTTCCACCACCACTAAAAACGGCCATTTTTTCTCCAAAACATTCAACCAATACCCCTTCATTAGTTTCTGGTTCAACTCCAAGACCAACGTCTGTCCCCATAGATAATCTACCTTTTTTACGGCCGGTCTAGTGTCTAACACCTTATCAAACTTACCATCAGCCTTGTATTTAATCCCCAACTTTACTTCTCCTCCATTTTTTGTTATCTCTTCTGCTATTTTTTCAGCCAACTTACCAAAACCACCTTCAAAGTATCCCAAACTTGAAGTTCTTTTGTATACCCTAGCCCAAAACCACGCCATATTTACTTTAGGAAGATACGATCCAAACTTTGCCACCAGAAGTGGTTCCCAGACCTTCTTATATCCCTCCTTACCCACTACTCTAGGCAACATCTCTACCACCCTATGTTTTTCTAATCTCAAGCCGTTTATAATCACTTTAAGTCCCGCCAACCCAATTCCCATATGGATTCTAGACATCAAGCTTAATCGATCAAACATCAAAAGCGATAGGGGAGAATCCAATTGTTTTTCTTCACTTTCAATCAGACTATTAGTATCAGGTCTCTTAAAAAAAGCTGGCCACTCAACACTCTTCGCTAGATTAATTATTTCTTTGTCTCCAGAAAAAATATGATGATAATATTGTTCCGCTCCCCATCTCCACCCAGATGGTTTGAAGTTTCTCGCCAACCCACCAACTTCCTTTTCTTTTTCAAAAATCACCACATCATGCCCTGCTCTTGAAAGATCTAATCCCGCCGCCAATCCTGTAAAACCAGCCCCAACAATTCCAATCCTCATTAGGTTATTATAGCGCCAGTAAGATTCCAATCACAGCCATTAAGAGTCCACCTCCAAACGCTACTATGCCAGGCAAGCTCAGTATTCCTGCTTCTGGTAAGCTCTCCACTCCCGCAGTAGGGGTTGCTGTTCCAGTTGGGCTGTCAGTAGGTGTAGCCGTCCCCGTAGGATCATCAGTAGGGGTTGCTGTTCCAGTTGGAGTCTCTGTCGGAGTTTCAGTAGGTGTAGCCGTCCCCGTAGGATCATCAGTAGGGGTTGCTGTTCCAGTTGGAGTCTCTGTCGGAGTTTCAGTAGGTGTAGCCGTCCCCGTAGGTGTTTCTGTTGGTGTAACAGCTTCTCCAATAGTAAAGCTAACATCACAACTTCCTCCACCTTTCCACTCTGCTGCTGCAGGCTTACTTGCTGGTGCAGTAGGTGCCACTTGTTCTTGGTCTCTAAGTCTCATTGCAATAAACACAGAAGCTCCAGCTAAAACTAAAACCAAGATTACTAAAATTATTGCTAGTATTTTCTTCTTTTTATTTTCCATATTTTTACTGTACCTGCCCTTCTATATTGTAAGTTCCAGCTTGAGACAGTGTATATTCCATATAAAACTCTCCAGCAGTATTCTTAGCGGTTGTAGTTACCCAAGTCTCACTATTGACTCTAAATCTTCCTTTAGAAAACTGGCTACTATCTCCTCTTGCCGCTAGTCTCACTTTGTCACCCACACCCGCAAACTGACCTACTTGGCTCAAAGTAGTTATTTTCCATGTTCCATCTTGCAAGGTATAAATTCTTGTTTCTACACAAGCCCCACCAGCCCCTGTTGGTGTAGCTGTCGGGGTGCCACCTCCACCACTACAACCTTCTGCTATCGACTTACAACCAGTGAGACAACAAACTTGGGTATCCTTATCACAAGTTTGTGCACCACACTCAATAATTCCACCACCCGGAGGTGTCGTCGGTGTTAGTATTGGGGTTGATGTTGGAGTTGGTGCTGAGGTAATAGTCACCTGGCAATATAGGCGTTCACTTCCCCCGCCCACCGCTCGACATTTTCCAGAGCCCGTACTGGTAGTGCAAGTGTCTCCCAAATTTACACAACCATCGTCGTTTTTTACACACGTGGTCCCATTATTGTAATATCCAAGTGCACAAGGTGTTTGTATGTTCGTAGGTGTCGGTGTGGGATTCAGCCCACCCACACCACAACCTTGTGTTTCCGGCTTACATCCAGTAAGGCAGCAGACTTCAGCACCTTTCTCACAAGTCTGTGTACCACATTGAAAAAATTGGGGGGTTGATGTTGGAGTCGGCGCTGAGGTAATGTCCACCTGGCAATAGTACTTTCCCGGTGCACCCGTTGCTCTACACCTTCCAGTTCCCGTACTAGTAGTACAACTGGCTCCCGAAGATGTACAAACATTATTGTCAGCCGGAGTTGGTTCTGGATCACACTGATAGGCATTTGAACAAACGGGACCATATATACTATCAACAACTGTTCCACATAAAGTCTCATGAAAACGACAGAACTCACCAAGATCTCCTAGTGGTTCTGAAGCCCTTTGTCTAATATCTCCTCTAAACTTATCAATATTTAATGCCACCATTGGTACTCCTACCAACAATACCAGGGCAATAACTGCACCTACAATTTTTCCAACTGATTTTTTCTTAGGCTTCTTTCCATCACCATCTTTCACAGGTGCCATATTAGGATCATCATTCATCGTTCCAGTGTCAATAGGAGGAGCTACAGCTTCACCTACTGGTTCAGGGCTTGCGTCTGTAGACATAGACTCGTTTGGTAGTGGCGTTGGTGGGGGAGGTGGTGGTGAAAAAGTATCATCCTCTGCTTCTGGTAAAGGTGGCAAACTAGCCAAATCATTCTTGGCAGGACTGGGAGAAGTAGTTTTATTCTTATTTAAGTCGTTCGGATCCATTTTTTAAGATTCTGGCCTGTTAAAAACAGTCCTAACCCCACTATAAGTAACCAGTATGTTGAAGTCAATACCCCTGCTTCTGGAACACCAGATTCTGTAGATGGCATACTACTCCCACTGGCCTCAATCACAGTTGGAGTAGCGCTAGGTGATGTAGTCGGCGTAGTAGTTGGTGTAGCAGAGCCAGTAGCGGTAAATGAAGGTATTCCTCCCACATCTTCGGCTGCCAACACAATAAAAGATCGAGCTATTATCTGTAGTATTCCATTTTCATCCTCATACTCTATAGAGACAGTGTGCTCACCCGGCTCCAAGTCCATTGGTGGTGTCCACGTCCAAACCCCGTCTTCATCAACAATAACATTAGCACTCTGTTCAACTTGAGAATTGACTGTTACTTTTACACTAGTCCCCACCGGTAATTTACCCATAAACTCTGGGCTAGAAGTAGCAATTTTTTCTCCATCAACCACAGGGTTTATCAACTCTTCACTATCCGCCAACTCTCCAAAACCTGCTCCTTCAACTAAATCACTAGTATCTCCACTGATAGGGACTACACTCTCAACTAAATTTACATTTGTCCCAATGACAATATCTTTAACAGGACTATCATTGGCAGTATTAGTTAGAGCGGTTGCTGTTCCTAAAGCCCCCCCTTGAACAAATAACGATAGCTGTTGATTTTGTTTATCATAAACAAGTGTTTGCCCTTTATCATTTTTTGCTTCTCCTAAATTTAACCGCCACACTCCTCCATTTTTTGTTAAAGCAGACATGGTCTCCCCTCCCTCGATCTCTACATAAACTGCTACCCCTTCTATTCCTTGGCCCGCAGCAGAAACAATCTTACCGCTAATAACATCTTCCTCTCCCACACCTGTTCCTACTCCCGTTCTTATTTGATAAGGTTTATTATTATCACTGTAACTGGTTGAGCCAGCCAGTATCTCAAAATAATAAGTTTTATTTACATTAAGATTGGTCAGCACCACATAGTGAGTAACAAACACTCCTGCTTCACCAGACACCTTATCTCTAATATCAGCTCCCGGTAAACTTAAATTACTTGGATTATCTGAGTACGTTAAAAGACCTGTTACTGGCACATCTGTCGTCCAGCTAACCGTAACACTTTCTCCTCCTCTATTGCTAATCTTTACATTCTTGGGAACAGAAGTCGGCCCAGCTTTTGTTAGAAGGCTTTGCGGCTTTCCTACCAACAAAACTCCAGCCACCAATCCACCAATCAGTATAATCACACCCAATATAGTAGGAATTCGCTTGTTAAAAATATCTGCTTTCTTTTTCATTCTTGTTCAACTTTACCAGTTTCGGAAGCTTCAGGTGGATTTTCAACGGCCGGTTCCTCAATGCTTACATTACTTGTAGGAGTCTCAGGAGCATATATGACAATTGGTCTATCAAGCTCAAGACGGTTAAACCACTTTCTATTACCCAAATTCTGAACAACTTCTTCTTTAATCTTTCCATCTAGTGGTTTTATGGCTTTTTCTTGAAGTTCAGAGATCTGAGACTTAGTTAAAGCAGAATAAATCTGAAAAATCACAAAAGACCCAACCATTAAGAGAGTCATCAATCCAACCAGTAAAATGTTTGCGCTAATAGTTTTTTTAGGTTTCATTTTAATTTGTAGCTACCAAATAATATCCATTCATTTCCCCACTAGCTCTAAGTTTGCCTTCAATCACTTCTCTTTCTTCTACTTTAGTGATATCAACCAACGAGATAACTAAAACACGATCTAATGTCTCGATCTCTTTTAGGAAGCTCGTTAAAGCTGCTTCACTAGCGGTGACACTAAAGTGGACAGTAAACTCCTTCATGACGTTATCACCGTTCACCCACTCCCTCTCTTTTTCTTTATTTTTCTTTTTCAAGTTCTCACCCTCATCTGCTGAGACAATTACTGAGGAAAAAATAAGCGACTCAATACTTACTTTTTTCTGAGCTGCTACGATCTCAATTTTTTTAGCCAAGTCCGCATAGGTATAGTTTTCTGGGACCGCTTTTTCAAAAAGAGGTAAATTGACTTCATATTCATCTAGTTGTTTCCTAGCTTGAATCAAGCTTCTTATTTTTGTACCAAGTTTTTTCTCAACCAAAGATTGGTCTTCTATTTTTTTCTTTAACTCAGCTACCGTTACTAGAGTGGGTCTTATGGCTGTCGTGATAAGAAACAAGGAAGCAAACACAGACAAAATAATCTCCATTGGTACTCTAATTTCTGGTTTTTGATACGCCAGGCTTAGTTTCTGGTATCTTCCTCCAAGGTTCATTTCTTTTTACTTTTAAACTGACTGATAATCTCAAAATCCACCCCACCCCTTTTTTGATCGAACTCTATCTTCTTTATCTCCACACTCTCTACATCTTGGTAAGACTTCATGGCATTGATTGTCTGGGCCAGTGCTCGTTCAGACCCGGCTATTCCCGCAACACCTACTCCTCCTTGCAAAAAACTGACTTGACTTAATACAGTGCCACTTGGTAATAATAACTTCAACTTACCTAGCCCCTCACTAATTTTAAGATCTTCACTGAGGAAAGTCTCTACTGCTTTTTGTCTTACCAACACACCTCTCATCTGCTCCTCTGTCTCAACATAGCTTTGAATAGTCGTCTGCTTGAAATCATTCGCTTCTCTAAGGTCATTTAGTTTTTTGTCAAACCAAAACCTGGAAGCAAAGGCTAATATCACAACAAATTCAGTTAACACCACGAGAACTCTTCCTGCGGTCAATGACCATCTCAAAAACTTTCCCAATATACTCGTTTCAAACGCGTCTTTGGGTAATAGATTCACCTTTATAAACTTCCTGGCAGGCATACAGCCAGTATATAGAAATCTCTTATCTTTCTCTAGGCGAGCTTACTTAACTAACTTACTTAAGCGTGACTTTAGTCGATCTGCTTTCTTTTTGTGAAAGATTTTTTTCTTAGCGGCTCTATCTATGGCAGAAAACAACGAAGCCAAGCTACTTTGTTTTGGTGTTTTCCTAAAAGATTTGATTGCACTTAAAGCCTTGGTTCTAACGATTTTATTGAAGTTTTGCTTTCTGGCATCAACCCTAGTTTTTTTGATTGCTGATTTTGTTATTGGCATGCGACGATTCTAACATATAAAATCATTTCATGGTTAAAAAGATTCTTCGTCAGTCTAAGAACTTACTGAGCAGGCAAAACAACACTATTCTTTCAGCAGCAGCAATCATTGCTTTATCCTATCTACTCTCTGCTATCTTAGGTTTGGTACGCAATCGTTTGTTGGTCTCTAGATTCTTTGGTGGTCTAGAAGCAGATCTAGACGTTTACTTTGCCGCGTTCATAGTTCCAGATACTCTCTTTCAACTTCTTATATTAGGCGCTTTGTCTGCTGCTTTTATTCCAATTTACCAAGAACACATCAAAGAAAAGTCTTTAAAAGAAGCCAATAAAATGGCTAACACCACCCTTACTAGTCTGGGTTCCATTCAACTTATCTTCACCTTTTTAATAATAATTTTTGCTAAACCAGTAGCCAGTTTAATCACTCACTACCCAGAACACCAGTTAAATCTAATGGCCAACCTCATCCGTATAATGTCTCTTGCTCAGATTCTTTTTACCATATCAGCTTTCTTAACCAGTGTCTTACAATCTCACCGCCGATTCTTAATACCAGCTACCGCTCCAATTTTTTACAATCTCGGCACCATAGCCGGTATATTTTTCCTATCATCAAAGTTGGGAATATATTCAGCTGCCGTGGGTATTGTGTTTGGTGCTTTACTCCATCTATTAGTCCAACTGCCTTGGGCCAAGTCACTAGGATTCTCCCCAAAAATTATCTTTCAACCTAAAAACCCAGGGACAAGGTCAGTCTTCCGTCTCATGCCACCACGGACTGCTGCACTAAGTCTGTCTCAAATTGAAAGGTGGGTTGCCGTCAACTTAATCTCTACGCTCTCTGCTGGGTCACTAGCAATTTTCAGTTTTGCTCGCCAGCTCTATGTCCTACCCATTACACTTTTTGGCGTTTCTCTTGGTCAAGCATCTTTTCCTGTTTTGTCAGCCAATTCCAGCCCTAAAGACAGCCCTAAATTTGTAAAGATTCTTTCTCAGTCAATTCTACAAATCTTTTTCTTCTCTTTGCCTGCTGCTGTTCTAATCATAGTTCTTCGTATTCCTCTAGTCCGTCTTGTCTTTGGTGCCCGTGCTTTCCCTTGGCAAGCCACCCTATTAACAGCCAAAGCTTTAGCTTTACTTGCTCTCTCCATCGCCCCGCAGGCAACCAACCATCTTTTAACTCGGGCATTTCATGCTAAGAAAAACACCCGCACTCCTTTAATCATTAGTCTGGTAACCATTACCTTCTTCTGTATTACCGCCTACATTAGTACTAATAAATTTAATTTAGGAATAATCGGTATTACCTCGTCACTTAGTTTAAGTAATCTCTTGAACTTTCTCATTCTTATTACTTTAATTAATAGAAAAGTTGGTTCATTTAAAATCACCATTCCTCTTATTAAAATGATCTTCGTTAGTTTCTTGACCGCCATCTCTCTCTGGTATCCAATGCGATTGTTAGATCAGTTTGTCTTTGATACCACCCGTACCTTCCCATTGATTCTTCTAACAATAATAGTCAGTCTGATAGGTTTTTCTGTTTATCTCTTATTATCCTTCCTCTTTAAAGTCGATCAACTTAAGCACTTCCTAAGTCTTACTAAAAAAATCGGTAACTGGCGTAAACTGCTAACTCAAACAGACGAGGTGATAGAAACTTCTCTCTCTGACCAGGTATAATCCCAGCAGAACCATGAATATTCGAAATTTCTCCATCATTGCCCATATTGACGCCGGAAAATCTACTTTGGCAGATCGTCTTTTAGAACTTACCGGTACCGTCTCTACCAGACAGATGAAAGAACAGCTTTTAGATAGTAATCCAATAGAAAGGGAGCGAGGTATTACCATCAAACTAGCTCCCGTTACCATGAAGTACAAAGATCCCTCAGGTTCCTACATTCTAAATCTAATCGATACTCCAGGGCACGTAGACTTTAACTATGAAGTAGAAAGAGCTCTTCAGGCCTGTGAGGCAGCCATTCTTTTAATAGACGCAACCAAGGGGGTTCAAGCTCAGACCATCGCCAACCTAAGATTGGCTAAAAAACAAAACTTGACAGTTATTCCAGCCATAAACAAAATCGATTCCCCACTATCAAATGTCTCAGCCAGCACCAAACAGCTTCAGTCTCTATTAGGTGATGACTACATAGAACCTACATTGATATCCGCTAAAACTGGAGAAAATGTAGACAAACTACTAGAGGTAGTAATTAAATTATGTCCACCACCAGAGACTTCCACATCAGACAAACCTTTAAAGGCTCTGGTCTTCAACTCCATCTATCATCCACACCTAGGAGCCATTGCTTTTGTTAGACTCTTCCAGGGCTCAATTAACAAAAACATCCCTCTAAAATTTCTTTCTTCAAACATAAAGTTCACTCCGGCAGAGTTCGGTACTTTTACTCCCGGTAGGACACCTCAAGACACTCTTACTTCAGGTGACGTGGGTTACATAGTTACCGGTTTTAAGGACATTCGTTTAATTAAGGTTGGTGACACCATTACCTTAAATCAAAAAGAAGCAATCCAGTCTCTGCCTGGGTATAGAGAAATAAAACCCAATGTATATCAAGACATCTTCCCCACAGACAACAGTAAGTACCACGACTTACTAGACGCTTTAGAGAAACTGAAACTAAATGACTCTTCATTAACCACAGAACCCACATCTTCATTGGTACTTGGCCAGGGTGTTAAGGTGGGTTTTTTGGGACTGCTGCACGCAGAGGTGGTTACGGAAAGACTAGAGCGTGAGTTTGATGTCCCCGTAATCGGTATCTCACCTACAGTTGAGTACAGAGCAGATCTAAAAACAGGCGAGACAGTAAGTTTTAGTTCTGCATCGACTTTTCCCGATCCTAGTAAGGTAAAAACCACCTTAGAACCTTTTGCCACTGTTCAGATAATCACTCCAGAAGAATACTTGGGTGCAGTTATGAATCTAGCTCAAAACATCCGCGGCCAACTACTAGAGATGACCTATCTAGACAAATTAGTCCAGTTAAACTACTCGATTCCTTTAATAGAAGTAATTACTTCTCTCCATGATCAGTTAAAGTCTGTCTCGTCTGGTTTTGCCTCATTGGACTATCAGCTATCAGGCTGGCAGCCGGCCAAGTTAGTAAAACTTTCTGTATTACTAAACCATGACGAGTTCGAACCATTCTCTCTTATATGTATAGAATCAGAAGCTCAAGCAAAGGCTAAAAATCTAAGCAAAAAACTTAAAGAAGCCATTCCCAGACAACAGTTCGAGGTACCAATTCAAGTAGCCCTAGGTGGCAAAATCATCGCCAGAGAAACAGTTAGATCTTTTAGAAAAGACGTCACCGCCAAGCTCTACGGTGGCGACGCTACTAGAAGGAAAAAACTTCTTGAAAAACAAAAAAAAGGTAAAAAACGCATGAAGCAGTTCGGTTCCGTCCAACTTCCTCAAGAAGCCTTCTTGGCTACATTAAAGTAATTGACAGATAATTATCACTCGTGATAAGATACTGCTAATGGATTTAACCGACAGACAGATAGCCATAATTAAAGCCGCGGTGGAAGAGTTCACCGAGACAGCCAAACCAGTTGGTAGTGTTACTTTAGAGAAAAAGTACAAGTTAGGTGTATCTCCAGCTACCTTAAGAAATGAAATGGCTGTTTTAGAGGAAAAAGGTTTCTTGAGTCAGTCTCATACTTCTGCCGGTCGCACTCCCACTTCTACCGCCATAAAATTCTACATAAACCAACTAATGAAGGAACAGGATTTATCCGTTGCCGAGGAGGTATCAGTTAAAGAAAAAGTCTGGGACCATAGGTTTGACGCAGACTCTCTTTTAAGAGAAGCCTGTCAGGTTTTAGCTAGCCGAGCTAAATCTTTATCTGTAGCCACTACTTCTTCTGGTAAGTCTTACCATGCCGGTTATGCCAACCTACTAAACTTTCCTGAATTTTTTAACATAGACGTTACTAGAAAGGTCTTGAGATTACTAGATGAAACAGACCTTTTATCCGAGGTCTTTGATCGCGCTGCCGGTAATCAACCAATTCATGTTCTAATTGGTCACGAACTTGGTCCAGACTTCTTTGAACCAGTAAGTTTAATTTTTGCTGATCTCCAAATTGGAGGCAAAAAAGGCACCTTAGGTGTTATTTCTTCATATAGACAGCAGTATCAGAAAAACATACCTCTAGTTCGATACGTAGCCAACTTAGTTAATCAAATTAGTCAAGACTGGTAAAGCAACATGACAAAAAAAATAAAAAACACCAAACTAGAGAAAGAAGTAAAAGATCTTGAAAATAAATTCAAGCGTGCTCTGGCTGATTACCAGAACCAAACCAAACGCCATCAGTCTCGCCAGACAGAGATTATCAAATTTGCCAACGAAAGCCTTTTAGACAAACTTCTACCCGTACTAGATTCTTTAGAAATGGCACAGCACCATCTAAAAGACACCGGTCTTAAAATGATTCTTGATCAATTTAATAAGATCATTAACTTAGAAGGAGTCAAAGAAATTACCTCAACAGGCCAAAAGTTTAACCCGGAAACAATGGACTGTGCCGTCTTAGTTAAAGGCTCTAAAGACATAGCTGTTACTACCTTAGTTAAAGGCTATACTTATTATGACAAGGTCCTTCGCCCAGCCAAAGTAGAAGTTGGATCAGGCCAGAAAAAGTAATTCATTTGAATATTATCTGAATATTAATTAATATCAATTAAATAAATAAAAACATGAGTAAAATAATCGGAATCGATCTAGGAACCACCAACAGCGCCATAGCTGTCATGGAAGGCGGTAAGGCAGTAATTATCCCTTCAGCAGAAGGTAAAAACACCTTTCCTTCAGTAGTTGAACCAGAAAAAAACTTAGCCGGTGAAGTGGCTAAACGCCAGATGATCCTAAATCCAGAAAACACGGTATCTTCTGTTAAAAGACTCATGGGTCAAAAATTCTCTTCCCCCAATGTGACCAAAGCCAAAAAACACGCTGCATATAAAATCGTAGAAGGTAAGCAGGGTATGTCTGCCATAGAAGTCAACGGTAAAACCTACACTCCACAAGAAATCTCCGCCAAAATTCTCTCAAAAGCCAAGGCGGATGCAGAAAGCTATCTAGGTGACAAAGTTACCGAAGCAGTCATTACCGTACCTGCTTACTTTGACGACTCTCAACGCCAAGCCACCAAACAAGCCGGAGAGATCGCCGGACTAAAAGTTAAAAGAATCATCAATGAGCCTACCGCTGCTTCTCTAGCCTACGGACTAGACAAGAAAAAGCAAGAAATAGTAGCCGTTTACGACCTGGGTGGAGGTACTTTTGACGTTTCCATCTTAGAGTTAGGTGATGGAGTTTTTGAAGTCAAGTCCACCGCTGGTGACACCTTTTTAGGTGGTGATGACTTTGACCAAAAAATCATTGAGTACATTCTCTCTGAATTCAAGAAAGAAAATGGCATAGACTTAGAAAAAGACAAACAAGCTCTTCAACGAATTAAAGATGCCGCTGAAAAAGCCAAGATAGAGCTCTCAAGTTCTACCGAGACCGAGATAAGCCAACCCTTCATCACTCAAGGTTCAGACGGACAACCTCTACATTTAAATCTAAAACTAACCCGCGCCAAACTTGAAGAACTGGTAGCCGATCTAGTTAAAAAAACAATCCCTCCTTGTGAGCAGGCTTTAAAAGACGCCAAGTTAGATAAAAAAGACATCAACGAGGTAATCTTAGTTGGTGGTATGACCAGAATGCCTAAAGTCCAACAAGTAGTCAAAGACTTCTTTGGTAAAGAATCCAATAAAAGCGTTAATCCTGACGAAGCCGTAGCTTTGGGTGCTGCTATTCAAGGTGGAGTACTAGCAGGCGATGTCAAAGACGTCCTACTTTTAGACGTAACCCCTCTCAGTTTGGGACTAGAAACAATGGGTAGTGTAATGACTTCTTTAATAGAACGAAACACCACCGTTCCTACCAGCAAGTCTCAGGTCTTCTCTACCGCTGCAGACAATCAACCTCAAGTAGAGGTAAACGTTCTTCAGGGTGAACGTCCCATGGCCCAAGACAACAAGTCACTAGGTAGGTTCGTTCTGGATGGTATTCCTCCAGCTCAAAGAGGTATTCCTCAAATCGAGGTAACCTTTAACATAGATGCCGACGGTATCTTAAACGTCTCCGCTAAGGACAAGGCTACTAGTAAAGAGCAAAACATCACCATCAAAAATGCCACTAACCTTTCAGAAGAAGAAGTGGAAAAGATGAAGCAAGAGGCAGAAAAATATGCCGACGAAGACAAAAAGAAAAAAGACTTAGTGGACAAAAAGAACGAAGCAGAGACCTTCATCTTTGCCACCAGAAAAGCTTTAGAGTCAGCTGGTGATAAATTCGACAAAAAAGCCAAAGAAGAAATAGAGGCAGAACTAAAGGTTTTAGAAGAAGAAAAAAACTCCGACAAAACCACTTCAAAGTCCTTGTCTGAAAAACTAGAAAAAGCCACCAAGGTTGCTCAAACACACGGCGAAGCTCTCTATAAAGCTGCTCAAGAGGCTGAGGACAAAAACAAACCTAAGGAAAAAGGTAAAAAAGGTGACTCCAAGAAGACTGATGATAAACCTAAGGCAGATGCCGAAGAGGGTCAAGTAGTAGAGGAGTAAAATAAATATCCATGACCAGTAAACGTGACTACTACGATATTCTTAGTGTCTCCAAAGAATCCTCAGCTGCCGATATTAAATCAGCCTACAGAAAACTAGCTGTTAAGTGGCATCCAGATAAAAACAAAAACAAAAAAGAAGCAGAGGAGAAATTTAAAGAGATAAACGAAGCCTACGAAATCCTCTCTAATACCGAAAAGAAAAAAACCTATGACCAATTTGGTCACGCTGCTTTTGACCCGTCTATGGGTGCAAATCCTTACAGTAGTGCCGGTCGCCAGTCCGGTCCATTCACTTATTCCTACTCCTCAAATGGCCAAGGAATAAACTTCGAAGATCTCTTTGGTGGGTCTGGATACTCCGATCCTTTTCAGGTTTTCCAAGATTTTTTTGGTGGTAGGCAACAAGCCAAACCTCATTACTCCTTAAAAATTGAGTTTATGGATGCCGTCAACGGTATAGAAAAGAAGATTGTCCACCAAGGTAAACAGTTCACGATCAAGGTTCCAGCAGGAGCAGATGATGGTACTAGAATAAGGTTTAGCGAGTTTGACGTCTCAATAAACGTTAAAACTCACAAAGATTTTAAACGCAACAATTATGATATCTATCTAGATAAGGAGATTCCTTTCACCACAGCTATCCTCGGTGGCAACATCACCGTTCCTACCTTAGATAAAGATCTAAAACTAAAGATAAGACCAGGCACCCAACCAAACACCTCCATTAGGCTTTCAGGTAAAGGTATAAAACAACTAAGATCTTCAAGGCGAGGGGACTTTTACATTCGTCTCATCATTATCTTCCCAAAAAAACTAACCCGCCAACAAAAACAAGCTCTCCAACACTTCACCTAAAATTTGCCCTTAAGCCTTAAAAAAGATATAATGTCGCCAGGGTAAGAGTAATAGGGGTGGCTATGCCACCTTTTTAGTTACGCTTGCTTCAAAATCAAAAATAAATAAATAACAAAAATGGACAACAATCAATTAACCGCCAGAACCGAATTTGCCGCCGCTATCAACCAGATTGCTTCTGAGAAGGGTATCTCTCCAAAAATAATCATAGACGCCATAAAAAAAGGTCTAGTCGCCTCTTTCAAAAAAGACTTCCCTTCTTTAGCTGAAGAGGTAGAAGAAGACGAAACAAAAACCATAGTAGCCGAGATAGACGAAGAAGATGGCGGTTTCAGAATTTATCATGGTAAGGAAGGTCAAAAGATAAAAGAAATGAAAGACATTACTCCTCCAGGTTTTGGTAGAATAGCGGCTCAAACAGCCAAGCAGGTTCTCTCACAGGATCTAAGAGAAGCTGAAAAAGTCTCGATTCTGGAAGAGTATGAAGAAAAAGTTGGCGACATAATAAACGGCATGGTGCAAAGAATGGACGGTAGAAATGTAGTTGTAGACATTGGTCGTGGCCAGGGGGTCATGCCACCAGAAGAACAAGTTGGTAATGAGTACTACAAGCTAAACTCCAGGATTAGTGTCTTAATAAAAGAAATTGGCGAAACAGCCAGAGGTGAAGCAATAATAGTATCAAGATCAGACCCTAAACTAGTAGAAGGCCTTTTCTCAAGAGAAGTACCAGAAGTAGGTGCAGGTAGTGTGGTAGTCAAAGCTATTGCTCGTGAGGCAGGCTCAAGAACCAAGGTGGCCGTAGAATCAACTCAAGACGGAGTAGATCCAGTTGGTTCCTGTGTTGGTCAAAAAGGAGTCAGAGTCCAAGCCGTAATAAACGAGCTTAACGGAGAAAAAATAGATATTATTCAGTACTCTCAAGATCAAGACAAGTTCATCACTACTGCTCTAGCTCCAGCCGACGGTCTCTCAATTGTAAAAGATAAAGAAACAGACGAATACGTAGTTACCGTACCTGATGATCAGTTATCTCTTGCCATCGGTAGAGGAGGCCAAAACGTAAAACTAGCCGCCAAACTTACAGGAGTCAGGCTAAAAATTATCTCAGACAAAACAGATCCAGGCATTACTGTTACTGGAGACGAAGAACTGGAAATAGACCAACTTGGGCTTCCAAGTAAAATAAGAAACCTATTAGTAGAAGCTAGTATGACCAAAATTGAAGACATATTGTTCAACCCAGACAAACTAGATGAAATAAAAGGTATAGGTCCAAAGTCTTTGGAAAAGATAAAGAAACAAGTATCAGCCTACAAACCTCCAGCCAGAGAAGAAGCGCCTGTCAAAGAGGAACTTATTAAGAAAGATCCTGTCAAAAAGAAAACCATTAAAAAAGAAACCTCCAAAGAAAAGATTACCAAAGAAAAACCCGTTAAAGAAGATCCTGTCCAAGAAGAGGAGCCAAGTAATGAAGAAGCAAAATAATGAGAACACCAGGCCGCCAATAGTCACTATCCTAGGTCACGTTGATCACGGGAAGACCTCTATTTTAGATAAAATTCGCTCATCCAACCTTCAGGGTAAAGAAAGTGGTGGTATTACTCAAACAATAGGAGCTTATCAAGTAGTCCACCAAGGTAAACCCATCACTTTTATTGATACTCCCGGGCATGAAGCCTTCGAGGCTATGCGTAGTCGAGGTGGGCAGATTGCCGATATTGCTATTCTTGTTGTAGCCGCCGATGACAGTGTTAAACCTCAAACAAAAGAGTCAGTTAAGCACATCAAAAAAGCCAAAATACCTTATTTAGTTGCAATAAACAAAATTGACGTTGCTGGTGCAGACACTACAAAGGTAAAAACCGATCTAGGTGAGATAGGTGAGTACCTAGAAGGTTTTGGAGGCGACATACCTTTTGTTGAGGTATCCGCCAAAACAGGAGAAGGTCTAGATAAGCTCCTAGAATTGATTCTACTTCTAGCCGAGCTAGAAGAATTAAGAGACACCTCCCAAAAGACCCCTGCAAGTGGTGTTGTCCTAGAGGCTCAATTACATCCACAAAAAGGTCCTTTAGCTACCATACTGATAAAACAAGGCCAATTCCTCCTAAAAGACAATCTGTTTAAAGACACAAAACTCATTGGTAAGGTCAGAGCTATGAACATAAGTACCGGTAATCTTGTTCAAAAAGCTCTACCCTCTACTCCAATTCAAATTATTGGTTTTAAAGAAGCTCCTTCTACTGGAGACATCATTACTACTAAACCTTCTGATCTTGCTCAAATAAAACAAAAAAACAAGGTCAAAATAAAGCTAGATCCAGAAAAACCCAACATGGTTATAAAAGCGGCCGTTAAAGGTGGTTTAGAGGCTGTATTAGGTAAAATCACAGACAAGATAAATCTAGTGTCAAGTGGTGTTGGTTCCGTCACTGGTTCAGATATAGAAACAGCTAGTATAAATAACGCTCAAATTATTGGCTTTAACTCAAAAATATCAACCAGTGTAAAAAAATTAGCCGCCACAGAAGGAGTTACTTTTAAAAACTTCTCAATAATCTACCACCTTTTTGAGTATGTTGATGATCTGTTCGAGCAAAGGAAAGCTCCACCTCCACCAAAAGAAACCAGCCAGATAAAAATCAAGAAGGTTTTCAACGTCAATGGTCAAGTTGTCTTAGGTGGTGTAGTCATAAAAGGCAAGGTGTCCTTTGGAGACATGGTTAAGGGTTCAAAAATAGTCTCTCTCCAGTCTTCAAAAGAAAAGTTAGAGGTTGTTAAAAAAGATCAAGAGCTGGGATTAATTCTTAGTCCAAGTCTTGACATCAAGGAAGAAGAGGTTATAATAACCCATAGCAGTGATAAAAAAGACAAAGAATAAAGAATAATGTTTAACCAAGAAATAATAAACAATTTCAAAAAAAAACTAGAACAATCAGACTCTGTTTTAGTGCTTCTTCCACCAGAGCCAGACGAGCTACTAGTCAGCTCAGGACTTGGTCTTTTTTTAAGTCTGAAAAAATCAGGTAAAAAAATCCAGATAGGTTGTTCTAACCTCGACCCAGACAAGCTACCAAAACTTCAGGGTTTAAACAGCATTAAATCAAGTATCGGTAATAAAAATCTAATAATAAACTTTCAATTCAAAGAACAGGACCTAGACAAAGTAGACTACGATGTAGACGAAAAAGGAAATTTTCAGTTAATGGTCAAACCAAAGTCTGGCTCCCTACCCCCAGATACAGAAAACATCAACTACACTTATGGTGGTGCAGATGCCGACATGGTTATTACTCTGGGTATAAATTCACTAGAAGAACTGGGTAAGTTGTACTCAGATGAAAAAAAATTCCTAGACCAGGCTAACATTGTCAGCTTAAACAAAGACTCTCGCCCTGCTACCTTTGCTGCTCATAATTTCCACACCAACTCCGCCAGTTCTATTGCAGAAATAGTCGCCTTTATATTAAAAAAAACCAAGACTCAACCTACCAAGGAAGCCGCCGACCATCTATTAAAAGAAATATACTCAACTACCAATAATCTAAACACCCCCAGGGTTACAGCCGACACATTTGAGATGATCGCTTTCCTTCTAAGAAATGGAGCCAGACCACCGGCAGTATCCCGATCAACAATAAACTTCACTCCACCAGTTCCACCAATGCCCATAGCTCCAATATTTGATCAACCTCCATCCCTAACCCAGATCCCTCCTGCCCAAGTACCATCAGACTGGAAAAAGCCAAAAATCTTTCGTTCCTCTCCCAACAAGTAGGTAAAACCAAAAGAAAAATATCTGATTGACAGGAGTGTAATATAATGAGAATATAACAATATGGAAATTAATAACCCGCCCCCCGTTGAACAAGAAAAGAAGAATAGTTTTTTAGAAATAGCAAAAGGTATCGCCACTCAAAAAAGCGGTGAGTTATTGGATCGAGCTAAAAAAATTAAACCAGGACATTTAGCACTAGCGGTAGCTCTAGGCGCAGGTGCCTGGATTCTAGGTGACAGTGCAGCTGAATGGTCCATGAAGTTTGCCCACGAAGGTGAAAGTATGGTCCAGGGGTTTGCTAATATGATGGCTCAGACCGCAGAGGCTTCAGCTTATTCAGGACCCGATGCTTTAGACGCTCAAACACGATATAGTCTTGGAAGTTTCTCTTATACGTTAATACCTCTATTTGTAGGCTTAGCTGGTGGATCAATCGCTTCAGCAGCAGCAGCCTTAAGACCAGCATTTACTAGAAAACGATAAAACATGACTACTGCCACTGTCCCACACATCACAATCCTTGGTTTAATCGACTTTTTAATGGATCAACTTGAAATTAAGGCAGATCGCTTAGAGGTCCGCAACCAACTTCTGTCGGCCATTATGGCTGGGTTAAATTCAAAGTTGCTAGACAACCCTCAAATATCTAGTAAGATGGGAGAGATCTCCACTCAACTTTCCGAGCAAGATCCTTTCGATAAAAACCTACAAAAAATCACTAACCATTTGGTCAAATCAGACCTATCCGAAATCAATACAACTACTATTTTATTAACTGAGGCAAAAGATGTTTTAACAGCTTTTGTAACCAAGACAGAGGTAAGTAATAAAAAAGAACTTCTAGACAACATAAGCATCTTACTATCATAGTTTCCTACTACACCATTGATTTTATTGCTCATTCAATGTAAAATACACCACCGTATGGCATTAGATTCAAAACTAAAAGAAAAAATAATCACTAAATTTGCTGCAAGCAAAAAAGATACTGGTTCTCCTAGGGTGCAAATTGCTCTCTTAAGTAATCAAATCAACCAGTTAACTAGTCATTTAAAAGCGCACAAAAAAGACAATCACTCAAGAAGAGGTCTTTTAAAGATCATAAGTAAAAGAAGACGACTGTTAAATTATTTAAATTCAAAAAATCCAAAAGATTTCAAAGGTTTGGTCAAAGAATTAAAAATTAGCGCATAAAATTATTAAAAAGGAAAAGTAAGTTCAGTTTGAGGAGTAAATAGAGGTCAATAAAGAATGATTTCTCTTTTCTTCTTAAACAATCACAACTTTTCTTATATTAAGAAAGGAAACAAAATGAAAATTCATTCCACCACCATCGATTTAGATGGTAAAAAAATAACATTAGAAACCGGGCTTTTAGCTCCTCAAGCTTCTGGTGCTGTTACTGCTCGTTGTGGCGACACATTAGTTTTGGCCACCGTAGTAAACGGAGGTGAAGTAGAAGGGTTAGATTATTTTCCCTTACAGGTAGAGTACAGAGACAAACATTACGCAGGTGGCATAATCTCTTCTTCTAGGTTTGTAAAAAGAGAAACCAGGCCATCAGATAACGAGACTTTAACAGCAAGACTAATAGACCGTTCTATTAGACCTCTCTTCCCAGAAGGATATAAGGAAGAAGTTCAAGTGTTGGTAAACCCTCTAGCTATAGACGGTGTAAACGAACCAGAAATCTTGGGAGCAATCGCTACCTCTGCAGCTTTGGCAATCTCTAACATTCCTTGGAATGGTCCCCTGGGAGCCGTCCGTATGGGTACAGATAAAGATGGTAAGTTTTTAACAAACCCCACCAATGAACAAATAAAAGAATCAAAATTAGACCTACTAGTCTCTGGTACTGCTGATTCTATTGCCATGGTAGAGACAGCTGCTCAAGAGGCGACCGAAGAAACAGTTTTGAAAGCTCTAAAAGCAAGTCAGCCCCATCTAGACACCATTGTTTCAGCCATAAACGAACTAGTCGCTAAGGTCTCTCCTACAAAAACCAAAGTGGTTACAAAAGACCTAGACAAGGACAAGGTTGCTTTAGTAAAAAAAGAACTAGGCAGTCTAGAAGATTTAGTCAAAGGACTGGCCGACAAGACTGTGGGTTTCTCACCTACCGTCAAAGCAGTAACTGAAAAACACGAAGATTTAACTGGTAAAGAGGTCAGTAAAATAATAGACAGTCTAACCAAAGACTTCATCAGAGAGCAAACCTTAGATAAGAACATTCGCCCAGACGGTCGTTCTCCAGAAGATATTAGAGATATAAGCTCACAAGTTTCTCTGATTCCCATGGTCCACGGTTCCGGTCTTTTCCAAAGAGGACTAACTCATGTTTTAAGTATAGTTACTCTAGCTAGCCCAGACAAAGAACAGTTAATCGACGGCATGAAAGGTGAAGAAACCAAAAGATATATTCATCACTACAATATGCCAGGTTACGCTGTGGGAGAACCTAGAAGAATGGGTTTCACCAACAGACGTGAGGTTGGCCACGGTGCTCTAGCCAGCAAGGCTCTTGAACCAGTACTGCCTTCTCATGACAAATTCCCTTACACGATAAGAGTCGTCTCTGAAGTAATGTCTGGAAACGGCAGCACATCTCAGGGTGCAGTTTGTGGATCTACTCTTTCTTTAATGGACGCTGGTGTTCCAATTAAAAGTCCAGTTGCTGGTGTTGCCATGGGTCTTATTACCGATGGTAAAAAATACATAACCCTAAGTGATATTAGTGGTTTAGAGGATCATACAGGAGACATGGACTTCAAGGTCGCTGGAACCAAAGAGGGTATCACCGCCATCCAGATGGACGTAAAGGTTCCTGGTGTGAGCGCAGATGTTTTAGGTGAAGCTTTAGAACAAGCCAAGAAAGCTAGGCTTCATATATTGGAGAAAATGCTCAAAGCCATTGATAAACCAAGAGAGAAGATTAGTCCAAACGCTCCTCACATAGAAACCATAACTATCGACCCAGAAAAAATCGGCGAAATCATTGGGCCCGGTGGTAAGATAATCCGCCAAATCCAAAAAGATTTTGAGGTGGAGATTGGTGTGGAAGACACTGGTGTTATAAGTATCACTGGTAAAAAAGCTGATAAAACTCAAGAGGCCAAAGAATATATTACCAATATGACTGCAGAGGCTGAGGTAGGAAAAATCTATAAAGGCATGGTCACTAGAGTTGAGCCTTACGGCGCTTTTGTAGAAGTTCTACCAGGTAAACAGGGTTTAATTCATATCTCCAAACTAAGCAATGATTATGTGGATAATGCTAGTGATGTTGTTAGTGTGGGTGATTCCATGGAGGTCAAGGTTTACGAAGTAGATGACCAGGGAAGAATTAACCTACAACCGGCGAACATGGCTCCTAAATCCATCGATCGTCCTCGACCTTCAGGCCAGTCAAGTAGAGGTAAGACTTTTTCATCTGCTGAGAAACCAAGGTTTCAGGTTGGTGATAAACCAAGGTCAAGTAGACCAGCAAGGTCTCAAAGACCAGCCAAAAAGTTCCAAGACCACCGATAATTTCGTATACTAAAAGCTACCATGCCCACTCAAAATAACCAAGAACTGGTAAAAAAAGACATACTTGATCTCCAGCAAAAACTAAAATCTGTCAGTCTTCCCGGAGACTTAAGTCTAAAAGCAAGTTCTATGGTAGATAGGTTGGAGAGAATGTTCTTTCAGGGTTTCTATTCCCAAGAATTTGAAAAGACTCGTCACTATATAGATTGGATAACCAAGGTTCCTTGGGACAAGCGAGCTGAAAGAGCCATAGATCTCACTCTTATAAAAAACACCTTAGACAAACATCACCATGGTATGGGAGAGGTTAAAGAAAGAATATTAGAGTACATGTCTGTTTTAAAACTTAGAACAGAAAAAGGTCTGGGCACCGCTAGGGCCCCCATTATATTTCTTGTCGGCTTAGTTGGTACAGGAAAAACTACTTTTGCCTACGCTCTATCAGAAGCCCTTGGTCGTCCAGTTGCCAGGGTCCCCTTTGGTGGTATGGGGAGTGCCAGAGATCTAAGAGGTCAGTCTAGCCTACATCTAGAGTCAGAACCAGGCCACATAATTAAAGCCCTAACTCAAGTTAACGTTAAAAACCCAATTATCTTACTAGACGAAATCGATAGGGTTACAGAAGAAGCTCGTGCAGACATAATGGGTGTTTTGGTAGAACTTCTAGATCCCAGTCAAAATAATCGTTTCTTAGATCACTACATAGACCACCCAGTGGATCTTTCAGAGGTCCTCTTTATTGCTACTGGCAATAACACAAGTAATGTTGCCACAGCAGTTTTAGACAGACTAGAACCGATAAGAATGCCTAGCTATACAGACCAAGAGAAAATCACCATTGCCAAGGACTATCTTCTACCCAAAGCAATTGAACTAGCAGGTTTAGATGTAAACACAATTATTATAGATGAGGAACTTTGGCCAAACATCGTCAGGCCACTAGGATATGATGCTGGTATAAGAACTCTAAATAGAAACATAGAAGGAATTGTTAGAAAAACAGCTAAAATGATAGTAGAGAAAAAAGCTCAAACAATCCATCTGACTAAAGACAATATTAAAGATTACTTACCTAAATAAAACAAATGAAACCAATCAACAGTCCTAAATTAAAGCTAATACCTCTTGGTGGAGTAGGTGAAGTCACTAAAAACATGTATGTATACGAGTACGGCAAGTTCCAACTAATCGTCGATTGTGGCATTGGTTTCCCAGATGACTCCACTCCAGGTGTAGATTTTCTAATTCCAGATATATCTTACCTAGAGAAGTCAAAGAAAAAAATACTTGGAATTATTGTTACTCATGGTCACATGGATCACTATGGCGGTTTACCCTTTATCCTTCCCAGACTTCCAAACGTTCTAGTATTTGGTTCCACCTTGGCTATGGCCATGACAGAGGCAAGGATTAGAGAGTATGGGCTAAAAACTAAGCTTCAGGTCGTAGAAAAAGAATTAAAGCTTGGTCCGTTCTCTATAGAATTTGTCCACATGACTCATTCCACTCCAAACGCAAAACATCTTTTTATCAAAACTCCGACTGCCAGTGTTTACCATGGCGCAGACTATAAAATAGACCTTAATCCACCAGACAACAAACCACCAGACCTAGCCACCGTCGCCAGAATAGGAAAGCAAGGTGTTGACCTGTTTCTAACAGACTGTTTGGGTATAGAAAAAGAAGGTTCAACTCCATCAGAAAAGCTGATTCAAAATACCTTAGACGAGCAGGTAAGGACCACTAAGGGAAAGTTTATTTTAACCACCATCTCCTCATCTATTTCTAGAATAGAAATGGCTATACAAGCAGCTACTAAACACAATCGTAAGGTTGCTTTAGTTGGTTTCTCCGTTGTTAAAAACGTAGAAATGGCTCAAAAACTTGGTTTCATTAATATTCCCAAAGGAGCAATAATAAAGGCAGAGCAAGTAAAACATCTTCCTCCTCATCAAGTAGCCATAATCATTGCTGGTGCTCAAGGTCAAGTGGGGTCTGGGCTTTACAAGTTAGCAGCAGGAGAACACCGCCACCTTAAACTACAGTCTCAAGACAAAGTAGTATTAAGTTCTAGTGTTATTCCCGGTAGTGAATCTGGAGTCTATAACCTAATTGACACACTTTATCAGCAAGGAGTGTCTGTTTCTTACTTCGGAAACACCAAAAACCTTCACGTTTCCGGCCATGGGTACAAGCAAGATTTAAAACTACTCCTTAATTTAGCCAACCCTAAAAACGTTATTCCAATAGGTGGAGACATAAGGCATATGTATCTTTATCAAGAAATGGCTCTTGAGTCTGGCTATACCAAACAGCAATCTCCAATTTTAAAGGATGGTCAAACCATAATAATAGACCAGGGTAAATTAAGCGATGGCGGGCACGTAGACAACAAAAACATATACGTAGACGGATTAGGTGTGGGCGACGTCGGCTCTACAATCTTAAGGGACAGGCAAGCAATGGCTTCGGATGGGATCCTACTAGCAGTAATTCCCATCAGCTCTCAAACCAGCCAGGTAGTTGGAAACATAGAGATAATTTCCAAGGGTTTTGTCTATATGAAAAAATCTAAGTCTTTAATAGAAAAAACCAAAACAAATATTAATGAAAGTTTAAAAGGACTCCAAAAAACAAAAATAAAAGATGAGATATATATTAAAAAAAGAGTAGAAGAATCGCTAGAGAAATATCTCTACCAACAAACAGAAAGAAGGCCCTTAATAATTGCCGTCCTCCTTAAAGTTTAAGTTATACTAAACATACTTATGGCTAGAAAACGTGGAAGAAGATCCAAACCTTTCAAACTTAATTTAAAAAAAGACACAACCAACTCAATATTGGCCATTATCATCGTCTCTATTGGGGGTCTTTTAGCCATCTCTTTTTCTAGGCAAGGACCAATTTTGAGTACAGTTTATGACACGGGAAGCAACCTTCTTGGTTGGACATACATACTGACTCCATTTATTTTTGTGTCCAGTGGATTGCTACTTACTAAAGTTAAGTGGCCAATAGCCACTCCTCAGGTATTTATAGGTTCTCTGGTTACTTTAATCTCGTTTTCAGGACTTACTAAATCTGGCCAGGTTGGTCAACAACTTTTCCTGTCTATTGGTGCGTTAATTACTTCACCAGGAGCATACTTGTTCTACTTAGCCGGTGTTTTTATTGGTGTAATTGTTCTTTTTGAGACATCAATAGAGGATCTTTCTGTTGGTTTTAATACTCTCAATAAAAAGATAAAAAAAATCTTATCCGGTTTTAAATCATCCACCTCCAAACGACCCGCTTTTTCGACTAAGCCAGGTAAATTTAAAATTAAAGGCCTCTCTTCCGAAGACAAAAAGGAAGAAGACGTCAGTTCATCACCTCCAAAAAACATTCCTCCGATTAGATCTAATATAGAGGCCCAACCAACAACTAAAACAGAAAACCTTATCTGGAATCCACCACCACTCAGTCTACTATCAAGTGAAAAATCAGCCAAAGCCGATCGGGGTGACATTAATGCAAACGCTGCCATTATAGAAAAAACTCTTGATTCATTTGGTATTGCCGCCAAGGTAGTAGAAGTAAACCAGGGTCCAGCTGTTACTCAATACGCAATCGAGATAGCTTTGGGTACAAAATTAAGTAAAATAACCGCCCGTCAATCGGATCTTGCCTTGGCCTTAGCTGCCCCTCAAGGCCACATCAGAATAGAAGCTCCAATTCCTGGGAGATCCTTAGTTGGTGTTGAGATTCCCAATAAATCCTTAGAGTTTGTTTCCATCAGAGAGATGCTTAGTTCAAATGCGATGAAAGAGAAAAAATCTCGTACCATAGTTGCCTTAGGTTTAGATGTTGCTGGCGAACCTACAGTTGCAGATATTGCTAAAATGCCTCACACGCTTATCGCCGGCGCCACAGGTTCTGGAAAATCAGTAACAATCAATTCATTTATCGCATCAATTCTTTTTAGGGCTTCACCAGAAGAGGTCAAGTTTATTATGGTAGACCCTAAAAGGGTTGAGCTCACTGGATACAACGGTATCCCTCACTTATTAACCCCAGTCATTGTAGACCCAGAAAAAGTGGTCAATGCTCTTGGTTGGGCCACCGCAGAGATGGAAAGACGATATAAGCTCTTCCAGGAAGTTGGTGTAAGAAATATTGCTGCTTACAATGAACTATCTGGCTTCCAAGCAATGCCATTTATTGTCATAATAATAGATGAGCTAGCAGATATCATGCTAATTGCTCCAAATGAAGTAGAAGAGAAGATTACTCGACTTGCCCAAATGGCTAGAGCGGTGGGAATTCATCTAGTCCTTGCCACACAAAGACCATCTGTGAATGTCATTACGGGTTTAATCAAAGCCAATATTCCTTGTAGAATTGCTTTTCAAGTCACCTCTATGATCGATTCAAGAGTTATTATTGATACTCCTGGTGCAGAAAAATTACTAGGTAGGGGAGATATGTTATATGTTCCTCCAGATCAGGCGAAACCAAAACGAATCCAAGGAGCCTTCATCTCAGATAAGGAAATCAAAGATTTGATCAGTCACTTAAAAAGCACCAACACTACCCCAGAATATGAAGAGGAGATCATACAAAAGATAAGTACTTCTGCCGCAGTCGGATTAGACGGTCAAGACATGGGGGACTTAGACGATTTATTCAAAGAGGCAGTTAGTGTTTGTCTGAACAACAACAAAGCATCCGCCTCATTATTGCAACGCCGACTTTCCATTGGGTATGCCCGTGCCGCCAGAATAATAGATCAGTTGGAAAGATCCGGTTTAGTATCCGCACCAGAAGGTAATAAGCCTAGAGAAGTATTATCAGAAGGAGCCAAAGCATTCCTTTTGAAAAATCCTGCCGGGGACGATTCTAATTAAATAAACTATGAAAACGGTAGGAGAACTACTTGTCAATGCTAGAACATCTAAGAATATTACTATTGAAAGTCTGTCTATTATCACCAAAATAGACCCAGACCATATTCGAAATCTAGAAAAAAACCAATACGACAAACTTCCCCCTCCTACATTTATCAAAGGGTTCATAAGAAATATATCCACAGTGCTTGACCAAAACCCAGAGGAATTGATAGCTGTTTTTCGTCGCGACTACCTTTCTCCTAAACCTAATCAAAATCCCACTATCATAAAAAAGAAAACAAAGAAAAAATTGCAGGTTAATTCTCAATTATCATTAGTATTTTTGGGTGCTGCCATCTTTGTTCTCTATCTTGGTTTTCAGCTTCGGGCCTATGTTGTTCCACCGAAACTAAGCATAACTCAACCTTTACCTAAGGCGGTTGTTACTTCTCCGCTGTCAATAGAGGGTCTCACCGACTCAGGATCCATAGTCCAGGTAAATCAAAACACTCCTTTATATCCAGACTCTTCAGGTTATTTTATAACTAACATATCACTTCCTTCCATGGAAACAGAAATAGAAGTCACTAGTACAAATCGTTTTGGTAGAACCACCAAAAAATCAATTCCTATCACCATTATTACCCAGTGAGGCAAAAAGTTGCATTATAGTAACTAAAATAGCATACTTAAATAATGTCCCTGCCCCAGACAGTTTCTATCGTTTCTACCTCTGTGCTCACTGTTACTGCAGTTATAATTGGTGTCCAGCTAATTCTTATATTAAAGGAACTTCGTCATTCACTACTAAAATTTAACAAAGTTTTAGACACGGCCGAAAGTTCTCTCCAAAGACTATCTCAACCAGCGACTGCTATTGCTGGCATTCTTGAGGGTTTCAAGCAGTCCGGTACTCTTATTCAAACTATCACAGGTTTTCTAAATCGCAACCGGCCTCAAACACCACCTGTAGATATTCCAAACAATGACACAATCTGATCACCCAAAACCAATTTTAGACAATTCATTTTCAGCATTCATTGCGGGGTTAGTAGTGGGAATTGCTGGAGCTTTACTTTTAGGCACAGAAGAAGGTAAAAAGATATCCCAAAAAGCCATAGACTCTATTCCAGAGGATTTCACTAAGCTGTTCTCCCACCAAAACACCACCCCCACCCCACCACCCCCTCAAGTAACTCCTTCTCCTGGATCTTATGTAAACACAGAGCAGCCACCCCCACCCCCACCGCTTCCCACCAAACCTTTTCACACACCTACTGATAATTTCTTCTCTTCAAAAGGTCAATCTTTAAAGTAAACATCTATCTTACCGGCTAGGTTATAATCAAACTCATCATGACAGCTAATCAGTTACGCCAAAAATACCTAGATTTTTTTGTTTCTAAGGGCCACAAGGCCATTCTCCCTGCACCCCTGATTCCAGAAAGTGATCCGACCACTTTATTCAACAGCGCAGGAATGCAACAATTAGTTCCATATATTCTTGGTCAAAAACATCCCCAGGGCACTAGATTGGTGGACTCACAACCATCTGTAAGACTTCATGGTGTCAACGACGACATAAATGAGGTTGGTGATAATCGTCACTTAACTTTTTTCGAAATGCTTGGAAACTGGTCTCTAGGCGATTATTTCAAAAAAGAACATATTTCTTGGATCTGGGAATTTTTCACCAAGGAACTAGATATATCCAAAGAGAAACTACATGTCACAGTTTTCACCGGCACAGAAGATGTCCCTGAAGACACAGAATCGCTAAAAACCTGGAAAAATCTAGGTATTTCTGAGGACCATATCTATAAGTATGGTGACACTAAGAACTGGTGGAGTCGTTCAGGACCACCTAGTAAAATGCCAGTTGGTGAACCGGGTGGAGCTACTTCTGAGATATTTTTCGAATTTACCCAGATAAAACATAACTCAAAATTTGGTGAAATATGTCACCCAAACTGTGATTGTGGGCGTTTCTTGGAAATAGGTAATTGCGTTTTTATGGAATATAAAAAGGAGCCAGGTGGTGGCTTATCTAAACTCCCGAAAAAGAACGTCGATTTTGGTGGTGGTTTTGAGCGAATACTTGCTGCTGTGTTAAATGAGCCAGACATCTTCAAGACAGAGCTTTTCTATCCTCTAATCCAGAAAATAAAAAAAGCCTCAAATAAACAATACAAACATAACAAATCTGTTATGCAGGTTACCGCTGATCATTTAAAAGCGGCTACTTTTCTAATTGCCCAAGGTCTAGAGCCGTCTAATAAACAGCAAGGTTACATTCTCCGACGACTTATACGTCGGGCTGTAATGAAGATGCGTAGTCTTGGTATAGAAAATTTTTCTAGAGTTACTAGTGACATTGTTGAGAAAATTAGCGAAACTTACTCAAAAGTTTATTCAGAGGTCAAGGGCACTAAAAACATTACCCTAATTTTACTTGCGGAAATAAATAGATTCGAAAAGACCTTAACTAAGGGTTTAAAAGAGTTCAATAAGCTTCAAGAAATTAATGGAAAAACAGCTTTTCACCTGTTTCAAACATACGGGTTCCCTTTTGAAATTACAGAAGAGCTCGCAAGAGAGAAAGGTTTATCTATAAACAAAAAACACTTCAAAAAGGAGTTAGAGAAGCACTCAGAAAAATCCCGTACAGCTTCTGCTGGCATGTTCAAGGGAGGGTTGGCTGATCATTCTGAAGTTACCACCAAGTATCACACAGTCACTCATCTTCTTCATCAAGCCATGCGTGATATTGTGGGTGAGCACGTAGAACAAGCTGGTTCAAACATTACAGCAGAGAGGTTAAGATTCGACTTCACCCATAAAAGCGCGCTCACAGAAAAAGAGATCTTAAAAATAGAGAAAATAATTAACAAAAAAATTCAAGAAAATCTTCCCGTTACTCACAAAGAAACATCATATAAAGAAGCAATTAATGATGGTGTATTAGCCTTTTTCAAACAAAAATATCCAGACAGAGTCACTATTTACTCTATTGGAGAATACTCTAAAGAACTTTGTGGCGGCCCTCATGTAACAAGCACCGGTAAAATTGGTAAGATTAAGGTGGATAAACAAAAGGCTTTGGGTCAAGGCCTTAGGCGTGTCTACTTAAAATTTATCTGAACTATTAGCTAATGAATCTTAAAGAATTACTTACATCTAAAAAGGAGGCTCCCGAGCAAGAAAATTTTTTAGCCCTGGAAATACATGAATCTCTTATAAAAACCGCCGTTTGGGAAATAGAAGGAGAAGAGCCATCAATGGTTTCAATAGGCTCATTTGAATTATGGGATTCGGAAGAATCATTAATCAACGGAGTTGACGCTTCTCTGACTTCTGCCACAAAAAATATATTAAAAAAACCAAAAAAAGTCATTTTGGGTCTCCCAGAACCTTGGCTGGATGGTGATAAAATTCATCCGACCAAGACAAGTTTAATAAAAAATGTTCTGACAGAACTAGGTTTAAAGCCAATCGGTTTAGTCACAAGCGCTCAGGCAATAATTCACCATCTAAAAAAGAAAGAAGGGATCCCCCCTTCAGCAATTCTTTTAGAAGTATACCCAGATAAGGTAACTGTCGCAGTGGTAAAACTAGGTAAGGTCGAGGCGATAGAAGAGGTTGGTCGTTCAGGCGAACTTAATAAAGATGTTCAGGAGGGTCTAACTAGATTGAATTTAGATCAACTTCCCCCCCGCTTTGTTTTAACTAATGGGTCTAACCTAGAGGAAGAACAACAACAATTACTCTCCTACCCTTGGAGGGAAAAACTGCCATTTGTTCATTTACCAAAAGTAGAGGTTTTATCCGCCGAGTTCAGTATAGAGGCAATTGCTCTGGCGGGAGGATTAGAAGTAGCCAGCTCACTTGGTGCAGTGGTGAATGAGGAAGTTATGGCCCCCCCCACCAAGAACAGTCTGTCTAATTTGGGCTTTCATGTTGAGAAACCAGAATCCCGATCAGACAGCGATAAACCTGTCTTTAAAGAGAAACCCACTATTCAAGATAAACCCATAGCCAAAAAGGTACAAGAGGTAATAAAAGAGCCATCACCCTCAGTAGTTTCCCAACAATCTCCTACAAGAGAACCTTATTTAAGCCACTTTAAAAATATCGTTCGTTCATTAAAAACAAGGCTAGTAAATGTAAAGAAAAAATCAGGATTAGTAATGCTTTCAGGTTTATTATCCACTCCTATTTTCTTAACAGTTGCCTACTTCACCCTGGCTTCGGCTCAAGTAATGGTTACCGTAAAAAAAACTTCTTTATCTGAAACAATCAACATATCTTTCAGTGGTGAAGTCAGCCCAGATAGTATCAATCTACCAATCAATACCCAGACGTTTACCGCCTCGGTCTCAGAGTCAATTTCTACTACTGGTGAAGCTTTGGTTGGGGACAAAGCTTCTGGTACAGTTATTTTCTATAACGGGACCAATGATTCAATCACAATAAAATCAGGGGCACAAATCGAATCAGACAATCTAATCTTTCTATTAAACACCCCTACAACAATTGCTTCTCAAAGCGCCAATAAGGTTGCAGGCACCATAGAGCTTGGTAAGTCAGATAGTCTTTCCGTAACTGCCGTTGGCATAGGGACAAGATATAATCTGTCCAAGTCCACAGAGTTTAGTGTTGGTAGTTACTCCAGGTCAGTGGTCTACGCCATCGCCGAAAATGATTTCACAGGAGGTTCATCCAGAACAGTCAAGGCTGTCTCTGAAGACGATCATCAAAAACTACTAGAAATTGCTTCCAACAAAGTAATCTCAGAGATAGACTTAAGGGTGAAGGAACAGGACTCCAGTTTATCTAGTCTGGTAATAGGTGAGTTGTCATATTCAAAAAAAGATTTTTCCTTGGAAATAGGAGAAGAGGCTGATGTTGTCAGTTTAAACTTAACCGGTGAAGTAAATGTATTACTTTACTCCGACTCAGAAATTACCAACCAAATAAGTACTCAGTTAATTCCAAAAACAAATCCGGGCATGAAACTCTTGCAAGATCAATCTAGAATAGAGATCCTCCCTCCACAAATAGGTGAAGATGTGGGCGTCTACAAAACCCAGGCAAAGATCACTGGCTCTCTCATTCCGGTTATAGATCAAGATCGTTATATATCTCAAGTAAAAGGTAAATCTGTTAATAAGCTTAAAAATATTCTCGAAACCATTCCAGGATATGAAAGCACCAAGATAATTATTAAGCCAAACATTCCTCTACTGTCTAGATATATTCCTTTGAATAAAAAGAGAGTTTCTCTCAACGTTACCACCACAAGATAGTTCTTACCATGCTCTATGAATATCGAAAATCAAACCAAGAAAACCCCACACCTGGACATACTATTCCAAATCAAATTCGTTTCTTGCCTACTTTAATTTCTGCCATAGGCTTGGGTTTGGTAGCCACTGTTATTTGGCCACTGGCCAACTATCATATTTCTTCCAGGATGGGTTTTGATAGTTACAAAAACACTCTTCTTTCTCCTTTAAATTATCAATCATTTGCTGTTGACAACCCTGAAGACTCCCTCATACCTATATTGGGTCAGGTAGATTACATAAAAGCTAGTAATTGGTTTAATGCTTCTACTACCACCTTCACTCCCATTCCTGACCCGACCATCTCCACATATACGATTAATATCCCTTCCTTGGGAATTGGAGAAGCCACTGTTGATTTAAATAGTGACGACTTGAGTGTCAGTCTAGTCCACTATCCTCAAACTGCCCTTCCAGGCCAAAATGGCTCCCCAGTTGTTTTTGGTCACTCCACACTCCCTCAATTTTTTGACCCTCAAGATTACACAACCATCTTTTCTACCTTGCCAACCATCGAACTGGGGTCAAGTATCTTTGTTACTTCCAATGGAATCAAGTACACATATAAAGTAAACGACATTTATCAAGTCAAACCAGAACAAGTAGAGGTCCTCCGTCAAGAATTCGACAAAAAATCTCTCAAATTAATAACCTGTGTACCACCAGGGACAAAACTTAAACGTCTAGTGGTAGAAGCAGTCTTGCAAAAAATTTAAACTAATGTCTTCCTATTTATGTATAGACCCAGGCCTATCACACACAGGATTTGCTGTTTCAGGCTCTACTCATCTTGTGGAGACGTTAACCACTATTCACACCAAAGATAAAGATAGACTATTGGCTCAAATACTTTCAATAATCAGGGAGCAAAAACCAGACGAATTAGTTATTGGTCAACCTTCATTTGGTCCCATACACACCTTGGCTAAAGACTTGCTCAACATTCTCAAAACACATTTCCAAGGTCCAATTCATCTTTTTTCAGAAGACCTAAGTTCGAAAATCGCTGAGAAGAAAATGCTTCAGTCAGGTGGTTCAAAACATCGTCGTCGTGACAAGAAACATAGTACTGCTGCAGCTATTATTTTGCAAGACTTCCTAAGTTCTTAATTTATCTGATAGAATCATCTATAGTTAAGTTATTAATTATCAATAAATAAAAGTGTTCAAGAATATAATTTCTCCAGTTCAAGCCTGGTTACTCTCTAGGGGACAGTGTGTCGGCTGTGGAACTTCCCTCAACAGCGGGAGAAAAGACAAGGCAAAAATAAAAAATCACGATAAAGTTACATGTAAATGTGGCCGCATTTTTATGTTCAACTTGAAGTCTAAAACTTTCAGAAGAGCACTATTTGAAGAGGTTTAGTAAAATTTTATCAATGTCTCGCCTGTTCCGCTTAATCTCCTTCACCTTGCCCATATTCATCCTGTTTTTATATTTTTCTTATCTGTCTTCTCCTGTAAGCTCATTATCGACCGGTAAGATTGAGTTTGTAATTCAGCCAGGTCAGAGCTTAGATCAAATAACTAATAACCTAAAAAAGCAGAATATTGTGCGTTCTGCTTCAACCACCAAATTACTCATTCTTGCTAAGGGAATAAGTAAAGATATTCAAGCTGGGTATTTCTATCTATCGCCCGCTAATAATCTATCTAAGATAGTGTCAAGTTTAACTGAAGCCAGTAGTAAGCAAGTATGGGTCACCATCCCAGAAGGTTTACGTCGTGAAGAGGTTGCTTTGATAATAGAAAGTTCATTTAATTCTTCTGTTCCCAACCCAAACTTTAGCACTCAAGAGTTTATTTTAGCCACTGAAGGACTAGAGGGTCATTTATTTCCAGAGACATATGCGTTTGATCCTAACAGCTCAACAAAGGATATAGTCAAAAAACTTACTAATCAGTTTGATCAAGTGATTGAGGATCTGTCAATTCCAATGATTGACTTAGATTCAATCTTAATCTTAGCCTCACTTTTAGAAAGGGAAGCGAGGGATTCTGATGAAATGCTAGAAATTGCCGGCATACTTAAAAAACGTCTAGAGGCAAATTGGCCTCTTCAAATTGATGCCACTGTTCAATTTGTCCTCGCAACCCAAACATGTTCAAAGTTAGATTGTGATTATTGGTCAAAAAACCTATCAAGAGATGATATAAACATATCTTCACCTTACAACACATATAAGAAAACCGGCTTGCCTTTTGGCCCAATAGCTAGTCCAGGAAAAGAAGCAATAAAAGCATCTTTTCAAGCCACTTCTTCAGGTTATTGGTTTTATCTTCATGATGAAAAGGGCCACATCCATTATTCAAAGACAATAGAAGAGCATAATCAGAATATTTGTACATATCTTAAAAAAGACTGCTGATTGACAAGCCTAAGTAATAGTGTTAATATATCCAACATAGTCAGTAATCTGGCCAAGTTCTGTATGGCCAGGTTTTTTCTGTCTCTTTAATTAAAATTGCGGTCCAAGTAAATCTTAATTTTCAATGCATAGAAAAAAACGAGAAAACTGGGGTAATGTAAAACACAAGTTACCCACCCTTGATTTAGTCAAAATTCAATTAGACTCATATTCAGATTTTCTTAATAATCGTATAGGAGAATCACTTCTCAAGGTAAACCCAATAAAAGACTTTAGTGGCAATGCGTTTCAATTTGAATTTCTAAGTCATAAAATTGGCGATCCAAAAACCACCCCGAAAAAAGCCCTAGAAAAAGGAATTACTTTTGATGCGCCCCTATGGGCTATTGCCAAACTCACAAACTTAAAAACCAACAAATTTCAAGAAAAAAAGGTATTTTTAGGTGACATTCCATTGATGACATCTATTGGGACTTTTGTGATAAACGGAGTGGAAAGAGTCGTTATTAATCAATTGGTTAGAAGCCCTGGAGTCTATTTTACCAAAGAAATAGATCCCCAGTCAGGTCGCCCTCTCCACAAGGCGGAAATAAGACCTATTCATGGATCTTGGATTGAAATAATGGTGAGTAAAAACGACCATTTGTCAGTTCGTGTTGACCGTCGTAGAAAAATTTCTGTCACCACTCTACTGAGAGCCATTGGTTTTTCCTCAAACGAAGAAATAGAAGCTTTGTTTAAAGATGTTGATGTGGACACAGATCATCCATATATAGCCACAACTCTACTTAAAGATACGAGTTCAAATACGGATGAAGCTTTGCTAGAATTCTACGAAAAAATCCGTCCTGGAGAACCTGCAGTGCTAGAAAATGCCAAAAACCTATTAAAGCAAATGTTCTTTGACCACCGTCGTTATAATCTTGGTGCGGTTGGCAGATACAAAACCAATAAAAAACTTGCAAGTTTCCGTTCCGTAAGCACTGACAGCACCACTTTAACAAAGGACGATTTAGTCGCTACTATTAAATACTTGATTTCTCTTCAAAACGGAAAAGGGAAAACAGATGATATTGACCATTTAGCCAACCGTAGATTACGTCAAGTGGGTGAGTTAGTAGACCAAACAGCCCTGAGGAGAGGTCTCTTAAGTCTAGAGAGGTCTATTCGTGAAAAAATGAGCTTAGCCAAACCTGAGGAGCTTCACACCCCTGCCAGCTTCGTTAATCCACGCCCAGTAGTTGCTGCCATAGCAGAGTTTTTCCGTAGAAATCGTCTAAGTGCAATATTAGATCAAGTTAACCCTTTATCTGAAATAGATACCATTCGTCGTGCTACTGTTATGGGGCCTGGTGGTGTAACCAGGGAAAGGGCAAGTTTTTCAATGAGAGACATCCACAATAGTCAATACTCCAGGATTGGCCCTATTAGGTCCCCAGAAGGTCCAAATATCGGACTCGTTACCTATTTAGCTCTTTACACAAAAGTCAATAAATATGGTTTTCTCCAGTCTCCATACTTAAAAGTAGATCAGATTACCAAAAACGACAAACCCCTAATGAAGGTTACTAATGAAATCGTTTATTTAACGGCAGACGATGAAGAGGACTATTATATTACTCATGCTGAGGTTGGTCAAAAAAACAGCTATATAACCGATAAGTGGGTGGCTTGTCGTTACCAAGGAGAATTCATCGAGGTCGACGTAAATAAGGTTCAATATATAGACATAGTCCCTCGTCAGGTAGTTAGTACTTCTGCTTCACTTATTCCCTTTGTCCACCATGATGATGGTATTAGGGCCCTAATGGGATCTCATATGCAAACACAAGCTGTCCCATTATTAAAGGCAGAGTCTCCTGTAATCGGGACGGGTATGGAATCAGTGATTGCCAGCTCTATGGGTTGGGTGGTTAAAGCTCGTCATGCTGGGACAGTGACTTCTTCTGATGGGCAGCATATTAGTATCAAAATATCTAAAAAAGATGCAAGTGAGGCAACTAAAGCTAAGCTAGAAACAGAGTACGGCTACATTCAAATAAAAAGTGATATAGAGACGTATCAGATTAGAAAATTTTATAGAACTTCCCAAAATACTAGTTATTCCCAGAAACCATTAGTGTTAGCTGGTGAAAAGGTAGAGGCAGGAGACTTAATTATAGATGGACCAGCCTCAGAAAATGGAGAGCTAGCTCTGGGACAAAACTTACTTATAGCTTATATGTCTTTTGAGGGTTTAGGTTACGAAGACGCCATAGTTGTTTCAAGTAGATTACTTGAAAAGGATCTTCTGTCTTCTATCCACATAAGTGAGCACACTGCTGAGGTAATGGATACCAAGCTCGGACCAGAAGAGCTAACCAACGATATACCGAATGTATCAGAGCACGATCTCAGATATTTAGGGACCGACGGGATTATCATTCCAGGATCAGTTGTAGGACCAAGAGACATCTTAATTGGTAAGATCGCCCCCAAAGGAGAAACAGAGCTGACAGCAGAGGAAAGACTGTTAAGAGCTATATTTGGTGAAAAAGCCAGAGAGGTACGAGACACATCTCTAAAACTCCCGCATGGTGATCAGGGGGTAGTTGTCAGCGTACAAGTTCTCGATAGAGAAAAAGGTGATGAGCTAAGTCCAGGGGTAATCCAACAAGTAAAAGTTCAGGTAGCACAACTGAGAAAGATCACTGTCGGTGATAAATTAGCCGGTCGTCATGGAAACAAGGGAGTTATTAGTAAAATTGTTCCCAAGACAGACATGCCACACATGGCCAACGGACGCCCCATAGACATAATAATTTCTCCTTTATCAGTTCTTGCAAGAATGAACCTAGGCCAATTGTTAGAAGCTCAGTTGGGTATAGCCGCAGAGGCTCAAGATAAAAAAATAGCAGTACCTGTTTTTGAGAGAATACCAGAAGAAAAAATTAATCAACTTTTGGTTAAATCAGGGCTACCTATCTCTGGTAAACTACAACTTTATGATGGTAGAACAGGGGAAAAATTCATAGAAAAAACTGCCACAGGTGTTGCCTACATTCTAAAATTAATCCATATGGTAGAAGACAAGACTCATGCCCGTTCTACCGGACCTTACTCTCTTGTCACCCAACAACCTCTAGGAGGAAAAGCTCAAAGAGGTGGTCAAAGATTGGGAGAAATGGAAGTTTGGGCCCTAGAAGCCCACAAAGCCGCCCATGGTTTACAGGAAATGCTGACATTAAAGTCAGACGATGTGGTTGGTCGCTCAAAGGCCTTCGAAGCAATCGTTAAAGGACTACCTATTCCTGAATCCACTACTCCAGAATCATTCAAGGTTTTAATAAAAGAACTAAACGCACTGAATCTAGCCATCATACCAGTGGGGACAGCCGCACCGGTGATAAAAGAAGCAGAGGTAGAGGAAACAAAGAAAGAAGTTCAAGAGGGAGTAGAAGACTCAAAACCAGACCATGTTTCTAGTAATTTGGCTTCTGAAGAAAACAATACTGAAGAATTAAAAACAACTAATAACAAATAAAAATTTATGAAAACTCCTCACGCATTTTCTGGCCTAAAGATACGCCTAGCTTCACCAGAAGAAGTTCGTGGTTGGTCAAATGGTGAAGTAACAAAACCAGAAACCATCAATTATAGAACCCAAAAACCAGAAAAAGATGGCCTCTTTTGTGAAAGGATTTTTGGACCCACCAAGGATTGGGAATGTTACTGTGGTAAATACAAAAGAGTTAGATTTAGAGGTATCGTCTGTGATAAGTGTGGTGTAGAAGTTACCCAGAGTCGAGTTCGCAGAGAAAGAATGGGCCACTTAGAATTAGCCGCTCCAGTCTGTCATGTCTGGTTTTTTAAGGGAGCTCCATCCAAACTATCTCTTTTGTTAGATATCCCACCAAAAAGTCTTACTTCCATCGTTTATTTTTCTAAGTACCTAATACTTTCAGTTGACGAGGAAAAACAGAAGCAAGCCTTAAAGGACATAGAAATTGAGTTAAAGGGAAAGATTGAAGAAGTCCGCCAAATTTTTAATAAACAAATAGAAGAACTAAAAAGCAAAGCAAAGAAAGACTTAAGTAGTCTCAAAAAAGAAATTAAAGTGCAAGATGAGTTAGCTCTAAAAATAGACCAGTTAAAAACAGAGACAAAACGCTTGGTTGCTTCTCAGCGAGAGCAAATGGTTGGGGAAATAACTATGGTAGAAGAGATTTACAACAGGCTAACCGTATTAATCAAGCAAATCAAACAAAACGGTCTTTTATCCGACTCAGAGTATCAAAAACTTTTGGATTACAATAGTAGCGATTGGCTATCTGTTGACATGGGTGCAGAGGCAATCTTAGAAGCTATCAAAAAGGTTAATCTGGAAGCTTTGGTTTTAGATCTAAAAGAAGATTTAAACAGCACCTCAGAAGCCAAACGCCTAAAGGCCACGAAGAGGCTACAAGTAGCCCAAGGACTCTTGAGTGCGGAAGTCAATCCAGAATGGATGATTCTTCGCGTACTACCAATCATGCCTCCAGACCTAAGACCTATGGTTCAATTATCTGGTGGTAGATTTGCGGCTTCTGATTCCAATGATTTATATAGAAGGGTTATTAATAGAAATAACAGGCTTAAACATCTTTTAGATCTTGGCGCGCCAAAAATAATTGTAAGAAACGAAAAAAGGATGCTTCAAGAGTCAGTTGACTCTCTTATAGACGCTTCTCAAGCAAAAACAAGCCGCAGAACCCGAGCGGGTCGGGATCTCAAGAGTCTGTCTGACTCCTTAAAGGGTAAACAAGGTCGTTTCCGTCAAAATCTATTAGGAAAACGTGTAGACTACTCAGGTCGTTCAGTGATTGTTGTTGGTCCAGAACTAAAACTAAATCAATGTGGTCTTCCAAAAGACATGGCTTTAGAAATGTTTAAACCTTTTGTTCTTCATGAAGTAATCAAGCAAGACTTAGCTCCAAATGTAAGAGCCGCTAAAGACCTGATAGAAAAACGCCAGCCAGAAATTTTTGATATCCTAGAAAAAGTCACCAGGAAGCACCCTGTCCTTCTAAATCGTGCTCCAACCTTACATAAACTGTCCATTCAAGCCTTTTGGCCAGTATTAGTGGAAGGAGCAGCTATTAGGTTGCATCCAGTGGTTTGTGCTGGTTTCAATGCCGACTTTGATGGAGACCAAATGGCCGTCCATGTTCCTTTAACAAAAAAGGCCAGGAAAGAAGCAGTTAAATACATGCTTCCAGAGAAAAATCTTCTTAAGCCATCAGATGGACACCCAGAAAGCATTCCAGACAAAAAAGAAATGGCCATTGGTGTCTATTACCTCACTTCCCATGATCCAGAACTACCAGAGATTTTAACTGTTTTTTCTTCACCAGAAGAAGCCAAAAAAGCCTATCAAACAGGTACAATAAGCTTCCGTCAACTTATTAAAGTTCGTTTACTACCGACATCTAAGGAGATAACTGAAACAACAACAGGAAGAATTATATTTAATGATATCTTGCCCGTAGAATGGGAATTCATAAACCATGGATTAACTAGAAAAGAAATAAGCTCTTTATTTGAGAGAGCCATTAAACAGCTTGATAGTAAGGACGTGGTTAAGTTAATAGATGCAGTAAAAGATTTGGGCTTTGAAACAGGAACAATATCTGGCCTATCATTTGCAATAACAGACAATGAACTATATGCAGACAAGGATAAGGTTATTGAAGAGGCTAATCAAAAAGCTAAGGAAATAGAAGACAACTTCAAGCTTGGTCTGATTACCAATGACGAAAGAAAAAAACTAGTTGTACAAATGTGGATGGATACAACAGAAGATTTGACCGAAAAAACATGGAAATCATTCTCTAAAGACAACCCGGTTCGATTGATTGTTGATACAGGAATGGGTCGTATCACAAAGAATACCGTCAAACAGTTGTCTGCCATGAGGGGAATCAATGTAGATCCGTTAGGTAACTTTGTGGAGCTTCCTACCAAGGGTAATTTCCGTCAGGGTCTGTCAATTTTTGAATATGTAAATGCAATTCGTGGATCTAGAAAAGGTTTAACAGACACTGCTTTGAGGACCGCGGATGCAGGTTATTTGACTAGACGTTTGGTAGACGTGAGTCACGACGCAATCATCCGTTCTAAAGACTGCAACACCAAAGAGTTTATTGAAATAAGTCTTGACAAGCTCGGACCCGTTAAATTTTCAAGGCAAATAGTTGGTAGAAATGTTGCCAAAAAAGTTCTTGATCCAAATACAAAGAAAGTTTTGGTTAAAAAGGGTGAAAACATAAGTGAAGAAATGGTTTCGGTTATTGTTGCTGCTAAAGTAAAAATAATTTACGCTCGCTCACCTATTGTCTGTGGGCTAAAATCTGGGCTATGTATAGCATGTTATGGATTTAATTATGCTACCAATAAGCAGGCAGTTATTGGTGATCCAGTTGGAATCATCGCTGCCCAGTCAATTGGAGAGCCGGGGACACAGCTGACTATGAGAACTAAGCATTCTGGTGGTGTGGCAGGACTAGATGTAACCCAAGGCTTACCTAGGGTAACAGAGCTTTTTGAGGTCAGAACACCTAAAGTCCTATCTCCAGTTGCTGAAATAGCCGGAAAAGTAAGTGTTAAAGAAACACCTACTGGTTACAAGCTGACTATCGCTCCAACAAACTCGAAAGAAGAAGGTAAGGAGTATTTAATTCCTTTAGTGCAAAATATGAGTGTTTCTCATGGTGACTTAGTTGGAGTAGGTACACAACTGGCTTCCGGTGGGATAGACGTAAAGAAGTATCTAAACATCAAGGGTTTAAGAGGTACGCAAGACTATTTGATTAAAGAGGTACAGTCCATATATGCATCACAAGGAATAAACATTCACAACAAGCATCTAGAGGTTATTGTTAGGCAGATGAGTGACAGGGTGAAAATAGATACTGTTGGAGATACAATTTTAATTCCAGGTGAAATACTTTCTATGGCAGGATTCGAAAGAGCTAACAAAGCTGCTATTGCACAAGGTGGAGAACCAGCTTCAGCAATAAGGTTAATCCTTGGTACTATCAGATCTTCTCTGTACACAGATTCATGGTTATCTGCTGCTTCTTTCCAGGACACAACTCAAGTATTAACCACTGCTTCTCTCCAGGGTAAGGTGGATCACTTAGTTGGATTAAAAGAGAACGTTATTATTGGAAGATTAATCCCCAGCAACAAAGCCAGGGCAAGTTTCGACACAGTCTGATAAAATACAGCCTAACCTATGCCTACAATTAATCAACTCGTCAAACGAAAAAGAAAAAGCCTCAAAAAGAAGGTTAAGGCTTCTGCACTGCGTAAAAGCTTTAACTCTGTCAAGCGTCGCATGACAGACACAGTCAATCCTCACAAGAGCGGCGTCTGTCTTCAGGTTAAAACAATGACTCCTAAGAAACCTAACTCAGCCCTAAGAAAGGTCGCTAGAGTAAGGCTTAGTAATCGTCAAGAAGTCACCGCTTATATAATGGGCGAGGGACACAATCTAGCAGAACACTCAGTAGTTTTAATCCGTGGCGGTCGTGTTAGAGATCTCCCCGGAGTTAAGTATCATATTGTTCGCGGTAAACTAGACACAGCGGGTGTTGAGGGTAGAAAATCAAGTCGCTCCAAATATGGTGCCAGAAAATCAGGAAATGCCCCAGTCAACCAAGACGCTTAATAAATTTATATAAAAATGAGAACTAAGAAAGCCCCTAAAAGAAAAATAATAAAAGATTCCGTATACAGCTCTTCTCTGGTGAGTAAAATGATTAATGCTTGTATGTACAGTGGGAAAAAGACTATCGCCCAAAAACATGTATATGGCGCTCTTCAAGTAATTAAGGATAAGACAAAAAAAGACGAATTAACAGTTTTAACAGAAGCGATAGAAAACATATCTCCTCAGATGGAAGTGAGACCAAGAAGAGTTGGTGGCGCCAGCTATCAAGTTCCTATGTCAGTTAGGCCGGACAGAAAACAAACCCTAGCTATAAGGTGGTTGATTCAGTCTGCCAGACAAAGACCTAATGGTGAGTTTCACACCTTTGGAGAAAAAATAGCTGCTGAAGTTTTAGATGCACATCAAAATCAAGGAGCAAGTATTAAGAAAAAACTAGATACTCAAAAAATGGCAGAAGCCAACCGCGCCTTCGCCCATTTCCGCTGGTAATTATTTCCCACAAAATCATGGCTACCATAAAAGACGACAAACAAAAAGATCTCTCCTTAGACAGGGTAAGAAATATTGGTGTTATTGCTCACATTGATGCTGGTAAGACTACTACCACAGAAAGAATACTTTTCTATACCGGTAAGACCTACAAAATCGGTAACATAGACGAAGGCGATACTCAAATGGACTGGATGGATCAGGAAAAAGAGCGTGGCATTACCATCATGTCTGCCGCTACTACTGCATTTTGGACTCCTGCATTGGAAGACTCAGTTTTAAAAGGTGAGTTTCGTTTCAACATCATAGATACTCCCGGCCACGTAGATTTTACAGCAGAAGTAGAAAGATCTTTGAGGGTCTTGGATGGAGCCGTTTCGGTATTGGATGCTAGTTCAGGAGTCCAATCTCAAACCGAAACAGTCTGGCGCCAAGCTAACAAATATAAAGTTCCACGAATTGCTTTTATAAATAAGATGGATGTTTTGGGCGCAGATTTTTTTGGCACAGTGAAAGATATGCATGAAAAACTAGGTGCCAAAACCGCTATTTTAGCCTTACCTATAGGAGTAGAAAATACTTTTAAAGGAATGTATCTATTGCTAGAGCAAAAATCTATTATCTGGAAAGGTGATGAAACAGGTGCTAAGTATGAAGTGACAGATGAGATTCCAGAAGAACTAAAAGACAAGATAGAGCCAGAAAGAAACAAACTCATAGAGACCATTACTGAAACAGATGACCCTTTGCTAGAAAAATACCTCAACTCGGAAAAACTAGAAATAGCAGAGTTAAAACAGGCTCTAAGAAAAGCAACCATAAACAACATCTTGATCCCAGTTTTCCCTGGTTCCTCATTAAGAAACAAGGGTGTCCAACCATTACTAGATGCTGTCGTAGATCTTCTTCCAAGTCCCGTAGATGTAGACGCTATTACTGGAACTAATCCGCAAACAAACAAAGAAGAATCAAGAGAACCAAACATAAAAGAACCTGCCACTGCTCTTTCCTTCAAAATACAAACTGACCCTCATGTCGGTCGACTCACTTATGTACGTGTTTACTCGGGAATATTGAAATCAGGTTCATACATATATAACTCAACCAAAGGTGAAAAGGAGCGCCTAGGTAGACTGTTATTAATGCACGCCAATAGTCGTGAAGAAATCACGGAAGCTAGGGCTGGAGAGATAGTGGCCATTGTAGGTTTAAAAAACACTACCACTGGGGACACCTTAGGTGATGTCGACCACCCACTAGTCTTGGAGTCAATTAGTTTCCCAGAACCAGTTATCTCACTTGCTATTGAACCTAAAACTAAAGCAGATCAAGAAAAACTAGGGTTAGCGTTAAAAAAACTTTCTGACGAAGACCCAACCTTCAAAATTAAAACAGACCACGAAACTGGTCAAACAATTATTTCCGGCATGGGTGAGCTCCATCTTGAGATCTTAGTAGAAAGACTAAAAAGAGAATTTAACGTCTTTGCTAATACTGGACAACCGCAAGTCGCCTACAGAGAAACCGTGACCAAAGAGGTGCTTAAGGTGGAGGGTAAATACATTAAACAATCTGGTGGTCGTGGTCAGTACGGACACTGTTTCATCAACATAAGACCAAAAGAACGAGGTACTGGATTCACCTTCAATAACAAAATAGTCGGTGGTGCCATTCCAAGAGAGTTCATTACTTCTGTGGAAAAAGGTATAAAAGAGGCTTATGAAAACGGAGTTATCGCTGGATTTCCAGTAGTAGATCTAGAAGTGGATCTCATTGATGGCACCTTCCATGACGTTGACTCCTCCGACATCGCCTTCAAGATAGCTGGATCCCTGGCCTTTCAAACAGCAGTTAGGGCAGCCAACCCAGTTATATTGGAACCAATCATGAAAGTAGAAGTAACTACTCCGGAGGAATACATGGGGGATGTTATCGGTGATCTATCAAGTAAACGTGGTCAAATATCAGGCTCAGCCCAGAGAGGTAACTCTCGTGTTATTACTGCAGAAGTACCTCTGTCCGAACTAGGATCATACACCACCATTTTAAGGTCATTAACTGCTGGCAGAGCGGACCCCTACATTGAGCCCAGCCATTACGAGCAATTACCCACAAATTTGGCAGAAAAGCTTCTAAAGACTCCTGGGGCTGACAAACCTGAGTAAATCTGTTAAAATACAGGAAGGCTAGTACTGCTATGCTAAAAATTATTAAAAATTAATTTAAAAAACAAAAATATGGCTTCATTTCAAAGAACAAAACCCCACGTTAACATTGGTACCATTGGTCACGTAGATCACGGTAAAACTACCCTTACGGCTGCAATTACTGCTACTTTGGCAGCTGCTGGTCTAGCTAAGGCCATGAACTTTGATCAAATCGACTCTGCCCCAGAAGAGAAAGAGCGTGGTGTTACCATCAACATCAGTCACGTTCCTTATGAAACTAAGGCTCGCCACTATGCTCATATCGATGCTCCAGGTCACAGAGACTACATCAAAAATATGGTTACTGGTGCTGCTCAAATGGACGGTGCTATTTTAGTTATTGCCGCTACTGATGGTGTCATGCCTCAGACCAAGGAGCACGTTCTTCTTGCTCGCCAAGTAAACGTACCTAAACTAGTGATCGCTTTAAATAAAGTAGACGCAGTTGATGACACAGAACTTCTAGACATCGTCGAAATGGAAATCAAAGAGCTACTTACTAAGTACAAATACTCCGAAGATACTCCAGTAATTAGGGTTTCAGCCTTAAAAGCTCTAGAGGGTGACAAAGAAGCTCAAGAAGGCATCATGAAATTAATGGATGCCGTCGACACCTGGATCGATACTCCAAAAAGAGAGTTAGACAAACCTTTCCTTATGCCTGTAGAAGACGTCTTCTCCATCAAAGGTCGCGGTACGGTTGTTACTGGTAGAATCGACAGAGGTGTGGTCAAGGTTGGTGAAGAAATAGAAATCATTGGTCTAAAAGACACCAAAAAATCAGTCGTTACCGGTGTGGAAATGTTCCATGAGACCTTAGATCAAGGTCAAGCTGGCGATAATGCTGGAATTCTTCTAAGAGGTATAGAAAAAAAGGACATCGAGCGCGGTCAAGTATTGGCTAAAGCTGGATCCATTACACCTCATAAAAAGTTTGAAGCAGAGTGCTACATCTTGTCCAAGGACGAGGGTGGTCGCCACACTCCAATCTTTTCTGGTTACAAGCCTCAGTTCTTTATCCGAACCACCGACGTCACTGGTGACATGAAACTTCCAAAGGGAGTAGAAATGATCATGCCTGGTGACAATGCCGAGGCAACGATAGAGTTAATCCAGCCAGTAGCTATAGAAGTAGGCTCAAAGTTCGCTATCCGAGAGGGTGGTATGACCGTCGGAGCCGGTGTAGTTACTAAAATATCCAGCTAAGGTTAGCAGCAATGACTCAATCCTATGGCAGCCATCAACCAACCAAAAATTAGAGTCAGGCTTAAATCCTTTGATCACAGAGTAATAGATGAGGCTGCCAACAAGATCATACAGACAACTTTAGTTTCTGGAGCTCAAGTAGTCGGTCCAGTTCCCCTGCCCACAAAAAAGAAGAGTATTGTTGTCACCACCAGTCCCCACACTGACAAAGACGCTCGTGAACATTTTCAGGTGTTGACACACAAAAGGTTAATAGACATCATCTCACCCACCAATAAAACTATTGACTCACTTCAACATTTAGATCTTCCTGCCGGAGTCGGTATAGAGATCAAGATGTAATTAAAATTAAAAAATAAAATAAATTATGTTAAATTACCCTTTGTATGGGGCAATTAGCTGCACTAGCAAAAAACATGATAAAACAGATATACGCTACCAAAGTTTCCATGTCTCAAGTCTTCTTAGAAGGCAAGAGAATTCCTGTAACTCTTCTTAAGGTTCCTAAGCATACAGTCATCTCTCAACGTACTCAAGAAAAAGATGGTTATACTTCCACAGTCATTGGAGTAGGTATAAACAAAAAAACGGCTAATAAACCTCTTGCTGGTTTACTTAAAAAAAATAAAATCAAGATAAACCCAAAATACTTAAAAGAAATAAAGGTAGAGGAAAAAGATGGCCTCTCTATAGGAGATGAAATTAATTTAACAGAGATTCTAACTCCTGGTTCAACCATAAGTGCTACTAGCACATCAAAGGGAAAAGGTTTCACCGGTGTCATAAAACGTTGGAACTTTGCTGCTCAAAACAGAACCCATGGTCAGTCAGATCGAAGAAGGGCCCCTGGTTCTATTGGTAGAGGTACCACTCCTGGTAGGGTTCTTCCAGGTAAAAAGATGGCCGGTAGACATGGAAGTCAGATGATCAACCTCCGTAACCTAAAAATCGTCTCATTTGATGAAAAATCTGGTGACCTAGCAGTTTCTGGGGCAGTTCCTGGAGCAAGAAATGGTCAGGTTAAAATATCTATTACGAAATAATCATGGCTACTAAAAAAGTAAAAACTACCACAAAAACCACTATAAAAACCCCCACAGCTGATCAGGATTTTGCAGTCTTTAAAGTCAAGGTTTCAGACAGCCTTTTAGTCCAAGCTATTTATGTTTATCAGTCCAACTCTCACCAAGACACTTCCAAGGTAAAAACAAGGGGAGAGATAAGAGCTTCTAAAAGAAAAATCTACAAACAAAAAGGAACTGGTAGAGCCAGGCACGGTGCTTTATCCGCTCCAATCTTTGTTGGTGGTGGTGTCGCCCACGGACCTACGGGAATAAGGCCAAACAGAAAAAAACTAAACTCAAAAATGAAACAAAAAGCTCTAGTAGGTGCTTTATCTATACTTCAAGGGAAAAAAGCTCTGGGTCTCTTTAGGTCTCCAGTTGGTAAATCAATCAAGACAAAGCAAGTCCTTAAATTAATTCCTAAAGACTTAACAGGTAAACCCTTCACTCTAGTCCAACACCAAGCATCACCGATTTTACTGAAGGCATTTTCGAACTTAGGCTTAATTAAAATTATCCCTGTAGATCAGTTAAATGCTTATCATGTCCTAAAATCTCAAAAAGTACTTTTCACTCCCAAAGCCCTAGAGTTTATAAAAGATAAGTTAAAATCACACCTATGAACACTACACTAAGCAGCCTACCAATTATTATTTCTCCTGTAATTTCAGAAAAAAGCATGGAAGAAACAGCTCTTAACCGATACACCTTCAAGGTCAATCCTAAGGCTAATAAGCACCAAATAAAACTAGCAGTAGAGGCAATATTCTCTGTAGATGTTGTCAAAGTCCGCACCATCAGATCAAAGCCTTTGGTAAAAAAATCACGAAAGACAAAAAAAACTATCAAAATAAAAGCAGGCAAAAAAGCCATAGTTGAACTAAAACCAAAACAAAAAATAGATTTATTCAACGTATCAACTAAATAAAGCATGAAACACAAAAAAGTAAAAAAACTATACAAACTAAATCCCAAGAGCTCAGGCAGGAATAATTCTGGTAAAATAACCGTCCGTCATCAAGGTGGGCGCCAAAAACGCTTTTTAAGAAGTATTGACTGGAAAAGAAATCAGGTTGATATTCCAGCCAAGGTCGACTCAATTGAGTATGATCCAAACCGCACCGCTGATATCGCACTTTTAGTTTACGCCAATGGGTTAAAGAACTATATTCTTGCCCCAAAAGGGCTTAAGGTTGGAGACACAGTTATATCATCCGAATCCACAGAGATAAAACCTGGTAACAGCTGCCATCTAGTCAATGTTCCAGTAGGTGCTCCAATTCATAACCTAGAAATAATGCCCGGCAAAGGAGCTCAAATGGTTCGTTCAGCCGGAAACCACGCCCAAGTCCAATCTAAAGAAGAAGACAAGGTGTTAGTCAAGCTTCCTTCTGGTGAGATTAGGGCATTCAAACCAAACTGTAAGGTTACTATTGGTAGTCTGTCAAACCCAGAACACAAACACAGAAAACTAGGTAAAGCAGGGACAAAAAGACTTATGGGAATAAGACCAACAGTCAGAGGTGTCGCCCAACATCCTGGATCCCACCCTCATGGTGGAGGAGAAGGTAGGTCCGGTATAGGTATGTCATCTCCTAAGAGCCCATGGGGTAAAAAGACATTGGGTAAAAAAACTAGAAAGAAAAAGAAGTACTCAAATAAATTAATAATCACATCAAGACATCAAAAACGTCGCTAATAAATATGGCAAGAAGTAGTAAAAAAGGACCATACGTAGATGAAAAATTGGCCAAGAAAGTAGCCAAGATGACCTCTACTAACAAAAAAGAACCTATTAAAACTTGGGCTAGGCAGAGCCAGATTCCTCCGGAATTTGTCGGTTTTACCTTCTTAGTTCACAACGGGAAAAACTTTCTGGAAGTATTCGTTAGCGAGAACATGGTAGGTCACCGCCTAGGAGAATTTTCTCCCACCAGAACCTTTAGAGGTCACGGTCGTATGACCAAGAGAGTTATGACAAAGACTTAAAAAATGAAACAAGACAAAACCCCAAACACCATCATTGCTAAGGCTTCCCACGCCTCTGTCACACCCAGAAAAGCCAACTTAGTACTGGAAAGCTTAATTGGTCAAAATCCTCAGGATGCCATTAACGAACTAGAACTTCTTACCAAAAGAGCTGCTAGTCCAATAATCAAACTACTAAAACAATCACTAGGTAATGCCGCCGACCAACACAAATTAGCCCCAGAAGACTTGAGTATAGAAAAGGCATTTGCCACCAAAGGTAGAGTCCTAAAATTTGTTCGCTTTGCTGGTAGGGGTAGAGTCAAACCTTATCAAAAAGTTGCTAGTCATCTAACCTTAATACTAAAAGTTAATAATAAGAAGAAAAAATAAACATGGGTCAAAAAGTACATCCTACCGCTTATCGTCTTGGAAAAATCTTCAAAACTAAGTCAACTTGGTATGCGGGTCCTAAGTCTTATGCCAAACACCTCTTAGAAGACAATAAAATTAGAAGGTTCCTAGAAAACAGACTAAATCTAGCGGGATTAACTCATACAGAGATCAAGCGTTCAATCAACACGGTAGACATCCACGTCTTTGTGTCTCGTCCTGGTGTAGTTATCGGTAGGGGTGGTTCCGGCTTAGATATTCTCAAAAAAGAGCTAAACAAGTTGGTTTTGGGCACAGCAACTCCACCAAAAAACCATCCAATAAAAATCAATCTTCATCCAGAAGAAGTACAAAACCCAGATGTCTCCGCTGCCTTAGTCTTGGATAGATTGAAAAGCCAACTCGAACGCCGCTATCCTCATCGTAGGGCAGTAAGTCAGGCTATTGAGAAAGCCATGAGTGCTGGTGCTAAAGGTATAAAAGTAACTTTTTCTGGCAGAATCAACGGTGCCGATATCGCCAGGACTGAGACCTACAAAGAGGGTAGAGTGCCCACCCAAACCATCCGAGCCAACATTGATTATGCAGAAGGACCATCATTAACACGTTCAGGTTATGTAGGAATAAAAGTCTGGGTATATACAGGCAATATAGTGAAATAAAATGTTACAACCAGCTAGAAGAAAATACCGAAAAGAATTCAGAGGCTCCATGAAGGGTAATTCTGGTCGTGGAAACAAACTCGCTTTTGGTGAGTATGGTATTAAAGCAATGACTGGTGGTTGGCTTAAGTCCGAAGAGATAGAGTCTGCAAGAAGAACGATAACTCACCACACTAAACGTCTTGGAAAATTATATTTTCGCGTCTTTCCTCACAAGCCATATACAGGCAAAAGCGCAGGCTCCAGAATGGGTTCCGGTAAAGCAGACATCAAAGGTTACGTAGCCGTGGTCAGACCTGGTAGAATACTCTTTGAACTATCTGGTGTACCAGAGTCAGTAGCTAAAGAAGCCTTCAGGTTAGCTGGACACAAGATATCACTAGGCACAAAATTTATAACCAAATAACATGGCTACTAAAAAAACAAAAACTACCACAAAAAAATCATCAAATCCTTTGGTAGAGCTAAGAAAAAAATATGCAGTAACTAGGGTTGATATTAGAGCTGGAAGAGAGAAAAATACTAACGCACACAAATCAATTAAAAAACAAATAGCTCAGGAGCTAACAAAATTAAAAAAATGAAAAAAAGACTAAAAGGAATCGTTAAAAAGGCTGCCATGGAAAAATCAGCAGTAGTTGTGGTTAGTCGAATAGTGGTTCACCCTAAGTACAAAAAACGCACCAAGAGAACCACATCGTACATCGTTCACAATGAACTTAAGGTTAAGCCAGGGGACAAGGTTGAAATAGAAGAGATAAAACCTATGAGTCGCCACAAGCATTTTACAATTACTAAAATTATTAAATAAATGATTCAACTTCGCTCAAATCTATTCGTTGCAGATAACTCAGGGGCTAAAAAGGTCAAGGTAATCTTGGTCCATGGTGGTTCTAGAAGAAGGTTTGGTCACATTGGAGATATAGTTACCGCCGCCGTTGAAGGAGCAGATCCGAATGGTCAGGTAAAAGACAAAACCATGGTAAAAGCAGTTATCGTTCGTACCAGAAAAGAAACACCCCGTCCAGACGGTACCCATATTCGTTTCGATGACAACGCCGTGGTGATCTTAGAGTCAATGGAATCAAAAATCCCAATAGGTACTCGTATCTTTGGTCCTATCGCTAGAGAAATAAAAGACAAGGGCTTCGCTAAGATAGCTTCATTAGCATCAGAGGTTTTATAAATAATCAAAAAACGCATGTTTAAATTTAAAATAGGTGACCAAGTAAAAATAACTTCCGGCAAGGACAAAGGCCAAACAGGTAAGATAATTCAACTTTTTCCCAAGCTAAACAAGGTTGTTGTGGAAGAAAAGAATATGTACACAAGACATCTAAAAGCTACTCCTGGTAAGCCAGGTAGCAAGACTAAACTTCCTCGCCCTCTTCCTACTGCCAATGTTGCTTTGGTTTGTCCCAGTTGCCAAAAAGCAACTAGAGTAGGTTTTGATATCACTCAAAAACCAAAGATAAGAATCTGTCGCCGCTGCGGTCAGGTAATTAAAAACCAAACAGAAACCAAAAAATGAACCAAATTCTAAAAGAAAAATACCAGAAAGTAATAAGGCCAAAGTTGAAAAAAGACTTAAACTTATCCAGTATTGAGGCTGTTCCTAAGATAACCAAAATCACCCTTAACACCAGTTCGTCAGAATTTAAAAACAACAAAGAGCTTTTAGCAAAGACTAAGGAATGGTTCTCTGACATCTCCGGTCAGGCTCCAGCAGAAACAAGAGCTCGTCTGTCTATTGCCAGTTTTGACCTTCGTGAAGGAGATATTGTAGGCTTAAAAACCACCCTCAGAGGTAATTTGATGTACGACTTTTTTCAAAAACTAGTCGATGTCGTCATGCCCAGGTTGAAGGACTTTCAAGGTGTCAGTCGTAAAAAAATAGACACGCAAGGTAACTACACACTAGGACTCAGTGAGCAAATCATCTTCCCAGAGGTAGATTATGATAAAATTGGTCAGGTACAAGGGTTAGAAATCAGTATTACTACTTCCACCAAAGATCCAAAAGAAGCGCTCGCGCTACTCGAAGCTCTTGGCATGCCTTTCGAAAAAGAAGGTAAAAAATAATATGGCTAAAACAAGTAAGATAGAAAAAGCAAAAAGACTGGTAAATCACTCAACCAGAAACAGAAATCGCTGTCAGTTATGCGGTCGTCCCAGAGGATTCATTCGTCTTTTTGGAGTTTGTAGGCTTTGTTTTAGAAAATTAGCTCACAAAGGAGAACTTCCAGGAGTATATAAATCAAGTAAATAACATGGACCCAATAGCAGATCTTTTAACCATCATAAGAAACGGATACAGCGCCAAAAAAGAAGTTGTCTCAGCCAATTATTCCAAAGTAAAACATTCTTTAGCAGACACCCTTCGTGAAAACGGATATCTAGATAGCGTAAAGATAGAAGGAAAAAAAGAAATCGCCAAAAAGAAACTGGTCATCACACTAAGGTATATAGATGGCACTCCAGCTATAACCACAGTCAAGCGTGTCAGCAAACCTAGTGTCAGAATCTACGCCTCAGCACGTAAAGTCCCAAGCTCTCTTTCTGGTACCGGTATTACCATTGTCTCAACCTCAAAAGGCATCATGACCAACAAAAAAGCTAGAAAAGAAAAACTAGGTGGAGAAATTATTTGTCAAGTATATTAAACATGAGTCGTATTGGCAGAAAAACAATCAACATCCCAGAAGGAGTCACCGTTACGGTAGATGAGACCTTAGTAACCGCAAAAGGACCCTTAGGCGTGCTTACTTGCCCTCTACACAAAAAGATCATCATCACTCAGGAAAAAGGCCAACTATCGGTTGAAAGAAAAGGGGATCTACCTCAAACCAAAGCCCTCCATGGACTCACCAGAAGTCTCATCCAAAACGCCATAATTGGGGTAACCAAAGGTTACGAAAAAGAACTTCATTTGGTTGGTACCGGCTATCGTGTCACACCAGATCCTGCAGGAATTTCTCTCACCTTAGGTTTCTCTCATCCAATCGTTTTCAAAAAAATAGAAGGCATAGATATAAAGTTAGAAGGCAACGACAAAATCTTCGTGTCTGGCATAGACAAACAACAAGTTGGTCAGGTAGCTGCTAACATAAGAGCACTAAGACCACCGGAGCCATATAAAGGTAAAGGTGTTCGTTACGCAGACGAAGAGGTTATAAGAAAAGCTGGTAAAGCAGCCAAAGCAGCAGAAGCATAAAAACATGAATAGAAAAAAACTCATTATTACCAGAAATAAAAGAAAAAATAGGGTTAGAGGTAAGCTCAAGAGCAAATCTAGTCTACCAAGATTAGTAATCACTAGATCTCTAAATCATATATCAGCCCAAGTAATAGATCTTAATGGTAACGTCCAACTAGAAGTCACCTCTAAAAACCAATCATTTAAGGGTAAGACTAAAACAGAGCAAGCCACCGAAATTGGCAAGATCGTAGCCGAGAAACTAACCAAAAAAAAGATCACCGCCGTCGTCCTAGATAGAGGTAGTTACAAATATCATGGTAGAATCAAGGCTCTCTCAGAGGCAGTTAAGTCTTCTGGAATTAATATATAAAATATGGCAACTCAAGCAAACAATAATCCAAACTATCAACAAAGGGAGCAGTCAGACAACTTCGAGCAGGTCTTAGAAATTCGTCGTGTCAGCCAAAAAACCAAGGGTGGTAACAACATCTCATTCTCCGCTCTAGTTGTTACCGGTGACAAAAAAGGTAAAGTTGGTCTGGGTCAAACTAAGGCACCTAACGTAGCTGACGCCATCAAAAAATCGATCAGACTAGCCAACAGAGACCAGGTTACTATACCTCTAACTTCAGGCACAATTCCTTTTGAGACTCAAGTAAAGTTTAAGGCCGCTAAAGTACTCCTTAAGCCAGCCCCCAAGGGTACTGGTTTAATTGCTGGTGGAGCTGTCAGAACCATCGTAGAGGCTGCTGGGGTGACTAATATCGTTACTAAGATGCTCGGGTCAAACAATAAATCAACTAGTGCTAAAGCCACCTTCGCTGCTCTAAAGCGAATAGAGCTCTTAAGTAATAAGTACAAGGTAATGAGAAAGAAGCCAGTGGCAAAAAAGAAGGTAAATAAAAAAGTAGTCAAAAAATAACATGGACCTATCAAATCTACCAAAAACCATCAGTAAGAGTAAAAAACGTCTAGGCAGGGGTTATGGTTCAGGTAAAGGTGGTCACACTTCAAGTCGTGGTCAAAAAGGACAAAAATCTAGGAGTAAAGTTCCGATCTGGTTTGAGGGTGGTCAACTTCCTCTCATCCGTCGTACTCCTTTCATTAAAGGTAAGGGTCGTTTCAAGTCCATCAAACCTCAACCAATTACCATCACCTTAACTAGGTTAAATAGCTTCAAGAAGGACTCAGTAGTTGACTTAAAATCCGCCATAGAAGTACTAAAACTTCACCCAAAGAGAACAGAAAAGCACGGCTTAAAAATCATCGCTTCAGGCAAACTAGAGAAACCTCTAAAAGTAGAACTACCTTGCTCTACTGGTGCAGTAAAGGCTATCAAAAAACAAGGCGGACAGGTAAAATAGTCCGTATGTCCAAACTTCTTTCTTCACTGACTAATCTTTTCAAACTCAAGGATCTACGCAAGCGCTTCTTTTTTACATTAGGTATCTTAGCCCTATATCGTTTCATAGCTCACGTCCCAGCTCCTGGTGTTAACCTTGAAGCGGTCAAAGCTCTTTTCTCCGGCTCTGCTTTCCTGTCTCTCATCGATATCTTCTCTGGTGGTACCCTGGCAAACTTCTCCATCCTGGCCTTAGGTATTGGTCCCTACATTACCGCATCGATTATCTTTAACCTCTTAAGCATGTCCATACCTAGCCTCAAGGAACTAGGTAAAGAAGGGGAGTACGGCCGCGAAAAACTAAACCAATATACTCGTTTGGTTACCTTGCCGATCTGTCTGCTCCAAGGCTTCTTCCTTATTCTTGTGCTTGGTCGCCAGTCCTTAACTACCACAACCAATCCCTTAGCTATGGCTTCCCTCCTTATCACCCTAACCGCTGGCACCATGCTGGTGATCTGGCTGGGAGAACAACTAACTCAGTACGGTCTAGGTAACGGGATCAGTTTGATTATCTTTGCCGGCATCGTTGGTCGCTTACCCCTTTCCTTTGCTCAGGCCGGCGTTACGGTAGACGGTTCCCAGATAAGTCAGATGATTGTCTTAGGTCTACTAGCCTTAGCGGTTATTTATCTAGTTGTTAAGACTAGTGAGGCTGTTCGTCCAGTCCCTATTCAGTCTGCGCGCAGAAGCACCAAAAATCTAAATCAGTCCGCTAGTTATCTACCAATTAGACTCTACCAAGACGGATTCCTACCCATCATCTTCGCCGTCTCCATTATGTCTTTACCCGGCATGTTAGGTAGGTTTTTGGCTAGCTCACCAAGTGCTTCTCTCTCTGGCCTAGCCAATTTCTTAAATCAGAATTTATCTCCCACAAGCTCTTTTTATAGCCTTTTATATTTTGGCCTTGTATTTATGTTCACCTACCTATACACCACTGTCAGATTTAATCCAGAAGAAATCTCGAAAGATCTTCGCTCCTCTGGTAGTTTTATTCCTGGTATCAGACCGGGTCCATCAACTTCTGAATATCTATTGAAATTAATCAACCGTATTACCCCGGTAGGTGCTGCTTTCTTAGGGTTAATCGCCATATTGCCTTCATTGGCTTCAAAAGTAACTAATATAAACAACTTCACCGTCGGTGGTACTAGTCTACTCATCGTAGTTTCCGTAGTCTTGGAACTCACTCGAACTCTAGAATCCCAGTTGTCCATGCACGACTATGATAAATTCATAAAATGAATCTAATAATCCTAGGTCCCCAGGGGTCAGGTAAAGGAACCCAAGCCAAACTATTGTCCGAAAAGCTTAAGCTAACACATATCTCTACTGGTGAGCTACTAAGACGTGCAGCTAAAGCACCAACTCCTAAGGGGAAAATAATATCTAACCTTCTTAAAAAAGGTACTCTTGTTCCCTTCGAAACTACCTTGGAAGTTATGGAGCCAGTCCTGAAAACTACACCACAGGGGTTTATTCTTGACGGCATACCTAGAGATCTTCAGCAAGCAGAACACTTGAGTTGGATCTTAAAGAAAATGAAGCAATCAATCGACCATGTTATTTTTATCAATCTCTCTAGAAAATCTTCTTACGCTAGGCTTTTAAAGAGGGCAAAAATTGAAGGTAGATCCGACGATACTTTAGAAGCAATCGAAAAAAGACTAAAGACCTATCACAAAGCAACCAAACCAGTTATATCCTATTATCGCAAACAAGGTTTAGTCTTAGAAATAGACGGGGAGCCAGACATAGACACCATCCACAAAGATATTCTTTCCAAGATTTAAACTATCCCATAACTTGACGTTCAAGGTTAAATAGAGTATAATAGCTCTCAGTTCTAGATGAACTATTCTTACCCACCACGCACATTTATTTATAAGGAGATTGTTAAATGAAAAGATTCTATCTTTGGATAAAAATTTTTGGCTTTTTTATGGCAACCTTTGCAATATTCTTAACCATATACGTCTGGAAAGTTCATTCTGGGACTTCACCATCACTTGATTTAATAAGCCCGCCACTTTTAGACCTTTCTATATTAGATTGGCTCATTGCAATAGTATGCCTATTTTTTTCAGTATTTAGCTTTGTCATGGCCCTTGAGGAAAGACGCCGATGGGAAAACTTTACTGCTGGAATACCATTGGCTGTGATGAACACAGTAATGGTTTCTTTCTGGTGGATTATGGAACGTGGAGAGATGGACTTAACCTTTACCTTATTTACGCTCACCATCGTAATGGTGGCAAACGTTATCTACACACTGGTATTCACCCTCTTCTCACCACAAAAAAACTCTACTTTTAAAGTTTAGCCCCAAAAATAAATGCAACAACTAAAACCGCGATTGACTGTCTGGCCTCCTGCCGACTCTCATCAATCGTGGTTTTTTTACATAATAAGGATATAATCACCATCATGAGCTCAAAGAAAATAAAAGCGATGCAAGAGTCCGGCCTTATACTCTCCCGAGTCAAAAAAGAACTAAGACAAGCAATTAAACCAGGCATAACCACTCTGACATTAGACAAATTAGCAGAAAAGATAATAGTAAGTTCTGGTGCATTTCCATCATTTAAAACCGTGCGTGGCTACGACTTCACTACTTGTATAAACACAAACTCAGGTATGGTGCATGGTATGCCAAACAACAAAACCCTAAAACCTAAAGATGTGGTGACTGTAGACTGTGGTGTATATTTCCAAGGTTTCCACACAGATAGCGCCTTTACCATGCAAATTCCTCCTTTGGTTGAGACTACTACCAAATTCCTAAGTGTGGGTGAAGAAGCCTTAAAAAAGGCCATAAGCAGGGCAGTCCCAGGCAACAGTGTTTACGATATTTCCCTAGCCTTACAGGAAACCGTAGAGAAAGCCGGTTACTCAGTTAGCCGTGACCTTACCGGCCATGGTGTTGGCCAGAAGCTACATCAGGCGCCCAATATCTCTTGTTTTGCTATTCCAGAAGACAAAAACATTATCCTAAAGAAAGACCAGACCTTAGCTATAGAAATCATGTATGCCCAGGGAAGACCAGAGCTGGAACAAGAAGCAGATGGTTGGACCCTATCCACCACAGACAACTCTCTGGCAGGCATGTTTGAACACACAGTTGCAGTTTCCTCACCCCACCCCACAATATTGACATAAATTAGCAATTTACCTCCAGGTTTGATATAATCCTTAGAAGTCCATTAACTATGGTTAAAAATAACAAACAGATGACCGAGGCAAACGGAGTCATCATCGAAGCTCTACCAAACACTCAGTTTAAGGTAGAACTCGAAGATGGCAGAGAAATCCTAGCTCATCTAGCCGGTAAGATGCGTCTACACCGCATTCGGGTAATGCCAGGTGACAAAGTCACTTTGGAACTCACCGAATACGATGAAAACAAGGGTCGTATCACCTACCGTCTTAGATAGCTTTTTCGTTTCCCTTTAAACTAATTAAAATATAAACATGAAAGTACAGGCTTCCGTCAGGCCTAGATGTAATCATTGTAAAATTGTCAAACGCCATGGCAAGGTTTTTATAATCTGTAAAAACCCACGTCATAAACAGCGTCAAGGATAAAATACTATGCCAAGAATATCAGGAGTAAACATACCAGAACAAAAACAAGTAAAGATATCTCTTACATATATTTTTGGTATTGGTGAAGAGACTGCTTTGAAGATACTCAAGAAACTATCAATCAGACCAGAACTTCGAACCAAAGATCTTACTAGTGACCAAATACTAAAACTACAAAACGAAATCAAAGAGTTAATGGTCGAAGGAGAGTTAAAAAGAACAATTAGAAATAATATTGAAATACTAAAAAGAATTAAATCATATAGAGGCTTAAGGCACTCCATGGGTCTACCTTCAAGAGGTCAAAGAACCAAGACCAACGCTAGAACCAAAAAAGGTAAAAAGAAGACCGTCGGTGCAATGACCAAGGACATTAGATCAAAAATGGAAACAAAATAAAGATGGCTACTAAAAAAATAAAAGACACCACACCAAAAACTGACTCTCCTAAGGTCGAACCAAAGGTAGAGGCACCTAAAGTAGATAAAACTAAGGTCGATTCTCCAAAGGGCAACTCTCCAAAAACTGACTCAAAAGCCACTCCCCCAACTAGTAAAAAACAAAAAAAGGCAGCTGCTTTCTTCAGATCTGGTGAGGGTCGTATGTACGTTACCTCAACCTTTAATACCACCAGAGTTACCTTTACCGACGTCCAAGGAAACGTAGTTTTATGGGGAACCGCGGGTTCATCTGGCTTTAAAGGTTCCAAAAGATCAACCCCTTTCGCCGCTACCACAATAATCGAAGACGGTATGCGCAGGGCTAAGGAAGCCGGTCTTACTTCTCTGGAAGTATTCTTAAAAGGTCCAGGTACCGGTAAGGATGCTGCCTTAAGAGTACTAAAGACATCTGGTTTAGACATTAACTTACTAGCAGACATTACCCCAATTCCTCACAATGGCTGCAGATCAAAAAAACCTAGAAGAGTTTAATATTAAAAATAATAATAAATATATAAAATGGCTCGTTACACAGAATCAAAATGCCGCCTCTGTCGCCGTGAAGGTGTCAAACTCTACTTAAAAGGAGAGCGTTGTTTCGGACCCAAATGTCCTATCGAGCGTCGTGGAGCTCAACCACCAGGCCAGCACGGAAAGAAAAGAACCAGACGTCTATCAGACTACGGTATCCACTTACGAGAAAAACAAAAAGTAAAGAGAACTTACTCCGTACTAGAAAAACAATTCCGTAACTACTACAAGGAAGCTTTAAAGTCTTCAGACAATACAGGAGAAAGACTTCTTCAGATTCTAGAGTCACGCTTAGACAACATCGTTTTCCGCCTAGGGTTAGTTTCCAGCCGCTCTCTAGCTAGACAGCTAGTCAACCACGGTCACGTTAGTGTTGACAACAAGAAAGTAAGTGTTCCAAGTTACCAGGTTAAACCAGACCAGACAATATCTCTTTCAAATAAAGGATCCAAACTAAAGTTTGTCTTAGAATCCATAGAAAAGAAAACGCCTCCAGCCAAATGGTTAAGTAGAAAAGCCTTAATAGGCAAAGTAGATAGATTCCCCAAAAGGGAAGAGCTAGATGACAGTATCAGAGAAAACTTAATAATTGAGTTTTACTCTCGTTAGTAATTTATAAATTAATAAAAAAAATGTTGAAATCAAACTTTAAAGTAACCGTAGGTAAAGTTGTAAATAACTCTACCGAAATCATTATAGAACCATTGCCAAAAAACTTTGGTCACACAGTAGGTAACGCTCTTCGCAGAGTCCTATTGAGTTCCCTATCTGGCGCTGCCGCTATTAGAGTGAAAATTGCTGGAGTATCCCACCAGTTTTCTACCCTTAGTGGTCTCCAAGAAGACATACTAGAGTTCGTTCTTAACTTGAAAGAGCTCAACTTTAAGTTAGAAGGAGATCAGGAGACGGCCAAAGTAAAACTATCAGCTTCAGGTAAAAAAACAGTTACTGCTGCAGACCTAGAGCTTCCAGCTGGAGTTACAGTTGGGGATCCAACCAAGGTCCTAGCTCAACTTACCAACTCTAAGGCAAAACTTTCGGCAGTCATTACCGTTGCTAAGGGTGTTGGTTATGTTTCTTCAGACGAACACATGCTAGACAAGATAGGAGTAATTCCTTTGGATGCCTCTTTCTCACCAATAGTCAATGCAACCTACACCATCGAGTCTACTAGGGTAGGACGTCGCACAGACTATGACAAGGTAAGGCTTAATATCATTACTAATGGAACCATAGATCCAGAGGTTGCCGTTGACCAAGCTGCAGAAATCTTGTCAAGATTCTTTGCTCAAATTCATTCCCCAGCTCCAGTTGAGGCAGAAGTAGAGGAGAGTCCAGCAGAAAAGACACCAGATGGTTTTGTAGAAGATCTAGATCTACCTACTCGTACCACTAATGCGCTTAAAAAAGGTGGTTACGAAAAACTCAATGATCTAGCAGAAGCCAATATCTCTGATCTAAGTCAGGTTAAAAATCTTGGTGACAAGTCTGTTCAAGAAATTGTTAAAAGACTAGCCGCCAAAGACATTATCATTAAATAAAAAATGAGTCGTAAACACAACGTACGAAAACTAAAGCTTAGTCGAAGCTATAACCAAAGAAAGGCTCTAATAAAGGGTTTGGTAGTTTCCTTGATAGATAACGGGAAAGTTACCACTACCCTTACCAAGGCCAAGGTCTTAAAGTCTCGTTTTGACAAGCTTGCTGCCAAAGCCCAAAAAGGTACCTTGCACGCCAGAAGGCAAATAGCAGCTTCTCTTTCAAATCATAAGGCCAGTAACAAGCTAGTGGATACCATAGCTCCTTTAATGCCTAAACGTCGTGGTGGTTTTGTCACTATAGAAAAAACAACTATTAGACGTGGTGACGCCGCCGTGATGGCCACAGTTAAACTAGCAGTTCCTATTCCAGAGCCAAAAAAGGAAGAAAAGAAAAAAGACACCAAAAAGAAACCAGTAAAAGAGACAAAAAAACAATCTAAAAAAGCACCAGTTAAAAAGTCAGCAGTTAAAAAACAGCCTAAAAAATGAAAACCACAGTTCTAAAATCTAGTCAAATAAAAAGAAACTGGTACAAAATAGACCTAAAAGACCAGATCTTAGGTAGAATATCCACCCAAATAGCCTTTCACCTAATGGGTAAGAACAAGCCTTTTCTCTCACCCAACTTAGATAGTGGAGACTTTGTGGTTGCATTAAACGCAAAAGACATCAAGGTAACTGGAAAGAAGCTTGATCAAAAAATGTATCAAAGACACTCTGGTCATCCAGGAGGATTCAGGGAATTAACTCTAAAGGAAGTTATGGCCAAGGATCCTAGAAAAGTAATAGAGCAGGCAGTCAAAGGCATGCTTCCAAAAAATAAACTTCGCCAACCTCGCATGCGTCGTCTAAGAGTTTATCTAGATGCCACCCACCCATATGAAGCTCAGCTTAAAACTAAAGAGATCACCAAAAAAGCTACTAAAGCCACTAAAACCGTTAAGGTCAAAGAAGTTACTAAAGTTAAAAAAGTTACCAAAACTAAGAAAAAATAAACATGGCCACAAAGCTAACCAAAAAAACATCAACTCCCGTTAAACCAAACAAAAAAGAGCAAGTCAAAACGTCAAAATCTTCTTCCAACATGGTCTCCCCTAAAAAATATACTTATGCAGTTGGCAGAAGAAGATCAGCTACCGCCAGGGTTAGGCTTTTCCCAGGTAAGCAAGAAATTCTCATAAACGGCAGGTTAGCTACAGACTACTGGCCATCAAAAGAACAACAGAATCGTTTCCTCCAACCTTTTATGTTAACCGACACACTAGGTCAGTACAGCGCCACCGTTAAAATCAAGGGTTCCGGCAAAATGGGTCAGATCGGTGCTTTTACCCATGGTGTGGCCAGGGCCTTCGACAAGTTAGATAGAGATAAATACAGACCAATACTAAAAAAGAACGGTCTTTTAACTCGTGACTCCAGAATGAAAGAAACCAGAAAAGTCGGCCAAGGTGGTAAAGCCAGATTCAAGAAACAATCTCCAAAGCGTTAAGCTTCCCACTTACATTTCTCCATATCTACTCTGTTCCCGGTTAGTACAACCCCTTCTCTTAATAGTCTTTTTTTATGTTCTCGGCTCCCGCCTCCACCAAATTTTTCTGCCACCATACCATTTTTACTTACCACTCTATGGCAAGGAACAAGGTTGGTATCCTCGTTTATATGTAAGTATCTACCCACCCATCGTGGACTTTTAATACCAGCCAATTTTGCTACATCCGAATAACAAAGCACTTTTCCTTTAGGAATGGCTGCTACTACTTGATAGACCCTATTTTTGCTGTTCATTGGTATTGAATATAAATTGATATATAAGTCAAAGTGTCGGGGAGGGGGGAATTGAACCCCCGCCGCATGACCCCCAGCCACGCATTCTACCGTTAAACTACCCCCCGAACTAGTCTACATTTTACCATCTTGCAAAATCGTTCTGAACCCATATAATGACTTATACCAATCAGTAATTAACCCGAATATACCATGGCCAAAAAAAAGAAAGAAAGAGAAGCAGTAAGTAAAAAAGACAACAAGTTGGAAAAACTAACCGCCGTCAAAATTGCTATGCAGCAAATAGACGAACAGTTTGGTTCAGGTAGCATCATGAAGTTGGGTGAAGACAGGGTTAATAAAAAAATGCCAGCAGCATCCACCGGTTGTATCAGCTTAGATCTAGCTTTAGGTATTGGTGGTCTTCCCTACGGTCGTATCATTGAAATCTTTGGCCCAGAGGCTAGTGGTAAAACCACTCTATGTCTCCACGTCATTGCCGAAGTTCAAAAGAAAGGTGGAGTGGCCGCTTTCATCGACGCAGAACACGCCTTAGACCCTCAAAGAGCCAAAGCCATTGGAGTAAATGTAGATGAACTTCTACTTTCCCAACCAGATACTGGTGAACAGGCTTTAGAGATAACTGAAACTCTAATTCGCTCTGGTGGAGTAGATGTTGTAGTCATAGACTCAGTCGCTGCCTTAGTTCCTAAAGCAGAGATAGAAGGTGAAATGGGAGACTCCGTTATCGGTCTACAAGCCAGGTTAATGAGTAAAGCCATGAGAAAGTTAGCCGGATCAATCAATAAATCAAACTGCATGATCATCTTTACCAACCAACTAAGAGAGAAAATCGGCATCATGTTTGGTAACCCAGAGGTCACACCAGGTGGTAGAGCTCTAAAGTTCTACTCCTCTGTTCGTATAGACCTAAGAAAAATCGGCAACATCCAGGATGGCGACGTCATTGTCGGCAGTCGCCATCGTGCCAAGGTAGTCAAAAATAAGGTAGCCCCTCCATTTAGAATTTGCGAACTAGATATATTAAACGATGGTGGTATCTCTCGTTTGGGTAGCTTAATAGATGAAGCAATAAACCAAGACGTCATTCAAAAAGCCGGTGCCTTTTTAAAGTACAAAGGTGAAGTCATTGCTCAAGGTAGAGAAGCAACTAGAAAAGTTCTAGAGGAAAAGCCTAAGTTAATAGCTAAGATAGAAAAAGAAATCTGGGCTAAGATAAATAATGTCTGACGATATAAAAAAAGCTCTCTCCCAAACCGCCCTAAGATACTTAGGATATAGAGATAGATTTAAAAAAGAAATAGAGACCCGTCTTAAGAAGCAGATAATCAAGAAAAAATTCCCAGAAGACTCATTCTCTCTGATCCCCAACATACTAACCAAACTAGAGAAAGCCGGTCTAATAAACGACCAAGAGTTAATAAACACATATATAAAAAACCAACAAAGCTCAAAACTACGTGGACCTTTTGCCATAAAACAAAGGCTCATGCAAATGGGCGCGACCAAAGATCTAATAGACAGTTCTATTAATAAACTGGTCACCGAAGAGACTCAAAACATTAATATCGACAAGCTACTCAAAAAACACCAGCCAGATTTAGGAGACATCAAAGCAGTGCTCAAATTTCAACGCTTGTTATCATATAGAGGCTTCGACTCAAGGCTAATTAAGAAAAAGATAGCTTTCCCGAGCCAAAAAGAGTAAAATAGGCTAATCTTACAAAGACAAACAAGAAGTAAAAATGAATAGTTCAATCTCAAATATCTCTTCAGTAAAACAATAAGTTTCTTTCTTTTGGTATGTCTTTGTATGTGCTTGACCGTTAGGTTAAGGTATATTATTTAAATTTTAACAATATGTCATTATTAAGAAGAAAAAAACCAGTCAAGAAATTAGTCTTAACCCCAGTTACCAAAAAATCTGTGGTTTCTGGTCAAAACAAAAACCTCACGGATAAACCAGATCAAAAACTAAGAGACTTTCAAGCAAGAGCTAGAGAAATAATCCTAGAGGCCAAAGATGAGGCAGTCAGTATTAAAAACGACGCCATATCTAAGGCAAAAGAAGATCTAAAGGAGTTAGACGATCGATTTGCTAAGCTAAAACAAGAGGATCAAAAGCTAGACAAAAAAATCAAAGACCTCTCTTTAAAAGAATCAGAGTTAAAAGAGAAAGCAGAGTCAGTAAAAGAAGTCAAAAAGCAGTACGAGAAAAAGCTAGACAAATTAGTAAAGAATCTGGAGAAATCAAGCTCACTTACTTCTTCAGAAGCAAAAAAAGAACTGCTTGAGCAAATAAAGAAAAACTCACTAGCCGATATCGCCAAGGCGGTAAAGGAAGCAGAAGAGACAGCTACATTCAAAGCCACCGAAGCCTCCAAAGAAATTCTAGTAGAGGCAATAAGAGCTGGGGCCACAGACTACGTTTCCGAGTACACCGTATCAACCATAAAAATAGAGAACGAAGAAACCAAATCTCGTGTCATCGGTAAGGAGGGTAGAAATATAAGAAGTTTTGAAAAAGAAACCGGTGTAGATCTAATCATGGACGAAACACCAGGTCAGATCAAGATCTCAAGTTTTAATTCTCTAAGAAGAGAGGTGGCAAGAGTCGCCTTAGAAAGATTAATAAAAGACGGTAGGATTCAGCCATCTAGAATTGAAGAGTACGTAGAAAAAGCTAAAAAAGATCTAGATAAAATAATCTTCCAAGAAGGTACTAAGTTGTGCCAAAGTATCAATATCTTCAATATCCCACGTGATCTAGTGTCAACTCTAGGTAAGTTTAAATTTAGAACCTCATATGGGCAAAACATGATAGCTCACACCTTAGAGGTAGTTAGAATTGGTACCAAACTAGCTCAAGAAATCGGAGCCGATGTAGAAACAATCAAGATGGGTTGTCTATTCCACGATATTGGTAAGGTCCTAGAGGGCGAAGGTAGTCATGTAGAGTTAGGTGTTAAGTTGCTTAAAAAACATAACATCCCCAAGGCAGTAATAGATGCAGTAGAACAACACCACGAAGATGTACCTTTCAGTACTAAAGAATCTATCCTTGTCTACGTTGCCGACGCTATATCTGGTGCAAGGTCTGGTGCCAGACGAGAAAACATAGAAGAGTACATCGAAAGAATTGAAGAACTAGAAAAAATCGCCACAGATAACCCAGAGGTAAAAGAAGCTTTTGCTATTCAAGCCGGCAGGGAAGTTAGGGTCATAGTCCATCCAGAGAAGATAACCGACGATGGTCTAACCGTCCTAGCCGCTTCTATAAGGGATGAGATAAAAGCAAACCTCACCTATCCGGGCACCATCAAGGTCAATGTCATCCGTGAAGTTCGTGCCTCAGAGATCGCTAAGTAACTAGTTGCTAAGGAGCCTTTTTGGTGGTAACATCAAGCAAGTTTCAATTAATATCATTTAACATTACCGACAGGAGGTGAAATAAATAAAGTGACAAAACAAGATCTAATAGACTTAGTTGCAAAAAAGGCACATTTAACCAAAAAGGCAGCTAAGGAATCCATCACAGTTTTTTTCGACGAGGTAATCAACTCACTTGCTAAGGGGGATAAGGTTGTAGTCTCTGGCTTCGGTACATTTTATGTATCAAAGGTAGATGACAAATCCGTAGTTCCTTTCGGTAACGAAGGCAAAAGACAAGTCGTTAAAGGCCACAAAGTCATTAACTTCAGAGTTGGCAAACCCTTAAGAAAAAGGATTTGGTAATTAAAATGAAGTATTTTTTCATCAAGACATTTGGCTGTCAAGCCAACAAGTCGGACTCAGAAAGAATCGCAGGCGACTATGTCGCTCGTGGTTTCAAAGAAACCATAACGTGGAAAAAAGCCGACGAGATAGTCGTTAACACTTGTAGTGTTCGCCAGCGGGCAGAAGATAGGGTTAAGGGCTTTCTTTTAAATGTAGGGAAACACTACGCCTCAACCACCAAACCAAAAGTCATCCTCACTGGATGCATGCTCCACCACCAGACAAAAGACATAATTAAGTTACTTCCTCAAGTAGACGAGGTTCTGCCCATAAATGAGGTGGGCTTCAACTCCCCAACAATAAGAAGAGATAAGCATCATGCTTTTATTCCCATCTCTTCCGGTTGCAACTCCTATTGCACTTTCTGTATCGTTCCATATTCTAGAGGTAGAGAAAGATCAAGACCACTAAAAGAAATAGTAACCGAGGTAAAAGATCTGGTAGACGATGGTTATCAAGAGATCACTCTCTTAGGTCAAAATGTAAACTCATACGGCTTGGAAAAGACCAGTGTTGCTGTGAGAAAACTTTTAATGAAAGACTCTCTAACTCAAAAAGAAATCCCCACTAACCAGTCAGCCTACTCCAAACCAAGATCCACCCCACCTTTTGTAAAGCTCTTACAAGAAATCTCCCGTTTTAAAAAATTAAAAACCATTCACTTTATTACCGCCAATCCTTGGGACTTCTGGGATGAATTAATCGACGAAATTGCCACCAACAAAAAAATCAGTCGTTACATTCACCTCCCGGTCCAGTCCGGTAGCGATAAAATACTAAAGCTCATGAACAGAGGCTATACTTCCAAGCACTACTTAAAGTTAGTAGAAAAAATCAGGGAAAAAGCTCCAGATGTTTCCTTTGGTACAGATATCATCATCGGGTTCCCAGGCGAAACAGACAAAGATTTTCAAGACACCGTTAAGTTAGTTAAAAAAGCCAAATTCCAAATAGGTTTCATCGCCCAGTACTCTCCTCGTCCCGGTACCGCCTCATATCGTCTGTACGAAGACACCATCTCCCCTCAAATAAAGAAAAAACGTTGGCAGATACTAGAAGACATCATTAACAAACCCAACCTGTCTGCCCGACCAGTAATAAAATGAAAATCCTAGTTATCTGTGGACTAACTGCTTCCGGCAAAACATCTCTAGCATTAAAGATTGCCCAGAAGCTAGGTAACACCACCCTTATCTCAGCCGACTCCCGTCAAGCATACCGAGCCCTACCAGTCCTAACCGGCCAGGACATACCCAAAGACTTCACCCGCCACCAAGACAAATCGTGTAGCTATCAAGACTTCCCTGGTGTTTATTTCTCTAAAGGATCAATAAATATATATGGTGTGGATCAAGTCCCAGCCGACCAAACCTTAAATATTGCCGACTTCACCAAGTTTGTCTGGCAAGTCATTAAAAAAGAAACACAAAGGGGTAAAAAAATAATCATCGTTGGTGGCACCGGTCTTTATCTAAAAGCTCTCACTCAGCCAATGTTAGACATCCACTTAGGTTTTGACGAAAACTTAAGAGACGACTTAAGTAAACTCTCTCTCGAAAAACTTCAAGAAAAGCTTAAGGTCCTTGACGCTAAAAAACTTGAAACCTTAAACCAATCAGATAGATCAAATCCTAGAAGGCTAATAAGAGCCATAGAAATTCTATTAAGTCCAACTGCAAAAAAGCCTTCATATTTTAAACTACAAAAGGGCGCCTCCTTTCGCTGGGTGGGTTTAAGACCAGACCTTAAAACACTAGAAAAAAACATCAACCAGAGGGTTCTAGAAAGACTCAAGAACAAAGTCGTAGATGAAGTAGGGCAGCTACAAGACGTGCAAAAAAATGACAAGGCGCCAATATTCTCAGCTCTTGGTTTAGTTCCAATCTTAAAATACAAAAACAAAGAGATAGACAAGAAGGACTTAATGAATCTCTGGGCCAAGGCCGACTTAAAGCTTGCCAAGCGTCAGTTAACTTGGTTTAAAAAACAATCCAGTATAATTTGGTATGATCAAGATAGTGACCAAACAAAGCTTATTAAAACTTTAAGTTCTTGGTTAGCAAAATAACATAAATCATGGCCAATCAAAATAAAATATCCCGCCACACAATAGACATCGCTCCGTCTAGCGTCTTCTGGGTTCTAATAGTCTTCTTGGGTATGAGATTTTTAAGCGAAATAAGCAGCGTCTTACTTTTGGTATACATCGCTTTTCTTGTCGCCGTTGCCATCAACCCCTTAATTACCTGGTTGGAGTCCAAAAAAATCCCTCGCCCCTTATCCTCAATACTAGTCATCCTTTCTCTTTTTACCATTATTGGTTTCTTGGTTTCTTCATTCATCACGCCACTGGTCTCCCAGACCCAGAATTTTCTTGGTCGTCTGCCAAAAATAATAGAAAGAGTCTCAAGTTACAACATCAACATAGACTCTCTGTCTTCTCAAGCTTTCACCGTTTCTGACCAAGTCTTCAAGATCGCCATTGGCACACTATCCGGCATCATCACCACCTTCACTACCTTGGTTATTAGCTACTACATCCTTCAAGCTAGACCTAACCTACAAAACTCTTTAAAAACTCTCTTTGGTCATAAGTTCAGACTTTACTACTCTATAGTTACTCAACTAGAAGCAAAACTTGGTGCTTGGGTCAGAGGAACCTTGATACTTATGGTCTCTGTGGGTGTATTAAGTGGAGTAGGGTACGGTCTCATTGGGCTGCCTTACGCTGTTGCTTTAGGAGTTATTGCTGGTATGCTCGAGCTTATTCCCAACATCGGTCCTACTATTACAGCCGTTTTCGCCATCATTGTTGGTATCTCTATCTCTCCAACGCATGGTCTAGCCGCCTTCATCGTCTCTATATTAGTCCAACAACTTGAGAACAATCTATTAGTTCCTAAAATCATGCAAAAGTCTACCGGTCTTCATCCCTTAGTCACCATCGTATCTCTACTCATCGGTTTCCGTCTAGGAGGTCCTGCTTTGGCAGTTATCTCACTTCCAATCACTTTATCTATTCAGACAATAATTTCCCACATACATCTAAACAAAAAAGACCACCTTCCTAAGGTAGACTAAACAGTTAACTCAAAAAGACATCGTAAGCCGGATTCTGTTCCCTTGCGGGGAAGAACATCTATCTATGCCCTCGACCTTAGAGCTAGGAAAAGATACCTTAAAACGCTCAATTCGGAGGTTGCAGCAAGGCGGGTTACCACCCTCTTATTATTACTAATAAGAAGTCTTTTGTTGTTTCAAACAAAAACGTTTCACTTGGTATCGTCTCTGCGGCCCTATCGTGCCCTAGAAATTACTTTCTAGAGATCCAGCTTTCACTGGACACAATATCTTTTTGCTGTCCGGACTTTCCTCCCCTTAGCTTGCGCCAGGGGCGTTCTTCGCTGATGTCTTAAAAGAGCTAACTGCAGTTATTATACCACAAACTGGCTAATACTATAAGACAAATTCGTCTTCAATCGCTTGACTTTTGTCCGCTAAGTTAATATTATGAAACTATGAACAATACATATTCCACAATAGAAAAAGCATTATTAACCGCCACTCAAGACATCCTTGTTGGCATCCTAAACTTTATCCCCGTACTGTTGTCTGCTATCTTGGTATTTGTTCTTGGTGTTCTAATTGCCCGTTGGGTCAAGGTTGGTGTAGTTAAGCTACTTAACTTGTCTCGCCTAGCAACTGTCATCTCCACTCCAGCAGTTAAGAAGTTTCTTAAAAACGCCTCTATTACTCAAAAAATAGATGACGTCTTAGGAGAAATCGTCCGTTACATAATTCTTCTAATCTTCTTTGTTACCAGTGTTAACCTTTTAGGCTTAACCACTGTTACCCAGGTGCTAAATGGGGTCCTAGCTTACCTACCTCAGATATTCGCCGCCATCTTAATCCTTATCTCCGGCATCCTTCTGGCAGGCTTCTTAGAAAAGGTCGTTAAGGGCTCCTTAGGTAGCGTAGACCTGCGTTCATCAAGATTAATGGGTAAGTTCACCAGCTACCTAATTATGGTCATAACCATCCTGGCTGCCATCTCCCAACTAGGCATAGCTCAACCCTTCGTCGGCACCCTATTCATCGGTTTTGTTACCACGCTTTCCTTAGCCTTAGGTCTAGGTTTTGGTTTAGGGTCAAAAGATTTAATTAAACAAGTCCTAGAGGACTGGCACAAGAACTTCAAAAAAGATACTAAATAATGTCGCTTCTATCTTTAAGCTTTTTTGGCATCCTCCAAGGTATTACGGAATTCCTACCCGTTTCTAGCTCCGGCCACCTATTATTTGTCCGCTCCCTTTTTGCCTCCTACAACCAGCCGCTACTCACAGACATCATCCTCCATACCGGTAGCCTAGTTGCTATTATTTACTTTTTCAAAGACAGCCTTAAAAAGAACTTCTCCAAGTTGATTAAACCTTTGTTAATAAGTGTCATCCCGGCCGGCCTCGTCGGTTTTTTGATGTTAGATCAAATTGAATCGCTTTTTATCTCACCTAAATTCTTATTCTTCTCTTTCTCTATTACCACCCTTATATTACTAGCCTTCAATCAATTAAAGTGGAAGAAAGTTACCATAGGGAAGATAGACAACAAAAAAGCCCTTGGAATCGGTCTTTTTCAAGCGCTAGCGTTAGTGCCAGGTATCTCACGTTCCGCTAGCACCATATTTGCCAGTAAGTTAATGGGTCTTGATTCTACCGCCAGTTTTTCTTTTGCCTTCCTTATGGCCATACCAGCCATCTTAGGTAGTATGCTTCTATCCTTACTCAAGTTAAACGTCTCCTCCATCAATCTCCAACCAGGCATTCTTCTTACAGTATTCCTATCAAGCTTTATTGCCTCACTTTTAGCTCTAAAAATCCTGCAAAAAATCCTGCAAAACAAGACCTTAAGAAACTTTGCGGTTTATACAGCCGCCATGGCTGGTATCTCTCTCGCTCTCTTCTATTAATGATAAAATCGTGGCATGACTAGCATAGAGTATCTAAGACAATTTAGGGTTGGTAACTACGCGATTTTTGACTTTGCAGTATCATTCTTAGGTGTTTATCTCCTCTCTCCGCTACTCTCAAAAATCTTTCTAAAACTTGGAGTCGACATACCAAAACAAAACTGGCTATTTCTCACGCTACCTATTAGTATTCTGGCTCACCTTTTGGTTAAAAACATGACTTCTATGACCAAGGATTTTTTAAATCCAAATGATCATTATGTTTTGAAGGCACTGATATTAGGCCTATTATTTCTTGGCTTAAGAGGTATCAAGCTGGTTGGGAGACTCTCCAAATGACACCCAAATTTTTCAAAACAGTCACCGGTAAAAAAATACCTCTCCCGGTCTTTTTCCCAGACGCCACCAGGGCAGTCTTAAAAACCTTAGACAGTCAAGACATAAGAAACACCAAGACATTAGGTGTGTTGGTAAACACCTTTCATCTCTATTTGGGGTTAGGTAAAAGAGTCTTAAAGATCCATAAAGGAGTAGGTGGTTTCATGAATTGGGACGGTGGGATTATCTCCGACTCCGGGGGTTTCCAAGTCATGTCGGTGATCAAGTCCAACCCAGATCAGGGTAAGGTCACAAACGAAGGAGTAATATACAGACCATCAAGAAAGAAAAAAATTCTTTTTACTCCGGAAGAATCCATTAAGTTTCAATCACACATCAAACCAGACATGTTAGTAGTTTTAGACGACTTCACTCCACCCGGAGCAAGCCATGAGCAAGCCAAAGAAACAGTCGAAAGAACCATCTCTTGGGCCAGGCGTTGCAAAGTAGAGTTCAATAAAATATATAAAAAGACTTCACCATCCAAACGTCCATATCTTTTAGCAGTGGTTCAAGGAGGTGACCATCTAGATCTAAGAAAATACTGTGCCGAAGAGCTTGTCAAGATAGGTTTTGACGGCTTTGGCTACGGTGGTTGGCCTATCAAAGCTAATGGAGACTTCAACTATCAGGTAGCTCAAACCATAGCCGACTCGACACCAGAGGATTACTTGCTTTACGGCCTAGGTATCGGTAAACCAGACGAGGTCGCAAAGCTTGTCAAGATAGGCTACAACATCTTCGACTGTGTTCTGCCCACCAGAGACGCCCGCCACCAACGTCTCTACGTCTATACCGCCGACTCCATAGAAAAGATCGACCTAGATGACACAAAGTTCTACCACTACTTTGTTCCCACCAAACAGAAATACTACTCTGATACTAGTCCAGTCAGCACAGCTTGTGACTGTATCCTCTGCACCAACTACACCAGAAGTTACTTAAGCCATCTATTTAAAATAGGTGATCCAACCGCAAAAAGATTAGCCACTATTCACAACCTTCGTTTCTACGCTATCCTCATGGAAAAACTCTCGTCTTAAAGATTAAACACAAAAAACCCGATTAACTATCAAAGTTTCATCGGGATTTTTGTATTTAAACTTAAAGCTTATGCAGCTCCAATTTTAAACATCTTTGTGCTACAGTCTGGACATACAGATTTTGCTGCAGGTTTACCATTTTTCATGGTTACTTTCTCGAAATCTTCTCCTACGTCTTTCTTAGCACGGCATTTTACACAATACATTGTCATTCTACTTCACCTCCTTCTATTTTTTTTTAAACACCTTTTTAAGAAGTCCTACCTAAAAAAGTAGTGCCATAAGGCTAACTCCAAGGCTACTGCCAGCATAGTCAGTAGAATCGTTCTTGTCAAGTCTATACGCAGGTAAGACTTATATGTTTTTTTATGCCTAAGCTCCTTTTTTGCACTTTTTTGCTTTAAACCTAGACTATCGATATCTACCTTAAAACCAGTAATTTCCCCCTGCTTACGCCTATTTTGCGCATGCTGCTTTTGTTTTTTTGTTCTTCTTTTCTTAGGCATAGTCCGTAAAGTATAGCTAAATTATCTGCCCAAGCCAACTGCAGATTATGTCGATTTGTTTAATTTTCTGTTAGAATTATCTTCATGGATTTTATTTCAATATCACTCATTGCCCTAACTGTTTGGCTAGTACTAATCACCTTTTTTTATATCAAACTTCATCTCCACTATCGTAATCTTACTCAAGGTGTCACCAAGAAAGACCTTCTGTCTTCTCTCAATCATTTAATCGCTCAGTCCAAGTCAAACAAGGAAGAGATAACTGCCATAGCCAAAAAACTAGAACAAGAGATAAAACAAAACAGGCTTCATTTACAAAAGGTTGGTTTCAAGCGATTCAATCCTTTTACCAACACTGGTGGTAACCAAAGCTTCACCATCTGTTTACTAGATGAAAACAATACTGGTGTTGTGATAAGCTCATTACATAGTAGAGAGTCCACCAGACTCTATTCTAAAAAAATAATTAAAGGTAAGTCTTCCGACATCTCTCTGTCCAGTGAAGAAATAGAAGTAGTAAAAGAAGCAGTAAAAAAATAACTATGCAAATTTCCCCAAAAGCTAAACTAAACATTATCCTACTGGTTGCCTATCTTTCCTCAGCCGTCCTAAGCTTTGCTTTCTGGCCTTCCTCAGGTAGTCTTGTCTCTCCAAACGCTACTACCTCATCAGGCGAACCAACCATCGACCCAGGTGAACCAAGAACAGAACAATGTGCTCTAAATGGTGCCATGCACACCAAAACAGAAAAAGCCATATGGGAAACACGTCGTCCTATGACCGTCATGATAGAAAACCATGAAGATGCCAGACCTCAGTCCGGGCTATCCAAGGCAGACATTGTTTACGAGACGATTGCAGAAGGTGGCATAACCAGATTCATGGCTGTCTTTTACTGTGATGCTGCTTTTGGAAATCACACCTTAGGTCCAGTTCGAAGTGCCAGGACCTACTTTTTAGACTGGGCATCAGAGTACTCCAAGTATCCAATCTACGTCCACGTTGGTGGAGCCAATACTCCAGGTAAGGCAAACGCTTTAGGTCAAATAGAGGATTACGGTTGGGCAGGAGAGAACGACTTCAACCAATTTGGTCTTTCCATAAAAGAATGCAGAAGAGACTACGATAGATTGGGCCGCTCAGTCGCCACTGAACACACCATGTACTGTTTTACTAAATCTCTCTGGGCCTTAGCCGACAAACGTGGTTGGACAGCCATTGACGAAGATGGGGACTCTTGGGAAGACACTTTTACTCCTTGGAAGTTCACAGACAAAGATCCAGATACAGGTGAGTCAGCCACCAGCATTACCTTTGATTTCTGGGATGACTTCAGCCAGTACACCGTCGGTTGGCAGTACAGTTCTGACACCAATGTCTATAAAAGAATTAATGGCGGCAAAAGTCATATAGATAACAATACCGACAATCAACTTTCAGCCACCACAGTTATGATCCAATTCGTTACAGAGACAGGTCCAATAGACGACCTAAAACACATGCTCTATGGAACCACTGGTACCGGTAAGGCCATAGTCTTCACCAATGGACAAGCAGAAGACCTAACTTGGACAAAGAAGACTCGTCTAAGTAGAACTGTCTTTGAAGATGCCAAAGGTAAAGAATACCAGTTCCAGCCAGGTAAGATCTGGATAGAGGCTGTCCCTAAAGGCAGCACCATCAACTACTAATCTCATTCTCTTGACTTTTCCACATAGAAAGCTATACTGCAGTTAAATCCTGCTCAATATTTATATTTAAGACCCGTTTGTCAACATGGCAAAACTATCAGACTTCATCATTTCTAGGGTTAGAGTAAAACTTTTAACCATTTTTTTAAGCAAACCAGATGGGATGTACTACGTTCGTGAGCTAACCAGACTCGCCAACGAAGAGATAAACGCCATAAGAAGAGAATTAAGTAGAATGCAAGAGGTCGGCATGTTAAAAAGTGAGAAAAGAGGTAATCGACTTTACTACACTTACAAAAACTCCTATCTTTTCTACCCAGAACTTTTATGCCTTGTTATTAAAAGCTCTCCTGTTGGTCAACAGTTAATAAAAAACAAATCCAAACTAGGTTTCATTAAGTACGCCTTTCTTTCTCAAAAACTAATCCGTGGTATAGACAGAGATCCAGAACACATAGATCTTTTGGTGGTGGGCAAGGTCATCATGCCTCAGCTGTCTCTAATAGTAAAGAAACTAGAAAAAGTTTTAGATTCGGAAATAAACTACTCCTCAATGACAGAGGAAGAGTACAAATACAGGAAGGCAAGAAAGGATCCCTTCATTACCTCCGTCCTGCTTCAGCCAAGAATAATGATAATCGGAGATGAAACTAAATTATTAGCCTAAATGACTCACTCACAAAAAATAATCAAAGCAGGTAACTCTCTAGCAGTTACCATTCCTTCGCGTCTGGTCAAAACTTTAGGTTTAAAATCTAAAGACACCGTCCTAGTAATTCAAGAAGATGCAGAAAGTATTACTTATAAATTCCTAAACCCCCAACAGCTAACTCTCTCCAGTTTAACCCCTAAAACTTGAGGTACAATAATCTTCATGTCCAACCAGAAGCTTAATCAGCTATTCTTTTTGATCGTAAGTATTTTCTTGATATCTCTTTTCTTAAGCCTTCCAAGGGAAGTCAAGGTTTTTGGCCACCAACTTCCCGAACTAAACCTTAATTTGGGACCAGTAAATTTTCATCGTGACTTAAAAATAAAACAAGGTCTAGACCTACAAGGAGGAACCAGGGTTGTTCTCAAGGCAGACATGGAAAACATAGAAGAACAAGACAGGTCTGTAGCTCACGAATCAGTTCGCTCAGTCATAAGTAGAAGGGTAGATCTTTATGGTGTTTCAGAGACGAATATAAAAATATCCAAATCAGGTGAAGAGTACAGACTGGTCGTAGAGTTACCAGGTATAGATCAACCCCAAGAAGCCTTGGACCTTATCGGCCAAACAGCTAGGCTAGCTTTTGCTTCACCCAACTTTGAGGTTCCACCAGCTTCTCCGTCCGCCGACCCGGTCCTAACAGGTTTCACTCCCACTGACCTTACCGGGGCAGACCTTAAAAGAGCTCAAGTTACCTTCGAGACAGACAACAGACAGCCCGGTGTCTCACTAGAGTTCAAAGATTCAGGTAGAGAAAAGTTTGCCGAACTTACCAAGCAGTTTATTAACCAACCTCTAGCAATAATAGTAGATGACTCAATATTAACTGCTCCTATCATCCAGTCCGTCATTACAACCGGCCAGGCCATCATTACCGGACAGTTCACTAATGAGGAGGCAAAAAGTTTAAGTATTCAGTTAAACTCTGGAGCACTTCCTGTCCCCGTCAGTATATTAAGTCAAAAAAACATTCCTGCTACTTTAGGATCAGAAGCAGGTTACAAAAGCGTAGTTGCTGGCGGCATTGGTCTAGGATTAGTTGCTCTCTTTATGGTTGCTTACTACGGCTGGTTAGGGGTTATCGCCTCGTTTGGTCTAGTCCTTTATGGTCTTATCACCATGAGTATCTACAAAATTATCCCAGTCACTCTTACTCTTCCTGGTATCGCCGGTTTCTTACTCTCTGTCGGTATGGCAGTGGACTCAAACATCTTAATCTTCGAACGCTATAAAGAAGAAGTCAGGGCCGGTCGTTCTCCTAAAGTAGCTCTAGAGCTAGGTTTTGGTAGGGCATGGGACTCAATCAAAGACGCCAACACAGCCACTATTATTACCGCCCTTATCTTGTTCAACCCACTGGGTTGGGACTTCCTTAACACCTCCGGCGCGGTTAGGGGATTTGCTCTAACATTAATGATAGGAATATTTATCTCTCTTTTTACTGGTATCGTAGTTACCAGAACCTTACTAAGACTATTCTATAAAAAAGCAAAATGAACTGGTTAAAACTATCACCCCTCTATTTTTTCATCTCCTTCCTGCTCATATCCATCAGCATCTTCTCCATCGTTAAATATGGCTTTAACCTATCTATCGAGTTCACCGGTGGCTCCGTCACTACTCCTCAAGGTTTCGAGTACGTCGGTCCTAGCATCGGTCAAGAAACGATAAGAAAAACCGTCATCAGTATCATCTTGGCGGTTACGACCCTGTTAGTCTATATATCCTTTACCTTTAAAAAACTAAAATTTGGTGTCTGTGCCATTTTAGCTATGTTGCACGACTCACTTATTCTTTTGGGGAGTTTTTCTCTTTTAGGTCATTTCTTTGGAGTACAGGTGGACCTCTTGTTTGTCACTGCTGTCTTAACCACTCTTTCATTCTCGGTTCATGACACCATCGTAGTTTTCGACAGGATAAGGGAGTTAAGTAATACCCCAGCCAAAGAAGTAGACAATATCAACCAAGCCATCACCGACACCATCGTTAGATCACTAAATAACTCCCTCACCATAATATTCATGCTCTTGGCTCTTCTGCTTATGGGGGCTAGTTCTACCAAACACTTTATCTTGGCTCTACTCATCGGTACCATCATAGGAACTTACTCTTCTACCTTTACTGCGGCCCCTTTACTTACTGTCTGGACCAAGATCTTTGATTCTAGAAAGTAAGTACTTCTTAGTGTTCTTACTAGTGTCTTCAATTACTTCCTCAAATAACTTATTCATCACACTACCAATTTTTGGTCCTGGTTTAATTTTTAAAACCTTCATCACATCTTTACCATTAACCGCCAAGTCCTTTACTTCCATTGGTTCAAACAACTGTTCACCAATTCTTTTCTGTAACTCCTGAAGTCTCCAGCTAGTGGTCTTGCTCCCACCACCCTTTCTGTCACCCACTCTTAAAAGCATCATGTTATTTATGTTCTCCTTACCTACTCGTTTGATAAATCTACGTATCGAAGCATCAGTCATTTCCGGCTGGTAGGCAAACATATGCCAGCGAACCAAGGTAACAAGTTTTTTTATCTGATCCTTCGAAAGTTTTAGTCTCTCACCAATTTCTTCAACCATCCTAGCACCAATTACCTCATGACCGTAAAAAGTTGTCGCTTCTCTGGTATCCGTCTCAAACTCACATCTAGGACATTTAAGGCTGTCTCCAATTAACAAATCTTTTTCCTTCATCACCCAACCACATCTGGAGCATCTCCATTTTTTACTTGCAGGTTTACCGACATCATGTAAGAACGTTGCCAATCTAAGTAATGGGTCAGAAGCAGGGCAGTGATTCAAAGATTCTAACATGTGATCTAAAACATCTAGTTTGTGGTGCCCTTTTTGCTCTACTTTTTTTGCCTCCAAAACCTCAGGGATGACGTACTTCATTAACCCAGTGGAGATAAGCAGCCTCATCCCATCAGCAGGGTAAGTAGACGCCAGTATCTTAAACAACTCATCTCTAACTCTCTCTTTACTTACCTTTTCTAAAAGTGGTGACTGAACACTCAAGGCTTCAAGCGTCTCCTTTTCTATCTCAAAACCTAATAAGGCGGCAAACCTAATCGCTCGCATCATTCTCAACGCATCTTCCCCAAATCTCTTATTAGCCTCTCCTACTGCTCGTATGATCCCATTTTCAAAGTCATCTAGCCCATCAACAAAGTCAATTAAATGGAGGTCATCCATCTTACCTCCAATAGCTAGGGTATTAATAGTAAAGTCCCTTCTTTTGACATCTTCTTCCAGGCTCTTACCCCACTCCACCTTATCAGGATGTCTGTGATCAGAGTACTCCTTCTCCGATCTGTAGGTAGTGATCTCATATACCTGCTTTAATCCATTGCTTTCCACCGGTACCATTACCGTTCCAAATTCATTCTCATAAAACGGTTCATGGGTCTTCATTAATTCCAGGGTTTCTTCTGGTGTGGCACTAGTGGTTAGGTCGCACTCGACGGGCTCGTTTCCTAAAAGAATATCTCTAGCCGCTCCACCAATTAAATAAATCTCAAAGCCTTTTTTTGTGAAAACATCAAAAAATTCCAAGACCGTTTTGGGCACTAAACTCATCTCGTCTTTTAATAACTTTCTTTTTGTCATACTATATATTGTAGAATACAATCCACTCACCATGAACCCCACATTCAAAGATCTAGTAAATACTATCAAAAAGAACGACATCAAGGTAGATATCAACGCTTTAGAAGATGCCTATCTATTCGCCAAAAATGCCCATGAAGGTCAACAAAGATACACAGGCGACCCATTTATCGCCCACCCCCTACATGTGGCTAATACTATTGCTTCATGGGGCTTAGACGAGGCTTCAATTAAAGCTGCCTTACTTCATGACGTCCTAGAAGACACACCAGTTACCTACAAAGAGCTTGAAAAAAAATTTGGTTCAAAAATCGCATTTTTAGTAGATGGTGTCACTAAAACTGGCCAAGTTCAGTTAAGAAATAGTAAAGATTTAAATTTTGTAGAGAATTTAAGAAAAATGTTTGTGGCTATGGCTAAAGACATCAGGGTTGTCTTGATCCGTCTGGCAGATCGATATCACAACATGCTTACTCTAGACGCTGTTCCCCTAAGTAAACAGCAAAGAATTGCCTTAGAGACAGTTGAAGTATACGCCCCTTTAGCTGAAAGACTAGGTATGGGAGAGATAAAAGGAGAGTTGGAAGACCTGGCCTTTCCTTTCATAAAACCAGATGAACACGAAAAAATTACCGAGTTATTCAAGACCAAGATAAAGCAAACCAAACAACACACCAATCAGGTAATTAAACAAATTGAAAAATTTCTTAAAAAAACCAAACTAGACATACAAGTCCATGGTCGCTTTAAAAACAAATACAGTCTTTACCACAAACTCCAGCGTCCGGGTATAGACAACGATATAAATAATATCCACGACTTAGTTGCCATAAGAATCATTACTAAAAATCAATCAGACTGCTATCTTTGTTTAGGTCACGTCCACAAGCTATACAAGCCTGTCCCTCACATTGGAGTCTCAGACTTCATCGCTCAACCAAAACCAAACGGATACCAGTCAATCCACACCAAGATCTTTGACCACCACGGGGGGACAGTAGAGGTACAGATAAGATCACAGAGAATGCATCAACAGGCAGAGCTTGGCGCCGCCGCTCACTACGCATACAGCCAAGCAAAAAATGACATTAAAAAAGACCCTGACGCTTTAGAAAAAGGTACTGCCTTTAAAGCCAGTAAAAAAATGGACTGGGTTAAGCAGTTGGCTAAATGGCAAGACGAGATAGAAAACATCAAGGAGTTCAAGAAAAACCTGTCTCTAGACACCCTGTCTCACCGGATCTACGTCTTCTCTCCACTGGGAGATGTTTATGACCTACCAGAAGGAGCTACTCCAGTAGACTTTGCTTTTATGGTTCACTCCGATCTAGGTCTTCATATCAAGGGCGCCAAAGTAAACAAAAAACTAGTACCTCTAAGTCACCCACTAAAAAGTGGTGATGTTGTAGAAATAGAAAAAACCAAAAAGAAACAAAAACCAAACAGAGACTGGCTTCAGTTTGTTAAGTCCAGTCAGGCCAAGGCAAAAATTAGAAGATCTTTATGAATATTTTAAAGACAATAATCCTATCTCTAGCTATCTTGTTTCCTCTGGTCCCTCAGTACTTAAAAAAAGTATCATCCACAGACTCAAAAGTAAAATCCGCGTCAGTCCATCAACTCAAGGTTCCAAAATCTACTTCTTCAATCTCACCTGTATTTACCGCCCAAGCAGTATACGTTCTAGACTTAGACTCAAACACCGTCCTTTTCTCAAGAAACTCGAAAGAAACACTCTTTCCAGCCTCCTTAACCAAGATAATGACAGCAGTAGTTGCCTTGGAACACTACTCCAAAGATCAAATCTTAACAGTAAAAACAGCCGATCTTTCTATCGGTAACACCATGGAGTTAAAACCAGGAGACAAACTAACCACAATGGATCTAATATATGGTCTTTTAGTTGCGTCAGGCAACGACGCTGCCTTAGCTCTAGCAGAGAACTTCCCTGGTGGTTACTCCCAGTTTGTTGTCGCCATGAACAAAAAAGCTGAAGAACTAAATTTAACCAAGACTCACTTTAATAATACTTCTGGGGTGGAAGACATAGGTCACATCACTACAGCCCACGATCTTGCCATCTTAAGCCAGTACGCTTTAAAAAACGCTACCTTCCGTCAAGTTGTTGGCACCAAACAAAAAGAAATCACTAGTATAAAAGAAAACAAATACTCTCTTTTCTCCACCAATGAGTTGCTTGGGGAAGTTGAGGGTGTCTTAGGAGTCAAGACCGGCTGGACACCAGAGGCTGGTGAGTGCCTTATCACTCTAGTCAATCAAGATAGTCACCCGGTATTAATAGTCTTGCTAGGATCAGAGGATAGGTTTGGAGAAACGGTTGGGATGATAGATTGGGTCTATGAAAGCTTCTCTTGGGAATAGCTACTTTAACCACTCATCCGTAATGGCCGAGACATAAGCTACAAAATTCTTGTCTCCTAAAAATACATAAACAGGCATCGTATACTCATCCGTTCCTCCATCAAAATATCCCAAGAACATCCTTCTTATCTTTATAGTTCCATTATCAGGGCTGTCATTCGTTACAAAACCACCACCATTTTTTAGCTCTTCCCATGCTTCTAGTCCAGTCTTAATTTGGTAAGTACTCATTTTTGTGTAGTCTATCTCTGTATAATTATTCTCAAGTAAGATTAATTTCTCATTAGGTTTATCAGATCCAGACAAAATCAATCTAACAAGCCCTTTTCTAGGTGTCGGTCTGTAAAAAGGATAACTAGACAAAACCTCTTTTGTTTCCTCATCTATCTCCTCTATATTTTTTCTATAAAAATCAATCTGCACAAAGTCTGCATCAGACAAAGCTAGAGCCAAAGCCAGCTTATCTCCTTCTGCTTTTAGGTAACTGATTTTTTCTTCTCCTAGAATATCATCTGGTAATACATCACTAATTCTCAACAACCCAACTCCAGCAGACAGTACCTGGGCATCAGACTTGAAACCAACCACTCTTGCTAGTTCCGGATCATTCTGCCACTGTTTTGTCATCCTAAAGTGTCCGGTTATGATGTTCATAATTAGTTTAGAGCTTAAACTATCGTTAGTGTCCCAAATATACTCAGTTTTTGAATTTTCCACAGGCTTGAAAGTAAAACCTAATTTAGAAGCCTGCTCAATTGCTTTGTTTGCCTTCAAGAAGGTGCTTCTCTCAAGAGGAGAACTGTAAACAGTCATCCTGTCAGGAAAAGTAGGAATCTCTCCAGTAGGTAGTTCTAAAAGCATCTCAGGTCTAGTGGTTTCTTCCGGGAACTTCAATTTCTCAAGTTTTCCAAAACCAGCCAACGGAGATGGAAGAGCTGCTGGAAAATATCGCTTATACACCTTAATACCGGCCCCGCCTAAATACCAAAGCAAGCTAATAGCCACAAATCCAATTGCTCCATACTTAATTGCTTTTCTTACTACTACTGCTGATTCGGTTAAACTTGCCATCTAACATAAAGTATACTATCAAGTATGACTAAAGCCAAAGTCCGTACTAGAAATGCTCCTTCCCCAACAGGCATTCCTCATATTGGTAACACTCGTACCGCCCTTTTTGACTACCTACTGGCCAAAAAATATAAAGGTAGCTTTGTTCTTCGCATAGAAGACACCGATCAAAAAAGACAAGTAAAAGGTGCAGTAGAGGCAATTAACGACATCCATGAGTTTTTAGGGCTAGTTCCTGATGAGAGCTCAAAAGTTGGCGGTCCATATGCACCATACACTCAAACAGAGAGACTAGGTACCTACAAAAAAGTCGTCAAACAGTTGATAGACAATGGCGATGCCTACGAAGACGAGGGTGCCGTAAGAATCAAGATGCCCAAAGAGGGTTACACCGTCTGGAAAGACTTAGTTCAAGGTAAAATCTCCATTCCTAACGAAGAGGTAGACGACAAGGTCTTATTAAAATCAGACGGCGTCCCCACCTATCACTTAGCCGCCATGGTAGACGATCACTTCATGGAGATCACTCATATAATGAGAGGTGTAGAGTACATAGTCTCCACCCCGGTCCACTTAAAGATATACGAATCCTTAGGCTGGCAACCTCCAGTATTCATGCACGTCCCCTTACTCTTAGGTCCAGACAAATCCAAGTTAAGTAAACGTCATGGTGCCAAGAATGTACTTCAGTTTAAAGAAGAAGGTTACCTACCAGAAGCCATCAACAACTTTTTGTTTTACTTAGGTTTCTCATACAAAGATAACTCGGATCTTTTGACCATGAAAGAAATGATCGACATCTTTGATGAAAACAAGATAAGTAAGAGCAACGCTATCTTTGACATACAAAAACTTAACTACTTCAACTCAAAGTGGATTAAAAAATTAGAAGGGGAAGATCTATTAAAAAGACTCATTCCTTTTGTAAAACCATCCTATAAAAAAGATAAAAAAAAGTTGACTCAAATACTTCCCTTAGTTAAAGATAGACTAACCAAGTTAAACGAGGCAAATGATTTAATAGACTTTTTTTTCCAGTTTGAAAAACCAGACATAGATAGTCTTTTAGAAAGTAGCCAAGCTAGTCCGGCTCTGACCTTAAGTTGGTTCAATATGGTTCAAAATGACCTTGAAGCATTAGTTGAGTTTGACCCAGAATCTATTCACAAGCTACTCAAAAAAACTCAAGAGTTATCAGACCTTTCACCTCGTCAGGCATTTATGAGTTTGCGTCTAGCTATTACCGCTAAGGACGTCACTCCACCACTTTTCGATTGCATATCTATTCTTGGAAAAGAGGAATCCTTAAAAAGACTGAAAGATTCCATGACTTCACTTAAATGAATAAAGATACTGCCCTCCAGAATACCATTGCTAATTTAGAAAAAAGGTCTAGTTCATTAAGAAAGGATCTTCTAAAACATAAAACCGCCAAAAAGTTCTACACCAAATCAACTCTTCTGGCTCATGAACTAAGACAAAAATCTACCCAATTACTCGCCGGAGCAGGTCTAGTTGGAACTCTCTTGGCTACTCCTGTCGGCTCCATCGTTGCTAATCAGCCAGTCCAAATTACTCAAGAAAACCTCCAACAAAACTTGACCAACAACTTAAATTCCATTGTTCCCCATCAACCAACCAAGCTTTCTTCGGATCAAGCTAAAGACATAGAAAAACAAATCCAAGACACACTAGGTATCCCGGCTAAAGCAGTCCTAAATGATCAAACATTAAATCACCAAGTAGGCTACATAGGTTATGAGCAGCATTTACAAAGATATCCAGGAGATTCAATAGACCAACACGATGAAGAACTAATAGCTGGTATCGCTCCAGGCAAAGGCGCTTGGGGCTACTTCTCTCCTACCAAACAAGACTTTACTACACAGGACTACCTTAGAGAAAAATATTACTCTGTAGCCCAAACTCTTTACCTACCCAACTGGAATCAGGACTTTAGGTACCTAAGAGACTGGTACAAATACAGAAAGATTCTTGTAGTTAACCCCGCTAACGGCCAAGCAGTAGTTACTGTTTTAGCTGATGCCGGGCCAGCCAAGTGGACTGGTAAGCAGTTTGGTGGTTCACCGGAAACAATGAAAGAACTAAACCTCCACAAAGGCAGTAGAAAAGGCTTAGTTTTATTTTTATTTATAGACGACCCAGACAACCTTATTCCATTAGGTCCAGTTACTAGTAAAATATAGTCCTATGTCCATAATCTTTTACGATCACTTAATAAATAAACACGAACTCCTAGTCATCATTGATAAAACAGAAGGTGAGGACAATCATAAAAGTAAGATCAAGCATTTGGTCGACGATATTCTCCACCAGGGGATTGTAGAGTTCACCTTATCCAAGTTAAAACCCAAACATCACAAGGTCTTTCTACAACAACTCCATCACGCTCCATATAGCCCCGAAATTCTAGACTACCTCAAGGAAAAAGTTGCTCATGACATAGAAGAGCAAATCCAAAAACATGCAGACAAACTAATTAAAAAAGTCAGAAAAGATCTAGGTCTCTAACAGCGTTTTGACTTAACATATCCAGCGTCTCTAGCTTCTTTTTCACTACAAAACCATTCTTCTCCTCTGTCTTTCTCTACTACTGTGGTCATGTACTGAACACATCCAGGTAGATGGTAAATTCGCCCACTTGAATTACTAGGATCGATGTTTCCTTTTATGACACACTTTGGATCTTCAATATTTTCCCACTGGTAACAGGTAGGACTATACACCCCCAGCTTATTTTCCTTCGCTTCAAGTCCCAACGCCTTTAACTCATCCGTCACGCTGCTGGTATCACTATGATATCTACCCCAACCCTTCTCAATGATCTCTTTATTGATCAATTTCTTTCCGACATAAACCAAGGCCATGGCTCTACCTCTCTGGTCCAAAATTTTCTCCCGAATAATAACTCTCTTTCCTTCCACTAGTTTTTTAAGTAAATTAGTCGCCTCCACACCACCACAAAACTCTAACTCTGGCGCATCCAGATGCCTCAGTCGTAAACGAACCTTGCCATCAAGTACCAAGGTGTCACCGTCAATCACTCCTTCAACTGCAATACTCTCATCAAATTTTGGTAGCCCGCCTGTTGTCAGGTAAAAAGCATTTAATATCAAAGACAACCCTAAAATCAACCATCCCCAACCAAACTTTATTGGCAAACCAGACAAAAAACTGAATTTTTCCTCCTTCTTCACCTTCACCTCTTTAATTGTATATTAAACGGATCTAATCAAGTTTTCTTTTTGCTCTCTCGTTAGCTTTTTGAGCGCAGCCTCTCTTTTCATCGCCTCAGATCTTGTTTTGTAAGGCTCAGAATACACCAACTCAAACGACTTAAAGTAGCGCATGTACTTAGCTGATTTAGGAGTTTTATTTAGGTGTTCTTTGAGTCTTTGTTTTAAATCTTTTGCCTGTCCAATATATAAAGTATTAGACGAGGTGCGAAGTATGTAAACAGAAAAGGGCACTTATTTTCGTTTTTTATGATGCTTTCTTTTTCCCCACATCGTCTTATTCCATGCTCTCTCATGGAAATAGTAGATTATCGTGCTAGATATATTTGAAAATATGATTACTCCCAATGCCATACCAATGTTTTTAGTGATTGCATAAATAATGATTCCATCAGCCATCATCACCAAGATTCTAAAGGTGATTGATTTAGCTACCGATCGTTTTACTGTCTCTACTGCCATCATTTCATTCTATAGTAAAAATACAAAGATCATGTAAGAAAGTTTTGAGAGACAGGAGTCTTACTTGTATACTATAAATACGATGGAAGGAATTATTCAAACTTTATCTCCAGCAGAGTTAGGTAGTCTAGACAAAAAAGAAAAGGAACCAGGAAAGAGCACTGTGTTGTTGTACGGTCAACATAGAACTAAAGAAAAAGTGGCATATGAGGTGGCGCGTAGAGTTTCTAAGTTTTCACCTTTACAAAAAAAAGGATTAGTTGTTGTGGAGTATCCTAAAGGTTTTGATTATAACGATGCGTATGAAGAAGCTAAAAAGCAAACAGAAAACTTAAGCACGCAGTATCAAAATATACGAAAAGTTTTCCACGAGATTTTTAGAGAAAAAACACAAGAAGGACATAAAATTAGGGACAATGTTTGTAAGCAAAATGCGGACAAGTTAGTGCTCGATATTCATGAAACGACTGACTTTGCAAGAAGTGAACCAAAACTAAGGAGAGATGAAATAGTTTTTTTGACATCTCTTTCCGAGAAGGGAAATGACGAGTTAAACAAAGTTTTAACAGGCATCTTCCCTGATTTAGATGATATAGATCGACCCTACAATAAGCTTCGTCTGGTTGCTAAAAACCCAACTAAAGAGAACACTGAAAGTACGTTACCGCCAAATTATATTGCAGTAGAGTTAATAACAAGAGGTGACGATATCTACGAAAAGAGCGCTAATAAAGATGGGATATGGAGTATTGGTGTAGATGAAAGAGAGGATTATTTACATAGGGAAAAAACAGATGAAAAGACTAGTTCTGCAATAAGCAGGGAGGCGACAATTTATACCAGACTTTTAGAAAAAATTATTCCAGAAATTGAAAAATACTACACGGAAAAAGTATTAGATACAAAGTTACTTTAGTGGGTTAAACACATAAAACTTAATTTGCAAAAAAAACACCTATTCCGGTGAGGGATAGGTGTTTGGTGTATTTACTAAACAAATTTATTTTAAGAAACAGTCTCATTAAGGACAATATCAGAGGCCTTATATTTTATTCGCATTTTTGCGACTTCATCCATAGGCATTTCATACGTCTCATTTTCTTTAAGATGGCTTACTTGGGATTCGAACTCAACCATGAAATCAGCTACTTTATCAAAATCTCTTTCTAGTTTTTTGATTTCATAAAGCTCTTTTTGTTGGTCTACAATCTGGACATAGATTGTACCCCCTAAAATCTCAAAGAAAAGGTCTGGATAATTGCCAATTTCTTTTTGAAGAAACTTCTTGGCCCATCTTTCTGCGCTGAGAGAATCGTACCGTCTGGCTTTGGTTCGATCGGTCTTAATGGCTTGTTCTAATTTTGGTCCAGATCGCCAAGGCATCTGAATGAGACGCTTACTCTCCCACTGTCCTTGAAGGTGAGAATAAAGTAACCTCATCTGCCTTCGTCCTTCTTTCATTTTTTCTTCATAGGACATTAAAGCTGTCTCAACGCGTTGACGTTCTGTTTCAAATGCGTGTCTTATTTCAACACGCCATCGTCTGAGTGTCAGGTTAATATAGTATTCCATGACCTTACCTCCTCATGGTTTTCTTGGGTTTACTTATTGATCACGAGCTCGTTGATTGAGTAGTTAATACGCATTTCACCAATTTCCAAAGCAGGTAATGCATAAGACTCGTCTTGAGACTTACTTGCAATTTTCTTGCGAAAATCAGACATAAAGTCATGCAGTTCTCTCAACCCTTGTTCGGCCGACATAAGTCTTGCAAAAAGTTCCTCTTGTTTGTCGATCAGAACAATAACTGAGTCACTGTCTGCCATAGACAGAGTTGGGTATTTGCGAAGTTCTTCTTCGATCAGTTCTTTTGCCCAACCACCTACTCTTAGGTAATCAGGTTCATCCAGCTCGGTTAAATCATCATATAGAGTTACTTTTAAGGTTGGTGCCTCGAAGAAAAATCGAAATGGCTTTCTTCGTCGAACAATTCTGATTACATCATAAAGGTCTCTAAGTTCTTCCATCCCAATTTTTCGGATCGCATTATACTTGTCTTCTAGCGACTCAATACAAAGCTCTTCTCGTGTGATTGCTGCACTTATCTCTGCAATCCAATCTTTAATTTTTTTTCGAATTTTTTTCTCAACCATGGTTACCTCCAGTAATCCATATTGGTTTATTTATTCTTCATCAACTTTAATCACTTTACCCTTCGAATACGATATACGCATCCGGGCAACATCCAAAACAGGTAGTTCATAAATTTCATCTTCATCACCAAGGGTAGTTTCATTATAGAAAAGAGTCATGTACTTGACCATTTCCTTCAGTGATTTTTGGGCAGCAGCAAGTTCTACCGCAAGTTCTCCTTGCTCTTTAATTTCAACAAAGATCGAACCCGAGCGTTCCATAAAAAGATTAGGGTACTGATCTATTTCTTGTTCGAGTAAACCATAAGCCCACCAAGCTACAACTAGGTAATCATGTTGTGGTAGTTCAGGTTCAGTATATGGGGCTTGTTTTAGTTTTGGCTCTTTATACCTCTTCTTCCAACGTTTATTTTGTCGGGCAATTTCGAGTAGTTCAAGAAGTGACTGAAGTTGTTTCCGGCCTATCCGACTAGCTTCCTCATACGTTTCTTCTAATGCTTGAACATAAAGTCGTTCTCGTACTATTGCCTTTCTCATTTCGACAAGCCAATTTTTAGCCGTCATGCGTACTTTTGTAATCATGGTTACCTCCTGTAAGCCATATTTGTTTCTTTTTTTGTTTAGTTTGAAAGGTGCAAAAGGTAATTATATCAAGTTATAGGACTACAATCAAATAAAAATAAGCTTTAGTCACCACAATTCTTTTGGAAAATCTATGTCATGTATAATACACATTTCAAGCTTAACTTCAATCCTATGAAAAATATCTCAAAAATCATTAGACTATCAAAACCTCTTTATAAAAAGATACTTCTTTTGAGCCTTCTTGTACTTATTATGTCCCTTGTACAACAGGTGCAACCATTCTTCATTAAATTTATTGTTGATGATATTGATCTTCAGATCACCTCAGGTTCTGGTGATAGCAGACGAGTAATGTTCCTTATGTTGGGTATGCTAGTTGCTAACCTTTTTGCGAACCTACTTAACTCCATCAACATGAGGTTTGGTGACTACATAAATTCAAGAGTCAGAAAGTTCCTTATAGAAACCTTTTACAACAAGGTGTTCACTTTACCTCAACGATATTTTGACACCAAGGTTAGCGGTAAGATCTTAAACCAACTAGGTAGAGGGATTGATTCGATTCAACAGTTCATGGGAATGGTCACAAATTTTGTACTTCCTGCAATTTTCCAGAGCATCTTAACCGTCGGCATTCTTATGTACTACAGCCTTCCAGTCGGGTTGATCGCTCTTTTTGTTTTTCCTGCATACATACTAGTTAGTAGTTATTCAACAAAACGTTGGGGAAAAGAAGAAGTCAAAAAAAACAAGCTAGAAGACATTTCCAGAGGAAGAATCCAGGAAGTGATAGGGAACATAAGGCTTGTAAGAGGTTTTATGATGCAAGCACAAGAATGGAAATTTGTGTCCAAGCAAATGCTCAAAATCAATAAAATTTACGACAAACAATCAACCACTTATCATGTAATCAACTTTTTCCGCGAGTCTGGAGTCGAAGCAGTTCTTCTAGTAATATCTTTAATTGTTTTCTCAAATACTTTTAACGGAATTCTAACTCTTGGTGAGATGGTTCTTATCTTACAGCTACTTTTCCAAATACGAAGACCACTGTTTGCCATGAGTTTTATTCTCGAGAGAATTCAGCACGCCGAAAGTGGGTCAAAGGAATTTTTTGAAGTCATGGATCTAACGTCTTCAGAAAAGGTCAATATGAGGGCACTACCTAAAAATAGTTTCAATAAGTCTCCAAGTCTTCAATTCAAAAATATTACTTTCGAGTATGACAAAGAAAAAGGATCAGTCTTACAAGATATTTCATTCAAGATTCCTGCCAAGCAAACCGTTGCGTTGGTAGGTCATAGTGGTGCCGGTAAATCTACAATCATCAATCTCATACTTAAGTATTACGACTCCACAAAGGGTGAAATATATTTGGGAGACAAACCATACAGTAAACTAACCCATCAAGAAATACGCAGCCACATATCACTCGTCTTTCAAGATAACGAACTATTTTCGTCAACCATCAGAGAAAATGTCGCTTATGGTATACCAAACGCAAAAGAAAAAGATATTATCTCGGCTCTCAAGAAAGCAAATGCATACGGCTTTGTATCAAAGTTTCCAAAAAAACTTGATGAAGAAATTGGAGAAAGAGGCATCAAACTTTCTGGTGGGCAAAAGCAGCGTATACAAATTGCCCGTGCAATTATGCATGACGCACCGATTCTTATTCTCGATGAGGCAACAAGTAGCCTAGACTCAAAGTCAGAAAAACAAATTCAGGAAGCATTAGAAGCTTTGATAAAAGACAGACTTGTAATAATCGTTGCTCATAGATTCTCTACCATTCAAAACGCAGATCAAATATTAGTATTGGATAATGGAAAATTAGTTGATTCAGGACGACCAAGTGAACTAGCAAGGAAAAAAGGAGTCTATTCAGAACTACTTCAATACCAAATCAAAGGAAATCAAAAACTTCTCGAAAAATACGAACTTCATTAGAAACTATTTTATCACTGGAAGACAACCACTTTTGTTCCTTTTTATAATTAATCAGGTGTACTATTGATATATGATAATGGAACGATGAACATTTATGTTTTAGCTTTATTTATCAGTCTAGGAATAAATTTTTTATTCTTTCTCTTAGCTAATGCTTTAAAGACAGATAAGTTTACAGATTTCACATACGGTTTGACCTTTACAGCACTTGCTTTCTTATTTCTTTTTAAAAATCAAACATTTTACAGGTATCAGCTGTTACTGATGGTAATGGTTGTTTTATGGTCAATAAGACTTATTACTTATCTTTTAATCAGAATTTTGAAAATTAAAAAAGACAGTCGTTTCAATAAAATCAGAGAAAATCCCTTAAAATTTTTACAATTTTGGGTTTTCCAAGGTTTAACAGTTTGGATAGTTATGCTTCCCTCAATCTTTCTACTTAACATAAAAGAACCCAAACCCTTGAATACGATAATGGTTTCAGGAATCATTATTTGGGCTTTTGGACTATTAATAGAAACTATCTCAGATTGGCAAAAGTTTGGTTTTAAAAACAATCCCAAGAATAAAAACTTATGGATTCAATCAGGGTTATGGAAATACTCAAGACACCCTAATTATTTTGGCGAAATGTTGGTTTGGTGGGGAATTTTTATTTTTGCCTTACCTTTTTTACAAGGTTTGTCGTGGTTAACCATTTTTAGTCCGATTTTTATTACCTATATTCTTATATTTGTCAGCGGTATACCGCTATTGGAAAAAAGATATGATAAAAAATATGCAGATAACAAAAAGTATCAGGAGTACAAAAAGAAAACCAGTACTTTAATTCCTCTATCTCAAAAGAGATAATCCCCCTTTATATTTTTGAAACTATAAAATAGCTAATCAGAGAAACTGAAGCCCCCAAGATAGTTCCCCAAACCATATCAACAACAGTGACTACTAATGGCCAGTCTTTGATGGTGGCCAAATTAGTTAAATCATAGGTAGCGTAGGAGATGAGTCCCAGTAGAGCTCCCAAAAAAAGAGCTTGTGTCCAAGAGTTTTTCTCTAAAGCCGGTAAAACCGAGAAAACAACCAGACCTACTACAAATAATAAGTAAAACAAACCAGCTGCTACAAAATTGACATTTGTTTTCATGAGGTAGCCTAGTTGTTGGGCGTAAAATTTTCTAGAGATTATGGTAAGCCAGACCATGTCTATGGCTAAAAATACTGGAAGGGTAATGAAATAAGCTTTGACAAACATCTCAACGATTTAAATAAGTAACACTTAATTGTAAAACAGTTGCAAAACTAACCCACAATAGATATGGTACCTGAATATAAGTAATCCATTTCTGGTGAGGATATATAGCAACCATTGCCCAAACAAGAGTGATTAAGACGAGAAGAATGTCTATGGCTGCCAAGTAGTTGTTTCTTAACACAAACTGTAGGGGGGTAAAAGCAAAGTTAAAGATAAGATTAAGAATAAACGGAAGAGCAATAAGGAGTGATATTCTCTTTTGAAAGAAAAGTTGAAATACCTTGAAAAATGATATGGTAATTAAGATATAAAGAAAAGTCCAAACTGGGCCAAAAAGCCAAGACGGTGGAGACCACGAGGGTCTAATTAGCTGTTGATACCATTCACTTTCTTGCATATAAATAAATTATAGCAGTTTTCAAGAGAGCTATTTTTATGTTGCCGGGCTAGGATTCGAACCTAGATAACGACTTTCAGAGAGTCGTGTCCTACCATTAGACGACCTGGCAAGGTTAGTACTCGTAAATTATACCCTCTATTCCTGAAAAACTATTTTTTTAAGGCTTTTACCTCTTTTCTCAACTTAGCTATCTGCTCATTCATTTCTTTCTGGATCCTCTTGATCTCCATTAGCTGCCTATCTGCTTTCTCGTCCAGCCTTATATCCATCTCTATTCTTGCTCGATCACTCTTTCTGAGTCTCTCTTCCTTCTTGTCCCTTGCTTCCTCACCTCTGTTAGACGCCATCAAGAGAAAAATACCAATAAAGATGGCTTCAAGCGAAACACTAAAGGTAAGCTTGTTAATATCAAAATCAAATACTACCCAGATGGTAAACCACAAGGTGTGTGCTACAACCGCCCACCAACTACCTAAAAACCAAGAAATTACATCAGTAATTTTGACCATCAGGCTTTTTGTCTTTTTTAAAGGCTTAGCCATAGTTCCGTTTGTGTTCATTGCCTTTACTATATTAACAAACCAACTTAGGGTCAAGTAGTTGCTCTATTTGATATACTATCAATATATGAAAAAATCACTCATTATCGTTATCGCAGTATTAGTATTAGTAGGTTCCTCACTAACAGGTACATACAACTCCCTAGTTACCGACTCCCAAAAAGTTGACGGTCAGTGGGCCCAGGTGGAAACCCAGTACCAACGTCGTTTTGACCTAATTCCTAACCTAGTTGGAGCCACTAAAGGGATTTTTGAACAAGAGAAAGAAGTTTTTGGTAAATTAGCAGAGGCTCGTCAAGGATATTCCGGAGCTCAAACACCAACTCAAAAAGCAGCCGCGGCTACTCAAGTAGAATCAGCGCTATCACGCTTGCTGGTCATAGTTGAAAACTACCCAGACTTAAAGTCAGACAGGGCAGTACTTTCATTAACCGACGAACTGGCTGGTACTGAAAACAGAGTAAGTGTCGAGCGTAAACGCTATAACGACACAGTTCTTGTATTCAATACCAAGGTCAAACGTTTCCCTACGAATCTCATCGCCCCAATCTTTGGCTTTGATGCAAGGCCTTACTTTGAAGCCATAGAGTCAGCTTCCGAAGCACCAAAGGTAGACTTTCAGTAATGATTCGTCGCCCAACCCGTCTTTTCCTTAGTCTCCTTGTTTTTTGTTTTCTTGTCATCCGGTCTTCCTCGTCTGTATACGCCTTTCCTGATCCAACAGGTTTCGTTAATGACTTTGCCGATGTATTACCAGTAGAATACGAACTCGAGTTAGAAAAAAAACTAGCTGATTTTAGTACCCAAGTAGGTCCCGAGGTGGTAGTGGTCACCATCAACAGTCTAGAGGGGGACATCATAGAAAACTACGCAGTAGAACTTTTTGCCGAGTGGGGGATAGGTAAAAAAGAAACAGACAACGGGGTATTATTTATCTCGTCAATTGGTGATAGAAAAATGCGTATAGAAACAGGGTATGGTGTTGAAGGTTTCTTGCCAGATGGCAAGGTCGGTAGAATTCTACGTGACTCAGTTGCACCAAACTTTAAAGAACAAGACTACCAAGCTGGTATAGACGCAGGGGTCGGAGCCATTCTTTCTGCCTTAGAATCAGATCCTAACATCGCTCCTATCTCCTCCACGGCTTCTGACGAGATCCCCAATCTTCCATTTATGATCTTTATTGTCATTTTCTTTGCTATGGCCCTAAGCTACTCAGCTGCATTCATGGCTCGTTCTAAAAGTTTCTGGTTTGGTGGGGCCGTGGGATTTTTCATCGGGCTCTTCTCGGGTGTAGGGGCAGCCGTTTTTCTTGGTTTATTTGGTCTATTTCTTGACTTCATTCTTTCACAAAACTATAAAACTCTAAAAAAAACCAAGCGCCCAACTAGCTTCTGGAAAAGCAAAGGCGGCTTTGGAGGCTTTGGAGGTAAAAGCAGTGGAGGTGGAGGTTTTGGAGGTTTCTCTGGTGGAAGTAGCGGCGGGGGAGGTGCTTCTTCCAGTTGGTAAGCGCTTTTATTTGACTTTTATCTCTCCAAAAGGTTAAATATAGTTACCCAAATAATTACCGAAACAAAACATGTCTCCAAACGAACCACTAGCCTCAAAGATCCGCCCCAAAACACTAAAAGACTTTATCGGCCAAGACCATTTAGTTGGGGAAAACAAACCCCTACGCGTTGCTATCGGTAAAAAACATCTTTTCTCCATGATTTTCTGGGGTCCACCAGGAGTTGGTAAAACCACTCTTGCTAAAATCTACGCCCGAAACTTAAATGCCGAGATTGTTGAGTTATCCGCTGTCTCTGCCAAGAAAGACGATATCCGTAAAGCCATCAAGCAGTCCCAAGGTGCTCTTCAACCTTTAGTTTTATTCTTAGATGAAATTCATCGTTTCAACAAAGCCCAGCAGGACTTCCTCCTACCTTTTGTAGAAAACGGTCAACTAACTCTTATTGGTGCCACCACAGAGAACCCTAGTTTTGAAGTCATCTCACCTCTTCTATCTCGCTGCCGCGTTTTTATCTTAAACGAGCTATCAGAAAAAGAAATGGGCAAGATAATCACCCGCTGCGTCAAAGCCTTGCCGGTCAAGATTACTATAAACAAAAAAGCTAAGGACTGGTTATCAGCTATGGCTAATGGCGACGCCAGGCAAGCAATAACCATGATAGAGAACACATTTAATCTCTATCAGTCCCTCAAGATAGAGGATCTAAAAAATACTCTTCAGTCTAAGCACCTGCGTTTCGACAAAAAAGGTGAAGAACACTACAACACTATCTCTGCTTTTATAAAATCCATGAGAGCCAGCCAACCAGATGCTGCCGTCTACTACTTGTCTCGCATGATCGACGCTGGCGAAGACCCCCTTTTTATTGCTCGTCGCATGGTCATCTTTGCTAGTGAAGACATCGGTCTAGCCCAACCCACTGCCTTGGTCGTAGCTAACGCCGTCTTCAAAGCCTGCCAGGTAATTGGTTACCCGGAGTGTGCCATTAATCTAGCCCACGGTGTCACTTATCTATCTAATGCCAAAAAAAGCCGCTCTTCCTATAACGCCTTACGTTCGGCCCAGAAAGATGTCAAAAGCCATGGCAACCTATCTGTTCCATTAGAGATTAGAAACGCCCCCACCGAGTTAATGGAAAAAGCAGGTTATGGTAAAGGTTACGACCCTTATACCAAAAAATCTCTTCTCCCAGAAAAACTTGCCAACAAAAAATACTTAAAGTAACTCTTGACAGGGCTCTCACATTTTTGATAACTTGCCAACATGGTTAAAGCAGAAGGGCCTAACGGTCATCATCATCCAGACTGTATTATTCGCGAAGACAACACAGTTGTTTCTTGGGATGAGGCAACAGAAGAAATGCAAAACGAATGGTTAGAACAAAATACCCAAGGGAAAAAGAAGAATGGTAATCCAGACAAGGGTAATGGTAAAGCTCAAAGAAAAAAGAAGCGACGATCTAACTCTCGATCTTAATCAAGAATATATAAAATTAGATTGATGCATTGGGATATTTTTTAGCTACCTGTTCAGCTACCCAAGGGTAGTGAATCTTAATTCCTTGTTTAAGACTATATTTAGGTTTCCATCCAGTAGTGTAGATCTGCTTATTACTAAAATTCCTAGATATAACTCCCACCGCTCCTTTAACATGTTTAATTTTTAGTTTTTTACCAGAAACAGCAATGATCGTTTGGGCTAGTTCATCAACCGTTACATACTGAGCACTACCAATATTAGTGGGCTGATCAATGTTTGATTTCATTAAAGCCCTGATGCCAGCTAGTAAGTCATCGATATATGTAAATACTCTAACAGCTTTTCCATTTCCCCAGACTTCGACAGATCCACCTTCTTTTGCTAAAGCAACTTTTCGGCTGATAGCATCGGCAGCTTTTTCTCGACCACCTTCCCAGTTCGACTCGGGACCATAAGTGGTCTGAAATCTGGCTATCCTGACGGGCATACCATACTGTTTACCATACACCTGAAGCATTCGTTCAGAATATAATTTTTCCCAACCATACTCATTTTCTGGAAAAGCAGGGTAAACATCCTTTTCTTTTATAGAAGGATGTCCAATCTTCATATCTTTGTAAACACAAACAGAAGAGGAGAAGAAAAATTTAGGTTTTTTCTTCAACTTAACTGCTTCAGAGATCATATAGACATTAATCAAAACATTGTTGTGCATCATGTCGCATGCTCCTGGCACCATATAACCGGCACCTCCTCTGTCAGCAGCTAGTTGATAGACCTCATCGAAGCCACCATATACTTTCAAAGCTTTGGTGCAGTTTTTTTTAATACGAAGATCAAGGATAGCAAATTCATCGGCAGCTGTCTTAGAATATTCTGGGCGTTTAATATCAACACCTCTAACCCAGCAACCTTCTTTCTTTAAAAGTTTAATTAAGTGGGAACCAACAAATCCTCCAGCACCAGTGACTAAAACTCTTTTCTTTTTAGACATAAACTGAAAATTAATTGACTAACAAAATATCATTATAGTACAAGAGAAGGGGTATTGTTTTAAAAATTATTACAATAACTTTTAATCAAGAATCACCCACATATTTTTTTTACTCGCATCAAGTTCTATCTTCACACTCTTCCATCCAGCCTCAGTTAAGACACTTTCCCAGTATTTTTTCCCTCCAGCAAAATAGAATCTTTTTAAACCGGTGTTAGTAAACGGAATTTCTATCCATCTTATATTAGTAAGTTTTAATTTAAAGTTTTTAAGGTGTTCACTCCAAAACTTTTTCTGCCACAAGTTCCAAAAGGAGACATATATTTTCCCGTCCCTTTTAAGATGTTGCTTCATTTTCTTTAAAACATAGACTTGTTCTTTCCTATTTGGTAAATGGTGAATCACTGCGACCGCAAAAATCTTGTCAAACTCCCCTAAATTTTTCCAGGTGTTTTCTTTAGTGATATCTCCAGTAATAAATTTATACTTTTTCCCCTTATATCTTTCCTTTGCTATCTTGGTTAACTTTTCAGAAAAATCGATTCCTGTATAATCAACATTTACTCCGATACCTTGGAGTAATCTGCCCTCGCCGCAGCCAACATCTAACACTGAGTCTTTACTGGAAACTTCGCCACTCCACTTTTTCATCTCCGGCCACAAAGACCTTGGCCTAAGGTAATACTTACTAATATCGTTATATACTGTCTTCAAATTATTTATCATGAAAAGCCTAAAAAATATAATACAAAGGGATTTTACTAAACTTGGCGGACAAAGTTTGGGAAGACTTAAACGTATCTGGGCTAAAGAGATCGGCTTTATTCCTAAAAACTCCCAAGTTCTCAAGGCTTACAACCAGTTAATAAAGAGTAAAAAAATAAGACCTCTCCTTGATCTAGGTTCATTTTTAACTACTAGAAAGACAAGAACTCAGTCTGGGGTAGCTCCTATGGCCGTCATGACTATGCCCTTTGCCTGTCCAGGTAGATGCATCTTCTGTCCCTTAGAAAAAGGTATGCCTAAAAGCTATTTATCCGATGAGCCGGCTGCTCAAAGAGCCAAGAAAGTAAACTTTGACCCCAAACTACAGATAAAATCCCGTCTTAAACAACTGGCTGCTACGGGACACACCACAGACAAAATAGAGATCATTGTGATTGGTGGAACTTTTTCAGCTTATCCTAAAGAATATAAAATCAAGTTTTTCCAAAGTATCTTTGAAGCGCTAAATGGTAAAAAATCTAAGTCCTTGGAAGAAGCTCAGTTTGTAAATGAAACAGCCAAACACAGAGCTGTCGGCATCAGTATAGAAACCAGACCAGACTGGGTTACCAAAGACGAAATAAAACTCCTAAGAAGACTCGGGGTAACCAAACTTCAGCTAGGTGTTCAAGCTCTAGATGAGAAAATATTAAAGAAAATCAAAAGAGGTCACTCTCTAGAGCCAGTCGCCACTTCTACTAGACTACTAAAAAACTCAGGTTTTAAGATCTGCTATCATTTTATGCCCAATTTACCTGGCTCCACCCCCAAAAAAGATATTAGTATGGCTGCAATGATGTTTGAAGATAAGCGTTTCAAACCAGACTACCTAAAAATATATCCAGTTCAGGTCATTCCCACTACTGAGTTACACACACTTTTTAAGGCTGGTAAATTCAAAACTTACACAGACAAGTCTCTAAAGAATGTCCTAAAAAGCATCAAAGAAATTACTCCACCATGGGTAAGGATAGATAGGTTAGTTAGAGATATTTCCAGGCAATGGGTGAGTTCTGGAACTTTAAAAACAAATATTCGTCAGATTATCCAACAAGAATTAAAAGAAGAAGGAAAAACCTGTCAGTGTATTCGTTGCCGAGAGATTAAAGACGGTCTCCATAGTCAGTCTCCTAAACTAAAGGAAATAATAATCGATACATTAGGCGCCAAAGAACATTTTTTAAGCTTTGAGGATAAGGGAAATCTATATTCTCTACTTCGTTTGAGACTACCAGACAAAGACCAGCAAGTTCTTTTCCCAGAACTTGAAGGTGCTGCCATTATCCGTGAAGTTCACACCTTTGGTTCTGCATTAGCTTTAAAAGAACGCCAGTCGGCAGAGGCTCAACATAAAGGTTTGGGTAAAAAATTAGTCAGTAAGGCAGAGAAAATTTCTAAAGAAAAGGGTTTTAAAAAACTTGCCGTTATCTCTGCTGTTGGAACAAAAAAATACTACTCAAAACTTGGGTTCAAAAAAGACGGTCTGTATATGACTAAAGATATATAATTTAAATTATGAAAAGAACAAATCTACCAGTGAGAGAAATTATATTTGGCCTAGAAGACGGAATAGTTTCAACTTTAGGGGTGTTAGTTGGTATAGCTACAGGTACAAACAATAAGTCTCTTGTCATTTTGTCAGGCTTGGTTGTCATCTTCGTAGAGAGCCTTTCAATGGCCGCTGGTACCTATTTATCAAACAAGTCCCAGCAAGAGATTCACTTAGCTGAAGATAAAAAATTTCCACTCAAATCTTTGTTCCACAGACACAAACCAGGCCTGCCAGTAAAAGAATCAGCTTTTATGGGGGTATCATATATTTTAGGAGGCTTAGTTGCACTTACTAGTTTCTTAATTCTCCCAGTGGGTATCGGGGTGATATCAGCTGTTCTAACTTCATTTGTCTTTCTATTTACCATTGGTTTTGTAAAAGGCAATCTAGCTCAGATCAGCTCTGTAAAATCAGGCCTAGAGATGGTCCTAGTTTCTGCTTCGGCATCCTTTATTGGTTACATAGTGGGTAAGCTTGCCTCCACTTTATTAACCACGCTATAAAATAATGATTGCTGTAATCCAAAGAGTCTCAAATGCCAAAGTAAAATCACTAGAAACAGACAAAGAAAGCAAAATTGGTTCAGGTATGTGTATTCTTTTAGGTGTTGCCCAAGATGATCAAAAAGAAGATTTAGCAAAAATTGTAAAAAAGATTACCAACATTAGAATCTTTAAAGATAAAGACAATAAGATGAACTTAAGTCCTCAAGAAGCAAAAGCAGAGGTATTACTCATCTCTCAGTTCACTCTACTAGCCAACTCAAAAAAAGGTAACCGACCTAGTTTCATCAAAGCCGCCAAGCAAGAAAAAGCAGAGTCAATGTATAAAGAGGTGATAGAGACTTTAAAAGAAAATGGTTTGGTAGTAAAGACAGGTTTTTTTGGCCACTACATGGAAATCGACCTAAAACTAGACGGTCCAGTTACAATAAGCTTAGATTCAAACAAACTATGAAAAATTTCATCAAAAAATTAATTCTCTGTCTTGGTCTCACATCAATCTTTCTACTCCTCATTCTTTTTAATCTAAAAAAAGCACAAAGAGATATTGCCCAGTCAACACAACCCTTATACAAAATATCTTTGATCAACCCCACTTTGAATGCATCTGCTGACGAACCAATAGAGTTTTCTTGGGACATACAGGCCCCAGACACCGCTATTTCTCCCAGTACCACAATATACTATGGCCACGTGAGTTCTCCCAGTGCTTTAACCACAAATGACTCACCTCAAGCAGTCGGTTACCCTTACAAACTAACAGATTATTTAAATGGTAGTTTTTTTCTACCAGACACGTTCTCCACTAGCGTAAACTTATTACCAGGTACTATTTTTTACAGAGCCTACGCCAGGGTCGGTAATCAACACTTATGGTCAAGTGAAACCAAACTGGTAATCCATAAATAGCAAATAACTATGTCTAAAAAAAAGTTCTCATTTTTTCTTTTCTTTTTGATCCTGCTTCTTACTATTTTAGTCACGATTTTACTTGGTGTCAGAGCCGTCAGATTAGCAAACTAGCCCTTGATCTGCTAAAATACTTTCATGTTAGATTCGAAAGGTAAAACAATCAGAAACCCAGTTAACCTGGTGCCTCTAATTACTCTGAAAGAAGGGGTTATCTATCCTCAAACCGAAGCCATATTAGCTTTTGGTCGCGAAACCTCAATTATCGGCATCAAAATGGCTGTGGAGAATAGGAGTCTAGTTTGTTTTGTGTCCCAAAAAACAAAAATTAAAGAAAATCCTCAAGTTACTGACTTGTATCAAATAGGTACAGTTGCTGAGATCATCAAAACCTTACCTGTAAACAAAGAGCTCCATGCTCTAGTCAGAGGTCTATATAAAGTAAAAATTAACACCATTGAAAAAAGAGATGGATCTCTAATAGCCAGCGTCACCAAGATTCCTGATCAATATGTGGAAAGAAAAGAGTTGATTGCTTTAACCAACCACGTAATTAATCAAACTAAAGAAGTCCTTAATCTCGGTAAAGGAAACATAGATCCCGCCGCTTTTATAAAAATAATCAACACGTCAAATCCAATCAGTATCTCTTACCAGGTCGCCTCAACTCTTACTTTAAAAAATGATCAAAGACAAAAACTTTTAGAAGAGAACAATTTAGAGAAGCGCTTAATGCAGATAGGTGAGTACCTAGGACAAGAGATAAAGATTCTTCAGATAGAACAAAAGATTGCCAGTAAAACTCAAAAGAAATTTGATAAAAACATGCGAGAAAATGTCTTAAGAGAGAGAATGCGCACCATTCAAAAAGAGTTAGGTACAGGTAAAGAAGATAACGACATAAAAGAACTAAAAGATAAAATCAAACAAGCTAAGCTCCCAGAAGACATAAATGAAAAAACACTCAAAGAGCTTGGACGTCTAGAAAAAATCTCCATTCATAGTCCAGAATCTAGTTACATAAGAACCTGGATAGAGACAGTTACTGAGTTACCTTGGAACAAATTAAGCAATGGTACTTATTCAATCGAAAAAGCAGAAAAAATATTAAACAGGGACCACTACGGCCTAGAAAAAGTCAAAGAAAGAATTCTAGAGTACATTGCGGTTTTAAAATTAAGAAGCAAAAAACAAAAAAAGAAAACTAAGAGTGAAAGCTCCTTGCCTACGATTCTTTGTTTCGTGGGACCACCTGGTGTAGGTAAGACATCTGTTGGTAGATCCATAGCCAAAGCCGTGAATAGAAAGTTCGTCAAGATGGCTTTAGGTGGAGTCAGAGATGAAGCAGAAATAAGAGGTCACAGACGCACTTACGTTGGTGCTATCCCCGGTAGAATAATCCAGTCAATTAAAGAATCCGGCAGTAGCAACCCAGTATTCATGCTAGATGAGCTAGATAAAATAGGTAAAGACTTTAGGGGAGATCCAGCATCAGCTCTTTTAGAGGCTTTAGATCCAGAACAAAACTACGCCTTTAGAGACCATTACTTGGACATTCCCTTCGATCTATCCAAAGTTCTCTTCATAACCACCGCCAACGTCCTCGACACCATTCCTCCAGCTCTAAAAGACAGGTTAGAAGTTATCCAGTTCACTGGCTACACAGAAGATGAAAAATACAACATAGGTAAAAAATACTTAGTTCCTAAACAGTTAGAAAATCATGCTCTAAAAAAGAAGGATATAAAAATTCCTGCAGATACTTTAAGAACAATCATCAGCCAGTACACCAGAGAAGCAGGAGTCAGAAACCTAGAAAGAGAGATAGCTGCCGTTTTAAGAAAAACAGCCAAAATTAAGGTTAGTAAAAAGTCTTTCCACCCCATCACATTGACCAAGCAAAAACTAACAACTTTCTTGGGTCCAAGAAAATACAACTACACCTTAAAAGAAAAAGATCTCCAGCCGGGAATTGTCACTGGACTTGCATACACTCAAACAGGTGGAGATATTCTTTTGATAGAAGTTGCCATTATGCCAGGTAAAGGTAGGATTAAATTAACAGGGCAGTTAGGTGATGTTATGAAAGAATCAGCTCAAGCTGCGTACTCATACGTTAGATCTCATCAAAAACAACTAGGAATCACCCAGAAAATGATCTCTACTTCAGATATCCATATCCACGTTCCAGAAGGAGCTGTTCCTAAAGATGGGCCTTCTGCTGGATTAGCGATAACCACCGCCATTATATCTGTTTTCTGTAACGAACCAGTCAAAAAAGATCTTGCCATGACTGGTGAGGTGACCTTAAGAGGTAGGGCCTTAGAGATTGGTGGGGTAAAAGAAAAAGTCATCGCCGCTCATCGAAGTGGAGTAAAAGAAATTATCCTACCAAAACAAAACGAGAGAAACTTAATAGACGTTCCAGACAAAGTTAAAAAAGATCTTAAGTTCCACTACGTCACATCTATGGATGAAGTGGTTAAGATTGTTTTTTCCTCAAAATAAAAAGACCAGATATCAAAGAGAGACCTCCGGCAATTACAGCGACTGGTATACCTTGCCATTTCCAAATGATATTGTCTGGCCTAAAGTTTTCTAAAAAGACTCTAATCGCTCCATATCCAATCAAATAAGTACCAGTAATCCTGCCAGTTACCTTTTTTTGTTTTCCTACTCTCCACAAAATCACAAACAAAGTCAAGTTGAGTATCGACTCCCAAATAAACAATGGCTCTCCATTTTTCCCATAAAGCTCACCATTTGCCCAGTTGCCCAGTCGACCTATCGCTTGTGCTAACGGCATTCCAATCAACATCACATCCAATATGGCAAAACCTCTATTTTTTGTCTTCAAATTAAAAAATATTAGTCCCATCAAGCCCCCAAGTATTGCCCCCCAAATTCCCAATCCACCTTGCCAAACATAGAGAGCTCTAATAGGATTTAGTGAATATACTTCTCCCCATAAATGCACCACATGATATATTCTTGCTCCGACAACTCCACCAACTAAAGCCCACCAAAAAGCTTTCTCTACTTTCTCTTGTTCAACTCCTCTTTCTTTTGCAAATCTAAGCGACACTTGTAAAGCGCTTAGTATAGCCACTCCAAGAATCAGTCCATATAAGTGAAAATCAAAACCACCAAGACTAATCATTTAACAATTTCACCAACTCATCCACGGTTACAACTTTTGTTTCATCTTCATCTCTTCTTTTTATCTCCACCCCACCTTCATCTAAACTTCTTTTACTTACTACCACTCTTAGTGGGCAACCGATAAGGTCTGCATCGGCAAATTTTCTTCCAGCAGACACACCTCGATCATCCCAGAGGACTTCATTGGTTTCAGAAAGCTGTTTATATAATTTCTCACCCATCTCACCCATGTCTTCTCCTAAGCTGATTAACTGAACTCCAAATGGAGCAACTGACTTAGGCCATAAAATCCCTTTGTCATCATTGCATTTTTCAACCAACACTCCCATGGTTCGGCTTATTCCAATTCCATAACAGCCCATGACTGGAGATTTTCTTTTTCCATCTTCACCGGTGTACTGTAAGTCAAAATCTTTTGCATACTTAAGACCCAAGTCAAACACATTTCCAACTTCTGCTGCTCTTGCTTCCAAAAGTTTTTCACTCTTACAGCTACTGCAGGTTTCACCAACCTTAACCTTAGCAATCTCGCTATTTATACAAAATTCGCAACTAGGGCAGTACAAAATGTCATCCTCACCAGCATCCGTTATAACCATAAACTCGTAAGAAATCTTCTCTGTGAAACTACCACCAGAAGCCTCAGTTACCTTAGCTACTAATCCTAGTCGCTTGTACACCTTTATGTAGGCCTGTCTGACTTTCTTGTAGTAATCCTCAAAGTCTTCTTCTGTTTCATGCCAAGAATACATATCCTTCATCAAGAACTCTCTGCCCCTTAGAATACCGGACCTAGACCTTAACTCATCTCTAAACTTCCACTGTATATGGTAAACACTAGCTGGTAGATCACGATATGACTGGATAAACTCTTTCATTAAAGGAGTTACTACTTCTTCTTGGCTCTGTCCTAAGGCATAGTCTTTTTCTGTTCTACTTTTTACTTTAAATAAGACATCAATGCCATCCCAACCACCGGTCTTCTTCCAGTTTTCTGCTGGGTGAAGCATAGGCATCAACACTTCTTGCCCACCTATTTTATCCATCTCCTCACGCACTATCTGACTTATCTTGTTTAAAACTTTTAACCCTAAAGGTAGGTAAGTGTAAGCTCCTGCCATTAACTGACGCACAAAACCAGCCTGCACCAACAGTCTATGGTTAGTGGTATCTGCATCTTTTGGAGCGTCTTTTAGAGGCTCAACTATCGTCTTACTCATCTTCATACCTTGTTATTATACAATGTCTATATGGTAAGAATTGGCATAATTGGTACGGGCTTTGGGGTTAGAAGCATGATTCCCACATTTAAAGAAATAAAAGGCTGTAAAGTCATAGCTCTAGCTGGTAGGGACCTAGGTAGAACAAAAGAAATTACCAAAAAACACAATATCGAGTTTGCCTACGACAACTACCAAGACTTGATTAAAAATAAAGAAGTGGACTTAGTCTGTAATCCAACACCAAGCGATCTCCATCTAGAAATAGCTTTACTGGCCATAAAAAATAAAAAACACTTATTACAAGAAAAGCCCGCTGGACTAAACTCCAACCAAATAAAGAAACTCATCAAGGCAGCTAAAAAGACCAAAAAATTCATTGCTGTAAATCACGCCGCAAGGTTTAATCCTGTTACTTTAAAAATTAAAAAGTTAATAGATACCGGTGTCTTAGGTAAGGTAACTTCAATATCAATCGATCACCACACTAACTACGGCAGCTTCAAGGGGGCTACTTACACCTGGTGGGATGACCACAAAAAGTCAGGTGGACAAACAGTCTTAGGCTACGGTACCCACTTTATCGATCTTGCAAGATACCTGACAGGTTTCCCCAAACTTGAAAAAGGTTTCTTACACGATCAAATAATAAGTGAGTCTCAGCCAGATAAGTTAACCGGTAAACTAAAAAAAGTTACTTCTCCAGATCAGTTTAGAGCCAACATCAAGCTTGCTGGCTCAATCAATCTTTCTCTCTCTACTACTCTCTATTCTTTTGGTTACAAAAATTTTGATCTAAAAATTCTAGGTACCAAGGGTGTCGTCTTCTACTCCGACTTAGATGGTCTACAACTCTCCACCGACAATAATCAGTTACTTCAAAAAGTTGTAATCAAAGACCCTCTGTCAAATATTAACGTAGGTAACTCATTTGTCTCCAAGTCATTTAAGTTTCTAGCCAAAGATTTGATTAGTTATCTAAATGGTGAGACTAAAGACTTTAAATACTGTACCCTTAAACAAGCTTTAGAAAACCAACAGGTCTTGGAAAAAATAGGAGCCAAAAAACTTTAATTATGAAAATCACCAAAGCATCCGGGCAGGCAGAAGAATTTAGCGCAAAGAAACTAACAAACTCACTTACATCCATAGGTGTCTCACAAGATGTAACAAAACAAGCTCTCCAGTTGGTTAAAGATAATCTCTCATCTGATACCGACACTCACAAGGTTCACAATATAGTTTCCCAGTACTTAAGTCAGCACTCTCATCCTCTTCAGCGACTAAACTACAACTTAAAAAGGGCCATTTTTAAATTAGGGCCTACAGGTTACCCTTTTGAGCACTTTATGGCTAAAATCCTGCGAGAATTTGGCTATCAAGCAAAGGTAGGGGCCATATTAAACGGTAAGTGTGTTGCCCATGAAATAGACATAGTTGCCAAAAAAGACAATCAAGTCTTCTATATAGAATGTAAGTTCCACAACAGACCAGGTCTAAAGACCGACATCCAGACAGCTCTATATACCCAAGCAAGGTTTGAGGACGTATCAGGTGCTGCCAACAGTCCTAACCTAGACCATCACTCTTGGTTAATGACCAACACCAAGACTACAACGGACGCCAACTCGTACGCCAAATGCCAAAACATGAAACTTACCTCTTGGAGCTATCCCAAAAAAGAAAGCTTGTTCCACTTGGTAGTTGGCTCTAAGTTGCATCCAATTACCGCCATCAACTCACTTTTACCTGACCAGGTAGAGACGTTACTAAAACAAAACATCATTACTCTAAAAGATCTAAGCCATCAACTAAAAAACAACCGACTGGCATACTTACTATCAAAAGAAGAAATAAAAAAGATCAAAGAAGAGATTACCGCCATCTATTCATGAATCCAAATGAAGGTATTTTCCTAATCGACAAACCAACAGGTCTAACCAGCCACGACGTAGTAGATATAGTAAGAAAGAAGCTTGCCGTTCAAAGAGTCGGCCACACCGGCACGCTCGATCCACTAGCCACAGGTCTTTTAATTATCTTGGTCGGCAGACAGCACACCAAAAGACAAGATGAATTCTTAAAGCAAGACAAACAGTACCAGGTAACCATTAAGTTGGGAGTAGAGACGGACTCTTATGACTCGGATGGTCAGATGGTAAAGACAGCTCCGTTGTCTATCCTTAAAAAAATAACTAAGCAAGATGTATTGCTTGCCTTAAAAAAATTCGAAGGTGAGATAGACCAAACAGTTCCCTCATTTTCAGCCGTTAAGATAAAGGGTAAAAAGCTCTACCAACTTGCTAGGCAAAAAAAGACAATAGCTAAGTTACCTGTAAGAACAGTAACAATCACCAGATTAGAACTTCTCTCCTTTGATGACAAGACACACGAGGTTGAGTTATTAGTAGACTGCACCTCCGGTACATACATTCGCTCTCTAGCTCATGATCTAGGTAATGCTTTAGGGGTTGGTGGTCACGTCACCAAATTAAGAAGGACAAAAATTGGCCAGCTTTCTGTTAAACAAGCCACTTCCCCTCAAGACATCTCAAAGACTTCTAGTATTGAGATATAAAACTTACAGGATATTACAAGATAAGGTATAATCATTTTTCCCTAACAAACAACTTAAGATTGCACATTGTCAGTTTTTTAAAGTAAGTTCAAAATAGACTCAAAAAAGGAGATGCATCATGTTTACTGTTCGAGGCTTATTACAGGAAAAGACGAATAAAGAGTTATTCTCTATCGGTCCAAGAGCGAGGGTTTCTACAGCCAACAACTTGATGAGAAGAAAAAAGATTGGTTCGTTGCTGGTCATAGAAAAAAACAAATTAGTGGGCATTATGACAATACGTGATTCATTCTTAAAAATAAATCATGATGTGCAAGCAGCCAAAGACACTCTGGTCAGAGAGGTGATGACACCAAAAGAAGAAGTCATCAGTGTTACCTCTTTTGCAAATATGAATGACTGCCTAGCAGTAATGGATCATCACACGATCCAACATCTGTTGGTTATAGAAGATGGGGAAGAAGAAGTCATTGGTATAGTTTCAATTAGAGATGTTGCTCGCAGCATTTCTGCCCATCAAGATTATCTTGCGGGGGAAATGGGAAACTATAATCTATCAAGGACTTAAAAAAACTACTACAACAACTACATCACAACTAAAGGTTGGCCTTATTCAAAGGTCAACCTTTTTTACTGGTTTTCTCCTAAATCTATCAAAAACAGCTAATTTGTAGTAGAATACACCTAGCTTAAAGAACAGGTTCGGTCAAAGATTTTCTTTTCACCCTCATTGTTTCAGAAAGCAATTATTATTAAGGCCCGGATATTCTGGGTAGAAAGATTAGTATGGATGCTCAAAATCCAAAAAAATTATATATAGGCAACCTGCCTTACAGTGTCACAGAAGATCAGCTTCGTGATCTATTTTCCCAGTTTGGGGAAATCGTAGATCTTAAGCTCATCACAGACAAAATGTCTGGACGCTCAAGAGGTATCGCCTTTGTAGAGTACACATCCGAAGAGGATGCTAATAAAGCTATAGAAGCTACTAACAACACCGAGCTAGAAGGTAGAGCAATCGTGGTAAACGTTGCCAGACCTCCTAAGCCAAGAGGTGAAGGTGGTTTCGGTGGTGGAAACCGCGGTGGCGGTGGCTACGGCAGATAAGCTTTAGCTTTAACTTAAAACCCCTAGAAGGGATTATCCTAAAAACATAGTCTTTTTCTAGGGGTTTTTTGTATTAATTGCCAAATTTTCTACTCTTGGGATTAAGGTCTAGTCAGCTCAGATAACTCACGATTAGTTAATTGTTTTTTAAACCAACCCTTTGAGACGTTCATATAGCTTAATAAACCTAACTCATTAAATTTATTTAGTCTTTGAAAACCAGTTTTCTCGTCAACAGGGAACAAAGATACTTTTTTAGATATTTCTTGTACAAGTTTCAATTGTTGTTTGTTTGCATTAACCTCTTGTCTTAAAACTGCTTTCCACACTGATATACTACCCGGCTTGTCGGCAGTATCATTTTCCAGATCGTTAACGCTTTTTGAACTAATAGGTCCAAACTTATTTCTATTTTCCCAAAAACTATCCTCTTCTATATCAGGATCATTGTAATGACCTTGCTCATGCAGTAAAGCAGACAGATCATCAGCGTTCCTAAGTGAAGTAATAATTATATTCTCAACTCCAACCATCGATGTGCCAAATTGTCTCCTTATCTCATTATTAAGTTTATGCTTCTTTTTAGCCATATCCAGCTCCATAATTGACACGCTTTCTTTGGTACCAAGAACAAGAGGTCTAACCTCAAAATAAATGTCTGTAAAATGATCTAAAATATCTACATCATTTATTTTTAAAGAAGTAAGTTTCAACGCTTTCACACTATTTTTTCCTTTATCAATTTTCTTAGGAGACAGCAGCTCAATTTTCATCTGTTGTCCACCTTCCATTACCCCTTCTGTTAATACTGAGCTTACTCTATATCCATTTTCAATCCTTTTGACTTTTGATTCTTTCCCAAAAATTTCCTTGATTCTTGGAACATCTAAAGGGACTATTCTAAAGTCACGTTCTTGTTGTCCTCCTGCTTCCATATAGTCAAGTTTAACAAGTTTTAGAAGTAAGTTCCAACAAGGGTGGAAACTCAGTCTAAAGGCACTTTGCAACTTAGATGGTGTAAAATATGTCATTATTAAGCTTGGTGAAGACAAATAGTAAAAAGGATGGACAAAGAAAAGACAATCAATTTCGAAAGTATTAGCAGGAAAGAAAAGATTACGATAATTACTGAGATACTGGATGATTATTTGACACCAGCAAGGGCGGCTTCTAAAAATATAGAAGAAAATTGGCCAGAATGGAAAAGAGAATATGCAGAACAAAAACGCAATGAATATAGAGGGGGCTCTGTATTGAATTTGACCCCAGAAGAAAAAGGTGACCTGAAGGTGGCTCTTTTTGACATACTCTTATTATCAGATTTTACATAAACCTCACACATAAGATGTTGATGTGTATGTCAACCTGATCATTTGTGACCCTAGACCTTCTGCAACCGAACCAAGTTATTTCAAACCTAGTTGACTTGATTCACACCTTCTTGCCCGACACCCAGCAGCTTGCATTTGCTACCTAAAGATACTCCAGTAAAGGTAATTGAACCTGAGTAATGATAAAATAATTGGCATGTCAGATGAGTTAATTGATCAGGTTGACGAGAACGATGAAATAATAGGATCTATTTTCAAGAGTCAAGCCCATCAGAACCCATCGCTTATCCATAGAGAAGTGGCGATTGTTGTTTTCAATAAAAAAGGAGAGGTACTACTCCAACAAAGAAGTATGAAAAAAATGAACGACCCTGGTCACTGGAAAATGACAGCCGCAGGGCATATTGGGGCAGGTGAAGATCCAGAAGAAGCCATCAAGAGAGAAGTGGAAGAAGAACTGGGTATCAAAGTTGAGCCAACTTATTACAAAAAAGTATTTGAGAAATATAGAGACAAGGAAGCTCGGTTTTTTTGGATCTACTACACAGTCTTAAGTAAGGAACAACCATTGAAATTAGATAAAGAAGAAGTCATGGATGCCAAGTGGGTTAAATACTCTGGTCTTAAAGAGTTCTCGAAAAACAATAAATACCTCTTATCTAGTCCTTCACACACTAGAATTACTGAAGTAGCTGAAATACTAGATTTCACTTGAAACCAAATAAAACCTCGATACATAGGTTAAATGTGACCCATACAGGTCCGTCTTCAAACCAAGTATGGCTAGAGCTTAGTAAGTTATACCGTGATCTCGAACAGGCACAAAAGAATACATTGAACCATCTCCCATTAAGGCATGGAACATCGTAACAAGAAGGTGATGATAAAATATAAAGCATGAGTAAGTTTGTAGTCACTTTCGCTGGTCCAGTAGGTAGTTCTAAAACACCAATTGCACATCATCTTAGTTATACTTTTAATCTACCAATTTTTAACAACGATACTATTAGAACCGAAGTTGCGGAAGACCTTCTGCAGTTCGATAATGAAGAATTTAGGAAACGAGCCCGAAAAAGAATAAAAAATATTGTAGACAGAGACCTTCCATTTATTTATGACGCAAGTGTCGATAGAACTTGGGAGGAAATAAAACAAATTTTAATAAATAATAACTACAGATGGTTTATTATTAACCTTGACCTAAGTAAATCTTTTTTAGTTAAGTTGTATCAGGTGAAAAATTATGAAGATTCTCTTAGTGAAATAGATCGCTTCATTGCTGAGCATCATAAATTTCTCAAGAAACATAAAAATGACATTTCACTCAATATAAATGATCAAAATTTTTCAAATAGATTAAGTATTTCAGCAAGTAAGCTTGCAAAATGGTTAAAAAACCAAATAAATCCCGACACACCTGTTAAATTGTGAACCACCCTTATTTTAATTCGAACGGAAGGAAGAATCAAACTCCGTTTATTTCGAACGAGGAAATAATGCAATTCCTGGTTGCAACCAGGCAAATACAAGATATTAAGGTAGAGCATAGCATAACTTAATGACCACCGCTTTCTAAGTGGGTTATAATGAAGTATGACAAAGAAGGAAGAGTTTGCATTGCTTTGCCGAGAATACTTTAAGGGTAAGGATTGCAAACTTGATAAATTGAATTCTACCAAGCTTCAGCCTTACTATTTTTGGAAAAACAAAGCAGATAACGTTTTCGAATATGTCCTCTTTGACTTAGATAAAAATGGAATATTTTATGATATTGAGTTTTATACTTCACCATACATAAAAATTAGAAAAACAATTCATATCGACCACGCTGAAACTCCACTTTTTAGCTATTTTGAAATAACCTATCCGGACAAAAAATCCAAGATGTCATACGCAAATCTACTTAGAATAGGAGAAGAGACTGAGTTTTCAACAAAAGATTATTTTGAGTATTTCAAGTATGCATACGAAACTTGCAAGACAGATATCTTTGATAAAAACCTTAAAGACTTGAAAAAGAAAAGAAATAATTATCGTGTCAACCTAGAAACAATGAACCGTATATGGGAAAAATACCAAGAGATTGGAGAACAACCCTTCGAAGATTTTATTTCAAGCAATACGGCTTTTTATATGGACAGTTTTGAATTTTTCAGAAAGGACAACCCACTCGATATCGAACTCGGTTTGCAAACTTTCAACAGGCAGTTTTATACAAAAGCTTTTGCCAGCAAGCTTAAAGATGATTATGAATCAATGAGAAAATTTGTGTTTTATGCAATTCCTGAAATATATAAACACTTCGAAGATTTTTGTTATCCTCATTATAAGAATGATAAGTTTGACACGGTACACCTAACAAAATTTCAGAGTACTGCAGTTGCCTACTTTGCAGAAAAACGTTTGTTTTCGAAATAATCAAACATTACTATTGCCTAGAAATGTGTCGTTTGGATAGTAACTTGTCCCTCAAACTGTTTCTCTGGTATTTAGTCATGATAGAAGTAGTTACTCCTTGTATTGTCTGGATTCACTCGGGGAGTGAAATATTGCCCTTGAAAGTAGTTGCTGGTAAAGTTTAATAACCCCAGCCTACTCCTTATAACTTTCAGATTGTATTTTAAACAATTTTGCATACAACCAAAAAGCACAAAATTGGCTGGGACGGGTCTAGTATTGCCTTCCCTGTCTTTGACAAGAGTGGAGATATTGTCAATATTCGTCACAGGAGAAGTCCTAATAAAACCAAGGGGCAGAAATTCTGGAACGAGAAAGGTGGTAAGGCTTCGTTGTTTAACATCCAAACACTTAAAGATAATTCGGAGTCCACAATCATCTGTGAAGGAGAGTTTGACGCTATGGTTGCTGAACAGTTTGGATATTCAGCGGTAAGCAGTACAGCTGGCGCAGGAACATTCAAGGAAGGTTGGGTAAAGGAATTCGAGGAGGTAAAAACTGTCTACATTTGTTATGACACCGATGAAGCCGGAAAAGATGGAGCCAAGAAGGTGGCAAAACTATTTGAAAGCAAGGCAAGGATAGTCGAGTTACCCCACAAGGGTGATAAAAAGGTTGACCTCACTGACTATTTTGCAAAACTAAAACACAATCGAGAGGACTTCGATAAATTACTCCAAAAAGCGAAGCCGCTAAAAACAAAATATGAGCTGGTTGAAGATGTATCTGATGAAGAAGTTCATCCAGCAGTAGATTATAAGCACGACAGACTGTTCTACACCTTGACGCTGCCAGTAAAAGCTAATGATGAGCCCAAATCGGCTGCGGTAACAATCTCTGGTGGCCACAAGGTCGGATACGATACTAATAGTCTTGGGTATGTGAGTATTGATGGTAGAGAAATAAAGATTAAAAACGTTTCACAAATACCTAATGCCTACGCCCGATGGAGCACAAAGGATTTGAGCAGATATTTGAAAAGTAACAAGACAGTGACACCTGCGCTACCTTTTATGGAAATAAAGGAAGTACTGAACAAGTTCGTAGACTTCAGGAATGAGAAAGATGCTGACATAATAACTCTTTGGCTCATTGGCACCTACTGCTTCCCTGTGTTTGACGCTTACCCATACCTCTATTTCGTAGGAGTCAAAAGAAGCGGAAAAACAAAGACTCTTCTTATCATTGAAAAGCTGTCATTTAATTCTGCTATGTCTAGCGATATGTCCTCTGCGGTTTTGTTTAGGATAGTTGAAGCAAAGCGAGCCACTGTCGCACTTGACGAGAGTGAGCAGCTATCAGATAAATCCAGGAAGAAAGACCTGCGATTGATACTCAACTCCGGCTACAAGCGAGGTGCTCCTGCATACAGAGCAAAGAAGCAGAAGGATGGCGGATTTACCCTAGAGGCGTTTGAGGTTTATAGTCCCAAAGCGATTGCAAACATATCAGGGATGAATGATGTTCTTGAGGATAGAGCTCTCACCATCACAATGGTTAGGACAAACAACAAAAAGGTTGGAAACACTGCTGTAACTGAAAAGGTCGAGGATTGGAAATATCTGCGCTCACTGCTGTATGAATTTGCACTCGAATACGCAAGTCAAATATCTGATGTTTACCACAACGACCCTGGCGTTAATGAGCTATTAAACAGGCAAAATGAACTCTGGAGCCCACTTCTGAGCATTGCAAAGGTAGTCGGGAAGGACTTGTTTGATGAGATCAACAAGGAGGCTAAAAAGAGGGCAGAAGAAGCATCTGGTGCAGATCTGGAGGATTTTGACTCTTCCGTGCTTCTTGCCCTTAGAGAACTTTCACCGGAAGAAGTTGAGACTACGCTAACAAATAAGCAAATCAAGAGTAAGGCTCATGAGTACTTGGAAGATGACCAGCGAGAGTATCTGACAAGTCGTGGTATTGGTGCTGCACTCAAAAGGTTTGGTATCAAAGGAAAAAAGATACAAGGCTACTGGAGATACGCAATAAAACCCGATGAGATCCAGGACCTAGTAAAGCGATATGGAGTAGATGTTTGAGTAGACAACAAGTAGACGTATGATAACAACAAATAGTCCAGCAACAAGGCAAAAAGCGAGAAAAGAAGTAGACATTGCTGGGAAAACACATCACCCTGACTCATTTTCTATCCGATACATATTCCTGGTTCAGGGCATGGTTATAAGATTTGCTGCAAATGTCTACCGAAAATTCATAAAAGTGCCTGTTTATTGGGGAAAACAAGTAGAAAGTATGTCTACCTAAAGTCTACTAATATGTCTAAAAACTACAAAAAATTAATCGAAAATGCCAAAGCTGAATTGCTGATAGCGAAAGACGCAGGCGTGCGGGAGCAAACATTGAATGCAATCAAAGATCGTATTAAGCACCTGAGACGAGAGTTCAAGCAAGAAAAGAGGAACAAGAACATCAAACATTTCGGAAGTTGGCCAGACGAGATTCTTATGCAGCGTTACGACGAAGTAACCAAATTCACAACTGAAAGGGAAAAAGACATTCGAGGTATTGGACTTTTTAACAGTGAGGATCGTGAGGAGGATATGAAAAAGTTCGAAGACTCGCTTCGTCTAGTTGAAATACTTGAGGATGAAGGTAGAAGAAGGAAGATGCTCTACTTTATGACTGACAAAGAACGAGCAACAGTCATAAAAGATATTTTCGGAGTAGAACCAAAGAAGATGACTGACGAAGAAAAGAAGTTGCACGAGCAAGCGGAAAGGAAAGGAGCAACAGTCTACACAATTGAGGCTGGAAGGGTGTCTGTCCTCGCGTGAGGCAGCCTTACCCTCCCTACCCACAAGCGTAGCTAGTAATTTAAACCTAAAACTATGAAATGTGCTTATACGAAAACTAATGGAGGTAAGTGTGGAGCTAATTCTATGAAAGCTTCCGGGTATTGCTTTGCCCACAACCCAAAAACAAGGGAAAAGCACAGCTTGGCAGTTGCAAAAGGTGGAAAGCTGTCTAAAAAGACTAGGCTTGAGCTACCTCCGGTAAAGATAAAGAAACCAGAAGATGTGGTCGATCTTCTCGAAGAAACGATAAACGGAATACGCGACGGCTCAATTCCTCCAAACGTAGCAAACACAATCGCATATGTATGCTCACACGCACTTAAAGCAATAGAGCTGTCCAAATACGCAAACAAACTAGAGAGTGTTGAGCGAATACTAATGGAGAGAAAAATAACTAAACAATCATGAGTTACAACAAATTGACACGAAAACAGTTATTTTCTGGTGAAGTTAGCTACACACTAGATGATTTTGCAAAGGATTTCAGGAAAGAAGTAATAAATGTCTGGGGACGAAAAAGGCTTGATACAAAAAACGGACAATCAAACACCCTGTTCCAAGGATTGCTGCTGATAATAATATTTGCATCACAGGGCAAGTCCCTCTGGGAGATAAACGAAGTATTGCTTGGCAAGAACACGAAAGATTTGGAAGACAACCTTGGGTCAATTGTCAAAATGTACGAAAAGGAAATCAAAATCCTTGAAGGGCTACAAATGAATATGTTTTTGGAAAACTTGAAAAAATATCACCTGTCAGACTCCCTCAACCTACAACTTCTAAATACTAATTTTCGAGAGTGGTTCGTCAAAATAATGGAACCCCAGGACTAACTATGAAAAACACACTAAACATCAAAACACTCGCGAGAGGCATGAGAGCAGAAGATAAAGCAAAATTGTTGTTTGCAGATAGAAACAAGCGGTCTGAAACATCAGGGAAAGAAGGATTACTTACTCCAGAGGAAGAGGATGCGCTTATCAAAGATGCGCAAGAACTGCATCAGATAAACGAACTTAACCGACTAAGTAGGCTTTACAACATCGCATCGTTGATCTTTCTGGATATACAGTCGGCCTGTTTGTATTTCAGGATTGCAGAAGGGAGGCTGGTCACAATACTTACAGGAATGATCTTGGTTGGTGAATCAAGTGACACATTAGGTCAAGCAATATACGACCAAGCATTACACGGATACACCGAAAAACAGCTAGAAGAAAAGAAGTATCAAGATGAGATTGATTTGAAAGCTGCTAAGCTGCGAAAGAAATATGGTGGCAACGGATTATCCGCCGTATACGATTATTTCGAACCATCATTAAGAGGTGGCAGTTACTTCTCTGCAAAAAGGAAGGTCGAGGTTAGTCAGCCAAATAAGTTGCTTCAAAAGGCATTCATTCAAACAATTAAGGAAGTAAAGAGGTTTAACAAACAAGTGTTTCAGTGGAATTATATCGAATCAAAAGCTGGGATAGACCTTTTGAGCGATAGAGAGAGAAAAATCATTTCTGGTTTCCAAAAAGATATCAATGATTTTGTCAATTTAGGGGGGTATCTAGGATTTATACAAATTTATGTCGAATTTGAAGACAAAAAGATATTGAAATTTGAAAAACTAGAAGAACCGGAATTCACTTCTGTCATAAAAGACATGAAGAAGGCAACGGATTTGAGTAAAAAGACCAGAAACAGGGCCCGCGAAGAGGTCGAAAACATAATTCAAAGAAAACAGTAATATGGCTACAAAAAAGGAAAATATTGATAAATACATAGATGCAATGATCGATATCATTATTGACTCATACATAGCCAAAAAGCGTAGAAAACGAGATAGGAAATGTGCTAAACTGGATATGAGCTCAAATTTTGCCGAAGGGAATTTTGATGGCCGTCTTGGACAAATCCCTTCGGATTTGAGCTCACCAGGGCGGCCTTTAAAGTTGTATGGAAAAGAAAAAAGCAATACTGTATCTGAGGTTTAGTGACACTAAGCAATATGGCAATACAAGCATTGACTCGCAAGAAAAGATTTGCAGAAATGCCTGTGAAGTCGAGAGTTATAGTGTTGTTAAGATAATTAAAAATGAGGCGGTTTCCGCAAGCAAGACCAATACTCAAAGAGTAGCTGAACTTCTGGAGTTTTGTAAAGAGCGAAAAGGTAAATTTGATGTCCTCATGGTCTATAAATTGGATCGGTTCGCCAGATCGCAAGAACAACATCACTGGTTACGAGGACAAATTCTCAAACTTGGCGTAATACTTCGATCAGCAACAGAAAAAATCGACGAAAGTCCCTCCGGTAGATTGGTTGAGGGAGTACTTGCTGCAGTAAACGAATATGACAATGAGGTAAAAAGAGAAAGAGTGAAGATTGCAATGTGGTCTAGGGTAGAACATGGTCTTTATCCCTGGTCACCACCGACTGGATATATACCCAAGGTGGTTCCTGGAGTGAAATTGTCACCCAGGATTATTGATAATACTTGCTGCAATGAGATTGTGAGCCTTTTTGAGCGATACTCGACAGGTCTTTACACAAAAGCCGATCTGGCTAAAGAATATAGCAAGAAAGAGATAAAGAATTACAAGGGTAAAACCCTGAAATTTTCGATTCAAACATTAGATAATATTCTTAACAACATCTTTTATACAGGATATCTTAAATACAAAGATGGAAGACTGATTGTGGGTAAACACAAACCATTAATATCCTACGCAATGTTTGAAAAATGCCAGGAAGTACAAGCACAGCTATCAAACAACGCTAATCACAAGTATCTGAGACACAATCCTGACTTTCCACTTCGAAGATTTGTGTTGTGTGGTGATTGCAACGGTCCACTTACTGCCTGTTGGTCAAAATCAGGAAGTGGTAAAAAGCACGCTTACTACTATTGTAAAAGTAAAGATTGTGAGATGTATTCGAAGATGATAAAGAAAGCTGATCTTGAAAACGGATTTATGGAGTATCTATCAAAAGTAAAACCCACCAAGAAGTTTGTGAAACGGTTCAATCAAAGATTTCTAAAAAGGTATAAAGAACGGGAACTGGAAATACGAGGTGATTTCTTGCGTAAAGCCGACAACATAAAGGAAATGGAGAAGGAATTAGGTTGGATAGTCAAGCAAGGTAGAAAGGGAAAGTTGCCAGAGAGAGTTGTAACAAAGCAAGTTGAAGAACTGGATCAGAAAATAATTCTTGCAAAATCACAGCTTTCAGAAGAACACGCTGAGGAGCTGAATATCAAAGGATTGCTGTCTTATGCAGAAACATTTATTCGAACGCTAGAAAAAAACTGGTTTGACGCACAAAATGAAGTAAGAATCAGACTTCAAAGGGTAATTTTCCCCGATGGTGTCGTTTACCAAAATAATCAATTTTCGAACGCCAAATTATGCCGTGCTTTTGAGATAATCAACGACTTTGCGACCAACTACTCAAAAGATGTGACCCCGGCGGGATTTGAACCCGCGATCTCCAGGATGAGAACCTGGTGTCCTAAACCGCTAGACGACGGGGCCGTTTGTGGCTGAGCTAGGCTCGCTTGAGGCTAATTTTACCCTGAAAAGTATTGACAATCAACCCAAACTGACATAGAATATCACTTTACGGTAAGAAATCTGCCCGATTTTTTAAGATTAAGATAAACAAGGAAAGCGTGCCCCTTAAGAACAAAACCTTAGGGAAGCCCACTTTTGCTAAAAGAAAACAATAATATGACCATAAACAGTAATAAAGTCCAATTAACCTCTGAAGGTTACAACGAACTAGTAAAAGAGCTCAAGAACCTAAGGGAGGTAATGCTGCCTAAGGCAATCAGTCGTATTGCTTCTGCTAGATCATTAGGTGACCTATCAGAAAACTACGAATATCAATCTGCTAAAGAGGATCACTTAACTCTAATTAGCAGAATAGAAGAGCTGACAGACACCATAAAACGTAGTGAAGTAATCAAAAAAAATACTAACAATGATGCTGTTAATATTGGTCATGAGGTAGAGGTTACTATCAACAGCTCTGATCACGTATTTACCATAGTAGGAGAATGGGAGGCAGATCCTAAAATCAAGAAAATCAGTCACAAATCACCATTAGGAACAGCTCTCATAGGTAAAGCAGTCGGCGACAAGGTAGAAGTAGAAGCCCCAGCTGGCATGGTCATCTACACCATCAAGACCATTAAATAACGAATTTTCTTTCTTAACTTAGTAATTTAGGCTACAATGTCCTCATGGGTAGGCTACAAGCAACTAAAGACCAAAGAATAGAAAAAATAAAGAATTTAAGAAAATTGGGTTCGGATCCTTTTGCATCTAGTTTCAACAAAAAACAAACAATTAAAGAAAGTCGTGAGCTACTAGAAAAAGATACTCAGACTGCCGGTAGAGTCATGGCTGTTCGTGGTCATGGAGCTTTAGTGTTTATGGATCTGGTGGATGAAACTGGAAAAATTCAACTACTTTTAAAACAAGAAAATCTAAGCGACAAAGAAAACAAAGTAATCGCCCTTTCAGATATCGGAGACTTTATTGGTGTCTCAGGAAAAGTAATAACCAGTAAAAGTGACGAGATAAGTATAGAAGTAGCAAGTTTCACTCTTTTAACTAAGTCAATTAGGCCCTTACCAAGTCAGTGGCATGGACTAAAAGACGTTGAGGAGCGCTACCGCCAACGTTATCTAGATCTACTTCTTGATGACGACCTAAAAGAAGTATTTAGACGCAAAGCCATTTTTTGGCAATCATTCCGTCAATTTCTCTTGGATAAAGGTTTCCTGGAGGTAGAGACTCCAGTCTTGGAAAACACCGCTGGTGGTGCCGATGCTAATCCTTTTGTCACCCATCATGATGCCTTAGACGTAGATCTTTATTTACGTATCTCCATAGGGGAACTCTGGCAAAAACGATTGATGGTCGGAGGTTTTGAAAGGACGTTTGAGATTGGTAGACAGTTTAGAAATGAAGGCATCAGTCATGAACATCTCCAAGACTATACCCAAATGGAATTTTACTGGGCCTATGCCAACTATCAAGACTCAATGAAACTAACAGAAGAGATGTACAAGTACGTAGCCAAAAAAACCTTCAACACTTTAAAGTTTGACATTAATGACCACAAAGTAGATTTAAGTGGAAACTGGGGAGAAATAGACTATGCTACCACTGTCTTAGAAAAAACAGGAGTTGATATTACTAAGGCAACTACAAACCAGCTCAAAGACAAGCTTAAAGAGCTTAAAATTAGGTATGACACGAATAGCAACAAGGGTCGTCTAATAGATTATCTGTGGAAGAGTATAAGAAAAGATATAACTGGTCCAGTTTTCCTTACCGGTCATCCAGTAGAGGTGTCTCCATTAGCCAAGAGGAAACCAGAAAACCCTGACTTTGTTGAGCGTTTCCAAATAATCATTGCTGGTAGTGAAGTGGGTAATGGTTACTCCGAGCTAAACGACCCACTAGATCAAGAAGCTCGATTCAAAGAGCAAGAAAAAGCCCGTGAAGCCGGTGACCCAGAAGCTCAGATGCACGACAAAGATTTTGTTAGAGCCCTTGAATACGGTATGCCACCAGTAAGTGGTTTTGGAGTCAGCGAAAGACTATTCTCATTTTTAGCCAACAAATCCATTCGAGAAACAGTATTTTTTCCTCTACTTAGACCAGAAGTTAAAAATAAAAAATAAAATGCTTGACATCAATTTTATAAAAGACAATCAAAAAATAGTAGAAAAAGCCTGTACTAACAAAGGATTAAACCCTAATGTGGTAACTAACCTGCTGGAGATAGACGTAAAGCGTCGTGAGCTCATGGGTGCTGTTCAGGGTCTACGTGCCAAAAGAAATACCCTAAACGAGTCTTTAAAAAAAGAAAGAACTGATGATTTACTCTCACAAGCAGCCGAACAAAAAAAGGACCTACAAAACATAGAGCCCCAACTCAGGCAAGTCGAAGCTGAGTTTGGGGCACTTATGTTACAAATTCCCAACGTTCCTTTAGAAGATGTGCCGGTTGGTAAGGACGAATCTGGCAACAAAAAATTAAAAGACTGGGGTAAGAAACCAAAGTTTGATTTTGAACCAAAAGATCACATAGAACTTGGCACAAGTCTTGATATCTTAGATCTAGACAGAGGTTCGAAGGTGGCTGGTTTCAGAGGCTACTATCTTAAAAATGACGGTGTCTTAATGCAAAATGCTCTTATGCAGTTTTCCTTAAAAAAATTCATTGAAAAAGGTTTCACTCCAGTGATTCCTCCAGTAATTAATCGTCGTTCAGCTTTTGTTAATTCCGGTCACTTTCCTTGGGGTGAGTCTGAAGCATATAAGCTAGCTGAAGACGAAACCGATCCAGAAAACGACTATTTTTTAGCCGGCACAGCAGAAGTTCCCTTGGTTTCCATGTATGCTGGTGAAACCTTAAAAGAAAAAGATCTCCCTATAAAAATGGTAGGTTATTCACCCTGTTACAGGAGAGAAATAGGTAGTTATGGTAAAGATACTAAAGGTTTCTATAGAGTCCATGAGTTTACTAAGATAGAACAAGTAGTTCTTTGTAAAAATGATCTAGAAGTATCCAAAAAGTGGCATGAAAAAATGCTAGAGTTCTCAGAGGAGATTCTTCAAGAGTTAGGTCTTCATTATCAGGTCTTACTTATGTGTACCGGTGATATGGGAGAACCCCAGGCAAAAAAATATGACCTAGAAGCCTGGATGCCTGGAAGAGATGATTATGGAGAAACTGGTTCAGACTCTATAATGACCGACTTCCAGTCTCGTCGAGCCAACATAAAGTATGTGGCCAGTAATGGCGAAACCAAGTTCGTCCACATGCTAAATAACACAGCCTTACCTTCCGTTAGGGTGCTCATAGCTATTTGGGAAACATATCAGCAGAAAGACGGTTCAATCAAAATCCCTCCTGTTTTAGTGCCTTACATGGGTAAAGAAGTAATCACCAGTGAAAAAAAAGATAAGTAAAGTTTTTCCTTTATTTCTGTTTGTTGCCAGTTTAGTTGGTGTACTTTATCTTTTATTTTTTCTTTTTTCGCCAGACTTAATTTCTCCAAAAAGTTCTCACTCACTTGATCTCACCTCAAGAGTTCAGCAGAAAATTTCCAAGATCCAGACTCTAAATGACTCCGACGCAGAAATCTTACAAGGTTTGGACAATATCCCTCGCTATCTTGCCTACAACCAAGAAACAAATTTGGTCTACTCAGGTAAAAACCAAAAAGATTCATTCTCTCCCGCATCATTTACCAAACTACTTACCACCCAGGTTGCCTTAGATCTGGTTGCTCCAGAACAATATCTAACGGCTAGTGTAAAAAGCGTCGACAAAGTCCCCACCATACTAGGAATGTCACCAGGAGAACAATTACAAGTAACAGATCTAGTAAGAGCTTCTATTGCTACTTCTGCAAATGATGCTGCTGAAACTCTAGCTCGAGGCATATCCTCACTTTATGGTATGTCTTCCGATGAATTCATTAACTTAATGAATAAGAAATCCCAAAGTTTAGGTATGATAAATAGCCGATTCGCCAATCCAGATGGCCTAGATGATCAAAATCAGTACTCAACTTTAGAAGATATCACAAAACTTATCCACAATGCACAACAAAATTACCCAGAAATACTAAAGAGTGCCGCTTCAGATAACCAAGATATAGAAAAGACCGAGGTTCACAAGCACTACTATCTACCAAATTGGAATGGTTTACTTGATGTTTATCCGGGTGTAACTGGCCTAAAAATTGCCTACACAGAAGAAGCTGGTTACTCTACTATCGTCACTGCCACAAGGGAAGATACCAGTATTGTAGTCATTGTTTCTGGCGCAGAGTCTTTTATCGAAAGAGACCTGGCCGCTGTCGCACTATTAGATCATGCCTTTACCAAGGAAAATATAGTCCCTGCCAAAACTACCAGCTCTCAAATCAAAAAACGCTACCAGCAATGGGCAGATCTGGCTACTAAAATAAAAAACGAAAACTAACATGTCCGTAAAATCATATTTTAATCCAGAAGTAATTAAGACCTTTAAATCCAAATTCAATACTAATATTCAGTTAGTTAATTTCTCCGGTCAATTGAGACTAGATATGGGAAATCTAACTCAATCAGGTCAGGTAATAGAAAAGATCTGGAGTAAGGCGTTTAAAAATCTTATAAATTCATCTTTTAAACCAAAAAGAGTTTTGATTTTAGGTTTCGGTGCAGGCTCTGTTGCCAAGGTAATAAGAAAAAAATGGTCGAAGGTTAAGATAACCGGGGTGGAAATAGATCCTATGGTCATAAAAATAGCCAAAGAATACTTTAAAGTAGACGAGATTCCTAATTTACAAATAATAAATAAGGACGCCGAAGTCTTTATTAAAGAAACAAAAAAGAAGTTTGACTTGGTCTTGGTGGATTGTTATCAAGGCTACAAAATCCCCCAGATTTTTGAAAACAAAAAATTCTTAACCTCCTTAAAAAAAATAAGTGAGGTTGTTTTAATCAATCGCCTATTTTGGGACAATCACAAACAAAAAACCATCAAGTTTTTGGGGGAGTTAAACAAATCCTTTACTACCTCTACCTGTCGAACTCCATCTAATCTAGTTATCTCAATTTCTTAAGCTCTTCTCTATGTTCCTGTGCTTTGGTAGAGTACCAAATAAGCCATCCTAAAAACTCATCTCTTTCTTCGTTGTTCATAGTTACTTCCTCCCACTCAACTTCGCCTTTATCGAACCAACGAAAGAAAAACTTAGCTCGTCCTTCAGTCGCATTATTTAAAACACTAGTCTTTACAGGAAAAGCACCACCGCTATGGTTTAACCATTTTTTATCCAAAATATAACGAGCAGCAAATCTCTCAGTCATAAATAGAGCCAGCTGAGCTTGCCTTTTTCTAATCTCTTGTTGAAGCTCGCCTTCCGTCTCTCTGTTTCCGGTCTTTAGGTCTGTTATTTGTACGGTCACTGTTTTCTTTGCTCTTTCTTCTCTAGTTATCCTATCTACCCTGCCCATTATTTGTAAAAGCTCGGTGTTAACAATAGCTAACACCTCATTAACACTTTCATGTTTCAGTCCATATCCCCACTTACCTTTCTCCCCTTTAAAGTACTGACTGGTCCAATGCTCTGCTAAAAGCAACCCCTCCTCGAAAAGCTCATTACTTCCTAAAACATCTGCTTTAAGTAGGGGATTACTAAAACCCATGTCTTGAAACATCGGTAATATTTCTTTTTTGTCTCTTTCTTGTTTTTGCCTTATGTTTAAAAATCTTTCCCACGATTCCGCCATGATTGTAAGCAGTCTTTCCTCATCTATATCCTTCTTCGTCTCCACCCACTCTGTGGCGCCATAATACACATCAAGGGTTTCCTGATTAGCACTTGGTAACCCGCGTTTAATAACTGGCCCAACTGTCCCCTGAGTTATCAAGTTAAATAGTACGTCTGCACCATGAAGTTCTTGTCCAAAAATAGAGGCTCTCTCCCCTTTCTCCCCGTAATGTTTAGTCTCATCTGGTTTATCAACCAATCCTTCTTTCCAGTAAAGGTAAGGTAACCATTTCTCCATTTTTGAGATGTTTGTTCTTACTCTTGTAAACCCTTCAAATTTCCTAAACTCATTCACAGCGTAAGTAATCTGAGGTTTAACATCTTCTGTTAATGTTTTTTCCAGATGAGGTTCCAAGACACTAAATCTTGTTTGCTGATCTCCCTTTTTTACCCTATCATCTATTTCTAGCATTAAGCAGGTATAATTAGATAATCATGTTTAAAATTTTCAATAACCTTTTTGACGGTAATCAAAAACAGCTAGATCAATTTAAGGCAGCTGTTGCCACGATAAATGATCTAGAGATCAAAGTCAAGAAACTAAAGGACAACCAAATCAAGACGGAAGTTAATAAGTTTAAAAAACAACTTTCTCAAGGAAAAACGCTAGATGACATCCTGCCAGACATCTACGCCTTGGTTCGTGAGGCAACTCAAAGAACCACGGGTATGCGTGCTTTTGACGTTCAGTTAATGGCCGCCATCGCTTTCCATCAAGGTAAAATTGCCGAGCAAAAAACAGGAGAAGGTAAAACACTCTCTGCTGTCTTCGCTATTGCCCTAAACGCTCTTACTGGTCGAGGAGTTCACTTAATTACAGTTAACGACTATCTAGCCCAAAGAGACGCAGGTTGGATGGCTCCAACATTTGATCTGCTGGGCCTTTCTGTCGGTGTAATCTATTCTGGTAAAGGCGATCAACCAGCTTCCATTTACGACCCAAAATATGAGGACAAGACTCACCATGATAAAAGACTCCATAATCTAAAACCTTGCTCTAGACGTGAAGCTTACCAGGCAGACATAACTTATGGAACTAATAACGAGTTCGGTTTTGACTACTTGCGAGACAATATGGCTAGAGACCTGAAAGGTCAAGTTCAACGTGAGAAGCACTTTGCCATAGTAGACGAGGTCGACTCGATTCTAATAGATGAAGCCAGAACTCCATTGATCATCTCTGCACCAGACACCGAGCCAACTGAAAAATACTACCAATTTACCGAAGTTGTGAAGTCGCTTTCAAAAGATACAGATTATGATCTAGACGAAAAGCAGAGAACCGTTAACTTAACCGACCATGGTCTAAAAAAAGTAGAAAAGATTCTCAAAGTAGACAACTTGTACGAGCAAGACTATCAGACTCTACATCACATAGAGCAGGCTTTAAAGTCGAGAACTCTATTCACCAAAGACAAGGACTATGTAGTAAAAGACGACTCGATCATCATAGTAGACGAGCACACCGGTAGATTAATGTACGGTAGGCGTTACTCAGATGGACTTCACCAATCTATAGAAGCCAAAGAGGGTGTAAAAATTCAACAAGAATCAAAAACACTTGCCACAATCTCACTACAAAACTATTTTAGGATGTATGAAAAACTAGCTGGTATGACCGGTACAGCTGTTACAGAGAAACAAGAGTTCAAAAAAATATATGACCTAGAAGTAGTGGTCATTCCCACTAACAGGCCGGTAAAGAGACTAGACAATCAAGACATCGTCTATAAAACTCAAAGGGCTAAGTACTCAAAGATCGTTGAGGAGATAACAGAGAGAAATAAAAAAGGCCAACCTATCTTAATTGGTACTAAATCCATAGACCAAAACCAAATACTGACTCAGTTCTTAAAAAAGAAAAGAATAAAACATAAGGTTCTAAATGCAAAAAATCACGAAAGCGAAGCCGAAATTATCTCTCAAGCAGGAGCACCAGGAGCAGTTACCGTCGCTACCAACATCGCTGGTAGGGGAGTAGATATTGTCTTGGGAGGAGATCCATCAGACAAGACAAAAGCCGAATGGCAAAAGGAGCATGAAAAAGTAAAAGAGCTAGGTGGTCTTCACATTATTGGTGCTGTTAGACATGAATCCAGACGAATCGATAATCAGTTCAGAGGTAGATCTGGTCGTCAGGGTGATCCAGGGTCATCTCGTTTCTTTGTTTCCTTAGAGGATGATATTATGCGCATTTTTGGTGGTGATAGAGTCTCAAAGTTAATGGATCTACTTAAAGTTCCAGAGGACCAGCCTTTAGAGGCTGGAATGGTTTCTAAGGCCATAGAAACAGCTCAAGCCAAAGTAGAAGCCCACCACTTTGATCAAAGAAAAAATGTAGTAGAGTACGATGGAGTTTTAAATAAGCACAGGGAAGTTTTCTATAAAAAACGCCAGCAAATTTTAGAAAAAATAAATGACACGGATGGTCTAAAAGAAGAAACTGACCAACTTCTAACTCAGGAAATAGACAATCTTCTTGCCAGTTACGCTGACAAACTAACCAAAGAAGACGCAGATCACTTAATAAAAGAATTTCAGTCAGTCTTACCTCTTCATCCTCAATCAGCCGACCCATTAGAAAAAAGATTAGTGGGTCAAACACCAGAAGAGATAGTTACATTATTTAACAAAATAGTAACTGATGCGAGAAAAGAACAAGAACTAGTTTTGGGTAAAGAAACAACTAGGGAAGCAGAAAAATTTGTTCAACTAGGAACTTACGATGAGCTTTGGATGCAACACCTGGATTCCTTAGACTCCTTAAGAGACGGCATAGGTCTAAGGGGTTATGCCCAAAAAGATCCAGTGGTAGAGTACAAAAAAGAAGCATATTCTTTATTTGAAGCTCTCTTAGGAAAAATTGACAGTCAGGTTGTAAGAAGAATTTTTAGAATTCAAGCCAAACCCATCACTCCTCCAGTTCAACCAATCCAAGTTGATTCCACACCTAAAAAACTTGGTAGAAATAACCCTTGTTGGTGTGGTTCTGGTAAAAAATGGAAGACATGCCACTACCCTGCTTTACGATGATGATCTGTCGATAGTTTAAAAAAACGAAAGACCCATATTGACAAAAGCATGGGTGTTCATGCACAATGGAGACCAGTTAAAAAAGAAAAAAAATTATGGACACTACTGCAAAAAAGAATAACACCGTTACCAAAGATAAAGATGAGTTAGAAACAAAACCAGTAGAAGACTCAATAGAGGAGCCTAATGAAGAAATAAAAGAAGAGGATGATAAATTTGAAGAAACCAAAGAGATTAAAGAAGAAAATGAGTCTGAAGAGCCAAAAGAAGAAATAGAGCCAGAACCCAAAGATCAGCCAGACGACAATGAAACCATAGATGAAGAACTGGGAACAGAACCAGAACAAGAAGAAACGAAAGACCCAACTATTCCTACCCCAATCATTCCTGAAGGTACTTTAGACCAAGTCTTAGAAGTAAAGGAAGACAAACCTAAATCTAACAAAGGATTACTTGGTGCTCTGGCAATTACCTTAGTTGTAGGCGGTTCTTTAACTGGTGGTATCATCTATTCCAGATCAGCCACTAACAATCAAGATATTCGTTCAAAAGCCGCTGAAACTCCAGAGATCACAGCCACTGCTACACCCACAGCCACCCCTACTCCCGAAGAGATTGATTTTTCGGAATACAGTATAGAAATCCAAAATGGATCGGGTACTGCTGGTCAAGCAGGTGTAGTAAACGAAATCCTACAAGCCCAAGATTTCAGCGAGGCAGACACTACTAACGCCGATTCTTATGATTATGAAGATACAGAAGTACAAATGAAGGAGGGCACTCCTAAGTCTGTCTATAATGCAATAGAAAAAGCTTTAACTGATGACTATCAAGTGATCGAAGGGGAGGCGTTAGACGCAGACTCCCTATTTGACATCGTAGTTATTGTGGGAGCAAAAAGATAAGTAGAAACATATATAACACCTAATCAACTATCAACTCAGATGACACAGGGAGCTCAATAGTAATAAACGTTTCCCGCTAGGAATCCTTGACAACCACTCATCCCACCTCTAATATGGATATATTGCCAATTAATTAAAATAAAATGGACGATACAACAAAAAGCGCCCCTCCAGCAGGAAATATTGATCTAAATATGGATCCAGCTCTAACAACCCCTGCTGACCCAGTTACTACCCCTCCACCAGTATCAGACAACTTACCTCCACTAACTCCCCCTGCAACCCCTGCTGACCCAGTGATTCCAACTCCAGTGGCAGTTCCTCCAGCTCCAGTAATTCCAGTGATTCCAACTCCAAGTGACACCCCTGCAGTTCCTCCAATGGGAACTCCAAGTGACACCCCTGCAGTTCCTCCAATGGGAACTCCAAGTGATACTCCTGCAGTTCCTCCAATGGAAACTCCAAAAAAGACTCCTTTGGCAGAAGACCCAGACAAGGTAAACCCTTCTCTTTAAGGTAAATGGCCCAAATCATTTTAACGAATCATGTAAAGAAAAGAGCTTTAGAGCGTGGTGTGTCTCTACAAGATCTAGACAAGGTAGTTCGTTTTCCTGATAGTGTTACCCAAAGTAAAAACAACTCTTCCAAAAAACACACCAAAAACTTTGGATCATATCAAATAGTAGTTCCTATTAAACGCCAGGGAAACAACTGGGTCACCGTATCAGCTTGGAAAAAACCAGTTTACTCAAGCAACAGATATAAAGATAAAAAACTTCCAAAACAGCTCTTTTTAGAGAGAATAATAAATAACGGCTTACTCAAGTTGGAGAAGGTCTTTAGTCGAAGATCTAATAGATAGATATTCATCACATCTTAGTGAAGCAAACAATCCTTCACGTTTTTCATTTTTACACTCGCTTACAGTAGCAATCCCAAAAAACACTACCACCATGAAAGCAATAGAAACTATCGTTGTACCAACAATCCTATACCCAAAAAATTGATCATCCAAAACTAATTGTCTCGCACCACTAACTAAGTTGTAAAACCACTCTGAAAAACTAACTAAAAATATTAAAGCAAGAATGATTCCTACAATGACAGGCATATCCATAGATAAATCCTATCACATCTAGATCAATTCCTGTTACAATGGCCCCATGCTGAAAAAGTCTGTTTTGCTAGTTATCTCTTCCTTAATTCTCTCGGCCTGCACGACCAAAACAATCTCTCCTTTAGTAGAAGAAAATGTAATAGTTAATAATCAACCAACAGAAAAAATGAGCCAAACAACCACACCAGTAGAAAGTAAATCTATCTCAGTTACTATTAACACCAGTCTAGGTGAAATGACCTTAGAACTCTTCCCAGACAAAGCTCCCCTAACTGTCGAGAACTTTGTCGGTTTAGCTACCGGAACAAAAGAATGGACAGATCCAAAAACCGGTGAGAAAACTAAAACCCCCCTATATCAAAACCTCATCTTCCATAGAATCATAGCTGACTTCATGGTCCAAGGTGGTGACCCATTGGGGAATGGTACGGGTGGACCAGGTTACTCATTCAAGGATGAGTTTGACTCTAGTTTGACGTTTGATAAACCAGGTATCCTAGCTATGGCCAACAGTGGTCCCGGAACTAACGGATCCCAGTTTTTCATTACCTTAGCTCCTACTCCTTGGTTAAATGGTAAGCACACCATCTTCGGTATGGTAACAAAAGGTATGGATGTTTTAGAAAAGATTGGTAGCGTAGAAGTTGGCATTCAAGACAAGCCAGTAGTAGACGTTGTCATAGAATCAATAAATGTCGTCCCCAACACTCAACCGTAAGATAGGTGGTCATGTCTCCATCGCTGGAGGCTTAACTAATGCTGTTCAAAACACTTTAGATATTAAAGGTAACTGTATGCAGATCTTTGCCGGTTCTCCCAGAATGTGGCTGAGAACTCCTTTCCCAGAAGATCAAGTCACAAGTTTTAACCTAAAAGTCAAAGAACAAGATCTCTCCCCCATTTTTATCCACGCTCTTTACCTGGTCAATCTAGCTTCAGACAACCCTGAGCTACTAGAAAAATCCTACCAAGCCTTACTAATGGACTTACAAAATGGACAAAGGATTAACTCGGCTGGTGTCATCGTCCACATCGGCTCCCACCAGGGTAGGGGATTTGACTCAGTCAAAGACCAGATTATTAGTCTAGTAAAAAAACTTTTAAAAAACACCAAAGATACCCCCTTTCTTATCGAAAACTCCGCCGGTCAAAAAGGCAAGATTGGTTCTCTTGAAGAAATAGAAGCTTTGGTAAAGAGTATAGATGACCCACGAATTAAAGTCTGTCTGGACTCAGCTCACATGTTCGAGGCGGGTATCGATTTAAGAGAAGCAAAAGTAGTTGAAGATTTAGTAAAAAAACTTGGAACTAAGGGGTTACTAGACCGTTTGGTTTGCCTACATTTAAATGACTCAAAAACTGTCCTGGGGTCAGGTCACGACAAACATGAGAACATAGGGGAAGGGGAGATAGGTAAGGCTGGCTTGTCAAATCTTGTTAACCACCCCAAACTAAAACACCTACCTCTACTTCTAGAAGTTCCAGGACAAGACAAAAAAGGTCCAGACCAAAAAAACATACAAACTGTTCACACTCTAACAAACTAAGTCTTTTTGTTGCTTAAAAAACAAAAAAACCACCAACGGTATATTGTTGGTGGTTAGGGGTAGATATTCGTAAAAGCTAGTTTTTGAGGTAGTTGGCAAGGCCAAGAAAAAAGCTTAAAATGCAAAATGTTGCAAGCCCAGCAAAGATATCTGCAGTAGCCATGGCAACAAAATATGAAGCAAGAATCATTAATATGATCATGCTTATTAAAATCATTGTTGATAACATACTATTGTCCTCCAAAAGTTAGTCTATTGATTGAAAAGAACGAATGGTTAAATTATACCATATTATAAGGCAATAATCAAAAGCAAGTAGGTTGCTAAATAGTCTCCAATGTAGCTTCAAGTAGTGATAGAATATAGAAAGATTATGGCAAAAAAAGAAGTAAAAAATAACCAGGCTGACAAGACTCCTTTTTGGAAAAAGAAATGGGTATGGCTAGTGGTATTTATTTTAATCATGGGTGGTCTCTTCCTTAAAAAACGCGCTTCAGCTGGTAAAGATCTAGATAGTATCGTTATAGAGCGAGGTTCTGTTAGACACGAACTAATCCTAACAGGCAAGATCAAGGCTGTAGAGCATGCCCAACTAAACTTCCAGTCTTCCGGTGAGTTATCTTGGATAGGAGTAAAAGAGGGAGACTTGGTTAAAAAAGGTCAGTATCTTTTAAGACTAGACGCCACCAGTCTACAAGCTCAGTACGAACAGGCAGTTGCGGCTTTAAGAAAAGCTCAAGCCACAGCAGATAATGTTTTAGATCAAGTCAAGGATAACGATGATGACGAGACCCATGTACAAAAGGACTTAAGGACAACGGCAGAAGCCACTAGAGACAGTGCCTACAGAGCCTTGGAAATTGCCAGGGAAAACCTAAGAAATGGTTACCTAAAAGCACCTTTTGCGGGTATCGTCACCAACGTAGTATTACCTTTCTCGGGAATAAACACTACTTTTTCTCAACCTCAGATAGAGATACTAAACCCAGAAACAATGTACTTCGAGATCCAAGCAGATCAAACAGAAATCAAGGATCTATCTGTAGACCAACAGGTCTACATTACTCTAGACTCCTATCCAGAAAAAGAAATAATGGGTACTGTTCAAAGTATTGCCTACACTCCTAGTGTTGGTGCATCCGGTACAGTTTATGAAGTCAAGGTTAGTTTTGACGAGTTAGACATTGAAAAATACAGAGTCGGCATGACCGGTGACGCCAGCTTTATTTTAGCCGTTAAAGAAGATACCCTCTACGTCCCACCCAAGTACATAAATTCAGACAAAGATGGTAAATACGTCAAACTTTCTCCTAAAAACGACCATGTATACATAGAGGTGGGTGTTGATGGAGAAAAGAGAACAGAGATAAAAGGTGACATAAACGAAGGCGACACCGTTTATGATTAAACTAAAGGGAGTTTCTAAAACATATTTTTTGGGTGAAGAGAAAGTCAAGGCAGTAGACAACGTCTCCTTAGACATTAAAAAGGGTGAGTACTTAAGTATTGTTGGTCCATCAGGTTGCGGTAAATCTACCTTGATGTACACCATTGGTTTGTTAGACATCCCCACCTCAGGTCAAGTTATTATCGACGGTCAAGACGTCAGTAAACTAACTGACGAAGAGTTATCAAAATTAAGAAACGAAAAGATAGGTTTTGTCTTCCAGTCATTCAACCTAATCAATAAGTTCACTGCTCTAGAAAACGTTCTCTTGCCCACCAAGTACATAAAAAGTAAGCTAGACTTTGATCCAGAAAAAAGAGCAGAGAAACTTCTCAAGCAGTTTGGTATCTGGGAAAGAAGAAACTTCTTCCCCAACAAAATCTCTGGTGGTCAGCAGCAAAGAGTGGCTGTAGCTAGAGCTCTAATCATGAATCCAAGTATCATCCTAGCTGATGAGCCAACTGGTAATCTAGACACCAAATCAGGTCATGAAATCCTAGACCTACTAGGTGATCTAAATAAAAACCTAAAAGTTACTGTTGTCTTGATTACTCATGAAATGGATATAGCCAAGCGAACTAAACGCAGAGTAGTAATGAAGGATGGTCAAGTAGTATCAAAAAAATGAAACTAAAAAACGGCACCTACCATTTGATAAAGTCAGCCATAGCTGACTTTAAACGAAACAAGGTACGTACCTTTTTAACCTCTTTAGGTATTACCATCGGAGTCCTATCAGTCGTCATGTTAATTGCTTTGGGGTTAGGTTTAAAAAACTACATCCAAGAACAGTTCGAAGGCTTGGGAGCCAATCTAGTAATGGTTATGGCAGGTTCTGGTATAGGTGGGGGAGATGGTGGTGGCTTTAGTGGACCAGCCGGTATGTTTGGTTCTGTTGTGGAATTTGACGAAAGAGATGTTTCATCCTTAAAGAGGATTCAAGATATAAAGTACGTCGTTCCGGTGTACTTTAAATCCTTGGCCATAGAAGCAGAAGATAACAAAGAGATGGGTTATGTCATGGGTGTAAATGACGAATTCTTTGATCTAATGAGTGCCGAGATGCTAGAAGGTGAAATCTTCGACAAGTCAGATATACAAGGTAGAACTAAGGTTGTTGTTTTAGGTTTCACCCTATCAGAAAAACTTTTTGGCGAAGCCGGTGACGGCGCTGGTAGAACCATAAGGGCAGATAACATGAGGCTAAAAGTAATCGGAGTTTTAGAAAAAACCGGGGACACAGAAATGGATAAATCAGCCGTCATACCATACACAACTACTTTTGCCAGCCTAAACCCCGACAAAACTTTTTGGTCAATCTATTTAGGTGTTGACGCAGAAGATAAAGTTGACGCAGCTTCAGACAAAGCAGAAGAAGTCTTATTAAGGCGTTACAAAGAAGACGAGTTTGCTGTGGTCCAGCAATCAGAAGTCCTCTCAACCATTAATCAGATATTTTCCGTCTTAAATGCCATTTTAGTAGCCATCGGTTCCATCTCCCTATTGGTCGGGGGTATCGGTATCATGAACATCATGTACGCTACCGTTACCGAACGAACCAAGGAGATTGGAATAAGGCGAGCCATCGGTGCCACTAAACAAGACATCTTAACTCAATTCTTAACAGAGTCAGTCGTCCTATCAGTCCTCGGTGGACTGGTTGGTTTAACCCTGTCAGTTTTAATAGTCTTAGCAGTAAGACCGTTCTTCCCTGTGGCCATAAATACTTTGGCCGTAATCATCGCCATCGGCGTCTCAAGCTTCATCGGTATATTTTTTGGTGTTTTCCCCGCCAAGAGAGCAGCCAATCTACCTCCAATCGTCGCCATCAAATACGAATAAAATACACACTATGGACATCACTTCAAAAATAAAAGAAATTAAGAAAAAGCTAGGCGTAGAAGACCTTAAAGTAAAACTAAAAAGTCTACAAGAGAAGTCAGCAGATCCTAGTCTCTGGCAGGACGAGGACAAAGCCAAAAAGACACTTCAAGGACTGTCTCACATCCAACTTATTTTAGACAAGATCGACTCCCTAGAAAAAGACGCTAAAGATCTAGATGGACTACATAAACTTCAAAAAGATACAGCCGATGAATCACTGACTAAAGAAGTCGACGTCCTTCAAGAAAAGTTGATAAAAAAAATTAAAGACCTTGAACTACAAACATTTCTCTCTGGGAAACACGATCCTCAAGGAGCCATTGTCTCCATTCACTCCGGTCAAGGTGGCGTGGAAGCCATGGACTGGGCGGCTATGTTACAAAGAATGTACCAGAGATTTTTTGACATAAAAGACTGGAAGTGGCAACTAGTATCAGAGTCGCAAGGTGAAGAAGCAGGTATAAAATCAGCCATAATTCTAGTCAATACCCCATATGCCTATGGTTACCTAAAAAGTGAAGCAGGTACTCACAGGTTAGTTCGCTTAAGTCCTTTTAACTCAGACAATCTAAGGCAAACCTCTTTCGCTGGTGTGGAGGTAACTCCAGTCATAGAAGATCAGGTCTTATCAGAAATTAAAAGCGAGGACTTAGAAATAGAGTTCTTTCGCTCTGGAGGTCCAGGTGGGCAAAACGTCAACAAGCTTTCAACAGCCGTTCGTCTAAAACACAAACCCAGCGGAACAGTGGTGGAATGCCAGACCCAAAGGACCCAAGAGCAAAACAGGAAAATCGCCATGCAGATCTTGGTCAGTAAGTTAGAAAAACTAGAAGAAGAAAAAAGAGAAAAGGAGCTAGAAAGCATCAAAGGTGAACACAAGGTTCCGGGTTGGGGACAGCAAATACGCTCTTACGTTCTCCATCCTTACAAGCAAGTAAAAGATCACCGGACCAAGGTAGAGTCCCAAGATCCAGATGCAGTCCTAAATGGCTCACTAGATATCTTCATAGAAGCCGGACTTTCTGCTAAACTAGAATAAATTAGTAAATACTATAAATATCAATGGAAATAAAAAAAATAAACTTAGATCAAGACACCAATGTAGCCCCAGTAGTTGGTGCGCCTAGTACACCTGGTACAGCATTACCTGTTAAAGAGAAGTCTTTTACTCCGCTTTTTATTATCCTAGTCATTGTTTTAGGTGTCTCTTCCGGAGCAATTATAAAAAACCTTAAATCAGGATCAGCTGGCCAGATGGCCGGAGTTGACGCCCCAGAGGAGGGTGTTGCGATAAACGTTGGTGAAGTGTTTGGTGCAAAAGATGAATCCGGTTTTACAGACGAGGCCACAGGAATCTTAGAAGAAGGTGGGCTTGATGGTGAAGGTACACATAAACTTATTCGTCCCGGTGGTGACGATCAGACGGCCTATCTTACTAGTTCGATTCTAGACTTAGATCAATTTGTCGGGTTCAAGATCTCGGTTTGGGGTGAAACATTTTCCGGCCAAAAAGCCGGTTGGTTAATGGACGTTGGTAGGGTAAAGGTTGATGAGCTCAATCCCACTCCCTTAGATGAATAAAAAATATGGTTATATTCGATTCGGTAACCAAAATCTTCCCAAACGGTGACCAGGTCTTAGACCAGGTAGGTTTTCATATTACTGCAGGTGAAATGGTCGTAATCACCGGCAAATCTGGCTCAGGTAAAACCACCATTGGCCGGCTTCTAATAGGGGACTTGAAACCATCAGAAGGTCAAATCATAGTAGATGGGGAAAAAGTCATAGAGGCAAACCTAAAAGAATTAATCTCTCTAAGGCGAAAAATCGGCACAGTCTTCCAGGATTACAAAATCATCCCTGACAAAACCACTTACGAAAACGTTGCCTTGAATTTAGAGGTAGCTGGTTTTGATAAAGAAGATATAGAGAAGAAAGTAGAAAAAATACTAGAAATGGTTGGTATACCAGGTAAAAAAGACCTTTTCCCATCCCAGTTATCAGGTGGAGAACTCCAGAGGGCTTCACTAGCAAGAGCCATAGCTACCGAACCACACATCTTGTTTGCCGACGAACCAACCGGTAATCTTGACAAAGCTACTTCCAAAGAAATATTTGAACTTCTAAAGAAAATAAACAAAGCTGGCACCACAGTAATAATTGCTACTCACGACGAAGAATTTTCAAGCTCCGGCTCCATTCACCATATTCATCTAGATAAAGGTAAAATAGTTAAAGACTCACGTCCATCAAAGAAAAAGAAAAAATGAAGACTACTTTAAACAACATCCGTCGTTCACCATACCAAGCCTTAGCAGCAATTCTTGTTACCAGTCTTACTCTTTTCATTATCTCCATCTTCATCTATGTATCCCTCGCATCCCAAGTTGTCCTAAATCATTTTGAAACAAAGCCACAGATAATTGCCTATCTAAAAGATAGCCATACTCAAGAACAAGCCAACCAGCTAATCAACTCAATCAAATCTAAGACAAACGTCCAAGATGCTTTGTATATAAGTAAAGACCAAGCCCTAGAGATATATAAAGAGAGTGTCGGTAATGACCCATTGCTCTTGGGTAGCATCACCGAGCTAGGTCTGGTTACAGCAGAAATACTACCAGCCAGCATAGAAGTAACCGCCAAAACTCCTAAGGACTTTGACTCTATCGTAGAAGTCTTAAAAAAATCTGATCTAATCAGCACCACTTCTCAAGGTCAAAAAGAGATCGACTTTCCAAAAGACATAGTAGGGGAGTTGACCAGGTGGACTCACGCTATAAGAGTAGCAGGAATAATCTTAATATCAGCTCTTTCTCTTACTTCTATTTTAACTATTATGATAATTATCTCTTTAAAAATCGCCTCAAGAAGAGTGGAAATTGGCACCTTAAAGTTACTAGGAGCTCAAAATAAATTTGTCTTAAAACCTTACTTACTAGAGTCCATAATCTACGGTCTCTCAGGAGCTTTCACAGGCTGGCTACTAAGCTATATTTTCCTTCTTTACTCTACCCCTTTCCTGTCTCAAAGATTAGGCAACATTATCGCCTTCCCTGTTCCTTTCTTAATCGCCCTAATTCCTCTAGGAATCTTAATTATTTTCTCCCTAATTTTGAGCCTAATTTCAAGTTTCTGGGCTGTTTTAAGATTTCTTAAAAGATGAAAAAATGGCTGGTTCTATTTGTTATCGGTTTCATTGTTTCCCTGGCGCTTCCTGCTTGGGCCATAGAGTGTGAAGGTGCTCCTCCAAGTGACGCCGGTCAGCTAATTGAGTACATAACAAAATGTAATGCAAAAATAAATGAGTCCAAAGGGCAGCAACAAACTTTAAACTCTGCCATCACCGTTTTAAACTCTAAAATCAACTTGGCACAAGGTCAGATAAATCAAACCCAAAGTCAGATCGACGGTTTAGAGGAAGAAATCAAACTATTATCCACTGTACTTGAGGACCTGGACCAATCCTTAGATGAACTATCCGTCACCTATGTTGCCCGTGTTCGAGAAAGTTACAAACAAAGAGATTTAAACCTAATTAGACTGTTCTTTTCATCCGACTCTTTTGGTCAGTTGGTTACTAAGTTAAAGTACATTAACTCCATAAAACAAAGAGATAGGTTAGTTCTTCAAGAACTAGAAAAAACGAGATTAGATTTTGATCAACAAAAGCTAACTAAACTAACCAAACAAGAAGAGGTTGAATTGTTAAAGGATAAGTTGGTCGGACAACAAGTTGCTTTGGGTGGTCAGAAAGCTCAAAAACAAGACCTTTTAGTAATTACTAAAAACGACGAAGCCAAGTTTCAAAATTTACTCAACCAAGCCAAGGCAGAGCTAGAAGCTATCGAAGCCATTATCGCTGGTAATGGTCAGGAAAACTCAGTCGGAAGTGTAAGTCAGGGTGACACAATTGCTCATGTTATCACTGGTTCATCTTGTAACTCATCTGGTTCCCACCTTCATTTTATGGTTGCTGACAACACTCTAGTAAAAAACCCATTTGAGTTTTTAAAGTCGATAGAACACAACAATGTATCTGGTGGTGATCCTTTTAATCCTTCTGGTAGTTGGGATTGGCCACTATCACCCACCATTAGTTTTAATCAAGGGTATGGTTCTACTTGGGCTATTCGAAATACTTGGGTAGGAAACATTTATTCATTTCATAATGGCATAGACATACATGGTAGTTCCACAACAGTAAAGGCAGTTCAAGCAGGTGATTTATATAGAGGTAGTTATACTGGTTCTGGTGGTTGTGCTTTAAAGTACGTTAGGCTTGATCACAAGGACACGGATATAGACACTTACTATCTTCACGTCCACTATTTTTAATTTGGTCTGATAAAATTTAATCAATGTCGGCTTTTATTGCCGCTCTCGCCATGTTTTTCGTCTTTCCTAAGGTTGTCAGTGCCCAAATAACAATCAATGAATTCTCCGCCAAAACCGATCCAGAATGGGTCGAAGTTTATAACTCTTCAACAGAATCTGCAGATCTTGAAGGTTGGGAAATCTCCGATGGAAACTCGATCTCATCTGATGACCTAACTATCTCAGGTATCATACCTCCAAACGGTTTTTTGGTGTTTTCCCGTCCCAAGGGTTGGTTAAATGACAGTGGAGACACAATCAATCTTTATGACAACAGTACTCCTTCCGGCAGTTTAATAGACAGCTTTACATACAACTCTTCTACTGAAGGTAAAACAACATCAAGAATTCCAGACGGATCTGGTGACTTTATATATCAAACCAATCCAACCAAAGAAGAAATAAACCAAGCCCCACCAACACCCACTTCTACACCTACTCAAACTCCTACTTCGACATCTACTCCCACTTCCCCTGATCCAACCTCAACACCCACTTCTACACCCACCTCAACCTCAACACCAACCGTCACTGCAACGCCAACTCCATCACCTTCACCAAAAGTTCTCTCAGCCGCCACGACTTCCAGTGTCTTTAGTCTCTTTTTTCAAGACTCTACGGTTAGCTCCAAGATAGGTAGTTCATCTTCTTCTGTTAAATCTAAGTTAGGAGTAAATTTAACCTTAGCTGGTTTGGGCTTACTCCTTTTATCAGTCTCTATCTTAATATTTCGCAACAAAAGCTAATTCAAGGTAAAATAACTTCTTATGAAAGCAAAACTAAGCTCCTGGTTACCACTAATCCTGTGGATGACCATTATCTTCCTTTTTTCCAATACCCCAGATCTACCTAGTAACAAAATCTACTTTTTAGACTTTGTTTTCAAAAAATCTGCTCACATGATCGAGTTTGGTATTCTTACCTTCTTATTTTATAGAGCTCAAGGTTTCAAAAAACTCGAAACAAGCATTTTACTTTCCTGGTCTTACGCCTTTACCGATGAAATCCACCAGCTTTTTGTCCCAGGCAGGGGCGGGAGGCTATCAGACGTCTTTATAGACCTATTAGGCATCATTATTGCTACCAAGCTGATTAAAAAACTAAAACGTTGAAACATTGAGTAAATCCTGCTAAAATACTTACCAAGCGGAAACGAATATGCAAACAAACTCAAAACAACTTCTTTTATACTCAACTTAAGAACTGTTTATCTTGTGTGCTCAAGGCTCCGCTAGTCGGAGTTTTTTGACATTAATAGCATACGCGGGCCTGTAGCTCAGCTGGCTAGAGCGCTACATTTGCAATGTAGAGGTCATGGGTTCGAAACCCATCAGGTCCACTACAAGTCTGTAGATCTAACATTTTTACCTTAAAAACTAGGTAAAAATCTTAGCTCTATAGTAGGAGCCCTTGCTCGTTAAAAAGTGAATAGATTAGAAAAGTAGATCGCATCATAATAATTTATCTACTCATTAACGCAATCAGTGGATGCCTTGGCAATAAGAGCCGAAGAAGGACGTTTCAAGCCTGCGAAAGTCGTCGGGTAGGTGGCAAGAACCGATAATCCGACGGTGTCCGAATGGGGTAACCCACTTTGGTTTATACCAAAGGGTCCTGACTTTTAGTTAGGACGGGAACCTGGGGAACTGAAATATCTTAGTACCCAGAGGAAAAGAAATCGAACGAGAGCCCCTTAGTAAGCGACGAGCGAAAAGGGGTGAGTCTAAACCTGGTATTTATATCAGGGGTTGTAGGACTAACAATATTTGTTTTATTAGGTAGCAGAACATTTTGGAATAGATGACCATAGGAAGTGAAAGTCTTGTATGCAAAACCAAAACAAAACAATAGTTAGACTCCTAAGTAGGTCTGGAGACGGCAAACTCCAGATTGAATCCGGGCCGACCACGGTCCAAGACTAATTACTCTTATTGACCGATAGTGAACTAGTACCGTGAGGGAAAGGTGAAATAGTAGGGTTGGTAGCCCGTTTAAAAGTACCTGAAACTGATTGCTAACAAGCAGTCAAAGTCTTTGATTTATCAAAGATGATGGCGTGCCTATTGAAGAATGAGCCGGCGAGTTATTCCATACAGCAAGATTAAACTGCTTCGCAGTGGAGTCGAAGGGAAACCGAGTCCTAACAGGGCGTCAAGTTGTGTGGTATAGACCCGAAACCGAGTGAGCTAACCATGAGCAGGGTGAAGCTGAATTAATTTTTAGTGGAGGCCCGCACCGATGTCTGTCGCAAAAGGCTCGGATGACTTGTGGTTAGAGGTAATATGCCAAACGAACTCGGAAATAGCTGGTTCTCCCCGAAACACGTCTAGGCGTGGGCTTTTGTTAAGGAGCGGGGGGGTAAAGCACTGAATGGATTTGGGGAGTAAAATCTTCACTTCCAATCAAACTAAGAATACCCCGTTTTATTGCAAGGGACTCAGTGTCTGGGGGCTAAGCTCCAGAGGCGAAAGGGAAACATCCCAGATCTTCAAGTAAGGTCTCTAAATCTATATTAAGTGGAAAAGGATATATCATCTCTCAAACACCTAGGAGGTCGGCTTAGAAGCAGCCATCCTTGAAAGAAAGCGTAACAGCTCACTAGCCGAGAGATATATGACCGAAGATATAACGAGGCTAAAATATAGTACCGAACTTAAGAATTTTATATTTATATAAAGTGGTAGGGGAGCGTTCTTGCAGCGTTGAAGGTCAACTGTGAGGTTGGCTGGAGCACCAAGAAGTGAGAATGCCGGCATGAGTAGCGAGAGGGAAGTGAGAATCTTCCCCACCGAATAACCAAGGTTTCCAACGCCATGTTTGTCAGCGTTGGGTTAGGCGACCCTAAGGTGAGGCCAAAAGGCGTAGCCGATGGATTACCGGTTAATATTCCGGTCCTTGTGTATTTTCGTTTTAAGTTGGGGCATGACGAAGTTGGATATTCCAAGCAGTGCGTTGAACATGCACTGTTTAAGCAGTAAGGCAGTTCTGGTAGGCAAATCCGCCAGAGCGCTAACACGAGCTGTTAATACAATCCTGAGAGTAATCGATGGAGAGTTGGATGACTTCAGTTTCCGAGAAAAGTGTCGCAACTAGAAATTACACAATCCGTACCGAAAACCGACACAGGTGGTTAGGTCGAGTAGACTAAGGTGGACGAGCGAATCTTTCTTAAGGAACTAGGCAAATTAGCTGGGCGTAAGCTATGCGAGATGCCCTGCCGAAAACGTGCTTGCACGATTTCGGCCACAGCAAAAGATTGAGGGGGGACTGTTTATCAAAAACACAGGTCTGTGCCAAAGCGAAAGCTTAAGTATACGGGCTGCGACCTGCCCACTGCCGGAAGGTTAAATGAGCGGGTGATTTCACTTCGGTGAATGAGCCTGTGATTGAAGCCCCGGTGAAGGGCGGCTTTAACTATAAGAGTCCAAAGGTAGCGAAATTCCTTGTCACTTAATTGGTGACGTGCACGAATGGTTTAACCACCCTTCAACTGTCTTGAGAAAGAGCTCGGCGAATTTGAAATGGCTGTGAAGATGCGGCCTACTGACAGCAGGACAAAAAGACCCTGTGCAGCTTTACTACTACTTGGCACTGAAATATGTATTGTAACTGTCGAGAATAGGAGGGAGATCTAGATACTTGTATTTAGATCATCAGTGGAATACCTCTCTTTTCTTTATGTATTTCTTACCCAAGGTGTTTGCAAACAACACCGGGGACACTGTCTGGAAGGTAGTTTAACTGGGGAGGTTGCTTGCTAAAGAGTAACGCAAGCGTACAAAGGTACCCTTAGTCCCGATGGAAACGGGACTGTAAGCATATAGGTATATGGGTGCTTAACTGTGAGACAAACAAGTCAAGCAGATACGAAAGTAGGTCTAAGTGATCCTCGTGAGCTTCGTGGGAAGCTCCGGGCCTAACGGATAAAAGCTACGCCAGGGATAACAGAGTAGTTGCGCCTGAGCGTCCATAGCGACGGCGCAGTTCGCTACCTCAACATATCGGGGTCCTTTAACGGCGACGTTAAAGTGCTGTTTCTTTATTTTAGTTATAAAACTAGAAATAGAAGAAAAAATACTAACTCATAACGGTGAAACCTTCACTTCTGGAAGAACAATTTAATTTGATTTCGTATTACCTTCGGGTTATACTGAATTAATTAGATCAGAAGAATGGTAATACCGTGGGAAGTTTATCAAAAGTACAAAAGTCACTAATTGTTGGATCTTTATTAGGAGATGGGTATATGCGTTGTAAAACGAACGCTCATCTACAAATCACACATAGTATTCGTCAGAAGACTTGTGTGGATTGGAAATATCAACTAATAAAGGAGTTTGTAATAACTCCTCCTAAACAATATCAAGGGAATGGAAATAGAGTTGGTTACAGGTTTTTTACCCGTAGCCTACCTCAATTTACCGGTTTTTACCATCAGTTTTACCCTAATGGTAAAAAAATAATTCCTAGAGATATTCAAATCACACCTCTTACATTAGCGGTTTGGTTTATGGATGATGGCTCAAGAAGCCATAAAAGTTGTTACCTAAATACTCAACAATTTAGTATTAACGACCAAAAGTTTTTGGTCAATGTATTGCAAAAGAAATTTGGTTTAAATGCCAAAATGGACAAAGACAAAAAATATTTTAGATTGAGATTTCCGGTAGAAGATACCAAATCTTTTAAAAAAATAATAAATAATCTTGTAATTCCATTTTTTGAATACAAACTATTGATATAACCCCGTATCGACTGATCCCAACAACTTTTTAAAGTTGAAGGGTGAGATGGAAGATAAAAGGCTTCCATCACACGTTAGCGTCTCTTGTGACTCAAGAGATGAAGGTATAGTCAGGCTAAATAGAAATATTTAGATTATTGAGCGATGTCGGCTCAGCGCATCCTGGGGGTGAAGAAGCTCCCAAGGGTTGGTCTGTTCGCCCATTAAAGCGCTACGTGAGCTGGGTTCAGACCGTCGTGAGACAGGTCGGTCTCTATCCGCTGTCAGCGTTGGATTTTTGAGGGAGTTTGTCTCTAGTACGAGAGGACCGAGATGAGCCAATCCCTAGTGAACCAGTTGTTTCTGTCAAGAGCACTGCTGGGTAGCTACATTGGTACGTGATAACCGCTGAATGCATCTAAGCGGGAAGCCGTTCCCAAGATGAGAAATCCATGTTCTGGTTTACCAGAACGAAAGACCCGTAGGAGATTACTACGTTGATAGGAGGGGGGTGTAAGTGCAGCGATGCATTTAGCCGACCCTTACTAATGGTCGATAGGTAGATAAATTTTTGTGATCTACTTACTAATCTGTTCACTTTTTAGAGAGTAAAAGTACTTTTAAATTGATTTTTGCCACCGTACAGACAAGCAAATTAAGGTTTGTTTCTCTGTCCGGTGATCAAAGCAACCTGGTCCCACCTGATCCCTTTTCGAACTCAGCAGTGAAACGGGTTAGCGTTGACGATAGTATTCGGGCGACTGAATGCGAAAATAGATCATCGCCGGGCAACTAAAAAGACTTCCCTTGAGGAGGTCTTTTTTGTATTTACTTTACCTTCTTTCAACAAGACGTTAAATTTGACATAATAGATTCATGCTGTCCGCTGTTCTTCATTTGTTTACTCCCCATCATAGGAATAATCACAAACCAAAAATACTCCACACGAACTCACTTTTGGTCCTTTTGGGTGTTCTAATTATGGTCCAATCAACCATTGGTATGTTTTCGTCTCTTAAGCCAAAGATCTTAGGTTTTGCCACCAACATAAATCCAGAAAAAGTAATCGTCATGACCAACAACCAGCGATTACAAAACGATCTACCTCCACTCACTACTAGTAACAAGTTAAACCAGGCTGCTCTAGCCAAAGCCTCAGATATGTTTGCCAACAACTACTGGTCCCACACCTCACCCGACGGTACAGAACCTTGGTATTTTATTTCCCAAGTAGATTACGAATACAAACATGCTGGTGAAAATCTAGCCAGAGATTTCGAAGACTCTAGTGAAGTAGTTTATGCTTGGATGGCATCCCCTTCTCACAAAAAGAACATTCTAGATTCAAGGTTTCAAAACATCGGTGTTGCTGTAGTAGATGGCACAATCGATGGTAAAGAAACTACCTTAGTTGTCCAGATGTTTGGCACTCAGGTTGCCCAAGAACAAGCTTCAGTCTTAGGGTCAGGAGAGTTTGTGGCCAAAGCTTATGCTACTCAAGAAGTTTCTAGTGACTTAAACACGACACTGTCTTCTTTTACTATATCTAAAGTCATCTCTCTTTCATTCATAATTCTTTTACTGATTACTTTAGGTCTAGATTGGTTTTTTGTCTGGCAGAAAAAACTAGTCAGAATTTCCGGTAAAAGTTGGTCTCACACCACCTTCTTCATTGCCATCTTAGTTGTCGCCATGATTATTAAACAGGGAGTAGTTCTATGATAGATTACATAATTCTTTTATTTCTAGCCATAACTTACCTAAGTTTGATCTTGCTCACTAGCTTTGATCATCAGTACACCAAGCTTCTTACTGCTGGATTTGCCCTTCTCTATTTTCTCTGGGGACTATGGCATCACAAAAAAGAAAAGTCACTGCATCCTAAAGTTGCCCTAGAATATTTTTTAATGGCTCTCTTAGGATTATGGTTAATAATAGGTATGTTCTAAGGTTTGGTATAATCAAGACTTATGAAAGGAATAATCTTAGCTGGTGGTTTAGGATCCAGACTTTATCCTTTAACGTACGCCACCAATAAACATCTTCTTCCTGTCTACAATAAACCAATGATTTACTATCCCATCAAGACTTTGGTGGATGCTGGTATAGACGAAATTCTTATTGTTGTTGGTGGTCCTCATGCGGGCGACTTCATTAACGTTCTGCAAAATGGTAAGGAGTTTGGAATCAAACATCTAGAGTACGCTTTTCAGGACAACGAAGGAGGAATTCCTGCAGCTCTTGCTCTTGCTGAAGATTTTTCTGACGGTCAAAGTGTTGCTGTAATTTTAGGAGACAACACTACTGATGCAAAAATAAAACCAGTAATAAAAGAATTCCAATCAGGAGCCCATTTATTCTTAAAAAAAGTACCCGATCCAGAAAGATACGGTATACCAATTTTTGGTGACGATGGAAAAACCATCATAGGAACCGTTGAAAAACCTAAAAATGCTAAAAACTCCAATGCCATCACAGGACTATATCTTTTTGACTCCGAAGTTTTTGACATCATCAGAACACTCAAACCTTCTGATCGTGGGGAGTTAGAGGTCACCGATATTCATAATACCTACATTAAAAAGGATAACTTAAACTGGAGCGTACTAAAAGGTTTCTGGACTGATGCTGGTAAGTTTGAGACACTATTTTTAGCCAACCAATTTTGGGCAGAAAAAATACAAAAATCTAAATGAAGATACTTGTCACAGGAGGTGCAGGTTTCATAGGTTCAAACTTCATCCGCTATTGGTTAAAGGAAAATCAAAACGACAAGGTAGTTAACCTAGACAAACTTACTTATGCTGGTCATCTTTCATCTACTAAAGACTTTTCAAAAAACAAAAACTATAAATTTATAAAAGGCGACATTTGTGATCCAAAAGTCGTCAAAAAAGCCATGAAAGGAGTAGACATGGTGGTCCACTTTGCCGCAGAAAGCCATGTAGACAGATCAATTGCCGACCCTAAAGTATTCATCACCACTAATGTTTTAGGTACTCATGTGCTACTAGAAGAGGCACTTAAGGTAAAAGTAAAAAGGTTCCATCACATATCAACAGACGAAGTCTTTGGCACTCTCTCATTAAATGGTAAAGAAAAATTTACGGTTGACACAAACTACGATCCCAGAAGTCCATACTCATCCTCTAAGGCTTCCTCAGATCATTTAGTTAGGGCCTACTTCCACACCTTTGGCTTACCTATTACCATCACCAACTGTGCCAACAACTATGGACCTTTTCAAGATCCAGAAAAATTTATTACCAGGATGATTACTAACATAATAGATGGGCAGCCAATTCCAATATATGGCGATGGTAAATATGTAAGAGACTGGTTGTACGTAGAGGATCACTGTAGAGCCATAGAGTTGGCTGTCAAAAAAGGTACTCCTGGAGAGACATACTTAGTTGGTGGTCTAACTGAAGATGTGAATAACTTGAAAATTGCCAACTTAATTTTAAAAATAATGGGCAAGGACAGCTCTTTTATTAAATTTGTAAAAGATAGGCCAGGTCATGATCGCCGCTACGCCATAGACTGGAGCCAGACCAAAAACCAACTAGGTTGGAGTCCAAAACATCAACTAGAAGACTACTTAGAAACTACCATAAAGTGGTACCAAGACAACCAATGGTGGTGGCGTCCACTAAAGGCGACAGCAGAGAACTTTTATAAATCTACAAAATAATCATGTCAGAAAAAAAATCACCAGTTACCAAAACATCCATAGACGGTCTTCTTTTGATAGAAAGACCAGAGTTTCCAGATGATAGAGGTTTTTTTAGAGAAGTCTTTCATACGACTGACATAAAAGACAATACAGGTATAGACTTCAAACCTGTTCGCATGAGTCACTCTCTCTCAAAACCAGGTGTTATAAGAGCTCTCCATGCAGAAGACATGAACAAATTGGTATATCCAGTAACTGGAGAAATGTTTGCCGCTATTGTAGACATAAGGCCAGATAGTAAGACTTTTGGTAAGGTAGAGGAGTTTGTCATTAAGGGTTCAGACTCAAAAACTCTATTTATTCCTAGTGGTCTAGCCAACTCGATCTGTGTATCTGGTAACGAAGACGTTCACTATGTCTACTTAGTAGATGTCTACTATAACGCTGGGGCAGATACCAAAGCTGTGGCTTGGGACGATCCCGACATAAATATAAACTGGCCAGTAAAAACTCCCATCATCTCAGAAAGAGATGAGAACAATCCAACCTTAAGAGAAATGTATCCAAATAAATTTAAATGAAAAAAGTCCTTCTTATTGGTAGTACTGGTTTAGTTGGTTCAAGAGTAAAAGCTTTGTCGGGTAGTGAATTCGATTTTATTGATCCAGATGAAAATGAACTAAATCTTCTAGATCCAAAAGGTCTAACTTCCTTTATGGAAAAACACAAACCAGATGCGATCGTTAATTTTGCTGCATATACCAACGTGGGTGAAGCAGAAAATCAAACAGGTGATGAAAGCGCCGCCTGCTGGCAGGTAAACGTTGTTGGTGTAAAAAACTTACTCGAGGCAATAAATGAAAATACTCACCTTATTCAAATCTCTACAGACATGGTTTTCTCAGGTGACAAAGAAGACCCAGGACCATACAAAGCAGATCACGTTTTGCCTGACTCATCAGATAAATTAACTTGGTATGGTTGGACAAAGAATAGGGGAGAAGATCTTGTTCGTAAAGCCGGTCATGCTGTAGTTAGAATAATCTATCCAGTTAGATCAAGCTTTGAAAGACCAGACTATATTCGTTTCCCCTTAAGGCAATTAAGAGAAGGTAATCTTTACCCCATCTTTGCAGACCAACAACTTACCATCACCTTCATAGACGAACTAGCCAAAGCTCTATCAGTCATCATCAACAAGAACTTAACAAACGACACCTTTAATGTCTGTTCAAGCAATGTCGGTACGGCCATTGACATAATTAAAGAAGCCTTTGAAAAACTTGGAGCTGATGCCGACCAAATAAAGCCTGGATCTCTAGTCGAGTACTTATCCAAACAAAAAAATCCATATCGCTACTTAGTTAAAGGCGGCTTAGATGTAAAAGAAACAGAAGAAAAACTAGGTCTCAAACTCTCTACTTGGCAAGAAATTATCACCCAACTAAAGCAGCAAGGCTTGACTCCAGACAACGCATAAAGAATTAAAACATTAATTATGATAATATAGTAAACATGGCTACAAAGAAAAAAACAAAGAAAACAGTTAAAAAATTAAAACTAAACCTAAAACCAGGTTTTGCAAAGAATCTGATTTTAGTCCTTTTGGTAGGATCAGTCTCATTCCTTTTGGCAAAAAGGTACAAAGGCCAGTTCATAGCTGCTACTGTAAACTACCAGCCAATCAGTCGTTTCAAGTTAAACAAGTCACTAACCGAAAAGTATGGTGAAGTAGTTCTAGATGAACTAATCAACCAAGCATTAGTCCAAGACTTAATCAAGAAAAACGGCGTGGAAGTAACTGATACTGATATAGAAGAAGAAGTCGCCAATCTAAAACTCCAACTAGGTGGTGACGAAGTCTTCGAAGCTACTTTGGCCCAGTATGGTCTAAATCTAGACCAACTCAAAGAAAGACTGCAAGTAACTATCGGTCAAAGAAAATTGGCAAGTGTTATGTTTAGCCCAGAAGTAACCGACGAAGAAGTTCTTGAGTACTACACTCAAAATGAAGCTTCTCTTGAAGGTCGACCTCTCTCGGAAATACAAGAAGACATCAAGGCCAGTCTTTTAGATCAAAAACTACAACAAGAGTTCAGTACTTGGTTTGCCGAGCAAAGAGAAGCAGCTACCATACGTTCGTTTATTTAAACGAATATGCTTGCCCGCAAAAAAAAAGACTTCACCATTCCTTTAACCACCATAGGCATAGTTTCCCTTTTGATTGTTGCTTCTATATTCCAACCTAAAACAGCAGATCAATCCTCATTGTCACCAGACATCAACCAAGAAACAGACTTGAACATAGTAGACTTACCTTTCCCAAACAAAGATTCAAGGACATCTGTGGAAAGAGCCTTAAACAATCGTAGAAGTTATCGAAACTTTGAAGACGAACCTTTAAGCCTATCAAATCTTTCTCAACTACTTTGGTCAGCTCAAGGTGTAACCGCTGACTGGGGTGGTCGTACAGTATCATCATCAAAATCTGCCTACCCATTAAGTTTGTATGTAATCAGTACTAAAGTAGACGATCTAGACAAGGGTCTTTATCTATATATCCCCGGTGACATCCAACCAGCTCATCAGTTAACCTCGATCTATAAAGCAGATCTAGCAAGTATCTTAGAAGAGGTTACGGACCAGTACTCCCTACAGCACGCTCCATTAGTATTAATAATAACTAGCAGCACCAATAAAATTGAGAGCTACCTAGAAGCCGGTCAAGCTGCTCAAAACATGTTTTTACAGTCGGAAAGCTTGGGGTTGGGTATGACCACCATAAGTAACTTTGATCAAGACATACTAAAAGAAACCTTAAAAATTCCTCAAGAAGAAACAATTATTTACCTTATTCCTATCGGTCATCCCAACAAATAATATATAATAATATCTTATGACAGAAAAAACCTTCTCTGTTAATAAGAAAGACACTCGTTCTTACGAGAGAGTGTTCAAAGTTAAAGGCCATCCTGGTCTTGAAATTAAAGACAAAAATCATGATCGTGGCGCAATCACAGCTGAGTTGATGAGAGGCGAGATGGAAGAAGGTTTCCAAGGAAGAAGGGCTAGTAAAATGGCAGAGGAACTATTAGAACTTGGTGTTGAGCCAAGGCAACTAAAGTTTGTTATCGATGATGGCAAAACAGCCCGGGAAGCTGTTGAATATTTAAGAGATTCAAGCACGAGGGTTTCTGTAACAGGTAGAATAATACAAGCTAAAGGAGCGGAAGTCCTCGATTATTTAAACAAATAACTTTCCCTTAGTTTTTTCTCCACTCCTCAATTTTTTTGTGATCCCCAGATAACAATATCTCTGGTACCTTCCATCCTTTGTACTCTTCTGGTCTAGTGTATTGAGGATGTTCGATCTTTCCTTTTTTATCATACGACTCTTCTTCCAAACTATCTGCATTCCCTAATATCCCAGGCAAAAGTCTCACCACACTATCAACCACCACCATTACCGGGATTTCTCCCCCAGTCAAGACATACTCACCGATAGAGATAACCTCATCAGCTATGTGGTCGTGTACTCTATGATCCACTCCCTCATAATGTCCGGCAATAAAGATCAAATGTTGGGCACTAGAAAACTCCTTCGCTTTCTCCTGGCTATATTTCTCACCCTTAGTGTCAAGCAAAATCACCCGAGAAGTTTTTTTTCTTAAACTCTCTACTGCTTTATCAATTACGTCCACCTTCATTACCATTCCTGGTCCTCCGCCATAAGGAGGTAGATCTGTCTTTTGGTGTTTGTCTTCAGCCCAGTCTCTTAAGTTGTGGATCTTTATCTCAATTTTTCCGTCTTCTTGGGCTCTTTTTAAGATACTCTCACTAAACGGTCCGTCAAACATTTCTGGGAATAGGGTCAAAATATCTATCTTCATGTAGAGGTAATTATACCGCTCGCGCATTAATTAAGTAAAATTTAATTTCATTTATTTTAATTATCATAAATTATTCTATAATACCGTATGCCAAAAGAAGTCATCATTGCCTCAAAAAATCCAGTTAAGATAGAAGCCACTAGGAATGGTTTTAAGAAAATGTTCCCAGAAATTGAGTTTGTTTTCCGTGGTGAATCAGTTCCTTCCGGTGTCAATGATCAACCCATGACAGATGAGGAAACCTTTATGGGTGCCAATAGTAGAGTAGAGAATGTAGCAAAAATTGTCGTCGATGCTGACTACTGGGTTGGTATAGAGGGTGGTCTAGAGAGACTAGGTGAGGCGGAAATGGGGGCATTTGCTTGGATAGTCATCAAAGACAAAGAAGGAAAGATCGGTAAGTCAAAAACAGGTACATTTTTTCTCCCCAAAGAAGTCGTTAGTTTAATAGAACAAGGAAAAGAATTAGGTGAGGCAGACGATATTGTTTTTGGACAGACAAACTCAAAACAAAAAGGTGGTGCTGTTGGCAACTTCACTGGAAACATAATCACCAGAACTACTTTTTATTCAGATGCTGTTGTATTAGCGTTAATTCCTTTTAAGAATCCCAAACTGTATTAATCATTTATTGTGTTTGTAAGTATAAAAATACTCTCTGCTATACTCTCATCATGTCCAGATTAGTTAAAAAAACCGACCAAGGGCCACAAAAAGTAGGAGACAAGTTTATCTGCATGTGTGGTCTATCTAAAAACCAGCCATTTTGTGATGGTAGTCACCAACAAACTTTAGATGAAGAGAAAGACAAGCTGTATACCTACAAAAATGGTAAGCGTACTGAAGCCAAAGAAAAAAACTGCTGCGGTGGATCTTGTTGCTAATAAGAAACCCGTATATACTTAATTTCATGAAGAACAAAAAACAAATTGCGGTAGTTGTTATTCCAACATACAATGAAGTTGACTCAATCGGTAAGATGATCACTCATTTATTTACTAAAACTTTTCCAAGTGCTTCAAACTGGCATTGCAAGCTACTAATAGTCGACGACACCTCTCCAGACGGTACCTACAAGGTAGTTCAAAAAAACCAAAAGAAATATGAAGATCTCCACTTACTTCTAAACAAAGAAAAAGCAGGTATAGGTAATGCATACGTTAAGGGTTTCAAGAAGGCCATGAAAGACTTAAAGGCCGATGTCATCATAGAGTTCGATAGTGACTTCCAACACCCACCAGAGACAATCCCCGTCATGCTAAAAGAGATAGACGCCGGTGCAGACTACGTCTTGGGATCTAGAAAAATAAAAGGCGGTAGTAATCCCAAGGGCTGGGGCTTCAAACGTGTCTTTTTCTCAGAAGTAGGTGGTTTAATGGCTCGCATGATTCTCTTCTTCCCTTTCAAGAACTTTTTTAAGATCACCGACCCAACCACCGGTCTTAAAGCCAGTAGGGTTAAAGGTTTTGTGGACACCATAGACATAGACAACCTCTACTCCAAGAAATTTGGTTACAAACTAGAGTTCTTGTTCAAAATGATCTTACAAGGTGCCAAGCTAAAGGAAATTCCTTTACAGTTTGGTCTTCGTACTGCAGGTGAGTCAAAGATATCCGGACAAACCGCATCCGACATCTTAAAAACAGTTATCCAGTTAAGATTAAAAGACGATCCTTTCGTAAAGAAGTTCTTAAAGTTTGGCACAGTTGGTTTTGTTGGATACTTAGTCAACGCTTACTTTTTAAATCTATTCCCAAGTTTAGGTTGGAAAGAAATTTATGCATGGGTTGGCTCTACAGAGTTAGCGATAATCTCTAACTTTACCTTAAACAACCTCTGGACATTTAAGTCAGACAAGATCTCAGGTCTTGGTCAGCTTACTAAAAAGTTCCTACAGTTCAACTTTACTTCGGCTGGAGCTTTGATCATCCAGTCCGTTACCGGTGCTGCCGGGGTACACTACTTGGGTGTCAACCGTCAGCTACTTCTTCCCTTTATCATTGTATTCTTAGTCCTGCCTTACAACTGGCTAATGTACAACAAGGTTATCTGGAAGAAAAAATAAATCTACAAGTAAGGAGCCCAGTCTGCTACCGGTGCCATGTTATTTAAAATAAAGTTCAGGGCAAACAGAAAAGCGGGGATAGCCACTATGCCCAAGGCCCACTTAAACTCTTTCTTCATCAGCACGTCCTTGTATCCTAATAGTATTAATGGGAATACAGGTAAAATGTAACGGCTCAAATCTCTATGGGAAACAAATAAGGTAGAGGCAAAGAAAATACCCGCAAAAGAAGCCAGCAGCTTTTTATTTTTTAACCAAAGTCGAGCAGTTCCCACACCATACAAAAGCCAGAGCCAGATAACTTCTTCTAGCCAGAAATCTCCTACCCAGACCCCACCTTTACCAAACAAGGAAAATGGTGGCCAAAATAAATGAAAGTTGTCTCCGCTATTAAGATAAGCCCAAAAATTACCAGTCCTTAAATAGTAAAAACCAAACACCAACAGCACCGTTAGGGGAATCAAGATAGTCTTAAGCCAGTTAAGTAAAGAGACGACGATATCTTTTTTATCTTTAATGACCTGCAGTACTTCATAGAAACCAAAGGCGGCAAATAATAAGATTGCTGGGCTTTTGGTTAGTTGTGCCAGGCCTCCCCATAAGCCAGCTAACCAGTACTTCTTATTCTTATACGCCATCAGTGCCAACAGCACAAATCCCATAAACCAACCTTCTGGTGATCCAATCGATCTTAGAGCAATCCATCTGGCTGGCAGAACCAAACTCACCACCCCAAGAAAGAAAGCCTGTGATTTAGTTGCTCCAAAGCGAACCAGGAATTTATATAACACCAGGTAAAAGACGACAACTCCTAAAAGGCTGGCAAAAAGCATAGCCCAGGGACCAGGGAGGAAAAAGTCAAACAAGAAAATCACCATAGGATAGAAAGGCCAGTGAGCTGGGTAATACTCTAAGGGTAAAGGACTAGAGAAGCTGGTAGAGATTAAAAGTTTGTCATACCAAGTCTTAGCAATAATTAAGTAGTTTGGTCCGTCAAAGTTTTTCCATAAAGAAAATACGCCTTCACTAAAATTAAGCCCCCAAAAATTAGATAGTCTTAAATAGAAAGGTAGCCACATAAAAAACACAGAGATTACCGCCAGCGCAACCAGTACCCATTTATTGGTCAACTTCTTCATTATATATAGTATACTTAAAAATTAATGAAGAAGCTTTCCGAACTCTCTTTGTTCTTACCTGCCTACAACGAAGAGAAGGTAATCACTCAGACAATCACCAAATCAGATGCGATTTTAAGAAAAGTAGCCAAGAAGTATGAGATCTTAGTGGTCAATGATGGTTCAACAGACAAAACAGAGGAGGTCGTCAATAAAGTCATCAAGAAAAATCCCAATGTAAGAATGATCACTCATAACCCCAACAAAGGTTATGGTGGAGCCTTAAAGACCGGTCTCTATGAATCAAAATATAAGTACATCGCTTTCATAGACGCAGATGGGCAGTTTGATTTCTCTGAAATTGGTAAGTTCATAGAACACATTGACAATTTTGATTTAGTAATAGGCTACAGAGCCAAAAGGGCAGACACCGGTTTAAGAATCGCTACTGCTTATCTTTTAAAACTCTGGAACATGTTCTGGTTTAGGTTTTCTGTTAAAGATACAGATTGTGGTTTCAAGCTAATCAAAAAGGATGTTGTCGATAGACTACCTAAACTAAAAACGGAATCAGCCATTACAGAGACAGAGTTTTTAATCCGTGCTCAAAGAGCTGGGTATAAATTCAAAGAGGTGCCTGTATATCATTACCCTAGAACTACTGGTAAATCCACAGGTGGTGACCCAAGGGTAATCTTCAGGGCAGCAAAAGAAACCCTCCAACTTTGGTGGGCTCTAAAAAGCTAATATGTGTTGTAAAAAAATTAAAAAGTTTATCCAAAAAAATCGTCTCGAGATTATTGCCATCTCCTCTATTGTTCTAATAGCTCTCTTGCTTCGTCTTTTTCGCATCAGTGAATTCCTCACCTTTCTAGGTGACGAAGGCAGAGATGTGAGAATAGTCAGAAATATACTTCAAGGTGACCTCGCTTTTATCGGTCCCCAGACAAGCATAGGCAATATGTATCTAGGTCCTCTGTACTACTACATCATAGCTCCAGCTCTCCTATTATTTAATCTAAGTCCTGTTGGTCCAGCTGTTTTAATGGCTTTTTTGGGCAGCCTAACTGTTGGTTTAGTGTGGTGGGTAGCTCGTACATGGTTTAACCCACTCTCTGGTGTCTTAGCAGCTCTTTTTATGGCCCTATCTCCAGTCGCCATAATCTACTCACGCTCTTCATGGAACCCAAATCCCATGCCTTTTTTCTCTCTATTGGCTGTCTTTGCCTTATACAAGACATGGCAAGGGAAAGACTCCCGTTGGTTAATACTTAGCGCCATATCTTTCGCTTTTGCCCTGCAGATGCATTACTTAGGGTTATTGTTAATTCCAACCTTAGCAGTTTTCTGGTTCCTATCGTTTAAAAAAACCAAAGACTCTCCTGTAAAAAAGAAACAGTTTCTCGTTGCCAATCTAAAGTCTCTAGTAATATTTCTCTTCCTCATGAGTCCGTTGGTTCTCTTCGATCTAAAACATCAAGGTATGAACTACAACGCCTTCAAGTCCTTCTTTACTACTCGCCAAACCACCATAAATTTAAATCCGACTAACTCAGACCGCTTAGTTCCTGTCTGGAACAAAATAACATCAGATCTTGTAATGGGGCAGACAGAGGAAAACGTTACCTTGATATCTCTATCAATTTTCCTACTTGGTATCTGGGCATTTACAAAAGAAAAGGAAAAAGCTCCAGCAACTGTTTTATTTGTTTGGCTTACCTTTGCAGTCTTGGGTCTAAGTATGTACAAACAACACGTCTACGCTCACTACTTTGGCTTCTTCTGGCCAGCTATCTATATCCTGGTGGGTTGGATAATTAGCAAGCTATTTCAAGGGGCCTATGTCAATAAATTACTAGGTATATTCCTTCTTTTTTGGATAGTCATAATTAACATCAACAACTCTCCTCTTAAACAATCTCCAAACAACCAACTTCAAAGGACAGAAGACGTAGTTGATTTAATAATAAAAGAATCAGCTGGTGAGCCATTCAATTTTGGTTTAATAGCCAAACAAAACTATGACGAATCATACAGATACTTCCTAGAAAACAAAGACGCCAAAATGATCAGAGGTGAAGACGGCATCTCAGACCAGTTATTTGTAGTCTGTGAGAATGAAGAATGTGAACCTGAGGGTGACCCAGGCTGGCAAATTGCTATCTTCGGTCCAGCCGATACAGAAGGGGAATGGCAGATAGATCACATACAGATATTCAAACTCGTTCATGCAAACTAAGCACAAGATAATCCTGGCTATTCTTTTGCTAGGAGCTTTTTTTGTTCGTTCTTATCGTACCGACGCACTTTTAAGATTCTACTTTGATCAAGGTAGAGATGCCTTAGTCATCCACGAAATGATTCACACTCCTAAACCCGTATTAGTAGGTCCAACCACAGGCTTAGCAGGAATCTTACGTGGTCCTTTCTTTTACTATCTCCTTCTTCCTGGTTACTTAATAGGGCAGGGGAGCCCTGTTGTGGCTGCTATATGGCTACAGGCAATTAATATAGTAGGTCTCTACTTTATATATCTCTCAGCTAAAGCCTTATTTTCTCCAACCGCTGGTCTACTAGCAGTATTTTTAGTTGGTTTTTCCAATCACTTAGTTTCCCTCTCGCGTTGGCTTTCAAACCCGTCCCCTATTTTCACTACAGTTCCAATAATGCTTTACGGGCTGATTAAAATAATCAAAAAAGAGAAGACTACTTTTTGGTGGCCCATTGTTGCTTTGATGCTTGGACTAAATCTTCAACTAGAGATCGCTTCAGAAATCTGGTTTATCCCCGCCGTATTTTTGTTTTTCTTGTTCCAAAAAAAATACTGGCCATCCGTTAAAACATTGGTCTCATCTATTATTGTCTTTCTTCTTACTCTTGTCCCTCAAGTTGCCTTTGATTTTCGCCATGACCACATAATACTAAAAGCAATAAAAGGACACTTTAGCGGCCCACAAGACCCAAGTTTTGCTTTTTCCATTCCTAAAATACTCGAACGCTGGTACCTCTTCCAAGATGCTTTCGCCACCATTCTTGTACCTCAAAACTATCTTTACCTCACTCTTGTTTTAACTTTGATTCTTTTTATGTTTGTAACTGCTAAAAAACATAAGCCTCTAAACCACATCTTACCTTGGCTCCTCTTCTTCCCACTTTTAGTCTTAAGTTTCTATCAAGGTAACGAGGGTAACTTCTATAGCTACTACCTTATTGGTCTCTTTCCTCTCTTTATCATCCTAGTTTCAGGTAGTATCGCTTATCTTTTTAAAAAATCAAACTGGATGATTGTCTCCATTATTATCCTTCTATTTTTTGCCCAATCAAACTCTACTCTTTTAAAAGGCTTCCTTACAGATAATATAGATGGCCCAGAAACAATAAGTCTAGGTAATCAGCTTGATGCCATAGACTGGGTGTATCAGCAAGCGGATGGTCAAGACTTTAACTTAGACGTGTATGTTCCACCAATAATCCCTTATTCCTATGATTATCTCTTCTTGTGGTACGGGTCAAAAAAATACTCTTACCTGCCAACTGACAAGCAACTTCCTCTACTTTTCACCATAAACGAGGTTGATCCACCTCATCCAGGACGGCTTCAAGTATGGAGCGACCGCCAATCACACATAGGGGAAGTTAAAAAGCTAGAAAAATTTGCTGGCGTGGAAGTTCAACGTCGTATTAGGCTACAATAGACGGCATGAGGCCCAAGGTATCTATAATCATCCCTAACTACAATGAAAAAGAAAACCTAGAGAGAGGTGTTCTACAAGAAGTTTCAGATTTCTTAAAAAAAGCTAAATTCACTTGGGAGGTAATAATAAACGACGATGGCTCAACCGATGGTAGTCTAGAAATTTTAGAAAATTTTGTTAAAGAAAATAAAGGTTTTAGTTTAATTAAGGGTAAGCATGGTGGTAAAGCCTACGGTCTTTGGTCTGGCATCAAGAAAGCCAAGGGTGAAGTTGTTTTGTTTACCGACATGGATCAATCCACTCCTTTAAAAGAAATCGAAAAACTACTTCCCTGGTACGACAAAGGATTCAATGTAGTTTTTGGTTCCAGGGGAAAAGCCAGAAAAAACTTTCCTCCAATTCGCCAACTGACTTCCTGGGGTTTCAGAGTCATTCGCCAGACATTCTTATTAAAAGACGTCTCTGACACCCAGTGTGGTTTTAAATCTTTAAAGAAGGAAATAGCTTTAGAAATTTTCCCTCAGTTATCGGTAATAAAAAATGCTAAAAACACTGAAGGTTGGACAGTCTCGGCTTACGACGTAGAGTTACTTTTCTTAGCAGAAAAGAAAGGTTACAAGTTAAAAGAAATAGACGTCTTCTGGCAAGATGAAGATATATCTACCGGCAAGGGTAAAAACTTTATTACCGAGTCAGCCGACATGTTAAAGCAAATATTCGCAGTAAAACTAAACGATATTAAGGGCAAGTACAATCAATGAAGAAATTTCTAAAAACAATCAAAACTTGGCACATAGTATCCTTAGCGGTTATTTTTATAATCTTTTTCGCTCTACGTCTCATCAACTTAAACGGCTTACCAGTATTTGTAGATGAAGCTATCTACATTCGTTGGGCCCAGATAATGAGATCGGAAGCAACTTTAAGATTCTTACCTTTACAAGATGGTAAGCAACCTTTATTTATGTGGTCCATGATTCCTATGTTTAAAGTTTTCGCGGATCCTGTTATCGCTGGTAGAGTTCTTTCTGTACTTGCGGGTTTCGGTAGTCTCTTAGGGTTAACCACTCTTTCTTTTCTATTATTTTCTTCCCTGAAGGTAAGTTTACTGACAGCACTCTTATACGCTATCACTCCATACACCGTCTTTTTCGACAGAATGGCTTTAGTAGATAGTCTGCTAGCAATGTTTGGCATCTGGTCTCTTGTCATCGGCTTTCTCTATGTTAAAAAACCCAAGCTAGACCTCGCCCTTATATTAGGAGCAGTCTTGGGGGCAGCTTTTCTAACCAAGTCTCCGGCAGTATTCTTCTATGTAAGCCAGCCTATCTTAGCCATCTTCTTCTTTAAGAAATCTCGTTCTCAAAATGTGTTTAAGTTACTGGCTGGTTGGGCACTTGCCCTCATCATCTCCCAAGGCATCTACAACATACTTCGTCTAGGTCCCAACTTCCATATGGTGGGATCAAGAAATCAAGACTACTTATTCTCATTCTCAGAAGTCTTCACCCACCCTCTAAACCCTCTCATTGGCAATCTAAAGTCTACCTTTTCCTGGATAGCAGCTCTATTCACATTGCCTTTAGCTGTAATGATCCCCTTTGCGTTTATAAAGCCTAAATTAAGAAAACCATCACTGTTGATTCTTTTTGTATCTTTTATTCCTTTAGTAAGCCAAGCATTAATTGCCAAAGTCTACACTCCTCGTTACCTGCTGTACGCTGCCATACCCTTACTCTTATTAGTTGCCAACGGACTATTTTCAGTTAGTAATCAAATAAAAACCAAACTACCTAAATTTAAACACCTCTTCCCGGTGATCCTCTTACTCTTTGCCTTAGTTACTTCCGTAAGGTACATACTCACTCCAGAAAAGGTCGATATGCCACGTCGCATGCGTCATGGTTATCTAGAAGAGTGGACTGCTGGGTGGGGTCAAAAAGACTTAGGTAGTTTTCTGGTTAATCTGGCAGATCAAGGTGAAACAATGGTTGTGGGAGCAGAAGGATATTTTGGTACGCTCCCAGACGGTTTACAGATATATACAGAAGGTCAACCAAACATCACAGTCATTGGTGTTGGCCAGCCAACCGTAAAGATACCTAGTGCTCTAGAAAATACCTCCAAAGACAATCTAATTTTCCTAGTAATAAACAAATCAAGAAATGATATGAAAATCCATGATCTTGAGAAACTAGAGTTAATAAAAAGCTATCCTAAACCAACACGTCCCGACGGTACTCAAGAAGAACTTCAGGTATATCAACTGCTTGATCAGTCTCTTTAAAAAATTTCAATAAATAATTCATGAGCATTAAAAAGGCCCAGAAACATCTTTCTAAAGATCCTATCTTAAAAAAAATAATCAAAATACACCCGCCATTTGAGTGGCCCAAAACAGGTGATGTCTTTACTGACCTAGTAGATTCAATAATTAGCCAGCAGCTATCTGTAGCCTCTGCTGCCAGTATTTACGCTAGATTCAAAAAACTATTTAAAACAAAAATTACGCCAAAAAAAACCATGGCTCTCACAATTGATCAATTAAAAAGCATTGGCCTATCTGGACCAAAATCAAACTATGTCCAAAATGTAGCCACCGCCATTATTTCAGGAGACTTGGATATAGACAAGCTTCACAAATCAACAAACGAAGAGGTTGTAGAACAACTTACCTCAATTAAAGGTATCGGTCCTTGGAGTGCCAACATGATCTTGATGTTTTCACTTGATCGCCGTGATGTTTTTCCAGTAGGGGATTTAGGGATAAGAAGCGCCATGAACAAACTTTACAAAATGGACAGGGAAGATCACAAGGCTATGATAAAGCTGGCTGAAAAATGGTCACCACACCGCACCCTGGCCAGTCGCTATCTCTGGAAAAGTCTAGGCTAAATTTATTTTATGAAAAATAAAATACTACCATCACTTATTTTTCTCGCTATTATTTTAAGATTAGTTTTTCTTTTTTGGACAAACTCATCTTTTTATACAACATCCTTTGATGTAAGTAACCTAGAAGACAAGTACTTTACTTCAAGTTATATTTTAGGAGACAAAGCAGACCACACCTTATCAGACGCCGATCTTTATGTTGTGGAGGGCAACATGCTGGTCAACCAAGGTAAAGATCTAGAACAACTTACCCCTGGTCATCCACCACTGGGTAAATATATTATTGGTTTATCTCAAAAACTCTTTACCAATCCATTTGTATTTCAGTTTGTAAGCTTTGCTTTGGTGTTACTTATGTTTTTCCTTATATCCGGCTCACCCTTTCTTACTCTGGCTCTTAGTTTTGAGCCACTACTAGTCTCTCAAATAAACGAGACCTTACTAGGTACCCACCTACTTCTTTTTCAACTTACCTCCATCTGGTTGTTCTTAGAATTTATAAACAAAGAAAAACGGAGTCTCGCTCACGCTATGTTTACTTGGTTTTTCTTAGGGTTAGCTTTTGCCACCAAGTTTTTTCCAGTTACCGCCCCACTGGTCGTGGCAATAATATTGTTTACAGTTCTCTCTGGTGACTTTAAAAAGTTCACCCAATTAATGTTTTCACTTCCTGGTGCAGGTATTGCGTTCTTGTTGGGGCATATTAGTTACTTCACTCACCACCCATCTTTAATCTCGTTTATAAAGTACATTCGTTACCAAATTAACTGGTGGGCAGGTAGCCCACAAGTAGCTCCTTTCTCTATCTTTAGAATAATCTTTCAAAATAAGTGGGCTACTTGGTGGGGAGAAGGGGTAATAAAAGTAAAAGAGTGGTGGTTAGCTTGGCCGATTCTCACCTTCTTATCCATCTTTTCTTATCAAAACAAGTTTATGTTCTTTTATCTAATAATTAGCCTAGTGTTTCTTTCTTTCCAGGCAGTGTTCCCTAGACATCTTTTATCCATCGTGCCTATCATTTACCTTTTAGCTTACGGTACAATAGAGAGGCTATGGCAAAAGGTAAAATCAGCACGATAAAGGTACTTTTCATCCTTACCCTTCTTTTTATCCCTTCAATTTTTGATCTTCTTAAACCAGGTTACTTTCCCATGCATGATGACCTACAAATCTTCAGGCTTTACGAGCTAGATAAATGTGTCCAAGATGGTCAGCTGCCTTGTCGTTGGATCCCAGATGGTGGTTTCGGTTATGGCTATCCCATGTTCCATTTCTACCCACCGCTGCCGTACTACCCAGCCGAAGTCATGCATCTTTTGGGGGCTAGTCTTTTTGCTTCGATAGAGATAATGTTTATGCTGTCTCTTTTACTTTCAGGTTACTTTATGTACTTTTTAGGCAAAGAGTTTTTTGGTGTCTTAGGTGGTGTAGTAGCAGCAGTTTTTTACGTCTATGCCCCATACCACTCACTAGACGTCTATGTTCGTGGTGCCATGAACGAAGCCTGGGGTATGGTTTGGTCCCCTTTAATTTTGTTGTTTAGTTATCGTTTGATAAAAGCAAAATCACTGTCTTTTAAAGACAACAAAAAGAGCTTCTTAGACTTCTCTCTTTCCGTTGCTGCTCTTATGCTTTCACATAACGTTATGACTATGATCTTTGCACCAGTGGCTATTCTCTGGTCTCTCTACTGGTTATGGCAAAAGAAAGCCTGGAAGAACATAAAACCTCTTATTTATGGTGCCATGCTAGCTATTGGACTATCTGCTTTTTTCTTCATTCCAGTAATATTAGAAAAAAACTCTGTTCATGTAGAGTCTATGACCATTGGATACTTTAACTATCTAGCCCACTTTGCCGACCTAAAACAAATGTTCATTACTAGGTTCTGGGATTACGGTGGTTCGGTCTGGGGACCAGAAGACAACATGGCTTTCCCTCTTGGTCACCTCCACTGGATCTCGGCAGGTGTAGTTGGTGCACTTGCTCTCTTCCGTTTTAAAAAGCATAAAAAGGAGAGAAAAATATATTTACTAGTTGGCTTACTTCTTGCCACATCCGCGGCTTACACATTTTTAATTCACTCTCGTTCGGTCTGGTTCTGGGACAATCTACCACTTCTCTACTACACTCAGTTTCCTTGGCGCTTGCTTACTATTCCCGTGTTTCTCTTCTCTTTCTTGGTCGGAGCCATCCTTTTGTTTACCAAACCAAAATACAAAAAAATACTTGCCACTTTCTTAATTGCTGCAGTCATCTTATGGAACATGCCGTTCTTTAAAAGAGACTATCCAGTCAATGTCACCAGAGAAGAAAAACTTTCTGGTCGTCTTTGGGAGCTCCAAGTTACTGGTGGAATCTTTGACTATCTTCCTAAAACTGCGTCTAGGCCTCCGGGTAGTGCTGGTTTTAGTGTTCCTCAATTCCAAGAAGGTAATGGGGGAGTCTTGGATCTAGAAAAAGGTAGTAACTGGCTAACTTTCACCACCAACGTTTCGTCTCCAAAAGCCAAAATAATGGTCCCTATGTATGGCTACCCTGGCATGAAGGTAAAGGTAGACAATAAGCAGGTTGACTACCAAACAGACGACGACTTGGGTAGGATAATAATCGATCTCCCTGAAGGCCAGTCTAGCGTGAGTGTTAAACTTCACAAAACTGCCGTTAGACACATATCAGACATCGTTAGTCTCTTTACCTTACTTATATTACTTAAGTTGATTACCACCAAAAAATGAGTGAAACTCAACCCCTTGAACTAGATCCAGGTACACCAGAGATAGATCTGGCCCAAGTTAGTAAAAGATCAGTTTCAGGAGTTCTCTCACTAACCTCCCGTACCCTTCTTGTTCAGGTGACTACTTTCTTAGCCACCTTAGCTCTCACGGTATTTTTAAGCCCAGAAATCTACGGTATCTTTTTCCTAGTTTCTTCCGTAGTTAACTTCCTTACCTACTTTTCAGATATTGGCTTAGCTGCTGCTTTAATTCAGAAAAAATCCAAAGTCATCAAAGAAGACCTGTCTACAACGTTTACAGTCCAACAGATACTTGTGGTCTCTCTTTTGGTAATACTTAAAATAGCCACTCCTAGTATTCGCTCTTTCTACTCAATCTCTCCTGAAGGAATCTATCTTTTGTATGCTTTGGGAATATCTTTTTTCTTAAGCTCCCTAAAAACCATTCCCTCAATTCTTTTAGAAAGAAGTTTGCAGTTCAATAAATTAATCATTCCTCAGATTGCCGAGACCTTAGTCTTTAACTTTGTAGCAGTTTTCATGGCTTGGAAAGGATATGGTATTACTTCTTTTACAGTGGCCGTCTTAGCTAGGGGAGTCACAGGATTAGTTTTGATGTATCTAGTTTCACCTTGGCATCCAAGTGTCGCAATCAAGAGAGATTCTCTAAAGACACTCTTAAAGTTTGGATTACCATATCAAGCCAACACCTTTATAGCCGTTTTAAAGGATGACGGAATGACCATTCTCTTGGGAAAACTAATCGGTCCAGTTGGTTTAGGTTACATTGGTTGGGCCAGTCGCTGGGCCAACATGCCCTTAAGAATCTTTATGGACAATGTTAGTAAAGTCGCCTTCCCTGCTTTCTCTAGGCTTCAAGATAATAAGGAGAGACTAAAAAGAGCAGTTGAAATAAACATAAAGTACTTAAGTTTGGCAGTCTTCCCTATTTTTGTGGCCATGGGTTTTCTAGCCAGACCACTAGTGGAAGTAATTCCAAAATACACCAAGTGGTTGCCAGCCCTTATCCCCCTATATCTCTATCTTTACAATGCCGGTTGGGCCACAGTCTCTACTAGTTTGACCAATGCTCTAAATGCCGTAGGTAAAATAAAGGTCACTTTTAAGCTTATGATCATGTGGGCCACACTCACTTGGGCAATCATGCCGGTCTTGGCAGTTAAGTACGGCTTTGTAGGAGTAAGTTATGCAGCTGGCCTGATAGCCACATCTTCTTTAGTTGCTATCTTGGCCGCCAAAAAGCACATCAATTTCTCTCTAGTCGCCTCACTGAAAAGTCCAATTATCGCCTCTTTAGGTTTAGCTATATACTTAAATCTAGTTCGTAGCTTAACTTCATCAGTTACCCAGATAACCTTTATTTCCCTGGGTGGTGCCCTTATCTTTACAAGCTTAGTGCTTCTAATAGAAGGTAAATCATTTATCAAAAAAACCATTAAGTTATTTGCCCTAAGAAAATGAAAAAAATAATAAGACTCTTAACTACATTTCTTTTTCTCTTTTTAGCTACTACGTCATATGCTTTCCCAAAGGAGTCGTTTGTTACCACCACAGTCTTAGTTAGAGGTTATGAGGACTGGGATCTACTAGATCAAGAACCATTAGATCTTCCCCTTTTCTATTACGAGCAATCCAACCAACTAGATATTCCTACCTCATACATGTTGCGTTTCGACGCCATAGAGGACAAGGAGATATCATCAAGGCTAGCTGATTTAGTGGCCACAGACTCTGCTCAACTGCTTGGTGGTTTACTGGAAGTAACTCCAGAACTTGCCCGAAAAGCTAATGTGGAGTATCAAAACCACGGTAGCTTCACCAGCGCCAACCATATATTTTTATCAGGATACAGAAGAGAGGATAGGTTAAGAATAATAGATACCTACATGGAAACCTTCTTTGATAGATTTGGTAACTATCCACCAGTTGTGGGCGTAGACTCCTTAGATAGTTTCTCCTTTGATTACTTAGTTTCACACTACTCAGTTATCGCCGCTTTCGTACAAGATGAGACTTACCAAAACAATAATCTTCGCCAGTGGGGAAGTTTTTTAGCAGAACCATATCTACCCAGCAAGACCAACATCTTACTTCCAGCTCAAGACAGTAAAAACAAAATAAACGGTGTCATCTTCAAGTGGTCTCCAGCTGACCCAGTTTCTTTTTATCAAAAGGACATGCCGTCAAGATCAGGGCTTACTGACATATCAAAAACACTAGACGTCTATACTCTCAAATCACTAAACGAAAGTACTCATCTAAACATAAGACTGGATAATAACTATCAACTTATCTACCACACCGAAGATAAACTAGAAAAAGCTGCAAAAGCCAAGCAGTTCATCATAGATTTAGTAACTCAATTAAAAGCTAAGCAAAACAAGCACACCCTAAAATTTAAACCAACCGCAGAGATGGGGGAGATAGTAAAAGCTCGCTATCCAGAGACTTCACCCGCATCCTTTTTTAAGTTAGACGACATCTACTGGTATCAAAATCCTTTTTACCGTTTAGCACTGCGCCAAACAGACCAAGGAGCCGAGATAATAGATTTCAGAGTTTATAACCCCAAAGTCGCCGGTAACTACTTCCACGAAAAAAATATTCAAACTGTTGTTTACCAAGAAGTACTGGCGGTCATAGACTCCTTTAAAGATCCAACCTCGTCGATATTTTTAAATCTTGACTTAGAAAACGCTGAGCTTGATTCAGAGTACTGGGATTTAATAATAAAAGATGGGAAAAAGGTGATTAAATTACAGCCAGATAAAGTAATCTTTGAAAATCTAGCTCCACCAACATTAGAGACTAACCAAATCAAAGTAAAAACTTCTAAAAATTCTACCGAGTGGATAATCAAACCCACACTACCTTTTAAAGACTTTGTAAACAACAACTTATTTGTACTTAAAGTCGCCTTAGTCTTTCTCTTTATCTTCTTAATCTTAAAGACATTTTTAAAGAAGCCACCAAAAACCATTCTTTTGGGGTTGGTATTTGGATTCTTAAGCTTAATCCCAGTAGTTTTCTCTGGTCAGACCTACTCTTTTGGTTTCGGTCTCTGGGGTCCAAATGGCCATGACGCCGTCTTTCACCTATCTGTCATCAACTCCTTAAAAGACTCACTAACCAACCTTTCCCATCCTCAATTATCTGGCTTTTTTTTAGAAAACTATCATCTGGGGGTAGACTGGATAGTAGCCTTAACTTCAAAAATAACAGGGTTTAGTGAAGTAAACATTTTCTTTCGCTGGCTTCCTATTATCTTAGTCGCAGTCATTGTTTCTGAAATTACAAAACTTCTTTCAAGTTGGAAGTTTTCAAAGTTAGCTACACGCCTTACTTTATTTCTAGCTTTTCTTACTGGATCACTTGGCTTCATCTTTAGTTTCATCACCTCAGGCAATATTTTTGCTGGTGAGTCTCTATTTTGGATGAACCAATCTGTCTCTATTTTTCTAAACCCTCCGTTTGCTCTCTCAATTGCCTTACTTCTTGTCTTTCTTAATCTCTACAAAAAAAAGAACTTCCTTTTATTGATCTTGGTCGGTGGACTTCTAGCTCAAGTAAAAGTCTATGCATTCATCCTTCTTTTGTTGTCGTTGTTAATCATAAAAGAGTTCAAGCTTCTCGTTGGTGTCGGTTTAGTTGGCCTTGTTCTTTCTTTGCCCACACTAGGTCTTAATAGTTCTCCTTTTATCTTTTCTCCTTTATGGTTCCCCAAAAGCTTAATCGCTGCCCAAGATAAACTAAACTGGTCAAGACTAGCTCAAGCTTGGCAAGTATACGAAGCCAGCGGCGTCTATCTTAAGCTGTTTATAGTTAATGTCTTGGCTCTAGGAATATATCTTTTAGGTAACTTAGGTGTTCGAATAATCGGTCTGTGTAACGTACTAAAAGATGCTACCAAAGACAAATCAGTTTTAATGACAAAGTCGATAATAGTCTTAGGTTTAGTTATTCCTTTCTTCTTTATTCAATCAAATAACCCTTGGAACACCATCCAGTTTTCCTACTACTCACTCTTCTTCTTAAGTATCTTTACCGCCAAACAGTTTGCCAGTAAACGACGATCCATCCTTACTTGGGCTCTATTCCTCCTCTTGGTATTACCTACTACGATAGGTACCTTAAAAGACTACATCACCCCATACTCTGCTTCGAAAATAAGCTTAACAGAGCTGCAAGCTCTAGAGACCTTAAAGGCACAAGACCTAGGTATCGTTATCTCCCCACTTTTTAATAAACAAGAATCTAAGCCTTTCCCAGAACCAAAGTCACTTTATGCTTACACTTCCACAGCTTATATCTCCGCTCTTTCAGGTCAACAAGAATACCTATCAGACACAATTAACTTAAGCATCACCGGTTTCGACTACAAAGAAAGATCCAAAAACGTCCAAAAGTTTTTTAAGACACAAGACTCTGCTTGGGCAAAGAAGTTTCTAAAAGAAGAAAACATTACCTATGTCTACCAAACTCCTTTGTCTTACCTACAGCTTGATCCTAACGAGATCTGTCTTTCACCAATATTTGACTCAGGTGAGATAATTATCTACAAGTTTAATTGTTATGAGTAAAATAAAAATTTCAGCCATAGTTAATACCAGAAACGAAGAAGCAAATATAGAAGATTGTTTAAAAAGTCTAAAGTTTGCCGATGAAATCATCGTTGTAGACATGGAGTCAAAGGACAAGACAGTCAAGTTGGCCTTAAAGCACACCAAAAATGTCTTTAATCACAAGAATGTTGGTTATGTGGAACCAGCCAGAAATTTTGCCATTAAAAAGGCTACTGGTGACTGGGTCTTAATTGTGGATGCAGACGAAAGAATTCCTAGATCCTTGGCAGTAAAGTTAATCAAGATAACAAAAGAGAATAAAACTGATTTTGTTAGAATTCCCCGCCAAAACTTGATATTTGGTAGATGGATAAAATACTCGCGTTGGTGGCCCGATTACAACATTAGGTTTTTCAAGAAAGGTGTAGTAGAGTGGCAAGATCAAATTCACTCCATTCCCATCACTACTGGTATCGGGGTAAATCTAGAACCACAAAAAGAACTAAGCATTATCCATCATCACTACACCTCCATAGACCAGTACTTAACAAGATCTATCCGTTACTCGAAGACTCAAGGTAAGGAGTTAATTGCGCAAGGTTACAAACTAGACACCAAGGATGTTATCTTTAAACCAGTAGGGGAGTTTCTCTCTAGATTCTTTGCTGGAGAAGGTTACAAAGATGGTTTTCATGGTTTTATCCTTGCCTCTCTTCAAGCCTTTTCCATTCTTTTAGTCTATCTATACGTCTGGCAAGAGCAAGGTTTCACCCCAGTGCACCACTCCACCTTTATCCAGCAATGGCCAAAATGGATTAAAGAAAAGGGTAAAGAGATCGTCTACTGGCTTTATACGATAAACATCCACACTACCACCAAAAAAACCACGAGACTTCTACTTAAATTAAAACGCAAATTCCTCTCATGAAGGTAAAAGACATTGCTGTAATTATAGTTCACTTCAAAAACGTCAAGGATACTTTAGAAACCTTGGACTCGCTTTACAAGGCCACCCTACCCAAGGGAGTCAAAATGACGCCTTACGTAGTAAACAATGATCAGTCTGAAGAAATCAAAAAAGAAATACCTAAACAATTCCCAAAGGCTATCCATGTGTTCAGTAGCACCAATCTTGGTTTCTCTGGAGGCAACAACTTAGGGCTAGGAGAAGCCCTAAAAGGAAAACATGATACTTTCGTTTTACTAAACAACGACGTCTTTGTTAAAAAAGACTTCATAGAAAAAATTATTTCCTCACCCATCACCGACCCAAAGGTAGGTATAGTTGGTGGTTTAATATATTTTGCTCCAGGGTTTGAGTTCCAAGACAAATACACAAAAAAACAAAAAGGAAAAGTCATCTGGTATGCCGGTGGAAAGATAGACTGGTCAAATGTTTACGCTAGCCATATAGGTGTGGACAAAGTAGATACAGGTTCTTACAAAAAAGCCGTTCCCACAGATTTTGTTACTGGCTGCCTATTAATCACCAGAAGAGATATCTTAGATGAGCTTGGTCTTTTAGACAACAAGTACTGTCTTTATCTAGAAGACGCTGACTTTAACATTAGGGTTCAACAAGCTGGTTACCAAACCATTTTTGATCCTAATATAAAAATCTGGCACAAGGTAGCTCAAAGCTCTGGTATAGGCTCCCCTCTAAATGACTACTTCATAACCCGCAACAGGCTCCTGTTTGGTTTTAAGTACACTCCTTTTAGGACAAAATTTGCCTTAACAAGAGAAGCACTCAAAAAACTTTTTATCGGGACAAGGGCTCAAAGGATAGCCATAAAAGACTTCTTTACAGCCAACCTTGGTAAAGGATCATGGCTAAAATAAACAGTCGCTCAGTTTTTGTTTCACTTCTACTTTTAGTTTTATTATTCTTATCTCCGTCTCCTGTATCGGCAGCCGATCAAAACATAGTTACACCGGTATTTATTGTTAGAGGTAGGGAATACTGGCGTCAGTCAAAAGATATTAACGAACTCACTAAAATGATCTCAGCCATAGAGGATTCTGAATTGAACACAACTTGGTTAGTTCAGTTTGACGCTTTACAAGATCAACAAATAGTAGATAGCTTAAAAAGTCTGAACAGTCGACATGAGCTAGGTCTATACACAGAAGTAACCAGGAAGTTAGCCAATAAAAGTTTTGTTTATTTTGACTGGACAACTGGTCACTGGAGTTCTGCTAACAAGATCTTTTTGTCAGGTTATGAAATAAAAGACAGACAACGCTTAATAGACACAAGCTTTGCCACCTTTAAAGAAGTTTTTGGGGAATACCCTAAGTCCTATGGTTCCTGGTATCAAGATGGTTACTCACTAGAATACATTAAAGAAAAATATGGCTTAGACACAGTTTTGGGTCTCGCTGATCAGTACTCTACCGACGGTTATCAAACTTGGGGACAGTACATCAACCAACCTTATTATATTAGTAAGAAATCTAGTCTAGAACCAGCCTTAAATATCCAAGATAATACAGGTATAGTGAAAGTTCTCTGGGCTCCTAGGGAACCAACTTTAAGTTATGGTAAAGACAAGGACTTCTCAAATTTTTCTCTACAAGCCAATGATTATCATCGGGCTAAAGGATTATCTATTGATTTTTTTGATGATCTATTAAACACCTCAACTACCAAAATCGAAGGCAAGCTAGCCCAAGTAGTTGTAGGTATTGAAGTCTCAGAGTTGGAAGATAAGTATTTCAAGGAAATAGAAAATCAACTAAAAATATTGAAAAAATATCAAGATGATGGTCTTATTCAAACTCAAACTCTAAGTCAATTTGGTAAATCGTATCAGTTAGCCTATCCAGAAATTTCTCCTTTAATTTTTACCCAGTCTGGCGACAAAAACGTATCCTCATACTGGTTTAACTCACCTTTTTACAGAGCAGGTTTTTTCTATGAAAATGGACAGCTGGAGCTAAGAGATCTACGTTTCTATCACCAGAATGGTTATAGAGATAACGATCAAATAAACAAAGATTCAAACGAAAACTTAACAAGAATAGTCCCAGCTTTAATTGATGATCTAGTTCTATCAAACAAGATAGTTATCACTAAGGCTACTAAGCCTCAGGTAACAATTACTGAGTCACAAATTACTATCACCGCTGGCAACAGTCAAATTAAACTTTATCCAGAAAAAATAGTAATCACTGGTCTAGAAGATAAGTGGTCAATGCCTATCAGTAAAACCGTTGGTGACATAGACAAAAGAAGGTGTACTGATGAATATGGTGGGTATCAAGACTTTCCTTGTTTGAAAAAACTTTTAGTCAGGTTACAGTCTCTAATCCCTGACATTAGATACTCAAAACTTTTTGGTCAAAGGTATCTAGGAATAAAAACATCTCCAGAGACATTATTTGCCATCAGATTCCCTGACTTTAAAATAGATAAATTTAATTTTGACTATCCCTTACTTGATAACTTTATCTCATCTAGTAAAAAAACCACACCCAACTTCCTCTGGTTCGGCAAACAAGAAAAAGAACGAGAATCATTCGGTTCTTCTGATCAAGCTATCCGCAAGTCAGCCGAGTACGGAGAAGAGAATTTGGTCTCAAATAGTAATAAAATAATATTTGAAAATAGCTACTATGTCATCTTTGATAAATAAAACCTCTAACGGGAAAGTATTCATTATTTCCTTAATAATCCTAGCCTTTTTTCTAAGGACTAGACACCTGTCTACAGACCTCTTGTTCCACCGCGATCAAGGCCTACACTCACTATCAATCTGGAACATCACTCATCAAAGCAAGATGTCTCTTTTAGGTCACCCCAGTGACGTAGACGGCCTAACTCATGCCCCAATTTACTACTGGCTCATGCTTCCTTCTTACGCCTTGTTTCAAGGTAGCCCTGTTGCTGCTAGTCTTTTCCAGATTACTCTTGAAGTAATGTCACTACCTTTTTTGTATCTAGGCATCAAAAAACTCTTTAATCGAAAAACAGCCCTTTTAACTCTATTAGTCTACTCAGTTTCCTATGGTGGCATCGGTCTCTCCCGTTGGCTGGTTAATGTCACTCCAATCCTACCTCTTACCAATATTCTTTTATTTCTTCTTACTCATAATCCAAAGGTTTTTATTACCTCCTTGGTCGTCGGTATCATTACTCAGTTAAACGCTGCTATTGGAGTTTTTCTATTTCCTTTTCTATTCTGGTTTTATCGTTCTCGCCTTAACCTAAAAACCATAGGCTTAATCCTGTTAGGCTTCCTCGCTCCCGCCTTACCTCTAATTGTCTTCGAACTTCGCCACAACTTTGTCATCACTCAAGCAGTCCTAAACTTTTCCAGTCAGACAGGTCACGGTCTGGGGTTAACTCTTGGAGTTTTTGCCACCAACTTAAGTGTTTTATTGACAGAGATAAACAAAGTAATTTTTTATCCCTACTTCTACTTCTCCACCATTCTGTTTTTCTTTGGTCTATATAAAATAAGAAAACTTGAACACTCTAAATTAATTTATGCGTTTCTGCTGATTCCTTTCCTTGGGCTCTCACTTTTCCAGCGTGGTGCTATTGGATTTTTCTTTGTCTCCCTAATATATCTATCAACGGCCGTCGCCGTCTACGGTCTACAAACTCTAAACCGTCTTCTCTCTTCAGTTTTAATCATCCTGATCATTACCTTAAACCTCACCAGCCTCTCAAATGTCTACCAGCCTAACAACGCTCTAACCCCTATCGGTAATGCCAACATCATTACTATTCAAGACAGAAAGAACATAATAGACTTCATGTATCAGACAGCCGAAGGAGAACAGTTCTCGGTCTGGTTCTACACCATTCCATATTTCCAAGAAGAAGTCTGGGACCACATGTTTAACTACTACGCCGAACCTAAGTATGGTTACCTGCCAGAAGCCACAACTGGTTTCTCTCCCAATGACTTAGAAACATCAAAAATGTTTTTCTCAGTCTACGAACCAGATGAGGACCAGCCGGTTAAGCTAGAGTCTTGGCAGAAAGAAGCAGTAAAAAACTTTGGCACCACCACTAAAGAGCTCACTTCCCGTGATCTTCACGTCTCACTTCATTCTTGGTTACCTTAATTTTTACTCACTAAACTCTACCAGTAAAGTATCTCCCGACCTAGCTATCTCGGTGTACTCACCCGCTCCATCCAGTACAAACTCTCGTACAATCATCTGGAAGGGTTTAGGTAGCTCATCTATCTCTTCCCCCATAACCCAATTAACAGTTGTTATATCTTTATCAGCGTAAAAAATTACAGTTGACATATAACTGATATCTCTTAGATATAAAGGCAGCTCACTTTTACTGGCTTCAAGAGCTAGTCTTGCTTCGTGGCTTACTGTTACAGGTAGATCAATCACACTATTCCAGTACTCCTTAACTGACCAAATAGAAATAGTAGCAAAAACCATCAAAATTAAAACCTGCAGTTTCCTGCCCTTAAATATTTTTTCTCCAATCTCACTCGCAACCAAAGGTATCAGTAAAGCCATGGGTATCATGGCTGGAATCATGTGCCAAATCTCTGCCTTAGCCGATAAAAAATAAGGGAGAGTAGTCAAAAGTAAATATCCCAATACCCAGAGGATCTCTTTCTTTCTCTTAACAAGAAAAACACTTAAGCCTGTTGCCAAGATAGCTGGTTGATACCATCTATGGACAGCAGATCTAAGATACAAAAGAGTTCTGCTTATGGTCTCACTGCTTACTCCTTCACCAGACATTCGTCTTAATCCAATTACCCAAACATTTTGTTCTAAAAACGGCAAACCATACTTAATGGTGTTGAAACCGTACCAGGGTATTAGCGGTAATAAAAACCAACCAACTGAACGCATTAGGTTTTTCTTCCAGTCTTTATCTTCTTTTAAAAACAAGTAACTGCCTATCGCCACCAAAGGGAACAGTGTGGTCGATATTGCAGACTTGGACAAAAAAGACACACCATAAAAAAACCACAGTCGCTGTAATCCTTTTTTGTTTTTTAAAGTTAAAACTAAATAAAACACCACGGCTTGGGTCAAAACCAATAGCGCATCTAAATTTCCAGACCTAGCTCTCATCAACCACCACCTGCTTGACAGTAAAATCAAGCCAGCTGCCAGGCCAACATAAGAAGATTTAAGTTTTTTGCCAATTAAGTAAATGACCACAATAGTTAGTGCTCCAGCAATAGCCATAGGTAGTCTGGCAGAAAAATCACTTACTCCAAAAACTGAAAAAGACACACTTTGCATCCAAAACCCAAGTGGGGGATGATCCCAGTAATTACTACCATTAAATGTAAGCTCAAGCCAGTTACCTGCTCGCAATATATTTCTAGAAATACTTGCATACCAGGCCTCATCCCAGGGGTGTAAGGTGACATTACCAAGCTTGAAAGACAGAAGTGCAAAAGAAAAGATAAAGATAGATAGCATAAGGTAGAATATACATTATGGCCACTCTCTCTGTCATTGTTTTATCAAAAGACGTAGAAAAAGAAATCGTTCCTACCTTAAAAACTGCACATTTTGCCAGTGAAATAATCCTCGTGGACACTGGATCAACCGACAAGACCATAGAAGTCTCCAGGCCTTTTATAACTAAAGTCATAAAAACCTCCCCCACTCAAAACTTTGCTCGTTGGAGAAACGAGGGAGCAAAAGCTGCCTCTGGAGATTGGTTGCTTTACCTTGATTCAGACGAGCGTATCTCAAAAAAATTAGCCGAAGAAATTTTAGCTACAGTTAATGAACCATTGCACGACGCTTACACGATCTCACGTTTCGAAGTCTTTTTGGGTAAACACCTAGATCACTGGCCAGACTCCAGAGTACTAAGATTGTTTAAAAAAGACAGCTTGGTTCGTTGGAAGGGGAAGCTTCATGAACAGCCTCAGATAAAAGGCACCATAGGCGAACTACGTCATCAGATGGTCCACCTGTCTCACAAAAATATAAATGAAAAAGTTTTAAACACTCTAAACTGGTCCAGAATAGAGGCGGAGTTACTTCTAAAAGCAAATCATCCACCAATTAAGGGCTGGCGTCTGTTCAGAATCATTTTCACAGAATTCTTCCAAAGATTTTTCAAACAAGGTCTATGGAAAGACGGTACAGAAGGAGCAATAGAGTCCATCTACCAGTCGTTTTCGCGCTTCTTAACTTATGTTCAGCTCTGGCAGTTACAAAGAAAACCCAGTCTTAAAGATGCTTATAATGATATAGACAAGCAGATCTTGAAAGAGATAAAATAACCTTATGAAAAAAGCCTTAATTTTTGATCCATATCTAGACACCTTAGGCGGGGGAGAGAGATACATCTTGACAGTAGCTAAAGTTCTTACAAAAAGTGGTTACAAGGTAAGCCTAGCTTGGCCAAGTCAGGAAATTCTAGAATCTGCTACTTTTAGGTTTGGTCTAGACTTAAAAAACATCACCGCTGATTTAGGTGCTTTTGAGTTATTTAAATCTAGTGGCAAAATATTAAAAAAAATAGAAGTTACCAAGAAATATGATCTAGTCTTCTTTTTAAGTGATGGGAGTATTCCTTTCCTTTTTGGTAAGAAAAACATTCTTCATTTCCAGGTACCTTTTAAAGAGATAATCAATCCCAGAAATCTTAACATTGTTAAGTTTAAACTGATTAATAAATTCGTCTACAACTCTCGTTTTACTCAAAATGTTCTAGAAAGAAATCTGCCTAAAAAAGGCGTCGTCATCTACCCACCTATAGACACCGATGGGTTTAAACCAGCCAAGAAAAAAGAAAACATGATCTTGGCAGTCGGTCGTTTTGACTCTCCATCACACGCCAAGCGACAAGACATATTAATAGAGGGTTTTAGAGAACTAGATAAAAAAACAAAAGGTGATTATAAATTAATTTTAGCTGGTGGCCTAAGGGGTGGTGATAAAGAGCTTCTAAAGTTAAAGACCAAAGCCAGAGGATTACCAATAGAATTCAAAGTCAGTCCTAGTTTTGAAGAGTTAGTCTCACTTTATTCTAAAGCAAAGATTTTTTGGCACGCAGCTGGTTTCGGAATAGATGAGTTAGAAGATCCCGATAAGGTAGAGCACTTTGGTATGACAACTGTAGAAGCCATGGCCGCAGGTTGTGTTCCTGTGGTTTGCAATAAGGGTGGTCAAAAAGAGATAATCAACTCGGGTGCAGGTTTTCTTTGGGATACAATCCCTGAGTTAGTTAGCCATACGTTCAAGTTGATTAAAACACCTACTTTAGTCAAAAAGACAGTAAAGAAAGCTACCGCCAGATCAAAAGATTTTAACTTAACCACTTTTGAAGAAAACCTAAAGAAGATAATTTAATGACTAACCGTTTTATTGGGTCGGTAAAGAAAGCGCTTCCAGTTATCTTTTTATTAGTCTTTGTCAGTCTTTTTTTATTCAGAGAGACTTTTACTAAAGGTTTCGTCCCAGTGCCAGCAGATACCTTAGTGGGTAGTTACTTCCCTTGGTTAGACTATAAATGGGGTTATCAGGTCGGGGTACCAGTTAAAAATCCTCCAATTTCCGATGTTTTTTCCCAGTTTTTTGTTTGGAAGTATCAACTAATCGATATATTTAAACAAGGCTCCTGGCCTCTTTGGAATGATCACTCATTTTCCGGCACACCACTTCTGGCCACTTATCACTCAGCGGCTTTTTTCCCGGCCAACATCTTCTTCTTGCTACCTAAGTTTTTAGGCTGGAGTATCTACATAGCCTCTTCTACTTTTATCGCTGCCCTAGGAATGTATCTTTTTACTAGAAACTGGATCAAGAGTAAACCGGCTAGGTTAGTGGCAGCCGTTATTTTTTCACTTGCTGGACCAATGACCACTTGGTCAGAGTTTGGTACCGGTGTCTGGGCTGCTGCCATGCTTCCTTTTATCCTCTTCTTCGTTGATGAGATAATCCTACATAAAAAAAATAAATTACTTCCTTTAATCAGTGTATTGACAGCCTGTCTTTTACTTGCTGGTCATGCACAGCTCGATACCTACGCGGCCATTCTGGTTCCTGCATACATTCTATTTCGTTTAAGATCAACACCAAGGAAAGATAAAATATCTTTATTCTTTTGGTTTGCTTTTTTTGGGATTTTAGGTGTAGGTCTATCTGCCATTCAGTTAATGCCTACACTTGATTTTCAATCTCTCTCCATCAGAGGTGAAGAAAACTATGCTGCTAGTTTTAATTTTGGGCTAACTCCTTTTCTTGAACTAATCAGACTCTGGGCAGCAGATTTCTTTGGCCATCCTGTTACTTATAACCACTTCAGTCCTACTTCATATCATGAATATTCAAGTTTTTTGTCTACTCTTTCTCTTCCTTTTATTATCGCTCTTCTATTTAGTAAAAAAAATAAAAAGATAAAATTCTTCTTGTCAGTCTTTATAATAACTCTACTACTTGCCATAGAAAATCCTTTATCAAAATTAATTTTTTCCTTACCCATACCTCTTCTCACTTATTCCTCAACTAGTCGCCTGCTCTTTATCACTGTCCTTTCGTCAGCGGTTTTGGTTCCTCTAAGTTTTAAAAAACTTAATCTTCTTAAATTTCGTCATCGCCTATCTAAAATATCTCTACTACTCATCTTCGTTACAATACTGTCCATATTTTTAATCTCTCCAGAGTCTAGAATAATTGCCTTAAGAAACTCAATCTTACCGATCTCCATGCTTATTGCTCTTATCGTTCTGATGAAATTAAGACTTAAAACAAATATCACTATTATTATCCTTCTACTCCTCTTTTCCTTTGATCTAGGTAGGTACTTTAGAAAATACAACCCACAAGTACCAGCCCATCTAGTCTTTCCAACCACTCCAGCAATAGATTTTTTACAAAGTCAGACAGGTATCTTCCGAGTCGTCCGTCAACGGGGGCCTTTACTACCACCTAATACCTGGAGCTATTATGGTCTAAGTTCAATAGAAGGATATGATCCCTTACGGCTCTTAAACTACAATCGTTACTTTCACCTACTAGAAAACAAACCTTATTTAAACAAATCTAGTAGGTACTCAGAACTAGAAGACGTCAACCCTAAATTTCTAGATGCATCAAATATAAAATACTTTATTGCCATAATTAAAGAAGAAAGACCCAACCGTCCGGTAGTAGAAAAATTATTAGATCACGGTTATCATCAAGTTTTTCAAGACAAGACGGTGGAAATACTAGAGAATCCTCATGTATTACCCCGTGTCTATTTTGTTGATACTCTTATCAAAGTACCAGCCGAAAAAGATCTAATCGGAAAAATAGAGGATCCATCATTTGATCCTCGCTCTGTTGCCGTGATTATAAACCCAGATCAGGGAGAACTAAGTTTAAGTAGGGGAGAAGTAAAAAACATAGACTATCAACCAAATACAGTGACGGTCGATCTTGAACTAAAAAACCAGGGTTTTATTGTGCTATCAGATACATTTAGTCCAGATTGGCATGCAAAATTAAATAATCAAGATATAAAGATTCACCAAACAAATGGTGGAGTACAAGGATTATTCCTACCAGCTGGGGAGAATCAACTAGTTTTCAAATATCTTCCTGACTCTTTTGTTCTTGGTCTGAAAATATCTCTGATTTCATTAGTAATCTTAATGATTGGCTTGGTATACTCAAGGAAGTTATGAAAAAGATATCCCTAGACTTAGTCATTCCCAGCTACAACGCCAAGTACTTACTAGAAAAAAATCTTCCTAAAGTCAAAAAATGGTCTCCACAAATAGGTAAGATAATCGTTGTAGATGACGGTGGTACAGACGACACTAAAGAATACCTTAAAAAAAACTATAAAAATTCTGTTTGTCTAAAAAACAAAAAAAACTCGGGTTTTTCTGTCTCTGTAAACAAGGGTTTTAAAGCTTCTGACTCAGACTTTGTCCTACTTTTAAACAACGACGTTTACCCCACTAAACCCTATCTAGAAAAAGCTTTAAAACACTTTCAAGACCCAAAGGTTTTTGCCGTCACCTTAAACGAAAAAAACTCTTCTTGGCCAAAAGTATCTTGGAGCAAGGGTAAGTTTCAGTACACTCAAGGGGAAGACAAAACAAAAGTTCGCCACACACCTTGGGCTTCTGGTGGCAGCGCCATATTCAAAAAATCAATCTGGGATGAGCTTGGTGGTCTAAACGAGATCTACTCACCCGGTTACTGGGAAGACATCGACATCGGTTGGCGAGCTTGGAAACAAGGCTACAAGATTATCTGGGAACCAGACGCAACCGTAGTTCATCAACACGAATCTTCTTTTAAAAAACTAGATCAAAACTGGCTTAATCTAATAAAACAAAGAAACGAGCTGTTATTCATCTGGCAAAACTTCTCCAACCCTAAATACGTTCTGTCTCACCTGTGGTTTTTGCTCTCCTACACCCTAACTCATCCAGGATTTTCAAAGGTTATTTTTGCAGCCACCAAAAGTCTTTCTCAGTTCAAGCGTATAAAAAATGCTAAGCTCTCAGATACAGAGGTATTAAAAATAAGTAATCAACTCCTATGAAGTTCGACATCTCAATAATTACTATCCCTTACAAGTCAGAAAAACACATAGGTCCCTTACTGGACTCCATAAAAAAGTCTAAAGACGGTTTGAAAAAACAAGTTATCGTTATCGACAACTACGGCCAAGAGGACAAATCAGCCCAGATTGCCAAAGACCATCCAATAAAACCCATTGTTTTAGAGCCAGGAGCAAACCTTGGTTTTGCTAAAGGAGTCAATCTAGGTTTAGAAAAAGCTACAGGTAAGTACATATTTCTAATCAACCCAGACACCACCTTAGTCGGAAACGCTCTTAAGGATCTATATGATTTTGCTGAAAAGCAGGAAGTCTTAGGTGCCGTAGTTCCAAGTTTAGTTTTCCCAGACAACAAAGCTCAACCATCAGTCATGAGGCTCCCTAATATAGGAAACGCTTTTAAACACTACTTCCTAGGTTACAAAAACCATTTCGGTAAATACTTGCCAAAGGGAAAAGTCGCTAAGGTAGAAGTGGCTGTCATGGCTGCCTTCCTCATACCTGCAAAGGTGATTAAACAAATAGGTGAGTTAGATAAACGGTTTTTTCTTTACTACGAAGATGTAGAATTTTGCCACCGACTTTTAAAAGCCAATCTACCAATCTACTATTTATCAAAGGCCAAGGTAAAACATGTCCATGGTGCTAGTGCTAACTTTGTCAGTCACTTAAAAAGCCCACTAGCCAAATCTGCCCAGATCTACCACGGTAGAGTAGGGTCCTTCCTTTTAAATTGTGTTCTTTGGTCGGGTCAAAAATGGCAAAAGTTCATATTACGTAAATGAAAACCATCCTTAGTAAGCTTGCTTCAATCAAGTACTTGCTTCTTCTAGCCTTCTTTGTAAGATTATTTTTTATATATTTCCAGTACTCTGGTGATGTAGGTAATCATCTAGTGTGGGGTAGAGGAGCACTAGAAGGGACCTTAGGTTTCTACAATAAATCCTTTTCTGGTTTCAATCAGCCAAACTATCCACCTCTCACCATTCTTTTATTTTCTTTCTCGGCCTGGCTTTACCAGCTGTTTCAAAATTTAATTCTTTTCATAAACCAGGCAGTTCCCCTTTTTCCTTCGAAAATCGTTCCTCTCATGGAGACTCTAAATATGCAGGCTGCCTTTTTAAAACTACCAGCTATCTTAGCTGACCTAGGTATCGGCTGGTTAATTTACAAGTTAGCTCCCGTTAAAAAAACTGGCACAAAACTTCTACTATCCAGTCTCTACCTCTTTAATCCAGCCATAATTTATATAAGTACAATCTGGGGTCAGATAGAGTCAATTCCAGTTTTCTTTATCCTTTTATCTTTATATCTTATTAAACGTAACTATCTTTACTCCCATGTTTTCTTTACCCTAGCCATCCTTTCCAAGCAAACCGCTCTTTGGATTCTACCTGTTTTTCTCGTTTTATGGTTAAAAAATAAACCTCTAAAAGTCTTTTTTAAAGGAATCCTTCTGCAGGTCATAGTCTTCATCTTGTTATATCTTCCCTTTACTTTAAGTCTCACAGAACCATTTAAACTATATCTTGAAACTTTATCCGGTTCTTCTGCCTTGGTTTCAGATGCCGCTTGGAACATCTGGTATTTTATTTATCCACCTCAAACCCTAGACTCTACTTTGTTGCTAGGGTTGTCCATTCGTCTCTGGTCGATTTTACTTATCCTGTCTTCTGTTGTTTTTATAGTCTTCAACTTACTTAAAAAAAAGATCTCCCTTTATCCATCTCTATTTTGGCTTTCCATGGTTGCCTTTTTCTTACAGACCAGGGTTCATGAACGCCATCTATTTCCAGCTCTTGTCTTCTTGTTACTAATTAACTTTAAAAACAAAAATTATCTTTATTTATCTTTTACTGGTCTAACCTTGTATCATATGTTTAACCTATACCAAAGCCTAGCACTACCGTTCATATGATCTATTTAATACTTACCCTTGCTGCTTTCCTAAGACTTTTTCAACTAGGAGGTCTCCCTATCTCCCTTTTTGGTGATGAAATCGACGTGGGCTATCACGCTTGGTCTTTAGTCACCACAGGTCGTGACTACATGGGTAACTTGCTCCCAACCTACATCCAGAGCCTGGCAGAATGGCGTGCACCTCTTTTAATGTATGTCACCGCTCCATTCATCAAATTACTAGGCCCCACACCTTTTGCTGTTCGTCTGCCCGTAGCTCTTCTGGGGGTTCTCAACATCTACCTTATTTACTTATTAGCCAGAAAGCTATTTAAAAGTAAGTATGTTGGTCTTCTGTCAGCTCTAATTCTTGCTCTCACACCTTGGCACATCCATTACTCTAGAGCGGCTTTCGAGTCCACCCTTCTTCTCACTCTTCTTCTGTCCGGCACCTTGTTTTTTGTTGTTAAACGTTACTCCTTATCAATATTAAGCTTCATTCTTACTTTATATACCTACTCAACCGCTAACCTCTTTACTCCGCTACTTGCCCTATCCTTGTTTTTAATCTACAAAAGTAAAGATACAACTGCCAAGCTTTTTAAGAAGTCATGCCTACTTCTTTTACTACTACCCATCGCTTACCACCTTACTCTAGGTCAAGCGGCCGGTCGCTTCAGTCTCGTTAGTGTATTTAAAGATAAAGAAATAACCTACGACATAATCAACCAACGCACCTCACCTTGGGTTGACCAAAATGATGTTGAAGAAAAAATATTCCACAACAAGGCCATCTCTTATGCTGGCAAAGTGGGCTCAAACTACCTATCTGCTTTTTCTCCTCAGTTCTTGTTCATCTCTGGTGACCCTAACTTCAGACACTCAGTAGGTAGATTTGGAGAACTTCTCTGGGCCACCGCACCATTTTTACTTCTTGGGTTTGTTATTTTAGTTAAAAATATCAGAAAGAAAGAAAACAAATTGATCTTGGCTTGGCTTTTACTATCTCCCATCCCTTCTGCTCTTACTTTTGATGGCGCTATGCACGCTACCCGCTTAATTCTTATGCTTCCACCTTTAGTCATGATCACTGCCTTGGGTATAAAGCACATCTCTGCTTTGGTAACCAACAAAAAGATATTCAAGGTCTACGCCTTTATATTCTTTCTCATCTTAGCTCTAAGTTCTAGAGCCTACTGGCATCGCTACTCATTCCACTACAAATTTGAATCAGCTCGTCACTGGCATGATGGTTACCAAGAAATCGGTAACAAGCTAGCACCAAGGTTAGAATCAGCCGGGAGAGTTTTTATAAACAACACCTACGAACCATCACTATTAAAGTTTGCCTTTTTTGCCAAGTATCCACCCGTCAAGTTCCAGCAAGATTTTACAGGAGATGTTCCAGAAGAAAACATAATACCAGGCTTTGACGGTTTCAAGTTTGCAGACAAGTACTACTTTGGTAATGCAAGAAACTTAAGCGACCTATTTAAAATTCTAGAGCCAGGTGATATCTACTTAGCCGTTCAAAGCAAAGAAGTGCCAGGGGACTGGGACTGGTCAAAGGAACCACCACAAGAACTAAAGGTTTTAGACTACACTAAGGATGTATTTAACTCTCCGCTTTTTTATCTAGTTTCTCCTCGATAATCTTAATAGTCATCGGAAATCCAGACGGTGTTATATTCATTCCTGCTACCAAGTCACTATCATCAACAATCTCTCCGTTAACTGGGCTCACCAAAGTTAATTTATCCATCATGTATTTTTGTTTCTCTACTTTTTTTACTGCTACATCTAGTTTTGCCTGAGCAATTTCCTTGACACCTTTTTCCTCCTCATTTTGGGGACTAGGTAGCTTCCTGGCTACATCTTCAAACTCTGCTCTAGCTCGTCGATAGTTAGCCAGGTCAATATCGAGGTCAATTTTATCTAGTTTGTCATCTAGTTTAGCCAGTCCTTGTCCTTTTTTGACAATATCTCCTTTTTTTACACCTACCCACACTACAGTTCCTCCTTGGTAAAACCTCATCTTGATCTTTTTGTATTTGGTCGCCATACATCCAGCTTATCACAAAATATTATTTGTCAAAACAAACAACTTCCCTCAAGCTTTATTTTAGTACAATAAGCATACATGATAAAAAAGGGTTTAATCATAGTTTTAATTTTGGGTGCAGTTTTAAGACTGGTATCTTTGGGACAGGTCCCCGCAGGCATCTCTCCGGATGAAGTCTCTCAAGGATACAGCGCCTACTCTCTTTTAAAGACGGGTCAAGACGAATGGGGACTATCATGGCCCTTAACCTCCTTTAGATCGTTTGTAGACTACAAGGCTCCTCTACAGACCTATTTAATGATCCCTTCAGTTGCTGTTTTTGGCCTAAATGAGTTTGCCGTTCGTCTCCCCTCAGCTATCTTTGGCATACTAGCCATCTACGTTGTTTACTTACTCACCAGTGAGTTGTTCAACAAAAAAACGGGTCTAGTCGCTGCCTTTCTCTTAGCCATCTCTCCTTGGCACATCCAGTTCTCTCGCACCGCTCTAGAGGTCAATCTTTCTTCCTTTCTTTTTCCCTTAGGTCTGTACCTTTTCCTAAAAGGCCTTAAAAAACCAAAGACCCTAATTCTTGCAAGTTTAGTCTGGGGATTAAACCTTTACTCGTATCACGCCGCTAAGTTCTTTCTCCCTCTGTTCTTAGTACCTTTAGTTCTCATCAATCTAGAATCGCTTAAAAAAATAAAGGTAAAACAACTCACCATTCCCCTAGCACTCCTTTTATTTTTCTTACTACCCTCTCTTTATCTAAGTTTCTTTAGTCCCGTCGGTGCCAGAAACAAAGACTTAATCATCACGAACTTGAATCAATCCCAACTAGAGTCAATCTCAAGCGAGCAGTATCTCTCACCTTTAAATAAAATATCTCCTCAACTAACCCGAGTCTTTCACAACAAAGCGATCTACATAGCTGATCAGTTTGCCAGTAACTACCTGACCTACCTTACTCCCACATTTTGGTTTACAGAAGGAGGCAGCGAAACCACCTACTCGATTATTCCTGGTAGGGGACTTCTATATCTCTGGCAACTACCATTTATTATCTTAGGTTTAGTAAGCTTGCTGTCCATAAAAAACAAAAAGACCAAAGCAATTTTACTTTCCTGGATCTTACTTGCCGCTATTCCGGCTGCTTTAACCAAAGAAGGCTATCGCCCCAACAGGGCAGGGTCATTCTTAGGATTATGGGAAATCATCACCGCTTTTGGTTTAGTCCAACTACTCAAACTACCAGCAAGATACAAAAAAGCTACCCATTACATATTAGGCATAGTCATCCTAGCCTCATCTGTTCTATATATAGAAGACTACTGGCTTGCCTCACCCATTAGGTTCCCCAACAGCCTATCTTATGGCTACCGTGACTTGATGACTAAGCTAGTCCCCTTAGAAGAAGAATTTGACGAGATAATAATAAATAGGGGCACTCAGTCCCAGTCCTTTGTCGCTTTTTACAAGAAGCTAGATCCAGTTATTTTTCAAAGTTACTCATCTGATTGGTGGAAAAGGTTTGAAAAGACAGATCTTTTATACCTAGACATGTTAGATGACTATCAGTTAGAGAATTACAGATTCAAGACAATCCACTTACCAGAGGACTTAGGGGAGCACACACTACTAGTCTTACCGGCCAAAACTTTAGATCATCAGTACCTGCCTTTTGTCTTTGACACCGTCTTTTATCCCAACAGGGAACCGTTCCTTTATTTACTTAAAAGCAAATGAAGCTTTTAAAAAAACCTTGGGTTGCCTTACTACTAATTACTTTCTTTGCTTTTGGTCAAAGGTTTTTTAATATATCCTCAAATCCTCCAGCTTTAAACTGGGACGAAGTCAGCCATGGCTACAACGCTCTTTCAATCTTAAAGACGGGTGCAGATGAATGGGGTGTAAGGTTTCCCTTAATATTTAAAGCCTTCGGTGACTACAAACTTCCTTTATATATCTATCTAACCGCCATCCCAGTATATTTTCTAGGGTTAACTACCACCGCCGTCCGTTTAGTTTCTGTTTTAGCCGGCACCCTAGCCATTCCTGGTATCTATCTATTAACCAATCAACTATTCCCTAAGAAAAAATCACTACCCTTTTTGGTCGCCTTCCTTTTAGCTATCAATCCTTGGCACTTCTTTATATCAAGACCTGCTTTAGAAGCCAATCTAGCTTTAACCTTAATCATCTTTGGTTTTTACTGTTTACTTAAGGCTTTTAAAAATCCTAAGTTCTATTTACCGTCATCTATCTTGTTAGGTCTGTCTCTTCATACATACAATGTCTCTCGTGTCTTTGTTCCCCTCCTTCTTATTATCTTCTTTATCATCTACCGTCCCAAGTTTAAATTTGACCTAGTCCGCACCATCTCAGTCGCTATCATCACTCTTTTCTTCTCCATAGTCGCTTATCAAGTTTTTTCTGGCAGTGGTACTGCTCGCTACTCCAAAATATCTATTCTCTCAGACTCAGCCGTTTATCAGTTAGGTTTATCTAGAGCAGACAGTTCTCTACCTCCACTTTTGGCTAAACTTCGTTTTAATCGCCCAATTTATTTTTTATCCGAGTTTGCTAAATACTACCTATCTTACTTCTCTCCAAACTTTATCTATCAATCTCAAGGTGCTCAGTATCAGTTTGCCATCCCGGGTAAAAATCTATTCACCTTACCAGTCAGTATCTTAAGTTTAATTGGCGGGCTCTATCTACTGCTAAAAGAAAGATCTAAATCTACCTATCTTTTGTTCTCCTGGCTTTTACTATCTCCAGTCGGGGCCGCTCTAACAGCTGACCCGCCTCAAGCCATACGTCCAAACCCCATGATTCCAGCAGTTATAATTCTTGCTAGCATTGGTTTTTACTGGGTAGTTAGTCTTTTTAAAAAGCGTCGTTGGGCACAAGTTGCTATATCAGTATCATTAATTTTAAGCTGCTTACTAGGCTATATCCGCTATCTAGACTCTTACTACCAAGAGTATCAAACCAAATATGCCTGGTCCTGGCAGTATGGTCATGAAGAGACGCTAGAGTACATAGAAGAAAACAAAGATGATTACGACAGGGTTATCTTTACCAAGTACTACGGTGAGCCTCACATCTTCTACGCCTTTTTCACCAATCTTGACCCTAAAAATCTCCAACCTGGTGGTGACAACATTCGTTTCAAGAAAACAGACTGGTTCTGGACAGATAGAGTAAATACCACCTACTTTGTTAATGACTGGGAGATTCCTAAGCTACTAGAAGACACCCTTCCTCTAGAAAGTGGGGGACAAGTAGCTTTAGAAGATAGTCTATTGGTTTTCTCTCCTCAGAGTCTCCCCCAAAACGTAAAGATCTTAAAAACCATCAGCTTCCAAAACGATCTACCGGTCTTCTATATAGCTATCCTTGACAAAGACTGAAAAACACCTATAATACGGGATACACCTTAAAAAGTTAAACTATAGAAATCTTAGAGGAGGTTTAAATGCGCAAGTTCTTGCAGACATCTTTTGGCGAGTTCCTTATGCTTGTTCTATTTATTGCGCTCGCAAGTATTTTGATGTATGTGTGTAATGCTCCAACATCTTTAAATATCACATTCGTCATCGTTTTTTCAGTTTGTGGGGCAATAGCCTTCTTCATGACTCATACAAAACCTAAAGGCTAAACCAACTCCACAATCTTCTTCTTCACAGCTCTCGCTTATAATAGCGAGAGCTTTTTTATGGTCTCTTGGTATACTTACTGTATGTTATCCAAGAAAACTAAGACATCAATCTTGTTGCTCGTAGCAATCTTAACTCTAGGCTTCTTGCTTCGCTTTTACAAACTCTCCACTCTTCCTCCAGGTTTAACTTGGGATGAAGCCGGTCTAGGTTACAACGCTTACTCAATTTTAAAAACTGCTAGAGACGAACATGGCACTTTCTTGCCTTTAACCTTCAAGTCCTTTGGTGACTACAAGCCCGGCCTTTATGTTTATCTAGCCGTGCCATTTATAGCTCTTACAGGGCTTACAGAAGTAGCTGTACGTCTTCCTTCAGTCATTGCCGGCACCTTAGCCATCTTTGGGGTATATCTTCTAGTCAATCAGTTGTTTGACAAAAAGAAAGCTCTCTTAGCAGCTCTCGTTTTAAGTCTCTCTCCATGGCATATTCATTTCTCCCGTGGTGCTTGGGAGGTTAACATATTTACAACAGTTCTCCTTTTTGCTATTTACTTTTTTATAAGGAGTTTGAAAAACTCAAGATACTTTATTCCTTGGGTTTTATTGGCAGCTTCCACCATATTTATATATCAAGGAGCAAAAATGCTTACCCCTCTTATATTTTTAGGTCTTCTTGTAATCTACTTCCCTCAAGTCAAAAAAAGTTTTTCAAGCTGGTTAATACCAAAAAGCCACAAGGTTGTCGCTATTTTTTCCAGTCTTTTACTATCATTCTTCTTTATTCTTAACTTAACCGGCCCTGCAGGTAATCGCTTGGCTCGTCTAAGTATCTTTGGCTACAAGCCACAATTGTCTGGTGACAAGCTATTTCACAACCAGCCCTTGCTAACATCTCAGTTAATTGCATCAAGATATCTTTACCATTTCTCTCCAGAAGTTTTGTTTTACCAAGGTTCGACCATAACAGAAAGAGGTAACCTGCCCAAGCAAGGCATGCTTTATATCACCGAGGCTTTTTTCTTACTCTTGGGTTTTGCAGCTCTAGCTAAGTTGAAAAACAAACAGTCACGGAACCTGGTTCTCTCACTTCTTTTTTTAAGTCCAATACCAGCCTCCATGACCCTGGCAGAGTTTTCTACCTTTAGGGCTTTATTCATTGTCATACCTTTAAGTATTATTTCTGCTCTAGGTTTGCATTATTTTTTAACCAAATATAAAAAAATCATCACTCTTCCCATCCTTTTCTTTGTCATTTTAAATATTGTTTTGACTATAAATATCTACTTTAATCACTCATTTGAAGGTCTGGCCCCAGAGTTCAACTATGGTTACAAGCAGGCCTTTGATCAGATAAACACACTACCAGAGGCTAACAATATTATTTTTACCGACGTTTATGGTCAACCTTATATTTATTACCTATTCTATAACCAATTCGACCCCGCAGCTTACCAAAAAATCAATTCATATCAAGGCCAAGGTATCGATGTTGGTAAAGTAGATAGGGTGGGGGATAAAATAGAGTTCCATCAGTTCAGCCACACAGAGATCTTTAACCACGCAAACACTTGGTTTGTTGGCACTAGAGGAAACATTCCTGACGAATTTAACATAAATGACGGTAGGGTAGAGTACTATAGTGAAATATCGATACCCAACAGGGAGCCTGCATTCAGGTTAGTAAAGACCTCCAAGTTATGAAAAATAAAATAGCCATACTTCTAATAATTATCTTAGCCTCTATTCTTAGGTTGTATGCCTTAGATAAATTCCCAGCTGGTTTAAACGCTGATGAAGCAGCCATAGGTTACAATGCCTACTCACTCTTAGAGACCGGTAAAGACGAACACAGTGCCTCCTGGCCCTTAGTTTTCAGGTCATTCGATGACTATAAACCACCTCTATATTTCTACCTCGTTCTTCCGTTTGTAAAAACCTTAGGGTTAAACGTTTGGTCGGTACGTCTTCCGTCCGCTATTCTAGGTGTTGCTTCCGTTTATCTCATCTATCTTCTCACCAATCAACTTTTTAAAAAGAAAGGTGTGGGGTTGCTTACAGCTCTATTGCTTACAATCTCTCCTTGGCACTTACACTTCTCTCGTGGTGGCTGGGAGGCAAATTCGGCTACATTCTTTCTTTTGCTGGGTGTCTGGGCATTTATCAAAGCTTTAAAGGAATCAAAATACTTTTTTCTTTCAAGCACCTCTCTAGTAGCTTCCTTATACGCCTATCACTCCATGAGGTTGGTTGCCCCGCTTGTAGTCCTATCTCTTCTATATATATATCGCTCCAAAATTAAGATAGACAAACACATGGTTATTTCAGCTATTCTAGGCATCGTCTTGTTTTTGCCTGTAGGCAAGCAAATGTTTGGATCAGAAGGTACATCGCGTTTTTCTGGAGTCTCAGTATTTTCAGATGAGGGTCCATTATGGGAGGCCTTAGAAAGACGTAGACAGTCACCTAATCCTAATTCCATTTCAACTAGACTTATCCACAATAAGTACCTAACTTACTCAAGACGTTTCCTGTCAAACTACCTATCTCACTATTCACCTAGGTTTTTGCTTGTTACTGGTGATGAAATTGCTAGAAGTAAGGTGCCTGGAATGGGACAGTCTTACCTATTCTTAGCACCATTTTATGTATTAGGAATATTTAATTTACTCAAAATGAATACTAAGGGTAAAAAAGTTGTTCTGTTTTGGTTTCTAATAGCTCCATTGGCCGCCGCTCTTACTTTTCAGTCACCTCATGCCTTAAGGGCTCAAAACATGGTGATTCCCCTTACTGTTCTTTCTGCTATTGGAATATACGAATTCTTCAACTTTTTAAAGAAAAACAAAGTGGTGTCTACGATATCTGGTCTTTTATTTATTGCCCTACTAACTTACAGCAGCACCCGTTACCTGCATCAATACTACACCCATTATCCTCAGGAGCTCCCCTTTGCCTGGCAGTACGGTTTTGATCAGGTGGCCGATTACATTAAAAAGAATGGAGACAAATATGATTCCATCATCATTTCCAACCGTTATGATCAACCCTACATAATCATGGCTTTTTTCTTACAGTACCCACCAGATAAATTCCAACAGGAAATAAAACTAGAACCAAGAGACAATTTTGGTTTCTCCACGGTAAATGCCTTTGGCAAGCTCAAATTTAAAGCCATAGACTGGGGAGAAGACAGTAAAGCAAAAAATACTTTAATTATCACGACAGAAGAAGGTGTTGACGAAAAAGAAAAAACTATTTACGAGGTATTGTTCCCTAATAAAGAGCCCGCGTTTAAGTTTTACGAGACCAGTCGTATATAATTACCTTGCTATGAAAAAGCAGACCCTTTCGGTGGTTTTAGCCACCTACAATGAAGAAGAAAACATTGCTGACTGCATAAAGTCGGTTAGTTCGGTGGCGGATGAAATAATAATTGTAGACGAGTCTTCAACAGATAAAACCAGAGAGATAGCCAAGAAGCACGGCGCCTTAGTTTACAAAGTAAAGCACGAACCAATTTTCCATGTTACTAAAAACAAGGCTATTAAAAAAGCCAGCAAAGATTGGGTTCTCCAAATGGACGCCGATGAAAGGCTTACCTTTAAGATGGCAAAAGAAATTTCCGGGATACTATCAGGGGAGTACTTTGGGGTAGATTCTTGGCTTTCACCCATCAAGCGATCTTTATTGTTTTTTCCTAAGCCTAAAAAGTTGATTCAACCAGCTGCTGCCTACTGGTTACCTAGAAAAAACCTATTCCTAGGTAGATATCTAAAAAACACTGGTCAGTACCCAGATCCAGTCATCAGACTTTTCCAAAAAGGTAAGGCAATCTTGCCTGCCAAAACAGTACACGAACAACTAGATGTGTCTGGTACAGTCGGATGGTTACAGTCAGACCTAGACCATTTAGCTACTCCCAAGTTTGAAAGGTATCTAGAGCGCGAAAATCGTTACTCTGATCTAGAGGCCAAGCTTCTACAAGGTAGGGGAGTTAAAATCACAGTTTTAAACACTCTAACTTACTTATTTTTTAAACCCACAAAAACCTTCCTTTCCTTATATATCCGCCACAGAGGTTTTTTAGATGGTTTCCCTGGGTTTGTTTTCTCTCTCTACTCGGGTTTCCACCACGCCTTCTCCTACATGAAGCTTTGGGAAATATATAAGAACAAGTCATGAATAAATTAAGGATTCAACTAAACTCAGGTGAACACTCCAAGGGTAGGGGAGTAGGAAACTACGCTAAAAACCTTAAAGAAGCTCTAAGAAAAAACCAATCTATAAAATTGGTCACTAATGATCCAGATATTGAGCATTACACTTTTTTCGATCTTTTTTACCCTACCCTACCTCTCAAAAAAAAATACCCCACAGTAGTTACTGTTCATGATTTAACCCCGCTAGTCCTTTCACATTTGTATCCAAAAGGCCTTAAAGGAAGTATTAATCTATTAAGACAAAGATTGTCTCTGGTAAATGTTTCAGCTATCATCACTGATTCGGAAAACTCAAGAAGAGATCTAATAAAAATCTTTCTTCTTCCTCCAGAAAAAGTTTTTGTGACTCCCCTAGCAACAGATAAAATTTACAAAACTCAACCTTCTCCAATTTCGGTGGGAAAAATTAAATCAAAATTTGATCTACCAGAAAAATTCATTCTTACTGTAGCTGGTGGGCCCAACCCTAATAAAAACCTTCCTGCTTTAGCAGAAGCAACCAAGGTTTTAAAAATCCCTTTAGTCATAGCTGGTGGTGGTGTGGCTAAAAAAGCTCCTCAAGGTAAAGTTCATAAGGAGTTGCAAGATTTAGTTAAATTAAGAGGCTACTCTCATGTCATTACTCCCGGATTTATTACCAACAAAGAGCTTCTAGCCTTCTATTCACTAGCCACCCTTTACTGTCAACCTTCCTTGTACGAAGGCTTCGGTCTACCTGTACTAGAGTCCATGCATGCAGGTTGTCTAGTCGTATCAAGCGACACTAGTAGTTTGCCAGAGATCTACGCTCCTGGAACCATTACTTTTGATCCACAAAGTCAAGATAGTTTACAGAATGCTCTCCAAAAAGCTCTTGACCTCTCTGATAAAGAAAAGAATCAACTTATTAAAGAAGCCAAAGAGGTAGCTAAGCAGTTTACTTGGAAACAGACAGCTGATCAAACAGTAGAGGTTTACACCCAAGCACTTTCATTATGAAGAAAATCTTTTTAGTATTTTTTGTTTGGGTAATCACTATCTATGCCTTTACTTTTTTAAGTTCAACCCCTGCTTTCTTTGATTACTCATACGAATCAACTTCAATGATTAAGGAAAATATTCCCAGCATAAGGCACTTGCTGAACTTTGACGGTAGTCATTATCAAAACATTGCTCACTTTGGCTACATCAAGAAATTTCAAACAGCTTTTTTTCCGCTTTTCCCAATAATGATAAACTTCGTAAGTTTTATGACTCAAAGTCATCTAATTTCAGCTCTCCTTATTTCCTTGCTTTGTACTTACTTATCAGTTTTAGTTATTGTTAAGCTTTTTAAAAAACCAACGGCGGCTATTATCTTGATATTTTTTCCTCTCTCTTTCTTTTTTCTGGCAGGTTATACAGAAAGCCTGTTCCTTTTTCTGTCTCTGTTGTCTTGGCATTTCTTTAAAGAAAAAAAATATTTACTTTCAGGTGCATTAGGTTTCTTGACCTCTCTTTCAAGGTTCTATGGAATTCTACTTTTCCCCTCACTCCTACTAGAGTTTTTTCTAAAGCTACCAAAAAACAAAAGATTAAAACTTATCTCTTATAAACCCGTTGTCCCGCTCTTGCTGATTCCTTTAGGTTTAGGTAGTTACATGGTCTACCTACAATTAATTTACCAAGATCCACTCGCCTTTTTTACCGCTCTTTCTCTTTGGGGTAAGTCAACTATTACTTTTCCTTTACAGACCATCTATCGCTACTTTAAGATTATCACTACTGTATCACCCACTATTATTCAGTACTGGGTAGCTCTACTAGAGATACTAAGTCTAGTAGTAGGTCTCTTGGCATCTCTTATTCTTTACAAGCAAAAACAATTCTCTTACTCACTTTATGTATTCTTAGGCTCGATCATTCCTTCCTTTACAGGGACTCTTCAGTCACTTCCAAGGTACTTGCTAGTTTTGTTCCCAATCTACTTTATTAAGTTACCAGTCAAACTTCATTTTCCTATCCTTGCTGCAAGTTTTACTCTTCAACTTGTACTACTCACCGCATTTTTAACAGGCCACTTCATTGCCTAGTGCAAATCGTGTAAAATCAACGAACCCTTAAAATGAAAGTGAAAAAATTTCTTTACCATCTTTTAACCTGGAGATTTTCTCTTTTAGCAATCGCGATACTCGCGATTTTTTTTATTCCTCTTCGCTCTGGCTACACTCTTCAGTCTGGCACATTTTCATTTAGTGACCTGTCTACCATGTGGGCTAACTTTGACGGTCTAACTTATCTCAACTTGGCAGAGAATGGTTACGAAAATCTACACTCTCAAAATCAGTATGCTTTTTTCCCAGTATATCCTTATCTAATAAAGACATTCTCATTTTTAGGATCATACCTTGCTAGCGCCTTAGTTGTCTCCCATCTTTCATTTATTTTAGGTCTATATGTTTTTTACAAGTTAGTTCTACTAGACTTTCAAAAAGAGGTAGCTTTAAGGGCTGCTTTTTTATTGCTCATATTTCCCACATCATTTTTCTTTGGTTCGGTCAGCCCAGAATCTTTATTTTTTCTTCTTGCGGTCTCGGTCTTCTACCTGATTAGAAAAAAACTATTTCTACCGGCAGTCTTGCTGGCTACTATCGCATCTGCCACTCGTTTTGCAGGTATTTTTCTTTGGCCCGCCATAATAATCGAACTCTGGCAACAAAACAAAACAAATTTAAAGAAAACACTTAGTGATCCTCGTTCCGTACTCATGCTTCTGCCGCCACTGGGATTACTATCATTCATGCGTTTTCAATTTTTGCATACAGGTAAATGGATTAATTTCATTAGTACTCAACCAGGCTTTGGGGCCAATAGGGTGGTCAACAAGTTAATTTTATTACACCAAGTTTTTTACAGGTACTTTAGGATGTTGACTCAGCTAAGTCTCTTTACTGATCCAATATATTTCACCATCGTCTTGGAGCTAGTGATTATGGTGTTTTTTTTGGGATTGGTCTTCCACGCTTTCAAGAAAACCAGGCTTAGTTATGCAGTCTTTGCTACTCTATCACTGCTGGTCCCTACGCTTGCAGGTACTTTTTCTTCAGTACCTAAATATGTACTAACTATTTTTCCAGCCTTTATTGTGCTGGCTCTATTTTTTAATAAAGCTCCTAAAAAATATCAAAATCTCTATGTTCTAGTCTCAGTTATTCTATCTATTGTTTCGATCGCTCTCTGTACTCGAGGCTATTTTATATCCTAAAAACAATCATTTTAATCTCATAATAATCTATTAAAGGAATTTTCGTGTTACAATTCAAATTCTAGATAAAACATATCAGCACTTTCACAAATGTTTTTTAAATATTTTTCCAAAAGGAGGAAAAAATGATGAACAGCATGGCGATCGACATGGGTACAGTTTTTCACGCTATAAACAGACTAGAAAAAAATTACTCAGGTAAAAATCAATACTGGAAAGCAGTAAACCCAGAACAAGCAGTTGCTTTGGAGTTTTACAGAGTCTTCCATGACATGCTCTCCAGGTCTGAAGGTTTCAAGGGAAAAGCCTCTCCAGACTGGGAAGTTCTCAATGAATTTCTAGAGGCAAATGATCTCGGTAAAATGTTCGACAGGTCTCTTAATGGGATTGGTATCATATCAATTCTTGACGAGTTGATACAGTATTCTGAAGAAGTTTCTCTTTGTGAAATCTACGGTGGTGATTACAACAATCATGCTGGTGTCAAAATTCCCGAAGGTTCTTATTTTGTCAGTCATATTCAAAGTTTAGACAATGAATTGATATGCATACACACCAAAGACAACAATTCTCTCTGGCTTACCATGCCAGATTCACCTCCTAAAAATCCAGTTGATCTACTGCAAATTGTTTTCAACACAATGATGTCTCCAGGTACAGGCTCTCTTATCGGACCTTTTGGACATATCAAAGTCCCCCAAATCAGGTTAGATCTTAAGCCAGACATTAGTTTTCTCTCTGGAGCTTACACTTACGATCAAAATTCAAATAAACGATGGGTTATTTCCCAGGCATATCAACGATTCAAGTTGAGAACAAATCTCGAAGGACCCAGGGTAATAAGAAGGGGTACGTCTCCAGACGAAACGGAAATATTAGTCTTCGACAGACCTTTCATTGGCTGGTTGGATCATCCAGGATCAAATTTACCCGCTGCCATTTTTTATGCGGATTACGATAGCTGGAAAGCACAATGATTTAAGATAAAAATAACTTCACCCCCCCCCACAGATATCCTGTGGGGGTTTTTTTATTAAAAAAAATATACAATACCCATATCATGACATATCTAATTATTCCTACTTTTAACGAAGGTAGTCGCTTAACCAAGACTTTAAAGGAAGTTAAAAAACATATAAACGAAAAAAATATAGTTGTAGTTGATGATGGTTCAAGTGTTCCTGAAAGTTTACCCAAAGACTCTAAAGCTACTTTAATTCGCCACCAGATAAACCTGGGTAAGGGTATGGCCATGAAAACAGGCGCAGACTTTGCTTTTGGAAAAGGTGCTAAAGCAGTTATCTTCATAGACGCAGACCTCCAACATGATCCCAAGCATTTACCTAAATTTAAAAAATTACTTAGAAACAATGACTTGGTCTTTGCATCAAGAGTGCCCAGCCTTAAGGCACCTCTAGTTCGCTTGCTGGGAAACAAGTTTGCCTCCATATACATAAATGTCCTTTTTGGGGTATATATCTCGGACATCTTGTCTGGTTACCGAGCTTTAAACAAAAAAGCCTACAACCTACTTAAGTGGACATCACCTCGTTATGGTGTAGAGACAGAAATTGTTGCCAGGTTAGGGAAACACACAGACAAGCTAAAATGGGTAGAATTCCCCATAGAGACAATTTATATAAATAAGTACAAGGGTGTTACAATCATAGATGCAATTAAAATTTTACAAAAATCAATATGGTGGAAGCTTTCTTAGGTATTCAAATAATCTCAATTTCTTTTGCTGGATTTATGCTTTACATAACTTTTTTACACAGCAAGAGAGGTAGTCTAAATAAGATAGAGTTTTATTCATGGGTTTTTCTATGGCTAGCTTTTATTTACTTTGCTCTTTTCCCCAAAGTACTAGACCCAATTTTGGCTCAACTTTTTGTTGCTCGTACAATGGATCTTCTGATGATTGCTGCCTTTATGATTTTGGCTTATCTTGGATTTCAAAATTATATTGAAATAAAAAATTTACAAAAACAAATTAGAAGAATGGTCAGTCAAAAAGCTATCAAAAAAGCCAGTAAAAAATGAAAAAAGTAATAGTAAGTAAAAACAAATGTATCGGTTGCTTTGCTTGTGAGGACGCAACGGATGGGCTATTTAAAGTAACAGACGGTCTTGCTAGAATCGACCAAAAAGCAGACTTAAAAGATCCCAAAATACAAGAAAAAATAAAACTGGCAATCGAAGTTTGCCCCACGAGAGCCATAAGTGAAGAATGAAGTTATCAATAATCACTCTTTCCTTTAATCAAGCAGAGTTTTTAGAGCAAACCATCAAGTCAGTTGTCTCCCAAAACTATAAAAATATTGAGTACTTGATTTTTGACGGTGGTTCAACAGATGGGTCTGTAGAGATAATAAAAAAATACGCCAAAAAGTACCCCAAAATAATTAAATGGCAATCAAAAAAAGATAAAGGTCAAGTAGATGCCTTAAATAAAGCTCTAAAAATAGTAACAGGGGATGTTATTGCCTATATAAACTCAGATGACTATTATTTACCAGGTGTGTTTCAAAAAGTGGTTAAAACCTTCAAGAAAAATCCTAAGACAGAATGGTTAGTGGGTAATTGTCAAGTTACCGAGTCAAGATTGAAGTGGACATTTACTATTAAACATTTAATTCCAATTCATCAGGCAAAGTTTTGGTTGAATTTATTTAATTGGATAAACCAACCGGCTGTTTTTTTAAGAAAAAGTTTGTTTGATCAAGTGGGATTATTCAACCAAAAATATCATTATGCTTTTGATTACGATTATTGGCTTAGGTGTTCTAAAATGTCTCTGCCCGTTCGTTTAAAGCAGGACTTAGCAGTCTTTAGAGTACATCCAAATTCAAAGGGTTCTAGAGGTTATGATAAACAGTTTATAGAAGACTACCAAATTCATGTAGATAATAATAATAAAATAATCTGGAGAGCCTTACATTGGATATTATGGAAAATAACCATGATAACTTATTTCTTTCTTAAATAAGTATAGTCTAGATTTTCATCAGTAATTATAATTTTTTGTGGCTACGAACCAGCAAATTATTCAGTATAATGCACAATATGTCGAAAAGCATGAATGAAGGATTACTTGAAAAATTTAATAAAGTAGAACAGATCCATTGGTGGTGGGAAGGAAGAAAAGAAATCTTGAAGCAATTTATTGGTAAATCAAGACCTAAGAAAATTCTAGACGTCGGGTGTGGTACAGGAGAAACACTTTCATTTCTCCAAGATACCTATCCAAACACTCAACTTTTCGGCATCGATTCCTCAAATAAAGCAATAAGTTTTTCAAAAAAGAGAGGTCATAAAAATATCTTTAAAGCGAGCGCTTTAAATCTTCCATTTGATGATAATTATTTTGACATTGTTCTTTTTCTTGATGTCCTTGAGCACATAGGAAATGATGCAAAGGCAATAAGTGAAGCAAAAAGGGTCTTGAAAAAAAATGGAAGAATAATTTGTACAAATCCAGCCTTAAAATTTATTTGGTCAGAACACGATTCAAACCAAGGACATAAAAGAAGATATTCAAAAAAAGATGTAGTCAATCTAGCAAAAAACTCAAATTTAAAAGTCGAGAAAACAGCTTACTTTAATTTTCTTCTGAGCCCAGCAATAATCTTAATAAGATTGTTAAGTAGAGTACGTTTCTTCAAGCATTTTACGAGCTATGATAATAGTTTGAATTATGATATTGCCAACATGGGTGTGATCAACTCTATTTTAAAATTCTTATTTACCAAAGAGATACAAGCCCTAAAGTACATAAGATATCCTTTTGGTATATCAATATCTGCAGTTTTTAGAAAAGCATGACATCCATAAAATCCAAAAATGAATTGACGGAAAAAGAACATTTCAATAAAATGGCTTCTTCATACGACACTAACTACGGATACTCGGACTCTTTTACTGAATATAAGCTTAATAAAAAAACAACAAGTTTCGTCAACCTTATTAAGCCATACATAAAAAATAAGAAAAACCTCAAGATATTAGAAGTTGGTTGTGGGACAGGAGAGTACACAATGAGAATCGCAAAACATTTTCCAAAAACTAAAATAATAGGACTTGATATCTCAAATAACATTCTTAAGGTCGCACGCAAAAAATGTAAGACACAAAAAAATGTATCATTTACCGCACAAAGCGCCTATAAAACAAAATTGAAAAACGACTCAGTAGATGTTGTCTATGGATTTTATGCTCTACACCATTTAGATATTAAAAAATTTAAACAAGAAGCACTTAGAATTTTAAAACCAAACGGAGTAGTATATTTTTATGAACCTAACATATTAAATCCGGTTGTATTTTTGATTAAATCAAATAAATTTCTTAAAAGTAAGGTTGGGGATTCTCCAGATGAATGGGCTATTAACCCAATTGGCATCAAGAAAGAGTTCACAGGGTTTAACAAAGTAGATATTTTGATGTCAGAGTATGTTTGGCCGCTAAAATTCATACCATCAGAAGTTCTCATTTTAATTGACAAGACCATAAGTCCAATGAATAAAATTCCAGTAATAAAATATCTGGGTGGTTCTGTACAAATATTTTTTCAAAAAAAATGAAACAATTCATTAAAAAAAATATTTTATTAATTGGTATTATTACCGCGGTATATTTTTTATATTCTTCAGTGTTCTTAAAACCTCACAAAATAAATAGTTTTTCTTTAGTTGATGATGGTCAAGTTTTGGTTCAAAGCTGGTCATATCTAAAAGACTGTGTTCAAAAAAAAGATTGTTCAGTTTTTGTTGATCAAACTTTCGAATTTGGTGTAAGCAGATTCAGACCTGCTTATTGGTTAATAAATAACACAATCTATAGTTTCTTCGGAGATAATGCTCAGGCCCATCATATTTTTAGGGTCTTTGCCACGGGGTATGCCACTGTTTTTCTTCTTGCACTTATACTCAGGGATTTGGGCATAAACTCGCTATTTACGTTGTTGGGTACTATTCTATTTTTTACAAATTATTCATTCACTGAAAATGTTATTCGCCTAGGAACAAACGAACCGTACCAAGTAATATTTCTCGCTATTTTTTCCTACCTTTACTTAAACAGAAAAAAATCACAGAAGAAAAGTTCAAAATCATTTATTTTCTTAACACTTCTGCTTGTGTGGACAATTTTAATAAAAGAGTCAAACATTGCCATCATACCAACACTACTATTGTTTGAATGGTATTTTTCTGGCAACAAAATACCCAAAAAAACAATGATGATGTTTTCCATACCAGCAATAATCTTGTTATTGGGAATAGTTTATTCAAAAACACTTTTGACACAAATATCACTAGACATACCAATATACGCAAGTAACTACATGATCTCCCCATTATCTATGCTCCGAAATCTCATGTTCCATACTAAGCTTTTACTAAATTCTCTATCTCCTTTCTTGAAATTATCAATCGTTATCATCTTCGCAATCTTCATGCTAAGAAAAAAGATAAAAAATATTTTAAAGGCTCCCAAACTGTCCTACTGGTTGATTTTCACAATATCTTTTATTGGAGTTTTGCTACCATGGAGGTATGTGCTTGATAGGTATCAATTAATAGTGGTGTTTGGGTTAATTATTCTTATCATGGCTTTATTTCAAGAGTTCTACAAATATCTAAAAACAAGACTAGTTAAAAAAAACAGCTTGTTACAGAAACACATATTCAATGCGGTATCGATAATAGTGGTGGCGAATCTATTTTTTCATGGATTCCCTCTAAATCTTGCCAAAACAATCAATTATAGTAACTGGTTCTATGGTTTTAATAAATACGAGGCGGATCAAATGCAGGTTATTGCCAAATACGCAAACCAAGAGCTATATGTAAATGGTAAAGACAATATTAATAATTGGGAGTTTCTATATGAAATACCGATTCATTTAAAATATTTATTTGGCCAAGATACAGATGTCCAAAGGATTACTGATCAAATACCACAAAATGGTTATCTATTTTCTAAGACACCCTTTGATTCTCAGGTGGAAATCAGTGAGTTAGCTGACAAAGGTTACGAGCCAATAGACCAAAAAACATACTCAGTTGATCGAATAGATCCGATAAAATTCAAAGAAAATTTTGTCATGAAACCGATTAGGACAGTGATAGATCCTCCACTGCACCCTGACAAGCATGTATATTACTGGGAGATACGAAAGCTATGAACATAATTAACCGACTAGAGAAAATAATTAAGCAGCCCATGACGCTGCTTGTCACTTGGGCCGCTTTCCTTTTGTCTCCGTTACTAACGGTCCTAAGAATTGAGTACATCAAGGGCAACATTAACTTAAACTTCAGTATTCATGGAATGTCTACAGTACTATTATATCTACCACTCTTTCTCTCCTTTTTAGCATTTGTAATTTTTACCTCTTGGTACGATGATTTTTTAAAGTCTAAATTAAGAAAAGCCCAATACGTGGTAATTTTTTTGATAACTATTGCCAGTTTGATGTTCATTCTGTCATCTGCCAAACTTATCAACCTTGAAAAAACGTTTTATCCAAACTACGTATATGAGCATTACGGCATCATTCTTACTCACTTGAGCATAATGTCATTCATTGCAGGCTATCAAATAATTACTTCCTTAATTTTAATAATCAACAAGTTGAGCAACCTAACCTCAAGTAATACCAGCAAGTCTATCTATGACAAAAATATTGGTCTTTTTAAAAACAGATATATAATAAAACCTTATGTTAGCGGTACTTTCCGCGGAAAAACATCATTCTTTTTATGTGTAGTAGGGTTTCTAACATTAATAATGGCAGCCTTCTACCCATTCATTAACTGGTCAAAATTGGTGGTAGAATCTCATGAAAGTTATGAGGCCAAAGTCGGTTCTAGGCACAAGTATCTTGATGCGCTTGCAACAGATACTCCAGAAGATTCCACAATCATTCATCCTCCACAAGGAGACAATTGGCCCGCAATAGGCAACCAACCGTTAATCCGCTTCTTCCTTTTCCCAAGACCATTAGTGAGTGGTGCCTTATTTGTTGATCAAGAGTTTGCAGGGCAATTTGAATCAGCATACTTTACTAAGATAATTGACAAAGTAAGTTGGCCAATCATTGACCTCACTAGAAAAGTTATAGTTTTTGATGAAACAACAGAGATATTCTACAAGTCATTAAGTGTCAGCTCCATGAGTAATGGGGTCGAGATTAATAAAATTACTTTTTGAACATGCTTGAATTTATACTCTCAACACTAATGATTATCACCATGATCGCGGCGAAAATGTTCTTTATTTTCAATGAAGGTAGTTTTTCAAACACCGGACTTGAGGTGGTAAATTTGATAGGTTTGCTTCTGCTAATGTCGGTTGGGGTTATCGCATACATCAAATTACGCAAATCGAAAAAACACATAAAAACAAAGAAAAATCTTAGCATCACAACAATATTTTTGTTTGTCATCACGGGGCTGGTGGTGGCTTTCTCTTTGTACCTAAACTCCATCAAGATATCACTTCATTGGGATGCAATTGCACTATACGAAGCCAGAGCAAAATTCCTTGCAATAGGGATGAAGTTTTCAGACATGTCAAATCTCTCAAGTTTTGATAATCTAAACAAGCATTATTATTTACTATATCCTCCTTTCACTTCTATAATCCACTTCCTTTGGGGTAAGCTTCTTGCTATACCGATTAGCATATATTACTCAATAACCTTAGCAACGTTACTTTTTTTGTCATTTTCAGTTTCAAGATATTCGTTAGGCACAAAAGGGGCTGCATTATTGGTCGCGCTTGTTGCTGCAAATGGGAGTATTTTTAACGTTGCAATAAAAGAATATACAAATCTTCCCTACGATCTATATCTAGTTGGTGGAATCTTATTATTACTATTGCACTTAAAAACTCACAAGTTATGGAGCTTTGCCTATGGTACTCTACTTCTTTCTACTTCTACGTGGATAAGACATCTGGAGCCAATGTGGTTAGCTATTGTCATTGCCTATTCCATAACAATACTCTTCAAGGACAAATTCAAGCACAAAATAATTTACATATTAGTTCTTACCGGTTACTGTGTGTCAGAGTATTTTATATGGAATCACTTTGCCATAGCTGTTGGTGGTCGTCCAGAAGCAATCCCGACCTCGATATTGGGGTATGTGGAATCGGTTCTAGGCATATTTACAGGGGCACCTCTCGTTGTGGCTAAGTTGATGGTCGAGTCATGGTCTATTCCCTTTGTCATACACTCCACGGCTCTTCTTGCTGCCATTCTAAATTGGAAACACACCATAAAAGATAAGGCGATCCTATTTCTCAGTTTAATCCTGGCCATAAGCATCACATTCTACTTTGCGGGACTATATATCTGGTCTTTTCAAGTAGATTGGTGGAACATTATCGTCAAATCACTCGATAGGTCATCTGGTTTCTTAATTCCAGTTTCTGCATACATAATCATTAAAACGCTTTTCTTCTCAAATCTCTACTTCAAAAAAACTACTTTGAAGAAGTAATTTCCTTAAACAAATATTTTATTATCACTATTCCAAAAGGAATTGTCTTAAAATGGGTCTCTCCAGAAATGCGTGGGTTTTCTTTGGTAGGAAACTCTATCCTTTTGATATTATTTTTATATACCTTCACTACCCCATTAATATCGATTGTGGGACCATCAGTGAATGAAGGGTTAGTTTTCTTGAAAGTCTCTAAAGTCATTCCACGAAAACCATGAAGAACATCCCAAATCACATTTCCTTTTTTTCGCCACAATAAAGAAAGTAATCCTCCCAGACTTAGTACAAGCCACTTACGAAGTTTAATGAAACTATCATCATCTTCATTCTTTCCCCCCTTCATCATTCTGCTTGCAACAATAAACTGATAACCTTTTTCAAAAAATTTATGAAACTTTAATGTATCTGAAACTGGTACTGTTCCTTTCGGGTGAAAAAATATAATAGCATCCGACTTACACTTTTCTACTCCTAATATGTGTGCAGCATTAAGGCCTTTTTTAGATTGAATATGAACAGGAATTTTATTTTTTCTTAAGTACTCAATGGTGCCATCTTTACTTCCACCATCAATCGCAAAGACTTCATTGAAAGCATTTTTTTTAATCAAGGGGACATCATGTTTACATCCATCAAGCTCATTCCATGTAATAAGACAAAGCGCAATTTTCATAATAAGTTAATCTCCTTTTCTAATAAATGCTTCTACAATTTCTATTCTACTAGATGGAGAAAGAATAACCTCATCAATTTCTTGTTTCATCCAACAGTATTGGGCGCTAATCCTTACGAGATACTCTGTAGCCGTATCAGAAGGCACTAGATCAATCAGGATATTAGATTCTGGAGTTTTACAGTAGTTAATCTCAAGCTTGCCAATGGCGTCTGATTTTAATTTGAGATGAACATAATTACCTGTGGTCTTATCAAGACCATTCTCAACCAAGAGTCTTGCAGAACTACTTGCATTTATCACTGTTCGTTCATCAATAAGTGCGGCAAGTATTTTTGTATTTTCACTTGCATTCTTTTCATCAAACGTACCCCACACATATGGCAACTTCTTAAAATCAAACTCTTGGCTCAAAATAGTTTGAGGAAGTAGCCCATTGGCATTTAAAGCAGAGAATCTTTCTGATTTCCATAATAAATATCCGTCTACATATCCAAGTGGAGTATAGTTGTCATAAATAAATTCATAAATTTTGTAACTTCTTATTTCATTTGGAACACCATCAATGCTATTAGCGTGTGTAATCGGTTGCCTAAAGACAACAATAGGGATTTCATTTTTATCATATGCTTTTTTAATTTTATCGAGTGAAAAATCTTGGATAACATCTGACGTCCAATATGCACTAGGTATAAAATAATTTACGAACTTTTTATCCGTCACGACATACAACATCGGCGAGCTCGTCATGTCTAAAAACGTCTGTTCACCCTCTAAATTATCAACTAAAAAACTAGCTATTTCTTTATATTGTGAATCATTAACTCTCACCCTACTTTCTTTGTTCTCCCAGTTATATAGATTAACAAGTCTAGTGTCTTTTAGCAATGCTGAACTTGAAGGGGAGAAAAGCTGATAGGCAAACAAAGCAACTGAAAAGAAAATCATTGCCCCTTCTTTTGAAAAAGACTTAACATAAAAAGGAATAGCCATCCCTAGGAAAATAAATAAATAAGGATTAAACCCAAGTACGAACAAGGACTGTCGTTGAACTGAACGTAAGGACATAACTAAAGAAAAAATCGCCAAGAAAAGAAGTAGATATTGGATTGATGTAAACCGGTGAAGGTTTTTTTTCAGAGCACTAACGGTGAAGAATAAGACATAAAATACACCAATCAGTGGAAGTAAAAAATACTGGAAAATAGCCACTGGTGAATACGAGGCGGCAATGTTTATTAATCCTTGTGCTTGAGCTTGAAACTTCACAAATTCAAACGCTTGTCCAATTAATCCAGAAAGAGACTCATTTCCTATATAGCTAGCAAAAGCTCCAAGTGAGGCGGTGAATATTCCCACGAGAAACAAAGATGATAAGACTTGCTTAAAATTTATTACTGATACACGCTTGTCAATAAGTTTAAAAAGATTTTGAACCATGAGTATAAAAATGGCAGAAACAAAACAAGCAATTCCAAAATCGACTCTCCATGCGGTGAAAAATACACAGGCAAACCAGTAGGCAACCAACCGACGATAACTTGGTTTTTTAACGAGCCAAATAAACGAAAGGGCCATGGCAAACGAAGACAGATAATATGTGTTTGCAAGAGACGTACTATGTCCATAAATAAAACGCGTACCTCCAAAAACACCCAGTAAAGGAAGGAAGAGTAAAGATAGTGTGGCAAAAAACGAATTAGTAAGCGAGTAAGTGACAAAATACAAAAAAACAATCTCAAAGATTTTAATGCCCCATTCCCACAACCAAGGTTCAAACGCTTTGTAACCATTTACTACTGAGTATAAAAACTGACTAACTAAACTGGAAATGCCATGGGTGGGATAAATATTAACAAAGGGTATGCTTCCATGCGAAAAAAGTTGTTGTATTGTGATCAAGTCTTCTCCTTGGTGGAACATATCAAGATGGATGGGAATATTGATAAAGTTTTTGTATTCGTTGAATACCACAACCGAAACAATTAGTAGTGGAAAATACACGTACGAGGCAATAGGAAGTGGTCTATCTTTCCATGTGCGTTTTGTTCCTAAGAAAAACATCACTAAAGATAAAAAACTCAAAGTAGACACCGTAAAGATAGATACACCTCTAGCAGAAAAATTATATAAACCAGATAGTGAGAACTGGATTTCGTTTGAAATAGGTATTGAAACTGGAATTAAAAGTAAGGGAATACTCGCAAACAATATACTGTTTAGGGTTGATTTTCGTTTGGCAAGCACCACCCCCTTTGTCAGTAAATAACATCCGATCCAAAAAAATACTAAAAAGATAAAATGTAAGGGAAAATATTCATATGTAAACATAAAACTACCTTTCACAAGTAACCATCTTGTGAAAAAAGGCACAAACGGAAGAATCAAACTAAGAACAATTAAGTTGTAATTATTTAATAATTTAGAAAGTATCCGGTTAGACGAATAAAACATCTTGATTCCAAGCATCACATATGTGATCGAGAACAAATATAAAAGCATGTGAAGAATGTTTACATATATCATCGCACCATTTAGATAGTGAAGAACAAACACAATTATGGAGACCAAGGAGATAGAAAAGAGCATACGCCGTTCATTTGCTAGTAACCGAGGCCCAACATACCTGGAAAGAACAATGTCAGTCTTAAAAAAGACGTAGTACAAAAAAGAAAAAATCAAAATGAATAACGCAATTATCGAAACATACGACCAGGATCTCAATGAAATGTCTACTCCTTCAAGCACAGCGATACCAATCGTTCTTTCTGTAAAGTTTTTTAGGCTGTAATTGATGTTTTCAAATTTATATTGTATGGCCAACAAACTAAAGAGAGCACTAGATAGAGGGATCCATAAACCAGAAGCTACTTTACTATCTCCAGAGTTTTTGGGTGGTAGTTTAAGTCCAAGGTAGGTATAAGCAGTAAAGGCAATTAAAAAAGACGAGAGTATTAATATAATCCCATTAACATCCAGGACCTTACTTAAGACAACTAAGCTAACAAAAAAATAACTTAGCGAAACAATAATTTTATCAATAAAGGAAACATGTGTACCTGTCTTTGTTTTAGTATGCATCTATCATCTAGTAGCCCGGGCAATAAGTTATGTTCTAAGTATTTTACCCTTTTTGCTTCTAAGAATCATTAAACTTGTGAGGGCTTTGATTACAGTTTTAGCAGGAAGCGTTACTGGTTCTTCCATTCTGTCTGTCCCCCAAACTATTGGCAATAACTCAAATGAATGTTTTCTCCATATCACCAAGGTTCTCATTTCGGTTTGATAAAAATGACCAGGCCCTCTTTCAACAGAGATCCAGTTTTCAATCGGATATGTCTTAAACACATCTTTTAGTACAGAGGAATTAAAGGCTTCATATCCGCTTGTCATATCATCAACCCATCCCGTTTCAAGACCAAGGGTGATGTTTGCTAAGAATGTTCCCGTTTGACTGATCAACTTCCTTTGAAGAGGGTACTGATTGATCCCTCCTTTATCAGAAAACCTTGAAGCAAAAACAGCAGAGTCTTCATCTTTACTCATTCTTTCAATAAACTCCGGGATATATCCAGGATCATGGGCTCCATTTGCGTCCATCTCAATAACCATATCTGCACCATTAGAAACAGCATGATTAAGACCATGAAGGTAAGCATAGGCTAATCCTCTAGGGTCAGGAGCCCCTAAGTCTATCAAGTCCACTCGATCATCTTGGGTCGTAACATCGTCTACAAATTCCATGAAATCTGGTGTTGCATTGCTTGCACAAACATAGATCTTTGGAACATAACCATCTGGAATCTCCTCAAGTATTCGCTCAAGAAGGCGCCCCTCCCCAAGAGATTTAGTCTCATTTTTTGCGGGCATTACGACAGCAACTCTTTTTTCCGTTCTCATTCTATGAATAATATCAGGCAAGAGGTATTAAAACAACTCCAGTACAACTCAAGCAAACCTTAGATATAATAGTAAATAATGATTACTCAGCACCTGACCTTCTCAGATTCAGCTAAGTTTGCCCAGTCCGCTACAAGTCTTGTTAAGGGTCAAGGGTTGCAAATTTCCCATTCATTCTTTAATCCTGAGTTAATCACTTCTTTTTCTTCAGGTACCTGGTTTCCAGCTAACTTTCTTCCACTACCTTCTTGGATCCTGTCTTTTATTTTTAGGTTTTTTCCAGCAACAGATACAACAATAGCTTTCACTGGACTATTATTTTTCATACTTTCCACACTATTAATCTTCTCTATTGGTAAAAAACTTCATTCAGTTAAAGCTGGTTTAATTTCTGCTCTTTTGTTTATCTCAAGTATGTTTTTTCAAGAATATGCCCTTAACTTTGCTAGCGAGATAGTCTTTATTCCTCTTATTCTTTTGTTTATTTACTTGATGCTGTTGCCTAAAAAACTTAAACTGATGTCCCTTATACCTTTGCTGCTTATGTTTATTACTCGACAACAAGCCAGTGTTTTTCTGGGTAGTTTTCTACTTGCTTTCCTGGCTATTTTTATTACTGGCAAAGCCAACAAAAAAAAGAAAGGTCTGGTCTTGTTAGCACTAGCCCTCTCTGGTCTCTTATTTGTTATTATCAGCAATTTTACTGCTAACTCCATCTTCTCTCCCGCTAAAGTATCCATTAGTTTCAATATCGCCGCTGGAAGTAATTTTGGTTCATACATTAGAGGAGGGGAGTATCAGGTCTTAAGTCTGCCGGGACTAGCCAGTAAGATTTTCTACAACTTCTACAACTTTGTTAAGGCCCCTGAAAGACTAGCCTTTCCTCCAATCTTCCTTCTCTTTATATACTCGCTCTTTATTAAGAGTAAGAAAAAAGAACTAAATTACTTTAAGCTCTTTACGGCTGTTTCTTTCTTCTTCTTTCTCTTGGCTGCTTCTGCCACCCTACCTAATGCCCGTTATGTTCATCCCATCATCCCACTGATAATGATTCTTGCTGGTATCGGCTTAGTTAAGTTAGCCGAGAGTCTTCCGTCTAAATTACAAAAGCTTGTCTTAGTTGTCATGGTTCTCTTTATTCTTTTTCCCACCTTCAAACATTTCACTTTTGATGCTCGCTCTCGTACTCAACAGTTCAATGTTGACAAACCTATTGCTGGTAAGAAGATAGCCGGTGTTATGGCAGAAAATATTCCTAAAGGACAGCTGACCATTACCAATCTAGACGCCTGGGCCGCTTGGTATTACGACCTAACCACCATGTGGTTCCCTGTTGAGGTAGACATGTTAGAAGGATATCAAGATAAAGTGGACTACATTGTTATTACCAACTACAAAGAACACGATGGTGATTTTGCTTTAGGAGAATGGGAAGAGGTTGTTTACAAACCAGAAGATATTCAAAATCAATTTTTACGACAAAATTACCAGATCTTGAAAAAATTTGAAATTACTCCAGAATCTAATTACGAAAACAAACAGTTTATTGGTACTATTCTAAAAAAGAAATAGTCTTTAAGATTAGGACTTGATATACAATAGGATCGTGGACAAAATAAAATCACTTCTTTCTTCTCAAACATCCAAAGATACTTTCATTAGCCTAGCTGGTAGTGGTGTGGTTGCCGTTGCTGGAGTCATCTTTACTATTCTTTTAGCTAGGGCTTTAGAACCAGAAAATTTTGGTGTCTATTCCTCACTAGCGGCCATAGTAGGCATCGTCTCTGTCTTAGGAGACTTAGGAATTGGAGCAGCCTTGGTTAACTTCTTACCTAAGATGCCCAACAAGCGTCAGGTATTAGTGGCTACTAGTTTCTGGTTCCAGTCAATTATTGCCCTGGTCTTTGCCTTACTAGTCTCTTTATCAAGTTTTGCTAGTGATCTATTTGTGCCCGGATCAATTCCGGCTCATTTAGTCTTTGCTGGTTTGCTTACTGGGGTATATATCCTTAATCAATACGCCGTTGGTCTTTTGAAAGCAGAAAAAAAGTTTCTAGCTGCCTCTATAGTCCAGTCAGTCGATTCCATAGGTAAGCTTGCTCTTACCTCTCTTCTTTTTTACAACAGCCAGTTAACTATTGGCTTAGCTCTTCTAGCCAACGTCATCTCAGTCATTATCTCTACCACCTATGCCATGCGTCAAGAGTTTAGGAAACTACCCTTAATTCTTCCCAAGCTGTATTTAAAAAAGATTTTTTCCTTTGCTAAGTGGATCGGCATATCCAGGATCTTTGGTGTTGCCATTTCCAGAATAGACATAGTCTTGCTAAACATCATGCATTCTAGTTTTTCTGCCGGTATATTTGCCGCCGCCAGTCGTATTATCTTTGTCTTTGCTTTGGTCGTTTCCAGTCTCGGTTCCGTGGTGGCTCCACGTTTCTCGGGCTTTACCAAAAGAGCACAAACAATTGCTTATCTTAAAAAACTGTTTACCTTAGTGAGTTTAGTTTCGGTTGTTATGTTGCTGGTAGTTCTTTTGGCCAAGCCAATCATTCTGTTGGTGTTTGGTGCCAAGTACTTAACTGCAATCCCGGTTTTCAAGGCACTTACCATCGCTCTTATACCTTTCTTGTTCTCGCTCGTAACCTCCAATCCTATTATCTACACTTACGGTCAACCAGATTACTTTGCAAAAGTAACAATGGTGCAGGTAGTAATCCTGGTGGCCTTAGATATCCTCCTTATTCCTAAGTTGGGCGCAATGGCCCCTGCTGTCTCTATTGGTGTTTCAAACATGGTAATGCTTGTTCTTGGTGGAATGAAATTAAAGAAGCTATTAGCTTAAAATGCCAAAACCTAAAATAGTCGTTCACTGTCTAGTAAAAAACGAAGAACGTTTTGTCTGGTACGCTCTAAAATCGGTCTTACCTTTTGTAGATAAAGTAATGGTCTGGGACACCGGTTCTACAGACAACACAGTTAGGCTAATAAAATCAATCAACTCAAAAAAAATTAAACTTAAGATACTCAAATCTGTCGACGCCGTCCAGCACACTAATCTTCGTCAACAAATGCTTAATCAAACTAACAAAGAATTTTCTTGGTTAATGATCCTAGATGGAGATGAGATCTGGCCAAAGTCCCAGATCAAAAAAATGGCTGATTACCTAAAACACACCAAAGACAAGGCTATCGTGGTTAAAACTAGAAATCTTGTCGGAGACATATATCACCAATTACCAGAATCAGCCGGTAAGTACGAGATAGCCGGCTTTAAAGGCCATCTGGGGTTAAGGTTCATAAGTTTAGATCTTCCCAGTCTTAAGATCAAAAATCCTCATGGGGGTCAAACATATACGACAAAAAACACTCCTCTTCAGAAACTAGAAAAAGGTCTCAGGGTTTTACCTAATATCTATTACTTTCATGTTACACATCTTGAAAGATCCACCAAAGACAAAGACACCTTAAAAAGATCATTTAAAAGAAAATTTGAAATAGGGGAGAAGGTCAATAAAAAAGACCTCCCAAAACTCTTTTTTGATAAAAGACCCACCTTTGTCCCAGATGTAACCCAGTCTATGAGTAAGTCTTTTTTCCTTACCTCTCTCATTCAGACTCCTTTAAGAAAAGTTAAGAGGACTATCTTCCCATCCAAATCAGGCTACTAGCTATGTCAGACCTAGACTACTACCAAATTGCCGCTGAAGCCAGTGGAAAGATAAATGGCCACCAAGCTCTTTTGTATATTCAAGAAAAAGCCAAGTACTCAAAAAAAATCTTAGATGTGGGTTGTGGGGAAGGTACCCGCCTAAACACTCTTTTGCCTAAAAACAAAAAAGCTACTGGTGTCGACATCTCAAAACAGGCCATAAAGAAAGCCAAGGGACAATATCCAAACCACAAGTTCATCTCTCTTAATAATGAAACTCTTCCTTTTAAGGACAGTTCCTTTGATCTCGTATATACCGCTTTTGTCTTGGAGCACACAAAAAATCAAACAAAGTTTTTAAACGAGATGTTAAGAGTGCTGGATAATCATGGAGAATTAGTTATCATCTGCCCAAACTATGGCGCTCCCAACAGAAGATCTCCAAACTCAACTGAAAGTCCACTCCAAAAACTCCTTAAGGGTTTTCTAAATGATTTTTCTCTTGACGGTAGCTTGAACTGGACAAAAGTTAAACCAAAGAAAAAATATATCAACATAGATGACGACACTACCGTCGAGCCATATCTTAAAACGTTAGAAAACTTTTTTTTAAAAAATAATCTCAGGGTGATCAGATCAAGTTCGCTTTGGGGGCTAGAACCTTTCAGTTTAAATCCTCGAAAGCTTCTGTTCTCTTTTTTGGGTAAACTTAACGTCTCTCCATTTAAGTACTGGGGACCTCAATTATTCATTGTTGTCAATAAAAAATGAAAATAGCTTTCTTAAACTTCTATCAAGCCAATCGGGGTTTAGAAACGTTCGTCAACGAACTTTCTACCCATCTTTCAAAGGACAACGAAGTTCTTCTTCTCGATGGTCAACAAAAGGAGGCTTCAACCAGAGATCCCATCACTCTACTCCAACGTCTTTTTTTGGACAGGGACAGTCTCAAGGTCTGCACCTGGACCTTCAAGCAACTTAAGTCATTAAAAAACTTCAAGCCAGATCTGGTCATCCCCACTAATGGTGGTTGGCAAGCTTTAATAATATCCATCTTTGGAAGACTCATCGGCTCAAAAATAGTTATCGCTGGTCAGTCCGGTCCTGGCTGGGACGATCGTTGGAACCTACTTTGTAAACCCCACTCTTTTGTGGCCTTAACCCAAAGGCAGGCAAAGTGGGCTAAAAAAGCCACTCCTTGGCCCAGGCAGAACATAGCCAAGATCCCTAATGGGGTAGACATGACTAAGTTTAAGTCTGCGGGAAAAAAGGTAGAACTGCAACTAGAGAAGCCCATAACCCTTGTTGTGGCCGCTACCGTTCCATATAAGAGGGTAGAGCAGGGGATAGCCGCAGTCTCAAGGCTAAAACAAGGCTCTTTTTTACTACTGGGTAAGGGTCCTCAAGATAAAAGGACCGATAACTTAGGGTATAAGCTACTGGGTAAGGGTAGATACCAAAGGCTCACAGTTCCTTTTACTCAGATGCCAGACTACTACCGTTCAGTAGACCTTTTTAGCCTCTGTTCGGCATCTACAGAGGCCTTTGGCATCGTCTACCTAGAAGCAATGGCTTCTGGTCTAGCTTGTGTGGCTACAGACGATGAATCAAGAAGAGAAATAGTAGGTGATGCTGGAATCTATGTAAAAAATCCAGATGACGTGGTCGAGTACTCTAAAGCACTTGAAAAAGCTTTAAATAAAAACTGGGGGAGCATTCCACTGAACCAAGCCAAAAAGTTTTCTTGGAAAAAATCCGCCGAAAGCTACCACAAACTCTTTAAATCTCTCTAGCTGATTGCCTCCCAAGCAGACTTAATAATCTCTTCTAATTCAGTGCTTTCTAGTTTCCACCCTAGTATTTGTTTGGCTTTTTTAGAACTTGCCACTAATCTAGCAGGATCCCCTTCACGTCTTTCTGACTCGGTTACTTTAAAGTTCTTGCCGGATATTTTTTTAACAGCATCAATCACCTCTTTTACAGAGTAACCATTGCCACTACCTAAATTAAAAGCCTCATTAGGATATTTATCTAAATGTTTAAGTGATAGTAGATGAGCTCCAACAATATCAGACACATGAACATAATCTCTAATACACGTTCCATCAGGAGTGTCGTAATCAGTTCCAAAGATATATATAGCGTCCCTTTTGCCTTGTGCTGCCTGCATGATTAGGGGAATAAGATGAGTTTCAGGTTCATGGAGCTCGTGTGACTTGGTCGTTGCTCCAGCAGCATTAAAGTACCTAAACGCATGGTACTTCAAACCATAAGCTAGGTGATACCTATTAAGCGCTTGTTCAAACATCCACTTAGCTTCACCATATGGATTGATAGGAGCTTTAAGATCTGTTTCCTCTATTGGTACTCGCTTGGGTGTTCCATAAACAGCTGCCGTAGAAGAAAACACGATTTTTAACACATTATGTTTCCTCATGCTGTTAAGCAAGGAAACTCCTTGCACAAAATTAGTATCAAAATATTTATCAGGTGTCTTTACAGACTCACCTACCTGGATTAGTCCAGCAAAATGAAACACAGCTTCGATATCATTTTCCTCAAATACCTTGTCCATCAACTTACTATCTCCGACCTTACCGTGATAGAAAGAAGCTTCTTTGTTTACATTCTCTTTGTGTCCGGTCTCTAAGCTATCAACAATTACCACCTTATGCCCGTCAGCAACAAGCTTCTCAACGCAAACACCTCCAATGTAACCCGCACCACCTGTTACTAGTATGCTTCCCATTCTAAAAATTATACACAGTATATCAAGCAGTGTTTAATTAAACCTCTTTAATTTGCTATAATGCCATCACGTCTTAACTATCCCGTAATATAGTAGTTCTTTTAAAATTAAACCAGTAAATAAAAAAAGGAGAAAAGCTCGTGAAGAAAACACTAACATTTATCGTTTTATTCTCAGTTTTGGTGGGTATGATCTTGTGGCTTCCATGGTACGTATTTGAAGACCAAGAATTAGTTCAGATTACCCATGAACTTGAGTATTTACCTACCAATGACGTCCAGATCGTGCTTCAAGCAGACGATATCTCATCTTTTGAGTTGTCTCTTGATGAGTTTAAAAACAGACAGTTTAAAGGTATCAGCAGCCTTGAGGTAAAGAGATCAAACAAGACAGGTCAAACCTCTACGGCAGAGGTCACCATGTACGCAAGTGAGTCGGGTACAACCTTTCATGTCCAACTAGAAAACATAGAAATGTCCAGGTGGTCGCTCTGGGGAGTCAACATGGGAAGCTACTTCATTGTTGATCAGACACTGGACGATGGTGTACTCACCTTGAGTCTCGAGCGCGATATGGGGCTCTTACTTCTCTTTATGATCGGGGGACTAGGCCTTGGGCTAATTCTTATCAGTACCCTTATAAATAGGATCTGGCCAGACGAGAAGAATGATCTGTCGCGCCCAACTCAACTATTTTAAAATCTCAATTAAGAGGAGTTATTCATGAAGAAAAAAATCATAGCATATGTCTTTGCCTACATACTTGTAATGTCTGTCATAACTTACTTTGAATACAGTAGATACAACACACTTGGACCAATTGAGGTTTCACACCAATTGGAATATCTACCTACTGACGATGTGTCGCTAACAAGTAAGGTGGGTGGTGCAGAGTCTTTTGAACTACCCTTTGATCAGTTTAAAAAACTATCTTTTGAGGGGGCAACATACATTGTTTTTTCTCAAAATCTAGACACGGTCAAAGTCAACGCCACGGCCTTAAGCTCTGGTGTCATCTTCCATACAGTGATTGACGAGATAGAAATACCAACAGTTGTAATGGGGAAAATATTCCTTACAAGATATGAAATCGTTGATAAAAAAATCACTGATGGTACCATCATCTTAAGCCTGACCCCGGACGATAGTGAGTTTTTAATGTTAAACATTGTGGTCTGGGTTGTTACAGGCCTATCCGCATGCTTGTTTGGCATGATATACACAGTACGACATATGATCAAACGAGGCACTCTCACTTGGGAAGAGACTTAAAAGAAGCTTAACAAAAAACAAATCCCTATCGGAATTAACCGGTAGGGTTTTTTTTATTTCCACCCTTGGTGGTATCATTATCTTATGTCACTCACAGTAGTCATCCCCACCCTAAATGAAGAGAAAGACCTCCCCAGAACTCTAGACTCACTTATTGGTTTAACAAAAAACATCTTGGTTATAGACTCCGGCTCGACAGACAGAACGCTTGAGATTGCAAAAAAATATAAAGCCAAGATAGTTAATCATCCATTTAGCTCATACTCAGACACCAGAAACTTCGGCAACGATCAAGCTAAAGGGGGCTGGATTCTTTCTTTAGAAGCCGATGTGGTCGTAACTAAAAAACTAGCCCAGGAGATTAAAGAGGCAACAAATAAAGATGTTGGCCAGTCCGCTTACTATATTCCCAGGCAAAACATAATCTGGGGTAAAAAAATTGGCCATACCGACTGGGGTCCAAAAGACGATCTCCATATCTGGCTATATAAAAAGGGGAGTGGTTCTTGGCAAGGCGATGTCCACGAGGAATATATAGTTAAAGAGGGGACTGTCGGCACCTTAAAAAACCCGCTCATCCACTACAACTACGAAACAGTAAATGAATTCATAGGTAAGATTAATAACTATTCATCAGTGGCAGTTACTAAAGGAAAACCTTTCCCTTCATACTGGCCTTTAAGAGACTTCTTCAAGCGCTTCATATATAAACGAGGGTTTCAAGATGGCTACCATGGTCTCTTTTTAAGTTACCTACAGGCAATCTACTATCACGTCTTAAAAGTTAAGTATCATCAAAATAAAAATGTCTAAGGACTTTAAGCTCTACTGGATCTCCCACCAAATACTGGATTATCTAGCTAGTATCTCCACCACCATCTTCATAAACTTCTACATCTGGGAAACCACCAAAAATATTTCTTCAATTCTACAATTTAACTTAGGACTATTCTTAGCATATCCATTTGCGGTCCTCCTGGGTAGTGTTCTAGTCGAGATGATCTCTCTTAAATTTTCTCAGGTAATTACCAAACTCTCTCAAGTGGTTTTTGTCTCCCTACTACTTGTTTTAGGAACTAGATTGATTGAGGGACAGTTCATCTTTGGTCTCCTTGCCGGTTTGGTCTTAGGTACCGCCTTTGCTCCAGTAGACGTCATAGCAGCCAAGATATTGCCAGACCTAAGACTAGACATCAACGCAAAAATCAAAGCCGGTACTATTATCGTTGGTATAGTCTTTCCACCAATCCTTTCGTTCTTGGTAGATGTAAATAAAGCCTTTACTATTCCCTTCACTCTTGCCTTGGTCACATATGTCTTTCTGCTCATCATTTCTCTTTTTACTACCTTCCCCGACGTGGACGGCGAGTTTAGTCTAGCCGAGGTATTTAAATTTCCCGGAACTAACCCAGAAAAAAGTATTCTCTTAAAGTCTGCTTTTCTTTCTGGCCTTAAAGACTCCATCCATTACTCGCTTATTGGTGTTTTAACCCTTAACTTTATTGGCTCACTTACTGGTTGGGGTTGGTTCAACCTTGCTCTTTCTGTCTTCTCTCTTATCTTAGTCTTAATATACAAAGGTCTAAAGATATCCAAGCAGTCAATTATCTCCTTAGGGTTAGGTGCCATTGTTTTCCTTGTCGGTTCTGCTTACTTTGCTTATGATTTTTCTCTTACTGGTATCTACGTCTACGCCGCCGCCGTTGCTATATTCGAAGTCTTCTATGGTTTTGGAATAACCGGCACAATGGCCAAGTTAACCGATCTAGACGTTAACGAGAAGGATCTGTCAGCAGAGTACACTTTTTTCACTACCTTGTTTACCTCGATTGGTTTAATCATACCCATAGCCTTTCTTAACTACTTCCAAGTAGACTTAAAAGACCCCGCAATGTTCTTAGGTGTTGTAATCTTCTCAGCCCTTGTCCCATTTACTATACTAAAGGTAATGAGTAAGTCATTTCATCTAACTCATCAAACATGACAATTTTAATAATTACCTTATTTGGATTAGTCTTAAGACTCCTTCTTGCCGGCCAGAGCCTATGGTTAGACGAGGCCGCTTCGGTAGTAATTGCTTCCCAACCTTTAAAGGTACTGATTCCCAGCCTAGCTGGAGACTTTCACCCACCCCTCTACTATCTCCTACTTAAGCCTTGGTTAAGCTTAGCTGGCCAAAGCGAGTTCCTTCTTCGTCTCCCTGGTATCTTAATCGGCACTCTAACCGTCCCTGCTCTTTTTCTTCTCGTAAAAACCGTCTTTGTCCCTAAAAAGAAGCTAAAGTTCGAGATAGCTCATCTGGCCGCTCTACTACTGGCTCTAAATCCACTACATATCTACTACTCTCAGGAGCTGAGGATGTACTCTCTCTCTGCTCTCTTGGCCACACTCTCTTGGTATTTCTTGGCTAAGTGGCTAAAGAAAGACAAGATCAAAGATCTTTTGTTCTTCACCGTTATCACCGTTATTAGTTTTTACTCCTTCTATCTATCAGTCTTCATCCTTATCTCCCAGTGGCTTTTCTTGATCTTCTTCCACAAAAAGAAACTAAAACCATTCTTTGTTTCTAACTTAGCCTTTGTAATCTGTTGTCTACCTTGGTTGCCAACTTTCCTTGGCCAGTTAAAGGGCGGCGGTTATCTAACCAGCGCTCTTCCAGGTTGGGCTGCATTGTCAGGTAATCTTTCTCCAAAATCTCTTATGTTGATTCCAACCAAGTTTAGTTTGGGTCGTATCTCCATTGATCCTCAAAACCTTTACTACTTAGTAATCGGTCTTGTCACCGCCTTTATCTCTCTGCTATTTATCCTTACCTTAAGGGTCAAGCGTAGTAGATTGTTTTTATTCTGGTTATTCATTCCCTTAGGTCTGGCCATCTTAGTCAGTATCATTACTCCAATTCTTGGTTACTGGCGATATATCTTCCTGCTCCCCGCCTTCACCACACTACTAGCAATCGGTATCTCCTATCTACCTCCAAAAATGTTTAACGTAAATGTAAGTTTAGTGATACTGCTATTTTTATCTTCAAATCTATACTTTTTATCAAACCCTAGGTTTCATAGGGAAAACTGGTCCACACTAGCCGAGCTAGTCACTCAAAAACAAGACACCTTACTACTAGTCAACTTTACCGATGCTTTTGCTCCATTAAAGTTTTACTTACCCGACACCAACGTCTTTCCTACTCAACTAAAGTTAGGCCAAACCAGACAAGACATAGATGAGAAGCTTCCCGAGTTAATAGGTAAGGACACAACGATTTACTATCTTGACTATCTATCAGATCTAACTAGTCCAGAACGGCCCATCTTAACCTGGCTAAAAAGAGCCGGACTAAAAAAACAAGCAGTTTATCAATTCACCGGTTTAGGTGCCGTCTATGAGTATCAAGCACCGTAAATCTTTTTTAGTCTTAACCATCGTTTTGGTTCATCTCTTCTTTATTTATCTAGGTGGTTACTTCCTGTCTCCAGAGTTCACTCTCTATCCGTATTTAACTTCACTAGGTCTAAAACCATATCTAGATTTAATAGACCAACATCTACCAGTAGTCCTCTTTGGTCCACTTTCTCTTCCTTCGTTCCTCACCCGAAATCCTCAACCTCTCTTAGGGGTGTTCTTAAGTATGGTGGCCATAACAGACATCTTATTTTTTAAGCTTTTAGAAAAAAGAAAGGTCAAAAAACCTATTTTCTGGACGGCTCTTTTTGCCGTCTCCTTATTCGTCTTTTCAGGTAACACACTCTGGTTGGAAACCTTTGTCGCTCCAGTTCTCCTGATACTTCTTTTACTTAAAGACAAGCCACTAGACCAGTTGTTTATCGGCATACTGTCGACCACCGCCGTTTTAATAAGACCCACTCTAGCCCCCGTGATATTGCTCCTGCTTGTTTTTAAAAAGATAAAGTTCTCAAGGTTTCTTCTTGCAGGGCTCTTAATCCCCTTTCTAGCTACTCTTACCTATCTCGTTTACCATCAGGTGCTTCCAAGTTTTTTCAACATCTTCCTCGGTTTCAACACCACCTATTACCCAAGCTTAGCAGGTAAGTTGCCCAGCTTAAGAGATCTCTTCCTTGTCGGTCTAATTACTCTCCCCACGTTGGTCGCCCTTCTTACGAAGAAAAAATATCTACCGATCTTTATAATCCTACTATCTCTTTTGCCAGCCTGGCCCAGATTTGAACTAACTCACTTGATTCCCACAGTCATTCTGTCCATATTCTTTTGGGCTACACACATCTCTTCCAACCGCTCCAATCGGTCGATAGTTTCTAAGGCGTTGCTCCTTTTTCTGGTTCTTTTATCCATTAAAAAAATATCTACCGTTAACTACGGTAATTTTTACCTGACCAATGAAGTTAAAGAGGTAAGTAGCTACCTAAAAAAACAAGATCAAAACCAAGTCTTTGTCTTAGGTGGCTCGGACTTGATTTATTCTCTATCAAGAAAAAATCCAGCAGGGGACTACTACCTACCATCCCTTCCTTGGTACTATCAAAACCAAGACTTTGTCACCAGACAACTACAAGCTTTAAGACTAAACTCCGATTCTTTAGTGGTAATTAACCACACTTCATCCATAAACAATGTACCAGTCAGCACCTTCGCTAAACCAGTCTTTGGGTATATACTAGAAAACTACTCAATCATACATACCGTTGGTCAGTATCAAATATATAAGATCAAACAATGAAAGTTGCCATAGACATTTCTCAAAGTATTTACGGAACCGGCGTATCTGTTTACACCATAAACTTGGTATCAAGTTTGATAAGTCAGTTCCCCAACGACGAGTTCATCCTCTTCGGTGGTTCACTAAGACGTAAAAAAGAACTAGAAAAAATAGCCAGAAAATTAAAGGCGAAAAGTTATATTTACCCTTTCCCTCCTCGATTGATGGATTTTGTCTGGAATTCACTACACGTCTACCCAGTGGAAAAGATTGTTGGTAACGTTGACTTAATTCACACCGCCGACTGGACAGAGCCACCATCATCTATTCCTAAAGTAACCACAGTTCACGATCTTATTCCTTTCAAATTTCCTCAAACATCTCATCAGATGGTTAGAAACGCTCATAAAAAACGTTTAAGTTGGGTAAAAAAGGAATCAAAAGCTATTATCGCTGTTAGCCAGTCTACTAAAAAGGATTTAATTGATATCTTAAAAGTTCCAGAAGAGAAAATAACCGTCATCCCTGAAGCAGCTGGAAGACGTTACCACCCTCAGCCCCCAACAATCGTCAGTGCCATAAAAAGAAGATACAAGATATCTTCCGACTACATTTTCTCGCTCTCCACGTTAGAGCCAAGAAAAAATCAAGCGGGTTTAATCAAGGCTTTCATGTTAGTAAAAAAGACTCACCCCGATCTAAAACTTATCATTGGTGGTCGTAGTGGTTGGGGAGAGGGTCTACCAAAAGAAGAGGGTGTGATCTTCCCAGGTTTTATTCCCGATGCAGATCTACCCGCTCTTTACTCGGGCAGCTTGGTTTACGCTCTACCAAGTTTCTACGAAGGCTTCTCTCTTTCTCAACTTCAAGCCATGGCCTGTGGAACTCCAGTAGTCACCTCAAATGTATCAAGCATGCCAGAAGTCGTGGGTAAAGCTGGCATCTTAGTCGATCCAAAAAGTGTGGAATCAATCGCCGCTGGTATAATAAAGGCAATCAAAATGAGGCCAGAGCTAATAGGAAAAGGGCTGACTAGATCTCAAGACTTCAGCTGGGAAAAAGCAGCTAAGGAAACACATGAGTTATACGAAAAAGTTTTAAGTTCTAATAAATAATCAACTAAACATACAATGACAATTGGTATAGACATCAACGAAGCTAATATTTCACAACGTGTGGGGGTCAACCAAGTTGCTTTTGCCGCTCTTTCTAACTTAGTTAAGCGCGTCTCTTCCCCAGACACAATTATTGCCTTAGGTAAAGAAGGTCCCTTACCAGACATGCCCCAGACATCAGAAAATTTAAGCTATGAAATCTTTGGACCCAAAAAACTTTGGGTCTTAACTGGTCTTACTAAGAGGCTTCTTTTTGGCAAACCAAAAATCGATGTTTTATTTTCTCCCAGTCACTACACACCTCTAATCTCTCGTACTCCTAGTTTGGTCTACATAATGGATATGTCTTACGAAAGATTTGGTACTGACTACTTTACAAGTGAGGACTTAAGTCAACTAAAAAAATGGACCCCCCGTTCAGTCAAAAAATCAAAGAAGGTCTTAACCATTTCCCAGTTCTCAAAAGATGAAATAGTTAAGTTCTACAAAGTATCGCCTGAAAAAATCAAGGTAGTTTATCCTGGTTTTAACAAAGATCTGTTTCACGGTAAAATTCCTATAACCAAGCAAAACCAAATCAAAAGAAAATATCAAGTCAATGGCAGCTACTTACTTTATGTTGGGACACTCCAACCAAGAAAAAATCTAACTCGCCTAATCAAGGCTTTCTCAGAGTTAAATAGACCAAGATTAAAATTAGTCATCGGTGGTAAAAGAGGTTGGTTTTACCAACAAATTTTTGACCAAGTTAAAGATCTAAAGATAGAAGACAGGGTCATATTTGCCGGTTACATTCCAGATGAAGACTTACCAGGGTTAATTAAATCCAGTAGAGCCTACGTCTTGCCAAGCCTGTATGAAGGTTTTGGTATGCCTCCGGTAGAGGCACAGTCTGTTGGTGTGCCAGTTGTCGTTTCTAAAGTAAGCTCTTTACCAGAGGTTGTGGGAGACTCAGGGGTATATATAGAAGATCCTTACTCCATACCAAGTATTAAAAAGGCCCTAGAAGAAGTTTTGAGTATGTCGCTTGCAAAAAGAGCTGAGGTCATTGCCCAGGGTAAAGAGAACACCAAACGTTTCAGTTGGGAAGAAAACTCCAAGCAAATCTTAGAAACCCTAAAAGAAATAGCGTAATGGCAGGTGTCTGTTTTAACTCTGGTGTTTGTTGTAAGTTGTTTTTAATCAATCTAACAGAAAAAGAATACAATTCTGGGAATTACAAAACCCAGTTTGGCAAATCAGTGGTTTTTAAAGATTTCAAAAAAGCTTACGCTTCTGGAGTTGCCACATTAAAGCAAAAAAAAGATGGTAGTTGCATATATCTTAAAAACAACCTTTGTTCTATCCATCCTAGAAGACCACAGGTTTGTCGAAGATTTTTTTGTTCATCAAAGGAAAAGAAGTATCAATCGATGGTTACTCAAGTAAAAAATTATAAAACGGGTCTTCAAAAAGCCTAGTTCTGATACAATCAAGGCATATGCAGATGGCAAATATGAACATAGACGGAAAAGGTATTTACTTCACAGACAAGCAAGGTAAAAAATTAGATTTACCAAGTGCTGCAAAAAAAATTCTCAATCGATTTTATAATTACTATCTAGATGCAGCCTTACTTTTTCTTTGGGTAGTAGGTTACATTCCCAGCCATTTAATTAGAAACTTTTTCTATCAACTTTGCGGTATAGAAATGGGTAAAGGTTCCACCTTCCATATGGGTGCTAGGTTCTACCAACCAAGAAACATAAGCATAGGTGAGGGAACGATAATAGGCGATCACGCATTTTTAGATGGTAGAGCAAGTTTGAAAATAGGTTCCCACGTAGATATCGCCTCAAAAGTAATGATATATAACTCAGAGCACGATCTTAATAGTCCAACCATGAAGGCCAAAGAAGAGCCTGTGGTAATAGGGGATTATTGCTTCATCGGCCCAAGAGCCATCATTATGCCGGGGGTTACTTTAGGTAAGGGTGCAGTGGTTGCTGGCGGGGCAGTTGTCACCAAGAGTGTCCCAGATGGTGTCATTGTGGGTGGAGTACCAGCTCAAAAAATAAAAGACAGGGGACTAAAGGAATACAGTTATCGTTTAGGTAGGCCCAGGTTATTTCAATGAAGGTAACATTCAAAATACTTTTAAGCTTAGTTTATCTACTAGGTGTTTTCTATCTAGTACTACCAGACCCTATTTACCCAGATCTATCCCTAGCGACACTGTCAGACGAACCAGGTGATACATGGCAAAATCCAGACCAAAAAGCTTTCTTCTCAGATAAAACCAGACAAGAAGTTTTAGAAGAATTACAGCAGTCATTCTCTCTATCATTTTTAAAAGGATATCTACCTTCATTTAGACTAAACTATCGTCCAGAAGAATCAACCCAGTTTGTTAGGGAACAGTTAAATAGTTACTATTTGGAAGAGATAGTACACCCTCTAAGAGAATCCTTATACGTAAATGGCTGGGAACCACAAAATGCTCCTTACTGGCAGACTGTACCAGAAAATAAGCGGCCCACTATTCAAATAGACGGTACTTACTACAACTCTAAAATCACCCTAAGGCCAGTTTACTCTCAAGTTTGGGCAAGAATACTTATCTGGTCATTAATCTTCCCTTTAAGTTTTTTAGTTACAAAATCACTTAAAAGAAGTTTTTTAAGCTAAAATCTAAAATATAATGAGCGACAAAAAAACCTCACCAGAAATCTCTTTAATCTCAATCTCTTACAACACCAAAAAAATTACCCTAGATACCTTAAGGTCAATCTACAAGCACACTAAGGACGTTGATTTTGAAATCATTATGGTTGACCATGACTCCAAAGATGGTTCAATTGAAGCCTTGGAAAAATTTGCTAAAACAAAAAAGAACTTTACCTTAATAGATACTGGGAAAAACCCAGGCTTCGGTGCTGGTAATAATATTGGTGCGAAAAAAGCCAAAGGAGAATATCTTCTTCTTATTAACACAGACATGGTATTCAAGACCAATGTCATTAAAAAGGCTTTGGACTGGGTCAAAGATCACCCAGAAGTCGGAGCTTACTCATGTAAGTTATTAAACACAGATCTTACGGTGCAAGCCACTGGTGGTTACTTCCCAACTCTGTTTAGGGTCTTCGCTTGGCAGTTTTTTATTGACGACCTTCCTTTCATTCGTTCTCTCATAAAACCAATTCATCCCCACGAACCTCACTTTTCCATAATCGATCGATTCAAAGGAAAAAGAAACAAAAAGATCGCTCCCAAATCATCCTTTTATAATAAACCTCAGTCGCCTGACTGGGTCACGGGTGCTTTTACCATTATCCCCAGAAAACTATTTGAAAGCCTAGATGGCTTTGACGAAAACATCTGGATGTACGCTGAGGAACTGGAGTTGTGTTATAGAATTAAGGCAAAAGGTTTTAAGGTTGCTTACCAACCCAAACCTTCCATAATCCATCTCGCGGGTGCTTCTTCCGGTGGTTCTCGTTTGGGTATCACTCAAGAAACCAAGAACTTGATTTACTTCTTTAAAAAACATAAGCCTACTTGGCAACTACCTGTTGTTAAGTTATTCTTTATCTTAGGATCGATTTTGAGATTTATTATTTTCGGAATTATAGGCAAAAATGAAACAGCTCGCAAAGCTTACCCAGAGGCCATTAAACTCGCTATTTAAATACATAGGGGCAGCCCTATTGATTTTTATACCGCTTTATCCTAAGTTCCCCGTATTGTTTTTACCATCATCTACGGTAGCCCTAAGGGCTGAGGACCTACTAATTTTAGTGGCAGTTCTTATGCTTATCCTGGCTTACAAAAACAAATGGGTAAAGTCACCGCCTGTTACTTACCAGATCCTTGTCTACTGGGCAGTAGGTCTCTTGTCCGCCATCTCAGCTATCTTGATTACAAAAAACGTTGATCCTCTACTGACTCTACTACATTTTGCCAGGAGAATAGAATACATGAGTTTGTTCTTTATCTTCTATTATCTAGGATCTATCAGTAAAGAAAACCGTAAGTTCTTTTTGCAGTTACTGATTTTGCCGGTCATTGGTGTTTTTCTCTATGGTCTGGCCCAAATCTATTTTAGTGCGCCAGTAATCTCCACCATGAATGCAGAATTCTCAAAAGGAATAGCCTTAACTCTTCAGCCAGGAGTCCAACTTTCTAGTACTTTTTCTGGCCACTATGACTTAGCTGTGTACTTAAGTTTTATAATTTCCATACTTTTCGCCATCGCCGTCCACACCAAGAAAAAATACAAACTAGGAGCTATCTACTTGGCAATAATTCCTTTAATCTGGCTCTTTTCGAAAGCAGGCTCAAGAATGGGCTTGCTCGGACTATTCTCTTCCGTCGCGGCCATCGCTTTAGTTAAGAAAAAAGTATTCCTAGGTTTTATATTAAGCGTCCTGATTGGCATAAGTGTATTGTTTAGCCCTCATTTAATGGGGCGTTTTGCATCATTTGTAAAGGTTTTTGCTCAAGAAGAAGTCCTGCGGCCAATTCAACAAGACCGTTCCACCAGTATCCGTATAGACGTAGAGTGGCCAAGAGCCATGAGATCTTTTTATAAAAACCCTTTCTTGGGTACAGGCTACTCTTCCTTGGGTCTAGCTACCGACGGTGACTATATAAGGTCAATAGGAGAAACAGGTTTACTTGGCCTTCTAAGTTTTCTTTCAATACTGGTTGCCCTTGCAAGGTCTATTTGGGTTCGTCTAAAAAAAGCTGCCAACATGACAGACAAGACGTTGATTGTGTCTAGTGTGGGAATCTTTGTGGCCATGACACTAGTGGCCATCTTTATAGATACCTTCGAGGCAAGTAAAATAGCAATTCTCTTCTGGAGTATTACCGGTTTATCCCTTAGTATTAAGTCATGATTAAAAAATTCCTTAAAAACCACATTGCCTTTTTTCTAATCCTAGTAGTTGCTCTTGTCCTCAGGCTTTATAAAATAGATAATCCAGTGGCCGACTGGCACTCATGGCGCCAAGCAGACACATCTTCTGTCACTCGAGTTTTTGACCAAGAAGGTGTCAACATGTTTATTCCTCGCTACCAAGACATCTCCAACATCCCTTCAGGTCAAGACAACCCTAATGGATACAGAATGGTCGAGTTCCCTCTATATAACCTAGCTCACTTGGGTGTCTTTCGTTTAGGAAGTCTAAACCTAGAAACAGCCGGCAGATTAACCTCAATCATCTTGTCTTTAGTCTCCCTGTCTCTCATTTATCTAATAGCCAATAAACTTTCTGGTAAAAAAACTGCTTTATTCGCGTCTTTCTTCTTTGCTCTTTTGCCTTTCAATATATTTTATTCAAGGGTCATCCTACCAGAACCATTAATGACCACACTCTTTCTCTCATCCTTTTTCTTACTTCTTAACTCAAGGATCTTTCTCTCTGCCGTCTTTTTAGCCGGAGCTTTGCTAGTCAAGCCTTACGCCATCTTTTTCACTCTTCCATATTTGTTAATATTTTGGAAAAAATGGAGAAGTAAAAAAATAAATCTGGTACAAATTTTAATCTATGGTGCTGTGGCTCTTACCCCCTTTATACTTTGGCGTTTTTGGATAGCTAACTTTCCAGAAGGAATTCCAGCCAGTGGTTGGCTTTTTAATCAAAACGGGATTAGATTTAGACCTGCTTGGTTCAGGTGGTTATTTGCCGAGCGTTTGGGTAAGTTGATCCTAGGGTACTGGGCCAGTATTTTCCTGGTACTAGGTGTACTTAAAAAACCTCTTAAGAATTTAAGTTGGAGTTATTCCCTATTTGGGCTGGGGATCGTTGCCTACTTTAGTGTCTTGGCAAGTGGCAACATAACCCATGATTATTACCAAAGTATAATAATTCCTTTCATCTGTTTAATTCTTGGTAGGGGAGTGGACGCTCTTACCTCGCTTCCAAATAAAACATTTTCAAGACCTCTTCTTTGGGGATCCGCTCTGGTGGTTGTCGCTTTTAGTCTGGCATTTTCTTGGTACGAGATCAAGGGCCTGTACCAAATCAATAACCCCAGCATCGTGAAGGCAGGTCAGGCAGTAGACAATCTGCTTCCTAAGGACGCCAGAGTCATTGCTCCATATATGGGAGATACCGCCTTCTTGTATCAAACCAATCGATATGGCTGGCCTCTATTAACTTACGACTTAGACAAGTTAATAGACTTGGGGGCCACTCATTATGTCTCCGTCAACTACGACGATCAAACCAACATAATATTAAACGATCCAAACTTTTCAGTCCTTCAGCAAGAAAAGGAGTTCGTCATAATTAAACTTCAAAAGTGAAGATATTAATGCTCACTCCCTATCTGCCTTACCCTGACTCTTCTGGTGGGCAAATAAGAACCTTAAATCTTCTAAAGCATCTTCATAAGGAACACGACATAACCTTGGTTTCTTTAATTAAAGACAAAAAAGAGAATCAGTACAAAAAACATCTCTTAAAGTACTGTAAAAAAATCCTCACCTTCCAAAGAAGCCCTAATCCCTTTACGTTAAAAAACATAGTCCGCACAGGTTTTACTAGTCAGCCATTTTTAATTGTCAGAAACTCTGCTCCTGGTGTAAAAGCAGCCGTAAAAGAAGAATTAGATACAGGTAACTATGACCTTATCCATGCCGAGACCTTTTACGTAATGCCTAGTATTCCAGAGACAAGCACACCCATCGTTTTGGTAGATCAAACAATAGAGTATCTGGTCTATCAGCACTATGTAAACAAAACGGCCCACAAATTAATAAAACCCCTACTTCGAATAGACGTGGCCAAACTAAAAAAATCCGAGAAATTCTACTGGCAGAAAGCCGATCAGGTTGTAGCAGTCTCCCAGCAAGATAGACAAGAAATGAGAAAGCTGTTACCAGGCCTAGACGTTAAGATAGTTCCCAATGGAGTCAACCTAGACCTATTTAAAGAAAAGAAATCTTGGAAGTCAAAAGATCCAACTATTCTTTTTGTCTCTAACTTTAAATGGCTACAAAACAAAGAAGCCGCCCACCTTCTTGTTAAAGAAGTTTATCCTTTGGTAAAAAAAAGTATTCCTCAAGCCAAGTTACATATAGTTGGTCAACACATCCCGGCAGACATATTAAAGTACAAAAGCAAATCAATATCGGTAGACCCATTAGCAGAAGACGACATAAAAAGCCTAGTCAAAGCTTGGAACCAAGACACTGTCTTTGCTTCCACCATCCGTGGTCCTGGAGGAACACGTTTGAAGAATCTAGCTGCCATGGCCAGTAAACAACCAATCGTCTCTACTAAAGTAGGTATCCAAGGTTTAGGTGCTAAACACGGTGTCCACGTACTAATAGGTAATACCCCACAAACTATTAGCCAACACATTATTAAACTGATAAAATCACCTAAGCTAGCTGAAAAGCTGGCAACCAACGCAAGAGAACACGTTGAGAAAAACTTTAATTATCAAAACATAGCTAAGAAACTAAGCGCCATATATTATCAGCTAAATAAAAAATAATGCCCAAAAAAAACGAGCTAGCCATTATCATTGTCAGCTACAACACAAGTAAGCTTTTAGATGACTGTCTTACTTCTATTTATAAAGCCGAACAACCAAAAGGTGGGCTAGAAGTCGTCGTTGTCGATAACGACTCAAAAGACGACAGTGTTGCAATGACCAAAAAGAAGTTTCCTCAAACAAAAGTAGTTGCCAGTAAGGAAAACCTAGGTTTTGCTAAGGGTAATAACGTTGGTGTCGACAAAACAAACTCAGACTACATTTTGTTTTTAAATTCTGACACAGTCATCGAGAAAGATAGTTTAACCAGGCCTTTAAAGTATCTAAAAAGACATCCAGAGGTTGGCGCTGTAACAGTCAAGCTGTTTTTAGCCGACGGGTCGATAGATTACGATAACCACCGTGGTTATCCCGACCCTTGGACTTCCTTCTGTCACTTCACTGGCATCTCAAAGCTCTTCCCAAATTCAACCTTCTTAAATAACTATCATCTAGGTAGGAAGAACTTAAACAAGATTCACCAAGTCCCTATGACAGCTGGTTCTTTTATGATGATGCCATCCAAAGTATTTAAAAAAGTCGGCCGTTGGTGTGAAGACTACTTCTTCTATGGTGAAGATCTAGATCTCTGCCACCAAATTAACAAGGCCGGTTACAAGATAATTTACTACCCTAAGACCACAACACTTCACTTGAGAGGGGCTTCATCGGGTTTAAGGAAAGAAACAAAAAAGATTGCTAAGCCTCCTAAGGAAACCAGGATTAAAGTGGCAAAGTCTTCAATTAGCGCCATGAAAACTTTTTACAAGAAGTTCTACACCGATCAGTATCCCAAGGTTGTTACCTGGGTCATTCTTAGTGGCATTACCATCATGGGTAAATTCAGGGTTTTAAAGCACAAGTTAACATAAAGACATTTTATGCGTATAGGAATCGATGCCAGGCTTTACGGTAGTAAACACACTGGTATTGGTAGATATACTAAAAACTTGATTTTAGCTTTAGCAAAAAAAGACAGGAAAAACTCATACGTCATATTTGGCAGTCAAGAGATTAAAGAGGAAATCGAAAGCTTAAAAAAATTTGAGTTTGTTAAATTAACTACCCCCATATATTCACTTGCTGAACAGGTAATTAATCCGTTTGTATTTTCTCGCGCCAAGCTAGACATGCTGCACGTTCCCCACTTTAACGCCCCCATCTTCTATCCTGGCAAGCTTGTTATCACTATTCACGATCTTATTAAGCATATCTCTACCGGTAAAGACTCCACCACCCACTCAACCGGCATCTACTGGATAAAACAATTAGCTTATCGTTTTATAGTTTTTGTAAATATTCACAAAGCTAAAGTTATCATTACTCCAAGTAAGTTCTGGCAAGACTATTTAGTCAATAACTACAATCTTAACTTTAAAAAAGTTCATGTAACTTATGAAGCTGTAGACAAAACACTAAAGTCGAAAAAAGGACAAAGCCCTAAAAACACCTTGAAAAAATACAATCTCGATAAGCCATTTATTATCTACACTGGAAATCTATATCCTCATAAAAACATTAATTTCTTAATTAAAGCTGTGGGTGTATTTAATAATTCTCACAAACATCAGCTTACCTTAGCGATTGCTTGCGCTAGAAGTGTGTTTGAAAAAAGACTAACTAAAGACAGTGACATCCGTTATCTAGGGTACGTTCCAGACAACGATCTAGCCATGTTGTATTCCCAATCACTAGCCTTGGTTCACCCCTCATTAATAGAAGGGTTTGGATTAACTGGCCTGGAGGCAATGGCAGCTGGGTTACCAGTTCTCTCTTCAGACGCAACCTGTCTACCTGAGGTTTATGGTGAAGCTGCTCTTTATTTCGATCCCTACAATCAAAAAAGCTTAATACTAAGACTAGAGCAAATAATGGAAGATAGAGACTTACTAAAAGACTTAAAGGAAAAAGGCTACTTGAGGGTAAAAAGTTTTTCTTGGGATCGTACGGCCAAGGAAACCATTAAAGCCTATCAGGCCATATGAAAGTAGCTTTAGTTTACGATCAAGTTAATAAGTTTGGTGGTGCTGAACGACTATTACTATCTTTACACAAGATATATCCTAAGGCTCCACTTTACACCCTAATTCACAACCCAAAGTCCTCTTCTTGGGCAAAAGGGTTCTCCGTTATCGCAAGTCCTTTAAATAAAATCAAGTTTCTCAGAAAACACCACCAATGGCTCGCGCCTATTGCCCCCATGATGTTTGAGACATTTAACTTTGACAACTTTGATGTGGTAATAAGCATAACCAGAGACAACGCTAAAGCAGTAGTCACTAAACCAGGAACACTACATATTTGTTACTGCCTGACACCAACGAGATACTTTTGGGGTGATGTAAGGGAGTATGATCACGACATAAAGATCAAAATCCTCCCAAATTTTTTAAAAAAATACTTTAAAAACATGGATTTACTCATTTCCAGAAGACCAGACCGATATATGGCGATTTCTAAAGAGGTTAAAAACAGAATAAAGACCCATTACAATCAGGATTCATTAGTTGTCTACCCTCCAATAGGGGACAAATTTTACTCTAAATCCAAGCCAAAACCACTTAATAAAAGAGACTACTATTTATTAGTCGGCCGTTTGGAGTCTTACAAAAAAGTAGATCTAGTTGTTGACGCCTTCAACCAACTACCAAGCAAAACACTCAAGGTGGTTGGCTCAGGATCTGAAAGGAAAAAATTAAAAAAAGTAGCCGAATCTAACATAACGTTCTCTGGTCAAGTGACTGATCAGGAACTAATCAATCTTTATGCTAACGCTAAAGCCATTATCTTTCCTCAAATAGAAGACTTTGGTTTAGTGCCTTTAGAAGCCCAAGCATCAGGCACTCCTGTAATAGCTTTTAATAAGGGGGGCGCCAAGGAAACAGTCATTGATGGTCAAACCGGTATCTTTTTTAACCACCAGACCGTCGACAGTCTATCAAGCGCTATAAAAAAATTAGAATCAGGAAATCATCAGATCACTCCAAGGCAATGTGTTCTCAATGCCGAGAAATTCGCCGAAGATAGATTTTTAAAAGAATTTCGTGATAAAGTAGATAAACTATGGTCAAAAGACTAAAAAAACCTGAATACCTAAAACACACTTACATCTGCCTTTTGGCTGGTGGCACAGGCACTCGACTATGGCCTAGATCAAGAAAAAAGACTCCTAAGCAGTTTGCTCCAATTTTAGGCAGACTCACCCTTTTTCAACAAACAGTCAAGCGTATAAGAAACCTAGTTCCTCTATCCAGGGTCTATGTCATAACCAACGAGCGTTACACTAAAGACATCCAAAGACAGATACCGTTAATCCCTAACAAGAACATTATCGCTGAACCAGAAAAAAAGAATACTGCCATGGCAATGGGAGTAGCCGCTGCTTGGATTCACAAAAAAGATCCGAAGGCTGTAGTCATCAATCTAGCTGCCGACCACTTAATTCAAAAGCCTAAAAAATATATCAAAGTCCTAAAGGGTGCCGCCAAAACCGCTTTCACTCAAGATAAGCTGGTAGCTGTAGGCGTGGTTCCTACTTTCCCTCACACGGGCTTAGGATACATCCATTTTGGTAAGAAGATCCCGAGTACGAGTTCTCTCCCAACTTACAAAATGAAGGGATTTACTGAAAAACCAAATCTCCCAACTGCCAAACGTTTTTTAAAGACCAAGCAGTATCTCTGGAATGCCAATAACTACGTCTACACCACCAAAAGAATAATTGAGGAGTTTAAAATCCACGCTCCAGACATCTATCGTCACGTCTACAACGTATACAAAGCCGTCGGCACCAAGCAACAGAATAAAGTTCTAAAAAAAGAATATAGATTAGTAAGAGAAGACTCCATCGACTACGCCATCTCTGAAAAAACAAAAGAAATGATCGTAATTCCCGGCGATTTTGGCTGGAGAGACATTGGTGACTGGAAAATAATCTACGACATATCTAAAAAAGACAAAAACGGAAATGTTGTTATTAATCACGGCTCCAACGGAGGTGAGCAAATAAACCTGGGTGCAAAAAACAATCTAATTCACTTTGACGATCAGCTTATTGCCACAGTAGGTGTCGAGAACCTAATCATAGTGGACACTGGCGACGCCTTGTTAATCTGCAATAAAGATAAAGCTCAGAACGTCAAAGAGTTAGTTAAATTACTAAAAGAAAAGAAAAACCTCTCAAAATACGTATGAGCTTAATCTATAACTCAACTAAGAGATTAATGGATATAGTCGCTTCCTTGATATTGGTAGTTCTATTTTTACCCATCTGGATAATAATCCCTCTTCTCATGAAGTTTGAGCATCCAGAATATCCAATTCTTTATACACCAGAGAGGGTAGGTAAAGATGGTCGTCTTTTTAAGCTTCTAAAATTTAGAAGCATGATAATGTTAAAAGGAAAAAATGGCAACCTTGAACATGCGGTTAATGTCTGGAAAGACAACAAGGCCTTGTTTGAAAAATACAAAAAATCTGGTTGGAAGTTAGAAATAGACAGTGATCCGCGAATAACCAAGTTAGGCAAGTTCTTGCGTCAAACGTCAATTGATGAAATGCCACAAGTCTTTAATATCTTAAAAGGGGACATGAGCTTGGTCGGCCCTAGAGCTTATGTGCAACCAGAAATAGATGACGCCATAAAAAGATTTGGTAAGGAAAATATCGGTCCTTTTATAAAATCCAGCTACAGCGTTAAACCTGGCTTGACAGGGCCGTGGCAGGTTTCCGGCAGAAATAAGATATCTTGGAACAAGAGAGTCAAGATGGATGCCGCCTATGCAAAACGACACTCAATACTAGAAGATTTGTTAATCATTTTAAAAACACCGTTTGCCATGATCAGTAAGTGGTAAACTAAATAAAGTATGGATCTGCCTAAAAAAACAACGATTAACGAAGCTTCCACCCCGGAAGAGAAGCAACAGCCTCCAGTAGAGGAAAAAGTTTCTAATTCAGATACTTCAAAAAAGAAATACCTAAAAATAGCTAAAAAGGTAGGTCTTGGTCTTTTGATCTTTGTCTTAGTTGGTGGTCTTTTTGGAGCCTTGGCGGGCTTCACTTTAAGGTCTCCGGTCAAAGCGACTTTAGAGAGTGTCAATAATCTGATGACAGATTTCCAAAATAAAGATCTTGTAAGTGCCAAAAGCTCACTTGAAGTAGTAAAAGCAGACATAAAAGTCTTAGACAGTAAATACAAGCTGGTTGGCTGGACCAAAATAATTCCTTTCTTGGGGGGATACACCAAAGACGGTCAAAGTGTCATCACAGCATCAGACTCACTTGTCAAAGCAATAGACCTAACAATTATTGCCTTAGAACCATACTCTGACCTTTTGGGTTTCAAGTCGGATTCTGAGCAGCAACTAGATAAAACAGGGGATGAGTCAATCGAGAACAGAATCATCTTCATGGCAGAGACCTTAGATAAAATCTCACCAGAACTAGAAGGTATTACTCAAGAGCTATCCAAAGTTGGTGAAGAGATACTCTCCATCAATCCCAAGAGATATCCAAAGAAACTTGCTGGTAAGGAAGTAAGGTCAAAGATTGTCTCAGTCCAGACTGCCCTAGGCGAGTCGGTCCAACTTTTCTCTCAAGCCAAACCACTAATTAAATTACTTCCAACTCTTCTTGGTAACCCAGATGCAAAAACATATCTTCTTCTCTTTCAAAATGACGCCGAGATAAGAGCCACAGGAGGCTTCTTAACAGCCTATGCTTATCTAGACATGGCTCAGGGAAAACTAAAACCAGGCAACTCATACGACATCTACAATCTAGATGCTCGTTGGGCCAGTAACCTTAAGGCGCCTGATCCAATCAAAAAATACCTAAAAGAGTCAAGTTGGAATTTAAGGAATATAAACATGTCACCAGACTTCAAGGTGTCCATGGATCAATTCTTGGAGATATATAGAGACATTCCAGGTACCAGACAAATAGACGGTATCATCGCCATAGACACTTCTGTACCAGTTGGTTTCTTAGACATCATTGGCCCAATTGGAGTTGGTGGTTGGGGCAACTTCTCCTCAGAAATCGACCCTCGTTGTGACTGTCCTCAGGTGGTCTACGCCTTAGAAGAAATAGCCGACAGGCCCACTTATGAAATCAGACTAGATAGAAAAGCAGTGTTAGGTCCTTTAATGCACTCTCTAATGGCCAACGCCATGGGAAGTCCCAAACACATGTGGCCAGAACTTCTAAACTCACTTTTGACTTCAATCCAAGAAAAACACCTACTTTTCTACTTCCTTGATGAGGACTCTCAAAAAATAGCCGAGGACTTCAACTCTGCTGGCAGAATAAAGGAATTTACTGGAGACTATCTTCACATAAATGACAGTAATTTTGGTGGCGCCAAGACAGATATGTTTCTAGAGAGAGAAGTGGAACAAGAAATAGAGATGGACGGAGACAAAATCATAAAAACAGTGACCTTAAGTTACAGTAATCCTCATAAGGGTTCCAACTGCAATCTAGAAGCCGGTCAGCTTTGTTTAAACGGTACATATAAAGACTGGGTTAGGATCTATGTTCCTCAGGGTAGTGAGTTAATTAGTGTTGTTGGTTCCGAAGATGAGGCAGAGACTGGTGAAGAACTAGGTAAAACTTATTTCTCGGCTTTCTTTACCATGAGACCTGAGTCATCAAGTAAATTAGTCTTCAAGTACCAGCTACCAAGTTTAAACACAGACGCTTATCAGTTGCTAATCCAAAAGCAACCAGGTAAGCCAACCATTAAACACAACATAATCTACAACGGGATACAACAAGAAATAGATCTCTCAACAGACACCACGCTTTCTCTTTAGTTCAAATGAACAAAACCTTTTCAGATATTGGTATCGTTATAAGAGTCACAGACTTTGGTGAAGCAGATCGTTTTGTAGACTTGGTAACCAAAAATCATGGTCTTGTTAACTTAGTTGCCAAAGGTGCAAGGCGCATCACCTCTAGAAAAGCTTCTCACTTAGACTTACTAAATCTAGTTAAGTTTCAGGTTGCTAGAGGTCGCTCTCCACAAATACTGACTCAAGCAGAATTAATAGAACCCCATCTTGACTTGAAAAACAATCTTAAGATGGCTCGCACCTCCTTTTATCTAGCCGAGATTCTAAACTCACTTTTAGCTGCAGAACAACCAGATCCTGAGCTTTTTGCTTCTCTCAAGAACTATCTATTTCACTTAAACAAAACTCCTTCTAAAGAAAACTCTCGCCAGCTATCAGTAGACTTCCAGCTCTATCTTTTACGTCACCTGGGTTTTCCTGAGCCAAAGATCCACACTCCAGAGGCAATCATGAATCACCTAGAAAATATTACCAGCAAAAAAATCAAGTCCAGACACCTTTTATAATTTAAGTTACAATATTCCTTATGGCAGATGAAAAGAAACTAGAAAAAATTATTGCCTTAGCTAAGCGCAGGGGTTTTGTTTATCCTTCATCAGAAATATATGGTGGTTACGCCAGTGTCTACGACTTTGGTCCAAGAGGTGTGGAGTTAAAGAACAACATTAAAAAAGCCTGGTGGAAAGAAATGGTTCATCAAAGAACCGACATAGTCGGTCTAGACTCAGCCATATTCATGCACCCTAAGACCTGGGAAGCATCCGGTCACGTAGAAGGATTTTCTGATCCCTTGGTCGAGTGTAAAAAATGCCATCACCGGTTTAGATCAGATCACCTTAAAGAAGAAGGTAAAACTACCTGTCCAGACTGTAGCGGTGAACTAACAGAAGAAAAAAACTTCAATCTTTTAGTAGAAGCAAAAATGGGAGTTACCGATGAGAAAAAGTCCAAAGCTTACTTAAGAGGAGAAACCTGTCAAGGAATCTATCTAAATTTTCAAAACGTCCTAAACTCCACCAGACAAAAAATACCTTTTGGTATTGCCCAAATAGGTAAGGCATTTAGAAACGAGATCACACCCAAGAACTTTATCTTCAGAACTCGTGAGTTTGAGCAGATGGAAATGCAGTTTTTCATCGAACCAAAAGAAAAAGAGGCAGACAAGTTCTTTGAGTACTGGAAAGAGCAAAGACTCAACTGGTACCTTAACTTGGGTATAGATAAAAAGAACTTAAGATTTAGAGCTCACGCAGAAGATGAGCTAGTCCACTACGCTAAAGCAGCCGAAGACATCGAGTACAACACTTCATTTGGTGGTTGGAAAGAGTTTGAGGGGGTACATAATAGGGGAGACTGGGATCTATCTCGCCACTCCGAATATTCTGGTAAGAATTTAGGTTACCTAGAGCAAGACGGTACTAGAGTGACTCCTTGGATCATCGAAACATCTGCCGGTGTAGACAGAGCTTTCTTAATGTTTCTTCTGGATTCATACAAAGAAGACAAGGAAAAGAATCGTACTTATCTAGCCCTTCATAAATCACTAGTCCCAGTTCAGGTGGCTGTCTTCCCACTTTTAGGTAATAAACCAGAGTTAATTTCAAAAGCAAAAGAAGTCTTCGACAGCCTATCTAAAGCAGGTCTAATAGTGGAGTGGGACCAAAGAGGCAACATCGGTAAAAGATACTATGCTCAGGATGAAATAGGTACTCCACACTGCGTTACTGTAGATTTTGATACACTAGAAAAAGGTGAGGTTACGGTTAGAGATAGAGATACAGCCAGCCAAGAAAAAGTTAGCATTGATAAACTAATTAAATACCTAAAGAAATAATGAAAAAATTTGCTCCCTTATTAACTTTGTTTGTATTGTTATCAGTCTTTTTGGTCTTTATCTTTCAAAAAAAATCATCTAACCCCACCTCTCTAGAAGGCCAAGAATCAGCTGGTGCACGTCTGGTCATCAACCAACTAGATCAAAGCAAAAGACCTTTTACTCTACTCTCTCAACACTCAACCGGAAAACTGCTGGCTCTTTTCCTACAGAACACCTCTAGTCTAGAACAGGCCACCATAGACTTAGAATATCTCTCCGGTGATCTACTAAAAGGAGCACGAAGTACTCTAAAAACTCCAATAGAAGACCCTTATGCCAAAAGTTTTCTTTTGGGAAGTTGTTCTGCTGGAGGTAAGTGTAGTTTTGATAGAGAGTTAATATCAGGTTCTTTAAAGTTAAAATTAAGAGTTAAAGACGAGTCAGAGATTCACGTCTTAAAAGGTGACTACTCTTTTGTGGATGGTGAGACCACCACCACCGATGGTCGTATAACTTACACACCAGCCGGCAGTCCAACTGGTGAGATACTTCTTAACACTTTAGGATTACCAGAGACATTAGAAGGTAACATGGAGCTTTACCCAATTTCTATTACCTCAACCAACAAACAGTCAATCAAGGGAGAACTGGAGATAAGAAAGAAGGGGATAAGTAAGGTAATGGTCTATGATGGTTCCGCATATCAAGACTTGGACGCCGTTATTAGTGAAGACACCGTCACTATTACCTTAAATCATTCTCCAAGAAAAGAAACAGTTAAGATAATAAGAGACGACCTAAAAGAAACAGAAGAAACTCATACCTTTTATGTCTGGGGCCCTATCATTCTATTAAGCCAATAAAGTTTCAGAAACTAACTTAAGTTTTCAATAAGATCAGCCATTCTTTTCCTGGTGATTTCCATTATTTTTCCACTCAACTCGATGTCAGTTTTTGTACTTAAACCATCCAAGTTCAATCCAGCAGCAGCTCTTTCAAGGTAAGCTAACTTCAGCAATCTTTCTTCTTCTGGGGATTTTGGTAGATCGTCAATCTTTTCCCACCACAAACTCATTTGTTCTAGTACTTCCTTTTCATTCAATTCAGAATCCGCCAAATGGTAAAGAAACCAGTGTTGCCCAAAAATTGCATCATAAAACGGTTGTCGCCAAGACCAGTAAAGATTCGACAATAAAACAATTTGTTCACCAGAAACATGATAGAAATCTCCATCTGATAGATGTCCATGTTGAAACTCAGGTTCTATTCCTTGATACCCATGAACTAAAATTTCTACTGCTTTATCGATCAGTTTTTCATCACCACTTTCTCTAAAAGGATGATCAGGATACATCTTGTAAGCAATTTTTCTCCAATTGGCAAAATTATTTTTAATTATCTCTCCGATTTTCCCCTCAGGCTTATCAAGCCAGGGCTCTCCTACACACTTACTTTTGTATTCATCATAAAGCTCAAAAAATAGAGAGATTTCCTTTTTGTTGGTTGGAATATTAATCACTCTTTTGTCTGGAATCCACTCCATTACCAGGGCTTCATAGTTTCTTTCATCGCTCCAAGGAATAGTTTTTATTAACTTAGGTGGTCTGATAATCAAGCTCTTGTTTTGTTTATCAAAACCATTAATCATATCTATCTCACTAGTTTTAGGTTTTACTCCTTGAATCTTAAGGGTAGCTTTGATTCCGTCAATCTCACCTTCACTGTGGAAAGCTCCTATCTCACTGGATCCCCACCAGGCACTTTCTCCAAGATGTTTCGTGAGTTTGAACCCTGTCTCATCCTCAATCTCTTTGATGATCTCTTGTTTTCTCTGTTTAAGGTTAGATCCTGTTAAAACGCCCTTATACACTTCATTCTGTTTTTTAGGTTTGTTCATATTTACTATTCTAAACCACTCATCTCAGACAAATCAAAAATCCTAGCACATGTCATTTACTAGTGGTACAACCTCTATGCACGGTGTACCCCAACTATGGTTATCAAAGATGAAAGCGTGAATATCTGCAAGCTTCTTATTAGTAGTCTTTAAAACTATCACCACTACATCCTCACCCTCTATTTTTTCTTTTTCCGACCACATTAAGTGGACATTCTCAAAAATTTTAGCAGTACCGCACAGATCTTTTTTTAATAATCCTCGGCAAAGTTTTTCTGCCTCTTTCTTGGTTTCGCAGGGAATATTAACGAAAACTGTTTCTATATCATTCATATACCCAATCATACACCAAAACTAATAATTCCATGACAAGTTTATGTTTTTTCTGGGTTGCTTCCATGTTCGTGAAACTGGTCCTTGACAACGTGATTTCTTTTCACGATACTTAAAGGTGGTGACAAGTGGTGAAATATCTTAGTAAAAATACTATATCTTTCACCAATATATAACACCTGCCTTATGCATTATGTTTATAGGACGACATTACCATCAACTAGAAGCCAAAGGCCGACTAGCTATTCCTCAAAACTTCAGACGGGCTCTAAAATCTGGTGGCGTGATAACTTGGGGGCTAGATGGATGCCTGTTTCTTTTCCCCGCCTCATACTGGCAAGAACTCTCAGGCAAATTAGCCAAGCTTCCTCTAACCAATCCCTCGGCCAGGCAATTCACTCGTCTTCTGGTCCAATCAGCCACCGAGCTAAATCTAGACAAACAAGGGAGAACCCTAATCCCAGAGCACCTAAGAATACAAGCCAAATTAAAAAAACAAGTCGTGGTAGCTGGAGCTCTAACCCGGGCAGAAATCTGGGATAAAGACCACTATCACAAGCACCTTGAAAAAATAACGCGTCAAGTTCCAGTAGACCAGGAACTAGCCAATTTAGGTATATGACAATCAAAATACCAAGACACAATCCAGCTTACTCTGGCCTCATAGCCAAGCTATTTAATCTAAAACCAGGTGACCTGTTTCTAGACCTTACTCTAGGAGACGGTGGGCACACCCAAGAAGCCCTTGAGGTGGGTGCAACAGTAGTAAGTCTAGACATCGATCCTGAGTCGATAGAAAGAGCCAAAGAATTCGTTCCTAAAGATCTTCAGAAAAACTGGACTGTTATTAACTCTAATATGACCAATGTTACTGAGACTTTAAACAAATTAGGCACTAACAAATTCAAGGCCATCATGGTCGATTTAGGTCCTTCACAGTATCAGGTATTATCTCCCGAAAGAGGCTTCAGTTTCTCATCCAACGACCATCTAGACATGAGACTAGACAAAACACTAGGTGTAACAGCCAAAGACTTCCTAGCCGCCCTTGGTCAAAAAGAACTAGAACAAATATTTCATCTAGCAGACGAACCAAAAGCAAGACAAATTGCCAAGGCGATAATAGCTCAAAGAAAGGTCTCTCCAATCAATACTGGAGAAGAGTTGGCCAAATTAGTTACTAAGGTAAAAGGTGTTTTCAAGAAAACTCACCCGGCCACCCAGGTATTTCTAGGCTTAAGGATGGCAGTCAATCTAGAAAGAGAAGTAATTCTAGATACCTTACCTCAACTTCCAGATCTGCTAGAAACAGGAGGAACATTAGGAGTCATATCCTTCCACTCAGGCGAAGACAAACTGGTGAAACAGTTTGGTAAACAGCAGGAAGAAAAACAAACATTGCGCGTTATTTACAAGAAACCTCTAAGGCCCACAGCCGAAGAGATTAACAATAATCCAAGAGTCAGAAGTGCCTTACTTAGACTCTTTGAAAAAAATGATCAAAATTAAACAACTAAACTTCATACTATATCTTTGTATAACTGTCATGGCGGTTACTAATCTGATTAGTACTAATGCTCTGGCTACCAAAGGTATCGAGATAAATAATCTTTACCAGAGCTCTCAGCTACTGGAAAAAAGTAATCAGCAACTAGAAGCTGAGATAAATAAGTACAACAACCTTTCATACATACAAGAACTTGGTATAAGTAAGGGCTTCAGGCGTATAGACAACATCAGCGTAGTATCTGCATCTAGTTTGGTAGCCAACAAACCAGATACAATCTATCCATGACCCAAGCTGATCAACAGCTCACTCGATTCCGTCTCAAGCTAATCACCAAACTATCTCCTTTGATATTCATCATTATATTAGTCCGTCTTTTTTACTGGCAGATAATTAAGGGCCCGCAACTAAGTGCTAGAGCAACCCAACAACACAGCTCAGTTAGTGTACTAAGAGCCCGTAGGGGAGATATATACGACACCAATGGAGAACTTTTGGCCGGCACCAACAATCTCTATCATCTCTATCTATACAAACCTCTAATGGAGGAAACAACAGGTGTTTTAGTAGATAAACTAGCTCCAATTTTAGTCAATGATCCGCCACCAGCAAGTCCAGGAGCTGAACCCATTACTCCTAAGCAAATGTTGGAAGAAATAGAAGACTTCCTGAAAGGAAGGATGGATCTGTCCTCTAACTGGATCTCGATCAAGCACTACTTAACCACAAAACAGAAAGAGTTAATAGACGCACAAGAACTAAAAGGTCTAGACTTTGAACCAGAATATCTTCGTTATTATCCAGAAAGTTCCTTATCTGCTCACATACTAGGTTTCGTAGGCAAGGATCTAGCCGGCCAAGAACAAGGATACTTTGGTTTAGAGGGTTTTTTCGATCGTCAACTAAAAGGTCGCTCAGGTAAAGTTAGAAGTGAAAAAGACGCCTATGGAAATCCCATCTTAATTGGCAACTATCAACTTTTACAAAGTCAAAATGGTGATTCCATAACCACGACCATAGATAAGTCCAAGCAATTTTTAATGGAGAATCTACTTAAAGAAGGTATAGCTAGGTACAGTGCCCGTTCAGGTACTGCCATCGTCATGGAAACAAAAACGGGGAAAATCAGGGCCTTAGCCAGTTTCCCAAACTACGACCCAGGTAGCTATCCAGATTTTAATAAAGACTTCTACAAAAACCCAGTAATTGCCAGTCTTTTTGAACCAGGTTCGGTTTTCAAACCACTAATCATGGCCTCAGCACTAGACAAAAAGGCCATCCAAAAAGACTCAATCTGTGACATCTGTAATGGCCCTATTCACATTGGGGAGTTTAGTATTAAAACGTGGGACGAGACCTATCATCCAGGCTCAAGTATGACAGACATCTTGGTTAACTCAGACAATACGGGTATGGTTTATGTATCAAGAAAGCTTGGTGAAGAGGGCTTTTTAGACACATTAGACAGTTTTGGTTTCGATGTGCTTACGGGAATAGAGCTTCAAGAAGAAGTCACCAGTAAACTAAAACAAGGTAGTTCATTTAGAGAAATCGACCTAGCCACTAACTCATTCGGTCAAGGAATTGCCATAACCAGGCTTCAGCTGCTCACCGCCTTCAATGCCTTGGCAAACAGCGGTTTATTAATAGAGCCAACATTAATTGAGAAGATAGGTCAAAAACAAGAACGAACAAAGGAGTCGACTAGAATCTTAAAAGAAGAAACCACTAAAGATGTGACCGACATGCTCATCCAGGTGGTCGATCAAAGTAAAATAAACTGGCCCAGACCACAAGGTTTAGCTGTGGCTGGAAAGACAGGTACCGCTCAGATACCTATTGATGGAAAATACGATCAAGAAAAAACAATTACCAGTTTTATTGGCTATTTTCCTGCCCGTAATCCAACCTACACAATGCTAGTTACATTAACAGAGCCCACCACCTCTCCTTGGGGCTCCGAAACCGCTGCTCCATTATGGTTTAGGATCTTGAGCCAACTAATCCTCTAAGTGTTAAAATATACCTTGTGTCAATAATAAAGAAACACACCATTTCCTTTAAATACGCATTAAGCGGCATCGCCTATACCTTTAGAACCCAACCGAACTTCAAGATTCATACCTTAGCTGCCATTACAGCTATCGCCGCAAGTTTTATCCTAAACATCTCTCAGACAGAAAAAATAGTCATCGTCTTTACAATCTCCTTAGTCCTAATAGCAGAAATGATAAATACATCGATAGAGTCCGTGGTCGATCTTTTAACAGATAAGTTCCACCAAGAGGCTAAGATCGCCAAAGACGTTTCTGCTGGCATGGTTTTACTCTCTGCCATTGCTTCTATTTTTATTGCCTTTATTATTTTTGGTAAGTACCTTATTAATATTTAAAACTTAAAAGTGTCCCTACTCCTTGGAATACTAATTTTCTCTTTCGCTCTCCACTCGCTGGCTATTGTTCCTTTTATTAACTACCTTTACAAACTAAAGTTTTATAAAAACAAGTCGGCTATACTAGCCAGCAAAAAAGACACTGCTTCAGAACACATTCGTTCAAAAGCAAAAACACCAGAAGGTGGTGGCTTCTTGATTTTAGTCATGGTCAGTCTGCTTTTTGCTCTGATTATTCCTCTTCTTAAACTACTGGGTATAGAAATCACTCATGTCTACCCACTAAATGAAGAGATAAACGTCATCTTTTTTACCTTCATTACTTTTGGGCTACTGGGTCTGTATGACGACGTAGTTGGTTTCTTCGAGTTGGATAGGCAGAGAGGTTACTCAGGGTTACGCACTAGTTACAAGTTTATTATCCAGATAACCTTGGGTTTAATTATTGGAGTCCTACTTAATATAAATCTGGGTATAGACATAATCAACGTTCCGTTTTTAGGTGTCATCTCTTTTGGTCACTGGTTCATTCCACTAGCTGCTTTTTTGGTAGTCGTTTTTGCCAACTCAGTTAACATAACCGACGGTCTCGATGGGTTAGCTGGGGGACTGTTGATGATATCCTTATTCGGTTTCTTGTTACTGTCAGCTTCGATTCTAGACATACCTCTTTCCATCTTTATCGCCCTCCTTCTGGGTGGTCTAATCTCCTTTCTCTACTTTAACGTCTTTCCTGCTCGTATCTTCATGGGTGACGTTGGCGCTCTAGCTTTTGGTGCCACCTTCGCTACGGTCGGGCTGCTAACCGGTAAGATTTTTGCTTTAATCGTGGTCGGGTCTCCATTTTTGATAAATGGCTTTTCTAGTGTCCTGCAAATAGCTTGGGTCAAAATGTTTGGTAAACGAATTCTTCCCATAGCTCCAATCCACTACTGGCTGCTAAAAAAAGGCTGGACAGAACCAAAGATTGTCCAAAGGGCTTGGTTGACCAGCATAATGCTAGTTATCGTCGGTCTCTGGCTCGCTTTAAGTTAACCTATATAGTATAATAAAGACATCTTACTAAGCTTACAGTACGTTGATATACGGAGGTGACAATGGGAGCTATAACAGGCGAAGGGGATTTTGTTTATTTAGGCGAACTCGCACAAGATAGAGCACTTGAAGCTATGCTCAAGAAAGCAGAAGAAATTGGCTTGGATAAAGGTGTGGCTTTTATCGTAGTCCAAAAGAAAGGCCAGCAGGTTCATAGGATTGCTTATACAGTGCTCGAGTTGGAGCGTGATCCTAATCTTGATAAAGCTGGAGACATTGGGAGAAACTACTTCGGCACAGTTATGTTAAAGCTAGCACAAATGCTAGCAACCTACGAAAATAGTGGTCCTTCGGATGATAGGCCTTTGAAAGCTGGTGAGGTTGACTACGAAGGTGGAATCGTGTTTGAACCAGACGATGATCATATAGTCTTGATTGGCTACAGTGGTGGTACCGAAGAGGAGGATGTTGATATATCCTTGATCGGAAAAACCAAATTATTAAAACCTCTATGATCAGTTTTTAATCTCTCTTTTTTGAGTCAGGTAATGTCTTTTTTCAATAGACAAAACCTGGCTCTTTTTTTATCAGTAACCCACTAGTTGTTGTGATATATTGATCATATGACCGTGAAAAAAGAGAATCGAATTAGGCTCAAAAAAGTAATGTTAGCTGTAATATAACTCCCCAGTGTCAAGATCCAACACAAACCTCTCTGCTCGTATCTTTCTCTTAGGTTTGGGTATCTCACTTATCGGCTTAGTGGCAATCTATAACTCTTCGGCCATAGAAGGTTTTACAGATTTTCAAAATAAGTACCACTTTGTCAAAAACCAGTTAATCTGGTTAGTTTTAGGGATCACTCTATTTTTCATAATACAAAACATAAGTCTAGGTTTAATAAAAAAAATTACTCCAGCCCTGTTTTTTACCTCCCTATTTCTCATGCTCTTGGTTCTAATTCCAGGTGTCGGTAGCAAGCTTCAAGGAGCTAGAAGATGGTTGAGTTTAGGGCCAATCGGTATACAACCTTCTGAAATTTTTAAACTGTCAATTATCATGTATTTAGCCTCATGGTTGGAGAAACCGAAAGCGTTAAAAGCATTCCTTTTTCTTATTCTTTCTAGTCTTACTTTGGTCATGCTCCAGCCAGATTTGGGTACGGCCGCCGTTATCGTAACTTCTGCCTTTTCTCTCTACTACCTGTCTGGTGCCAATCTCAAGGATCTGTCTTACTTTTTTGTCTTACTTTCCACCTTAGTAGCAATGTTAATTTTTGCATCTCCCTACCGTCTTTTAAGACTAAAGACCTTTTTAGATCCTACCCAAGATCCACTGGGTTCCTCATACCACATTAACCAGGTTCTAATCGGCTTGGGGTCTGGCGGCCTATCTGGTATGGGTTTGGGTAAATCTAGGCAAAAATATGCCTATCTCCCAGAATCTACGACAGATTCCATATTTGTGGTGATAGGGGAGGAGCTGGGCTTCATTGGTGGTGCAGTCTTAGTGGGCTTATTCACGGCCTTCATCCTTTCCGCATTTAATATTGCTCAACGTGCCACCACACACTACCACCGGCTACTCTCCTCAGGCTTAACTTTGTTGCTCCTGACCCAAATTTTTGTTAACCTTGGTGCTATGGTGGCTTTACTTCCTTTGACGGGAATGCCCCTACCATTCATTTCTTATGGTGGGTCTTCCTTGATCACCACGTACATATCTTTAGGATTACTAGCAAACATAGCTAAAAACAAATGAAAAAGAAAAAAATTATCTTTACCGGTGGCCATCACAACTCAGGCTTAGAAGTGGCCTTACTGGCCAAAAAAAATGGCTACGAGGTAGTCTGGGTAGGCCATAAATTCACTAGCAGAGGAGACAAAAGCCTATCAGCCGAATACAAAGAGATAACTAAAAATGATATTGAATTTCTAGAGTTAAAGACAGGTAGGGTTTACAAACAAAGTAACCCCCTAGAGTACTTAAAGGTTCTCTTGGGCTTTATCCAAGCTTTCTCCTATCTTTTAATGCACAAACCATCCTTGATTTTTTCTTCTGGTGGATTTATTGCCGTGCCAGTAGTTATTACCGGCTGGTTCTTCGGTATTCCTACCATCACCCATGAACAGACCGTGACTGCTGGTTGGGCTAACCGAGCGCTGTCTCCATTTGTTAAAAAAATCCTCCTTACTCATCAGTCTTCCAAAAAAAACTTCCCCAGCAAAAAAACAATCGTAGTGGGGCTACCTCTTAAGAAAAAACTACTAGACAGGGCTCCAAAGGTTCAGTTCAAACCCAAGCTTCTTTATATAACTTGTGGTAAGCAAGGCTCACATATTATTAACTCCAGCATCTTTCCTCTGATTCCCGAGTTAGTCAAAAAATACACAGTCGTCCATCAAACAGGAGCTAATACAAAGACTCAAGATATCAGTAAAGCCAGGAGAGTAAAAAAATCACTAGGCAAATACGCAAGTCGCTATATTCATGCACCATACTTTTTTGCCAACGAAGCTGCCAACTACTTAAGGTCCGCCCACTTGGTTATAAGTAGGGCAGGAGCCCACACCACTTACGAACTTTGCCTACTTGGTAAAAGAGCAATATTTATTCCCATCCCCTGGGTCTCTCATAATGAACAGTTTCTAAATGCCGACCTAGCCATTAAGACTATCACCGGATCAATTATCCAGGAAAAAGATTTAAGTCCCAAAACAATGATGAAAACTATCAAGAAGATTGACAAGAAAAAACTAAAACCTGTTTCTAAAACCTTGATTACCGATGCTACTCAAAGAATAATAAAGATAATCAACCAGACAGTCTAATGGGTTTTAAAAAAAGGACAACCCGCCGTCATGGACAAAAAATCCAAAAACTGAAACAGGTGGCCATAGCTTCCATATTCATAATTCTCGCTTTACTAATCAATCAGTTAATCATTAAGTTCGATCTGTTTAAAAAACCAACTAAGGAAGTTGCCCAGACCCAACCGTTATCAATCTTGGTATATCTAAACTACCTAGAACCCACACTGTCCTTAAGTAGCTCACAGTCAGCTAGTTTAAGGTCTCCGGTCTTAGAGTTAGACAACTTTACTAGCTCCTTGTCTGCTCAAACATACAACTTGTTTCCAAATGGAGATCTGATCCCCGGCGAAGATAACTCTACTAGTATAAAGCTGCTTTTTAGTGAAAAACCTCTTCAACAAAAACTAAAACAAATCTTTATACTGATTACCAGCGTTAACCGCGCCTTACCAATAACCAAAGGGTATTTACTAAAAGATAGCTTGTATATCGCCACATCAAACTTACCAGACATTATAATGAAGTCAGACTACAAAGAAGAAGAACTATCAAAAGCTTTACAAGTGATCCCCTCACTAGCTAAAATCAAAGATAATACAAAAATAATAGATCTAAGATTCAATAATCCAACCATTCGATAATAATGACAAAAACAACGGGAGTAAACGCAATAGACATAGGAACAAGTAAGGTTACCTGTCTTATTACCAAACCCTCAACTGACTCAGAAAAAATCAACGTAGTTGGCGTCGCCACCCTACCAAGTAGGGGAATGGGTAGAAGTAGAAACAATGCCGGTACAATTGTAAATATAGAAGAAGTTGCCGGTTCTATTACCGACTGTGTCGAATCAGCTGAGCGAATGGCTGGTTTCAACATCAACTCTGCTCAGGTTTCCATATCCGGATCTCTAATAAAGTCCCAAAATAGCCAGGGAGTAGTTGCCGTCACCGAACCAGAGGGAGAGATTTCATCAGAGGATATATATAGAGCCATAGAAGCCGCCAGGGCAGTATCATTACCTTCTTCTCGTGAGATTATGCACGTCTTGCCTCGTGAGTTCTCAGTAGACTCTCAAAAAGGTATAAAAGACCCCATCGGTATGTCTGGTATTAGGCTAGAAACAGAAGCTCACATCATTACCGGTTCGACTACCGCCATCAAAAACACCACCAAAGTCATTAGCGAGATCGGTATCAATGTTCAAAATACCGTTTTCTCTGGTTTAGCATCTGCCCTGTCCACTCTTACTGACACAGAAAAAGAGCTAGGAGTTGTCTCTGTCGATATCGGAGCTGGTGTCACCAATGTAACCATCTTTGTCGACTCTGCTTGCAGCTACTCCAGCGTCATTCCTCTAGGAGCAAGAAAGATCACTGACGATATAGCCTTGGGTCTAATGGTCAGTCTAGACAGTGCCGAGAAAATAAAGCACCACATATCTGTCTCAAAGAAAGATCTTGGGGAAAAAGACGAAATCAACCTAGCCAAGATAGGTGTCAAAGAGGAAATAAGGAATGTTTCCAGAAAAACACTATCAGAAGGCATTATTAGACCTAGACTAAATGAGATATTCACCTTAGTAGGAGGGGTAATTAGAAAATCTGGTTTTGCTGGTCAAGCCCCATCGGGAATTGTTCTTTCTGGTGGAGGTTCTCTAACTATCGGTGCCACAGAGTCATGTAAGCGTGTCCTACAACTACCTACCCGCTTAAGTACTCCAGTCGGCCTATCAGGTCTAACAGAAGAAATAGACTCTCCAGAATACGCTACAGCAGTCGGTCTAGTTCTTTATGGCTATCAACACAACGACTCATCCATTCCTACTAGCTTTAAAATAGACAATGTCCTAAAAAAACTTCCTTTCAAAGAAATATCTAAAAAAGCTACAGACTTCTTTAAATCTCTCATGCCCTAGTTGTCTTTTGTTTTAATATCTTGTAATATCCACTCATGGCATTAGTTAGACCGGACATTAATTCATTCGCAAAAATCAAAGTTCTCGGTGTTGGTGGGGGTGGTAATAACGCAGTCAACTACATGGTCACCGATGGTGAAATAAAAGGAGTAGAGTTCATTGCCATAAACACAGACATGCAGGCCTTACTAGCAAGTAACGCCGACATAAAGTTGCAAATTGGAGAAAAACTAACCAAAGGTTTGGGTTCTGGTTCTAATCCAGACATAGGTCAAGCTGCTGCTGAAGAATCAACCGAGAAAATCAAAAACCTTCTTACTGGTACAGACATGGTCTTCATTACTTGCGGAGAAGGTGGCGGAACAGGAACAGGAGCTGCCCCCGTTATTGCTAAAATTGCTAGAGACACAGGTGCCCTAACAGTGGCTGTAGTCACCAAACCATTTCCTTTCGAAGGCGCTAGGCGTATGGTCAACGCAGAAGAAGGAGTCGACTCCTTAAAAGATTCAGTAGACACCTTAATCGTAATCCCTAATGAAAAATTACTAGAAGTGGCTAAAAAAGATCTTCCTCTTACAGAAGCTTTCCATGTTGCCGACTCTGTCTTGGCTCAAGGTGTTCAAAGTATCTCAGACTTAATTACCATCCCTGGTTTAATAAACGTAGACTTTGCTGACGTCAAAGCCATCATGCTTAACGCAGGTACTGCTCTGATGGGTATCGGTACTGCTTCAGGGGATAATAGGGCTCAAAAAGCCGCAGAGGAAGCAATCAACTCACCTTTGCTTGAAGTAAACATAGAGGGCGCTAGAGGCATACTCTTCAACATTACCGGTAGTAACGACCTGACCATGGGAGAGGTCAACAAAGCTGCCAACATCATAACTTCAGCTGCTGATCCAGATGCCAACATAATCTTTGGTGCCACAATCAACAAAGACATGAAAGACAGTGTAAAGATCTCTGTTATCGCCACTGGTTTTGATCAGTCAAGGAAAAGACTCCAAGACATCATGGGTCAGATAAATCAGCCGCCAAAAGAACTGGAAACAACTGAAGAATCAAAGAACAAAAAACCAGAGACAGAAACAACAATAAAAAGCTCTAAAGTAAACAAAATGGAAATAGAACATAGTGAGGTAGTTATAGAGGATGACCTGGACATTCCTGCCTTTCTCCGTAATAAATAAGCAAAACACCCATCTGGTCATAGATTTCTAGTAAAATTTAGAGAATGGAAAGTAAATCACACAAGATAAAACCAGTCGACTCAAGACCAGACTTTGTAAAACTTGAAAAAGAACTGCTAGAAAAGTGGTACAAAAATGGCGTCGTAGATAAATATCTAAAGAAGAATAATGCCAAAGAAAAAACGTTTTCTTTCATAGATGGGCCAATTACCGCCAACAATCCAATGGGTGTTCACCACGCCTGGGGACGTACATACAAAGACATGTGGCAACGTTACAAAAACATGCAGGGCTTTAAACAACGTTTTCAAAGTGGTTTTGACTGTCAAGGTCTCTGGGTAGAGGTAGAGGTCGAAAAAGACCTGGGTTTTAGGTTCAAAAAAGACATCGAGGATTACGGAATAGAAAAATTTGTTCAAAAATGTAAAGACAGGGTAATGAAGTATTCTGCGATCCAAACAGATCAAAGTAAGCGCTTAGGTTACTTCATGGACTGGGACAACTCTTACTTCACCATGTCTAATGACAACAACTACATGATCTGGAACTTCCTCAAGGTCTGTCACAAAAATGGTTGGTTGTATAAAGGTAATGACTCCGTTCCTTGGTGTCCCAGATGTCAAACGGCTATTAGCCAACATGAAATATTAACAGAGGACTATAAAGAAGTTGTCCATGACTCAATTTACTTAAACTTCCCTTTACTGGACCATGATAATGAATACCTGCTTGTCTGGACCACAACTCCTTGGACTATTCCAGCTAATATAGCTGTTGCTGTTGATCCAAAAATAAAGTACGTCTTAGTTCAAAAAGGACCCAGTAGTTACTGGGTAGCCAAAGACTTAAAGGACAAGATTTTTGACACAGAAGATAAGGTGGTAAGAACAGTCTTGGGTCAGGAGTTAGTCGGTTTAAAATATAAAGGACCTTTTGACTCTTTACCAGCCGCTAAAAAAGTAGCCCAAGAAAACAAGGAAAAATTCCACACAGTAATAGCCACTGATCCTTTAATCATGCCAATCATCATGACAGAGGGTACAGGTTTGGTTCACACTGCAGTTTCGGCTGGTACCGAGGACTTTAAATTGGGTAAAAAGTACGGTCTACCCATGATACCTGTGATTGCAGATGACGCTAGCTACCTAGAAGGCCTAGGTTTCTTAACTGGTCAAAACGCCAAGAAACACCCCGAGCTGATCCTGGACTATCTAAAAGAGCAAGATGAAAAGGGAGACAACTGGGTATTCAAGATCTATCCATACAAGCACAGATACCCTGGTTGTTGGCGCTGTAAAAAAGAACTAGTCTGGAAAGTAACCGACGAGTGGTATATCGCCATGGACAAAGGTAAGCCAAGTCTTCGTCAACGAATGCAGGCTGTGACTAAGAAAACAAAGTGGATTCCCAAGTTCGGCTTAGATAGAGAGCTAGACTGGTTAACCAACATGCATGACTGGTTAATATCAAAGAAAAATAGGTACTGGGGTCTTTGTTTACCAATCTGGGAATGTGACTGTGGCAACTTTGAAGTAATTGGTGGAGAAAAAGAGTTAGAGAAAAAAGCAGTCAAAGGTTGGGATAAGTTTAAAGGACACACTCCCCACAAACCTTTTATGGATGAGATAAAAATTAAGTGTAGTAAGTGTAGCAAGGTAATCTCACGAGTTGAGCCAGTAGGTAGTCCTTGGCTGGATGCCGGCATAGTTCCTTTTTCCACCTTAGTAGATCCAGACACGGGCAAACCAAGCTATACATCAGACCAGAAGTACTTTAAAAAGTGGTTCCCAGCAGACTTTATTACAGAGTCTTTCCCCGGTCAGTTCAAAAACTGGTTCTACTCTTTAATTGCCATGAGTACTGTTTTAGAGGATAAAAATCCATTTGAAAATGTCTTGGGATTTGCCACCGCTCTAGCAGAAAATGGTAAAGAAATGCACAAGTCAGATGGCACTTCCATAGAATTCAATAAGGCAGCTGATGAAATAGGGGTAGACGTTATGCGCTGGCTTTATGCTAGACAAAACCCAGAAAGAAACTTACTTTTTGGATACAACAGCACCAACGAAGTTAAACGACAGTTCCATATGTTCTTGTGGAACTCTTATCGCTTTTTTGTTAACTACGCTGCTCTAGAAGACTGGAAGCCTAAAAAAGAACTGCTAAATCCAACTATTTTAGATAAATGGATATTGTCTCGCTTGGACCAAACAGTTCTTAAGGTAACTTCAAGTCTTGATAAATTTAATGCCCATTCTGGAACCAAAGCGATAGAAGAATTCACTAGTGATTTCTCTACCTGGTATATCCGTCGCAGTAGAGACCGTGTCGGTCCAGGTGCTTCAAAAGGCAAAGACAAAGAGGTTTGTTACCAAACATTCTTTACAGTACTGGAAACACTCTCAAGGCTTCTCATGCCTTACACACCATTCCTAGCAGATGCCATCTACACCAACCTCACTGGAAATGAGTCTGTTAACCTAGCTGACTGGCCTAAAAAACCAAAGTCCAAAGATATAAACAAGGAACTTTTAAACCAAATGGCTTTGGTTAGAAAAATCTGTGAGCAAGCACACGCCCAACGAAAAATAAATGAACTAGCAGTCAAGCAACCTTTAAGTAGTGTTACTGTAGAAATAAGTGACTCTCTTGCTTTAGAAGAAAATAAAGACTTCTTACAGTTAATTAAAGAAGAGATTAACGTAGAAAAAGTCATCTTTAAGAAAGGGGAGGCTCTGTCTGTAGAGCTAGATACGGAGCTAACCGCAGATCTAGTTAAAAAACGTCAAACTAGAGAGGTGATAAGGTTAATTCAACAAAAACGAAAAGACGCAGGCTGCAAACTAGATGAAATAGTGGACGTAACCTTACCAAGCTGGCCAAAAGAGTATGAAGACGTAATTAAAGCAAAGACTTTGGTAGGTAAAATTACCAAGGGTAAAGAAGTTACTATAAAAAAATAATGGGAACCGCCCGTTCCAAGACACTGATCTCCATAGGAATAATCCTTATTTTTAGTCTTATCACTATCTGGAGTACTGTCCCCAACTTATTTCTCTACCAACTTTCCTTCTTAGTTACCGGTGCCATCATCATGTATTACTTCTCGAAGTTAGATTTAAGGCTGATTTTAGGGTTATCAACCCCTCTTTATGCTCTCTCTGTCCTACTCTTACTATTAACCTTGTTTTTTGGGGAGAACATAAGAGGCTCAACCCGTTGGTTGAACCTAGGGCTATTCTCACTGCAAACGTCAGAGGTCGTTAAGGTGTTCTTAATATTTTTCTACGCTAACTTCTTGGCAAGTAAACAAAAGATATCTACGTACTTCCTGCTTGCTTTGGTTCCCTTTTTGTTGGTTTTAAAACAACCAGATCTAGGCTCGGCTCTTGTATTGCTTGCCATTCCCTTGGTTTTGTATGTTTCCAGCCGTTTCAACCCAAAAACCTTACTCATTCTGCTTATCTCAGCCATTGTCTTGGTTCCTGTGGGCTTAAAATTTGCCAAGCCATATCAGCTAGAAAGAATAGAAAGCTTTCTAAATCCATACTCTGACACAGCTGGTGGGGGATACAACGTCATCCAGTCTATTATCACCATAGGTTCGGGTAGGTTCATGGGTAAAGGGGTGAGTCTGGGTACTCAATCTCATCTAAATTTCCTACCAGAAAGACACACAGACTTTATCTTTGCCTCTTTTGTAGAAGAATTTGGCTTACTAGGTAGTATTCTCGTTCTTGCTAGCTTCTTTATGCTACTTCAGACCATGCTAAATACAGCCTCAAAACTTAAAGATACGGGTCTGTATCTAGCGCAAATTGCTATATTTACCATTTTTGCCTTCCAGGCATTTGTAAACATCGGCATGAACTTGGGGTTAATGCCTGTAACAGGTATTACTCTTCCTTTGTTCTCCTATGGAGGTAGTTCTCTAATTAGCTCCTTAGCCTTGTTGGGTATCCAGTTAAAGCTAATTGATATAGCTGCTTAGTCCGTAATCACTTCAGCACCTTGGCAACAAACTGAGTAGGTGTTTGTAAGTCTAAGCTTAAGTGTAGACGACGATTGTTGTAGTAATCAAGGTACTCCTTTAGATCTTTCCTGATTGTCTCTTCTTTGGGAAGCCTGCCTTGGAAACACTCATCTTGGATGGTTCTGTTAAAGCGTTCAATGTGGGCGTTGTCATTAGGTTTCCTGATTCTTGAGTATCTCAAGTTAATCTGGCTACGGCCTAGATCTGCCTGGAAACCATCTCTAAACTCCAAACCATTGTCAGTTTGTACCATGTTGAACTTGAACCCCAGTCTTTCTTGAGCACGGGATATCACTCTAAAACTGTACTTTTGTAGGAGGCGAGGATAGTACTCTGCATGAGCTAGACGAGAGTAAAGATCAATCACTGTATATATGTAGAAGCGAACATTGTTAGCCTTGACCAGATGAATGGTATCCATCTGCACTAAGTCTCCAGGAGCCAGTACCCTCGGTCTTGGTAGTGGAGAGTAGTACTTTGGTTGTTTTCTTCTCTTTCTAGTCAGACCCTGGCGTCTAAGGGTTCTCTCAACCGAAGACAGGCTAACCTTCACCCCTTCAAGTCTTAGGTGTTCATGAATCACCGGGGCACACCTGTCTCGAAGATTCTTTCTCAACTCAATGATCCTAGCCACAATCTCGGATTTAAGTTGATTGGGATGGCTGTGTGGAGCAGAAGGTAATGTCCACAAGAAGGTATTGCCATACAACTTTCGCTCCTCCACCTTACGTATCCACCTCCACACAGTAGACCGATGTACTCCGTACTTAACAGCCGCCTCAGAAACCGTCAGTCTTCCCCAGACAACGTCGTTTCTGGCCTGCATTCTTGCTTTTGGAGCAAAAGGATTGGTAGTATATGACATAGGTAGGTGTTTTAATTACTAAAGCCTTCAAACTTAAGTTTAAACACCTACCTACTGGTTTTGTAAAAAGTGTTGCCAAGGTATTGACGTATTGCTAGTCATCCTATAACTTGACTTTTAGGGTATGGTTTGGTATATTAGATACATTATTCTCTCGCAAATTTACAATTCAATTTTATAGCCAAAGGAGGCTTGCTCATGATACGTATCCAAACTTGTAATACGGCGTATGCCATCACTGCCACATTAATAGATGACATTGTAATGCTCTCTGTTGGGTTTGATGGTTCGCCACCAATAGCAGTTCAAGTACCCTGGAAGTTTTTGTGGAACTGTTTATTTATGCCGGCCAATGGTGTAAAAAGGCACGACGTTGACAATTTAGAAAAAGTTGTTCATGATTCTTATGATGGAGTGCCAAGCATAGAACTCTGGCTCATTCCAGATAATGTAGATGACGCTAATCTCGTAATTGTTACATGGAAAGACATGAGAACAGCTCTTTTGGAAATCAAACCAACCAAAAGTGAGGTAAAAAATGACTGATCAAGTAAATCAATCGATTGATTATACTAAGCTTTCTTCCGAAGACCTTGCAGAGCTAGCTCAAATTGAGACTGGTGCCGCTTGGGAATACCTAGATCGTCAGAAAGAGCAAGAAAGACGCCGTGAAACAGAGCAGGAAATAGAACGTTTGGAAGCACAAGGATGTTCTCCAGATAGTGAGGGTATTTGCAACTGCGACTTTTGTGTTCACGGAGTCGAAGATGATGATCAGCCTCGCCAATACTGGCACACAGAACCTCCCGGTGGGCACAACAGCTGGGAATAGTTCCTTCTACTCTTATAGCCAAGGGAGGCTAAATGTTCAACAAGAATTTTACTAAAATAACCCTTCCGATAAGCTCCTTTATCATCTCAATCATCTCGTTTATGATATTTTGGAAACTTTTCCAAAAACATCGTCATCTAGAGATAGAAGGTTACGATCATCGGATCGAAAACTCTTAAGTAGACTTCAAAATAGACTCAATAAGAGAAACAACCACTCAAGGAATCACAGAATACTTCTGTTGATAACCTTGGGTGGCTTTTTTTATGTAAATTTTGCTTTGTAATCCTTGCTTTTTCACGCCCCTACGGGCTATAATCAACCACGATGGCAACCAAAAAACTTAAATCAGTAGCAGTAATCGAAATCTCTCCACGACAGTTTCTAGTCAAAGAGGGAGATATCTTGGTTGTAAACAACCTACACCTTAAAGAAAAAGAAGTTATTACCCCTGAAGTTCTTCTAACCTTCGATGGTGAAAAGACCAAGATAGGCCAACCTTTCATTAAGGGTGCCGTAGTTAAACTAGAGCACATAGAAACTAAAAAGGGTGAAAAAATCAGAGTCTCAAGATTCAAAGCTAAATCAAGATATAGAAAAGTAAAAGGTAGCCGACAACTACAGACACATCTAAAGGTCAAAACCGTCAAAATCTAAATAAAATGGACTTCGTCTTCCACCTAGGCTTCAATGAAGAGCTAGCCAAGCTTGAGTTAGAAACAGCTCTAGGTAAGTCCGTTACTAAAATAGCCACCCGACAGTATCTCGTAAAAGTAGATAATTTCTCCACTCTAAACACCTTAGCTCATCGTCTGGGTGGTTTAGTAGAAGTCAGAGGTGAAACGAGCGACAAACTTGTCTGGCGTCATCAGGCCAAGGCTTGGTACAAGCGAGACCGCTTAAAACCTTTTGCAGATGGAAGAAAAGGTATGTTACCTCCTAAGGTTGCTCGTATTATGGTCAACTTAGCCTTAGGGAAAGACTACAAAAAAGACCAGGTCTTACTCGACCCATTCTGTGGTTCAGGTAACATTCTTATGGAAGCCGGAATGCTAAAGATCAAACTTATTGGTGTAGATATCAACGAGGAACAGCTAGAAGGTACTAGAAAAAACCTAAACTGGTTAGAAATTAAAAGCTTTAATCTGTTCAAGTTAGACGCCACTCAGCTATCAAAACACTTAAAGACCAAGATAGACTACATAGTCACTGAACCTTTTATGGGTAAGCCTAACTTAAGGCCAGACAGAATAAAATACGTTGCCAAAGGGCTCCACAAGCTATATTTAGGTGTTCTAAAAAATTGGTTACATATTCTTAACCCAGGGGGTACGGTCTGTATGGTTTTTCCCGTTTTCCAAGACGAGAAGAAAACTTACCATTTAAGTGATGTAATTGACGATAAATCCCTGGTAGGTTACAATATTAAAACTAGAGGATTAATTTACTCAAGACCGCACTCTAAATTAAAAAGAGAGATCGTGGTTCTAAAGAAAAAAATAACTAAAAATGTCTAAAGTAAAATCAGGTGGAGCAGTCCGACAACATTCCCAAAAGAAACGACACGGTAAAAGTCTTGGTGTAAAGTTGTTTGGTGGCCAAGCCGTAAAAACAGGTCAGATCATTGCTCGCCAACGTGGATCTAAGTTTCATGCTGGTGACAACACCAAGCAAGGTAAGGACTTTACTTTATTTGCTATGCAAGACGGCTTCGTAAAATTCAAGAAACGACACGGTAAAAATTATGTAGACGTAGTAACTCAAGAATAATGGCCGACCCAGGAGTCATTCGTCTACCTATAACCAATCTCCAACCAAATCCGTTACAACCTCGTGGAGTGATCACTCCCGATTCTCTATCCGAGCTAGTAGACTCCATAAAAAAACATGGGGTTCTCCAACCATTAACTGTTGCTCACACTCCTGCAGGTCACCAGATTATTGCTGGTGAAAGACGATGGAGAGCTTCCAAGATAGCTGGACTTACCGAGGTACCTGTTAACATAGTCAAGACCACTCCTCAGGGAATGCTAGAAATGGCTATCGTTGAAAATGTCCAAAGAACCGATCTAAATCCAGTAGATAGAGCCAAGTCATTCGATCGCTTAATCAGCGAGTTCGGTTTATCAAACTCCGAGATTGCCGGTCGTGTTTCCAAAAGCCCAGCTTTTGTAAGTAACTCCCTAAGATTGTTAGAGTTACCAGATGCTTTAAAAGACGGCCTTATCTCCAATGTCATTTCCGAGGGTCATGCCAGAGCCTTAGCCGCTATACCCGACACTCAAGCAATGATAGAGGCTTACAAGATGATTCTTAAAGAAGGTGGTTCTGTAAGAAGAGCAGAAGCTCTAGCTAGAATCTTTAAAAGCAAATTAGAAAAACCAACCGCTACCCAAAATTCATCTAAAGCAAAAATAGTAAATGAGCTGATTGCCGAGATGGCCAACAGTCTACAAAGCTCTCTAGGTAAAAACACTAGCGTCAAGATGCGTCGCTCCAGAGTAGAAACCGCTATCCAGATCGTCTTAAAAGGCACACCAGAAGAAACAGAGAGTCAACTAGAAAAAATATATAAATCACTATCCAACAAAACATCTAAACCTACTAAAGTTAAGGAAACTCCAAAACCAGCTCCAAAAGTAACCCCAGAGCCAGCCGTAGAACCAAAACCCGTTAAGGCAGCTCCTATTCCAGAGCCAGTCAAACCTCCAGAACCAGTTAAAGCTCCAGAATACTCCAACCCATTTGAACCTCTCACCGCAGAAGATACACCAAAAGTTGCAGATGACAAAGCAGAGTTTCCCGACTACTAAAGATTAGGATTCGTAATTGTTCCAATAGTTTCAGAAGGCCAGTATCTAAAGAATGCTCTACCTACAATATTCTCATATGGTACAGGTCCCCAGTCTCTACTATCTGAAGAGTGGTCGCGATTATCTCCAATGGCGATTATTGTAGAGTCTTGCACCAAGTACTCCATTCCATCCCTTAAAAATCGTCCTCCAGAAGTTGTGTAATCATTGGGTAAATATGGTTCCTCTAGTTTTTCTCCATTTAGGTAAACATATCCTCCTTGAATTAGGATTGTGTCACCCGGAACTGCCAGTACTCGCTTAATAAAGTCAAAGTTTTCATCTAATGGGGACTTGAACACAATCACATCACCTCTTGCGGGGTCTCGTCTCTTTAGGGTCACCTTGTCTGTTAAGAGATACTGTCCAGTTTCAAAGGTGGGGAACATAGAGCTTCCTTTTACTTGATGTGGTTGCATCAAAAAAAGATAAACTACCACAAACACAGATGCCGAGACCACAAAAGCCTCAATCATCTCATAAACAATCTTAAATATTTTCTTTACAACACTCACCACTCAAGTCTACGCTGGTTGATATAATTATGCAATAAAAGGACTCGTAGCTCAGCTGGTCAGAGCGCGGCATTCACATTGCCGAGGTCACAGGTTCGAAACCTGTCGAGTCCACACGAATTTATTATTAAGAGGAAGGTGAAACCTCATCACTCTATCAGTAAAAATATTATAGACCAATTTGCTTTTACTACAATATTTTAAGCAATTTCATTGTCTTTTGATCTATCTTCACTATTATCGTTTACTTTTTTGATTTTTTACTCAGTAGGTAAGATGTCACAGCAATTATCGATGCCCAAGTAATGAAACTATTTCCTGTTTGACCTGAAGATTTATTTGTCCCCTTAACTTCTCCTTTTCTGGGAGAGAGACTTAACTTAAGTGATGGAGTTGGTGTAATTTTCTTGATGCATGAATTACCAACTTCTTTATATCCAGAATTACACATCCAGGTGTCTGAATTACTATTCACAGCATATGCATTTAAAGGAACCTTTACGCAATAACTCCTATTTACTGAAACCGTATAGCCGCCATTACATGAACATTTTCCTGTCCCAGAATCATATACGGAATTAGCCGGGCAACGAACACTGGTTCTTTTTGGAGGAGTATAGCTTGGAGGAGTATAGCCACCATTGTGGTAATGATATGTTCCAGCACATGATCCGACGTTACAATTCATCAACAATATTTATAGTTGCATAGGGGATCCAACTTGACTTTTATTCAATGGCTTACGGCAAACGACATATCAATATTTTTTACGTATACTCAGAGCGTCTCTTCCAAGAAGGAAGCCAAAGGATCAAATCTCATCAATTTCGCAGAGAAAGTTTAAGGTAATTAAAAAATTAGCTTGATAGTCACGTATCTATTAGATAATCAAATATAATGGTATGTATGTCAAAAGAAAAAAAGCTTAAAATAGCAATCTTTCATAATTTACCTCAGGGTGGAGCTAAAAGATATTTATATGAGATTACAAGGAGGTTGTCAGAAAAATATGATATTGATGAATACAAAATAGATACGGCTTCTCCTTATTTAGATTTATCACAAATCGTACAATCTTCAAAATCTTATCATTACCGTGGTGGAAGTGGAATAACGTCGATGGTTCGATCAATTGTAAAGTTACCTAAAGTTCATAAGCAAATAAGTGATGATGTCAATCTTGGTCAATATGACTTAGTTATTACAAATCACGATTATTTCACCAAAAGTCCATATCTACATAGATATTTAAGCGTACCGTGTGTATATATATGTCACGAGCCTCAAAGGGAGTTTTATGAAAAACAAAGTATTCATGCTCCCAGGTTTAGAGAAAAATTAGTGAACATATTAAGATATCCAATAAAATATATAGACATAATCAATACGAAAGCAGCATGTAATCTAATAGCTAATTCAAAATACTCACAAAAATATTTAAAAAAAGTCTATGGATTAAGATCAAGCATGGTATATCCAGGTGTTGATAGTAAAGAATTTCTTTCTTCAGATAAAAAAGAAAACTTTGTTTTGGCTATCGGAAGCCTAAGTCCAATCAAAGGGCACGATTTTATTATCAAATCTCTTGGAAAGATTGAGAAACAACACAGACCATCCTTGACTGTTGTTGGTAGGTCTAATCAATATTACAAAGAAAAATTAGTTAAAATATCAAAAATAAATGGCGTTAAGCTCAGAACTCTAAGTCAAGTCTCTGACGTACAACTAAAAAAGATGCTTTCATCTTCTTTAGCATATGTGTCTGGTGCTTACAGAGAACCATTTGGTTTGTGTATTTTAGAAGCCATGGCTTCTCAGACACCAGCTATAGTCGTTGAAGGAGGTGGAGCTGGTGAGCAGATAAAAAATGGTATTGATGGTTTTATAGTAAAACGAGACGAAGGTGAATTTGCTGATAAGCTTCTCATCATTATAAAAAATAAAAAGAAAAGATCTATGGGGATAAAGGCTAAGGAAAGTATGAGGGATTGGACTTGGGAGCAATCAGCTAAAAAGTTAGATGAAATAATTAAAAAGAAAATCAAGCAATGAAAATTTCAGTTATCCGAGGAGCATTTTTGAACCCATTTGAGTTGCAAAACTACTACCCACTAGCCAAACGCCATAATGTCCAAGCAGTTTCTTCTTTAACGCCAATAAGCTCACAAATTAAACTGCCACTTAAAAAACTTTTAAGCCCCACTGATCTATGTGAATTCCCTTACAAATACTCTGTCCTTAACCGCGTCTTCAAAGATGCCCACTATCTCTTTGGTCTAGAAAAAGTAATAAAAGGGTCTGACATAGTTCACGTAGCCGAAACCTACTACAACTATACCCTTCAAGCAATCAAGGCCAAAAGAAAGGGTTTAGTAAAGAAAGTAATCAGCACAGTTTGGGAGGTAATTCCTTTTAACAACGAAAGCTTGTCTGGCAGACGAGGAATAAAAAAGATTGCAAGAAAAGAGATAGACCACTTCATTACTCCCACCAACTTAGCCAAAAAAGCTTTACTTAAAGAAGGAATCTCTGCAAAAAAAATAACTGTAATACCTATGGGAATAGACCTTGATAGGTTCAAGCCTACCACCTCTGGTTCGAAGGTCAAGGGAGAAGTAACCATTCTCTTTATCGGTCGACTAGAAGAATCAAAAGGTGCAGACAATCTAGTTAAGGCTTTCATTAAGTTAAGCAAAAGTATTCTCAACCTGAAATTAAACTTAGTAGGGCAGGGGACACTAGAAGAAAAAATCACCACCTATAAAAACATCTCTCTAAAAACCGTCCACTACGACAAAATCCACTTAGAGTACCAAAAAGCAGACATCTTTTGTCTGCCAAGCCAAAATACTCCTACCTGGCAAGAGCAATATGGCATGGTCTTAGTAGAAGCCATGGCGAGTGGTCTGTCCATACTCACTACCGATACGGGAGCCATTAAAGAGGTCTGTGAGTCTGCCGCCGTTTACACAAAAGGATCTGTTCAAGCTTTGCATGATGGTTTAAAAAAACTTGTCTTGGATCATAAGAAAAGAAAGGAATTGGCAATAAAGGCCCGTCAACGTGCTGTTTCAAGGTACAATTCCCTAGATACGGCCAAGAAGATAGCCAAGGTATACAAAGATGTCTATTAAAAAAACTCTACTAAAAAACAGCTCAATCAACCTTATTGGTTACGGCTATGTTCTAATCTTAAGTTTTTTCTCGATTCCCCTTCTTCTAAAAAACCTAGGCGTAAATATGTTTGGTGTCTACTTAATATTTGCTGGCATGGTATCTCTAGCTTCTACTTTCAACCTAGGGTTAACCAACGCCCTTGTCAGGTATCTATCCTTACCCACCGTCTCTAAAAGCAACAAGCTTCGTTACTGGCAAACCTGCTTCAGTCAGTTTATTGTTTTAAGTATTGTTGTATTTTTTCTATCTCTGCTGGTAAATCTTTTGGTCGTAAGTAAGCTAAATCTTGGCCACTTGTTACCTCAAAGCTCAATACTGGCCACCAGTCTTTTGATCTCACTCATTATTTTTGTCAATCATCTGATCCAGCCCATGCTGGTTCTTCCTCAGGTAGATCAAAAATTTGTCTTTTTTAACTTAAGAAACTTGATCATCGGTTCAGGCACGACTCTCTTAACTGCTTTTCTATCTAGCTACTATCCATCCTTACCCCACCTCTTTGCCTTCCAGCTTGTTTTGTATATCATTGCCGCTTCTATTTTCCTAAAATATGCAGTCAACAAGTTTACCTTTGCCAAAGTCTGGCCCAAGTTTCACAAAGACAAAGCTAAAAAACTAACAAACTTTGGCCTTAGAAGCTTCGTTGGTAACGTAGCAAATCAACTAAGAAACCAATCGTCTAGGTTTGTCCTGGCCGGCATGTTAAACCCTCAAGCCGTTACCATTTTTAGTATTCCGCAAAACATCGTCATGAAGATCCTTGGAGGCATCTCTCAACTTACTCTCTCGTTTTTCCCCTTAAGTGCCTCGTTGTCTAGCAAAGAAAGAATAGGTAAGCTGCAAAAGCTAATACTGGGGATCCAGGGCCTGGTTCTTGTCTTGGGTATCTTCCAGGTCTATCTGGTTTACCAGTTCGGGTTCCAGTTTCTTATCTTTTGGCTAAAAGACATCACTTTGGCTGCCCAAGCGTTCTCCGTCCTAAAGATTCTGTCGATCTTCTTCTTGTTTACCGGTTTAACACCAATTCCTAGCGTCGTCTTAGATGGTATAAACAAACCTCAAATTCCTTCCATGTTTGCAGTCTTCACCGCCATACTAGACATAGCTTTAATCTTTTTATTAACTCCCCAGTACGGGTTTTTGGGTCCTGCCTACGCTGCCACCATTAGTAGTATAGTTGCCACAGTATTGTTTTTAATTTCTTTTACAATCATTTTTACTCGTTACAAATACAAGCTGACTCATGACTAAAGTATTCATAATTATCCTAAACTACAACAAGCACGAGGACACAACCAACTGCATCAATCATCTTCATAAATCCGATCTTCCTTCTGGCACAGAAATCATCATCGTCGACAACTCTCAAACCGATGAGTCAAAGAAAGTTTTAAGTAAGGCTTTTCCAAAAATAAAATTGATCAAAGCTAAAGAGAACAAAGGTTTTGCTAACGGTAATAACTTAGGCATACGTTTTGCTCTTAAAAACAAAGCCAGTCACATAATGATCATCAACCCCGACGTCACCGTCGGCAAATCTTTCTTGAAACCACTTTTAGAAACCTTTAACTCAAAGCCAAAAGCTGGCCTGATATCTCCAATCCACTCCCATCAACAAAACAAACAAACCTTTTTTGGACTGGGAGGCAAGATCAACTGGCAAACAACCAAATGCGAGCACTTAAATACAAACAAGTTAACTTTAAAAGAAGCAACCAAATATCAGTTCGTTTCTTTTGCCTGTGTGCTGATTAAAAAAGAAGTCTTTGAAAAAACTGGCCTGCTAAACGAGCTCTACTTTATGTATCTAGAAGACGTTGACTACTGTCTTACAGCCGGCCAGTCAGGCTTTGACTGTCTGATCGAACCCAAGGTAAAGATACACCACGATACCTCTTCCTCTTTTGCTATTCCTACTCAGAAACTCAAGATTAGTTTCGTTAGCCAGCTAAAGTTTATTAAAAGATGGCTTAAATTCCCCAAGTCCACATATGCCTATATCTACATGATCTTTTTCTACTCCTATCTCTACCTTCTCTGGACATACCATTACTACAAGAAACGTAAATGAAACTAACCGCCATTATTCTAAATCACCTGCCTAGAAAAATAATCGAGCCAACTCTTAAGTCAATATCTTTTGCGGACAAGATAATTATTATCCACGACTCAAACTCTCCATACGATTCTCCAAAATCAACCAAGTCAGTCGAGGTCATTACTAAACCTTTAAGTAGTTTTGCCACTCAAAGAAACTTCGCCATAGGCAAAGCCAAAACAGACTGGGTCTTGTTTGTAGACTCAGACGAGATAATAAGTAGCTCCTTAAGACTAGAGATAAAAAAAACCATTAAGAGAGACGACTATCAAGGTTACTATTTACCTAGGCAAGACATTATCTTAGGGCAAACACTAAAGTACGGAGAAACAGGTTCAATCAAGCTTTTAAGACTAGCTAAAAAATCTGCCGGTAAGTTCTCAAGATCCGTCCACGAAACCTGGAATATTAAAGGTAGGGTAGGGGAGTTGACCTCTCCAATACTGCACCTTAAGAAAGAATTTACTAATCCGTTCTTAGGTAAAATAAGCCAGTACGGTTTGCTGGATAGTAAAGAACTTGTCAGTGAAAACAAGCCTTTTTCATTTTTCAGGTTTTTATTTTTCCCCATTGGTAAGTTTATTAATAACTACATTATGCGACGTGGACTACTAGACGGTCTCTTAGGGTTATTCCATGCATATATGATGAGCGTCCAGTCTCTTTCTGTTAGGGTCTTCCAGTGGCAAGCTAGCCACCTACCATCAAAACCTGCTAAACTTTAAATATTATGTCACCAGACAAATATACTGCCACCTGGGTTTCCCACTCCTCCATATCAGATTTTTTAAACTGCCCTAGAGCTTACTACTTAAAAAACGTCTACAAAGACCCAAAGACCAACCATAAAATACAGATAATGACTCCACCGCTAGCCTTAGGCTCTGCGGTCCATGAAGTAATCGAGTCTCTCTCTACCATTCCCACCGACAGTCGGTTTAACAAGCCTTTAGCTCCCAAGTTTGAAAAAGTCTGGAAAGAGAAGTTTACCGGTAAAAAAGGTGGGTTTTTTGATAAAGACTCGGAAGAGAAGTCTTTTAACCAAGGAATAGAGATGATAAAAAGGGTAGTAGACCACCCGGGCCCCTTATCAAACCTAGCCGTGAAAATAACCATGGAGCTTCCCTACTTCTGGCTATCAGAAGAAGACAACATCATTCTTTGTGGCAAGGTTGACTGGTTAGAGTACTTAAAGGAAAAAGACGCCGTCCACATTATCGACTTTAAAACAGGTAAGTCTGCAGAGGACCCAAAGTCTCTCCAACTTCCCATCTACCACTTACTAGTAACCGAAACTCAAAAAAGAAAGGTAGCTAAGGCTAGTTACTGGTACCTACAAAGAAAAAACAAACCAGAAGAGCAAAAACTACCTGACCTAAAAAAGGCACACAAACAAGTGCTAGAGATAGCCAAGAAAATAAAACTTGCTAGACAACTAAATAGGTTCAAGTGCCCTCATGATGGCTGTGTCAGATGTAAAGACTTCGAGACAGTTCTAGAGGGTGGGGCAGAGCTAGTTGGAGTCAACGACTTCGGTAATGACGTGTATGTTATTAAAAAATCTTCATCAAGCAATAACCAAGAAAGCATCATTCTCTAAATATCTTCTGCTTTTGTGGCCGCTTTACCAACTAAGTCGACTTCCTTTTTCTAGGATCTATCTACTTGATCTAGCTGTATCCTTAGCTATTATCCTGCAAATTAAAAAAATCAAACTAAACCATCCCTTACTTAAACCTTTAGTAATCTTTCTTTCTGCTAGCACCCTTTCTCTTTTAGTTGTCTTTATATCAGGCTCCGGTTCCTTAACAGCCGTTCTTTATCTGCTTAGGCTGTTCCTTTATTCCTTTCTCTTGTTCATCTATCTACCTAAAGACGCATCATCTCTGTTAAAAATCTCATTTTTTACCATCCCTATCCTAGGTATACTGCAATATATTTTCTTTCCAGACCTTAGATTTTTAAAGCTAATAGGTTACGATGACCACTACTTCAGGCTGACCTTTCCCTTCCTAGACCCCAACTACACAGGGGCCATTCTAAGTTTCACCTTTCTCTACTCTATAAAAAATATTAAGAAAAAATCAAACAAAATACTACTAGGTCTTTCTTTGATTGCCTTGGCTCTTACCTTTTCCCGTATCAGCTTCTTAGGTTTATTAATAGGCTCAGCCTATCTAGTCTTTAGAAAGAAAAAACTCCAACCTCTTATCATCCTTGTCCAGCTGGGGTTAATATTTTTAGTCGCTATCTCTCCTAAACCTTTCGGCGAGGGTGTCAATCTAAAAAGAACCTTCTCGATTACCGCCCGTGTAGACAACTTCAAAAAAGGCCTAGATCTTTTTATTGCTCACCCAGTTACTGGAGTAGGTTACAACACCCTGCCGTTCTCCTTGTCTAAGCACTCAAGCGCGGGGCTAGATAACTCACTTCTCTTTATTCTTGCTACTACAGGCATGCTGGGGTTCACTAGTTTTGTCTATCTAGTATTTAAGATAAATAGTTTTGTACAGGATCCATACCTAAAAGCAGCCCTAATTTCCTTAGTTATCCACAGTCTAAGTAACAACACTCTTTTCTATGCTCCAGTAACCATCCTTATCTTTTTGTCTTTAAACCTTAGCGCACGTACTTAACCTTTACTATCTTCTCAGTTACATTCCCTGCTTTATCTGTGACCAAAAACTTAATCTCATTATCTCCCTCATTAAGTCTAAGTTGTTGATTAAATAATCCATTGCTGTCCAGTCTAATATATGTATTATTAATCCTTAAGTCTACATCTGTCTCAGACACGTCTCCAGAGACAGAGATGGTCTGTTTTTGTTGACCAAAGAACTCCTGACCTTCAGTTGGAGAACTTACCGTAATTTCTGGGTTTTTAAAGTCATAGATTACATTAATAGACTTGGAAGTGCTCTCATTTCCTGCCTCATCTTTAGCCACAACTTTAATTAAGTTACTACCTTCCTCGAGACTCAAAGACGTTTCGTAAAATCCAATATCGTCAGTTCTCTCGGTAATAATCCGTCTATTATTAATAAAATACTCTACGTCTACATTTGCTTCTGTATAACCTTGAACTTTCAGTACAGCACTATTGGTAGCTTCTGGTAGGGCAGAAATAACCGGGGTTTGTGGAGGCACCAAATCTTCAACCTGACTAGTCTGGACTCCAGTACCACCAGTTTTTCCGATAACTTCAATCAAAAAGGAAAATCCCCACTTAAACATTACAAAGGTCAAAACCAAAACAAGCAACAAGTAACCACGAGATAAACTTTTTTTCTTTCTACTTCGATAAGCCCCTCTTCCTGCCATGACCCTAGTGTATCAAAAAAACTATTGATATAATGAACCACGTTCAAGTAGGGACTAAGCGGGAATAGCTCAGTTGGTAGAGCATCTGCTTCCCAAGCAGAAGGTCGAGAGTTCAAACCTCTTTTCCCGCTCAAAATTACTAAATAAAGAAACCATGCCACACAATCAATACAGACAAAGACAAAGAAATCTTTATCAACCAGGGCAAAAGGAGCCTTTTAATGTCTCCCGTTCAAAAATAGACATGTTCATGAGCTGTCCTCGCTGCTTCTATATGGACAGAAGGCTGGGGCTAGGTAAGCCCAGTATGCCTGCCTTTACCCTAAACTCCGCTGTGGATAACTTATTCAAAAACGAGTTTGACCTACTAAGAAAAAAGGGAGAGGCTCACGAGCTAATGAAGCAGTACAAGATAGATGCCGTTCCTTTTAAGCACAAAGACTTACCTGCCTGGAGAGATGACTACTACAGGTACTTGGGAGCCAACGTCATCCATAAGCCTACCAACTTACGTATCGCCGGTATCATAGACGATATCTGGGAAGATCCAAAAGGCAACCTTTTAATAGTTGACTACAAATCTACCTGCACCACTAAGGAAATAAATCTAAATGACAAGTGGAAGCAAGGCTACAAAAAACAAATGGAAATCTATCAGTGGATCTTTAGGGCACTAGGCTTTACAGTTTCCGATACTGGCTACTTTGTCTTTGCCAACGGTCAAAGGAATAACCCCAGATTTGACGGCAAGCTAGAGTTCACACTTTCCATTATTTCCTATAAAGGCTCGGACAGCTGGATAGAACAGGTACTGCTAGATATCAAAGAATGTCTAGAGTCAGACACAATCCCAAAGCCCGGAGTAGATGACCAGGGGATTACCTGTGAACACTGCACCTACAAAAAGCTTTCCGCTCAAACAGTCGCCAAGCTTTCTTAATGGTCTCTATCTAACACGAAATGAACAAGTTTTAACAGATTACTTCTTGCTGGTTCTTCTTTCAAAAACCCTAGATTTTTCTCAAAATACTCCAAAGCCAACTGTTTGTACTCCTTGGCCTTATTTCTTGCGTAAGTAATGCTTCCCAACTCCTCCATCTTCTTCGTCACCCAGGCTATCTCTGTCTTGGTTTTTTTCTCTTGAGGCTTGCCTAGTACTGTCAGTAGTTTCTTTCTATCCTCACCCTTAATCTGTTCTAGTAAGTGGCCAAGTATCAGCGTGCGCTTACTTTCCTTTATATCTCCACCCTTATCCTTTAAACCGCCAAAATCTCCGGTCACATCCAAAAGATCATCCACTAACTGAAAACACCTACCTAAATACAGTCCAAAGTGAGTCAGCTTATTAAGTTCATCATTACTTGCTCCTGCGATCATAGCTCCTAGTCTTAGAGGCGCCACAATGCTGTAGTAAGCCGTCTTACCATCGGCAATGAATAACCAATCATCTTCTGTTACTTCAAGCTTAGAAGAGGCTACCCAGTCCATCTCTACACCTTGTCCAAGGGCCGTCCGCATCAAGACAGTGTTTAACTCTCTTATGATCCTAAAGGTAAGTTCGTCTCCTAAGATTTCTTTGTTATCAAACAAAACCCTCCACATAATCATATGCAGCATGTCACCAGCATTCAAAGCTTCTCCTAAACCATATTTTTTATGTAAACACGCCTCACCTCGTCTTTTTAGTGAGTTGTCCTCGATATCATCATGGATCAAAAGCCACTCTTCAGAAATCTGTACAGCCGCAGCTGTCTTCAAAGCTTTTTTTGGGTCTCCTCCCAAAGCTTCACAGCAAAGCATGAGTAGGCTTGGTCTTAAGTACTTACCCTGCCTCTTGGGGTACTCACTAACTGTCTGCCAAACTCTTTTTGTCTCACCACGAAATCTACCATCGACTTTAAATAGTTCATGGTACTCGGGGTCGACTAAATAGTCTTTAACCTCTTTCCAAACTTTGGTCTTGTATCCGTTAAGTATTCCTAACATAAAGCAAGTATAATTATACTTGAATATTAGCCTGCGTAGCTCATCTGGTAGAGCAGCGGTATCGTAAACCGCAGGTAGTCGGTTCAAGTCCGACCGCAGGCTCAAGTTTTCTTAAACTAGTCCCTTTGGGGCTCTGTTTTATCTAGGTAAACTTAAGGTTATTCCTTTATAAAGCATGCTCGGATTAGGTCCAATTAGCTCTTTGTTTGCCTGGTAAATACTTACCCAAGCGAAACCGTCGCCATAGGCTCTTACAGCTATATCCCAAAGATAATCACCAGCTACAGTAGTGTAGCTATCAGACTCTATGGTGTTTACCAACGTGGTGTCTTCTACGGTAATTTTTCTAACTGCTACTTGTGGAATAACTAGCTCTTGGCCTACTTCTATTAGTCCAGGGTCTGTGATCAAGTTAGCCTCAGCTATGTCTACAAAATTGTAGCCAGATTTATAAAATCTTTCAGCAATACTCCATAAGTGATCTCCTTTTTCTACTATATAGGTATCAGGTAGGTGATCTGGTTTCTCTCCTTCTGTGACTTCGATAATCTTAACTGGGTCGGTCAATGTACCTTTGTCGTTATCAATAGACTTAAAGTAGTTGAACATTAAAACAGCCACAATCACCACAACCACTCCGCCCATTAATGTGCTTATAGTTGTCTCGTTAATCTTAAGCGCTTTTAATAAATTCTTTAATTTTTTTTCCATTATTAATCTCACCTCCTTTTGACCCATCTTATATATCCAAACTATCTACGTCAAGATCTAAAAAGCTCAAAACACTAGCAATTTCTTATAAGATCAGTCAAGCAACCGATGAGTTATTCCTTGTCAGGTCTGTACTTACCCGGGGATTTTTTTATACCTAAAACCACAAGCATGAAACTATATCAAACTACATCTGCAGGGTATACGGGACCATTTTCGAACTTTTTACCATAGAATTTTCCTTTGATATAATTTCTGTATGAAGACTTCTCAACAAGTATATCAAGATGCAAAATCTTTACTTGAAAATACTGAAATAATTGATTTGTTTAATGATCTAGGAACAGTACATATTGTCGGATCATACGCAGCTAATTTAATGTGGGACCCAGACATTGATATTGTTGTGGTAACAGATAATCCACAAGAATCTGCTATAAAGGCAATCAATGGTCTTGCAAGAAAAGAAAAATTTCAAAAACTTGAATTTGGAGATTTTAAAAACCATCCTAAGAAAAATAGACCAGAATCCTTTATTGTAAACGCGCGTAAAGAGTGGAAGGGTGAAAAATGGGAAATAGAAACATGGTTTGTTACAGAATTAGGTGATAACTTAGAGGTTATTGAAAAACTCAAAAATCTGAATAACAAAGATAAGGAAGCTATTATAGAAAAAAAGAAACAACGTTCTTTGTCTGGAAATACAAAACATGAGTTATCGTCATGGAAAATATATCAAGATTTTATATAAGTCCCAAAACTCGTGCGGGGTATACGGGACGACGTTCGAACTTTTTATCTGATTATTTAACCAAATCTATTTCTCCCAAAACCTTTGTTTTATTTGGGGTCAAAAACTCATCATTTATAGAAACTCTTACAGTGTCCACAGTTAAGTCGCTAGTAATGGGTTTTAAATCCATTAGTTCTCTTATCAAGTCATCTGGAATCTCTTTCTTAAATCTAACCAAACTCATCCATGCTAATCCATAAGCTCCTTCGGGGATTCCAATTTTCCAGTCCTGTTCTTGCCATATACTTCCCAGCTTATTTCTCATGTTCACTAGGTGATTTGCATTTTCTGCATTAAATATTCCGAACAAATTCTTCTTCCCTAGTAGGGGATAAATCATTTTTCCTTTTATCGCATCTTCCGTGTTTAAACTAGATTTAATACTATCCACCAAGGTCTCTAGATCCATGCCTTTCAAGTTTTCCTTTAGTACCCATTGAACTGAGAAGTGATAACCTTCCCAAGGCTGCCAAACTACATATTCATTTAGTCGTTCTGGTAACGCGTCTCGCATTTTTTCATTAATTGTTTTTCTATCGTCTAAGCTAGGTAGTAGAACTACACTTAATGTTATCGTTTCTACTTCCTTTTCAGTTAGGAGTACAACTCCGTTTTCTTCGACAAACTGCCGTTGTCCTTCTAAATTATTTCTCCAGCCTTCAGGTATCTTTGAACTCAGTATCTCCATAGTTCGATTCTAGCATCATAGATTAAAAAGAACCAATTGTGTCAAACTATGTCTGCGGGGCATACGGGACGATGTTCGAACTTTTTATTTGACTATTTAAACAATAAAACATGCACTCCCTATTATTCTTCAAGAATGTCCAGTTGCAATAAAGCTGGGTCCCACGTTCCTTCAGCTACAATAGTATTATTCTCTACATAATAATTTAACCACCCACCATATTCTGAAAAAAAGCGTGACGCTGAGTATATTCCCATTCCACCAATTCCTGGTTTTCCTTCATCGTCTAGTCTAGTAGTTTTTGGTTTTCCTGAATCCCTTATTGCAATTATTGCTTTTAAAACTGCCTCTGGATCATCATACTCAAAATCATCCTTTATCGTTAACTTGCCAACTTCAAAACTAATCCAAACATTACTTGCACCTTCATCGCTTCCTGGAATCCTATTTTCCACACAGTTATTTATCAACTCAGCCACTTTTCCCCAAATTGCATCTCTTAAATCTCCACCATGATCGGCTGGTATCTCACCATCAAAATGAGCATCAACTTGATAGTGTTTTTCATATCCTTCAATAAGGTTAATATGGGGAATGCGTTCAGGAACAGCCATAATTTAACGGAATTATATATTAAACAAAAACAAGAATCCTTTATTTGGTAGAAAATGACAGATAATTATCTTATAAGTGATACAATGTGGGTTGTTCATTGAAATAGTTACCGTATCTCACATTCAATATTTTAATTTCATTCAAGGAGGTAAATCATGAGTGATGAAGTTCTTATTTCTCCATGTCACAAGGAAGCACTTGTTCCCATACGTCGGGACGGAGAGATAATCTTTGTATGTGGCTATTCACATTGTGATCGTGTGATAGCTGTAGATCTGTGTAGTGAAAATGTTTCTGCAGATTAAATATTAACTTGCTTAATTTTTAGTGCTATGCACAAGGAGATCAATTATGCGTAAAGTTTTCTTTATCATTCTTGCTTTTGTACTTGCAACCCTTTTTAGAAACTTACTGTTATCTGTTTTTAATATAGATATAGACTGGCTATCTACACTCATATTCTTAAGCGCTGGTTTTTTGGTTGGACGGATGAAGGATTAGCCCACTTTTATATTTTTAGATCACAAACTTTCCTCTCAGAAAAACTTCTGAGGGGATTTTTTATGCCTAAAAACCGTTGCGGGGTATACGGGATGATGTTCGAACTTTTTACACAACTATTTAGCCTTAAACTAAGGTTTGAATGACCCATAAGTTGTATTTTAAGTATAAATTTGGTATATTAAGCACATATTTACACTGGCACTTTAATATTGTTTTCTTAGTCAAGGAGGCTTAAAATGGATTATTTCACGATAGTTGAAGTCAAAAATGGGCCAGAGATCAGTAAGGCAATTTACGGCAACGACTTACCTGTTGATGATAATACAGTACATGAGTTAGTTCAAATACTCGCAGGCAATGATCCTTGTTCCCAAATAGCACTTTGTCCTGTAACGAATGAAAAATCTGTGCCCGCATTAGCCAGTGCTCAGCACACAATGATCCTCGCATTTACAAACATGCTTGAAGATGGAATTTATGGCATTATAGAGTGGGTCTGCACGATTCTTGATCCTGCAATGCCAAAAGGATGGGGAGCGGCTCTTACACAACCAACCTTCTTTGATAGTGTTTTGATCTCTAGCAAAGAACCTATCTATTTGATAGTCCTTTCACCAATGGATCGCTCCAAAACAAGCCCCATTACTCATTTTATGATGGGTGACCCGCATTGTGATGAATGCCCAACTCTTATTCCCATGGCATAACCAACAACCTTAGGAGGTTAAAGTGAACCTAGTATTTTATTTAGTAATACAAATAACCCTAATAATGATCGGTACGTTCATATTGTCACGATTATCAGACAATCTTAAAACCTTTTCCAAGAAACAAAAGGTTGCATATTTCGCTTCAACAATCACACTCTTCTTTATCGCTGTTCTAATCGAGCCAAAGGAAATCGGTAATTGGTATGATCCACCCATTATCGTAGCAGATCTAATCCTTGCTATGGTGGTTGCAGGCATAATTTACTTATTTATGCTTTGGTATAACAACAAAACAGCCAAAAAATAAAGCTTAAATTACAGTGAAAATACATAAAAACTTTCCCTTCAGAAAACTTCTGGAGGGATTTTTTTGTCTCAAAAACCTCTGCGGGGTATATGGGACGACGTTCGAACTTTTACTTATCTTTAAATAGAATGATTTCTCCCTTGGTCAGTTTGTAAACTACTTCTGAATTGATGGATTCAATGGCTTTAAAACGTAAACCCGCCCCGTTTTGTGGTGCAAACAAAATGTTGTGGTCAGGATATTGAGAAGCAAGAGATTTTTTAATTCTTGTGATTTCCTCGCCACATAAAGGCTCTTCAACAAGGTATCCACCAAAACAATCATGTTCTATGGGGCAATCATCATAGCAAGGTGTTTTCTCTCGTTCTTTCATGTCTGGATCATATCACATGATATTCACACTCACTAAACACATCAAACTATCTCTGCGGGGCTGACCGGACTCGAACCGGCGACCTCTTCCGTGACAGGGAAGCGCTCTAACCAAACTGAGCTACAGCCCCAAAGCTGAGCTAATTTTATCACGACCTAGGGTCAATATGCTAAACTAATTGATAGTTATTAGTCACACTCTATCTATGGAATTTTTGTACTTAATTATCGCTGTCTCATTATTCTTAGGTCTTTACATTATTTCTACATATAACTGGTTCCAGACCAGCCTAGTTAGGATAAAAGCTAGTATCCAGGATATTGGTAACCAATTAAAAAGACAGGCCTCGTTAATTCCTAATCTAGAATCATCCGCCAAAGGCTATCTAAAGCACGAAAAGGGTATATTTAAATCTCTAACCGACGCTAGAAAAGCAGTCGATACAGCTGCTAAGTCAGGCAACATGAAAGACATTACCAAAGCTTCTGACAGCTTAAGTAAGGTTCTTCCTAAGATCCAAGTACTAGTGGAGAGCAACCCTGAGATAAAAGGGGAGAAGGTAGTAACAAAATTAATGAGTGAGTTGCGTGATACGTCAGACAAACTAATGTACGCCAGAAGGACTCTCATAGACCTATCTGCTGATTTCAACCAGAAGCTCTTAGTCTTCCCCTCAAACTTAGTAGGTAATATGTTTAAGTTTAAGGCACAAAAAGGTCTGGGTACCCCAGATAGCGGGGCTCACCTAGAGGTAACCACAACGGAAACCAAAGACCCTAAAGTCTCTCTGTAGAACTTTTTAAATGAAAAACATATACGAGCTAGCAGATATAAACAAGAGAAAAAGTGCGCTGGTTATCTTCCTCTTCATTGCTTTTATTACCCTAGCAAGTTACTTCTTGGCTTACAGTTTTGGCTACGATCTAAGCCTAGTTGGTTTCGTCTTAATCTTTTCCGGCATAATTTCGTTCGCTAGCTACTACTACTCGGACAGGATAATCCTAAGTATCTCTAGTGCTACTCCAGCCAACAGAGAAGACCATTTTGAGTTCTACACCGTTACTGAAAATCTAGTTAGAGTTGCTAGAATTCCCCAACCTAGACTTTTTGTCATAAAAGACACTGCTATGAACGCTTTTGCTACCGGCAGGGATCCACAACACGCGGTTGTAGTCGTTACTACCGGGCTACTAAGTAAGTTAAACCGTACAGAACTAGAGGGAGTTGTGGCCCACGAACTAAGCCACATTAGAAACTTTGACATTCGTCTTATGGGGATAGTGACCGTCTTAGTGGGAATGTTAACCTTACTAGCAGACATCCTTTTAAGATCAAGATTCAGAAGTAGCAGAGGTAAGAACGACTCAGGACAGATAGGTATCATTATCTTCATAGTAGGAGTTGCCCTAGCTCTTCTTTCTCCGCTAATAGCTAACTTAATCAAACTTGCCATATCCAGAAGACGAGAGTTCTTAGCCGACGCTTCTGCGGTCAAGTTAACTAGGTACCCAGCCGGATTGGCTAGTGCCCTAAAGAAGATAAGTAAAGATACTGAACCACTAGAGGCAGCTAACAAGGCCACTGCCCACCTATACATCTCTAACCCGCTTAAAAATACTCACAGCGCCATTGGCTGGTTTGCCAAGGCCTTTAACACTCATCCCCCAATAGGGGAGCGCATTAAGGCTCTTTCCTGATAAGATATATTAAATGACTAGTGTAAAAGACATCGCCAAACTTGCCCATTTAACTTTAACCGAAGAAGAGTTAAAGCTTTACTCAAAGCAGTTTGAGGCCATCTTAGGCTACATCGACCAGCTAAATAAAGTAGATACCAAAGGTGTAACACCAACATTCCAGACAATAGACGACACCACCAATATTTTTAGAGAAGACAAAGTTCTCCCTGGACTAACTCAAGACCAAGCTCTTTCTGCTGCCAAAAAAACCCACGATGGTTATTTTATAGCAGACCACGTCTTTGATCCCAAAGTAACTAAAAAAGCGGTCACTCATACTCCAAGAGAAAAACAAGACAACCTTGGTGCCATCTTAACCAAGGTAGACCCAAAGGGAACCGTTGGTCACAAAGATCTCTTTTGTACTAAGGGTGTAGAGACAAGCGCTGGTTCAAATGTCCTGTCTGGCTACATTCCTCAGTACTCTGCTACCTTGGTCAATCAGTTTGAAGAAATAGGTTTAAAAACCAAGTACAAGTTAAACCAGGACGCTTGGGGTCATGGTTCAAGTGGTGAAAACTCCGACTTTTTCCCCACCCAAAATCCTTGGGACAAAAAAAGAGTTGCTGGTGGATCATCTAGCGGTAGTGGCGCAGCTGTTGCCGCAGGTGAAGTAGATATATCAACCGGTACCGATACTTGCGGTTCCATCAGGATGCCTTCAGCTTACTGTAACCTGACTGGTCTAAAACCTACCTATGGTGCTCTAAGTAGATACGGAGTCATTGCTTTTGCTAGTAGCCTAGACTGCCCTGGCATAATGACTACCTCGGCCGAGAAACTTAAAAAAACATTCAAGTCAGTTACTAAAAAAGACTCATTAGACGCTACCAGCCAGAGCTCCATTAGAGATAATGTCGAAACCAAGACAATTAAAACCATCGGTATACCTAAAGAATTTCTATCAGAAGGAATCGATAAGGAGATCAAGGAAATCACCTTAAAAGCCAGTAAGGATCTTGAGAAGGCAGGCTTCAAAGTAAAATACGTATCCTTACCCCACGCTGAACTTGCTATCGCTGCCTACTATATTATCGCTCCAGTAGAAGCTTCAAGTAACCTAGCTAGATACGATGGAGTCAGGTATGGTAATGATAGAACTCATTTCGGTCCAGAAGCTAAAAGAAGAATAATGTTAGGTACTTTTGCTTCCTCTGCTGGCTATGCAGACAAGTATTACGAGCAGGCTGCCAAGGTTCGTACTTTAATAATCAACGACTTTAAAAAGGCTTTTGAGTCAGTCGATGCTATCTTAGCGCCAGTCTCACCAACAGTCCCCTTCCTTCTAGGTGAAAAGGTAGATGATCCTCTAAAACTATATCTAATGGACATCTACACCGCTCCAGCCAGTCTTGCTGGTGTTCCATCACTATCTCTTCCTTGTGGTTTCTCACAAGAACTACCTGTGGGCATGCAGTTAATCGCACCACGCTGGAATGATCTAAAACTTCTTGAGTTGGCAGAAAAATATCAAGAGTTAACCGACTGGCACAAGAAGAAACCAAACATATGAAGAAACAACCAATCATCGGTATGGAGATCCATGTCGAGCTATCCACCAACTCCAAGATGTTCTGCTCTTGCCCGGCTGATCACTTTGCCAAAACTCCTAACTCCCAGACCTGTCCAGTCTGTCTAGGACTACCAGGAGCCATGCCAGTACCAAATAAAAAAGCCATAGACGACGTCATTACCATCGGTCTTGCACTAAACTGCAAAGTCAACCAGTTATCAAAGTTTGACAGGAAACACTATTTCTATCCAGATCTCCCCAAGGGCTACCAGATCAGCCAATACGACCAGCCTTTTAGCGAAAATGGCTATCTTGTCTTAGATTCTGGTAAAAAAGTCGGTATCACCCGTGTTCACCTAGAGGAAGACACTGCCAAGTTGATTCACAAGAAAATAGATGGCAAACAAGTCAGTCTAGTAGACTTTAATCGTTCCGGTGTCCCATTAGTGGAGATAGTTACCGAACCAGATCTTGAGACTCCAGAAGAGACAAAAGAATTCCTAAAAAAGATTCATCACCTAATAAAGACTTTGGGTGTATCAAACGCAGATATGGAAAAAGGCTCCATGCGCTTAGAAGCCAACATCTCCATTGGTGACCCAGACAATCTACCCGACTACAAGGTGGAGATAAAAAATGTCAACTCTTTTAGGTACATTACCAACGCCATCAACTACGAAATCAAAAGACAGACTGAACTACTAAAACAAAACGAAACTCCTGTTCAAGAAACCAGAGGTTGGGACAGAATCAAAGGTTTAACTTTCTCTCAAAGAAAAAAGGAGTCAGAAGACGACTACAGATACTTCCCTGAGCCAGACATACCTCCAATAAAGCTAGAAAAAGAACAAATAGAGGCATTAAGAAGTAAATTACCCAAGCTTCCACAAGAGATAATCAGTGGTTTAATCGACTTAGAAATAAAGCCAGAATTTGCCAAATTAATCGGTAAAGACAAAAAACTAGTCGATTTACTTAGTGAGCTAATCAAAGACAAAGATGTAGATCCAAACAAGCTGGCCAGTTTCTTTGTAAACGGCAGACTTGACCCTAATGGCTCCATTGGCTCGATTAGAGACAGTTATCTTGAACAAACTAAAACGGGCATTACCGACTCTGACTTAATTGGTAATCTGGTTACAAAGATAATAAAAGAAAACGAAAAGGCCGTTACCGCTTATAAACAAGGTAATCAAAACGCCATAGGCCCTCTCATTGGCCAGGTAATTGCTTTAAGTAAAGGTCAAGCAGACCCTGTTACTGTCCGTCAGGTGTTAACCAAAAAACTTAAATGAGTAACTTTACCCACTTACACGTCCACTCAGAATACTCCTTACTAGACGGTCTCTCAAAAATATCAAAAATAATTAAAAAAACTAAAGAATTCGGTCAGTCAGCTGTGGCTCTTACCGACCATGGAGGTATGTATGGCGCCATAGACTTTTATAAAAAAGCTACCAAAGAAGACATAAAACCTATCATCGGTTGTGAAGTCTATGTGGCCACTAAAAGTAGATTAGACAGACAAAGGCAGGACGCTAGTCACCTGGTGCTGTTAGCCAAAGACTACCAGGGTTACCAAAACTTAATGAAACTATCTACTCTAGCTCACACAGAAGGTTTCTACTACAAACCCAGAGTAGACAAGGAGCTTTTAGAAAAATACCACCAAGGTCTCATCGCCACTACCGCTTGTCTTGGCAGTAGGGTCAATAAATTAATAGTTGGTGGGGAGCTAAAAGAGGCCAAAAAAGAAGTACAAGAACTAGAGCAAATATTTGGATCAGACAACCTCTATATAGAGCTACAAAGACACCATTTCGACCAATACAGTAAAGATCCTAAAGTACCTAAAGAAATAAAAGGAGAGTTGCTAGAGATGTACGGAAAAGAGCAAAAGGCAGAAAAAGAACTAATAAAACTAAGTAGGGAACTAGGTATTCCCCTTATCGCCACCAACGATGCTCACTATATAACTAAAGAAGATGCTAGAGCTCAAGACGCTATTGTCTGTATCCAAACCGGCAAATTAACCTCCGACATAAACAGATTAAGGTTTGTAGATACCCCAGACTTCTATTTAAAGTCTCCTAAAGAAATGGAGAAAGAATTCGAAGACCTACCAGAAGCCATAACAAACACTGGCAAAATCGCCGATAAAGTAGATATAAGAATCTCACTCGGTAAATGGTGCTTCCCTAAAATAGATCTTCCTAAAGGAAAAACCGCTACAGAGGCCTTAAAAGACATGGCATACGCCGGTGCTAAAGAAAAGTTCCCTAAGATGACCCAGCAGATAAAAAAAAGAATCGATTACGAGTTAGGAGTCATCGATGAAAAAGGCTACTCAGCTTACTTCTTGCTCTACGCTGACTTAGTTGAGTACTGTGAGAGTGCCGGCATATATACCAATACCAGAGGATCAGCCGCTGGTTCTTTTGTGTCTTACTGTTGCAACATCACTACAGTTGACCCATTAAGATTCAAACTTCCATTCGAAAGATTCTTAAATCCATTTAGACCATCACCTCCAGATATCGACTTAGACGTATCAGACGATAGACGTGACCAAGTAATAGATTACCTAAAAGAAAAGTATGGTGAAGAAAAAGTAGCCCAGATCTGCACCTTTGGAACCATGAAGGCCAGAGCCGCCATAAGAGACATGGGTAGGGTTCAAGGTATACCTTACTCAGAGGTGGACAAAATCTCAAAATTAGTCCCCATGGGCTCTCAAGGTTTCCCCATGACCATAGACAAGGCTCTAGAGATTACTCCTGAGCTAAAGCAAATTCAAAACTCCGACCCAAAGATTAAAGACTTACTAGACCTATCTAAAAAAGTAGAAGGTAACACACGCCATATCTCAGTACACGCTGCTGCAGTGGTCGTCTCCCCAGATGAATTAACCGAGTTTTCTCCACTACAGTTTGAACCAGGAGGGGACGAGAAAATAATTACCCAGTATGAAATGCACGCTTGCGAAGACGTTGGTCTAATTAAATTAGATATCTTGGGTATTAGAAACCTATCAATCCTTGCTAATGCCATAAAATTAATCAAGATTCTTCACAAAAAAGAGATCGACATTCACACCATCCCCTTGGACGACAAGAAAACCTTCGAGATCCTCTGCGATGGTGAGACCTTTGGCATCTTCCAGCTTGCTAGTAGTGGTATGACCAAGTATCTAATGGAACTAAAACCGGAAAAGATAGACGACATCATGGCCATGGTTGCCCTATACCGCCCAGGTCCTATGTCTTTCATCCCTGAGTACATCAAAAGGAAACATAACCCTAAGCTGATCAAGTACTTCGATCCTCGAATGGAAGAGTTTTTAAAATCAAGTTACGGAATCATTACCTACCAGGATGACGTCTTGTACATCGCGATTAACTTAGCTGGATATAACTGGGAAGAAGCAGACAAGTTCAGAAAAGCCATTGGTAAAAAGATTCCAGAAGAAATGGAGAAGCAGCATGCTAAGTTTGTAGATGGGGCTGTAGAAAATGGCATGACCAAGAAAAGAGCAGAAGATCTCTTTAGTCAGATCGAAACTTTTGCTGCGTACGGATTTAACCAGGCTCACGCCGCTAGTTACGGAGTCTTGGCTTACTGGACAGCCTACACAAAGGCTCACTACCCAGTCGAGTACATGACCGCACTAATGAGTGCAGAGGCCACTCACACAGACAAACTAACAGAAGCAATAAACGAGTGTGAAGTGTTAGGTATCAAGGTCTTACCACCAGACATAAACGAGTCTTTAACAGACTTTACTGTGGTAGATATAGGTAAAGAACAGGCTTTACCTGCTGGTAGAGTTAAAGATGGAGGTAAGGCCATTCGCTTTGGTCTAAATGCCATAAAAAACGTCGGTGCTGCAGCTCTAGAATTCATCTTGAAAGCTAGGAAAGACGAGCCATTCAGCTCATTCTCAGATTTCCTAAACAAAGTTAACCTACAAAAAGTCAACAAAAAAGTCATTGAATCTCTAATTAAAGTAGGTGCCTTCGACCGCTTTGGGCAACGAACAGCTCTTCTAGCCTATCTACCTCAAGCTAGAGACGCTGCTACTAAACTCGCAAAAGAAAGGCTTTCAGGCCAAACCAGTCTGTTTGGATCAGCCGAAAAAAGCATAAAAGACCTAAAAGACAATGTTCCAGAAGTAGAAGAAGCTCCGCTATCAGAGATCCTAAAAAATGAAAAAGAACTTCTAGGTGTCTACCTTACTGGCCACCCAATCAAGGCTTTAAGTGCTCAAATTAGAAACCGTCTAACACATAAACTAAATCAACTAGACAAGAACATGAATGGGCAGAGTGTCTCTGTGGCAGGTATTATCGCTTCTTTAAGATTGGTAAATACCAAAAAGAACAACTCACGGATGGCTTTTGCCGCTCTAGAAGACGAGTTGGGTAGAGTAGACATAGTCATCTTCCCCAAGCTATTCAAAGACACAGCCGATATCTGGAAAGAAGACAGCCCTGTTCTTGTTTCCGGTAGGTTAGACAACAAAGACGATGAGCTTTCCTTAATCGTAGAAGAGGTAGAAGAAGTAAATAGTGAGTTTTTAGCCGGACAACCAGTTACTCTAGAGATCCCCAGAGGCACAGACAAAAAAGTTATGCAGACAATCAGCCAGCTATTACAGGAAAACCCAGGAAACCTTTCTGTGGAGATAATTATCAAAAACGGTGGAGCAGACAAGAGAATCAACCTTCCTTACAAAGTAAACCTAAACGATTCACTAAGAAAGAAAATAGCCTCTCTTTTGTGATAAAATACTTAACCTAGATCATGAATAGAACAAAATGGAACAACCAGGTGACTTTTAACGTCGGCGACACAATTAAGGTCCACCAAAATATTACAGAAGGTGAAAAGAGCCGTACTCAGATTTTTCAGGGTATTGTTATTCGCATTAAAGGCCATGAAGGCTTAACTTCCTTCACCGTCAGGAAGATCACAGCTTCCGGTGTTGGTGTAGAGAGAATCTATCCTTTAAAAGCTCCAATCATCCTTAAAATTGAAGTGGTTAAAAAAGGTAAGGTCAAAAGAGCCAAACTTTACTACTTAAGAGACAGAGTTGGTAAGAAAGCCAAGATCCAGGATAGCTTTGTAAAGAAACAGGACATCGAAGAGATCACACCAGTAGTGGAGGAACCAAAGGTCAAACCAAAAGAAGACAAAGAGGAAAAAGAAGAAGTTAGAGAGAAAAAGGAAGTCAAACCTTTAGAGGCAAGCAACAAATCAGAACTTAAAGCAGCAGCTAGGGCCAGAAGAAAGGCTAAGAAAAAAGGAAAAGTAGAAAGAAAAGAGAGAAAAGACGCCAGATAATTTCAATAGATGTTAAAATATACATAAGCTACGGGTCCGTAGCTCAGTCGGTTAGAGCACCTGCCTTTTAAGCAGGGTGTCGTGGGTTCGAATCCCACCGGACCCACAACAAGTAACGGTTAAATTATTAATTTCAAATAAAACATTATGAAATTTAACATCAGACTCCTTTACCTCTATTTATTCTCCTTCGTCGGGTTACTAATTACCATCATTGGTGCAACCAACCTGGTTAGCCTAGGCTTAAAGGTTTACGTGTTTGATAACGCAGACATTCAAGACACCAAGATCATGGCTCCACGCTTAGTAGAGGGTGAAAAGCTAGCAATAGAAGATCAAGTCTCAGATGAAGAAAGAGAGGCAAGTCTTTTAAAAGAAAATATCAAGAGACGTCAAAGAGAGGTTTCTAACTCACTTTCTATGATTATTGTAGGAGTGCCTTTATACCTCTATCACTGGAGAACCATAAAAAGAGAAAAGAAATAACAAATATTCTCTCCTCCATCCGTTAAAATTTGATAAAATAGGAGATAGGCTCCAAAGCCAAGTTCGTCTTGGCCCCGTCGTCTAGCGGTTAGGACACCAGGTTTTCATCCTGGAGATCGCGGGTTCAAATCCCGCCGGGGTCACACTTAATAAATAGATTGGTATATCCAGTTATTTTGTTGTATCTATATCTTCTCATAACATAAGCTGGTTAATGATAAAATTCTATTTATGAAAACTGCAATTATCCTTCATGGAATGCCGTCAAAGACTGGCTACTATGATCCAGACCGAGAGTCTCAATCTAATGAGCACTGGTTACCTTGGCTACAACATGAGTTGATCATTAGAGATGTCCTGACACAAACACCTGAGCTACCCAAACCTTATGATCCTACTTATGAAGAATGGTTGGATGTCTTTCGCCGGTTCCAGGTGGATGAAGACTCAGTTCTTGTTGGGCACAGTTTGGGTGGTGGCTTCTTAGTGCGTTGGTTGAGCGAATCTGATGTGAGGATTAACAAACTAATATTAGTTGCTCCCTGGATTGATCCTGATGGGAAAATTAAGAATGGATTCTTTAACTTCAAGATAGACGGTCAATTAGAAGAAAAGGTTAATGAGCTTCACATCCTCCACTCAAAGGATGATGACAAGGGTGTTAGGGAGAGTGTCAAGACGCTTAGAAATACCATAAAAGATCACAAATATCATGAGTTTGAAAAACACGGTCATTTTTGTTTTGGAGACATGAAGACGAGAGAATTTCCCGAACTGTTAAAACTAATACTTGATTAGTTTCTATTACCCAATAGGTAAGGTATGTAAGTGTGTTGTAGGCACGGTAGATTCTTGTGGTGGTTGGGTTTGGAGAAATGAGTATTGTCTCTCTAGGCTAGAGTAAATTGAGTTCCAGTTTGAGGACAGATAGTTCACATTCACTTTATATGACCATGTGACATTTACACTTCTGACTTTGCTTTTTGTTTTGGTGGACATTTAGTATCTGCGTATGAGCAAAAAACACAACAGTCTCCTTTTTTTTGGAGTAACTATTTCATTGCAGTTATTACATTTATAAAAATGTTGACAGGCATTTGTGGGCATTTCCTCTAAATACTTAGTGTCACATTCTGGACATTTTATTACCGCCTTAAGTTTAATATCTTTATATGCTTTCACAGTCTTATCTCGCAAATTTTTCTGGTGATTGGTTTTTGTACGTGTCAATATACTTTTGAATCAAAGCTCTATCTATTGACTCAATCTTCATCATTCTTCCCCAGGAAGCAATCACGATCCTACCATCATTACTAGGTCTAGGAGATACGACAGTGCTTTGTGAATTTTGCTTACCAATTTCTTTCAAGATAGCTATCTCCTCATCACTAATATCTTTGTATGAGATCCAGATCCCACCGTGCTCCATATTATGAACCGCAGCTTTATCATCAATTTCCTTACGATAAACACCCCAGTTTCCTGCTTGCGCCAAGTGTCCACCTGAGGTAGGTGGGTTAGTTTGATACTCAACATTTGTCCCAGCTGGGACATGAGCGCTCCCTTCGATTGGAAACTCCTCAATCTTTCCATCTAGTGAAACCACTTCAAGTTGTTGTTCAAACTCAATTTCTTCAGGACTTTTCTTTGACAACTGTACATACCCAATAACCGCAACGACAGAAAGAGCGGTTACTAAGGACCAATTACGAATCTTTTTGACAAGCTCGTCTCTTTGCTCACGTTCTCTTCTCAACTGTTTAAGTTTTTTCCTACGTTCGTGTTTTGGTAAATTGTTCCACTCTTCAGGATAATCCATACTCAACTCGTCCTTTCTACCTTACATACAAATGGTTGGTTAATTTTTTTAATAGTCAAATTCGTAGCATATAGTAAGATTGCGATTCCAATAAACCCAAACTCTTGCCCTCTAAATGGTAAGAATCCGAGAATTGCAGTGGTTGACCCTAAGCCAATTAATGAAGTTAAAATCACCGAACCACAAGATGCACAACCAATTCCAAACATACTACTCACGATCCCTATCAAAGACACCCCCATTGATCGCTGTAATTTGGCTGTTTGGCGTAAGTAGTAGGTAGCCAGGCTTATCTGTAGTCCGGCAAGTACAGCAGTCACAATAGTGACCAAACGTGATAAGGCAGTAAAATTTGTTTGTAGTGAACCTAGTAAGCTTGCCAGTAAATTTGTTTTCTGCCACAAGCTCATCGTAGAGTTAGTCATCACACTAGAAATTAGATGTAGGTTAGGTAGCCAAGCAGCAAAAGCCAGTATCATCAAGGACACCAATACCAATAGTAATAGGTACTTGGGTTTGGTCATTATCTTAATAATGGTTGCCATGATTCTTAAAGTAGAGAGTCAATCACTACTTCGAAGGTAGCATATGGTTGTGCCCCAACTAACAACTCACCATCAATCTCTCCATTAGGAGTCGATTTGCCGATTATAAACGTCGGTGTACCACTAGCACCAGCCTTTCCTGCATCAACCAGGTCTTTCTTGACCTCATCTTCTTGAGCGGTGTCTAGAAGACAGCTATTAAAAGAACTTATATTTAACCCTGTATCCACGGCTATAGTAGTCAAATCATTCTCTGACAGTCCATTGCCATTTGAGATTGTTCTAGTAAATATTTCATCATGATACTGGAAGTACTTAGCATCTCCACCTTGTTCCCCTGCACAGTTAGCAGCAATCGCTTCCTTAGTCGCCATGGGATCGTGGAATGATAATGGTAGATCTCTAAACACGATCTTGACCTTACCTGTATCAACATAGTTCTGAATTAGTTTGGGAAGTGTTTCATCAAAATGACGTTTACAGAATGGGCACTCATAATCTGAAAATTCAATAATAGTTACAGGAGCATCCTTGTCACCTAAAACAGGGTCATCATCAACAGAAGCAACGCCTTTAGTTGGCTGTTGTGGTTGAGCAGCAGCTTGTTTTTGGTTTTGGCCTGAGTCAATATCTTTTTCCAGCATCTGAACCTTGGTATATAAAGACCCAATAAAGAAAGCTGCAGCTATCAGTGATAGTGTCAACAAAGGTGTTAATTTGTTGGAAAAAGGATTGGTTTTTGTTTTGCTCATATAATTTCTCAGTAAGTTAATTAATTTTTTAATTTAGAGTATCTTTTTTCAATTTTGTCCCAATCAACTATCTGCCAAAAAGCATAGATATAGTCTGGTCTGCGATTTTGATATTTCAAGTAATATGCGTGTTCCCATAAGTCCAGGGCTAAAAGTGGTACCTGACCATTTGATACGGGGCTATCTTGATTGGGAGTAGTAGTGATAACTAACTTACCCTTATCCTTCACCAACCATGTCCAACCACTACCGAAAAGAGAGCTTGCTTTTAAATTAAATTCTTCTTTAAAGTTCTGGAAAGTACCAAAAGTCTTTGTTATCTCTTCTGCAAGTTTTCCTTTGGGTTCTCCGCCACCATTGGGGGATAAGATTTCCCAGAACAGAGAGTGATTGAAATGGCCTCCAGCAGTGTTTCTAATCGCTTTAGATGCTTTTGCTGGCAAACTATCAAGGTTGGTTAGAAGCTCTTCTAATGACTTACCTTGAAGCTCAGAATTTGCTTCTATTGTCTCATTCAGTTTGTTTATATAGCCTTGGTGATGTTTACCGTGGTGAATCTCCATTGTCTCCTTATCTATATGTGGCTCAAGAGCGTCAAGGGAATGGTTTAGTTTTGGTAAAGTAAATGACATGAACATCATTATACATTTATACATCCACCATGCAAGTCTAAGTTTAAATAGGATTGATATTAATGAGGTATAGTTAGACTCATATATGAAGGTACTAGGAATTGATCCAGGAACAGGTAGGATGGGCTGGGCTATTGTAGAAAAACTTAAGGGTAAAGAAAGCTTAATCGAATGTGGTTGTCTGGAAACACCTCCACACACACCCTTACCAATCAGGCTAGAAAAGATTCATTCATTTTTAAATGAAATCATAACTAAACATAAACCCCAGTCAGCTTCAATTGAAGATCTGTTCTTTGCTAAAAATAGAAAGACCGTTATGTCGGTAGGTGCAGCTAGGGGAGTGATCATCTTAGCCTGTAAGCAAGCCAAGCTAGATATCAATCTATATACCCCGCTACAAATAAAGTCTTCAGTCACTGGTTACGGGCAGGCAGACAAGAAACAGGTGCAGTTCATGGTGCAAAATATCTTGAAGACAAAAGAGATCCCACAGTTAGATGACGCCATAGATGCCGTGGCTGCTGCCTTGACTCACCTGTCAAGAACTCCAAGTGTTACAATCTAAGCATGATTGGTTTTCTTTCGGGTAAAATAACAAACTCAAAAAACGACTCAATAATACTAGACGTTAACGGAGTTGGGTATCTAATATCCACAGTAAAGGTAAACCAAGTCAGTTCCAGTAAAGTTAGCTTTTTCATCCATACTCACGTCAAAGAAGACGAGATCTCTCTCTTTGGATTCAAGACCCAAGAAGAGCTCGAGCTATTCAAAAACCTAATCTCTGTCTCTGGTGTTGGCCCTAGGATTGCTCTATCAATCTTAGCTTCCGGTACAGAAGTTGATATCGTCTCCGCCATTAAAAATAGTTCGGTAGACTTTTTCTCTGCTGTGCCAGGTATTGGCAAGAAAACCGCTCAAAAACTAATCATCGACCTAAAGTCTAAATTAGATAACTCGTTTGCCGATCTTGCAATGTTAAACCAAGACTCTAGTTTGGTAGAAGGTTTGTTGGGCTTAGGCTTCGCCAAAAAAGAAATTCAAAAGATAGCTCCTAAGATTAAACCTGACTTAAAATTAGCAGAACAAATCAAACTAGCCCTTAAATTACTAAACCAATGACTTTAAAAAAAGCCAACCTTAGACCAACAGACTGGAGCAGTTTTACCGGCCAAGAAAACACAGTTAAGTCAATCCAAATAGCCATCAAGGCCAGTCAAAAAAGAAAGGAACCACTAGAGCACGTCCTACTCTACGGGCCACCAGGTTTGGGTAAAACAACCCTAGCTAACATCATCGCCAAGAATCTAAACACCAACATAAAGATTACCTCGGGACCTGCCTTAACCCGTTCTGGTGATTTAGCTTCTATTCTTACCTCACTAGAGCCAGGCGATATCTTGTTCATCGATGAGATCCACAGATTAAACAAGAATGTAGAAGAAGCCCTCTACCCAGCTATGGAGGACTTCAACCTAGACATCGTCTTGGGTAAAGGACCTGGTGCTAGAACTCTGCGTCTTGACCTTAACCCATTCACCATTATTGGTGCTACTACTAAGGCAGGAGCCATCTCCAGTCCCTTAAGGGATCGCTTTGGCCTGGTTCACCGTCTGACCTACTACTCAGCAAATGATCTAGAGAAGATCATAAAAGATGCTTCTACCGTCTTAGGTATTAAGTTAGATACCGACTCTGCCAAGGAAATAGCTAAAAGATCTAGAGGTACAGCTAGAATTGCCCTAAAACTCCTCCGACGTGTCAGAGACTACTGTCTCATCGAACACGAGAGCAAGCCTAATTTAGACTTAACTCAAAAATGTCTTAAGTTCTATCAAGTCGATGACGCTGGTCTAGATGAAACAGACAGGGCTCTTTTGGAAGCCATAATTAAACTACATAATGGTGGGCCTGTTGGCCTACAAACCTTAGCTTCATTAATTTCAGAGGATTTAGAAACCATAACCGACGTCAACGAGCCATTCCTTTTACAAACAGGCTTTTTAATGAAAACCTCACGGGGTAGGGTAGCCACCCCTAAGGCTTATCAACACCTAAACTTGAAAAAAAATGCCTAAGTTAGACTTCACTAAAGCCCCAGACATAGAAAAAGAGATCAAAAAAATCGTCAAAAACCTAGACTTAAAACACATAGATGCAAGCAATGTCAGTGCCTTTAGGTCAACCGGTTCCAAAGCCAGAGCTAGAGCGAGAATCTACGCCATGCCTCGAATCTGGCAACAGGCCTTAAAGGTTGGCCCCCATTACTGTATAGAGTTTCTCTGTGAACATTTTGACAACTTAAAGTGGTCTCACCAGCAAAGAGTAATAATCCACGAGCTTTTACATATCCCCAAGACATTTTCAGGAGCCTTAGTCCCCCATAGGGGTAGGGGACGATCTCATCAAGTCACTCATGGAGTAGTTGAAAGACTGTACAAAAGATACAAAAAAACACTAAAAGAAAAATGATCGTTATTCACGGGACAGATCAAGTTTCCATTCAAAACAAACTAGACGAGCTTTTAAGCACGGCTAGAGACAAAGGTCTTGAAATAGAAAAACAAGAAGCCAAAGATCTTTCTCCTGCTACTCTTTCCCAAGGTCTGACTCCTTCAAGTCTTTTTTCAAATTCTCGACTCATTGTAATCAACTCTCTTTTATCACTCCCTCAGTCAAACATCAAAAAAAAACTCATCGACATACTAAAAAAGACAAGCAACAAAGAACTACTTCTTTACGAAACAAAAAATGTTCACCCTGCCACCTTAAAGTCCCTTCCTACTACTCAAGTTTTTCACTTTAAAGAAAGCCCGCTGATATTTAAGTTTTTAGATGAGATTAAACCAAACAATCCTCAACGAGCTATCGACACTTTAAGAGAAATAGTAAAAAATAGGCAACCACTAGGAATGCTTTTTTTTATGCTGACAAGACATGTGAGGCAGCTCATTCAAATAAAGACTCCTGGATCACTAAGATTAGCTCCGTGGCAACTAGGTAAGATAACTAAACAATCCTCTCTTTTTACCACCGATCAGCTAATTAGCCTACATAAAAAACTTTACGAAATTGACAAGAGACAAAAACTTTCACAAGTTAAGAGCCTGGAAACAGAGTTAGAGCACCTTCTTCTTTCTTTGTAGAGACTTCCAATAGATCTATTTTACATCGAAAAACCGGGGTCATAAATCAAGGTTTTTGCTTACTGCCATCTTTTATCTTGTCTAACCAAAAGGTCCTTTGCTTTCGTTTTGTCGAGCATTAACTCACAAACAATTTTCTCCATTCTATAAAATTGAGACCCTTTTACGTATATTGTTTGATTATTTAGTTTGGCTATGTAGTTTTCAGAATTAGCAATTTTTTGGTATTTCTTTTTTAAGTATCTACTATATAGATTTTCCTCATCTCCCACTAACACCAGCGTAGACTCAACTTTATTTAAAAATTCTGCGATCCTCTTATGCTGATCCTTTTTACTTTTTCCAGTTTCTCGTAGTGGTGATAAGAAAATAGTTAATCTTGTTTTTCGTTCTTTACTTAATCTTGTTGCATACTCTATGCCTCGGATCACACTTTCATCACAAACTGCATTATACGAATCATCAACAATCAAGCATTTCTCAGCACCTTGAATAAGCTTAAGCCTACCCTTAAGTTTTTTTATTTTCCTTAACCCTTGTATAAAATCTTTTTTGGAAAAATCAAAATGATCCCGAACGATCTTATAAATCCCCGCTAGGTAGTCTTGGTCATGTTTTGGTAGACCAAGATCATTTATTATTTTCTTTAAGTCATCTGTCAGATCATCAAGACTATAGTAAATAATTTCCCCTACCTTCTTGGTCATTAGCTCTTTATCATCACTATTTACATAGCCTAGTTTTCTATTAGAGTTCCTGATAGCAATCAAGTTTTCTCCGATCACATTATCTATATTTTTTAGAAACTGCAAGTGTTCTTTTTCTAACTTGGTTAACATAACAAAATCTGGTTTTAGAAAGTCTGTCACTTCTTTCATCTCCCCAAGCTTGTCAATTCCTAGCTCAGCCACCATTATGTTTTGATCAGTTAAGTTATTCACAATATTTAAAGATAACCCCAACTTGGTATTCAAGGTTCCTTCAAGCACTCTTTTTTTAGTAGAAAGTATTTGGGTCAAATAAGCTCTAGCAGTAGACTTACCTACACTACCTGCAACCCCCACAATAACGGGTTTAGTTTTTCTCAACTGCTTTTGCGCTAATTTATAGAACTTTTTTTCTTCTAAGATTCCCGCCGCACCCGCATCTATAGCTGCGTCAATAAAGTCATATCCATCAAAATGTATTCCCTTGATGGGCACAAAGTAATCTCCTGCCCTAATCAGTCTACTGTCTAAACAAACTTTCATGTTGTCTTTTCATTAACATAAATAGCAGTTCCATAACCACTAAATTCCATTTCACAAAATGCTCGAGTTGGTTGCAAGAAAACCACTTTAGACTCAGTCTTAGAGTAAGGATCAACTATGTAGTACCAATCTTCATTTTTAAAATGAATAACATCTGTTAATAAAACCACATGAGTAGGTGGCGCTCCTTTATTGGGCTCCCAGGCAGTCACAGAACTTTTAACCGAGGCCATAAATACCCCTCCCTCCTTAAGGATGTGCGTCAACCTCTTTTCTGATAGTTTGTCTTTAGGGTCTCCTAATTTCTCTGCTTTTATTCCAAATTCAGCAAACAAAGCTAGTGAGCCTCGGTGATCATAACCTGTGTTTAGGGAAAAAACAGGTTTGTATTGGTTATCATTATTTTTATTTACAGATAAAAGTTGCAAATTATTATCCTTTTCTATGTTCTCCATCATGTTTTTGCGAATATTTGTACCAACCGGTATCACAATTTTTTGTTTATCATATGTTGCTTGGACCCAATAGTTCTTGTCGTGTTTAGGAACCTGGTGAAGGTTGCATGCCACACTCAAAACGTCTAAAGGTAAAACATTTTGATGTTTTAGTGATATCGCCATAGTCGCTGTTGTAATCCCACAAGTGACTTTCGTTACAACATTCCAAGGAAAACTGTGCAGTTGTGAGTAATATTTAAGTGAGTCTGCTTGAAGCGGGCGTTTTAACACACTCTCATTTTTTAGTTCTTGTTTACTCATTTATTTTACAAGTATACCTTTCTGGTAGCGAAATAGTCCAGATAACTCATTTTTTTCTTGATAATCTTGTGTATACTTAAAACATACTTTCTGCCCATGAAACATATACTTGACCAAGAAAAGACCTTAAAGAAACTTGACCCCGACAAGGTCTATGACTCAATCACCATGTTCCCTGTACAGCTTAAAGAAGCTTGGGAAGAAGCTAGTATTCAAACTATTAAAGGTAAATTTACCGGGATAAATAAAGTCTGTATTGTTGGCATGGGTGGCTCTGCTTTAGCCGGAAGAATAATTGAACACTTAAGCCCAGCCTTAACCAGCCTACCTGTCTTTGTCTCAAGCAACTACCGTCTTCCCGCTTGGGTTGACTCCAGCACACTAGTAATGGTCTCTAGCTACTCCGGAAACACGGAGGAAACAGTTTCCTCATTCCAGGATGCCATAGTTAGAAAAGCCAAAATATTTGTTATTGCATCAGGTGGTAAATTAGAACAACTTGCTATAAAAAACAACTTAAACATATTCCGCTTAGACACTAAAAGAAATCCTAGTGGCATGCCTAGACTAGCTCTAGGATCATCTCTAGGAGCCCATTTAGGCCTATTACAGAGGCTAAATGTATTAAAAGGAAGCGAGTTAGACATTGATTCAATCTCAGGTTCATTAAACAACATGGCCTCATGCCTATCAAACCAGAAAAACATAAAAAACAATCCTGCTAAGATCTTGGCTAATAAAACCAAGGGTAAGTCTATCGTCATTTTTTCTGCCAACCACCTAAACGGCTCTGCTTACGCAGCCAAAAACCAGATCAACGAGTCAGCCAAAACCTTTAGCGTTAACTTTCACTTACCAGATATAAACCATCACTTACTAGAGGGATTATCTCTACCTAAACCATTTAAACAACTAACACATTTTATTTTACTAAACTCTGAAAGCTATCCTCAAAAAATCAAGGATCGTTTATTAATAACCAAAGAGGTTCTAACCAAACAAGGTTATCCTGTCACCATCATCAAGCCAGAATCAACCTCTATGGTAGATCAGGCCCTAGAAACAATTCTTTTCTTTGAATACTTTAGTTTCTACCTAGCTATGGTTAGTAATGTAAACCCCGGACCCATTCCTTGGGTTGACTACTTTAAAAAAAGACTGGAAAGTCCTCTCCAAATCAAGTAATATAACTAAAATGAAATCACTTTTTGGCACCAGCGGAATTAGAGGGAAAGTAATAGAAGTTTTTACTAACCAGTTTTGCTTTGACATGGGTAGAACTTTCGCCAAATTCCTAGACAACCACGATCAACCAGGTTTGGTTGCTATGGGCATCGACTCCAGAGAAAGTAGTCCTAGAATCTCCAAGTACGTAATAGAGGGTTTAAAGTCATCAGGACGTCAAGTTTCATATCACGGAGCCGTTCCCGTTCCTGCCTGCCACAATACCATTCTCTCGACTCCTGCTGTAGGTAGTGTTATGGTCACCGGCTCACACATCGATCTTGAGTCAAACGGGGTCAAGTTCTTTGCCTTCAAGGAAGAAATCAGTAAAGAAAACGAGCAGGAAATTACCAATATCTACTACCAACTAAAAGACCAGGTTGCTTGTCCCACCAATGATCCAGAGCAACTACCACTAGATCCAGCTGGTTTAAAAAACTACATCGACCTACTTATCTCTTTGTCAAAAAATACATCTAAAAAAAGCTATAAAATCGTAGCCGATCCAGGTAACGGCGTTCAGACAGAGGTCTTACGTACCGTCCTACCTAAACTAGGCCATGAACTAATAATGATAAATGGTGATCTTAAAAAAGAGCTTTTAAGCCGAGACACAGAAGCAGATGGTTCCTTTAAAGATCTCCAAGACGCAGTCATAAAGAATAAAGCTGATCTAGGCATGGGTTTTGATACCGACGGTGACCGGGTTATCTTCATCGACCATCTAGGTAACTTCATTCCCGGGGACTACTCCGGCACCTTAATCGCCAAAAACCATCCCAGCGACACTATAGTCACTCCTGTAAACGTAAGTAATGTAATAGAAAGTATTGGTAAGAAGATCATCAGAACCAAGGTCGGTTCACCTTTTGTCGTCGCTGCCATGAAAGATAATCAGGCTGGTTTCGGTTTTGAAAGCAATGGTGGGGGAGTATATAAAGACGTCATGTTAAGTAGAGATGCCGGAAACAGCGTGATAAGTATCTTAAACATATTAAGTTCTTCCAAGAAGACTTTGTCAGAGCTAGTCTCAGAGTTACCTAAGTACTACATTAGAAAACAAAAATTCGACTGTCCCACAGAGAAAAATAGTCTGATTCTAGAAAAGGCCAAAGATTTTACTTCAACAAAATCAGTCGACACTACCGACGGACTTAAATTAATCATTGACGATCATAACTGGGTTCTTTTTAGACCGTCAAGTAACGCTCCAGAGTTCAGGGTCTTTGTAGAAGCAGACTCACAGCAAAAAGCAGACAAGCTTCTATCTGATGCCCTTGAGTACGCAAAAAACTTGATCAAGTAGATTATTTAAGAAAAAACTTGTTGATTACTCCAATTCTGGAATATCTTCTCCGCGAAGGACAGCCGTTACAATCGATACGGCATCTTCATCCAACTCTATCCCTTCAAATTCGCCATTCTCCAACATATTGGCTAAATCCAAGAATTTTTCTTCTGTGGGAGTAGGTGTTTCAGAGGTTACTGCAATTAAGGTTGGTACTAAAAGGTCTCCCTTTATTTTTTTTAATTTAGGTTCCATGTTGATAGGAGTATATTTAGCCAGAGAAATAATGTCAAGGAAATAAATTTAGTATTCAAAACATGTTTAGAGGTCATATGTAACAAATAGGATTTTGTGTATACTGTTTGTATGCCTCCTGCCCTGGTACTGCCATTCAAAAAAATTGATAAAAATGATATCCCATTAGTCGGTGGTAAGGCTGCCAATTTAGGTGAGATGGTTCAAGCAGGTTTTCCTGTTCCTAATGGTTTCTGTGTAACTTCATACAGTTACCAACTGCTAATAAAGGAAAACAATCTTTTAGAGACGATTAAAGGTATCTTAAAAGTTACCGATATTCACAATAGTGGACAGCTTCAAAAAGCGAGCAATAAAATCATGGCTTTAATAAAAAAAGCCAAGATTCCTCAGGAACTTTCCACTGAAATATTCAAGTCCTACAAAACTTTAACTAAAGACAACAAAAACCCTTTAGTTGCTGTCAGATCTTCAGCAACAGCTGAAGACTTACCTGATGCTTCTTTTGCTGGACAACAAGACTCATTTTTAAATATAAAGGGGGAGGCTAATCTGATCCAGACCATTAGAGACGCTTGGGCCTCACTTTTTGGTGCCAGGGCCATTTTTTACCGGGCAACCAAGGGTTTTGACCACTTTAAAGTCAGTTTAGCGGTACCTGTCCAACTAATGGTGCAGTCAGACATCTCAGGTGTAGCTTTCTCGATCAACCCTGTCACCAACAACAAGAACCAGATAATCATTGAGGCTGGCTGGGGTTTGGGAGACTATATTGTCCAAGGCGTTGTCACTCCCGACCACTATATCGTCAACAAAGACACCCTTACCATTCACTCTCGTCAAGTAATTCCTCAAAAAGTGATGGAGGTCTACAAATACCCTAGTGGAGTTAAAAAACAAAAGGTAAAGAAATCAAACATTCCTTTACAAAAACTACCGGATACGTTAATTGTCAAATTGGCCAAAATAGTGGATAGTATCCAAAAGCACTACTACTTCCCTCAAGACATTGAGTGGGCTCTAGAAAAAGGCAATCTATACATCACCCAATCTAGGCCGATTACTACCATCTCAGTTGCCACTAACTCTAAAGCAAAGTATCAAACCTCAGATCTCAGTAAACTTAAGATAATTCTTCAAGGTCAAGCAGCCTCCCCGGGTGTTGGTGTTGGTAAGGTAGTCAAAGTAAAAGGTTCCAAAGATCTCGGTAAAATCAAGACAGGAGACATCCTCGTAGCAGAAATGACCTCACCAGACTTCGTCCCTGCTATGAAAAAAGCTGCTGGTATCATCACTGATAAAGGTGGTCAGACTAGTCATGCAGCCATCGTTTCAAGAGAACTTGGAGTTCCAGCCATAGTCGGCACCACTACAGGAATGGCTACGCTTAAAGTCTCTCAGCTGCTGACCATAGATGGTTCTACTGGTAATATTTATGACGGTAAGCCTAAAAGTGAACCACGTATACTGAAAAAAAAGTCCACCAAAAAAGTATCTAAACTTGGCGTAGAACCTATTAAGACAGCCACCAAGATATACGTCAACTTAGCTGAGCCAGACTTGGCTGGAACCATTGCTGCCAAAAACTCTGATGGAGTAGGACTGTTAAGAGCAGAGTTCATGATTGCTCAGATAGGTACTCACCCCAAGAAACTAATTGCCGACAAAAAAGGCTATGTATTCACCGAACAACTTACTCAAGGGTTGCTAAAATTCACCCAAAGTTTTGGTGATCGTCCAGTTGTCTATCGCACCACTGACTTTAAAACTAACGAATACAGAAACCTACTTGGCGGAGAAGCATTTGAGCCTCAAGAAGCCAACCCCATGATTGGCTACCGGGGTGTTCACAGATATCTCCATGATCAATCAGTCTTCGAGCTAGAATTAGAAGCCATTAAAAGAGTTAGAAATAAATATGGCTACAAAAATCTCCACCTAATGCTTCCTTTTGTTCGTACAGTAGATCAACTGATCAAGGCCAAGAGTCTTATCTCCTCCGTGGGACTTAATCGCTCACCTAGCTTCAAACTTTGGATGATGGTAGAGATTCCTTCAAATGTAATACTACTAGATGAATTCATTAAAGTCGGCATAGATGGGGTGTCCATTGGCACCAACGACCTAACAATGTTAATTCTAGGAACAGATAGAGACAATGAAACTGTTGCTGACGTCTACGACGAAAGAAACCCAGCCGTTCTTTGGGCCTTAGAAAAAATCATAAAGACCGCCAACAAACACGGTATTACTTCTAGCATTTGTGGCCAAGCTCCTAGCCTGTATCCTGACCTAACTGCCAAACTGGTAGAGTGGGGGATTACTTCAGTTTCCGTCTCTCCAGACATGCTAGACAGAACTCATGAAATTGTATCTCTATCAGAAAAAAGACTACTAAAAAAATAAAATGGCCATAATAAAAGCAGTTAGAGCCAGAGAAATACTAGACTCGCGAGGTAACCCTACAATAGAGACAAGTGTCTGGTCAGGTGATATTGGAGCTACGGCCACCATTCCTTCTGGTGCATCAGTGGGAGACAAAGAAGCATTAGAGTTAAGAGACAAGGATCCTAGTAGGTTTCAAGGTAAGGGTGTCTTAAAAGCCGTCCAACTAGTCAACCAAACCATAAGCAAGTATCTAATCGGACAAGATCCAACTAAACAGAATGCCATCGACCAAATGCTCATAAATCTAGATGGTACTAAAAATAAATCCAAACTTGGTGCCAACACCATCCTTTCCGTTTCACAAGCTGTCTTTGAGCTAGGAGCTAGAATTTCTTCAATGCAAACATATCAATACGTTCAAGCCAAATATGGATTACATCAACCAACCGCCGCTAGTCTCCCAACACCAATGTTTAACATAATAAATGGGGGCAAGCATGGAGACGGCAACCTAGACTTTCAGGAATATCATGTCATTCCATCAAGTAAACTAGACTTTAAACAATCACTAAGAATAGGTGATGAAATCTACCACAAACTAAAACAACTTTTAATATCAAAAAACGCTAACTACTCTGTCGGCGACGAAGGCGGTTTTACCCCCAATCTCAATCAGAACGTAGATGCCATAAGTTTGATAATGGAAGCTATTCAAGCCACACCTTATCAGCTAAATCAGGAAGTGTTCATGGGGTTAGACATAGCTGCCTCCGAATTTTTTAAGTCAGGTCAATATAAAATTAAGGACCGCAAAGAATCTTACTCACCAGAAGACTTTGTGAAATACTTGTTAGATCTCAAAAGTAAATTCGGTCACATCTTACTCGAAGATCCACTTGATCAAGATAGCTGGGCAGACTGGAAAGCACTTACAGGTTTTATCGGCAGCGATACCCTTATAGTAGGAGACGATCTTCTTGTTACCCATCCAGCTCTACTAAAAAAAGCCATAGATGAAAAAGCTTGCAACGCCGTAATAATAAAACCTAACCAAGTCGGTACGATCTCAGAAGCAGCTTCGGTAATCAAGATGGCCAAAGCAAACAATATATCTTGCATCGTCTCTCATCGTTCTGGTGACACCAACGAAGATTTCTTAGCCGACTTTGCTGTTGGAGTTGGTGCCGACTACGTTAAGTTTGGTGCACCTGTTAGGGGTGAGAGAACCAGCAAGTACAACCGCCTATCACTAATTCAAGAATATCTTACCTTAGGAGCTTCTCCTTCTCCAAACGCCACAAAAGCACCAGCTCGCCCTTAACTCCTTTTTCTCTAATCTTATCTATCACTTCACTAGCCTTTCCTCTTATAATCTCCTCAAACTTTTTTGTTAGCTCTCTAGCAATGACTACATCAACCTCACCAAACTCACCTTTAATCTCTTCTAGTGTCTTACTTACACTTCTGGCTGGTTCATAAATTGCCAAAGTCATTCCCATTGATGTAAAAGACTTGGCTGCAGTCCAGTATCTTTCTCTTTTTGACTTCTTTTTAGGTAAAAACCCCAAAAACAATAACTTATCAGTAGATAATCCAGATAAACAAACAGCTGTTGTCAAGGCTGTTGGCCCTGGCACACTACTTATCTCTCCTCCCATACCAACAACTTCTTTCACCAATCTAAATCCTGGATCAGAGATACTTGGCATACCTGCGTCACTTACCAACAAAACCTCATCAAAATTTTGAATCTCTCCAATTAGTTCAAGTGCTTTTTTCTTCTCATTGAAATCATTTATCACCTCTAGTTTTCCTGAAAACTCCCCTGTTAAATATCCCAAACTCACTAGTTTTAACCATAGTTTTCTGAACACTCTAGTATCCTCACATATCACAAATTTAGCTTGACTTAAGGCCCTAATAGCCCTTAAAGAGATGTCTTCTATGTTTCCTAGGGGTAGGCCTACCAACAACAATCTCATTTTTAGTACTTTCTTACCACTCCAACACACCTACCTTGAATTTTTACATTAGTAGCAAAAATAGGGGACATAGAAGAGTTGGCTGGCTCCAATCTAATTCTAGTTTTTTCTCTAAAGTATCTTTTTAAAGTTGCCAGCCCATTTTCAAGTAAAGCCACTACGATATCTCCGTTTGTCACATCATCACTTTCTGTCTCTTCTATTATTACAAAGTCTCTATCAAAGATACCTTCCTCAATCATGGAGTCTCCTTTTACCTGCAACACAAAAGACCTTTTTTTACTACTCACCATGCTAGGTGGAATTCGAAAACTAGCATCTGGGTCTGTGTATGGTTCAATTGGTCTTCCTGCAGCGATAAAACCCATGATGGGTAGTTCCAAGGTATTAAGCTGGGACATTTTTTCATCAATAATCTCTAAACCTCTCACTGCTCCTTCAAACTTTCTAATTACTTTTTTCTTAACCAGAGCCTGTAGATGTTCATGTACGGTAGCCAAGCTTGAAACACCAATCGCGCTTGCTATCTCTTGTAGGGTGGGTGAGTATCCATTCCTCTGGATAAACTGTTTAATAAAATCAACTATCTGTCTTTGTCTTCTGTATAAAGTTACTGCCATACTCCATTTTTACACCAAACATTACCCAAAAGTCAACAGTATCTTTTTTAAAGAAAACACACCTTTTTGGATTTAAGCTATACTCTTTTCAATGCGAAGGTTAATATTCTTAAGCCTACTTTTTCTTTTAGTTGCCAAACCAGTTACTGCTATCAGTCAATTTACTACCGACTACCAAATATCTTATGAAGTTAATGGATCAGGCAAGACTCACGTAAAGTATCAGATTGATCAAACCAACAATCTCACTAGGGTATACGCTACCGAATTCAGTCTTAGTGTTAGTCACACCAACATAGAAAACCTGCAAGTAAAGGACTTCACTACTCAAATTGACCCTGACATAACTCTTATAGACAACATTACCAACATCAATTTTCCTTTTAAAAATAAGATTGTTGGCAAAGACAAAACCCACAGCTTCTCCATAGAATACGATACCGACGACATTGCAACTAAAACAAGCTCTGTCTGGGAGGTAAATATACCTAAGATTACTACCAAGGAAAGTATAAACAATCTAGAGATCACCTTGAAAATCCCCACAGACTTTCCCAAGCTGGTCTTCATAGACCCAAAACCCACCAGGATACTAGACACCACCTACACCTTCTCATCCAACTCACTGGCTAACAAACCCATCTCTGTCCTTTTTGGTGGTGAGCAATTTTTTCAACTAAACGCCAGCTATTATCTAAAAAACGAGTTTTCTGGCAGCGTAGACAAGACAATTGCATTACCTCCAAACACCAGCTACCAGGAAGTTTTCATCAAAAACATAAACCCAGCCCCCAACAACATTACCGTGGACACAGATGGTAACTGGCTAGCTACCTATACCTTAAAGGCTAAACAAGAACTAAATATACAACTAGAACAAATAATAAAACTACAATTTAATCCTCAAAAAAGTAGTCCTAAAAATCTATCAAGATACCTTGAGTCAACTAGTGTCTGGGACTTTAACACCCCAGAATTTCAAAAAATAAATACAGACGAAATAAAGGATCCTCAACAAATCTTCAACTTTGTCACAAACTCATTGGTATATAACTACTCTCTTATTAACAAAGATCCCTTGGCCAGACAGCCGGCATCTTTCTCTTTGGAACACCCCACCCAAGCTATATGCACAAACTTTACCGATCTCTTTATTGCTCTTGCCAGGAAAAACAACGTCCCAGCTAGAGAAATTGAGGGCTTTGCTATAAGTAAAAATGACAAGCTAAAACCTTTAAGTTTGTCTCAAGACGTTCTTCATGCATGGCCAGAATATTTTGATAAAACAAAAAACACCTGGATCCAAGTCGATCCCACTTGGAGCAACACAACTAATGGAGTTGATTACTTTAACAAACTAGACTTAAACCACATTACTTTTGTAACTCATGGTGGAGATACTAGAGAGCCTTTACCGGCAGGTTTTTATAAACGTCCAGGTAAAAACACCAAAGATATAAACATCCAAGATATTGATTCAATCATCTTTCCTCCAGCCAACGTACAAGTTAGTCTCACAGAGCAAAAAGGCAACACTCTTTTTATAACTTTAACCAACTCTGCAGGGACTGCTCTAGAAGCTGATTTAAAGGTAAATGCACCAAACACCACCACCAAAACACTTCCTGTATATCTTCCACCGTTTTCTAATTACGACATAGAAATAGACCTAAACTCAAGGCCAATTATAGGTAAATCAACCAAAGTTATAATATTAGAGCTGGCCGACACACAATACACCTTACCTGTAAATATCGAGCCTGTATTCCCGTTAAATACATTGTTAGTCATCTCTTTAGGTCTTCTGATTTTGTTGTTATTAGTAATAAAGAAAGTTAAGAAAAATAACTCTGTTTTTCCAGTATCTATCAAAACTTGACTCTCAAGGTATCTAAATTCTACAATTAAGGTAATGAAAACCATTCTAAGACAAGTTGGAATAAACTATCTATCTCTTTATCTTAGCTTCAACATATTTCCTGGATTCTCCGTAAAGAATACTTTCCAGGTCATTCTTATTGCTAGCGTCGTCTGGCTTTTACTAAACAAAATAGTAAAACCAATTATCAAACTCTTATTACTTCCAATAAACTTAATTACCTTAGGATTGTTTTCTTGGTTGGTCAGTGTCATCACCCTGTTTTTACTCCAGTTCTTGATAGTTGGCATCAGTCTTCAACCATATTTTTTCGCTGGTTTTTCATACCAGGGTTTCATTATTCCGGCTTTCCACATTAACATGCTGTTTTCATATATCATTACTTCAGCTTTAATAAATGGGATTCACTCAATTATCACCTGGCTAATTAATAAATAATCAAATCATGAACGTACTTTTTATCTTTCAAATAATCATCTCTATCATCCTCGTGGCCTTAGTCATGCTCCAGTCCAAAGATAGTGGTCTAAGCAACCCTTTCGGAGCCACTCAAACAGGCTATCAAACCAAAACAGGCCCAGAAAAAGCAATTTACGTCCTTACTATTTTTGTGGTTATCATTTTCATTGTTGTTTCTATTCTCAATATCAGGTCTTAATCCATGATAAAAAACATAAGAAAAAATCTTTGGTTCGTTAGCGCCTTTGCCTCAAAATACAAATACTTAATCATTGTTGGGGTAATTCTCTCAATAGTCTTAGGGTTAATCTTAAATAAGATCCAAAAGGTTCTTCCTGGTCTGTCAAACAAAGACATTCATATTGGTCTAGTGGGCCAACACTCTGTCACTAATCTACCCACTCAGATTACTAAACTTCTAAATTCCGGCCTAACCACCCAAGGACCAGAACAAACAACCATTCTTAACCTGGCTAGTACTGAAGACATTGATGACTCTCAAAAAACATACACATATAAATTAAGTCCCAATCTCACCTGGTCAGATGGTAAGCCAATAAAGGCAGAGGACATAAACATCTCCATTCCCAAAGTAGATATAGAAGCTCCTGACTCTGAAACCATTAAGTTTGTTCTGCCTGCTAAATTTGCTCCTTTTCCTTCTATCCTAAACTTTCCCATCACAAACCAGGAAGGACTTCTACCTGACCCATTTGAAATTAAACTCAAGCAAAGATCTTCCGGGGTTCTTACTCAAGTCGTTATAGACAATGGTGAGTATAAAATATTTGTAAACATATACCCGACTTCATCTCAAGCTTTAACAGCATATAAACTTGGACAGATAGACGCCATTATAGATCTGCCTATCACTAGTACCTCCCAAGATTTATCAGGTTTTGGAATCGCAAATGCATTTTTAAATAAACAAAAACTAATTCTTTTAGTTGTAAACCACAAAGATCCCAATTTGAACGGTAAACCAACTAGGCAAGGATTAGCCTACAGTTTAGATCTAAATTACAACCAAACAAAAAAAGCCTTAACCACCATCAACCCAAGTTCCTGGGTCTACAATCCACTAGTCAAAGAGTATCAACCCAATCCTCAAAGAGCCAAGGAATTAATCAGCTCAGATCTTGAGTTAGAGATCTCTACTACTCCAGAACTTCTTTCAATAGCTGATGAAATAAAAAACTCCATAAACATACCCAACCTAAAGGTAAATATCAAGGTCGTTAGTGATACACCAGAAGATTTCCAGCTATTCTTAACCACCTTTACCATTCCTCAAGATCCCGATCAGTATCCTTTCTGGCACTCTACTCAACCAGGTAACGTTGGTGGCTCGGCTAGCGAAAAACTAGACAAGCTTTTAGAAGACGGTAGAACCACCTTAGACAACAACGAAAGAAAAGCTCTCTACCATGAGTTCCAAAGAGTTTTTGCAGAGGAGCTACCCGCCATTGTTTTGTTTCATCCTCAGCACGTTAATTTAGCCAGAAATCAAAAAATTTCCGATATAATAAACAACTACTGGGCTCGCTAACCAGGGCAGATGGTGAAATTGGTAGACACGCAGCGTTCAGAACGCTGTGAGCTTATGCTCATGGAGGTTCAAGTCCTCTTCTGCCCACCATTAAGGTGTTAAAATATTCTTCTACACCTGCCGAGGTGCTGAAATTGGTAGACAGGCTACCTTGAGGTGGTAGTGCTCGCAAGAGCGTGGAGGTTCGATTCCTCTCCTCGGCACAATCTTATAACAATTCAAGATATAATCCAGTAACATGAACTTCAAACTCAAGACTGACTTTAAACCTGCTGGAGACCAACCACAGGCAATAGAAAAGCTAGTTAACTCCATAAGTAAAGACAATCCACACCAAACCTTACTTGGTGTTACCGGCTCAGGTAAGACTTTTACCGTAGCTAATGTCATCCAAAAACTACAACTTCCCACCTTAATAATCTCCCACAACAAGACTTTAGCCAGCCAGCTCTATCAAGAATTTAGAGACTTCTTCCCAAAAAATGCCGTCTCTTACTTTGTTAGCTACTATGACTACTACCAGCCAGAGGCTTACATACCTCAAAGCGATACTTATATAGAGAAGGAAACCTCCATAAACCCAGAGATAGACAAGTTAAGACTTACTACCACCTCTAATCTCTTAACTCGACCAGACACCATAGTGGTAGCTAGCGTCTCTTGTATCTACGGTCTAGGATCACCAGACAGCCAAGAAGGCCAGCTCCTATACCTAACAGCCGGTCAAGTAATCGATCGCCGTACCCTTGTCTCCCACTTAATCTCTCTCCAGTATCAAAGAACATCTACTACCCTAACTAGAGCAACCTTTAGACTTACAGGTAATCATCTAGAAATCTACCCTTCTCAAGTCGATGTAGTCTACTCGATCAAACTAGAAGAGTTAAGAATAGAAAGCATCGAAGTTCTAGACCCCTTAAACTTTACTCCAGTAGAAAAAGAAAAAATAATCACCATCTACCCAGCCAAACACTATTTGGCTAACCAAGACGACCAGAAAAAAGTCTTCAAGCAAATTCGCCAAGACCTAAAAGAACAGATCAAGTACTTTAAAGACAACAACATGCCACTAGAAGCTCATAGAATAGAACAGAAAGTAGAGTACGATCTACAAATGATCCAGGAGATGGGTTACGTCAATGGTATAGAAAACTACTCGAGATACTTTGATGGCAGACAACCAGGTACTCCACCTTCAACTTTAATAGACTATTTTCATTACAACGTTAAAAAGTTCAAACAAAAAAACTTCCTTACCGTCATAGATGAAAGTCATATCAGTCTACCTCAGATCAGAGGTATGTATGCTGGTGATCAATCAAGAAAAACCAATCTGATTAATTTTGGTTTCAGACTCCCAGCCGCTCTAGATAACCGTCCTCTCACTTCCGTTGAGTTTAAGTCAAAAATTCCTCTCAATCTATACACCTCTGCTACCCCAGCAGACTACGAATTAAGTCTCTCAAAAACCAGCCAGATTCCTACCGTGGCAGAGCAAGTCATAAGACCCACTGGACTTTTAGATCCTGAAATCTTTGTCATGCCTACCAAAAACCAGATAGTAAACCTAACCAAAGAAATACTCAAGCGAAAAGAAAAAGGTGAAAGAGTTCTTGTTCTAACCATCACCAAGAAAATGGCAGAGGAACTAGCTGAGTACATAAGTAAACAAAAAAACTCCATCAAAGCCGAGTACCTACACTCAGACATAAAAACACTAGATAGGGGAGACATTTTAGATAACTTAAGAAAAGGGGACTTCGACTGTTTAATTGGAATCAACCTGCTAAGAGAAGGCCTGGACTTACCAGAAGTATCACTGATTGCCATTTTGGACGCAGACAAAGAAGGCTTCTTAAGAACCACCACTTCCTTAATCCAGATCATGGGTCGTGCTGCCAGACATATAAATGGTCAGGTAATCCTATTTGCAGACAAAGTCTCAGATTCAATGAAGCGAGCCATGGACATAACTAAAGACAGACGAAAAATCCAAGAAAAATTTAATAAAGACAACAACATTACCCCTAAATCAATTTCTAAACCGATTAGAGATAGGTTGCTAAAAAAAGAACTAGAGGAGAAAATCATTCTAGATCCAGAACTAAAAGTAGATCCTAGTGGTCTTACTCCTAAAGATAAAAAGAAGTTTGCCACAAGACTAAAAACTTTAATGAATCAGGCTGCCAAAGACTGGGAGTTCGAAAAAGCTGCCAAGTTAAGAGATAAGTTAAAAACCCTTGAATAACAAACAAGGGAAGTAAGAAATTACAGAATCGTAATTAGTTACTTCCCTTTCAACCTAGGTCGGTCGCACAAAATAAAATAGATTATGAATCGATGTCTTACTTGAAACCAGTTGTTCTGCCTCCTTTAAGGGCAGTTCTGGGTACTCTTCTTGGGTTAGGTGATGGTTGGATTTGACACCTTTGTCCGACAGCATTAACTTGAGTTATAGAACCGTCTTGTTCTGTGACGATATCTCCAGATTGAAACTGGTTCAATCCAACTATCCGGACACGCTTACATCCATTTTTTAACCAAAATTTACCATTAAAATACGAAATTTGCCTCTGTGACATTGCTGTATCTCCCTTATTTGTTCTTTAAAGTGCGACCTATAAGCATTATATCATCTCCCTAAATTTCTATCAACTACTTCGGGTATTTTATTGATATAATTAAGAGTTATGAAAAAAGCCTCACCATTAACTCATCTAATAATAAAAGGTGCTAGGGAACACAATCTAAAAAATGTAAACCTTACTTTACCAAAAAACAAGCTAGTTGTCTTTACTGGTCTTTCTGGTTCAGGTAAATCTAGCATGGCTCACGACACTATTTACGCAGAAGGCCAAAGAAGATACGTCGAGTCTCTATCTTCCTATGCCAGACAGTTTTTAGGTGTCATGGACAAACCAGACATAGATCAAATAGAGGGTCTCTCACCAGCGATCATGATAGATCAAAAGCAAGGTAGCCAAAATCCTCGCTCTACAGTGGGTACAGTCACCGAGATCTATGACTATCTAAGACTCCTATACGCTCGTATCGGTCACCCTCACTGTCACCAGTGTGGTTTGGTGGTTAAACCTCAAGACATCACCCAGATCGTCAGCTCCACAGTAGATCTCTGTGTCGCTCATCCAGAGTACACTAAAAAGAAAGGTACCAGGATTATGATCTTAAGCCCAATCGCTAAAAACAAAAAAGGTGAGTTCAAAGAGTTGTTCAGTAACTTACACAAAAAAGGCATACTAGAATGTAGAGTAGACGGACAGATCCTAAAGACCAACACTACTCAAACACTTTTCAAAAACAACCGTCACAATATTGAAGCAGTCTTGGACAAACTAGTCATCGGTTCCGTCCAGTCCAAACCAGAATACGAAAAACAACGACTTACCGAGTCAATAGAAAGGGCTTTAGACATCTCTTCTGGTGAAGTAATAGTCTCCATCGTCACCGATCCTTCTTTCTCTTTTCCAGATAATCCTAAACAACTAGAAGACCATTTATTCTCCCAGAACCTATCTTGCCCCAAGTGCAACATCTCGTTAGAGGAGCTACAACCCAGACAATTTTCCTTTAACTCTCCAGATGGTGCTTGTCCAACTTGTACTGGTTTAGGTACCAAACTAGCTTTAAATCAAAAGGCTATCATTGCCCCGGAACTAACACTACACGAAGGAGCCATTATTCCGCTAGCCAGTCAGTTTGAACACAGAGGTTGGATGGCTAAACTAATAGTTCAAGCCATGGACTCCATAGGATTTGATGCCAATACTCCTTTAAAAAAACTATCTGAGAAGGAAAGGAAGATCCTCTTTGAAGGTACCGGTAAAATAAAATATGGTATTAAGGGTGGTCCAAAACACTCAAATAGAACCTGGCAATCCACCTTTAGGGGGCTAATAAAGATTTTTGAAAAAAGATATCAAGAAACAAGTTCAGAGCACGTAAGAAGTAGTCTCGAACCTTTCATGATTAAAAAAGAGTGTTCCGCATGTCAAGGCAACAGGCTTAAAAAAGAATCCTTATCAGTAACCATAAATGGTATGTCTATTGCAGAAATCTCTAAGCTTCCCATAGATCAGTTATTAATAAGTATTAAGCAGATCACCGAAACCTTAACTAAAAACGAAAAAGCCATAAGTAAACCCATCCTTAAAGAAACAAGAGATAGGTTAACATTCCTATCATCCGTCGGTCTAGACTACTTAAGCCTATCTAGAGAGTCCGGTAGTCTTTCTGGTGGTGAACTGCAAAGAATTAGGCTGGCCAGTCAGATTGGTAGCCGTCTTACCGGCATCCTCTACATTCTAGATGAGCCCACTATTGGTCTACACCAACAAGACAACCAAAAATTAATAAACACCCTAAGAGGTCTGTCTTCCATAGGCAATACTCTCATCGTAGTAGAGCACGATAGAAACACCATAGAGTCAGCCAACCACATTGTAGAGTTCGGCCCTCAAGCAGGGGAGCATGGTGGCAAGATTACCTTCCAAGGGACAGTAGATGAAATAAAAGACAGTAGCTGTATCACTGGCCAGTACCTTTCCGGTAAAAGAACCATCAAGTTACCTAAAACTTCCTCTCGTAGGTTACTAACCGATGAGCAAGTCACCTCTACCAAGATAATCCTTTCTAACTGCACCCATCACAACCTAAAAGACATCAGTGTCGACTTCCCTTTGAATAAACTGGTAGCTGTAACCGGCGTCTCTGGATCAGGTAAGTCTTCCTTGGTCGTGGACACCTTAAATGAGGCCCTTTCCAGAAAACTAAACAGTCGTCACCACCAAAGAGACATTCCTTTTGAAGGAATCGACATCCCCGACAACGTCAACAAGGTCAGTCTGATTACCCAGAACCCCATTGGTAGAACTCCTAGAAGTAACCCTGCTACTTATACCAAGATCTTCGACTACGTCAGACAAGCCTTTGCTGGTACCAAAGAAGCCAACTTCAGAGGTTATGGTCCAGGAAGATTTAGTTTCAACGTCAAGGGTGGTCGTTGTGAAACCTGCCAAGGTGACGGTCAGATAAAGATTGAGATGCAGTTTATGGGTGACCTCTACATTACTTGCGAAACCTGTCTTGGTAGCCGCTACAACCAACCCACCTTAGAAATTGAGTACAAGGACAAAAACATAGCCGAGGTTCTTGATATGACTATCGATCAAGCTTACGACTTCTTTAGACCCATCCCCATAATCGAAAAGAAGTTAAAGACCCTTCAAGAGGTTGGCCTAGGCTACATCAAACTTGGCCAACCAGCCCCAACTCTTTCTGGTGGTGAAGCTCAAAGGGTTAAGTTGTCAGCTGAACTAGCCAAGACCAATCTCGGTCACACCATCTATATCCTAGACGAACCAACTACCGGCTTACACTTTCATGATCTAAACAAACTCTTAAAAACTCTCAAGAAACTAGTTGATAAAGACAACACTGTTATTATCATCGAACATAATCTGGATATAATAAAAAATGCAGACCATATAATAGATCTAGGACCCAAAGGTGGCGACAAGGGCGGAGAAATAATCGCAGAAGGTGCACCCAAACACTTAGCCAAAAACTTCACCACTCCAACTGCTCAGGAACTAAAAAAACTTCATGAAACTAAAACTTGACCACCTTCCCAATCTACCCGGAGTATATCTTTTTGAAGACAAGAACAAAAAACCACTATATATCGGTAAATCAGTCAACATTAAAACCAGAGTCGGCCAGCACCTTCGTTTAGCCAAGACCGATCTAGAAAGCAAACAACACGTCTTTGTTGGCCAAACCAAGACAATAAATCACATCGTCACTCAAAGCGATATTATTGCTATTTTACTTGAAGCCGAGTTAATCAAAAACTACACTCCGCAATACAATGCCATTCAAAAGGATAATAAGTCTGCTCCCTATATCGTAATCACCAACTCACCTTATCTTAAAATTCTAACTGTTCGTGGCCAAGACTTGTTAAGATCCAACTTTAAAAATCCTAGTTCACAAATCTTTGGTCCATTTCTAAACAAAAAGCAAGTATTTAAGATACTAAAAGCAGCCAGAAATATCTTTGGTTACTGCCAGAAACCTTTTAACTCAAACTTAACTCCTTGTTTTTACTTTCAGATCAAATCTTGTCCTGGTGCTTGTACCGGTAAACTAACTGAGAAGGAATATGAAAAACACCTAAGACTCTTAAAAACCTTTTTTTCTGGTAAAGTCATCGGCCTAAAGAAAGCTCTAACCAGAAAAATTAACCAAGCAGCTAAAAGGCAAAACTTTGAACTTGCAGCCAACTTAAAAGAAAAACTAGGTAATCTAGAATACTTGGTCAGTAAACCAACGACCAGCCAACTTTTTGCCTTACCCAGTAGAAACATTAATCTAACTAAGAAAATAGTCACCGCTCTTAGGCACCCATTAGTCAAGAGTCCACCCCAAAGGATAGAGTGCTATGACGCTGCACATCTACAAACCACTCATTACACCGGCTCCATGGCTGTGGTCGAAAATGGTATGTTAAACCCAGATCAATATCGACTATTTAAAATAAAGGGTGAGCCAAAAGGAGATCCTCAAGCCTTAAAAGAAATCGTTCAAAGACGGTTAAAGCACACAGACTGGCCTCAACCCGACTTAATTGTCTTAGATGGGGGAGTAGGTCAACTTTCAACGGTCTTTCCTATCATCCCAGATCCAATAGCAACCATAGCCTTATCAAAAAACAAGGAAACCATCCATTTCTATGACAACAAGGGTAGACTAGTGAACCTAAACCTAGCTTTATCAAACCCGGTTTTAAGCCTATTTAGGCTCTTAAGAGACGAGTCCCACAGGCTGGCGACTAACCTACACAGACAGTCCCGTGATAAAATACAGAGCATGGACTCGTAGCTCAGCTGGTTAGAGCGTTCGGTTTACATCCGAAAGGTCACAGGTTCGATCCCTGTCGAGTCCACACTTGAGTTATAATCAGGTTTACATGCCGAGGTAGCCAAGATGGTCACGGCGGTGGTCTGAAAAACCTCAGATGTCGGTTCGAGTCCGACCCTCGGCACACAAAGTAAATTAAAAAGTTAATAAGCGGGAATAGCTCAGTTGGCTAGAGCATCTCCTTGCCAAGGAGAAGGTCGAGGGTTCGAGCCCCTTTTCCCGCTCACTCAAAATGAATATCTAGAGCATCTCCTTGCCAAGGAGAAATCAAAGATTTTCATTTTCATTAATTTCAGACCTTGCTTGAGCAATGAGCTTTATCCCATTGACCATAACATTTGTTAAATCAGGAATACTATGATGTCTGTGTTCTTGGACTTTTTTGACTCCAGTAAAGAAATCGTCAAGTTCTCCAGCGCTTTGAGCTGTCAGTTCAATAACTTCTACCATATTCCTTTTTTGTTCTTGTGTTCCTTTTTCTTCAGCTAAATCAAGTGCTGTTCTGAAGACACCTTTTAGAATTTCCATGGCTTATTCTAGCATAATACCTATAATATCTCCTCTTTACCGTCATCTTTTATGTAAACCATATCTATTAACATCTAGTACGCATATTCAGAACGTAAATTTTCCTATTTTCGTCCTTTTGATTTTCAATGCCAATGCCGGCGTATTAATGGCAACCCCCAACTCATTGGCCATGGATCGCATGTAAGTACCGCTTGAACAAGAAACTACTAGTTTGATCGTAGTCATTTTTGCATCTGAATTACTTTCAAACATTTTCTTCCACAAATTAATCGTTCTTTGTTGACGAAAATTACCCTTTACTTTTTTGATATTCTTGATTATTTCCAAAACAAGATCTTCAAGGTTCCTTTGTTTAATTTCTTGAATACTAATTTTATGAATTTGAACCTCTTTACTGGGAATCTTTATCTCATTTAATTTATTATTTTTTGCCCACCACCATAAGGGTTTACCGTTCACTGGCTTGGAAGAAAAGGGGGGATACGGCTGGGAGTAGTTTTTAGGAATTGCTTTAACTGCTTGTTTTATTTCATCAGGAGATGGTAGATCTCTCATCTTTATTTTTTTAATAATTCCAAGCGTATCGTAGGTATCTGTCGATACACCAAGTAAGATAGTCAGCTCATATTCTTTATCAAGGTTTAAGTACTTTTCTTTTTCTTTAACCTCACTACCAATTAATAAAATCATGAGACCTTCCGCCATTGGATCCAGTCGACCCGCATAAGTAACAGGGGTTTTGTTGAACGCAACTCTCTTAATAAGCTCTAAAGGTGTTTCACCTATTTTTTTATTAGCAAGAATCACTGGTGCAAATCATCTTGAAGCAACATCCACGTAGCATATTCTCCCAAAGGCATCCTGTCTGAATGTTTTTTATCTGATTTATATATCTTGTCAAAAAATGGAAACAACGTACCATCTTCATAACTCTTAAGAACTTTAGGGTGAATATAATACTCTTTACAAACTGCAACCGTATTCCCTAAATGACCAGCTACTTCTTCAATTGTCTGAGACAACGCCGCTTTAACTTCATCCTTAGAACTTGGAGCACCTAAGTTATAGAGAGTTGTTCCAGCTATAGTCGTGCCGCCCCAAGTACGAAAATCCTTAGCTGACATCAACTCGCCTGCTAAGTTGTGTAAATATTCATTCACGTCTTGAGAGTCAACCATCTGCTTCTCACCATCATCATCTAAGTATCGAAAAAGCTTATATCCCGGAAGCTCGATACACCTCTTAATCGTTTTAGCTACTCGAGAATTAGTTACACCCAACTCATGGTAAACCCCGCTCTTACCCTTAAAACTAAACTTAATCTTATTCCCTCTCACCTTCACATGTTTTCCTCGAAGAGTTGTCAATCCATATGAGTTGTTTTCCTTTTCATACGCCTTATTACCCACCCTAATGAAGGTGTTTTCAAGTAGCCATACTACCGTTGCCAAAATCTTTTTTCTATTCAATTCCTTTTGCTTCATGTGCCTATAAACTGTCCTTCGTATCTTTGGCAATATCTCTCCAAAGCGTATCATTCCATCAAATTTATGCTGCTTTTGTTGTGCTATCCAATCAGAATTGTAGATATACTGTTTCCGACCTTTGTCATCATTCCCAATCGCCTGAATATGCCCATCATCACTGGGACAGATCCTCACATCATCCCAGGCCGGGGGAATAATTAACTTTTTTACCTTCTCTATTTCCTCAGGTTTAAGTGGGTTACCACTTTTATTTAAATACTGAAATCCTCTCCCAACCTTTTTCCTACTCCAAGTTAACCCCTTATCTGACACATACCTAATACCATTTTTAGCTTTGTTCATGTATTCAATTATGCCACAAAACAAAAACTATATGATGCTCCCAAGGAAAATTCCTCATTCTAACTCTCCTAATTTGACTATTCTTTTCTTTTAATAACAGAATATGCTAATATACAAATACTTCTGCCCTAACAAAATATATGGACCAAAAACAGGAAGAAGAACTTCAGAAAGAATTAATCAAGGATGAACAGGGAAGAAATAGGGATCTATATGATTACGCAGGAGATGCACTTAGAGACAATGGTATTCTCCCGTTAAGTATTTGGCCTGAATCCAACCAGAATGTAGCAGCAGTTATAAAAGGAGAACTTGAGTACGACTCCCTTCCCATGGACGAAACAAATGAATTTCATAAAGGAATGGGTTTTTGGAACAGCAAGATATCATACTAAGTCATGAAGATGAAGAAGCTTTATGTGAAGCCTTAGAAATGGAACTTTGTTTGCGAGATGAATGCGACCTATACGTCCCTAAACTGGGACCTCCAGTCTGCAGAGAATACAAAATGGCTTTCAGAAAATAATTTTACAAATCCTCCTTACAGTAATACTGTCCGCACTCTTCCTCTAGTGTTTTCAAAATCGTCTTACAAAACTGCTCATTAGCTACGTCCTTTACACCCTCCTTAGCCTTATCTACATCCTCCTGAACTTTCTCGGCTACTGATTCTCTTGCTTTCTCAATTAGATCACCAATAACCTCATTTCCACTATCAGTAATCGAGGTACTGTCACCTGCCACCTCTCCACCAGACAACTTACTTAAGTACTCCTGACTCTTTTTAACCACCGACAAGTTACTTACCTCAGCACTACCCAAGTTTTCTTGAATCACCGGTGCTATTACCGGCACTACTGTATATAGCCCATATCCTAAAGCACCAAGAAGTAAAATTCTAATTAAAGACGGTATCATTATCTTTAAGTATATAATATTTAACACTAATGCCTAACTTTCAAAAAACTATCTGGACAGACAAGTTTTTTATCACTGAGTACCTAAAACTAGGTTCCGTAGACCGTGTATTCACCAAACACAACTTCAACCTTCCCATTAGCGCTCCCACCTATCATAGGCTGGTTAACAGCTGGGGTGGGGTAGGACTCGTCAAAAGAGCCGGTCCCAATAGCAACCTGTCAGAAATTCTCCTCATATTAAGCCGTCTACTAGACACCCAACTTCCTTTAGAGACCTTCTTCCGTCAACACGTTCCTGCTTCTCTTAAATCCACCCTTAGTACTACCCACAGGGTGATGAAGAAAATCAAAGAGGGAGTTTTTAGGCGTCTAGGCACCGCTCTCATAATCACTACTCCAGACAATCCTAAAAAAATCTTAATTGGTCAGGACATATCCCTTACCAACACCCATTTCGGCCACAAGGGTGATCTTTCTCTTCCCATGGGTTACTCTAAACACAAGGAAGACTCCCAAACATCCATAAGAAGAATCCTCGAAAGAGAGGTCTTCACCAACAAGGTAATAGAAAAAAACTTTCCCTACCAGTTAATTCCCAAAAACCCCACATCGTTTATGACCATTAACATAGCCGATGTATCTGTCAAGGTATACCATTTAGAGCTATCTGAAAAAATACTAAGAACTGATCAACTGCTTAGTTTTAAGTTAAAAAGCTTAAGACTGATAGACCTTGACGAATTAAGCAGTCTAGGGCCTCTAGAAAAGGGTATAAGACCAGGTGTGGTGGAGATCACTCAGTACTACCAAAAACACTTAAACAATGCTTTAAACATCAACCTTAATGAGTCTATAGACTGCCAGCTAAACCAACGCCTAGCCTACACCTTTAGTAACTAACCTCATCCTGGTAAAATATATCCATATTGCCGGGTGGTGTAATTGGCAACACGTCCGCCTTTGAAGCGGAAGACTCCAGGTTCAAACCCTGGCCCGGCAACAAAATTAATTGAAAATAGATATTGCTCTTAGATAAGCTTCTTCAGGTAAACAATCAACATTGATTTCTACTAAGTCCCAACTTAGTTCTTTCTCAATGTGTGTGGATATTTACCAAGGCAATCTAACTCTAAAGCACCACTTAAAGAAACAGAACTGTTTACCTTCTTGTTCGGGTACTGGGGTTGGTTCTAGTTCTAGTTTTGCTTCTACTAGCTCGTCTACTTGAGGTTCTAGTTTTACTTCTTCTACAGAAGATTCATTAGCAACTTTGGGGGGCTTTGAAGAAGTAATAAAGGAGAGAGCTCTACTAAACATATTACCTTTGTAGTAGGTGACTGTCTTGGTCTGGGTCTTGGAGTTTGTCTTTACCTTCATGGTGTTGCTCCAATCACTAGAGGCGCACTCATTTACAGCTTGAACCTTGAAGTAATAGGTGGTGCTTGGGTTTAGAGAGTTAATGGTAAAATCTTGAACACCTCGGTTGTTTAAAGAAATAAGGACGGCAAACTCTTCAGTGTTTTTCTTTGTAGAGTAGGTAATATGAAAGGAGTTAGAGTCTAGGAGTGGTGTAAAGAATAGCTTGGCGGAGGTGTTAGTAACATTTGCTTGGAAGAGATCTGGAGGAGTTCTTAACCCAAAACCTGTGCAAGACGGGCCTGGGGGAGATGAACTACCAGAACCTGTTGAGTCTGATACTGATTCTTCACCAAACAGACCAAAGGTAGAGAAGGCAGAAGTGGTGCAGGTAACGGTCTGGGCAGCAGTGTCAACAGTACAGTCTGTTAAGGCATTCCAAGCCGAGCCATCCCATCTCTGGATGACTAGACTGGTTAGATCAAGATCAGTTACTTGGGTAGCGTCATAGGTAATGGTAATGGTGATGGCGTTGTCAAAGCTAGTAACTGTGGTGGAGTTGTCTGATAGGGCGTCTAGTTGATAGGTATGATCCCCAACTACAGTGAAACCTGTTGGAGAAGAGGTGGTTAATATAACGGTGGTAGTGTCAAGTTTTTTGATCTGGAAGGTACTGTCGTTTGAAGAGAAGTTGGCTGGTACCGCCAAGGCAACCCCTGACCCACCAGAAGCTAGCTCGACTGATCCACCGCTTGTCTTGGTAATGGCCGTACTGGTAGTACTGTTTACGGTAGCAGAACCTGTACAACCGGTGGTGGTGAAAGTACCATTAGTGCCAATGTATTCATTTGTGGCCGAGTCTTTAGATCTAACTCTATAGCTGTAGACAGTACAGCTTGCTAAATTAGTAATTTCTTGTGAGTGAGAAGTAACTCTAGGAGAAGTATCTACCTCTGTAGTCAGAGTACCATAAGAACTTGAAAGACCGTACTCAATCCTAGTTGAAGAAGCTTCATCAGTTGTCCAAGTTATGGTTGCACCACCATTGGTGACTGTTGCTGATGGATCGACCGTTAGTAATGCTGCTGTTGTATCGTAAGTAAAGGTGGTGGCAGAAGAGGTTTGAGTATTGTTTGCACCATCGGTAGATCTAGAGTAGATGGTATAGTCTGCGTCACTACTTGGAGCAAAGGTATACTCCCAAGTGGTAGTTCCAGTAGCTGCTAACCAAGTTTGAGTTACACCATCAAATATCGACCCTGTCCAGTACTTGACTCCGTTGTATATAGAGATGGCTACACTGGAGATAGAAGACAAGACATCACTAGCAGTACCTTCGATTTTGGCAGGAATGTTAGCAGTGTAATATGTAGCCAGAGCATGAGTTGTGATGTTAACCAAAGGATTACCATTATCCCACTTGTATGCTCCATTCCAGGTAGCTACATTACCTGCATTGTCAGATGTACACAAGTAAAGGATGTGACTCCCTTCAGTTAAAGTGCTAGTAATATTAGCTGTAGCTGTGGTGGTAGTTCCTGCAGTACAGTTTGCACCTAGGTCGTTTGAGTCCCAGACATATCTAATCTCATTCATTCCAGATAGGGTATCTGCTGGAGTTGAAACTGTGACGGTTGGTTTAGCATTAGTCCAGCTGGCTGAAGAGTTAGTAGATGACAAGGTAGTAGGAGCAGTAGCATCAATGGTGTAGTTTACGGTTTGAGAGCTTCCCATTTTGTTTGAGTAGACATCTTGGCAGCGAAGATAGACAGCCTTGGCACCTTCACCTGAAGGAGTAACTGTACAACTAGAGGTAGAACCACAACTGTTACTCATAGAGTCATAGGCAACGTCACTAGTGTCCCACTTACAGTTGTCTACTCCACCACCAGAACCATCGGTTGAAGTAAAGGCAATCACTGTAGAAGAGTCATCTGTGTTGTCGTAGTAGGTAGCACTGGCGTCTCCTGCTACTGAATCAACTGAAGAGATACTAGGTGAAGTAGACTCAATGGTAGTTCCAGAAACAGCACTACCCCAACTTGTTTCTGTGTTGTCTCCATTTCGAGACTTAGTACAGAAACTGTACTGGGTCTGCTCCGACAGACCAGTAGCGGTAACCGTAGCCCAAGAACTTTCTGCTTGCCAGACCGGTGTACTAGAGTTGTCTGACCCATTAGCTGCTAAGTAAGATCCACCAGAACCATCACAACTTGCTCCTGCTTCTTTGTAGACAACCATTTCAGTAGTAGTAGGGCTACCATTAGGATCAGGGTTAACGTCTAAAGTAGTTGCTGCAGCACCGTTAACTGTTGGAGCTGCTGGTACTGTAGCTAAGGTGTATTTAGTAGCGGTACCTGAGTAGTCACTGTTATTGTTACCATTGTAGGCAATTACTTTACGGGTATATGAGGTGTTGGGACTTAAGCTGCTTTCATCACAGTAGGTTAAGTTAGCTGTGGCACAAGTAACTTTGAGAGTAGGAGTTCCATTATCATAGACCTTAAAGCCAGTTTCTGAAGAGGAAGCATCAGTAAAGTTCCATCTAATACTAGATGTAGAAAGAGCTGAAGGGGAGCCAATGGTGGGAGCAGTAGGTTGAAGATATCGAATGATGACTATGCCTGATCCGCCATCACCAGATACAGTGTGCTCGCCAAGTGGTTGGTTATAACCCCATCCAGCAGAACCACCACCACCACCCGTATTGGCTTCACCGTCAGTACCGCTGTACCTGGAACCATTGCCGCCGCCGCCGAGCCCACCAAGTCCTGCTCCGTATGGGTCTGCTGAATACTCTCCAGCACCACCACCACCACCATAATATGTGGATACGCCTGAGATATCATTGGCGATGCCGTCTCCACCGTGAGCCCTTAAGTCACTTCCGTAAGTATTGGAGTATCCATTTTGCCCCATACCACCACCACCGGCACCTTGATAACCATCTTCAGATCCACCTGTTCCACCATTGCCGCCTTGAGAGCCTGCCCCACCAGCGCCAGCACCATCACGTGCACCACCACCGGTACCTCCAGAATCACCAGTAGATCCGGCAGTAGTTCGGGAATCACCACCGTGTCCACCACCTTCGGCTGTCAATCCGTCAAAGGTTGAATCCTCACCACTTGTAGCTAAGTGGTTATCGCGCCACCCACCTGAACCACCGCTTCCAACTACGACAGGTTTGCCGCCAGAAGAAATAACTCTACCCACACCTTCAAGTACACCGCCACCACCGCCACCACCGCCATAAGCCCAGCCACCACCACCGCCACCAGCAACTACAAGATATTCAACATTCACAGAGTTTCCTGGAGTAAAGGTCCCACTACTAGTAAAAGTATGAATCACATACTCTCCACTCGTGGTAATAGTTCCACCGGTAGCTAGATATGCATAAATTTCAGGAGGAAAGACAAAAGAAAGTAAAGGCTCAAACACCAAAGAAACAACCACCATAACAAAAATCACTCTCGCTAAAAAAGAGTTTCTCAAATTTTTCATCTTCTTTCAGTTTAACTACGTTCACAATTAAAGTCTAGTCTTGGATTAAAATTAACCCTTGATTCAAGTCGTTTCCCCCACTATAGTTACTCCTTGTGACCACACCAGACAACCAGACAACCATAGACAACAGTAATCCTGCCGCAGACCTAGTCGCTCTAGAAGGATTGGTTCTAAACTACATCGACAAGATCGAGAAACACCAAGAAATCTTAAGAAGTAAAAAGGAAATGCTGGAGAGTAATCTAGAAAATGATCCCAACTACCAAGAAGCAGCCAAACAAGCCAAAGAGTTAAGTAAGAAAAAACAAGAGGAGAAAGCTAGAATAATTAGACAACCAGAAGTCGAAAAAATATACGCAGACGTTAAGGATGGTCAAGGACAACTAAGAACCATGAGAGACACCCTATCTAACCACCTACAAAACTACGGCAAGCTCTCGGGTACCAACCAACTAGAAGACGAAGAAGGGCAAGTCAGGGAGATCGTCTATACCGCCAAAGTAGTCAAACGCTCCAACAAGAACCGAACATAGGGTAAAATATCATCAACAGGTCCGGTGGTGAAATTGGTATACACGAGAGACTTAAAATCTCTTGAGAGCAATCTCGTGCGGGTTCGATTCCCGCCCGGACCACACTACAACTTAATTCTTCTTAATCTCAAGGAATTCAAGACAACAGACAATGAAGAAAACGCCATCGCTCCAGATGCCAAAATAGGGGAGACCTTAACTCCTAAAGGTGCAAATAGCCCGGCAGCTACCGGAATAAGTAGGACGTTGTACCCAAATGCCCAAAACAAGTTCTGGGAAATCACCCTCATGGTCTTCTTAGACAGTAGAAGTGCTTGGTTCACTAGCTCTACTTTACCTCTAACCAAAGATATATCCGCTGTCTCCATAGCTACCTCTGTACCAGTTGCCATAGCCATCCCTATATCTGCCTTTGCCAAAGCCGGAGCGTCATTCACCCCATCTCCCACCATTGCTACAAGCTTTCCTTTATCCTGAAGTTTCTTTATCTCACTCACTTTATCTTTAGGTAAAACCTCAAACAATACATTTTTAATTCCCAAATTTTTTGCTACTCCCTTAGCTGTTTCTTCATTATCTCCAGTCATCATCCACACATCAATGTCTTTCATTTGCAGGTCTTTAACCGTCTTCTGGGCTTCTTCCTTAGCCTCATCTGCTAAAGCCATCACCCCAACCACTTCTCCTTCAAATCCCACATAGACCACAGTCTTTCCTTCACTCATCATTTTCCCACCCTTAAGGTGTAAGTCTTTAGATATTACGTATCTTTTTTTATCCATCAATTTTTTATTTCCTACCACCACTTTCTTGTCCGATAACTTTCCCTCTACACCCATTCCTTCTATGGCCTGAAAGCCCGTTAGTCTGTCTAACTTCATCTTTCCGGACTCTTCTAAAATAGCCATTGCTACCGGATGTTCAGATCCTATTTCTATTCCAGCTGCTAGCTTAAGTAATTTCTTTCTGCTCCAGTCTGGACTTACTCCCAGTACATTAGTTACCACAAAGTTACCTTTAGTCAATGTCCCTGTCTTGTCAAACACCAAAGTATCAACCTTACCCGCTATCTGCAATTTCTCTGCCGTCTTAATCAAGATCCCCAAAGAAGCTCCTCTTCCGGTACCCACCATAATAGCAATAGGAGTGGCTAGACCCAATGCACATGGACAAGAAATAATTAACACCGTAATAAAAAAGGTCAAGGCCGTACTAAAACTAGCTCCCAAAACAAAGTACCAAACCATAAAAGAGCTAAGCGCCAAGAGTATCACCACAGGTACAAATATAGAAGAAACCTTGTCCGCCAACTTCTGAATCGGAGCCTGACTGTTCTGTGCTTCCTGGACCATGGTGGCAATCTTAGATAGGACCGTGTCTGCTCCTACTTGGGTTACCTTCATTATTAACCTTCCTTTAAAGTTAATCGTACCTCCAATAAGCTTGTCTCCTTTTTTCTTTTTGACTGGCTTACTCTCTCCCGTTACCAGAGACTCGTCTATGTAAGAACTTCCTTCTATTACTACTCCATCTACTGCTACTTTACTACCTGGCTTTATCACTAAAACATCACCTAATTTCAAGTTTTCTACCGCCACCATAACTTCCTTACCGTTAACTAGCAACACTGCCTCTTTTGCCTGCAGTTTAAGCAGTTCTTTTATATCTTGACCCGCCTTTAGCTTCGCTTTGGCCTCTAGATATCTCCCCAGCAAAACAAGTCCTACAATCGCCACAGCGGTCTCAAAGTACATTACTCCAGATAGGGCAGAGTAGACATAAGCAGAACCCGTCCCCATAGCCACCAAGGTATCCATATTAGCTGATTTATTTAAAAGTCCAGCCCAGGCATTAACAAAAAACTCACTTCCAGAATAAAACATTACTATTGTTGTCAAAACAAAAGCTACTTGCATCGACATCCAACCCAATAAAGAACCAATAAACAATATAGCGAATATACCTAAAGAAACAATCACCTTATACCGTAACGTCTTGAACTTGTCCTCAGCCAACATCTGACCGTGATCGTGTCTTTTGTTGTTTCCATGATCTTCATGTTTTCTTTCCTCATCCAAAACAATTTTGTAGCTCCCTACACTTTCTACCGCTTTTTTTAAAGCCTCCCAGTCTATCTTCTTCTCATCATAAGCAATAATAGCCTTATCAGTGGCGTAGGTTACCTGTACCTCACTCACACCCTTAACCTTACCAATAGCTTTAGTTAAAGTCGACGCACAACCAGCACAGTGCATTCCAACAATCGAAAAACTTTTTTTTATCATCTAATATTACTTTACTACTTTTGCCGTAATCTTACCTACCAGGTGCTCAAAATTCTCATTATCTGTGTCTACAAACACCAGTCTTACTAAGTCTCCTATATCCGAGTCATCCTTATGAACAGAAGGTTCAAATTTAACCTTAATGATAGTAGACTCATACGGAGCCAAGACATCCTTTTCTATACTTGGCTGGGTGCAAGCACACGACCCAGTAACTCTCTCTATTTTTAGTTCATTGGGAGTATTGTTAGTCAAAACAAACTCTGTACTTGCTCCATCTTTGTAAATCACTTCTCCCAATTCAACTGTCTCTGGCATTAAAGTTACTCCAACATGGGTTTCCCTATATGCATTAATCCCACCCACCAAGTCATAAACCTCGCTATAACCTAACTCCACCAAATCCTTACTTGCGCTTTTGCTCATAGAACCAGATCTACAGTAAACCAAGATCGGGGTACTTTTATCCTCAGGTAACTGCCCCAACCCTCCCTTTATGTCATCATAGGGAATGAAAGCATCGGTTCCTGCAATATGTTTTTGTTCTGGTGTGTGAACATCCAATAAGAACACATCTTTGCTAGCGACCAATTCATCAAAGTCTTGTGACTGCAAAGAAACAACCTTAGGAGACGAGTCTTGAAGTTTACTAGTTTTTTTCAAAGACCAAACTCCTAGTATCCCTACTAACCCTAAAACCAACAGTATTTTGTTTTTCATAATTTTTTATATTTTTTAAGCTCCACAACTTCCACCTCTAGATTCCGTTCCCGGAACATCACCTATTTTTTCTTTAATTGCCTGATAACCGGGTGCAGAACTATACTGAGCTGACAAGAGCTCTTTAGCATCTAACTCTTCCCACAACGTATTTTCTTCGGTCTGGAAGTAATAGGCCAGATCAATATATGTCTGGGGGAACCAGTACGAATTAAACATCAGCGAGGCTTTGTAAATCTCATCCTCACTAAAACCTTGGTCTACCATTAACTCAACTAATCCTAAAATAGCCATACCGTGGTTACAGTCAGGGAAAGAGGTGGGATTACCACAACAAGGTCTATATATATTAGAAGTGATCTCACTCACCATCTCTTGCTCTGCCTCATCCAAATCAAGAATATTGCTAGAACTATAAAGGTCTACTGCCGCCTTAGATCCCAAGGTCCAGCCTCCAGTAGAAGCAAAATTAGCCAGTCTATCTTTATACTCCGTACCCATAATCCCTTCAGAAAGCACCTTGGAATTTTGCGTTAACCCCAGGGCCCACAGAGTGTTTACCCAAAAATACGAGCTTTCTTTGTTTATATTAATTCCCTTATCCTTACTCTCAGTTAAGTAAGACATAAGTTCCGCGTAGTTAGGAGTCGAGTAATTCTTCTCAAATTTACCCATATCAATCCCACCAGCCTTCACCAGCTTCTTACCCGTATCACCCCAGTTGATCTTCACTTCATAACCTTCTTCTGGTACTACTGCTACTTCTAAGTTTTCTATACTTGGTTCTGGTAGGGGAGTGGGTGTAGGGTAAATTCGATTTACCAAAGATACTAAGCCGTCACTTGCTTTTATTTTAACGTCAAACAAACTTGCCCAGACAATAGACACACCTAAGACAGCTATTAATATGATAAATACTGGCATTACTTTCTTTATTTTTTTATTCATTCTTTAATATATTAATAATTATTATTTTCTAACCGTAGCGGTAAGCATAAAACTTAACTGGCTATTTTCAGAATCGTTAGTCATCATGGTAACCTGACGACTAATAGGACCAACTCCATCTGGGCCATGAAACAGTGGATCAAAAACCACTCTGACCTTAACACTTTCTCCTGCCGGGACTTCTTTTGCATAGCCAGACTTGGTGTGCATTCCAAAAATACGACTTTCATCATCTACAAACATTGCAGTAGTACACATACAAGAAGTAGCAACATTAAAAAGTTTTAATGTTTCAGAACCGGTGTTCCTTATCTCAAACTCTTTTTCTACCTTACCATCACTTATTCCTATATCTCCCCACTCCCATGCGGTTTCACCAACTTCCACCATAGCACCTTGAACCATCTCTATTTGTGCAGGAGAACTTACTTTTGTAGCCAAAAAGACAGTTCCTCCCAACAAGACCAAAACTCCAAACACGATACCTGCTATTATTTTTTTATCCATTTTTTATTATTTAATTAATATATTTTTTAGGCTTCTTTTTAAAACTCTCCAAACATCCACTTGCACAGAAATAGTAGGTCTGTCCTTCATACTTAAATCCTCTGGCCGCCGTCTTAGGGGATACCCGCATCTTGCAAACCGGATCCGCCACTACCGGCACCAGATCCTTCATTTTTATAGTTAACTCATCCGCCAAGTCATCATCTTTGTGTATCTTAATCAGTACTTCTCTAAGTAAATCACTGGCCTTAACAAAATTCTTACTAGTCAGTTTATAAAACACTTCCTTGCCCTTTTTTTCTGTCTCTACCACTCCTGCTTCACGTAAAACCATTAAGTGTTGACTCAAGTTTGCCTGGGGTAACCCTAACATTTCCTGCATCTCTCCTACATTTAAACCTTTATCTCGAAGTAGGTTAACTACCTCCAGTCGTTTGGGGTGGGACAAAGCCTTAAGTAAATCCGCATGGAGTTCAAAGATTTGTTGATACATATTCGATTACTTGAATATATACGACTTATTATTACTCCGTCAAGACCCAAATTAAAAGAGCTGGTCACCGTACTTGGCTCGAACCTAAAACCTCTGGTTACGCCAAATTTGGAATTCCAGCTTGCCTTGCTTAAAGAACATTTGGATATCAAATCTTTTACTGTTTACAATTAGCATTCTTCATATTTTACTTCCTCAATGCCTGTTTACACAAGGTTGTTACTGTTAACTACTGTCAGTTTTGTCGTTTTTATGCTAACTTCTACAAGATATATTGTATAATACTTATGACCTTAATTAAAGAGATTTCTTAAATGTAGGAATTGTTAGATCTGCCCCTGAATGATTTTGTCTCACACGAAGAGATCCAATTCAAATTATAGTTTTAAAAAGAATATGAAAAGTAAGACTAAAAAAAAGAAACAATCAGTTAAGATGACTGTTTTCGGTACCGCACCAGTAAGTTCCAAAGGACAGATAGTAATTCCAGCTAAATTGAGAAAAGCGCATAATATCAGTTCTGGAGATACTCTTATTTTTACTGGAAGCCCCGAGGCTGGTCACTTCCATGTTTTAAATGCAAATTCCTTTAAAGGCTTCACTGAAGACCTTAGTAATCTAATTTTCAGTGGCAACAAAAAAATCACTGAAAAAAAAGCCAAGAAAAAGACATCTTCACCGAAACAGAAAGCGAAAAGCTAAGTCGATCAATATGGTTGCAACCGCAACCACCACACCAACCTTTACCGTAATCGTATTTACTTTTATTTTCAGGTCGCTCACGTCTGCTTGTAATTGGTGCAGGTGGTTTTCTTTGATCTCCTTTAGTTCCTTGCCAATAAACCCAAAGCCACCATCAACTCTTTCTTCAAGTTTGGCTACTCGTTCAAACATTTTTATGGTGTTTACCGATTCATCATCTTTCATGGGCATTAGAATGGTAATTTATCGACTAGACTATTTTTATCTTCCGATCCAAACGTGTCACGCAAAAGCTTACCGACAGCATTGATACCTGCTATTCCTCCGGACAAGAGGAAGGGTAAAACCAGCATATTGAAAAATTTGTCCCAGCTAGTCAGTGCTTCTGGCTGTGTGTTGATAAGCACTAGTGAGCCAGTAAATAGAAATGCTGACAGGAAAATGCGGCCGAATCTCCACAACACCTTCTTCCATTCAGGGTAAATGTTGTTCATATTGATCACCTCCTTTTCTTCTAATAATGTTTCCAATGTACTGAATAGCCAAAGAGAGAATAATCTGTGGTGTTGGATCAAATTTACCCTTGTCTTTCTGGCAGTTTTTAAATTTACCCTTATACTCCTGGGTTTCAATAAGCGCACGCCCCTTGGCTTTATTAGCTTCATCCAGCTCGCCCTGAGCCATCTTTGTAAATGCCTGGACAGCTTTGTGTGTACCTTTTCCTTTGCGACAAGAGTAGGAGTGGGGATAAAAAGTTGGATCAAAAACCTGTTCCAGTATTTTACTAGTTAAATGATGAACAACCCTATCTTTGACGCAAGCTTTGTGGATATGGCGTATTTTGGGATCTCGAACATAAAACTCCTGATAGTTTCCGTGTTGATATACTTTATCCTTAAGCTCTTTGTGTAGGCTGAAAATATTATCTTCTAAGTTTCGTTCAAAATTTATTACATCAGCTTTCGATCTCTTGCCTTTAGCAAACCCTTCCCATGCCAGAAATAGATTTTCAAGTGTTATAATTTCATTATAATTATTATGGCAAATTCTCATACTGATTTTGAATCAGGCAGGCTTAATTTAGACATTCCGATCTTTCAGAAAACATACGAGCTTTATAAGTTTTTCTATCAACTTGTATCTCATTTTCCTAAAAAAGATCGATATACCATTGGACAAAAAATTGAAAATGGTATTTTGGGATTGATTGAAGATATTATTACTGCCAGCCAATTATCAAAATCAGAAAAAGTTCCCACTTTACAAGGGGCGAGCATAAAGCTTGATGTATTAAAAGTTCTCATAAGGTGTTGTAAAGATTTAAAGATTCTTGATAACAAGAAATACCTCCTTCTTGAGTCTCAACTTCAAGAGATAGGCAAGATGCTTGGTGGCTGGATTAAAGCATCTACCTATCGTTCTTGAGTTACCTGACTCTCTGGGCAGATTTTTTTGAGCGTTCTGAGATAAGACTACAGCGACACGGAAACCAACGTTGTCATTCGAGTTCGTCGGGTGATTCCAATTGGCGTTAGCGGCTCCACCATTGTCGGAGTTACCAACAATGACACGGTTAGGATCGCCGTCATCACGTTTCGCGTTGCCTACTTTCTTTCCTGAGTTAGAGAATAACTCTGACTCATTATTACCACTGGATTCTTAATGTTCTTTTCACTCTTTCGATACTACCCAAGATTGTTTTTAATTTCTTAAAAACTCTCTCCTGTATTTTAATTGACTCAGGCTTCCCTGAGATCTTCAAAAGTAAGCAAGTAGTTTTATCTCTCCTTTATCAGCACTCTCCTTGCAGCCGTAACCGCAAGAATTCCGGCCTAGCTCTAAAGAAGAGCAATTTTGTGAAATGCAAGCGTGCTTGTATTTTCATTAACAAAATCTAAGTTGAAGTATAAATAAGGTGGGGAGTAAAAATCAAGGGTAAATGCTATTTATAAACATCAAAAGATAGGGTATAAATTTTTTTGAAAAAAAATGACCCGCTTCGCGGGTCAAGGGACCAAGTAACAAGAAACCAAAAGAACCAAGAATTCAAGAGATCAAGTACCAAGAACTACAGCGACACGGAAACCAACGCGGCCACCCGAGAACGTCGGGTGACCCCAAGGGGCGCTAGCGGCCCCACCATCGTCGGAGGCACCAACAACGACACGGCGAGGATCGCCGCCAGCACGTGCTTCAGTATTTGTCCATTCATAAGTGTCAGTTGTACCCCAGCCTTCACGATTAGCCAGCAAATTCCACTCAACAGCTTCTAACATCCGCACATCCACAGAAGTGGCTAATCCCATGTCATCTAAGAGCTCACGTTTATGAGTTTCGATTGCTTGATGAGCATCATCCCAAGAAACATTGAAACGGTCTTCTAAACCCAAGGCTTCACCTGCGAGAGTTTTTTCATAGGAATCACCGTAAGACGGTTTAGGCATGGTTTCCACTGCTACCCAAGTACCAGGCAATTGAGGAAACTCCATTCTGCCATCTTTAGCCAATCCCCAAAACCATTCTTCTAAGTTTCTTCCCACACTGTGATCTTCCCGTTCCTCTCCGGAGAGAGTTTCATACCTTCGCCAATTGGGATAACGACGTTGTATATCGTTCAAAAATTCTTCTTGGCCATTTCGCTGGAGTTCATCCAAGGTTCCGATGTCAAGCTTGGGAATAAATCTTAGTTCAAAACCAAGGCGTTCTAGGTTTCTTTGTACCTCTGGGGTTACTTCCGAAGGAAGTGGTGGAACTTCTATGTTCGTACCCAACACATCACTCCAAGCGTCTTGCTCATGAGATATCTCTACCGTTTCTCTTTGTCTTTCTGGAGCCTCTGTGGAAGTTCGGTCAAGACCTCTCCTTGAGGAAACATTTTGAGGCGCCATATACTCGACGTGTCGGATCAGTTCTTCTAATTTTTGTCTGTCAACATCGGAATCAAGTTTGTTTGAATAGTAATAACGCAGAGCACCCTGGAATGTTTCATTGATATCGCCGTTATAAAATCTTAGGATGAAATCTCTAACCCTTCGTGGTTCCATTCTGTCGTCATAAGTAAAAGGTTGGGGTTGATCGGCAGCTATTCTTCTTCCCTTAACTAATTCTTTAGCAGCCTTATGAAATTCCTTATATTTTCCAAGGATGGAATCAATTCCTGGGATTTCTTGCAACTGTTCGGGTAGGAGAGCATAGTCTTGTGACACTAAAAATGCTTCAGGAGGAACTTCTTCATCTTGAGAAGCAAGGGCAAACAAGGCATCTGTTGAATAAGAAAATGTGTCTTCAGGCAGGTCTGAAGGAGCTTTAAGATACACCCAACGCCTTAATTGAGCAGGATCAAGTGGTTCTCGACCAAAATATCCCTTTCCTGGGGGATTCATGAGAGCCACTACTTTAGTTGTCTTTTTGCTGACGGGGATGGATTCTGAAGCGTCTTCTGAAAGTACAACCGATTCACCGCGGTCAATTGCATCTAAAACCTCATGAAGGCGGATAACAATGTTTGGAGCGGCTGAGTTGAATTCATCCAGAATAATCACTTTAACTTTACCGTCTTCCTGTCTTAAGCCTGAAGTAACCTTTCCGTCAGCAAAAACATACTCAGTATCATCAGAACCTCGTTTGTCTGGATTGGGAATATACCTTCCCATTAAGTCTTCAACATCAGTAGCGCCATTCAAGTTTGCATAATGGACTTCCCAACCAAGATCTGCTGCCATTTTTCTCACTGTAGTGGTTTTACCAATACTGGTTCCTCCTTCAACTAATATAGGATCTCCTTGTAGAAAACTGACCGCTATGTCTTTTTGTAAACCTAGCGAGAATCTGTCGTTAATATAATCGGCATACTGTTCCCGGCGAGGAACAAAATGACCCTCAGCATTCTGGGCTTTTGGTAAACGAACACCTAAATATGCAATTGTGTCTTGTGTTTCCTCAACAGGATGTTCAGGTGTGGGTGTGAATTCATGTCTTTCCATGGTTTCGTCTGGCATATGTTTTATTTACTTTGGTAAGTTATACCCATTAACTCAAGGATCCTAAATCCAGATTCTTGAGTCTTTTTAAGGGTAGCTTTAGTTAATGCGTAAACAACAGAAACGTCTTTATAGGTTGGTATTACTGTCTGAGATTTTAAATTGAATTTGTCATAGATTTCTACCTGGCCAGTGGGGTATTGAACGGCAAAATCGTATAGGTCTTTGGATAAACTATCCTTAACTGCAACAAACGTTTTCGAAGCTTTAGTGATTTGTTTAAACAAATCAGACGTATCGACCGCCTGTCTAAAACCAGCTTTTTCTAGTTTTTCTGTTAGCTTTTTGAGTTCCTCATCATCTTTCGCAAGAATTAAAGAGACTTCTTTTTGAGAAATTACGTATTTTAAGAAATCATCAAGTGTATTTTTCATAAGTTATGCATAGTATACTAGAAAGTGTCATAATTGGCGATTACTTCCCTGATAATGTCAGCTAATTTTTCTGACATTTCACGCACTCCAATGTTTGCTACGCTGTTAGGATAATAGCGTTCAACGTGATCTGTCCCAGGACCAATTCCTAGCCCTATTAGTTTTTGATCAGTCTCTTCCATTATTTGACTAACCATTTTGCCAAGTTCATATTGAGAACCGGAGTGCGCTCTTGATTCTTCAGGTAAGCCGTCAGAAAGGACAAACAGGAATTTTTCAGCTGCTTTTTGGCGCGCAAGCCTTTTCGAGGCTTGTTGAACTGCCCAGCCATCATCGTTATAAGAAGCAGCTTCTGTGTCTACTTCTTGTAACATTCCACCCATATGTTCTCGTACCTCCCGACCCATATCGTACCCAAATGGCTGATATTCATATAACCTGTCGTTAAAACCTAAAATTTCAGTATTTATTGAGAGCCTGTTGAGTACTTCGGCCAATACAATGGTTGCTTTAAATGTTTCTCGTATTTTTGAACCCCTCATAGAGCCTGACAAATCAACCAAAAGACCGATTGCATAATCTTTCTCCTGGGGTATTTCTCGTTTTTGCCAAGCTCGACTTTCTACAGCAGAGATACCCAAAGCTTTTTCTTGCATTCTTCTTTTAATGTCAATGCGCTTTCCTGACTTATAACCAGTCTGCCATTTTTGTGCTCGTCTGGCTACAAATATTTCTCGTAAGTCAGCTTCAAGAGCGTCTATCTGAGGAAGGACATCACGTCGGTATTCTTCGTAAATATTTTCGTCACCAAGCAAAGTTTTTTCAATAAGATCTTTAAATCTTTTTTGGTCTGCTGTCTGTTCGGGTTGTTGTTCTCCTTGAGTTTCATCTCCAGATTCAGGTTGGGTTTTGCTTTTTTTTCCTTCCATCTCACCTCGCTGGGTTTGCTTCTCAGGGCTATCGGACAATTTTCCTTCAAATTCTTCATTTATCTCTCGCTCAAAGTCCTGTAGAGCCTGTTGTGCTTTTTCTACCAGCTCCCGTTTGACATCTTCAGGTAAGGAGTCAATATAGTCCTTGATTTTTTGTTTCAGCCCTTCGGAAAGAGAATCGAGGTCTATAGCTCTTGGTTGACCATCGCCTTCCTGACCTGCTTGGTTTCCCTGCTGAGCGTTCTCTATGGCCTCCTCCAGTTCTCTTTGTTCTTCTTCCGTAAGCGAATCGGTAAGTTCCTGAGGAAGTCCCTGCTGTCCTTCACCATCGCCATCACCCTGCATATCTTTCATAAACTCTTGCATTTCTTGATCCTGCATATCCTGCTCAACCAGTTTCTGAAATTCCGGCCAGACTTCGTCACGGTTTATTTCATAGCTGACGTTGGCATATCTTCTGATTAACTCCTCGCTCTCATCAGCTTCCCGTTTTGAGGGATAACGTAACCAAGAGTCTCTAGCACTTTCTAAAGTTTGATCAACCACGATTCTTACTTCTTCGGGAAGATCTTCTTTCAAAGTACCTAGTTCTTCGCCTTGGGTTTCTCCGTACCACTGGCGAATATATTCAAACCCGGCCTGCATAAATCTGGGAGTATAGCCTAGCTGTTCATGAGCTTTGTCTTTAGCTTTATCTTCAAAATCCAAGTCTTCTTGGTAAGCAATATCCATTTGATCACGGAAGCGAGGGTAGGCTTCCGCCACAAAGTTATTAGTTCTAGGATCCTCAATTGCATTCATCATGAAAGAGAATCCTGGTTGTCGCCATGTTTCTGTGGGAATATCTTCAGTTCGAGAAACTCGCCTATGACCGCCTTCGTGGGAAATAACAAAGCGGAGATAGTCCATTTCTTTCTCCAGTAAGTCTTTTGGGTCAATGCGAATTTTGTTTTGACCAAAATCCCAATGCCAGCCTGCACCGGGTTGATTCAATTCAACAGGTATCTGAAAATCTTTACCGATAAAGTAGGCAAGTGAAGAGAGGATTTGTTGTCTATGGCGGATATCTTGTTGTTGGTCAGGAGAAAAATGACCGAGAATTTCAGTTTGATTATCTTTACGCAATGCATGTAGGGTTGTTGGTGTTTCTCTCTCCATATGATCGGCCTTTGGTTCCATAGGTTATCTAAATTATACAAAAATTCTGTGAAAAAGTCTTACAAGAACTGTGAGGTATCGGCATACATATTCAGGATTGGTTTATCACTGTTCTTGTGCTTCTTTTCTTCCTCAGAGTTCACAAAGTTAATCAGGTAAATGATTGCTGCCTTGGTTAAGCGCATCAGATCCACTGTTTCTTGAAGAATAGTATCAGAGTCAATGTTGTGTTTATCGGTTTTATCGGCAACACTCGTAATTAGCGAGTCAAAAACGATTAACCTCCTGTGTGTAAGAGCATTCCTAATATCCTGAATTCTTCTGTATCGATTTTGCTTAAAATCACGATAAATGTCATAAAGGGCATATAGGCTTAGGTTTTCTGAGTTGAGAATTTCTTTTCTAATAACTCCTTTATCTTCCCAGATTGAAGCTGTTCCTCCGGTTCGCCTTAATGAATCGAAATATATATCATTTTCATTGAATCCAAGTTTATAGTAGTCATTAATAAATATGGCGATTTTATCTAATATGTTGAATGCGTCTCTAAACGCTGACTTCAATAAACCAACATAGAGATTAAATTGGGAGTAGTCCAAAGCATATACATAACTGGTTCTCTTGCTAATGTTATTGAAGGCTTTCTGCTTGTATTGGGATTGGACCAGATTCAACCTGGCGACGGCATAGTCTTCTTTAATTTGATTGAGGTGCTTGGCTAGATTGTAAAAAGTATCATTATCATCGACTTTAGTTATTAGTCTGATAAATACTGGATCCTCGATTGCTGCCTCACAATGATCCTGATGGAGGTGGAAGTTTAAGAACAATTTCTCTTTATTGCAAAATTTTAAATAGAACTTTTCAAAATCAGAGAGGTTTGCGGTTTTGTACGGGGGATGTTTAAGCTTTTTCTGTAGAAGCGTTTTGTCTTGGAAACGGGATTCTATGTAAGAAAGTTCACGCTCAAAATCCTGCTTCGCTCCTAAACCACCAACTGCAACAAGATCTGGTTTATCAATAACCGATTTTATATCTTGATATGCTTCAACATATATTGATGCTCTGTATTTATCGGAAATTTCTGCAAATGCTCTCAGAGCCTTGGCTTTATTGGCAATAGCCATGGAAAAGCTTTTATTTATTCGCAATGCTTTATCGTAAACACTAATTGCTTCAATGCCTCTGCCGAATGTATCTAAGCAGTTACCCAAGTTAACAAACAATTGTACTTCTAGGTTTGGGTCATCAATTTTAATATCTCTAGCTTGAAATAGGTGCTGTTTTGCTTTGAGGAGATTCTCACTTTGAGGTATAGTCCTGTCTACAGCACCACCCATTCTTTCCGTAAGCTGATACATACATGTGTACCCATTTGCCAAACAGTAGTGGAGATAAGCCTGTGTCTTGTTATTCTTTGTTTTTGTTAGCGTTAGCTCACCAATATCAATCCCTTCACTAATGATTTTTACGTCCCTGAGATCATTCCCTATATCAACTAAAAAACCAGGCTTATAAAATATCAGCCTTTTGTCGTCAGAGTTTTCCCTTTCGAATTCAGCCAATCTCTCAAGAGCTTTTTTTGACTCTCCTGAATTGATAAGTAAGGAGATTGTCTGTAGGGAGAGAGTTATTTTATCCATGCTATACCAGAAATCTTACATTTCCTACTTTCATGACTTCATTATATTTGCTTGAAAGAATAAATCAAACAATAAAGTCAGGCATTGAGCATTTTCCCCAAACCTGGAATTTTCCCGATTAGCTCTCGAATTTTGTTCTTATTTGCTACTGGTGATGCATTCACTGGTTGAGGTGGCAAAGCGTCGTTAGAAGGCACTACAGGGGCTACCGGCTCCTCATTTGGTGGCGTTTCCTGGGTTTCTTCTTTGTTTTGCTTTATTTCGGGGCCAATAAGAATGTCCACGTATTGATCTAGGTCTAATTCTTCTAAAATCATCTTTTGTAGGGCTCGCTGTGTCAAAAAAAAGGGACCTTGTGGTCAACAATATCTCAATGCTATTGAATTAAAGAAACAAGTAGATGTCTTCATTAATAGCCTAGAAATTAAACCTTCTTTTATTCAGTGGGTCAGGAAAAATCTTAAACGCAGAAATGCGCGTGAATTTGAATTTGAGAGGAACCAGAAAGCAAAGCTTACGAAACGCTTAGATGCCATTCTTGTTGAAAAAAAACAATTATACGGAATGAAAATTGAAAATTTAGTTACGGAAGAAGACTACCAAAAAGAGAAGGAGCGGCTTCTTCGAGAAGAACATCAGACAAAAAACCAGATTGCTTCCGATAATCTAGGAGGGTGGGCAAAAACAATGGAAGAGATCTTAGCCTTTGCTTCAAACGTAACAAAAATATTTCATAAAGAGGATACAGAAGCTAAACGTATGGTGTTACGCATTCTTGGCTCGAACCTTATCTTAAAAGACAGAATTGTCCGAATCGACGCGAAAAACGCGTTCATCTATCTCAAGAAGATTGAAAAAAGTATGAATGAGAAAAAACAACGGCTCGAACCGAAAAATATGCCCACAGATCGGACTAAAAGAGCACTTTTGGAAATGCAGTCCGATATGGAGCGGGTGGGGGGAGTCGAACCCCCTTCATCAGCTTGGAAAGCTGAGGTAATACCGGTATACGACACCCGCTTATGCCTATATTTTATCCTATTTCTCTTTTCTTATCCTCTCCACAAACTTTACTACTCTATCATCCATAATCACATGTCTTTTCTCCATTGGCTGAGTAAGTTTCACTCCAGATAGGGTCGTGCATCGTGACAAAGCCACATAGGCCTGGCCGTGAGCAAACATTCCCCGACTTAGATCAATAATTACTTTGTCAAAAGTCTTACCCTGGCTTTTATGTACCGTAATTGCCCAAGCCAGTCTAATCGGTAGCTGAGTTAAAGATCCTTTCTCTTCCTTTCTTATCACCCCCTTCTTCTCATCATAAACCGACTTATACATGCTCCAAGTAAAAGGAGTAACTTCATAAGTCTCTCCATCATCAAGATCTACATCTACTGCAGACCGTTTCAGTTTACTCACTGTTCCCATGGTCCCGTTTATCCATCGACCTTGGTCATCATTATTAAGCATCATAATTCTCGCACCTTCCTTTAAAATTAGTTTTTCATCGGTTGGCAGTCTCTTACCATCAAACTCACCAGATAAACTGGCCATGTATGTTTTTGGTTCACTTTTTATCTGAGCTAGTCTTTGTTGGTTAATCTTGTCAGCTACATAGTTAACCGCCGTTAAGATTACATGGTCTTTTATGTGTTCCCAACCATCCTCCAAGACTTGCAAGCTAGACAGTTTTTTTTCATCTATATTGTTTTCTCGAACATCATTTAAAAGAGAGATAAACTTCTCATCTTCCTGTCTATAAATCTTCTCCAATTCCATAAATTTCAGAGGCTGGAAAAAATCCTGACCGATCTGAGATACTGCTTCAGACGAGAAGAAATAGGGTGTGTCATACATCATGTCCAAACTCTCTGCATCCTCTCTAGTAACCACCGGGGGCAACTGGTGCATGTCTCCCACCATCACCACCTGTACTCCACCAAACACACTATTATCTCCCCGCACCGCCTGCAAAAACACATTTATCATGTCCAAAAGATCTGCCCTGACCATAGAGATCTCGTCAATCACCAGTGTCTCAAGCGAGTTATACAGCTTCTTGTTTTTGGTCCTACCAGCCAGTCTTTTGGCTTGTACCAAGGTGGTGCCCGGTCTAAAACCAAAAAAAGAATGAATCGTCTCACCCTTTACATTCACCGCCGCCACCCCTGTCGGAGCAACTACCGCTATTTGCTTAGCGGTTTTCTCACGAAACAAATCTAGCAGAGTAGACTTGCCCGTTCCTGCTTTACCCGTTAAGAACACATGATGGTTAGTACTTTCTAAAACCTCCAAAACATCTTCAAACTGTTTATTTATATCTAACTTCATAACCTACTCAGTCTACACTACCAAATCAAACATGGTATAATGCCCGTATACCAACCTGAAAAACAGGTTGTTTTATTTTTTTTAAAATATGCCCAAACAAATCAGAAATATAGCCGTCATCGCCCACGTCGACCACGGTAAAACCACCCTTATAGACGCTCTACTAAAGCAAACTCATGCTTTTAGGGATAATCAGCTAGAAATGGCCGAGGAACGCTTACTAGATAGTAACGATCAAGAAAAAGAGCGAGGTATCACCATTACTGCCAAAACTTGTTCTGTGGAGTACAAAGACGTCAAGATAAACATCATCGACACCCCTGGGCACGCAGACTTCTCCGGTGAAGTAGAAAGAACCCTGAGCATGGCCGATGGTGCCCTCTTGATCATCGATGCCCAAGAGGGTCCTATGCCTCAAACTAGATTTGTCTTGAAAAAAGCCTTATCTTTAAACCTAAAAATCATCGTTGTGGTAAACAAGATCGACAAAAAGCTAGCTAGAATCGAAAAAACCTTAAGTAAAACAGACGATCTTTTCCTAGAACTTGCAAGTGATAACGATCAACTAGAGTTTAAAACCCTTTTTGCAGTCGGTAGAAACGGAACTGTATTTTCCTCATTACCAGAAGACCTAGACAAAAAAGGCAACATCACTCCACTTTTAGACGAAATCATAAACTTTATTCCCGCTCCCAAAAGCGATTCTTCCTTACCTCCCGTATTCCAAGTTTCATCTCTCGAGTTTAATTCACATCTTGGGCAGATCATGATCGGTAAGTTACTTCAAGGCCAACTGAAAGTAGGTCAAAAGCTATTTTCCTCTAATCAACCAAACAAATCCTTTTCCTTAGAACACTTAATGGTTTCAGAGGGACTCACCAAAAAAGAAGTAGATAAGGTTGAAGTAGGGGACATCGTCTACATCTCTGGAGCCACCAAGGTTCCTATCGGCACCACTATCTCCACCGACCCTAAAACCGAAGCATTACCTGATATCCAGATCACCAAACCCGCCCTACACATGACCATCGGTCCCAACACCTCACCGTTTGCCGGAAACGAAGGTAAACTAGGCACCAGCAGACAACTAGAGCAAAGACTAAATAACGAACTAGAATCAAACTTAAGTCTAAAGGTAGACAAGCTTCCCAGTGGTAAATTCAAACTTTCTGGTAGGGGAGAGCTTCATCTAGCTGTCTTACTAGAAACACTACGAAGAGAAGGCTTCGAGATGGAGGTGGGTAACCCACAAGCCATCATCATAGAAGAGAATGGAGTGAAGATGGAACCAATAGAGGAACTTTCCTTAATTACACCCTCTGAATACGTCGGTGCCATTAGCCAGACCCTAGGCAAGAGACTTGCTGAGCTAATCAAGATGGAACCTGTCTCAGACGCAGAAACAGAGTTCATCTACCATCTACCAACTAGAAACATCATTGGTTTAAGAAGTTTGCTTTTAACCTTAACCAAAGGAACCATCATGTTTAGCTCCCACGTCTTAGAGTACAGACCACTAGGTAAGCCTTTATCTAAGTTAAGGTCTGGAGCCTTAATCTCTTCAACAGCTGGTAGTATATTGGCCTACGGACTTCGTAGTGCCCAAGGAAGAGGAAACACATTTGTTGCTCCAGGCACTAAAGTCTATGAAGGTCAGATCATCGGTCAAAACGCCAAAGGTGAAGACTTAGAAGTAAACGCTTGTAAAGGAAAGCAACTAACCAACATGCGTTCCAAGTCATCGGATGGAATCATCCAACTAGCCCCTCCAATTGTCTTAAGCTTAGAACAATCCATAGACTTCATAGAGTCAGATGAGCTTTTAGAAATCACTCCCCAATCTTTAAGACTAAGAAAGAAGCTTTTAACCGACGTCGAGAGAAGACGTGATCGTCGTTCTTAAGTAAGAAGTGGGTATTTATTAGATGATAAAATACGTTACATGTCCAACGAAAGAATTGAAAATAACAATAGTCATCTTGAAGTAAACTCGAGAGGAGCCTTGGTTCATGAGTTGACGATTAATGGTAACAATGTTATTTATCCATTTGATGGTAACAAAAGAGGTGGTGTACCAATACTCGGTCCAATTGTGGGGGCTGCCTTAAAAGGATGGAAAAATCTTTATCCAAAACTACCACAGCACGGAACACATAGAATTGCTGACTGGAAAGAGATAAATAGAGATACAAACAGCGTCAAATATGAACGGATTACTTCCACCAAAAAATTTCTTTTCGCTGGAAGAGTTCAGGTTTCACACTCATTATTAGATAATGGACTAAAGATAAGTTTAAAAGCAGAAAACCTCGAAGACAAACCCAGAGAAGTTGCTCATGGTTTTCATCCTTATTTTGCAACCAACGGAGAAAAAGTTACATTTAAAGATGAACTTTTCGAGGATATGCTTAAAGGTTTTGAAAATAAAAAATCTATAGCACTAAAAAACAAGACAAATATTAATGAGGTTATTTTTACAGTTAATGATATGGAGATAACACTTAATACCAATACACCTCCTCATCAGTGGGTAATTTGGTCTGATGATATTAATAAATATATTTGCGTTGAACCATTTTGGGGCGATGTCGGCAGCGGAGAAATTTTGAAACCAAGAGAAATTAAAGAGTACTCTCTAACTATTCAAGTTAAAAAGTAAAATAGAGTCAATATGTTTAATCACGCACCAAAGGACTATAAATGCCCCTTATGTTTGACAGCCACAGGTATCGAGAGTAAAGATACTATGGCTAATCAAGAAGATATTTTTTACAAAGACGATCTTGTATTTGCTATGGTCAACTCTAAATTTGTCGGTAACAACCCAGGCCACATCATTATCGTCCCACTGGAACATTACGAAAACATCTACGATATTCCAAATGAAGTCTCCCATCGAATCTCTGATGTAGCTCAGCAAATAGCTCTAGCCATAAAGGAAACTAGAAAGTGCGATGGTATCACCACACTACAAAACAACGAGCCGGCTGGTGGGCAACACGCCTTTCATTATCACTTTCACATCTTTCCAAGGTTTAGCAATGATGGTCTTCATGAAAACATGTCTAAAAGCTGGGTAGCTACGAAAGAGGAGAGGAAGCCCTTTTCCAATGGCTTAAAAAAATATTTCAAAAACAATCCCATTAAACTCTAACTATTTTATCCATGTGCGCCAAGTGGTTTTGAACTGGAACACCTTGTCGTCTAGGTTCTCCAAGTATTATCCTGTCCTTTACAGATCAATTCCTGACCCTAACTACCAAGGCTATCTAAGTATCTAATCTTTAACAAGTAGAGAGTAAAACACTAGTAATCAATAGATGTTTTCGCAAAGATATATAATAACTAAGATGTTAATGCAGAAACCAGAACCATTATTCAATCCTCCTCAAAAGAAACTAATAACCGCCTTTGATTTATTTGGGAACAAACATCAAAGAAATCTTAAAAACTTCCGCTTTAGAATTAGTACTTACGGTATTCTTCGCCAAAATGGTTTGCTATTAACCCAAAAACATCCCAATACAGACACTCTTGCCTTGCCAGGTGGTGCAGTCGAGATAGGTGAAAAAATATCAGATGCCTTGGTAAGAGAATTTAAAGAAGAAACAGGGCTAATAGTCAAACCAGGCAAACTTATATCAATTACCGAAGACTTCTTTACTCACAAGGGCGAGGATGCCCACGGCATACTAATATTCTACGAGGTAAGCAAGGAGGGGGGTAAGGTCGTCAAAGAGGGTAACCAAATCGACTCTTTCGATGTCGGATTTACAGAACTATCAAAACTAACCAAATCCACAGTTCAAAGAGTATTTTGGCCAATAATTAAGAGCATTAAAATACCCCTAGATCGGTCTATTTAGTCTTTGTGCACCAAGTGGTTTTGAACTGGAACACCCTGGCAAATAGGTTCTCCCAGTATTATCCTGTCCTTTACAAGTCAATCCCTGAGCCTGTAAATCAAGGCTATCTAACTATTTAATCTCTAACAGGTGGGGGATAAAACACTATACAATTACAGACATGAAGAACTTAAGAAAATATGGTGAGGAGCCTTTTTCTATAGCTGTGATTCACGGAGGGCCAGGTGCACCTGGAGAAGTGGCTCCAGTAGCTAGGGAACTTTCCTCTAGTTGGGGTGTTTTAGAACCGCTCCAGACAGCAACTTCTCTTGAAGGTCAGGTTCAAGAACTATATGATGTTTTAAAGAAAAACGGGAATCTTCCTGTTGTGTTAATTGGTTATTCTTGGGGAGCATGGCTTAGTTTTATTTTCACCGCCAAACATCCTTCTCTCGTAAAGAAACTCATACTTGTTGGTAGTGGTCCATTTGAAAAAGAATATGCCGAGAATATCATGAAAACCAGATTGGATCGCCTTGATGATCAAGAAAAATCGGAAGTTCAAAGTCTAATTAAATCTCTCAACGATTCAACAATCAAAAACAAGAACGCCATAATGTCTCAGTTTGGAAAGCTAATTTCCAAAGCTGATTCATATGACCCTTTACCTTATGAGGACGAGATGCTTCAGGTTCAGTTCGATGCTTTTCAGGGTGTATGGCCAGCAGCAGACAAATTTAGAAGCAGTGGGGAGCTATTAAGTCTAGCTAAACAAATCCAATGTTCAGTAGTCGCTATTCATGGTGATTATGATCCCCATCCATTTAGTGGAGTTAAAATCCCTCTTACATCTGCTCTCAAGAAGTTTCGTTTTATTTTATTAAAAAAATGTGGACATAAACCATGGGTTGAACGAATGGCAAAAGACAAGTTTTATAATATTCTTAAAAAAGAAGTAGTAAGAAAATAAGCCGTCATACCAACCCATTTTATTTTTGTGCGCCAAGTGGTTTTGAGCTGGAACACTTTGTCTTCTAGGTTCTCAAAGTATTACCCTGTTCTTTATAAATCTATTCCTGGATCTGAAAATCAAGGCTATTCATTCGCTTAATCTTTAACATATAGAGTATTAAACTCTATATAAATATACGCAGGGTTATGAAACTATATTGGAAACTATTTCCCCTCCCAAGATTTAACTTCCACCGCTCTTTTTGTAAGTAGTTCTCTGGCTAAGATTTTGCCTTCTGTAGTTACAAAGTAAGAGTCAAGGTCGTCGGTAAGATTTTGAAGATATTCTATTGGAGCTACACCTTTTCTAACAGAGTCTTGCCAAAAGTTCTCGTGAGTAAAAGACCAGAGGTGATCTAGATCAATTAAAACCTGTATTTCTAGTGGCACTGATTCTTTGGAGCCAGCCACTGCTTCTGGCTTATCGTGATATAAAACTGCCTTGCAGATTAAGTCGATTTTTTCAGTGGTAAGTGGTGGGTCAAATTGATAGGACGTGAGGATCTCTCGAGCTATTTTTTCACCCTCAACAGCATGTTTCTCTTTAGGACTCAAGGCAGCATTAGTTAACCTTAGACCTTTTATTCCTAGGCTATTAGCAATTTCCTTTTCAGTTAACTTACTCCAACCTACGTCATGTAGAAACAGAGAGAGGGCGACTACTCTACGATTAATAGGTTTGTTAATTCTATTAAGAAGGAGATCTAGATAGCTTGATGAGATGGCAGTGTGTACGTCCGTGGTACGAACCCGTAAATAGGGGAGTATCTGTTTGTAAAAATCTTGAAACTCTTCTGGAACTAAAGATAGGTATTCATCTTTCCAAGGAATGTATAACAAGAAGTGTTGTTGTTCTAAGGGGAGTAAAGAGTTTTCAGGAAGAGCAAGTAAGATATCTGTGGGAAACCTTATTTTTGGTAGTACTCCGGGGAAATGTATCTCTTTGAAATCCATAATTCAAGTATATCACCAGAGGCTAAATTTTAGAATTGTGCGCCAAGTGGTTTTGAATTGGAACACTTTGTCTTCTAGGTTCTCCGCGTATTATCCAATCCTTTATAGATCAATTCTTGAACCCACAAACCAAGGCTATTTAATCGCTTAACCTTTAACAAGTTGAGAATAAAACACTGCTTAACTTTAATTTGTTATATCGTTAATGTACAATAACACTTATGGCGACAAATAAAACCAAGGGTCCTCGTTTTATCTCAGACAGCGAAAGAATTAATAATCGAATTTATTCTAATCATATCGAAGTACGCAACACTGGATTAGACTTTACCATCAGCTTTATGGACGTTCCTCCTCCAACAAAAGCAGATTTGAAGTTATTAAGAGCTGATAAAGACATACCAGTTCCTCTACAATGCCAAGTAGCAATACCAAACGACCTCATACCTTCACTTATAGAAGCACTACAAACTAATTATGAAAAATTCCAAAAACACACAACTCCTAAGCCTAAGAGTAAAAAGACTGTGGGGAAAACTAAAAGCAAAAGATAAGTTTTTACTTCTCAAAGATTTACTATCCAATTTCGTGGTGAGGAATCGTTATATGGATTTAATTGAAGACTGGGAAGAATACTGCGAACTCCTAGAAGATAAAGAATTTAACACTGAGGTGAATCATATTAAGAATAGTACGAATAGAGTCACAATATGAGTACTTCAACTAATAACACCACAACAGGCAAATGGTTAGTAGACCAAAAACAAAGCAAAAGAGTTTATTCAAAAATTAAAGACGAAAGAGCGAGAAAAGTATATGAAAAATGCGAACAATCAGCCACTGAAGCACCATTTTCTCATAGCAAAATAAAGGGTGGACGATATGGTGACTATAGAAAAGTAAAAAAACCACCTTACAGATATATATATTACCCTGACGGTAATACCAATACAATATATCCAGCTAAATTCGGCACAAGAGGAAAAAGTACATATAAGTAGCACAAGACGGACGGAAACTACATCAGATAAAGAGCCGTGTTAATATCCTATTTTACAACAACTCACGCATAAATATTTTATCTATAAGTCGTCAAGAAAATGGTTATTACTATTCTAGCCACAAACCAACGTCGCCAATCCATAGTTGTGCGACACATCGCACCAAAAGCTTTAGATAATGGTACGATATGTCTAAATTATAGAAAAAGTTACAACCATTAAAATGAAGAGAGAAAATCAAGTTAAACAGAAGAAACACCACCCTTTTTCCATGAAAGTATGCTTACTAATAATATTTGCCGTATCTCTATCATCAGTCGGTTTTCTTTATGCTAAAAATCAAGATATACAATACAAACGTAAATCACAAAAGAAACCTTTAGATTTAGCAGCAACAACTCCTACACCAACTAGTATCCAAGCAAAAACCAACACAAACAACCAAGGCGGTGATTATATCCTTGATTATTATGATTACTGCAACAGGGAAGATACTCAGGTTTGGAGAAGTGAGCTTCAAGAGTATAAATTCAATGATAAATCTTATTGGATAACAAGTGAGGATTTACAATGCATCGAACGCGATAGAAACTCTACTACGATGAATCAAACTTCAGAAAAATCAACCCAAAGCCAGCCAGCAATTGCGCCATCCACATCCTCTTATAAGGCCGCAACGTTCCCATGTAATGTTTATGATCCTTCAAAGGAAACATCTGTCTATATCGGAGAATATACTTATTCTGACTGTCTTGGGTGGATAAACTGGTATTTCGAAATAAATAAACCATTCAACCCAGACCCAATAAAATTTGTATCTCCCGCACCCACCTTTACACCCACACCAATAAAAATTAAAACATGTAAAACCCCAGGCTGGAATGGAAGTTGTATAGAGTGGAACGAATGAACTTCCTTCAACAGGTTCAAAACCCAATTCTCTTAGAAGCAATAAAAAACTTTTTACCATTTGTGCCTTTGTTAGCCTTATTAATAGCGTGGAGTAGTTTCCTTAATGCGACAAGGCAAGTTAGGGCCAGTGAAATGCCTTTTTTAAAACTTATATATAGAAAGACACCTAACAACATAAGTCCAGAATTTATCCTCCAAAATGTAGGAAAAGGTGTATGTCATTCAATCAATTTTGAGCCACTTTTTTTAATACTCACTGACATAAAAGTTATCTGGCGATTACGTTTATCCTTGAAAGAGTCAAATATTCTCGGAGTCAATGATCGAAATGAAGTTAAGTTAGATTTAGAATACAAGGAAGTAGGTTCGAAAAATAAAGAAGGAATAAGCACCGATTTGATTACATATTTTTATCAGCAAAGAAACTATCCCCTAAACATTTATTTTCAAAACTCTATTGGCAAGTTGTTTGTTATGAGAATGTCGGTAGGGGAGAATATGGCTAAACTAATTTCTCCACCAACTGAGCAAACCCTGGGAATAAGCTCAATGATATTTTTGAAAAGCATGTTTACATATATAAAAGTATTTTTTATTTTTTACCACTGGAAAATACAAAAACGTTATTCCAAACCAACAAAATCCGACAAATAAGATACTATCTATCAAAGCAGGGATAGTTATGATAGAATGAATAGTATGGATAGTACAAATAGACAAAGAAGTGAGAAGGTGATGAGACGGCTATCGACAATGAGCCTAGAACACCTTGAGGTCATGGATTACATTAGCGCTATAAATAGCGGGGCTACTATCACCTCATTCCAAATTGCAAAACACCTAAAAAAAGATGGGAGAAAAACAGGCTCTCTATTATCATCACTCTCTAAAATAAAAATCGATGGAGAACCGTTAATCAAATCGCGTGGAAAAACTTCTGAAGGCCTTAGATGGAAAACCAATCCTAAACTTAGTGACTGGGACAAATTTAAATTAGAAATTAAAGACATTTTAAAAGACTGATAAGCTGATACCCTCCTGTTGACAGGTGTAAAACAAGCTATATAAAAGTTTTAGAGTAATTGGGGTAGCATTCGATCGAAAGACGACTGAATTAGGAAACATTATCGTTTTCTTTGTCAGTCGTTTTTTTATATATATGAAACTAAAACTCATACTAGAACTACCAGAAAAAATAAAAATTTATGCTGAAAAACTTAATTGGGTTTTGGAAATAGGAAACAAGAATAATAGACGCTATTTTCACAGCTTAGATCAACTATGTGACGAGTTGTTCGACTTGAGGTTAAGTCATAAGATTATTGATAAATCTTCCCTTAAAACTACTGGTGAGATATCGAGAGTAGTTGGTAGTGCTAGAAAACAAGTAAGAGAAGACATAGAACAACTAAAAGACGTATGGAACAAGGCGGACAGAGAGCGTCAAGAGCGGTTTGGTAATGGTAAGGGCACATCTTACCCATGACAATTAAAAAAGCCCGAAAACTACTAGGAAACAAGGCTATCAAAATGAAGGACAAGGAAATACTGCGGATTATTGATAAGATGCAAAGTTTTGCTGTTATTTTATTAAGCAGACATCCTATTGGCGCCAGTACTAAGATAAACTTAAGGTATGAATGACCAGAAAAACGCCATCATTCTAGTTAGGATCTCAACAGACAGACAATTTCAGCAAGGAGAAACGCTTGGAGATCAAAAAATACAATGTGAAAGATTTGCTCAGAGGCAGAATTGGAACATAATAGAAACATTTGAATATGTACACAGTTCAACAAAAGTCGGAGTGAGTTATATAGACGACATTTGTGAATACCTTAAGTCGCATTCAAATATAGACTTCTTAATTATCAAGAGCATAGATCGTTTCAGCAGACACGGAATTATTGGATACAAAGAACTAAAAAAGCAAATTAGAAAATATGGAGTTAAATTGATCGACACTTATCAGGTGATTGGTGAAGAAATAAATACTCTTGATCATCTAGGACTTAAGTACTCATGGAGTGTCATAAATCCTTCTGAACAAGCTGAGCTGATGGAAGCCAACAGAGCGGAACGAGAAGTGTCAGACATCCTAACAAGAATGATTGGGGCTGAAATTAGTTATCGCCAAAAGGGTTATGCAGTCAGGAACGCACCTTTTGGTTTTGTAAACGAAAAAATAGCAACTAAGGTTGATGGTATTAGAGTTGTTCGCACTCCTCATCCAGAAGAAGTTAAGTGGATTAAAAAAATGTTTAACTTAAGGGTAAATACAACCTTAAATGACAAACAGATCGTTAAAAGAATCAATCGTTTAGGTTTTAAAAACAGGGACAGAGTGAGATGGGGTGAATCATCTACTGGCAAAAAGACACCAATAGGAAAAATAATAGGCAAACCGTTAGGGGTTAAGCAGCTACAAAGATTCATACAGCAAACTGAATACGCTGGGGTCATTCACGAGACTTGGACAAAACCTAAACCTGTTAGAACCCAATATAAAGGATTGGTGTCTATTGATACCTTTAACAGAGCTAATAGGGGCAAGGTCGTCATTCTGGAGCTTCCTAATAACCACTTAGAAGTAAAGCTCAATGTCAAAGAACAAGTAAGAAGTCGACACAACCCTCTATTTCCATTTAAAAATCACGTAAGATGTGAACTATGCAACAAACCTTTATTGGCAAGTAGCCCCAAGGGCAAATCAGGCAAAAAGTTTCCAACATACCATTGTGATAGAAACCATAAATATTGGGGTGTCCCTAGACAGAAACTTCACGATCAAATTTATTCATTCCTTGAATCAGTTAAATTTGATAAAGATTTTTTAAGATTATTTAAAGGTGTTGTATTAGACACATGGAAGAAAAAACAAAAAGAAGCTCAACAGGAAGCAATAGACTACGGAAAAAACGTAATTAGACTTCAAGGAGAACAGCAAGCTTGGCTAGACAAAGTACCAATTGTAACTGGTAAGATTATGATGAAAAAAGTAGAGGATGAAATCAATAAGATAGAACTTAATATTGCACAAGCAAAGCAACAAAGAGATAAAAGAGAAGACGAGCAGGTAGATATCGAAGAAACTATTAACCTTTATATTTATTTTATGGAACACCCAGATAAATTGATAAGAAACGAGCCTGATCCACAACAAAAAGGGGTTCTTTTCGGTCTATTATTCGAAGAAATACCGACTTATGAAAACTTAGTTTCTGGAACACCTAATTTAGACGGCATCTTCAGTCTAAAAGAGATCAAGATCGGAAAGAAAGTAGATATGGTGCGCCCGGAGGGACTCGAACCCCCGACCCTTTCGTCCGAAGCGAAATGCTCTAATCCACTGAGCTACGGGCGCGTGTGTGGGTCTGGTGGGACTCGAACCCACGACATTCTGCTTAAGAGGCAGACGCTCTAACCAGCTGAGCTACAGACCCAATCTCGGTATATTTTACACTCTTATACTACTAAACTCACGCTATATAAAAATATCTAGGTAGTAAACCCAAACATATTTGATATACTCTGTCCTTGATGCCGGAAACAGAAAGGAATTCAAGTAGATACATTGTCAAAGTTAGCGGAGAACTATTTTCCAATAAGGAAGATGATATTAGCTTCTCTCGTTATGATGCAGTAGCCAAACAAATAATTGAGATCGTAAAGAACACAGGCATACAACTAGCGATGGTGGTTGGTGGGGGTAATATCTTTCGTGGTAGAGAAAAATCTGAATACGTTGACTCAAACGAGGCCGATTCTATGGGAATGATGGCTACAATAATTAACGGCATTGCCTTAAGGGAGGCTTTTATAAGAAACGGGGCTAAAGACACCAGGTTAATGACCACGATTCACATACCAGAACTAGCCGAGCCATATATCAGACTAAAGGCAAAACATCACCTTGATGAAGACCGTCTAGTAATCTTGGCGGGTGGATTAGGTAAGCCTGGTTTTTCTACTGACTCTGCAGTAGCCCAATTTGCCAGCGAACTAGCTTGTGATTTAATTCTTAAAGCGAGTACTGTTGACGGTGTTTACGATAGTGATCCCAAAAAAAATGACCAGGCTAAAAAAATCACCTCGACCGAACTCACTCTTAAACAAATAGCCAGGAAACTAGCCAAAATGAATGGAGTTACTAGGGACAAACTTGAAGTTGCTAGAGAGCTTAGATCCAAGATCATTAAAAACATGGTTTATGCAGGGACAGACTCAGGAGAACTCATGACTGATGGATTAGTAGATGCTGAAAAAGTATTAGGGAGCATTAAAAATCAGTCTGAGGAAGGTTGCAAGGTCATTATTGTGGACAATATTACAGTATTCAAAAACCAAGGCAACTGGAAGACAGCAGCTAAGGTCGGTCAGCAGATGGTTAGCCTCACTAAGACTCTAGAGTCAGCCGTAATCGTAGTTGCGCACACCATCCCTTCTAATGTTGCATGGAATGAAAAAGCAGAGGGTTTAAACGAGTTAATTGCTACTGGCAGAGAAGAAGAGATGTTTGATCGGCCAGCTGTCATCATGTTGCGCCCATCAACTAAAGACATTTATGGTGGTGGAGGATTCAGTTCTCAATTCGACAAAGTAATTCTTTTTTGGCGTCCCTTGCAAAAATTTGATCAATCACATCTCAATAGCAAGGTGGCAATCATCATTGATTCAGACAGAGATTCAGCAGAGGCCAAAGGAAGCAACTTAATTAGATTAGATTTCAATTCGGAAACAGAAATTTACAAGGAAAAGGAGTTAGATTCTCCCGAACAAACAAGCTTGAATTACAAAACCTATGAGGATGCAGTGGATGTATTTACAAAAAAATAAAATGCTACCAAAAAATGCTATCACTGAATTTATCAAAATCTACCGCAGGGAATATGGAGAAATCCTAAATACAGAAGATGCAACTCAAAAAGCCAATGGATTAATCTTGTTATTCAAAGAGTTTAAGAAAATTCCACCACCAACAATTAATCCAAATAAGATATCATGAAGTTAAGTAAATATAAGCCAGAGAAGATGAAAGCGCAAAGTCAGGATTACGTTATATACGTTAGGAAATCTACCGAGAGTGAAGATAGACAGGTTGCTTCCGTTGAAAGCCAACTAGCTGCACTAAAAGATATTATCCAATCAAAAGATCTCACGATATCAGATACATTCACTGAGAGTAAATCAGCAAAAAAACCTGGTCGTCCAGAATTTAACAACATGGTTCATACCTTAAACGAAAAAGATATTAAAGGTATTGTTTGTTGGAAGCCAAACAGACTATTCAGAAATCCCCAAGACGAAGGAATGATTAGACAACTCCTCTATGATGGCACAATCAAAGAGATTGTTACTCCCACCAAGACATACACAGCAGACGACAGCGACTTCATCCTGGCGGTTGAAGGTAGTCAGGCTCAACGCTTCATCAGAGACCTTAGAGAGGACACCAAGAGAGGCCTACAAGCAAAGGTGGATAAGGGCTTGGCTCCTGTACTTGCTCCAGTAGGCTATGTAAACGATAAACATATGACACAGGGAGAGAAAACTATTTCACCTGATCCAATTTCATTCGACCTTATCAGAAAAATCTTCGAACTAGCAATGACAGGGAACTTCTCAACAGATGCCCTAGCCAAGAAAGCACAAGAAATGGGAATCCGAAACTCCAGAGACAAACTAGTCTCTCGAACTCAGATGTACAAGATCCTAAGAAACCCTTTTTATACTGGTCGGTTCTTGTATTCAAGGACTCTCCATCAGGGTATCCATAAGGTAATGGTAACCGATGATGAGTTTAATCTAGTGCAAGAAAAGTTAGCAATAAAGTCTAAACCCAGAGGTAAATCTCACGACTTCCCTTTAACAGGATTCATTAAATGTAAATGCGGTTATCAACTATCGGGAGAAACACACACTAAAAAGTCTGGAAAGACATATTCCTATTACAGGTGCACCAAGCATGGTAATAAAGGATGCAGTCAACCCATGATTTCATCTCCCAAATTAGAAGAGCAAGTAACCAACTTTCTCGGTCAAATAAAACTGAAAAAAAGCTTTGTTAAGTTTGCAACTAAATGGGTTAGAAAGATGGAAGAACAGGATAAGACAGTCCGAGACAAGACAAGAGAATCAATTAAAAGAGAACATGAGCGAATTACAAAGACAATAGATAACCTTACTGAGCAATGGCTTTCTCCCATGAACGAAGATAGGAGTTTCTTAACTAATGATGAATACAGGCAGCTTAAGCAGAAGTATGTAATAGGTAAAGTTAAACTAGCCAACCAGCTAAAGAAGGAAGATAAAGCTCATGACAAATGGACTGATTACCTGATTGACGTATTCAACTTCTCTTGTAACGCTCAAACTCTATGGAAAACAGGGGACATTGATACCAAACGAACGCTCCTGTCTATTGTAGGAGCAGATATTATCCATGAAGACAGAAAACTACACATAAAGCCAGATAAATTATTCTCTAACATAAAGAGGCTCGGTCCGAACTCTCAAGTCGTGCCCAGCTCAGGCATGAACTCAAAAACTTTGTCGGTAATGGGTGGATTACTGGACACATTCCGCAACCAAAAGACTGAATTTGATTATTCGCTAGACGAGATGAAAATCTTTATTTATCAGTTCAACCGACAACCAGAATATCAGTTTCTAACTATTTAGTAAATTCAATAACTGCATATCTTCTTTTTCTTCCACCCCAATGATAATCCTTATCAGGCACAGTGAACACCTCAGTCTGTGAACCCTCTTTTTCATCAACTCCTACAAAGAATTTCTTAACCTCTTTTTCGGTATAAATGTCTGGAACTTCAGTAAAAATCACCCCATCTTTTTTATTTACCAACCTTAACATACGCCCAAACAACGAAGCATACAATCCTACATATGCCCCTGGTTCATCCCACCTACTATCCATAGCATGTTTAACGTCAAACGGTCCAACTGGACGACATACCAACAAGTCAGCCTTTGGCAAGCCAGCCTTCTCGATATCTTTCCAGCCTTTGGTTGTCAACACATCCGCATCAATAACACGCCTATTAGATGCACCTGTAACCTTCTTAATCAAACGAGACTCCTTACCATCTTTTTCATTAGCGACTTCAATAAACTCCTTGTCCTTATCATGCACTCTTATAGCCACTAATGTATTTACATTCCCTGGTTCACTTAAAAAATACGCCCCTCCCATTAAATCAATAACATCTGGCTTTCTACCTAATTTTTTCTCTAAAATAGTCACCAATTCATCAAAAGTTTTACAGTCATAATCACTCAATCCCTCTCTCATTTCATGGTTATAGCTCATGAAATGTTCTGGAGAATAAGGCACGCCATCAAATTCCCAAGTGCGTCCTTTATCCCTATCAGGCTTAGACCACTTTCCCCTTAAAGAGGTCAATCTAGTTTTTGTTAAAGGCTCGAGAGTAGACTCTTCCATACCAATATTCTACACTGAACGAAAACCAGAAAATAAATAGAGAGAATATGCTGATATACCAAACTATATCAAGTAAGTGGGCCCTTATGCAATGATGTTCGGACTAATTACCATGCTCAATATATCGGGAAACATATCGAATTAAAGCATTTTAAGCAAAATTATGCTAATTTTCTAGTTTAATCCGAACTTTTTATTTAATACTTGATATAATTTAACATATGGTTAAAACACTTCAACAGTACAAAGTTACACTTGAAAAAGCAGAAGACTCTGCAATCGACTCAGATTCAAAGAAGTTAGGACAAAAAACTAAGCTTGGTGGCAAACCAGATTGGATACAAACACAAGGAGGTTCTGACAATAATGAAAGCTGTCCATCATGTAAAAAGGAAATGAGCTTTATTGCTCAAATTGACTCATTCGAAAATGATTCAGATAAGCAAGAATATATGTTTGGTGATGTAGGAATGATTTACGTTTTTTTCTGTTTCGAGTGCACAGAAAGCAAAAGTGTAGTGGAGTCCTATTAATCTTTGAAAGAAAGATCTTAAAACATTCACACAGTAAAGCATAATAAAACTTACATACAGGTATTTTTCAAATCGAGAGTCCCTTATGCAATGATGTTCGGACTAATTACGAGGCTAAATATAGACAGAGACACCTACAGTTACGAGGTATACGAAACGACGTTCGAAATTTTTATTTAACTACTTAGACAATAAAAAAACCACTGAGTTCTTATGGGATCAGTGGGTACAGCATTTTAAATATAGTTATTTTGAACTTTGATGTTCTTTAGCATCCCTGACTTTTGGGCCTAAAACATCTTTGACATCATCAAGACCTAATTCCATATGCACAAAGTCACCTTCTTCAGAGACGGTTGACTTGTCGCCAAGATGGCTTTCAGTATCAACTGCAGATAAAAAAGTATTATCAGAGTGTATCTTCTGAATTAGGGAGTTATTTACATTGGAAGTTTCTTCAATGGAGTCAATAGCAGCTTTCGCTACACCTTCTCCATTATTACGATCAAACCCCCAGACATCGAGATCATCACCAGAAAGATTTATTTTCATAACTCTTCCTTTAAGATAATCAAAATCGGTTTGTCCTCCCTCCAATATGGCTTTCGCCTGATCATAAGTCATTGGAGCAGGATCATAATGCATGAAGCCCATACCTTGCGGTTTGGCAACATTGTATAACGCAGCAAGTACAGCTGCTTTGTCTAGACCAACTAAACTAATCGTTGTCATGGGTAGGTCCTCCTAGGATCTATATATTTAAGCTGTAAATGTACTACTACGAGTGTTTAAACCAGGATTATATTTTACCAAATATATCAGTAAAAGTCAAACTATAGGACTCTAGGGTCCCTTATGCAACGATGTTCGAACTAATTACCAAGCTAACTACTTGCAGAAACACTTACTGTTGACGAGCTTCAAGAACAGCTACAGGCGCTGATGGAATTCAAACACTCAACTTTTTCCATGACAGAGGAGTGGTCTGAATATGTATAAGAGATGCTATTAATTACACTTTACAAGAAAATATTGAGGGGTTGAAGAATTGCGTATATAATTGAGACTGTGAGTGATTTTGAAAATAGATACATACAACCAAATAGTGAACGAGACCTATTGATTAGTAGTTTGAGGAAAATAAAGGCTCCTTCGGCAGACGATATATGCAAAACAGAGGGAGTTACTCCGGAAGAATTACCCGACCTACTTTCGGACAAACTTAAGGGAATCTTTGCGCACTGTAAAGAAAATGCGTCCATAATCGATGATGAACTTAACTCTCAGATTGACTTTGTTTATCAATGTTACGAAGCCACAAAGAATGTTGACGCGTCTTCAGAGTTTTACGAGCTTTCGGCTCAACTGAAGGACTTTGAGTCCTTTATTTCAGTATTTGCCAAAGGAGTTGACAGAAAGACACTTGGTAATTTTATGCAAAGGGTGGATAGGTTCATCCAAATTGTCGTACATCCAAAAAGAATAATGAAGGCATGGCCCGAAGGACATAGAATGAAGGGGTTTTATGAAATGGGTATTTACAAACATGAAGGTGCTTGGGTACCACTGGAGCATAAGCGTTGGTCTGGAGTGGAATATATTGAGCTGGGTTTGTTGAAAGAAATTATCGACTTAAAAGAGTCTGGCTATATGAAGCCCGGCCTATATCACACAACTGGCTCTGCGACACTTGATGGTATCTCTAAGCAAAAGGCAATCTTGAGTGCTCGGGAGGCAATCAAGAGAGAAGAAGAAGTAAAGACCGGAGAATATAATACATATATTGGTCATGACAATCATTCCGTAAGCGGGAGAAAACAGGGTCTTGGCGATGTTCATGTATCTCGTTCATTACACACTGGTTACGCTATCGCAAGGTGGTTCAATGAGTATCCTTTAGCATTTGGTATTGCTGAGGAGAGAACTAGAAAACACCTTAAGGAGATTGATGAAAAGTCAGATACTGCATTTATAAATTGGGCCGGGGAAGGAATCAGGTTGGGTCCTGAGATACCTTTGGATCTTGTAGATGTAATTTACTGTGAGCAAATATATCTCGATAAATTGAAGCAATGGGTTAGTAAAAATACTCCACACGCTAAAGTAGTTTCGATTGAGGCTCATGAATTATTATTAAGGAAGGATGGGTTGGGTCAAGGGAAAATAAACGATTGGAATGCTCTATTGAAAAAAGACGCAATTATAGTCGAATAGGGAGACACTCTTAATTACGCACAATCTCTTCCGTGACAGGGGAGTGGTCAGAATATGCATAAAAAATGCTGATGAAAGGGGGTTAAATAAAATATATCACGATATATCAATCTATATCATTACTTTGGGTCCCTTATGCAACGATGTTCGGACTAATTACTATACTAACTATCTAGGCAGACACGTAGCCTTGAAAGGTCTCAAGAAAGAATATGTCTTTTAAAATGCAGAATAGGATCTAAGGGCTTAACAGGCGAGCATAGATCGGACTCTTCAAAAACAACTCTAGAGGTAACACGAACCTTTTTTGCTTGGTATATAATTCAGAATATGATTGAGAGTAAATTTAGCGAGCTATCAAAGAGGGTTAAGAAATTCTTGGAAAGTGAGTCTAGTGGACATGATTATTATCATGCTGAGCGGGTTTTTAATGTTTCTAAGTATCTAGTAAAAAAAGAAGGTGGAGATGGTGTAGTGGTTGGGGCGGCATCATTAGTGCACGATATCTGTAGACCGTGGGAGAAAAAAACAGGAAAATCTCATTTTGGACCAGAAGCCCTGGAAATTATTAGAGAGGTGCTGAAAAAATCTAAGATTTCAAGTTCAAAGATTGTTCCTATTATTAAAGTAGTTGAATTACACGATATTTATGACTGGACTAATAAAATTGGAGACAAGACTTTAGAATTAAAAATAGTTCAAGATGCAGATAACCTTGATGCAATTGGAGCTATTGGAATTGCTAGAACATTTGCATTTGGAGGTTCCCACGGCCTATCTTTATATAATCCAGGCGAAAATCTTGAATATGATAAGGATTTTATTGATGACCCAAATCACAGAACCTCTACAATTGCCCATTTTTATGAAAAACTTCTTAAGTTGAGGGAAAACATGAACACAAAGACGGGAATTGATCTAGCTAATAAAAGACATAAAATTATGGAGGATTTTCTAGAAGATTTTTTTAATGAGTGGGAAAGTAAGCTTAAATAAGTGAACTAGAAAACCTGGGAAAAGAGATTTAAAGTTCGAGTGAACTGATAGAAGAGAAATAAAATAGAATATATCACGGTATATCACGGTATATCAATCTATATCACTACTTTGGGTGGATGAGGGGATTCGAACCCCCGACCTCCTCTGCCACAGAGAGGCGCTCTAACCAACTGAGCTACATCCACCATACAAGCCTATTCTACCAAATATTTTGCCTCAAGTCTGGTAAAATATAAAACATCGGGACGTAGCTCAGATGGCTAGAGCGCTGCGTTTGGGACGCAGAGGTCGCTGGTTCGAGCCCAGTCGTCCCGACATTAGCTCCAGTAGCTCAGTTGGATAGAGCAACTGCCTTCTAAGCAGTAGGTCACAGGTTCAATTCCTGTCTGGAGCACATTTCTTTTTTATCTAAAACTGATATATTAGATGGTGATATTACATACTGCTCATGACTAAAAAAACCATCATCCTCAGCTTGCTCTTCTTGTTAAACATCAAAGTCGCAATTGCCATAAACAACAACCTATCTTCCCAAGATAAAGTCATGGGAGCGTATACCAACATAAACTTTGGAGACCCTTCGGACTACTCTCTCGTCTTTGCCTCACTTCCAGCTCAAGCTTCTCAAATCCAAACATCCGTCAAGACTGCAGACGCTCGTGCAGAGATCATCAGGCAATACCTCGAAAGATATAACTCTCCATTGATACCTTATGCAGATCTTTTGGTGCAAGTAGCAGACAAGCACGACTTCGACTATCGTTGGATGGTAGCCATTGCCCAACAAGAATCTAATCTTTGTAAAAAAATCCCTTACGAATCCTACAACTGCTGGGGATGGGGGATATATGGTGACAAAGTCACTAGGTTCGAAAGTTACGACCAAGCCATCATCAAAATCGCCCCTCAGTTTAAAAGGATATTTCTTAAAGGCTTGCACGACAAAGACCCACACCAAGTCATGCAAACCTACACTCCACCATCCGAAGGTTCTTGGGCCAAAGGAGTCTTACAGTTTTTCAACGACTTAGAATAGAGAAAACAACCTAAATGGGTTAAAATACAGACACTGCCGGGATGGCGGAATTGGTAGACGCGCTGGATTTAGGATCCAGTGGGAGCAATCCTGTGGAGGTTCGACCCCTCTTCCCGGCACAATCTGGTAAAATCTAAAAAATATGACGATCAAACATCTAGGAACCAAAGACAACACAGCTAAAGTACTGCTTACGGCTACCTCAAAAGAAATCTCTTCAGCCAAAAAACAAGCTTTAGATAAACTAAAGAAAGACATCTCTGTTAAAGGTTTTAGAAAAGGTACTGTTCCAATAGAAGTAGCCAAAAAAGAAATAGGGGAAGAAAAACTAAAACAAGAAGCTGTTAACTCTCTTCTAGAGTCTGGTATTCTTCAACTGATTAAAGAAAAGAAATTTACACTTCTTGGTCTTCCTCAACTCGACAAAGCTGACGTAGACAAAAAAACTACTTGGGAATTTACTCTCAGCTTACCCTTGAACCCTGAGATCAAGCTAGGGGAGTACAAAAAGACCGCTCACACCATACTTGAAAAAACCAAAGACAAGACCAAAGATCAAAAGTTTTCGGCCATACTAGACGCTTTAATCAAAAAAACTAGCTTCATCGTACCAGCCGTTTTAATAGAGAGAGAAGTAAACCACAGCTTATCAAGACTGGTTGCCCAAACAGAGTCCTTAAATCTTGACCTAAAGACCTATCTTAAGTCAGTAAACAAGACCGCAGAACAAATCAAAGAAGAATACACTCAAAAAGCAGAGGAAAGTATTAAAGTTGACTTAATCTTGTCAAAAATAGCTCAGGACCTTAAAATTGACGTTACTGCAAAAGAAATTGAAGAATTCGCTAAGGTTAGCAACACACCAGCAGAAAAACACAGTTCTCTGGCTCCAATCATCATTCGCAGGAAAACCCTTGATCTATTACTAACTTTATGATATTATAGGTTTCATGAATCCAGGATCATCAAATACTAGCAACTCATCTCCCAAATTAAGTAGTTTCATTGAAGCCTTAAAACAAAGACAGCAAACTCGTGGTCCCCAAAGTCCCGACTCTCTAAAAACTCCTTCTCCTCTCTCATTTTCCGAAATGGGCAGATCCAAAGAACTAGAAAAAAAGAGAGTAGAGCAGTTCCACCAGGCTAGAAACAAAGAATGGGCTGGTGTCTACTCTGCCAAGCAAAAACAAGTAGAAAAAAGAATAGGGCAGATACAAGAACAACTTAAAATCTTGGTCAAACAAGTAGTTGCGTTCGAACAAAATGTCGCCCAAGCTGTTTCCACAGAAAGCCCAGAACCAGGCTCCTATCACATCAGTTTTTTCGAACACATCAAAATAGTTATTGAGCTTCTTAAAAAAGATATTGTAGAGGCCAACTCTTGGCTAACTCTTTACAACCAAAGATCCAAGAAAAAAGGTCACTACTGGGGTATGGCCAAGAAAAAAGGCAGTTCCTTTACTTCGAGCGGCGAAAGACAAGTAGCCACATCTATTGGCTAAAGACATCTCAACTGTTGTAAAATATTAGACACACGAGTCCGTAGCTCAGCTGGCTAGAGCGCTTCGTTGACATCGAAGAGGTCACTGGTTCAAGTCCAGTCGGACTCACCCTAACTTTTCTGTATACTAAAAGTTATGAAAAAAGAAATAAAAAAATTCAGTCATAAAAAAGCTTTTTCAACCTCATTTGTTGGAGGAATCGGCTGGGCTTTAGGCGCCAGTATTGGCTTTGCTTTACTCATTACCCTTCTAACCTACGTCCTCAACTTGCTTGGAGGCCTACCTTTAATCGGTAAGTTCTTCGGCCAGATAATTGAAAACACCACTCATTACCTCAATTCTGGTTTAAAATAAGCTCAAGATGAACAAACCAGACAAAACAAACGAACTAGAAACTCTTGATCCAAAAGACCATCGCTCACTGGGCCAGAAACTTGACCTATTCACATTCTCAGACACAATAGGTAAAGGACTACCTTTATGGACCGCCAAAGGAGCTGTGGTTCGCCGTGAACTAGAACGCTTCATAGTCGACGAAGAAATTAACTGGGGTTACCAACACGTCTACACTCCAGACATCGCTAAACTTGACCTTTACAAAAAATCCGGTCACTATCCTTACTACAAAGACTCCATGTACGCTCCAATCAAGATAGATGACGAGAAATACATGCTTCGTCCCATGACCTGTCCTCATCACTTCGAACTCTTCTTAAGACGACCTCACAGTTACCGTGAACTACCACTTCGTATAGCTGAGATGGCTAAGCTCTATCGATATGAACTATCAGGTGTACTAACCGGCCTAATTCGTGTCCGCTCTTTTTGTCTAGCAGATGCCCACATCATATGTGCTGACGATGAACAAGCTAAGTCAGAGGTCGCCCTAGCACTTGATCTAATAGAACATCTCGCCGACACCTTCGGTCTCAAGTTGGGCAAAAACTACTCTTACCGTCTCTCATTAGGTGACAGAGCTGATAAGGAGAAGTACTACGACAATCCAAAAGCCTGGGACAGATCAGAGCAAATCCTAAGAGAAGTACTAGAAGAACGTGGCTCTAAATTTGTAGAAGCCGAAAACGAAGCCGCCTTTTACGGCCCAAAGATCGATGTCCAGATGACCAACATTCACGGCAAGGAAGACACCGCGTTTACCGTTCAGTACGACTTCTGTATGCCAGATAGGTTCAAGCTAAACTACATCAACAAAGAAGGTAAAAAGCAAAAAGCAGTCGTCATCCACCGTTCTTCCATCGGAGCCGTAGAGAGAATTATTGCCTTCCTAATAGAACACTACGCTGGAGCATTCCCCGTCTGGCTAGCACCAGTTCAGGTTAGTATCCTGCCTATCTCAGACAAATTCTTAAGCGAAGCAGAAAAAATAAAAAAGAACTTGCTCGACCAGGGGATAAGGGCAGAACTAGATACCACCAGCGAATCTTTGGGTAAGAAAATCAGGAATGCAGAAAGCCAAAAGACACCTTACATGCTCATCCTAGGACAGAAAGAAATCGACCAAGATCTAGTCTCCGTTCGCCAAAGAGGGGAAAAAGATCTAGGACAGATGAAATTAGCCTCATTTTCTGCTAAAATACAAGAAGAAATAACAAACAAATTAATTTTTTAACCTAAGTAACTTTGAGAAAATTCCACCGTACCAATCAATATATTAGACACCCAGAGGTCAGGGTTATTAGTGAAACCGGCGAACAGGTGGGTATTATGTCTGCAGAGAAAGCTTTTTCGCTAGCAAAAGAGCAAAATCTTGATCTTGTAGAGATATCTGACAAAGCCAAGCCACCAATAGTCAAGATCATCGCTTTTAGTAAGTTCAAGTATCTAGAATCTAAAAAAAATAAGTCTGGTCAGGGTAAATCCAACCAAGACACCAAAGAGGTAAGATTTTCTCCTTTCATGGCTGAAAACGACCTAAATACTAGAATCAAAAAGGCCACAAAATTCTTAGGGGGTGGAGATCGAGTTAAGTTAGTGGTAAAATTCACCGGCAGACAAATAACCAAGAAAGATTTTGGTGATCGTGTAATGCAATACGCAATTTCAAAGCTAGAAGATGTAGCCGAGGTGGACCAACCTCCCAAGCTAGTTGGTAAGCTTTTAATTGCTCAAATTAAACCTAAAAAATAATGTCTAATAAAGTTAAACATAAAACCAGAAAAATTGTAGCCAAGCGCTTCAAGATCACCTCAACCGGTAAGGTCTTAAGACGTACCCCGAACATGAGACATCTTCGCCGTAAAAAATCAAAGAAACAACTAAGAAGATATAGAAAATATATCGAAGTTACAGGAGTAATGGCCAAAAAAATTAAAGCCATGTTACACAACTAACCATGCCAAGAATAAAAACAGGACCAACCAGAAAAAGAGCCCACAAAAAAGTTTTAAAACTTGCCAAGGGTTATAGAATGACCAAAAGGCGCCTTTATAAGGTTGCCCATGAAGCCGTTCTACACGCTGGTGAGTATGCATTCAAAGGAAGAAAAGAAAGAAAGAGACAGTTACGTCGCCTCTGGATCCAAAGAATTAGTGCTAGCTTGAAACAGTATCCGGAAGCTCCATCATACTCAAAATTCATTAATCTTCTAAATTTAAAGAAAATTAAACTAAATAGAAAATCACTCTCTGAGTTATCTATTCATAATCCTCAGGCTTTCAAGGCCGTCCTAGACTTTTGCAAATAACTTTTTTAAGGAAACCTATCTATAAAAAGATTAGTTTCTGCTAAAATTGTTGTACCAACATGGATCAAAAAATCAAAAACACCAAACAAAAACTGCTAGCGGAAATAAATTTGACAAAAAATATTTCTAAACTTGATTCGATTTCAACTAAATACCTAGGCCGTAAAGGAGAAATAAACAAACTCTTCCAATCTCTTTCTCCCAAAGAAAAGGCTACTTACGGCAAAGCTCTAAACCAGTTAAAAAAAGAAACTGAGGAAAGCATAAAAAAAACTGAAACTCTCTTATTAAACGTCAAGCCAAAAAAAGAAATAGACATCACCATGCCGGGTGTAAAACCAACAGAGGGTCATCTACATCTTTTAACCCAAACCATAGAAGAAGTAGAAGAAATATTTAAATCTTTAGGATTCATCAGGCGCAGATATCCAGAGGTAGAAACCGACTGGTACTATGCTGAAGGCTTAAATATCCCCAAAGATCACCCAGCCAGAGATGATCAAGAAACTTTCTATATAACTCCCAACATCGTTCTAACAGCACACACATCTAATGGTCAACTAAGAGAGATGGAAAGGGTCAAGAATCCGCCAATCAAAATGATAAACATAGGTAAAACATACAGGAGACAGGCCAGCAACACTCACTCTCCCATGTTTCACCAGTTCGAAGGACTAATGATAGACAAGGGAGTCAACATCACCCATCTAATCGGCATCAGCAACTACTTTGTCAGACAGTACTTTGGCCCCGATAGAGAAATACGTCTAAGACCTCATCACTTCCAGTTCACTGAACCCTCATTTGAGGTAGACATAAACTGTTCTATTTGCAAAGGATCAGGTAAAAAAGACAATAAAACCTGTCCTGTTTGTAAAGCGGGTTGGTTAGAACTTGGTGGAGCTGGAATGGTTCATCCTCAAGTCTTAAAAAATGGTGGCTTAAATCCTAATAAGTACTCGGGGTTCGCCTTTGGTTGGGGGGTTGAGAGAATCATCATGATGAAACATCAAGTTAGCAGCAACTTAAGAGATTTGTACAGTACAGATCTTAGGTTTTTAACCCAGTTCTAATCTTATGGACATCAAACTAAGCCACAAACTTCTATCTGAATTCTTAGAGACCAAAGCCACACCAAAAAAGATCGCTAACGCCTTAAGCCTCTGTGGACCAACAGTGGACAGACTTCATAAAACCCAAGGAGACACCATCTACGACATAGAGATAATAACCAACAGAATAGACTCCGTCTCCGCCTTTGGTATTGCCAGAGAAGCCGTCAGCATACTACCTCAGTTTGATATAAAGGCGAAGCTTTTAAATAATCCTTACGATTTAGATAAAAAATCACTTGGACCACTACCAAAAAACCTTCCCATAAAACTAATTATTAAAAACAAAGACCTAGTCCCAAGATTTACCTGCATCGCACTCAAAGATGTGGTCATCCAGCCTTCTCCTAAAAGCGTCCAAAAAATTCTTAAGGGTTCTGGACTTAGACCTTTAAACAACATCATAGATATCTCTAATGAACTTGCTTTAAAGTACGGCCAACCAGTCCATGTTTTTGACCTTGACAAGATAAAGGACCAAACCATGATCATTAGGGCAAGTAGACCTAAGGAAAAAATCCTCACGTTAGATAATAAAACTCTCACCCTAAAAGGGGATGACATCGTAATAGAAGATGGGCAAGGTAATTTAATTGATCTCTGTGGCATCATGGGTGGGGGACTAAGTCATATAGATAAAAACACCAAAAACGTCTTACTTTTTGTCCAAAATTACGAGCCCAAACATATTAGAAGAACCTCACTATACACCCAACAAAGAACCTTAGCTAGTCAAATATTCGAGAAATCACCAAACATAGAACTAGTTTTACCCGTATTAATAGCAGGGGTTAACTTAATCAAAGAAAGAGCTTTTGGGGTAATATCTAGCAGCTTACTAGATATCTATCCTGAAACCTTCAAGGCTCATTCTATCGATCTTTCACTTAAGTGGCTCAATCAATTTACCGGCATAACCTTAAAAAAACAACAAGTTTTCAGCATCCTCACTAATCTAGGTTTCAACGTCAAACAAACAACCCCAAACAAAGTTATCTGTAAAGTACCTAGCTGGCGCAGCAAGGATATCTTAATTAAAGAGGACTTGGCTGAAGAAATTACTAGAATTTATGGCTACTTTCGCCTACCTTCTGTCCTACCCACTAGCGTACTTGAAGACACTCAATCAGAAAAAATTCTAGAGACAGAAAAAAGGCTAAAGCATAAGCTCTTGCATTTATCTTTCACTGAGATATATAACTCTTCTCTAGTCTCAGAAAAATTATTTAAGAAAACCAAACTTGATATAAATCCTGCTTTAAAACTTGAAAACCCTTTGAGTAGTGACCAAGAATACTTAAGACGAAGTCTTGTTCCTAGTATCTTAGAAAACATCAAGGGCAATCAAGCCCACCAAAAAGAACCTATCTCCATCTTTGAACTTTCAAATATCTACCTACCTAGGGGAAAGCGAGACCTACCAGAAGAAGCTTCTGTTCTTGTTATGGCAACAGATCAAAAAACTTTCAGAGAACACAAGGGGTTTGTTGAATCACTTCTTCAGGATCTAAACATAAAAGATCTTAAATTTAAACATTTCCATGAAGAATCTCTTACTTGGGACATTAGTTCCAGCGCACATGTTTACTCTGGTAGTGAGTATCTTGGTGTAATTGGTAAACCAACTCCTCAAGTCTTAAGTAACTTTCAATTGACAGCCCCTATCTTTGTAACAAACTTAAGCGTTTCCACGATCTCAAAACTAGAAAGCCTGATCCACTTTGGTCAACCATTACCTAAATATCCTCCAGTAATAGAAGTCATTACTATTTCCTCTAACATGAAGATAGGAAAGTTGATAGAAAAAATTAAAAAAACAAGTCCGTTAATTACCAAAGTCATATATCAGGAAAGCTATAACAACAAACACACGTTCAAACTTCACTTCAGTCATCCCAAAAAAAGCTTAACGCAAGCAAAGGTGAATCAAATTAAAGGAAAAATCTTAAAAGTCTCTTAAGGTGTAATACTTGGTGTTGGGGTAGGGGACGGTGCACTATTCCAGTCTTCATTTACTCCAAACTCGTGTGTTCTGTCACTTTCTTTACCACCCTTGTCTTTAGCCACCACTCTTACTTTATGTTGACCATCTCCAAGATTAATTTCTTTGGTGTAGGGTAAACTAGTAAAAGTCTCTTCTAACACATCATCTACATAAAGCTTGGCTTGCTCAATTTCTTTTTCGCTGGTTATTTCAAACCTAAACTGAACCGTGTTAGTATTCACCCTAGATCTGTCTTTAGGACTAATTATCTGGACATCCAATCCACTAGCAGATTCACAGTACTCAGTTGGTGCTCTATATTTATCATCACCTTGTTTGGCGACCCAAGCATCAATCCCGATCTGCCACAAATTCTTATTTGTTAACGGGTCACTTTCCTTTAAGACAATAAACTCTTTGCCATCAAAGTTTCCTTGCGCTACTTGAACTGGATTAGCCAATCTAGTGCCGTCGTTCTTACACACTTTCACCTGTTGATGTATTGTGTCCTCACCTATAGGCAAAGTACCCTCAATTACCCATTCTTTATAACTTGCAAAGCCATCATGGGCTGGATATCCTGAAACTCTATCTACTTCTACCTGAATCACTCCTCCAGGGATGTTAAAAGGCTTGTCAGGGTATGAAGAGAGAACTTCAAGCATCTGTTTTCGCCAGATAGGAGCCGCTCCAGAGACACCGCTTGCAACATTTTTCATCGGTGAATTATCATTGTTTCCTACCCATACACCCACCACCACGTCGCTCGTCCAACCCACCGTCCAGTTATCTCTTAAATCATTGGTCGTGCCAGTCTTAACCGCCACACTTCTGCTTCCTAAATTAAGATATGAATTTTCTCCAAAAGTAATTAACCTGGCTTGGTTATCAGACAGAATAGAATTCATCAGGAAAGCAATTTTTTCATCAATAACTCTAGATCTGCTTACCTCTTTTTTCTCAAACAACACCTCACCATCCGCATCTTCCACCTTTAAGATAAATCCAGGCTCTACCTTAAAACCACCGTTAGCAAATGCTCCGTAAGCAGCTGATAACTCCATAAGCTCAACTTCTCCGCCTCCCAAAGCCATAGACAAACCTAACCTACTTAAATTCGCCTGGGTTGCTTCCAAACTATTCATTCCCATTTTATACGCCTGACTCAAAACGTCCTTAACTCCTACCAAAGCCAGAAGTTTCACAGCTGGAACATTAATAGAACTGGCTAAAGCATCTCTTAAGTGTAAGGGGCCATGTTCCTCACCATCATAGTTTTTAGGTATATACGGTGTAGCCTCATCTTTACCTGGGAACTCTGTCTCTACGTCTACCAGCACACTAGCTGGAGTAAATCCTTTAGAGAGAGCCGTTGCATAAACCACCGGCTTTATAGACGATCCTGGCTGTCTCAATCTGGTAACCACATTCACTTCGCCATCAATATCTTCGTCAAAGAAATTTTTTGAACCCACCATAGATAGAACATCTCCTGAATTAACATCAATCATGATGGAGGCGCCATTTGAGATGTCTAGTGTTTCCGACACCTTGTCTATCTCTTTAGCTACAATATCCTGAGCTTTTTCCTGTAAGTCCCAGTCCAGAGTCGTGGTTACTTTTAAACCACCTCTTTCTAGTATCTGTGGACCAAGCATATCCTCAAGTAAAGACCTAACTTCCATTACGAAGTGAGGTGCTTTGATGCTTGCCCCAGCCGGCCTAAACTCAACGCTCTCCAGACTCTTTATTAATTCCTCTTCAGTTTCATCATCTATATACCCATCTTCTTTCATTCTTCTAGCTACCTGTTTTGCTCTATCTAGATACCCATCAGAGTTGTAAGGAGAATACTTGGTGGGTGCTTGTGGTAAACCCGCCAGTATCACACTCTCAGCCAAATTAAGATCAACCACTTCCTTACCATAGTACATCTCACTAGCTGCTGCTACTCCCCAGGCCGTACCTCCATAAGGAGCTTCATTTAGATACATCTGTAGTATCTCGTCTTTATCAAATCTGCTCTCAATCCTTACCGACAAAACAAACTCTCTTACTTTTCTACTAACCCTTCTTTCTGTGGTTAAAAGTACATTCTTCACTAACTGCTGTGTCAAAGTAGAACCACCCTGAGCTCTTCCTCTAGTAAAAAACCTACTCACACCTCTTAACATGCCAAAGAGATCAAAACCCTGATGATTGTAAAAGTCTTTATCTTCAACCGCAATAGTAGCTTGCTTCAAGTAGTCTGGTATCTCTTCTAGTGGCGTGAACTTTCTATTCTCATCTGTATATACATCAAACAGAACTTCTTCTCCTTTTCTATCTAAAATCACAGAAGAAAAACCGGTCTTTCTCAAAACCTCTCCTGGATCTGGTAAATCTCTGGAGTACCAAAAGAACACGCCTATCATCAAGACAACCATTGAAATACTTCCAACAAAAAAAACTTTCCCCCAATTCAACTTCTTCAAGTCGATATTAAGTTTCAGTTTGAATTTTTTCCCATATCTCCTTCTTCTATACATCTTTACTTAGTATAATAAAATTCATGACCAAAAGGAACAAGAAAAAACTTTTACAAGCTTTCATCGTCATCGTCGTTATTTCGATGATCTTAAGCATTTTCGCGCCCCTTGCTTATGTCCTCTAAAAAAATATCAACATTACCAGGAATCGGACCAGCTTACGAAAAACGCCTTGAAAATTTAGGTATATTCACCCTAAAAGATCTTTTGAATCACTTTCCTAGTCGTTTCTTGGACTTTTCCGTCACTCTTCCGATTAACCAACTAAAACCCAAGATATCAGCTAGCTTCAAGGCCCAGATCGGCCGAACAAACACATTCTATAGCAAATCAGGCAAACACATCACCCAAGCAACAGCTACCGACAAAACAGGCCAAATTAATCTCGTCTGGTTTAATTCACGCTTCATAGGCTCTCTAATCAAACCAAATGCAACCTACATTATCGCTGGAGCACCCTCCTTCTACGCTAAAAAACTGGCTATCTTTGCCCCCCAAATCGAGTTATTCACCGACAAGGGCAATCTTCACACCCAAGGTTTTGTTCCTATTTATCCACTTACCAAGGGAGTTTCTAGTAAATGGCTCAGGGGAAGGATTCGCTCAGTTTTAGATAAAACGAAGTTAAAAGAAACCCTTCCTTTAGATACTTTGAAAAAACTAAACTTACCCACCAACCAACAAGCTATTCAAAACATTCATTTCCCTCTCAACCTTAAAAACCAAGACTTAGCTGATAAACGCCTAGCTTTCAATCAACACTTAAAGATTAACTTAAAAAACCTAAAGGAACAATCCAAAAGACCTCCAGCCATTAAGCTATCAATCGATCAAAAAGTTCATATCTCAGGCTTAAAAAAACTCCCTTTCAAACTCACCAAGGGCCAACAACAAGCTCTAAAAGATTCTTACAAAGATGTTAACTCAACTACTCCCAGCAGAAGATTAATTCACGGAGATACGGGTTCAGGTAAAACGGCCGCCCTCATTCTTCTAGCTAACCAGTGTATTCACTCCGGTTTCTCATTTGTCTTACTAGCTCCTACCCAAATTTTAGCTAAACAACACCAAGAGACCTTTAAAAAAATGTCTCTCTTTCCCAAAAATATCAGTTTGGTTACTGGTAACAACAAGTTCAAAAACACCACCAAACCTAATATATACATTGGCACCCACGCCTTGATCGAACAGCTACCAACAACCTTAAAAAACCCTCCAGCTATCCTAGCCATAGATGAGCAACATAAATTTGGCGTCAAACAAAGACAAGCCTTGTTAGAACGAAAACCATCTCCTCACATCATAAACTTGAGTGCCACCCCCATTCCCCGAACCGTAGCTTTAGGACTTTTTGGAGAACTCGAAATAAGCACCATCAAAGAGAAACCAAAAAATAGAAAACCCGTAAAAACCTGGGTTATGGACAAAAAAAGACTGAAAAAAGGTAGAGATTGGTTAGCTGGCCAATTAAAGAAGGGTAATAAAGCCTTCGTAGTCTGTCCCAACATAGAATCAAAAACGGCTGCATCCATAAAAGACACCCTGCCTCAATACCAAAGAGACTTTGGCAAAGACTATCCTATCTGGTCACTACACGGCAAAACTCCACCAGATGAAAGAGACAAGATACTAAAAGAGTTCGGAAAGGTAAAAGCTGGTATTTTGGTAGCCACTCCTTTAATAGAGGTAGGTATAGACATTCCTAAGGCTAACATTATCATTATTCACTCTGCTGATAGGTTTGGACTTGCCCAACTTCATCAACTTCGTGGTCGGGTAGGTAGGGGACAAGAACAGTCTTACTGCCTAGTAATTCCTTCTCAAACCGAACAAACAGGTATCGATCGGCTTCAGTTACTCTCAAAACATTCTTCTGGATTAAAATTGGCCAAACTAGATCTCAAACTTCGTGGAGCAGGGGAGATGTTTGGTAAAAAACAACACGGTCGTCTCCCAGTACGATTAAAATATTTCTGGAACAAAGACCTCTTCCAGACGGCTAAATCACAGGCTATTGTCTCTCGTAAGCTAAGCTGATAAAATATCACCCATGGCAGCAACACCAAAAAGAAAACACTCTACCGCTCGTCAAGGTAAAAGACGTAGCCAAATAGTTCTAAAAAAACCAAAACTTATCTCTTGTCCTAAATGCAAGAAACTAAAAAGATCGCATTTTACTTGCGAACACTGCTAAAACAATGAAAACTGCCCAAGATCCTAGGCACTTGCGTAGGATAAAGACATTTAAATCTCTCTTTGCCAGAAGTTTCACTGATCAAGGTCATTTCAATGATTTAAGTAACAAGGTAGAAGAGAAACAAGAAGAACTCGACAAGATAATTAAAAAATCGGCTACAGAATGGCCCTTAGAACAAATAAACAAAACTGACATCGCTATTTTAAGACTAGCTGTTTATGAACTACTCTACGAACCAGACACACCAACAAAAGTTATTATCGATGAAGCTATAGAAATTGCCAAAAGATATGGCAGCGTCAGCTCAGGCAGTTTTATCAACGGAGCCCTAGCTTCCGCCTTAAAACTCACTAAGCGAGACATAAAACCAGAAAAATGAAATTCTTTCAACTAGACCAGCTCCAAAAAAAAATTAACTACAACTTCAAAGACATTACCTTACTGCAAAAGGCCCTTACCCACAGGTCAGCTCTCAATGAAACTGGTATAACTCAAAGCTACGAGAGGCTAGAGTACCTAGGTGATGCTATTTTAGAAATGCTCATCACCGACTATCTTTTCCATACTTATGAAGAGGGTGACGAGGGCTACCTGACGACCGCTAGGTCCGTAGTCGTTAGAACCAAATCTTTATCTGCCTTAGCTATTAAACTAGGTCTCCCCAAGCATATATATATGAGCAAGGGAGAAGAAGTTGGTGGAGGCAAAGAAAACCCTTCTATTTTAGAAGATTCCGTAGAAAGTTTAATGGGCGCCATCTACCTAGACGGAGGATTTGAGGCAGCAAAAAAATTCTTTCAAAACTATGTCATCCCTCACGCCCAAGAACTACTTAAAAAAGGTGAGTTAAAAGACTCCAAGTCTCTACTCCAAGAAAAGGTCCAATCTCAGAAGATGAGCTCTCCATCCTACAAAATCATCAAGGAGAAGGGGCCAGACCACCAAAAAGAATTCACCGTTGCTGTTTTCATTGGTGCTAAAAAAATATCTCTGGGAAAGGGTAAAAACAAACAAGAGGCCGAGCAATTAGCTGCACAACAGGCTCTAAAACTGATATAATCACCATCATGCTAAAAATTAAGCTACAACCAACCGGTAAAAGAAACCAAAGATTATTTAGAATTGTGGTGGCAAGAGACAGATCCAAGCTAACTGGTAGGTACATAGATCTACTAGGCCATTACAACCCTAGAGACCCTAAAAACGAAATTACTCTGGACAAGCCTCTTTATGAAGCTTGGATTAAAAAAGGTGCTCAACCAACAGACACCATCAGACAACTAGTTAACAAAACATTAACAATCACAAAAAAAACATTATGAAACAACTTGTAGAATACATAGTTTCCAACCTAGTTAATCATCCAGAAGATGTAATCATAGAAGAAACCAAGACCTCCGGGGAAGAGGAGTTAAGTAACATTACCATTGAGGTCAATCCAGAAGACGTTGGTAGAGTCATTGGTAGATCTGGTAAAGTAATTAACGCCATCAGGCAGATTGTTAGGATTGCTGCTATCCAAAAGGGGATTAGAGTCAGGGTAGATTTAAAAGATGATGGTCAACCAAAGCCTTCTCAAGAGGAACCAACTATGGAAGATCAACCTCAAGTCGACGAACCCGTCGTTGAAACCAAAGAAGAAGTGAAAGAAGAAGTCAAAGCTGATGAACCTATGGTTGAAGCACCAACCTTAGAAGAGAAACCTGAAGCTTAAAACCCAAACAAACTTCCCTGCCTTCCGGTCTGACCGCCCAAGTTATTTTCAGTGATGTTAGGTTTTGAATAAAGCAATATCTCACCTAATAACTGTTCATTTTTATCGGTAAAACCAACCACCTTGTCCAAAGATACTTCAGCTAAATCTGATTCAAAATAAGTTATCTCCATTTCAAGTTGACTCAATCCTTGTATCGTAAATAACTTTGAAATCTCAGACAAGGATAGTTCAGAAATAATAGAAACCGGTAAGCTTTTACCTAATAAATCTATAAATCTTATTAATCTATCTGAGCTTCCAACTAACTTCAACATAACCCTATGTTTGTTTAGGTTTACCATTCCATCCTTTATCTGAATCTTCTTGTCTACATCGATCTCAACCACTCCTTTAGATAATTCATAAGACTCAATGATTACTCCTGTACTAGCACTAATCTGCCTTAAAGAAGAAAGTATTATTCCCGGGTCAAAAGTTTTTGGTACTGCCAAACTTAAGATCGATAGTTCATCCTCACCCAAATTATTTTCAAACTCCTGCACCCTATCAACAGAGCCTGATAAAACTTCCAAGGAGTTCTCTAGTTTTTTTAAGTCTTTTTCTTCCTTATATAAATCAGCAAACCTAGGCCAAACAAACAATATCGAAACCAAAATAGCTACCACCAAGCCCAAAAAACTATACACCAACTTCCTTAATGCTTCTTCATCCACCCACTCAGGAAGTAAAATCCCAAAAATCTTTTTTGTCATATTTTTAATTTAATCTTTACTTTATAAGTACCATCTTCTATTCTGCTTAAAGAATCTTGTTCAACTACTGTGAAACCAAAATTTTCATCTAGTTGTCTTAAGTTTAAATTAGTCTCAAAAGCTCTATAATCATCTATTCCATCAGCATAAACAAGGAAAGTAATTTCATCTCTCTCAGTAAAACTTACTCCCACTAAAGACGTTCCTTCATTTAACCAGCTGTTTATTTCTACTAAATAATCCTTGTACTTATATTCCTTGTTTCTTTCACTCTCTAGTATCTCTAACATCCCTTGAGCCCAGACATAGTTTTCTGTCAAATTTTTATTAGTCGAAAACACACTATTTAAGGTTTTTATCTCATCTTGTGTGTTATTAATCTTATTTCTTAAATAAACCAATCTACCTGTAATGTAAAAGGTTTGCAGTAAAAAACCACTTACAGTTAAAATCAAAATTACCCTGGCTGCCATCTTCAATTTCTTGATCTGACTTTTTCCAACCCATTCTTGCTTAAGTAAATTTATTTTAGCCATCTTTACTCAGAAATTGCTAATCCCAGAGTGGTCGCATACAAAACCCCAGAAGCTTTTATTTTTTCAGGCACTTCAACTGGCCCAAAAGGCTCACCAATTACAACATCTAATCCTGTTTTTTCCACCAAAACACTAGTAAAACCTTTAAGAAAAGCACCTCCTCCAACCAAAACAATTTTTTCTATTCTTTTGTCTTTCTCCATATTTGAGAAATTTGCCACTACTTTTTTGATCTCCACAACCAAACTGTCTATCAAGCCATTCAGTGTATTGTATATCTTTCCTTCCACCTGTTGCTTGTCCACTCCATAAGTTCTCTTGTATTCCTCAGCCTGATTGATTGGAATCTTAAAAGTCTCAGAGATCATTCTAGTCATAGCCATACCTGCCAAGGGGACGATGTGACTCATGTGTATCTCACTTCCTTCTACTAGCACCATTTTGGTTGTACTAGCTCCCACATCTAGTATCAAACTCACTTTATTATCATTAGTGAAACTAGAAAGACCTCTTACTAAGGACAATACCTCATTTTCTATTCTTTCTGGTTCAAGTCCTGTTAATGTTAAAAATTTTACATAACTCTCCATTACTTTTTTAGGAACCGCAACCACAAAAACTTTCATCTTTTCATTGCCAACTTTTTTCTTAGGTTTATCAATCACCACCCAAGAAACCTCAATCTCATTTGGAGGAAAGGGGACCACTTGATCAAGTTCCCACTTTATAGCCGAAGCTAATTCTGGAGTACTCATTATCGGTAACTTCAAAATTCTAGAGAACACCAAGGCTTCAGGAATAGATAGAACGACACTTCTTGTTTTTATCCCAGACTCCTTTAGTAAACCTTTTATTACCTCTGATATCTTTGCTCTTTGTTCACCTGGTAAATCCACATCACTTCTGCCCACAGGATTCACAGCCATCCCCACAGACTCCACTTTCTTATCTCCCTTTAACTCTAAAATCTTAATAGAACTACTTCCAATATCTAATCCAAAATAGGCAGGCATAATAATCTATTATACATATATTACTGAACCAACTTAGAGTTAGAATAAAGTACTTTATCAAACACAGCCGGTACTTTTTCCATCTCTTTTCTAAGCTCCAATCTTTTCTTTACACTAACATCTCCCGACACCGAATAAGATCCTAAAGAAGATATAACTACTTGCTGATCAGGTAGATTTCCACCTATTGGCTCAATCCCAATTTTACTAGCAGAATACAAAACCTCAATTCTCAATAACCTAGTAGTTGGCGGCAACAATGTATTAGCATTCACACCTACACTAGATCTACCACCAAAAGTTGTCCCCTGGAAACTAAAACTCGGACCCTCCACCAAGTCAGCAAACTTATTTACCAAAGCCCGACCAGAATCACTGTCAAAAGCATAGGAGCTCACCAGATACTGGACACCATCAACTCTGTACTCAGACACCTTCAGTGCTGCCAGAGAAGACTCAGAAGAGAAATAGATCCTTACGCTACTCACCCCGCTATCCGCTCCTTCAACTAGTACAGCAATCGCGTCTCCTGGATCTACTAAATCAGAAACCATCCCATCACCTCCTTCATTTGAGTAATCAGTGATAAAACTTACTCCTTCACTAAAACTAAGGTCTTCCACAGAAGTTTCACTCAAAAGGGCTTGTTCGACACCACTTTCTGCTCCTTTAAGTGCCTTGATCTTTTCTGTATCTAAAGTTTGCGTTCTTAAGTTCCTGGTCGACCTATCCGCCAGGGAAATTACCAATGTTCCTGCCACCGTGGCTGCCAACACCAGTATTAACGCTACCTGACCTTTTTCACTTTTATTTACCATTACTTTCATTTTATACTAAAAATATCCAGAGTTTTTTAAAAATACTTCGAATGAGTAAGCCTTCTCAATTGCGACAGCTTCACCGTCTTTCTCTGCCTGGGCAGTAAAATCAACCATGACTTTTTCACGCTCACCAAACAAACAAACCCAGTTAAAGCTTAAAACGCTAACCTGTATACCACTCGGGCTTATCTGAGCCGAGTCAGAGGTTATGTAATCACCACTCAAAGAATACTGCGTTAATCTACCTGCCACATCTATCGTCAAATTATCACCCGACACACCACTATCACCGGCTGCCAAACATGCATCTTGACCCTGACCATCTACGTTAACTACTCTAGCAAAACTAATAACATCCGTCATTGAACTCTCGATCACTCTACTTGAAGTATTCATAAACAACTCAAAATCAACCCTTGAGCCACTCTGCAAACTTTGATAGAAAACCGCCATACCAGCACCAACCAGTACCACCACTATCCCAATAACCACAATTAACTCTATCAGGGTGTAAGCATTCTTTTTCACAGTTTTGTCTTAGTAAATATTTTACTTAAACCAACACTAGTCTCTTCCCATTCGACCAACACCTCAACTCGTACTTTGTTGTCAGTCCCTTCGAAATCATAAGTTGTTGTACATACATAATCACTGTTGCTACAATCCTCTTCTAATATCGATCTAGAAAAAAAGGTCATAATATCGTCTTCTTTTTCCTTTTCTACATCTACCAAAACCTGTTTAGCAAGACTCAAGGCTTCTTGCCTGTCTCCAGTCACTCTTGAAGTTTTAACAGACCTAGTTGAAACCCTAACCACCGCTACAGCGACAATCCCCAGAATGGTTAGGGCTACCAATACCTCCAACAATAACTGCCCTTTAACATCTCGCATCATTTAAGTTTAGCAAACTTTACTAACATCCAGGAGTCGCTGACTTTACCGGCTCAGAAATACTACCATTTTCATTTATTTCCAGATCATACTGGATTCCATAATTACAAACACTTATCGTGCTTGAATCAGTTGAACCAAAAGGAGTAATAAACACTACCTGCCCGGCAAAGACAAACTCGGTTCCATTAGAAAGATTTAAAACACCTAAAGTTTGCTTGCAAGTAGCTCCACTTGATGTTTTTACCAACAAATCTACATCCGCACCAGAAAACTGTAGTTCAAACTCACTAACTCCACTGATTTCACAATCAGACGGTATTTCAACAGCACTTGCTTTAACTTGAACTTGCTTCAAAAGAGAAGCCATATTTCTAGCGTCACCTAAAACCTCTCTTCTTTCTCTAAAGGGGACAAGCGCAACTATTCCTGCACCCACAAACAACGATAAGATCCCAATCACGATCACAACTTCTAATAAAGTAAATCCCAATCGATTTTTCATGGATTGATAAACGAACAACTGTCACCACTCTCCAACACACAAGTAATGGTGTAGGAAGTGGCCGACACAAATCCATAAGTATACGTAGCATCAGTCTTAGGATCTTTGGGGGTGTCATTTAAATATGTCTCACCACCACAACTAATACTGTTATAAATCGATGGGGGATAACTACCGGACTCAGTCCTACAAAGTTCTAATGCCGACCTGATGTTCTCGATATCTAACTTTCTCCGAGAATCTCTAGATCGAATACTAGTATTTGTAAAAGACACCGCTGCCGCTCCAGTCAAGATAGCAATAATAGTAATTACCACCAGAAGCTCCACGAACGTAAATCCTCGTTTTCCAGAAGAGAAAAGCTTGTTATTCATTGTAAGTTACTTACACAGTAATAATTGCCTGCACCCCATACATGCGATGTACCATCAGCAGTCGTAGGTAAGCTCGTGGAATTACCCCTAGAGGCTACTTCCATCTCAGCACATACATAATAGCTATCTGCATCACAAAGCTCTGTGTAAACCAACGGGGAGACATCCACTGGATCTGTTGGCCAAGGACCTTTTATGTAACTACCTCCATCACTGCAGGTAGTAGGGTAGACATAACTCGTCTCAGAGTAATATACCTCCAACGCATTCTGGATCGATTTCATATCAGCTTGACGTCTTGAATCCCGAGACTTTCTCTGGGCACTAGAGTAAGACACCGTACCCAAAGCGACCAAAACTCCGATTATCCCAATCACCACCAACAACTCTAATAATGTAAACCCTCTTTTTTTGTTTTTCATGGTTCTATTAATGTATAACTTACTCCGCTTGCACACACATTCACGTCATCCTTACTTAAATCTCCATCATTCTCCAAACAAGCTATTATCGTGTACTCCAACACACTACTGGCACTCCTAGTATAGGAATACTCTACCCAGCTACCAGCTAGTTTTTGTTCCTTAGGATCAACTGGGATTTTCTTCATATAGTCAGGTGTCAAGTCTACTAAGTTTGCAGTGTCTGGATAAAAAGCTGTTGCCTGATCATTCTTATAAAGCTCTAAGGCATTTTGCAGTTGCTTTAGGTCATTTTTTCGTTGAACATCTCTTGCTCTCTCTCTAGCTTGTTGAAAGTTAAACGCCGCCATGGCACTTAAAACACCAATTATTGAAATAACTACTAAAAGCTCGATTAATGTAAACCCTTCTTTCTTCATCATTCTATTTCCACTCCATACTCTGTTAACAGATAATTACATGTTACACCAGTGACACACTCTTGAGTCAAGTCCGTTCTATAATCCTTATCCTTATCGTTCTCAAGTATTGCATACAAGCTAAAATTATCTCCGTCACTCACGTAATAATACGCATAACCCACCTTAGGGTCTTCTGGTAACTTAGACATATATAGTTGTTCTACGCCTCCTGAATACGCACTAAAGGTGTCTCCCCAAATGCATGCCTCCAACTCTGCCACAGCGCTTGGTTTGCAACCGATTACATTACCACTATCTCCAATAGGATATCTACCAAAGTCCTCATTGAATACTTGCAAGGCCTTAGATATCTGGCTTAAATCACCTTTCCTTCTTGCATCCCTAGACTTACGTTGACTAAAAGTAAAAGAGGCCAAACTAGCACCAGAGATAATTATCATAATCGCTACCGCCACCATTATCTCAAGTAAAGTGAATCCTTTCCTCATACTAATCATTGTAGCATCCCTAAATACCAATTCCACAAGGGACCACCCCACAACAGAGCAACAACTATACCCACAACCAAGAAGGGGCCAAAAGGAATCGTCTGTCCAAACTTCTTTTTACCCAACAAGATAAGTAAAACTCCCACAACAGAGCCAATAACGAAGCTACTCATTGTTCCTACCAGTGTTTTTGGCCAACCCAACAAAAGACCAATACTAGGGGCAAACTTCACATCGCCAAAACCGAATCCTTTTCCTTTTGTAAACCACCATAAGCTCCAAAAAAACCCAGTCAAAACGATAGCACTTACAACTGCCTTCCCGAAATCAACCATCATCATCTCTCCATTTCCCACTAAAAGAAGTCTATAAAAAAGCACCCAACTAAAAAGAAACAGGTTAGTTCCATCTGAAATAATCCCATACTTTAAGTCCGTTAAAAACACCACTAACAACGCCATACCTACTACTAACCAGAAAACAGGCTGTAGTATGCTCCAAGGACTACCCGCCAGTAGAAAAAATGATCTACCCACCACAAACCACCATAAAAACAACACTCCAGTAATGAGTTCAGTCAAAGGATAGCTCCAGTCAATAGATTTCTTACAGTAAAAACACTTTCCTTTAAGTAGTAAAAACGAAAACAAAGGAATATTTTGCCACCAACTTAAAGCTTTACTACACTTATCACACTTAGACCTACCAGAAAGGGGAGAACTGTCTTTTTTAATTGTTCTATAAACCACTACTCCCAAAAAACTACCCCACAAAAGACCCATCAAGAAAACCAATCCAGCCATCAAGGCGAACCCCATCTATCTAAAGCACTGCAAGCAGTTTCCGTTGGTAACGTCAGGACATGTAACAGCTCCAACGTCTTCCGTAATCGTAGCAACACCATCAAATACCCACTTGGTGGTCGCATCATTTCTTAATGCTTTACCTTCTGGGGCAAAGCAGACTGCTACGTCAGTTTCATCCTCTGAGCTTACGTAAATATTTGCATTCACATTACTATTAAAGTCGCTTTTTAACTCACCATCAGCTTCAATAGCAGCAACACAGTCACCAATATCCTGCAACTCGGTAACTCCACCAGCAGCCGCACCTGGCACTGTATCAACAAGGGCATCACAGCCAACGTTTATACCTGGTAAGTTCCAAGGAAACTCTCCATGAGATGCATAGTATCTAGTGAATCCGTTCAAAAGCTCAACCGAAGCATTCCTATTATTTGCATCTCTAGCCTTCTTTAGCTGCTCAAACGGGTCAATAGCTGCCAACAAACCAGCCGCTAGGATTCCCAACACTCCAATAACTATCAAAAGCTCCATTAATGTGAAACCAGTTTGTTTTTTCATTTTTTTTCAATAAATAATTCAATATCTATCCTTAACTATGAACATCTAGAACTGACTTGTCAAGTGGTAGATCGGTAGGATAACGGCAGCCACCAAGAAGCCAACTCCAATTCCCATCATTATCATAATTAACGGCTCTATCGCAGTAGTTAAACTCTTAACTTTTGTAGCACTCTCAGACTCATAATACACCGCCAACCTCGTCAACACCTCATCCATCTTACCCGTTTTTTCACCCACAGAAATCATTCTACTCAAAACCGGGGGGAAGTCTTGAATATAAGCAATTCCATCTGCCAAACTTATTCCTTTTTCTACTTTTGTTGCTACCTGTCTAATAGAGTCCCCAAAAATCTTACTTCCTAATGTATCTGCTACTATCCTTAGAGCGTCCAGGACCGACACACCAGCCGCCACCAACAACCCAGTTGTCCTGGCAAACTTAGCCAACACAATATCTTTTTTTAACTGACCCCAAATAGGCAACTTAAACTGAAACTGTTCTATTAATAGTTCTCCCACCTCTGTTTTAGACCATTTGGAAAAAAACACCGCTCCTCCTCCCAAGCCCAAAAACAATAAATACCAAAACTTAACCATAAAGTCAGAAATAGATATCAAGGCTTGAGTAATTGCCGGCAACTCAATTCCCATGTCCTTATACATAACCGTCATCTTAGGGACCACAAAAATCATCATTATTACTCCCACCACTACCATAGCACTTAAAACAATTGCTGGGTAAACTAAGGCGCCCTTGGTCTTACCTCTAAAATCTTTCTCCGCCTCTAAAGTATCCGCCATTTTTATTAACACCTCATCCAACAATCCAGCCGACTCACCAGCCTTAACCAAGGCAATATATACACTAGTAAATCCACCCTTCGACTCCTCAAGAGCTACAGCAAAAGATTTACCTCCCTCAACATCTATTAGAACCTTTTTTAAAACAATCTCTAACCCAGGTCCAGACTGATCTTTAAGAATACCCAAAGCATCTACCAACGAAAGTCCTGCTTGAATCATGGTCGACATCTGTCTAGTAAAGACAACTATCTCATCTTCCTTAGGTTTTTTAAATTTATTTAACAACTCAGTCAACTCATTCATCTGACTTTCCGTCACTCCCATCGTAACCAGTCCTTTGCTTCGTAATATCGTGACTATCTCTTTTTCACTATTAGCTTCCAACACTCCATCAATCGTCTCACCTTTGTCATTCTTGGCCTTGTACTTATACGTTTTCATATTATTTACTGGAGAAGTCTGGCTAGTATTGTGGGTCTTAAGGAGTAGGCTAGTGCCACCTTGCTATCAATAACCCCTTTATTTACCAGCTCAATCAGACTGGTCTCAAGTAAGTGCATACCCATCTCTGATCCTGTCTGGATTATGTTATCAATCTGATGAACCTTACCCTCTCTTATATTCGTCTTCACCGCTGGAGTCACCACCATCACTTCCGTTGCCACCGCTCTTTTCCCATCAATCGAAGGGATCAGTCTCTGTGAAAGCACCACCTCTAAAGAACCCGCTAACTGAGATCTTATCTGAGACTGCTGTCCAGCAGGGAAGCTGTCGACAAGTCTATCAATCGTTTGTGCAGCTGAATTGGTATGTAAAGTCGCAAGTACTAAGTGACCAGTCTCTGCTGTGGTGATGGCCGCTTGCATAGTTTCCAGGTCCCTCATCTCTCCCACTAACACTACATCTGGGTCTTGTCTTAAGACTGATTTTAAAGCTTTTTCCCAACTCATTGTATCTCCACCCAACTCACGCTGAGAGATAACCGATTTTTTATTCTCAAACACAAACTCAACCGGATCCTCAACCGTCACAACATGCTCTGATCTTGTCTGATTTATCTCATCAATAATAGCTGCCAAGGTAGAACTTTTTCCAGAACCAGTCGGGCCGGTTACTAACACAAATCCTTGTTTTAGCTTTGCAATAGAGTGGCAAACAGGTGGTAACCCCAACTCATCTATAGAAAGTATTTTACTAGGAACGTGTCTCAATGCGGCAGCCATTGTGCCCCTTTGAAAATATGTGTTTACCCTAAATCTTGCCAGCCCTGGTAAATCTACTGAGAAATCAAGCTCTTTTTCCTTCAAAAAAACTTTCTGTTGGTCAGGTCTCATCAAAGACAAAACCAGTGCCTTCACCGTCTCTTTAGTCAACTTTTCTGTTCCTGGAATTACTGTCAACTTACCCTGTGTTCTAACCATGGGTGAGACCCCAAAGATCAAATGTAAATCAGAAGACTTTGTATCAACCACATTTTTCAACAATTGTTCTGCGTTCATACTTGGGCCACCCTTACAACTTCCTCTATAGTAGTAACTCCCTCCAAAACCTTAAGGTATCCATCCTGCTTCAAGGTAATCATTCCTTCAGCTACAGCTTGTTTCTCTACTGTACTGGCATCAGCTTGTTCCATTATTAACCTAGCCACCTTCTCACTTATCACCAACACCTCGAATACACCGATCCTCCCATGGTAACCGGTATTACCACATTTTGTACACCCCTTACCCTTATAAAGCAATACTTCTTGCCCATTTTTCTGTGCTTCAGCCGTTCTCTCTACATTAGACTTTAAAAAACCAGCATACAAACCACCCAAAACCACCTTCATGTCTTCCACCACCGCTTTTTCCGGAACATAAGCCATCTTACATTCATCACAGATCTTCCTTAAAACTCTTTGGGCCACCACTGCAGTCATTGAACTGGACAACAAAAATGGCTCCACCTTCATGTCTAAAAGCCTTGGTAGGGCACCAGACGCAGAGTTGGTATGTATAGTAGAAAACACCAAGTGACCAGTTAAAGAAGCCTGGACCGCCAAAGCAGCCGTCTCCTCATCTCTGATCTCACCGACCATTATTATGTTGGGGTCCTGTCTTAAAAACGATCTCAACCCAGAAGCAAAAGTCAAACCAGCATCTGGATTAACCTGTACCTGGTTTATTCCCTTCATCTGGTACTCAACTGGATCCTCCAGAGTAATTACATTAACCTTAGGAGTATTGATCTTAGTCAACATTGAATAAAGCGTTGTGGTCTTACCAGAACCAGTTGGACCAGTAATCAAAATAATTCCATGGGGAATGTTAACTGCTTGTTCAAGGTTTTTTAAGGCTCTACCCCTCAAACCTAACTCTGGTAGGGTAGGAATCTTGCCAGATTTTTTCAAAAGCCTCATCACAATCTTCTCACCAAACACCGTAGGTAAAGAAGAAATTCTCAAATCAACCTCACCATCTTCTGACTCAAAGTTAAACCTTCCATCTTGAGGTAAACGTCTTTCGTCTATCTTCATTCCTCCCAATATCTTTATTCTAGATGCCAACGAAGCATGATACTTCTTATCTAAGGTTAGTTTTTCTTCCAGTATTCCATCAATTCTGTATCTAATTCTAGTAATCTCTTCCTCTGGTTCAATATGAACGTCACTCGCCCTCAACCTTATCGCGTGTTCAAGTATCTTCTTTACTATCTCGACTATCTTTGGTTCTTTAATAATCTCCGACAAACTCTCTTTAGTTATCGTCTTTATACCTGCTTCCTCCGTCGCACTTCCTTCTTCAGACAACACCTCAGACACCTCACCAGTTAAACTTTGTAAGTAAAGTTTATCAATCAGGTTGTTTATATTCTTTTCGGAAGCCATCATTGCCGTGATCCTGTAGCCAGTTCTTCTTTGGAAGAAATCAATCGTCCCTAGATCGCTCGGTCTAGCCATCACCATCTTCAACGAACCACTCTTTTTATCTATTTCTACTGGAATAAGCATGTAGTTTCTAGCCAGACTTTCAGGCACCATTTTAAGTAGTTCTGGTGGAACAATTAACTGCGTTTCTTTAAAATAGGGAATACCCATCATCACGGCCTTCGCTTCTACCAAACCTTCTTCGTCTACTTGTTTTTCTTCTTTTAAAATCTCTTCCGCTTTTTTTCCCAAACTAGCCGCCTTCATTCGCACTTCTTCAGATTTTTCTAAAGACAACTTGCCTAGATCAACTAAAACAGCCAATATATCCTTAGAACTACTAGTACCCGGGGCAGACGTTACCATACTGCATTCACTATCTCAAAATTAGCTGGAAGAATCAAGTCCACTAACCTTCCATCCTTCAAGCAAAAACCGTCCCAACAACAACTTTCTGTTTACCATTAATCCTGCGTCTTTCTTTAACTCCAGCCCTAACTTCAACATCTTTACCCGCTTCATACTAGGTAAATTCCTCAATGCCGTAGCCAGTTTTTTTATAAAAAAGTTTAATATATCTAGCTCTGTATCTTTTTCCCACTTATCAAGCAAAGAAATACTAGCACCAGGTCCCATCCTCCAAGCTTCTATTAACTCATCCCAAAGCTGCTCATACTTACCATCCTTATCACTCTCAACTCCTTTTATCTTTCTTACTCTACAACGCGATACTATTGTGGGCAACAACCTGGACTCACTCGCAACCGTTAGAACAAACAACACTTCATCTCTTGACTCTTCCAAAGGTTTAAGCAACATGTTCTGGCATTGCTCACTCAAGTTGTCCGCTCCGTTGATCCAAAAAACCATGGACTCTTTTTTCTTTACGCTCAGATAGTTTGTCTTAAGCCAAGTCCTTAACTCAGCAATCTTAACTCCACCACTTGGTACATCTAAGCTCCAGATATTCTTCTCACTCAAACCCTCGCTCTTTAGAAACTTTTTTACATCCACACTATCGTCAACTGCCAAAATCCAAGCAACCATGCTCCCATATTACCATCATGTTAGACAATAAAAAAAGCTCACACTTATTATCAAGTATGAGCTGTATTCATTTTTTTCAGTTAATTTTTACCAGTGATTGCTGCCAGCACTGGCACGTCTCCAGAAAATAAGGGTTCATCATTTGCATCTATAAGATCTACCTGAGCGTCAACAAGTATTTTATATTCAGCTTCAGTGATCGCCTTCCCTTCTTTATCTAGATTGTCTGGATCAAGACCAAGCCTAGTTAGTAAGTCTTTTTGGTGCTCGAGCGAACCATACCAATCTTCTGGATGATTGTCAGCCTTAAGTAGACCAGCATCAACAAAAAGAGGTCGTGCGTCCTCACCGTTTCTTAACATTTCTGCTACCTTAAGCATATCAAGGTTGTCCTCCATAGCACACCTCCCGTGTGTTGAACAAATAGTTTAAATTAGAATAGTTTAAATTAGAAAAGAACAATTCACATTATATCCAACACCAGAACAACTGTCAAACTATGGGGTGTATCAATGGAAAATTGAACCCTAAAATTAAAATAGCAATACAGGCACTTGAACGCCGTCAATGCATCCCTTACAATAGGTTAGGCATGGCAGATACGAATAACTACTCAGCTAAGGATATCACCGTTCTAGAGGGACTAGAACCCGTTAGGAAGCGTCCCGGAATGTACATCGGCTCTACCGACGATAGGGGACTACACCACTTGGTTACAGAGATTTTCGACAACTCTTTAGACGAAGCCATTGGTGGTCACGCAAAAAACATCTTCATTTCCTTAAACAAAGACGGGTCTGTTAGTGTCTCGGACGACGGTAGGGGAATCCCCGTGGACATGCACCCTTCAGGTGTATCTGCTCTAGAAATTGCCATGACCAAGCTTCACGCTGGTGGTAAATTCAAAAAAACGGCCTACCAAGCTTCCGGAGGTCTTCATGGTGTCGGTGCTTCAGCTGTAAATGCTCTGTCAACCAACATGACCGTGGTAGTTACCAGGGGCAGTAAGTACTACGTCCAAAGCTACAAAAAAGGTAAGCCAGACTTCAAGGTAAAAGAAATAGATGGCAAAGCCGTCAAAACATATTTACCTACTTTTCACCAACACATTTTAAAAGCCAAGTCAGGTAGTTTGACCACCTTCTCCCCAGATCCAACAATTTTTAAGATCAACACCAAATTCAGTTTCAAGAGAATAAAAAACCAGCTAAGAGAAAGAGCATATCTTGTTGCTGGGGTTTACGTCCACTTCCTAGAAGAAGAGACCAACAAAAAATGTAACTTTTACTTTGAGTCGGGTATTAGATCTCTTCTTTCTCACCACAATAAATCAAAAAAAGCCCTACACGACATCATTCACATAACCGGTAATGCAGAAACACCAGAATATCCAATTGGCATAGAGGTCGTCATGCAGTATACCGACACATACCAAGAAGCCTTGGTCAGTTTTGCCAACACCATTAACACTTATGATGGTGGTACTCATCTCACTGGTTTCCGTATGGCTTTAACTCGTATCATCAAAGACTACGCCATAAAAAACAACCTAATCGATGAAAAAAGTAGTAAAAAACTAGACAACTTCACCTCAGAAGACATGAAAGAAGGTCTAACCGCCATTGTCTGGATCAAGATGACTAGTTCAGAAATCCAATTTGAGTCACAAACTAAAACCAAGTTGAATAATCCAGAAGTTCAGTCAGCCGTTTACCAAACAGTCAGAGATCAGCTAGAAGAGTACCTAGAAGAACATCCTCAAGTAGGTAAGGTTATCGTTGGTAAAATCTTACTAGCCGCCAAGGCCAGATTGGCCGCCAAAGCAGCCAGAGAAGCTGTGGTCAGAAAAGGTGCTCTAGACGGATTGACTCTTCCAGGTAAACTAGCCGACTGTCAGAGTAAGGACCCAGCATTAAGTGAGATATACATCGTAGAGGGTGATTCCGCTGGTGGATCAGCTAAACAAGGTAGAGACCGTGTCACTCAAGCCATTTTGCCGCTAGGTGGAAAAATCCTAAACACAGAAAGAGCTAGACTGGACAAAATCATAGAGTTTACCGAACTAAAAGATTTAATTGTAGCCTTAGGTATCGGTATTGGAGAAACCTTGGACTTAGAAAAACTTCGCTATAGCAGAGTCATTATCATGTGTGACGCCGATATCGACGGTCACCATATAGAAACCCTACTTCTTACCTTCTTCTTTAGACATATGAAAGAGATGGTAGAAGCCGGTCACGTTTACTTAGCCATGCCACCACTTTACAAAATCACCGCCAACAAAAAATCACAATATCTATATACAGAAGAAGACAAGGAAAAACTCATAAAAACAATCAAAAAAGAACATGGTGTAGACACCAAGATTGGTCTTCAAAGATACAAGGGTTTAGGTGAAATGAATCCTGAACAACTCTGGAATACTACCATGAACCCAAAGACTCGCACATTAAAACAAGTCGCCATAAAAGACATGGCAAAAGCAGATGAAATCTTCAACATTCTAATGGGTGCAGACGTTCCACCTAGAAAGAAATTTATTCAATCCCATGCTCAAACAGCCGAGCTAGACGTATAAACAAAATGACAACTTTTATAATAGGCCACCAAAAACCAGATACAGACTCCGTTGTAGCCGCTTTGGCTTTCAAACATATTTTTGATACCCAAGACTGCTGGGGTCACCCAACATCAAAAGCTTGTATCGCTCATCCCTTAAATCCAGAAACAGCTTTCTTGTTCGATAAGTTTGGGGAATCAACACCAGAAATCATTTCAGCATCAGACATCAATCAAAAAGACAAGGTCGTTTTGGTAGACCATAACGAAGAATCACAAAGACTAGATGGCCTAAATCCGGAACTTATCTCCGATATTTTTGACCACCACAAATTATCACTGAATTTACCCCAACCAATATATGCCACCATCAAAGCCTGGGGATCAACCTGCACCATTGCCTGGAACATCATGGATCTTTATAAAATAGACATCCCAGAAAAACTAGCCGCTCTCATGCTTTCCGCAGTTATATCCGACACAGTTAACCTTAAATCATCTACCACCACTAATGTAGACAAAAAGGCGGTCATAGCTCTGGCAAAAATAGCCAAAGTACAAAATATCGACAAGTTGGCTCTAGAGATCTTCAAAGCTAAATCCAATACTTCAAAACTATCAGACACCGAACTTCTTAAAAACGACTATAAAGTATTTGATTTTGCCGGCAAAAAGACTTTTATTGGTCAAATCGAAACAGTAGAGCAAAAGGAAGTCATATCAAGTAGGGGGCCAGGGTTAAAAAAAGCTATGCTTGACCTACAAAAAGAACTACAACTAGACATTATTTTCCTGGCTGTCTCAGACATATTAAATGTAAACACCAAGCTAATCACCATCGATTCTTCAATACAAATTGGAGAGAAAGCATTTAAAACTCAAGCTGTGGATGGTATCTTAGATATCGGTCCTAAGTTATCAAGAAAAAAGGAAATCGCCCCCGCAATAGAAAAAATAATTCAAAATGGATAAAGACACAAAAATACCAACCATCGTCGATCAAGAAAATGATGATTCTAATGGTAGTAGTGAGCCCAAATCAACCAAGTTTGGACTAATTCAAGCAACCGGAATCATTGATGAAATGGAGAAGTCATATGTAGACTACGCCATGAGTGTTATTGTGTCCCGTGCCTTACCAGACGTAAGAGATGGGCTAAAACCAGTTCATAGGCGTATTCTTTTCGCCATGAAAGAAATGGGCCTCACTCATAAAAGTTCATATAAAAAATCAGCTCGTGTAGTTGGTGAGGTTCTAGGTAAATACCACCCTCATGGAGACCAGGCTGTCTACCAAACAATGGTTCGCTTGGCTCAAGAATTCTCTATGCGTTATCCGTTAGTGGACGGTCAAGGTAACTTTGGTTCTATCGACGGTGATTCCGCTGCTGCCATGCGTTACACAGAAGCCAGGCTAACTAAGATTGCTCAAGAGCTCACCAAAGACATCGAAAAGGATACTGTAAACTTCAGTGACAATTTTGATGGCAGCCAACAAGAACCTGACGTTTTGCCAGCCAGACTTCCCAATCTACTTCTAATGGGCGGGGACGGCATTGCCGTAGGTATGGCTACCAAGATTCCACCTCACAACTTAGGTGAAATAACTGAAGCCATAAAAGAACTGATTGACCAGAGTAGTGTCAGCGTTACAAATAAAATAGAAGATAAAGATCTTGAAACCACCCATTATTCAAAAATTACCGGTGAACTAACATCCAAAGCTCAGGTGGAGCATCTAGTAAAACACATTAAGGGACCAGATTTCCCTACCGCTGGCATCATCTACGATAAAAAAGAAATAGAAAAACTCTACCACACTGGTAAAGCCAGTATTAAAGTTAGGGGAGTAGCTGAAATAATAGAAAACAAGAACGGTAGGTTGCAAATATTGATCTCCGAACTTCCATATCAAGTAAATAAAGCAAAATTAATTACCAAAATTGCCGACTTGGTAAAACAAAAAAAGATAACCGGTATCAAAGACCTGAGAGACGAATCAGACAGAAAAGGTCTAACTATCGCAGTAGATCTCAAAAAAGACGCCAAGCCCAAAAGTATTCTTAACCAACTATACAAACATACTGATCTACAAATAAACTATCCTGCCAACGTCGTGGCCCTTACTTCCAAAGGAGTTCCCAGCCTACTAAATCTTAAAAGTATTCTTGTAGAGTTTGTTATTCATCGTCAAGGAGTAATCGTTAGAAGAAATCAATTCGACCTCACAAACGCCAAAAAGAGAGCCCACATACTCGAGGGACTACTCATCGCCCTTGCCAACATCGACAAAATAATAGAAACCATCAAGAAAAGTAAAGATCAGGTAGATGCTAAAAAGAATTTAACGACCAAATTCAAACTATCAGAACTTCAAGCAGAAGCCATTTTAGAAATGCAGTTGCGTCGCTTAGCAGCCTTAGAAAGAGAAAAAATCCAAGATGAATATGATGAATTACTTCGAATAATTAAAGAGATAGTAATAACACTAAAATCACCTGAAAAAGTACTTCAAATAATTAAAGAGGAGCTAGTAGAGCTGACCAAAATTTACGGAGACAAAAGAAAAACAAAAGTTGTAGCTTCATCAATAGAAAATTTTTCAGAAGAAGATTTAGTACCTCAAGAAGAAACCATCGTTGCTCTTACTAAGTCTGGTTACATAAAACGCATGCCTCGAGGAATATTTAAAAGCCAAAGAAGAGGTGGTAAAGGAGTGACTGGAATGTCTGTAAGAGAAACAGATAACATCCGTTTACTGACTAATGCCAACACTCATGATGAGCTTTTAGTGTTCACCAACAAGGGTCGCGTGTTTTCTTTAAAAGTTTGGGAACTCCCAGAAGGCTCAAGAACCAGTAAGGGTCAAGCCATCATTAATCTAATAAACATCGAAGGTGAAGAGAGGGTTCAAGCCATACTTCCTTTGGGTAAAGAAGACCTAGACAAAAAAGATACCTATCTTTTCTTCACCACCAGACAAGGAACTGTTAAGAAAACTCTTTTGTCTCAATACGCCAACATTAAAAGCAATGGTCTAATCGCCATCAATCTAACTAAAAAGGATCAATTGGTTTGGGTTAATCAAACATCTGGAGACCATCATATTCTTTTAGTTACCAGGGATGGTAAGTCAATCAGATTTAAAGAATCAGATGTCAGAGCTACCAAAAGAGACACCATGGGAGTTAGAGGTATTAGTCTAAAGAAAGATGACTTCTGTGTGTCTCTAGAGTGTTTCACGTCCAATCAAGTAAAGTTTAAAGACAAGAGAAAGAAAGCTTTTAGGGATCTACTAATCGTCACAAAAAATGGCCTAGGTAAAAGAACTCCTCTCAATCAATATCCTGCTCAAAAGAGGGGTGGACAAGGTCTAAAAGTTTCTGATGTAACCGAAAAAACAGGAAAAATAGCCGGTGCTGTTATGGTAGATCAAAATTCAGATGAACTAATCATCACTACCACCAAAGCTCAGGCAATCAAACTACCAATAAAGAACATTACTGTTTTAAAAAGACCAACCCAAGGAGTAATACTCATGCGTTTCAATAAAGCGGGGGATTCAGTAGCCGCTATCACTGCCATCAATAAAAAGTAACAAAATTACTTCAAGTATTTCTCGTGGATTTTCTTTAACTGGGGGTTAGTGATATGAGTATATATCTGAGTAGTGGCTACATTTTTATGTCCCAAAATTTCTTGGACAGATCTCAAATTTGCTCCGGAAGAGAGTAGGGTAGTGGCAGTAGAATGTCTCAAGGTGTGTGGGCTAACCTTCATTGGTAGTCCCGCCAATCTTCTATATTTCTCGACCAATCTTTGAATACTTCTTACAGACAGTCTCATACTATCGCCAGAAGAGGTGATATCAGCCGCCTTACCAGAATATCTAATCCACAATGGTTTATATTGATCGTCTCTTGTACTTAAGTATCTTTTGAGCCAATCACAAGATCTCTCCGTTAAAAACACAACTCTAGATCGTCGACCTTTTCCAATAATCCCAAACTCCTTGGCTTTCAAATCAATCTTGTCTCTATTGAGCTTAGCCATCTCACTTACCCTTAAACCTGTACTGAATAATACCTCCAAAATCGTTCTATCTCTTAAGCCATTTACTGTTGTCAAGTCTGGAGTCGTTAGTAGCCTCTCTACTTGGTCTCTAGTTAGAAACTTAATCTGCCTACTACCCACTTTTGGTAAATCTATTTTCTCTGCACTCAAACTTTTAATTCCTTTCTTTGCTAAAAACTTTAAAAATGCCCTCAAGGAAATGATGTAATAGCTTTGGGTGGCCGCAGACAAACCCTTACCTTTTTCATCCTCGTGTCTAGATAAGTGCAACCGATAACTACTTACCATCTCACTCGTCAACCTCTGGATATACTCCTGTTCATATTTCTTCTCAAACCAATTTTTAAAAAAGTTTAAATAATATTTATAGTTCCTTAAGGTATAGGGTGAGTAATTCTTCTCTAGCTCAATATGTCTTAAATATTTTGATATTAGCTTGCTTAAAACTTGTTCTTCTTTTTTTTCTTTCGCCATAACTCAATACTAGCACATTCCAATGTGCGACATGCAAAGAACAAAAAACTGGCCAACCATTCTTGAAAATCTTTTAAATAAGAATGATTGGCCGTATAGTTGTTACAGTCAGAAGCTAAATACGGATACCAGATCCTTCATCTGGCCCGCAGCTTCGACCGCTACGTCGCGATTGCGACAGTGAGGGTCGACTCGAAAAAGTTCGGCTCCTTCGTGAAGAAGTCCGACTTCTTGGTCGTACCCTAAAGGGGGGAGGTCTACGCATTGTGGTTCCTCCAAGTTATATATTCTCAGACTTTTTTTGTCCACATTACAAACATTGTCTGAGATTATTAATTTGCGGTTGACTTGCCCTAAATATAAAGGATTAGGGGTTGGACAAGTCAACTTTTTACGCCATTGGATGAGGTACCAGGTCCGAATCCTGGCCTGCTCGATGATTGTCGATAATCACCTTCTACAGATCTCTTCACAACGGCTTTTGGTAGGCTCTTACGCATCGGTAGTTACCTCCAAGGTTGTGTAAGAAAGAATTATATTGAACAAGTATTCATCTGTCAATATTTTTCGATACCACCAGTGGGGTAGGGGGGTAACCTTTTTTTTAGAGATAATATCCTATATATTTTTATATGCTAAATATCGACTGAAATACAAAAAATAAAAAAGGTGAATAAAGTTTGCTTGAGAAAAAAGCTCTCTAGAAAAATTATTCACCTTTAATGCAGAACAACAAAATGTTGTCCACGTCCTGTTCCCAAAGGGAGACAAGAATCTGTTCACCGCCACAGTGAAACAAGTACCAAGTTATGATACTCAATCTTTAATTCATTGTTAATCTTAAAGTTTACATGTCAAGCACAAGAACACATGGCAAACGTTAAAATCATGCCTTAAAACACAGTATTTCGAGGCTACAAGCCCTTCTAATGCCCCTAAAACGGCCCCTGACTTTCTTTATGATTAAGTACATCTCGATCACCGCATCCCAATGACTAGTTTGATATTTTTTGGATTAAAACATTCGGGTTAATCTATAAATCAACCAATCAAGCCCTTAAGTAACTTCATGCACCAACAATCAAGGGGATAGTAAGCGTAAACAGTCAAGTAACAAATCTCTTCGGGATTTTATACAGATTACCAAAGTCGAGGACAACCACTACTGTTCCACAATCGCTCCAAGGTGACGTCGCATAAGTAACATTGTACGACACTCTATATATCATTCTGGTTTAGCTCTCCTCTATTGCAAAAGGGAAGTGTCAACCACCAAAAAAAAATTATTAAAGAAAATACTTCAGGGACCTCTACTAGGGAGTGGCGACCACCAATTACATTTAATTACCTCTCCAAGCACTGTCATCCTCCCTCCTCTGCCTATGCCGCATAACTATATCATTCTATATCAGCAGTTATCCACATAGACTGCTAGCCGTGAAAAGACCTATATTTCGTGAAAACACAGCCCAGTTTTATAGGATATATAATTATAGGCCTAAAGACCCTATAGCACTCCCCCCCTTTGGGTTGACGTATCAAAAACTTTTTTTGAAGTTGAATAGATAATCTATTCATTAACCTCGCCAGGAGGTTGTCGCAAATCCAATAATAAAGATAATTAATCCAAACACCAAGTACTCAACCAGGGACTCTCCATGAGAGCGATGCTTCAAATAGTTTTCTAAGATCCCCAGATGAGTATAAAAGAATACCGTCATCATTAAACCGCCCATAAAGGCCGTCACCGGCCAAAAGGCCATCACTACCCCCAAAAGTCCCATTAAAAAAGCGATCGTCAAACTATACAACTTAACCACTCGCCTACTTTCATCCTTAATGTCAATACTCCACAAATGACCATAAGATAACAAATAACTTACTACTGCTAAATTTAAACCAATCCAATAGAACGGTAGTTTTAAGCTTAGAGTCACCGCAAAGAAGAACAGAGACACCACCAGACTCATCACAAAACCCATGGACCTAGCTGCCCTCAAAAGCTGTATTGTTCTAATAGATGCCACAGAGATAATATTTTCCAGAAGATATATTGCGTATAGACCCAAGATGTAGAGTAAAACAAATATCCCCTTAACCACCTTAGCCATCACAATTGCCGTTTCTATCTCAAATCTCAATCCTAATAAGTTAGGTACCGCATCAGGCAACAGGTTAGTAAACAGGCCAAATCCCAAAGTAAACATGACAGGCAAAATCATCAAAGTAATCCATTCCATACCCTTTAAATCCTCAAACAAAACCCACACAGACAAGACATAAGAAACTGCGGTAGCAGCAAGTATCATCGTAAACCGATTCTCAACCACCACAAAACTAGATAGCCACAAAAACACCCCCAACACACCAGCTACCGATATAAATTTTAGTCTTTTTGACATTTATGATTTTAAGTTAGACCATACAGACACCACATCTTCATGTTCATCTAAAACAGCTATCAATTTCTTTACCTTTACCAAATCATCCCCGGTCAGCTCAATCATCGGTACAGGGTCAATCTTCTTCATATAGGATACCGATCCTGGTTCACCCAAACTTCCTTCGCTTTTCTCAAATAGGAACCTAACTTCCCCACCAGTTCTGTTCTTATTATCAGTTACACACTTAATGATTATTCCTACGCCGCCTGGGCCATAGCCTTCATAATCAGTTTCTTCCATAACTTGACCTCCGCTCATACCTAAAGCCTTATCAATTGCGCGTCGCACATTATCAGCAGGCATATTTGCGCCTCTAGCATCATCCAGTGATTTTCTTAAGATGGGGTTTTTATCTGGATCACCGGAGCCACCTTCCTTTACCGCCAAGTAAATTTGCTTTGCTATTCTACCAAACACTACTCCCCTCTTAGCATCCGTCGCCGCTTTTTTATGTTTTATGGTAGACCACTTAGAATGTCCGGACATAATCTAAATTCTATCATCTACCCCCTTGACTTAACAGTATTTAAAACATATATTGACTACCAGTATGGATCAACAACAAGATATCACTCCACTAGAAAACAAGGCTATTCATGCTAATCTCAACAACGACTGGAAACAGGCAATTGAATTAAATCTAGAAATAATCAGGATCTTCCCCAAAAACCTCGCTTCTTTAAATAGGTTGGGAGTAGCTTACTTAAAAACCTCTCAAGCTCAATTAGCCAGAAAGACATTCAACAAAGTCTTAAAGCTAAATCCTCAAAACACCATTGCCTTGAAGAATCTCTCTAAATTAAAACTCCAACCTAAAGACACAAATTCAATAGAAAAAGATCAACCCAAAACCACCCTTGTCAACTTCATAGAAGAACCGGGGATTTCCAAAATTGTACCTTTGATAAAACCAGGCAGTCCCACAATGATTGCCAACCTAACCATTGGGGATGCTGTTACCTTAAAACCCTCAGCAAGAAGAATAAAAGCTTTCTCTGAAGACACCAAGGAATACATAGGTCGACTACCAGATGACCTATCTCTCTCACTAAGTAAGTTCATAAAATCAGGTTACAAGTATCAAGTTGTCATTAAATCTATCAACCCCCAGTTTCCTCAAATCTTCATCCAAGAGATAAAGAGATCCAAGAGACTAAAAGACACTCCTAGTTTTCCGATGAGAGACGGGAAAAGACTGGTAGAAATTCTTCCTGGCACACCAGTCAGCCATCCTCTAGAAATATTTGACCCATTAACTCAACCAAACTAACCCACAAGGAAGACTAAATCACCAAAAACATCATCCATCTCATCCTCCATTTGCACCTCACACCTTAAATAAATCTTTAATAACTGCTTCAAGAACTCATTTTTCTCCACCATCTCCGGATTGATCTTTACTAAGCACTTCTTACTAATTTCTTCACTACCTGTATCTACCTTAACTACTCTAAATCCTATCGACTCTAACTGCCTAGCTCTTATCCTAGCCTTTCCTGGATCACCAGACACATTTACCACCTCTGCAGTTATTCCTAAGTTGACTATCTCTTCTTTTGGCCACAACTCCCTGGACCAAACAAACACAGCTTCATTTAACTCTTGCCACTCATATCCATCAACATCCTGAACACTATCTCTCACTTGATTAGGCAAACTCATCTCTAGAACAACTCCCTTAGTTGCCAAAGAAGACACGTCTTTATACAAAGTATATCTATCTAACCAACTTAAACCTTTAATACCCCTAACGCTTAAAAGCCTTTTAAGTAAACCGTCTACAGAAGCATTACCTTCTACTTTTAAGGCTGCTCCCAACCACAAACCTAGACCTTCACCTAAACTACTCACCACCAACTCCTCGCTCCTCCCTTCTATCTCTCCTAGTCCCCAGATAGATACTGCTGGATAACCATCAACTTTCAAGTTGCTTGGTAAATCTACCCACACCACACCTTCTTTATTTTTTGATATACCCACAACAGAGACCTTGTCCTCCCCTACTACCACCAAATTTATACCCATGTCCGGCTGGTAAGCTCTAGTATTAACAATCCTCCAGAAAACTGCCAAACTTAAAAATGCTATAAAAACTAAGGCTAAACGTCTCATTTTTTTAAAACCTCCTTTAGTTCTTTAGGTAAATCAACTACTACTTCTTTTCTACCTCCATTTGGTAGATCAAAGGCAATCTTGTGGGCATGTAAAAAATGTCTTTTTAGTATCTCTCTATCTGCTCGCATTAAATTTTTGTGTAAATACTGACTATCAGAGAACACCGGATACCCCAAATGAGCCATATGTACTCTAATTTGATGAGTTCTACCCGTATATATCTTAATCTTAAGCAAACTAAGCTTCTCACCATATTTCTTCAGTCTTTCAACCACCTCCCAAGAGGTATCGGCCATCTTGCCATCATACCTAACAGACCTGCGTACATCTCCAGCACCTTTGTTTGCTAGAGGTAGTTTTATCCTACCTTCACTAGGCTCAATCCACCCATGCACTAAGGCTAGATATTCCTTGTCCATCTTGCGTCTTTTAAACAAATCCATCAAAAACTTCAAACTTTCTGGGTTCTTAGCCATAAGCAGAGCTCCACTAGTCTCTTTATCCAACCTATGCGCCATCACCGGCCACTCTGTGGGAGTCTCTTCTCTGAAGCAGAGCATTCCACTAGGTTTATTAACCACCATAATATCATTGTTTTGCCAAACTATCTCCATCTTCACACTCTCAATTCTAAACTATTTGCCTTCTACTTTTTCTTACCTTCAAGTTTATTCGCACAACTGATACAGTAATCTGCCGTAGGCTTAATAGACAACCTATCAGTATCAATCATCTTATTACATTCTTCACAAATTCCGTACCTTCCTAGCTTAATCCTGGTCAAGGTTTTTCTTACTCCTACCAAAGACCTATTTAAGTTCATCTTCAGGGCCGATACTCGCTCGTGTTCCACTTGTTCTGTAACATCAGTATCTACCGCATTATCATCTACTCTGGTTGGATCACTAAACGGATCTTCTTTGTTTAAGTTTTTTTTAGCCTTTTTTAATCTCTTCTCTTCTTGTTTCAAGAACTTTATTAAAGGTTGTAATATCTTTAAAGGAAAACTAATTACCTGGCTCATATTCATTTTAGAACCTTTTTTATTTACCCTTACCTTTTTCAACTTTACTTTCTTTTCTTTTTTATTTTTGGCCATTTGATTTTTTTTAAATTCTTTTGTAATAACTCTAGGTCTTTTTTAATCCTTCGCTCAGATCTAATATACACCACCAGTCCTCCCGCAACAACCAGAAGCGAATACATCTGCCACCAGGCGGTATCTTTTGTTAATATCCCTACGATTAGGTTTACCAGTCCAAAACCAAAAACAAACACCCCAGTAACAAAACCTGTCCTAGCTTGGGTTTTCCTAAACCTATACCACTCAAACGTTCTATATTCCCCTTCCGCCCACCACAACAAGAAGAACCATAAGGTTAAAAGCAGTCCCTTTATAATTCCAATTGATATAAAACTACCAATTACCGGCTCTGTAGACAAGACTCCTTTTGCAGCATACACAATTGGTACCCCAGCAGACAGACCCAAAGCCGTCAAGTCCAACCAGTTAAACAGATCCTTCTTCGTCTTGTTTACTATCATAAAAACACCGACCAGAACTCCCAAAAACACACCCCAGGCACTCATTCCTGGATACTCCCTGATAAAAAGGATTCTAATCCAGTGACCGACAAACCAATCAAGCTTAGTTACAACAAAAGCCAACCTAGAGAAAACAAAGGATAAAATACCCATGAGTAAGATCGCATTAAACACTACATCCTCACTCTCGTGATATTCCGTCGCTTTTTTATAGAAAACAAACCCAGCCCACAAAAAAGCTAAGAAGACAAAGGCACTCAGGGTATAAAGACTGACTCCCTCTACTGTTAATAATACATCTTGCATATAGCAATTGTATATCATTGTTATATAATTGCACCATATGCTTTCAATTGCCCACGGAACTACAGGAGCTTTAATCGCCACCGCCATACCCAACCCCCTCATATCAACCCCCCTTATCCTTGCCTCTCATTTCCTACAAGACTACATTCCCCACTGGGATTTCGGCCAAGGCTTGACCAAAAAGAAAAAGAGCAAAAAAACCGCCTTCTTTCAAGAGTTATTAATAGACTTTCCAGCATCCATTCTCTTGGTCTATCTCTGGTTTCCAAGCGGCTCGGGAGAGATAAACTTACTAGCTTTCTATGGTTGGTTTATTGCCCTACTACCAGACTTTTTAGAGTTTCCATACCTATTTCTAAACTGGAAACCCAAGTTTCTAAAACGCTTTGTTAACTTTCACAATAGCGCCCATGAGTCTACTCCTAAAAAATTCAAAGGTCTCTGGCCCCAAGCCGTTACCCTACTTCTTGTCTACCTACTTAAATAGCCCCAAGCAAAAGACATAAAAAAAGAGCTAGCAATATGCCAGCTCTTAATGTTAAATAATAGTTTCTTAGAAAAACACACTAGATGTTAAGTGGGATAAGGTTAAAAGAGGTGATCAAAGCAAGGAACTTGTCTTTACTTAAATCCAATCCTTCAATCGGTTTATCCATCCAATGTGGAGCATGTCCTTCACGGATATTAATCGGTATGTACAGCAAACCCGCATCTGTAGTGATTTCTATATCGTTAGTATCAGGGACGCGGAGATATTTTTTGATTTCTTGCTGTTGCATAGAATCAGGTGTGCCCACAAACAGGCGCAGCTGTTTAGATGTATATCCGTAATACTTCAAGGCATCGATATATACATACTGCTCATCATCAAACTCAAACAGAAATTCGGGTTTGCGGATCTCAGGTACGGGTATAAATTGAGCTTGGTGAAGATTGTTAGGCTTATACTTAACCAACATATCGACATCATAAAGAGCAGACGCCCTGGTAACCAACTCACTTGTATCCTCGCAGCGAAGACACACATCATCATTTAAATGTATTCGATACATTTTCTCTGATGCGGGATCTTTGTATGAAGATACTTGCCTGCCACCAGGTACTACATGCCTACCACTCGACATCTGACGAAAAGTTCGCCCATCATTTGAGATAAACAATTGATTATAAAGATGTTTCTCATTATCAGCGCCTTTGTTAGCAAACTCCCCAAGAACAAGAATTCGTCCATTTTTATCATTAACAAAAGCCCCAAGCACTCCAGTAGGTAAAAAATCCTTAAGCCACTCAGTAAATCCATGATTATCAAACCCTGCGTATTCATTAGCCATTTTTAGTCCTCCTAAATCAATGTTAAAAAAATTAAATAAAAATAAGGTTTAAGGTTCGTCTACTTCGACAATCACTGCCTGTACCAATCTTGGCCCATCACCATGACTTACACTGAAGCCCTTCACCTCGGGATTTCTACCCTCTAATCTCTTAAAAAAATTATTAAATTCACTAGTTAAATCATTCACACTTTCTTCCTCAACGGTATAAGACATGAGTTTCCTACCTTTTTCCATTCCAAATCTCCTTTAAAAATATATTTTATTAAATTTATCAATGTACTAAGACCGATAGTATCATATCTTTAGCTAAAAATCAGCTATCTCGTTCCTAATTCTTTAAAAAAACCAGTCCACAACCTCTTAAAATCTCCAGCCAGAAGGTAGTTTGCGTCCATCAATCCAAGCTGACAACAACTCTTTGACTTCTGGTAAATATCCTATCGTTCTCTCACCCCCATACGCCAAACGCTGTTTTACGCCCAGGTGATAGTTATCACCTCTTGGAGACACCACTATATACAGCTCATGTAGCTCTGGATAATCCGTTCGAGATAACTCACTTCCTTCACTGACAAGAGTCTTTCTCCACACAAACAAATCACCATTAATATCAAACGGGTCTTTATTTGACCTATCAGTATCCACCACCAATAACATCTTATCGTTAATTGGTTCCACGGCTCTAACCATACCCTTTCCTTTAAAGAAGTTTCCTGCGGGTCTTTCACCTAAAGTAAACTCAATCCTTTCACCAGAATCTCTTAGCATCTCCTTAAAAAATAGCTCTAATCCGGCCTCTGAAATTTCATTTATTAGTCTGTCTTTATACTCAACACCTGATTTCATATAAACAGATAATATTCTATATCATACTAATAGTCAAACCTCTTATTTCTTTAACTTATTCTACTCACATACTCTCCAGACTGTGTGTTTATCTTGCACTTATCCCCTTCTTTGATGAAAGCCGGTACCTGGACAACCACTCCACTCTCTAAAGTAGCTGGTTTCAATACACTAGTACTACTGTTTCCTTTTTCTCCTGGGCCGGTCTCTACCACTTTCAACACCACCGATGGTGGTAACTCCACCCCTATTATCCTATCATCCCAAAATTGCACCCAAACCTTCTCACCTTCTACTAAGTAGTTTATATCGTCCCCCACCAAAGCTTTGGCTATCTCTATCTGTTCGAAGCTAATTGGGTCCATTAAATGTAGTGAGTCTCCGTCTGCATACAGATACTGTAGGTGTTTTTTGTCTATCTGAATCGGTTCCATAGAGTTACCAGACAGGTAAGATTTCATTACCAAAGCTCCAGTCAAAAGGTTCTTTACTTTCACCTTTATATTAGCTTTACCTCTACCCATCTTGCTAAAGTTGTACTTGATCACCCTAAATGGCTGACCACCGTCTAGGTAAGTTACTCCTTCTTTTAACTTGTTTACATCAATCATAGGCTATAATTATATACCAAGCCGCGGTGCTGGAACTGGTATACAGGTTGGTCTCAAAAACCAATGGTGATTTCACCATGAGGGTTCGATCCCCTCCCGCGGCACAATTACTGCTTAAAAACCTTAGTCTTGTGTATCTAAAGAGCCCCATAATTTGTGATATTTATCTCATAATGCTATAATCTCCCAACTTGAATGATATAGACACTCTATATCAAAAAAACTAGTTCTTCAACAAAAGAAAGGGAGCAAAAAGAAATGACTAAAGGGTCTGAAAAAGGTTTTTATGCTGTCGTCGCAATATCTGAAATTAAAATAGGTAAACAAGACATAGATTTTTGCACTGTCTCTTCAACACTACTCTCCAACGGTATATGGAACTTAAAATGCGACAAAAACTACATCTCTGTATTTGTTGGAGGAGATGAGATCACTCTTGGTATCGGCAAAGCAAAGGGTGATACATCTAGTATGTATATTAATTCAATGGAAATCGAAAATGGACTCAACAACATCGATAAAACGATTACCACCAAGATTACCTTGTCCGCAGCCGATCCAAAAATCATGAACGCAAGAGACGCACTATTCTATATGATAGATGGTCAGAATGTCCTCAGTATCATTTTTTCTGATTCCAAACCTAAATCAATAGATTTGAATGATATGGCTCGCAAAGCGGTAGCAAGAGTGGAGATTAAACCATCATAATTATCCACGATTTACTTTTAGAACCTAACTAATAAAAAGTTAGGTTCTTTTTTTATATAAAGAAACTCACACAAAATTCCTATTCCTTCCTCTTAGACATACTATGGAACCTAATCCTATTTCCTTCAAACCTTAGGTTAATAGCCATATCCCCTGTTCTCATTGGACCATTCCTATGCTTACTAATAGATAACTTAAAATTCTCCATATTTTCATCATCTTGTTTGTACAAGAACATAACTACGTCAGAATCCTGTTCGATCGAACCAGATTCCCTTAGATCAGCCAGTTGTGGAATCTTCTCACCTCTTGTCTCCACTGCTCGGTTTAGCTGACTTAAAGCCAAAACAGGGATCTTCAGCTCACGGGCCAGGTTCTTCAGCCCTTGAGAGATAATACCCACCTCTGCCACCCTATTATCATACTTTCCACCACCAACCACTAACTGTAAGTAGTCAACCACAAGTAGTTTCAAACCTACTTGTGCATGTAACCTTCTAGCTTTAGTTCTCATCTCCAAGATGGTCTGGCCAGGAGTGTCATCAATATGTAGTGGGGCTTCGGCCAAGACACCCATGGCCTCGGATAGCTTGGTAAAGTCGTCTCCACTTAAGTTTCCTGTTTTCATCTTCCAGGCATCGATATCAGCCTGGGCCACCAACATCCTATCAACCATTTCCAAGTTACTCATTTCTAGTGAGAAGTAACCTACCGGCCATCTCTTCTCTACCGCCACGTACTGAGCTATATTCGTAGCCAGGGAAGTCTTACCCATACCTGGTCTAGCAGCCAACACCAACATGTTACTGTCCTGCATACCAGCCAAGGCAGTATCTAAGTCTTCAAAGCCCGTTGGCACACCTCTTAGTCCCCCAGAATCCTTATGAATCTCATCTAACCTGTCAAAACTCTCTGCCAAAGCATCTTTTACTGGAATAAAGGATTTCTTAACGTTTTTCTGAGACAAAGAAAAAACCGCTTGCTCTGCTTTGTCCAAAACATCATCAAGTCCCATACCTTCATCAAACGCCCACTCACCCAATCTTGCCCCCAAACCAATCATCTGTCGTTTAATAAAGGTTTCTTTTAAAATCTGAGCATACTTTAAGATATGTGATGCTACCGGAACTTCGTTAGACAGAGAGGAAAGGTAAGCTCTTCCACCCACCTTAGTCAGATTCTTAGAAGCTTTTAGTTTTTCGGAAACCGTTAAAACATCGATTGGATCTCTATCCTCATAAAGGTTTGACATTGCCTCAAATATCAATCCATTAGCATTACTGTAAAACATGTCTGGTCTTAAAAACTCTGCTACCTCCGTTACTGCATCCTTATCAATTAGCAAAGCACCCAAAACCGACTTCTCTGCATCTGTTGAGTGTGGTGGGATCTTAGGATTGGTCATACATCAAGACCTCAATTTTTAGGACTCAAGACCGCTATCTTAGTATTCTCAGGTAAGCTGTTAACATCAATCTTAATTCTATTTTCTCCTTCAATCATTACCTCTAAACTACTACTTTTTGTAAACTCATCTACTTCTCTTAATGTTTTAAATTCATCTTTCATTCCCTTAGCTTTGTAATGCATCGGCACCACGATAGAAGGACTCATGTTAGAGATGATCTCTTCTATATTCTTATCACTAACAGTCTTTTCTCCACCAACAGGTACTAACAAAACATCTATTGCCCCTATCTGATCTATCTCTTTTTCAGTTAAGTTATGGTTCAAATCTCCTAAGTGACACAAACTTATTCCATTCTGTCTAATCACCATAATTAGATTTTCTTCCCCATCCTTCATTGCCGTTACCTCAACTCCTCCTACCTCATACTCCCCTTCCTCGTTTATAACAAAAATATCTTCTCTTTTTACTGGATCAGTTACACCTTCAACAAAATTGTGGTCCTTATAATCATGGGACACTGTTACGATATCTGCTTTTTGTTTAGGGAAAGCCAGGCCAACATATCCTGAATCAAATGGGTCTGTCACCAAAACCATGCCGCTTTTAAATTTCATTCTAAAACTTGAGTGGCCTAAGTACATTAATTCCATAGTAGAGACATATTAACACAAAGTTGACTTCACTTGCTACACCTGTTATCGTACTAATTACAAGCAAACTTATGCGTAAAGAAATCATTTTAGCCATAGTTTTGGGAGTCATCCTAGGTGTAGTCATAATTTTTGGTATAAATTTGGCCAATCAAAGTGCTAATAACACTGATCTACCCAACCAAACAACATCTCCAACTACTCAACTAACCCCCACCCCAACTCCAACCCTGCAAATTACTTCTCCTTTAAACAATAGTGTTTCTTTTGAAGAAACAATTACCCTAACCGGCAAAACTATGCAAAACGCTTGGGTAGCTCTTATCTGGGAAGACGATGAAACAATCATAAAATCAGACGAAACAGGTATTTTTGAACAGGAAATCAACTTGGTCGGAGGCGAAAACATAATCAAGGTCACCGCCAGTGACGGGCTTTCATACCAAGAGGAAACAGAGATCATTGTTATATACACTACCGCTGAAATAGAATGAAAAAACTAAGCATCCTTCTCATTGCTCTCGCCTTAATCATCTCCCGACCTGTCTTTGCTGAAGAGATGGTAGCCACCCAAAGTGCTGAGGAAATCAACGAAAACCTAAAACAAAGAATCCAGGATGTGGTTAAGGATAAACTAGACACCGCAGAAGAGAACATTAAAGACAAGCAGGAAAGAGGCGCTCTCGTAGGCTATTCCGGCATCATTACCAAGATAATGAGTTCCGTTATTATCATAAACACCTCTCAAAACACCGAAATCCAAATCACTACCAATGAGAATACAGACGTAGTGCGAAACGGACAAGTAGTTAAACTCACCAGTCTTTCGATAGAAGAAAAGATCATCACCATTGGCCAACTAGATACAGAAGACATTCTCTCGGCTAAGCGCATTGTAGCCATAAAAACCACTACACCCGACTCCACACGCCAAACAGTTGTTGGCCCTATCCAAAACCTTGACCTAGACACTCTTGAGCTAACTATTGGTGACTTAACCATAGACATACCCAAAAACCTTGACTTAGATACAGAAGAAATAGAAATAGGTCAAACAATCATGGCCATCATCGAAACCGACATAGAGGATCAAACGCACACCCTTCTCTCTCTTCAACTTTTGCTACAATAAAAAGCATGAGTAAAGACACACCCCAAAACCTTAAAGGGTTTAGAGACTTCCTTCCAGAAGAAAAAAAGATAAGAGACAATGTCTTGGAAAACATCATCAAAACCTTTGAAACTTTTGGTTTTGAACCAGTAGAAACACCCACTTTAGAGTACGCATCTCTACTTTTAGGTAAGTACGGTGAAGAGGCAGATAAACTTGTATACACCTTCAAGGACCGAGGCAGTAGAAAAATTGGTTTACGTTACGATCAAACCGTACCCACAGCTAGATTACTAGCCCAGTATGGCTCAAAACTACCTAAGTTCTTCAGACGATACCAGATCCAAAGTGTTTTCAGGGCTGACAAACCTCAAAAAGGCAGATACAGAGAGTTTACTCAGTGTGATATCGACATCTTTGGCACCAATGACGCCACATCAGATGCCGAAACCGTTGCTTGCACCTACTTTTCCTTCAAAAACCTAAACTTCCCTACTATAAAGATCAAAATAAACGACCGCCAGATACTTTTTGACCAACTAAAACCCTTCACTACCCCTAAGTTAGACATCATGTCCATCATCCAGACAGTAGACAAGCTTGATAAAAAAACAGTTGCTGAAGTTGAAGCCGAACTAGTAAAAAAAGGCCTCACTAAAGAAACGGCTAAAAAAGCTCTAAAACAAATAAAATCAGCCTCCCCCACTCCCAACCTTAAAGAGATAATCTCCTTAACCACAGCCCTTGGTGTTCCCAAAGACAGTCTAGTCTTTGAACCTACCCTAGCTCGTGGTCTAGACTACTACACCGGCATGATCTTTGAAGTCATCATCCCAGAAATTCCTATTGGTTCATTTGGTGGCGGTGGCCGTTACGATAACTTAATAAGCGATCTAGGTGGCCCTAAAGTACCAGCCGTAGGTATAGCCTTTGGTTTCGATCGCATAGTAGAAGCCGTCAAAAACTTAGAGTTACTTGAAAGTTCAAAAACTACCGCTAAAGTACTGGTTTCCATCTTTTCTCCTGAATTTAAGACCGAGTCTTTAAAGGTAGCCAACAGCCTTCGTAAGGCCGGGATAAATACCGAGGTCTATCCTGCAAACGACAATATCGGCAAACAACTAAAGTACGCCAATCAAATGAATGTTCCCTTCATTATTATTTTAGGCGAGGAAGAGAAAAAAGTCGGTAAAGTCACTCTTAAAGACATGATCAGTGGTAAACAAGAAACATTAACTCTAAAACAACTCCTCTCCAAGCTAAAGTAATGAAACTCACAAAAACCCGCCTGATTGCTTATCTAGCACTTTTAGGTAACACATTCGTCTGGGGTTTAGCTCTGCCCATCGTCAAGAAAGGTTTCGACGCAGGTCTAACTCCCAACAGTTTCTTGATTGGTAGGTTCTTTTTGGCCACTCTCTTTTCTTTTCCGATCATCATTTATCTATTCCTTAAGGATTCTAAGTTTAAAAAACAGATTCACCTAAAAAACATACTTAAAATAGTTCCTTTAGAAGCTCTCGGCACCTTCCTTGCTCTCTTCCTGCTCTATCAAGGATTAAACCGAACTTCAGCTATTGAGTCCTCCCTTATCGCCATCACCTGGCCTATCCTAGTTATCTTGGGTGGCATCCTATTTTTCAAGGAAAAGGAACAAAAGCATGAGCTTAAAGGTACTATATTAGCCTTAATTGGAACTCTATTCTTAGTTGGTGAACCATTAGTGAGAAACAGTGGTTTTACTGGCACTGTTACCGGAAATCTATTAGTCTTAGGCCAAAACGTATGTATGGCCGCCTACTTTCTTTTAGCTAAAAAGCACTACGTTGGTATAAATAAATGGTTGGTCACCCACATAAGCTTCTGGGTTGGTTTAATTTCTTTTGGAGCTATCGCCCTAATATCTGGCCAGCCTTTTCAATTAGCAACTGGTTTCTGGCCTGCAGCCGCAATCGTCTATATGGGTGTCTTTGGCTCTATCATAGGACTTACCCTCTATCTTATTGGTCAAGACAAAATCGAAGCATCAGAAGCCTCTCTTTTCACCTACCTCCAACCGATCTTCTCCGTACCAACAGCCATACTATTACTCTCAGAATCAATCTCTTTACTAAACATATTCTCCATTGCCATCATCATTTTCGGTGTTTACATAGCAGAAAAACGTTAGTTTTTTCCCATAAAAAACTGGATAATTTCAGAACTCAGAATCGAGCCTTACTTTTATCCAGATGATTTTTTAACGACTAACAAGGTTCATTCCCAAACGGAAAACTCCTTGATCCAATGAAGTGGATGCCTCACTTCCTCGTTAGTCGTTGTCGTCTTCGCTGAGAGCTACTGTCTCATTAGCGGTTTAGGCTGGTAAATCTTTGTAAAGCAGCATACTTAAACCGTTCTTAGACGACGAGGTTTTGTGATCAGGTTGTAGCAACCTATTCAACCTCTTATAAAGAGAGATTAACCACCCTCTTTAAAGCGGACTACAGGATTCGAACCTGTGACCTTTTCCTTTCAGTGATGTCCGGAATGCTCTACCAGCTGAGCTAAGCCCGCGTTTAAAAAAATAAAAATGTGCAATAAGTGCGGTTGGATAACCTTCCATGGATAGTTATCCAACTTAGAAGTTTACGGTGACTCTTCCACCAAATTCGGGAGGTACCGATCTCCTCCTATAACTGACATCTGTCAGTTTGATCAATATACTACAAGCTTTTATCTCTGTCAATATGTTTACTTTCTTGCCATAAAAAAAACCGTGTAAGCTCAAAACTCAGAATCGAGTCTTAATCCTACACGGATAAGTTTTTAACAACCAACAAGGTTTCATCCTACCGAGGAACTTCCTTGATCGATCAAGGAGTGAAAACTACGGCGTTATATGTTTTCATTCCTTGTTGGTTGTTTTGTCGTCTTCGGTGGGACATCCCATCTGCAAATTACTGTCTATTGACAGTATCTACATCTATCCTCAGACGACAAGATCAGGGTTAGGTAAGTTGGAGGCCAAAATCTGACTCATCTCAAATCAAACCTTAGACACTTACCTATATCATTTTTTAAAGGAGATTATGCCTCCTTTAAAAAGCAGGATACAGGACTCGAACCTGTGACCTCTTCCCGAGCAGGAAAGTGCTCTGCCAACTAAGCTAATCCCGCATCAACCAAATACAAATAAATGTGCAATAAGTGCGGCTAGATAAATTGAGGCAAATAAATTTATCTAGCTTGGAAGCTAAGTGTCAACACGGCTTCAATAAAAGGAGGTTTGCCAATTCACACATGACTCCATCAATATACTACAAGACCGTATTTCTGTCAAACTTACCTTCAAAATCGACAAACTACTAGTGTGTAAATCATCTTTATGTTAAAATAGCCTCTGTATGAAAGCCAAAATACATCCTGAATACCATAAAATGACCATTAACTGTGCCTGTGGAGCCACAATAGAAACAGGTTCTACCGCTAAAGAGATCCAAGTTGAAATCTGCTCAAAATGCCACCCTTTCTACACAGGAGAGATGAAATATATAGATACCCTAGGTAGAGTAGATAAATTCTTAGCCAAGAGAAAAGCTGCTGGTAAGTATAAAAAGAAAACTAAGGCTAAAAGTGACGATCAGGGACCAGCTAAGTCTTTAAAAGACATGCTTATCGTCACCCCAGTCGGAAAATGAACAACTCTCTTAAACCAGAAATAGATCGCCTCCAAAACAAAGTCAAATCTCACCAGGACCTGGTAAATGATCCTGAACTCGGTCCCCTAGCCAAAGAAGAAATCAAAAAACTTCAAGATCAGATAAAACAACTAGAAAAAGCTGGCCAACAGGTAGAAAAACAGAAAGAAAAAGTTTCACAAGTTCCCAAAAATGCCCCAGTCGTCATAGAGATAAGAGCTGCTGCTGGTGGTGATGAAGCCAAAATCTTTGCGCAAGACCTACTACGAATGTATGTAAGATTTGCTAATAACCATAACTTCAAAATAGAAGAAATCGACACTAGTACAATCAAGCTCAAAAAAGCCAACAGCTCTGACTGGCCCCTAGGTTGCTTTGAAACCTTCAAAAATGAAGCTGGGGTCCATAGAGTCCAAAGAGTCCCCGCCACAGAGTCACAAGGTAGAATCCACACCTCTACTGCCACAGTAACCGTTTTACCAGAAATTAAAAAGGACTTAGTCCAACTCAAGTTATCAGACTTAGAATGGGCTTTCACTACAGCCGGTGGACCAGGTGGACAAAATGTAAACAAGGTCAACACTGCTGTTCGTCTTACCCACAAACCTACCCAGATGACTGTATCTGTTCGTCAAGAAAGGTCTCAAGTTCAAAACAAAGAAATAGCCTTAGACATGCTGCGATCAAAACTCTGGCAACAGCAAGAAGAAGAAAAGCTAAAAGAAATCGAAGCCACCAGATCAGAAGCCGTAGGTAGAGGTATGAGATCAGAAAAGATAAAAACCTACAACTTTCCCCAGAATAGACTCACCGACCACAGGCTAAACAAAAGCTGGCACAACCTAAAAGAAGTCATGGAAGGTCAACTAGAAAAAGTCCTTAAAGCTTAATATTTAGGACCAAAATTTGACCATTTCTCCATAATTCAATCTTAATATTTTCTCCCACCTTCAACTTACCTATTAAACCAGCCAGGCCACCATCTACTTCAACTACTCCTTCATTTTCAAGTTTGATAATGATATCTCCTACCAAAACTCCATTTTTTGCTGCTACTGAATCCTCCATCACCTCCACAATGTAAGCTCCTGCAGGCACATCATTCAGTAAAGCCACATCTTTATCTATCATCCTGTACTTCACCCCCAACTGTACCCTATCAAAGCTTCCTGTCTCCTTAAAGTTATCAAGTGATTCCCTAACTACATTAATTGGAATAGCAAAACCAATATTTTCTCCCCCACCAGCCACAGCTACATTTACTCCTATTACCCGACCATTTATATCAAGCAAAGGTCCTCCAGAATTTCCAGGGTTAATAGCGGCATCTGTCTGGATGACATCATCAATTTTCTCAAGACTCCCTAAGGAACCATTACCCGCACTTATTCCCCTACCCAAACCAGAAATCACCCCTGTAGTCACTGTGTGTCTAAACTCTCCCAAAGCTGTACCAATAGCTATTACTCTCTGGCCCACCTTTAAAAGGTCAGAATCACCCAGCGTAATTGCCTCCAAACTCTTTTCAGCCTCAATCTTTAGTATCGCTAAGTCATTCACTGGGTCCCTATACAAATCCTTGACCTCATACTCCTCTCCTTCTTTATCAATCACCACATACTTCACTCCATCTCTAGCTACTACATGCTTGTTAGTTACCACCACCCCTTCTTGGCCATCGACTACAAACCCAGAACCAATATCTTGTTGTACGATCTCCGGTTCTTCTTGTCTAAATCCAAAAAACTCAAAAGCATCAAATACTATTCTTCCTTGGGTCTGGCCTATGACCGCTACCGTCACTACCGCTGGACTTACTCTCTCTACCACTTCAACTACTCCACCATCCTCACTTAGTATTTTTACCTTTTCTTCCACCACAACCTCACTTCTTTTAAAAATTTTATCCAAAGGCTTAATAACAAACAGTCTGTCTGCTAAGGCTCCTCCAAATGCAGAAAAAAGTACAATCACCGAAACCATTAGTCCTATCAAGAAATTCTTCATAGTCTTATTAAACCTCTTTGAGCCTACTTTTTCAAGCTAAAATTACCTAATCTCATCCAACACCTCAATCGCTTTTAGAATCTGTTCATCTTCTGGTGTTCCTGGGTCATCTTTTACCTCAACGTCAGCCATCAGCCCATCCCCATGAATATTGTCCCCACTAGGCAACAACCACTCAGCGATGGTTATGTGTAGTCCTGCTCCACCTTTTAGGTCTTGGACTTCCTGAACGGTACCTTTTCCAAACGTCTTCTCTCCTACCAGTTTTACTCCTAACCTGTCTCTTAAAGCTCCTGCCATGATCTCAGAAGCACTAGCCGAACCTCTATTCACCAAGGCTACTACCGGCATATCAAGCAGTCTTCCATTCCTATTTACTCTAAACGTCTCTGTTCTTTCCTTACCTCTTTGTTGTACTACTATTCCATCGGGAATAAACTCACTCACCAAATCAATCGCTCTCTGTAAGTATCCTCCTGGATTGTTCCTAAAGTCCACTATTACTCCAGTAGCTTCTTTTTCCAAAACCTCATCAACCGCTGCCTGCCACTCCGGCAAGGTTCTCTCCCCAAATTTCATCAGTTTAATTAGAGCAGTCTTCCCATCACTCCCCACCCACTCTAGCTCCACAGAGGCTACCAACACCGTATCTCTTACTATGGTTATCTCCTCTGAAGCTTTTGCTCCTTCATGCAAGATTGTCAAAATTATCGGTGTACCTTTCTTACCCCTAATATCATTCACCGCTTCCATCAGCCCCATACCAACAGTGTCTTTATCAACACCTGTATTTTCATCTTTTATGTGTAAGATAAGATCACCAGCCTTAATTCCCACCTTTATAGCTGGGTTATCAGGTAAAGGGGCCATTACCGCTAACGTCTTACCAATAAATCCAAGCTGAATACCTACTCCACCAAAGGATCCAGACAGATCTTCTCTTGATCTTTTGTTATCATCAGGTGCCAAAAAAGAAGTATAAGGATCATCCAAAGCTGCCGTCATTCCTGCAACAGCTCCATTAATCATCTTTTTTTCATCTAGTTTGTCCAAGAAAAGATATTTATCTTCCAACCTATCCCACGTCTGCCACATCAGCGATAAATCTACATCTCTTACTCCATTTCCATTCATCAATCTTTTTAAAACTCGTTTTTCTCCCAAACCCATTCCTAAAAACAAAGACCCAAGCATCAAACAAGACACCAACAATGCTGTCCTAATTTTTTTCAAATTCATCTTTTTTTCAAACTTATACTTTCTGGACGAAAGGAATCAAAGCCATGTGTCTGGCTTTCTTTATTTCTCTGGTCAACCTTCTTTGATGTTTCAAGCATACTCCAGTATATATTCTAGCAACAATCCTTAACTTGTTAGACAACCCCACCTTCAAACTATCAAGGTCTTTGTAGTTAGGCTCAACCTTACCTTTGCAAAACTCGCAGGGCTTATGAGACTTTCTGATTTTCTTTTTCTTTACTGGCTTTCCCATGTTTTTACTTATTTATTAAAAAGGTATGTCATCATTAATATCATCAACTGTTGTATCTTTACTTGGCTTATTAACAGTTGGTTTTGATTTTGTCTTAACCACATCACCATCTGGATTAAAAACTTCTTGCGCTTCATTTTGAGCAGGTTTTTCAGTTTTTACTTCTTGATCGTACTCACCTTCGTTCCCGGCAAATCCACCCTTAGGTGCTCCTAAAGCAATCATTTCGTCTACCACAACTTCAGTAGTCTGTCTTTCTTGACCTTCTTTGGTCTCCCAATTTCTGGTCTGAAGCCTGCCCTGGATATATACTTTTCTCCCTTTATGTAAAAGCTCTGCACAAATCTCTCCTAACTTACCCCAAGCTACTGCCCTATGAAACTGAGTGTCTTCTTGTTTCTGGCCACTAGCATCATTCCAATTTCTATTTGTTGCCAAACTGAAAGTACAAACTGCAGCACCAGAAGGTGTGTATCTTAACTCCGGGTCTCGGGTTAAGTTTCCAATTAACATTACTTTATTTAAACTTTTTGTGCTCATACTACTCCTTTTTCTACTAAATTCTAACTATTATGTACCTTAGTATTTTATCATCAAAACTCAAGTCCTTTTCTAAGCCATTAGTCTCACCATTCTCAATCATAAACCTTAGGTAATATCCCTTAGTTTCTTTTTTAATGGCGTAGGCCAAGTTCTTAACTCCCCATTTGTCTACTTCACTAATAGAAAAGCCATTCTTTTTGGCCATATCAGCCAAGCTTTTTTCTGCAGCTATCTCATTTACACTCAAAGGATAAATCGCCAACATCTCGTACTTTCTGACATCACCAGCCGCTACTTTTTTGTCTGCTACCTTTTTGATTACTTTCTTACTTGCCATAACTTAAGAGATTTTACTACTTACCCACCATAAACTCAACCACATCCCCTTCCTCCATCACATATTCTTTTCCTTCTAGTCTCAACTTACCAGCCTCACTTACACCTTTCCAGCCTTTAAACTTTAAAAAATCAGAAAAACTGGTTACTTTAGCTTTGATAAAATTCTTCTCAAAATCCGTATGTATCACTCCTGCTGCTACCGGTGCAGTACTCCCATTTTTAGTAGTCCAAGCCCTTACTTCCTTCTCGCCAGCCGTCAAAAATGACAAAAGCCCTAGTTTTTCGTAAGCCAACCTGATCAATTTATCAAGTCCTGTCTCCTTTATTCCCAACTGTTCCAAGTACTCCTTCTTCTCCTTATCACTAAATCCCGAAAGATCAGCCTCCATCTTCGCACAAATCTTCACTGTCGTGCCTTCTCCTTCTTTAACTTGAGACTCATCTACGTTCAAAACCTCGATCGCAGGTTTCATCGTCAAAAGAGACAGATCCTTAGTCAAGACCTTTTCTTCATCGGTTAATTCAACATCTCTTGCCATCTTCCCATCTCCCAAGCCAGTTTTTAACTTCTCTACCCCACCCCATCTAATCTTCTCTTCCTTACTAGCGCTCATCTTAGGCTCATTCTGTCTTTCTAAACTAGTAAGATCAGCCAAGACAAGTTCCATCTTCAGTGTTTCCAAGTCTTCTTTTGGATCACCACTGCCGGTCTCCACCACATCTTTGTCAGAAAAACCTCTCAAGACTAAGCACATTAAATCCACTTCTCTAATATGTGCCAGAAACTTATTCCCCAACCCTTCACCTTTAGAAGCACCTTTAACCAAACCCGCAATATCTACAAACTCCACCGTTGCCGGAATTACATTCTCTGTCTTTACCACCTTAGCCAGTTTCTCTAATCGGTCATCTGGCACGCCCACAATACCCACATTAGGTTCGATGGTAGCAAAGGGATAGTTAGCCGCCAAAGCCTGCTGCTTCTTTAAAAGCGCGTTAAACAAGGTTGATTTACCCACATTAGCTAATCCTACTATTCCTACTTTTAAACTCATCCTGGCTATTTTACCTCACTTCTACACTGAAAACATAACTTTTAAAAGGACAGGGTGTGTTAACATTTAGTCTAAATGCCATCAAAGAAACTTCTTAGCAAAAAAAGGACCATTCTCATCGCCGGTGGTGGTGGTTTTATTGGTACCAACTTAACTACCACACTCCTAAAGAAAGGTCATCAAGTTATAATCCTAGACAACTTTGTTACTAGTGATAAAAAGAACTTAGATCACCTGAAAAAACACCCCAATCTCACTCTCATAGAACACGACATTACCAAGCCTCTTCCAAAAATCAATACAAAAATCGACGCCATCGCTAATCTAGCCTCCCCCGCTTCCCCACCTAGATACCAAAAAATCCCCATCTTCACCCTAAGAACCAATAGTTTAGGAACCGAAAATCTACTTAAACTTGCCAAAAAACATAACTGTCGTTTTGTCCAAGCTTCTACCTCTGAAATCTACGGAAATCCTGAAAAATCTCCTCAAAAGGAAACATATTTCGGTAACGTTAACTCATACGGACCTCGTTCTATGTACGACGAGGGCAAGCGTTACGCAGAAAGCCTCATTAAAGCGTACCGAGACAAATTTAAACTAAACACCGGCATCATCAGAATCTTTAATACTTATGGTCCTTTCATGCAGTTAGACGATGGTCGAGTCATTACTAACTTCATCAATCAAATACTAAACAAAAAACCACTCACCATCCACGGTGATGGTAAACAAACACGCTCTTTTTGTTATATAGATGATCAGGTTTCTGCTTGGCTTAAAATGATCGATTCCGACATCGAAGGTCCAGTAAACATAGGTAATACTCACGAAATCACCGTCAATCAACTTGCTAAAAACTTTGAAAAGGCCTTAAAAGTAAAACTGGAAAAGGTCTATATCTCTCGCCCCCCAGAAGACCCTGAAAAGAGACGACCAGATGTCTCTTTAGCCAAAAAACTTCTTAAATGGGAACCTAAAGTTTCCCTAGAGCAAGGCCTCAAAAAAACCTACAACTGGTACAAAAAGAATCAACCGACTACCTAACCACCAACCTTAATCTAGGTTCAGACACAGTTAATCTATCTCCTCCTCCAAAATCCTTTACTTCTATATAGTACTGGTTCTGACCTCGCCAGATGGCAATATTACTTGAATAAAAACTCGTTTTAGACAAATCAGTTGTTATTCGAACCTCACTTCCATCCACCACCCGACCATTACTTGCATCATAAAGCCTTACCCAACCATCCAAGCTCCCACCAGAAGTTTCCAACCAACCCTGCCAACTAGCCTCCACCAGCTCTCCATACAAGCCTGCATCCAACCAAAACACACTACTTCCTAATCGTATCCAACCAGCTCCCTGACCATCACCCCCGCTTATTCTCACAAACTTCTCACTTGTTGGTTTAATCGTACTTACCGTCTTAGACACCGTCTTTGTCTCTTTTTTTATCACTAAACCGTACTTACTCACTAACTCATCTATTTTTTCTTCTACTATTGCCATTACGCACTCCTGATCACATCCATCATCTTCACCCTTAACTTCTACAATCTCTTTTTCTATTACCTTCTCTACACTATCTCCCAAAACAGCATCCGTCTTGCCTAAGTTTCCAAATACCCATACATTCAAGATAATCAGATTCAAAGCTATAAAACCAACTACAATCCATCCCCCTTTACTCATGAATCCACTTTACCATAAACCCTTTTACTAAAAACGGCATAATATATACTTAAACTTATGAAAGACGAGCTTCCCCCATCTCTAGCCAAGATTGCCGACGATTATGAGGACAAACTGGACCAAGAAGCGGGAAGAAATAAAACTGGCGGTAACAAGAAACCAGGCAGATCTACTCTTACCAGCCATAAGAAAACAGACCAACATCAACAAAAGCTCAGACACTACAAGGCTAAACTCATCCTATACAAACAACTACAACTTAACTTTTCCAACGAAAGCTTCAAACATCCTCATCAAAGACAGCTCAGTATCCTAAATTACGCTCAATGGCTACAAGAAAACGTAATACGAGGACAGATAGACATCACAAAAGAGATGCAAAAAAATGTTGAAACAAAAAGGTTTGCTAGTAAACAAGGCCCAGGTGGACAAAATATAAACAAACTTGCAACAGCCATCCGTCTAACTCACCTTCCTACTCAACTCACCGTTAAGTACAAAAAAGAAAGATCCCAGGTTCAAAACCTATCTGGTGCCCAAAAAAACCTACAAGAAAAACTCCAACAACACCTTGAACTCTGGATAGAATGTTTCCCAACGTCTTTTTCAAACACTCCAGCCGAAATCACCCCCCAGTTTATCGAAAACTTCCTCACTCAAAAACCTCTACCTCCAAAGATAGGCTGACCTTACTTCTTCATTACTTGAGTTTCTCCACCCTTGTCTTCCACCACATATCCCATTTCCTCAATTTCTTCTCGTATCTTGTCTGCTTCTTCCCACTTCTTTTCTTCTCTTAATCTAACCCTCTCCTTCACTAATGCTTTAACTTCACTATCATCAATTACCTTTTTTTCAACATCATCAACACCTAAAATATCTAACCCCAGTACCTTGTCAAATTCGGTCACCAACCCTTCTTTCTCTCCGTTTGATAATTTTTTATCCTTCATCATCTCCCAGACCAAAGCCAAGGCTCCAGGCATATCTAGATCGTCTTCCAGTCTTTCTTTGAACTTATCCTCCCACTCGGCGTAAACATCCGTTACTTCTATATCCCCACCTCTTATCTCATCAACCTTCTTTTTAAGTCTCCCTAAAGCTGTCTGTGCTGCCTCCAAGGCTTCAAAAGTAAAGTTTAACTGCTTTCTGTAATGTCCCGTTAAATAAAGATACTTTAAGTCAGACGGTAAGAACCCTTTTTCTTCTAAATCTTGTAAGGAATATGCATTCCCCAAACTTTTACCCATCCTACCTCCATCAACCAGAAGAAACGAACCATGCACCCAGTACTTTACAAATGGCTTCTTACCAGTTGACCCCTCACTCTGAGCAATCTCGTTTGGGTGATGGGTACTTCTTAAGTCCTCTCCTCCAATATGCAGATCAAACTGTTCACCTAAGTACTTAATGCTCATAGCCGAACACTCAACATGCCAGCCAGGGAAACCCTTACCCCAAGGGCTCTCCCACTCCATATCTCGCTTCTTGTCTTTAGGTGAAAACTTCCATAAAGCAAAGTCTCGCTTATCCTTTTTTTCTTTATTTACCGCCACCCTAGCTCCTTCCTTTATCTCATCCAGTGTCGATAGCTCTCCATACTTAAATCCTTTTTCTTCAAATGCCTTAGTACTAAAATATATCCCATCACTAGTTTTGTAGGTCAGACCTTTTTTTTCTAATTTCTCTACCAAACTTACTTGCTCTCTTATATGATCTGTAGCTTTAGCTAGTACATCTGGCTTCAAAAGCTTTAATCTATGCATACCCTGCTTAAAGTCCTTACTGTACTTATCAGCCACATCCCAAGCTGTTATACCTTCTCTTTTAGCTCCTTTTTCTAGTCTATCTTCTCCGGTACTAGAATCCCCTTCATTGTCTCCCGTCAAATGACCCACATCGGTAATATTCATTACATACGTTGTTTTAAGTCCTAAGTACTTAAATGTCCTTACCAGCAAGTCTCCTAAAACATACGTTCTCCAGTTACCAATCTGCACAAAATCATACACTGTTGGTCCACAGGTATATATTCCAATCTCACCTTTTTTAATTGGTTTAAATTTCTCTATCTTGCGCGTTAAACTGTTATACAACTTCATACCTAAACATCATTATATCTACTTTTTACCTCTATTGTTCATGGCTTGCACAGTTCGTTTGTTTCGCGCACTTACATCTTGTCTGTGTTTACCATGTCTATATTTCTTACTATACCCTTTCTTTTTTTGTACATCTACGTCATCTGGACTAGTGGCGTATATGTCTCCGGACATCGAGATATTGCCAGTATTGTCTATCCCTTTATATACCAACCAACCTTTACCTCGCATGCCCAACAACGTCTCTTCATCAACCTCATCCAAAACATAAAAATTCACCACACCATCATCTTGAACCTGAAAAACCACCCCACTTGCCGATATCTGTCTTATTAACTTGCGAAACTCATCTCTTCCCAACTCCTCTTTCAACTGATCTCTCCAAGCACTTATTACCTGAGAGGCAACCTCATCTTCTATGTTTTTAGGAGTTAATGTTGGAATTTCTGGCATGTCTTATCTTACCACTCAAGTCCCATAATTCTAGTATTTCTTTCTAGACATCTCACCCGTACCTCCACCGCTCCTCTGGGCCTGCCTAATCATTGCGTCTCTCTCACTCTCCTTTATCTCTTTTTCTTGCTCTTTTTTGATCTCTCCTTGTCTCTCTTCTACCCTATCCTTTTGAGTATCCTTTTGTTGCTTCTCTCTTACATATCCTGCTAACTCTGCCCGCACTCTTTGTAGACCTCTTTGTTTTTTAACCATTCCTTGTCGTTTTAGCGTCTCCGCGGGGTCACTCTGGCTCGATCCTTCCTGCTCCACTAGTCTCTCACCAGATTGTGTTACGGGTGTAGTTCCACCAACCACTGTCTCAACCGTGCCTTTTACAATATCAGTTCCTGCTTTAACAGTATCTTCCGCTGTCTTCTTTACCACATCTCCCAACTCTCCCAGAACTTTCTTTCCTATTCCAGCAGAATTCATACCTCTCTCCTTCCTTCTAAAGCCCTACTTAAGGTCTGCCCGTCGGCATACTCCACATCTGCTCCAGTTGGCAGCCCCCTACCTATTCTAGTTATCTTCAAGTCCTTTGCTTTACCTTCTTTTATCTTATGAGTGATATACATTGCAGTAGCCTCACCCTCCATAGTTGGGTTGGTGGCCAAAATAAGCTCCTCTACCCCTCCCTTTTTTATTCTTCCCAAAAGCTCATCTATCGTCAACTCTTCTGGTCCTACTCCTCCTAATGGATTGATAGCCCCTCCCAAAACATGATAAACCCCATTAAAGCCATCAGCTCTCTCAAAAGCCAGTAAGTCCAGTGGTGTTTCTACCACACAGACTATTTTCTTGTCCCTCCCATTGTCTTTACACACCGGACATAAGCTATCCTCGCCAATATTAAAGCAAATCTCACACCTTTTTGTGTCTTTTTTTAAACGACTCAAGCCTTCACCAAACTTTTCCAGTCTCTCTTGTGGAACATGTAGTAAATAGTAAGCCAATCTAGCTGCAGACTTTGGTCCAATGCCAGGTAAACTCTCAAACGCATCAATCACCTTTTGTATTGGTCTAATACTTTTCATAACACGATCCAGTGTACACCAAAAATCCTTACTTAAAAATCTTTCCTAACTCACCCATCATACCTTGCATCTCACCCGCCGACCATTTTTGTGCTTTATCAATTGCCTCATTTACTACCTTCAGTACTCTTTTTGCATCCTCACCATCTATCTCCATTGCCTTTAGCTTTCCAGCTCCTGTTACCACCACCTTAATCCCATCATCTTGTACTTCCATCTTTTTCTTAGAGATGCGTCGCTGCAATATTGCTAGTTTTGCTGCTGCTGCTCCTTTTGATCCAAAGTTTCCTATACCCATATTAAAAATATACCACAACTAATTTCCAAAAACATCTTCTGCTGCCTCTATATACTCATCAACCTTCACCACTCTATCTACCTTCACTACCTTTTTTGCTTGTTTCTCGCCCAACACACATCTTAAAACCGTTGGACCCCAAAGCTCCTCTGCAGCTTGCTCCACCAATACTCTCTTGGAATCTTGTTCTAACTGACTTTTGTGAAACTCGTAAAACACTTCCACCGTCAAACTGTTGCCATCAGCCACCTTTGGTTTTGACGCTCTAAGTAGCCCAGCTATCGACCTGTTCTTAGAAGACAGTTTGTCCAACAACTTACCCCACTCTTCCTCAATTTTAACGATAGACAAGCTGTTGTTACCTCTCTTTACCTTAATCTTCTCTACTGGCGGGGCTTGTTTTACCTCAACCCTTTGCTGCACTCTCATCTCCACTTTTTCCTCAACGACTTCTTCAGCCTTTAACTTACCTTCTTGGTTTCCTCCTCCTGTTGTCCCCAAAGCCACTTCCAAAAGAGATAACTCAATCGGTAAAAATGGTAACGGTGACACCTTAAGCTTCTCGGCCGACTCAACCAAAAGACCTGCTAGTACCACCATCTTGCCAACGTCACCTTTCTTTTCTACTGCCTGCCTGATCATTCCCTGTAAGGTTTTTAACAAATCTTCCAGTAAACTACCGGCATTAACTCCCTTTTTTTCTAGATTCTCTAGCTTCTTGCCTATATCACCAGACTTACCTTCAAGACTTGTCAAAATTAGATCACTAACATCATCTCCTCCCGCTAACCCCAGTATCTTCTCTACCGTCTCTTTGGTAATCTTCTTACCGGAATTTCCCAGTTGCTGTAAAAGTTTATGTCCTTCCCTGAAGCTTCCATCAACCGACCCGGCCAACATCTCCACTGCTTCCTTGTCCATCTTGAGTTTTTCTCCCTTAACCACCTTCATCAAAGAACCCAACACTTCCTTTTCAGTTGCTTTCGTAAAAGCTACTTTGGCACACCTGCTTATAATCGTCTCTGGTACCTTGTGTAGCTCGGTAGTACAAAGAAAGAACATCACATGTACTGGTGGCTCTTCCAAGACCTTCAATAAGGCGTTAAAGGCTTCCTTGGTCAACATGTGTACCTCATCTATGATGTAGATCTTCTTTGTCAAACTAACCGGTGATAATTTGATTCTCTCTTTCAAACTTCTGATGTCGTCAATTCCTCGATGTGACGCCGCGTCCATCTCTAAAACATCTACTTCATTTCCCGATTTGATTCCCTTACAACTTCTGCACTTTCCGCAAGGTTCTCCCTTTCCCTTTTTCTCTTCGCAGTTGACCGCCATCGCTAAGATTCTAGCTGCACTAGTCTTCCCGGATCCTCTTGGTCCAACGAAAAGATATGCATGTGGTAGACTCCCTCCTTTTAAAGCACTAAGTAAATTATCCCTTACATCCGTTAAATCCAGTTCTTCAATCTTCTGTGGTCGGTACTTCAGGTAATAGCTCACATCTAACACTAACCCCTCAACTCCTCCCCTGTCAAGGTGGAAATTATTTACTCAACCGACTCAACAAATGAAACAATTATTGTTTTTATGATTTTTCTTCTTCGCTTTTTTTTACCAAAGCCACATCTTGCACAAAGTTTCTTTTAAACCCTACGTTTCTTTCTTCTTCATCTTTTCTATTTTTGTTCCACGCCACGGTCCAACCAAAATTTTCATCTCTCAAAGAGAGGGTTACACCGTCACCTTGAGACGTCAGACTTGCTATATCAACCTCAAACACATGACCGTCCAACTCTTCATAATCATCTATTACCTCCGCCAAGATAACATCATCTCCACCCGCCACCTCTTTCATCTTCACAAACCTGGAAGACAACGTTGCATCTCCCTCATTAGTACAAATCTGCAAAACTCCTTTTCCATCTGCGTGGTTAAAAACAAAAAAGAAAATTTTCAAATCCGAGTTATCATCTGAACCTAAAGCAATTACTAACTCTTTTTCCGTTTTCATTACACTACTTCTATACGGCTCAGATACGTTTAAGTCTTCCAGTACAAGATCGGTTAAATACTTCTGAGCCTCCACAAAAGCCTTATTAAGCCCTGCTATTTCATGCTCTTCTTGTATCTCTCTTACTATTGGGTTTCTTCTTTCTTTTGGCAATACCATAAAAATTACTATACCATATCTCGTCAAGACTTAAGAAATCTCTTAAAACGTCTAACTCTTAATCGTGATGTACACCCAATAAATGCAACACCCCATGAAGTACTAAAAACTCAATCTCCTCATCTAAAATTTTGTTTAACTTTACTGCTTGTTTCTTAGCGACGTTGTAACAAACAATCACGTCTCCCAGTAGCATCTGGTCATCCTCGGGTACTAACGTTCCTTCCATCTGGCTAAAAGACAGAACGTCTGTCACCTCGTCTTTACCCAAATACTTTTTGTTTAGTTCTTTAATCTTTCGCTCTCCCACTACGGATACACTTAAAACCACCTTACCTGTTAAACCCTTGTCTTGTAGTAACTCCTCAACTGCTTTTCTAATTCTTTTTCTGTCAAACACATACCTACCATCCGCCCCAATAGCTACTTTTACTCTTAACTTCTCTTTCATAGCTCGCCTACAATCTTGGCCACTAGATTTCCATCTGCTTTTCCCGATAGTTTCTTCATTATCTCTCCAATCAATCTACCTCCTGATAGATCACTCCCTTTACTTACTTCCATAACTATCTTTCTCACTTCTTCCTCACCCATTTCGTCAGGCAAATAGCCTCCGATTACCTTAAGTTCGTACGCCTCACTTTCCTGTCTTTGTTTGTCACCAGCTTGTTTGTAAACCTCAATCGCGTCCTTTCTCTTTCTAGCCTCTTTTTTAAGCATGGCTATAACAGACTCATCGTCATCTTTTTTGTCTACAGTCAAGTAACCTATCTCACTCCATAAAAGCTTCAAAATAGCTACCAAAAGCCTATCTGCCTCTTTCTGAGCAGTAAGTAAATCACTTTTGATTCTTTCTTTTAGGTTCATCTTATTTAGTTCTACCTGACTGTCTTTTGTTTCTTCGCCTAATCTTGGCGAACTCTTTTTTCAAAAGTTTTCTTTGTTCGTATCGTTTTTTAGAATCACTTTGATGACCTCCAAAAGCCACTTCCTTGACTTTCTCCAAACCTGGATCGTTAAAGGTCATTCGCTTGAACTCATTTATGAGTTGTTGCTGACTTTGACCTTCTTTCTTTTTAGCTACTAAAGCCATTTATAAAAACACCTCGTTTCTAATTTTATTTAATTACTATGTCTGTCCTGCTGGTTCGCTTTTACTTCCACCCAAAACATGAATATGTTCATGTTCAAAGTGGTTGTATCCTGCCCCGTTACTTACCAACTTGTAGCCAGTTTTAGATAAATTCAGCTTATGAACTACACTAAAAACAGCTCCCATCATTTTACCCCAGAATACAGACAAATTACTAGCCCCTATATCTCCCGCGTCCTTTTTCTTTATATGATCCTTAGGCATAACCAAAACGTGCACTGGAGCCTTGGGATACTTGTTTTCAATCGCTAAAAACTCATCATTTTCCCACACTTTTTTCCCAGGTTCTCTACCGGCTACTATCTCGCAAAACAAACAAACATCACCACTCATAACTTTATTATATCCCTAATGGTAATAAGCACCATCAACCCCAAAAGGAATATCATTCCCACCCCATGGACCCAACCTTCTATCCTGTTTTTTATCTTTTTACCAATCACCATCTCAAGCCCTAAAAACACCAGTCTTCCACCATCCAATGCTGGTATCGGCAATATGTTTAAGACAGCTAAATTCATAGATAAAATGGCCATAAACTGTAAACTAGCTAGCCAACCCATCTCGTTCACTCGTGCAGACACCTTGTAGATTCCTACCGGTCCAGACACATCTTCCGGCACTCCTTCACCACTCACTAATCCTGACAACATACCTCCCAACCCCTTAACTATCTCCTTACCCCAAGCGTAGGCTTCTTTTGTACCTACTACAGCTCCCTTAAAAGGCATCTGCCACCAAGGCAGCTTAACTAGCTCGGTGTCAGACAGTAATACACCTAGTGAACCTTCGCCTTCTGGTGGGCTCACTCGAGGCACTACCTTTACTTCCCTGTCTTCTGTCTCTCCTTCAAGTACCAAAACTATCTCTTCACCTTTATGTTCTCCTATCAAAGATATTACATCCTCTGTCTTGGTAAATCCCTTTATGATCTCTCCCTCTTTTATACCTACCTTTGCCGCCGGGCTTCCCTCCGACACTCCCACCACCTTGACCTTACCTACCTGTGTCGGCACTCCCATTACAGAGTAAACTATCCCAAAAAGAACCACTCCTAAAACAAAGTTGCCAAACACACCTGAAAGTAAAACAACCGCTCTCTGCCATATTGGCCTATCCCAAAACATATCATCACTTGCCTTTTCTCTGTGTCCAAAGTTCTCTCCCTTGATACTCACAAAACCTCCAATGGGTAGCAAATTCAAGGAAAACAAGGTTCCTTTCCAACGAAAAAGCTTCTTCACCCTAGGAGGGAAGCCTATCCCAAACTCTTCCACTTCCATACCAAAAGCCTTGGCAGCAAAAAAATGACCCAGCTCGTGAATCAAGATCAATAAAGATAGGGTAAGTAAAAATATCAGAACCTGCATACCAATTATGTTAACACAAGCTACATCTTTTCTGGCACCTCTATGTTAAGCAGTCCCAATCCAGTCTTCAAAATCTGGGCTACAGCCGCGGTCAATCCTAATCTAAAATCCTCGTTTTCACCACCAATTACCTGATTATTACCGTAAAAACCATTAAAGCTTCTAGATAAATCAAGTAAGTACTCACAAAGTAAGTTGGGTGAAAGTTCTCTAGTAGCTCTCTCTACCACTTCTCCAAACCTGTACAACTTCCTCAACACCTCTAACTCTCCCTCACTCAAACTAGCCATATCAAGTTTCAAGTCTTTCCCACCTGTACGAGGCATAGATTTTTTCAAGACACTTAACGCTCTTACTGCGCTGTACTGCACATACGGGCCGGAATCACCCTCCATCGACAAGGCTTTCTCCCAGTCAAACTTGTAGCTTGTCTGAGGTGAATGTTTAAGATCATTAAAAATAGTGGCTCCTACACCTACTTGTCTAGCTGACGTCTCATTTATCTCCGCCGCCTTATTAATCATCTTCTTCAAAAGCTCTTCCATACTTTCAGTGGTGCCTTTTCTAGTACTCATCTTCTTACCATCCGTCCCCAATACCAGTCCGTGAGCAACATGAACAAAATCTTCTTTCTTGCCCCAACCAGTCTTTTCGGCCGCAGCAAATACCTGTTTAAAATGCAAACTCTGTTCAGCACCTACCTCATAAATATACAAATCTGAGGCCATATTCGGGTTTTCTCTTCGCCACTTTACCGTAGCCATATCTCGGGTAAAATATGTACTCGATCCATCGCTTTTGACAAGCATTGCTGGTGGTAAACCGTCTAGTTCCACAATCAAAGCTCCACCCTCTCCTTTGACAGCAACCTTCTTTTTCTTCATCTCTTTAATCACCTTTTCCATCTCGTCTTGATAGAAACTCTCCCCGTACGCCTCATCTATCTTTACTCCAAGTAAATCATATACCTTGTCAAAATCCTTCAAACTCATCTTGATAGCCGTCTGCCAAACCTTTTTTGCCTTTGGCTCCCCTTTCTCTAATCTTGCAAAGGCTTCTTGCGCTTTCTTTAGATACTTCTCATCTTCCTTTACCAATTTGTTGTATTTTACATAAATTTCCTCTATCTCGTTAACACTCATCTTTGATAAGTCTAAGTCCCACTTTTCTACCGCCGCCACTATCATCCCAAACTGTGTGCCCCAATCACCCAAGTGATTATCTCCAACACACTTCCAACCGGAAAACTTATGTAAGTTATATATCGCCTGGCCAATAATGGTGGATCGCAAGTGGCCCACACTAAACTGCTTGGCAATATTAGGCGCAGAGTAATCAATCACCATCCGCTTATCCTTACCCCAACTTCCCTTACCGTAATCTTTATTTTGTTTAACTACCTTAAGCATCTCAGCTACCAACCATTCCTTCTTTAACCAGAAGTTTATAAACCCAGGACCGGCAATCTCAACTTTCTCTACTACCTTCATCAAATCCTTATCTTTCTCCAACTTCTCCTTTATTACCTTGGCCTTAACACCCGTTTTCAAGGCTACGTTACTAGAGTAATCCCCCATTAATTCATCTGCTGGATGTTCTACTCCAACTTTTCCCAAAGACGAAACATCGAGAGTCTTAATCGCCTTCCCGATTGCCTGTTCTATTATCTTTCTTATCTCCATCTTAAATTTCCATGATCTCAAGCTCCTTAATCTTACTCATCTCGTCCAGTCTTTCTTGATACTTCTCAAATATTTTCTGCATCTCCTCCAACATTCTCTTTATATCATCCTCACTCACACCAGACTCGCCTTCCAGGCTATCTATTCTCTCTTTGACATCTCCCCTGGCCTGCCTAAGCATTACCTTACCACTCTCGATTTTCTGAGCCAATAGTTTCACAAAATCCTGTCTTCTCTCTTCGGTTAGCGGTGGGACCGGCAGTCTGATCAGACCCTCACTCACGGCTGGAGACAACTGTAGTTCACTGGCCACAATTGCCTTTTCTATATCCTGGACCACACTCTTGTCCCAAGGTTCGATAATGATCAAGGAGTGATCTGGTGCCGAAATACTCGCTAGCTCCTGCAATCTCATCTTCTGACCACCATAAGCATTAACCATGATATTTCCTACCATGTCTGGCTTAGCCTTCCCTGTTCGCACCGTATCCATGTCACCTTTTACTATCTCTAGAACTTTATCCAACTTCTCTTTTAGTAGCTTCATTATCTCTTGATCCATTACTTTCCTTTTTTAATAACGTCTGCCCATTTTTTTTCTAAATCTTCTGTGGTCAACCCCTGAAAACCCATTTCCAACAATCTTCCTCTTATCTTATCCTTTAGTTTACCAATTTTTTCATCTCCTTTATCTAAGGTCAAGGACACCCTACTGTCGCTTAGGCCAATACTTCTCCCCAGAATCTTTTTCTCCTTCATCTTTTCAGCTATTCTTGGAAACTTCTCTTCAAAAGTTTTTCTGGTCGTCCTGGTAGCAAAAATAATTGCGTCTGGACCAAACTCATCTATTTCTTTTTCCATTACCGGAAACGAAAAATTAGTCCCACCATAACCGGCTAAATAATTAAGTTTCTTTTTTTCTCCCACATCTTCATCTTCCAAAACACCTGCAATCAGGCGACTTCTATTTTCCCCAGCCAAACACACTACATAGATTTTCCAGGGCTTCTTAACCTCAACCTCTTCAGCTAAGCTTGGATCATTATCGTAGTCTTTAAGCAAACCAAAACTACCATCTTCCTTCGACTTATATTTTCTTTTCACTAACTCCCTGGCTTTATTCTGTCTTTTTACACTATCTATAAAGGGAACATTTTCATCTTCCATAAACTAATTCTATCATTACTCGCCCAGTTCAAAGCGAACAAAACGAACTATTCTCATGTTCTCTCCAATCTTCCCCACCAACTCCTTCACCAGATCTCCTACTTTCTTACTAGAGTCTCTAATGTAGGCCTGCTTCTCTAACTCTTTAACGTCTTTTGGATTCATGCTCGCAACCTGCATGGCTACTTCTTTACAAAGATTAACAAACTCCTCGTTTTTAGCCACAAAATCGGTCTCACAAGCTATCTCCACCATGGCTCCTACGCCGCCAGTCTGGTGAATGTAAGAATGAATCAACCCACTCTTTACTTCCCTATCAGACTTTTTGGTAGCCTTAGCTAGCCCTTTCTTTCTTATTATCGCCTCTGCCTTTTTCATATCCCCTTTAGCCTCTTCCAAGGCTTTCTTAACTCCCATTACTCCGGCACCAGTCTTGTCTCGTAATTTCTTGATCTTATCCATCATAGTCTTTTACTTCTTTTTCTTTAATCCTAGTTCAATTGCTCCAACTAGTTTTCTAACTACCAGCTCCACAGCCGCTGTAGCATCATCATTCATAGGAATCGGATAGTCTATTGGTTCAGGGTCAGTATTAGAGTCTACCAAAGCTACAACTTTTGTCCCTCTTATCTTAGCCTCTTTAATAGCCGTTCTTTCCTTACGGATATCAACCACCAAGATTATATTAGGTGCTGAGTTTAAGTCAGCCAAGCCTCCAAACTGTCTCTCCAGCTTAGCAATCTCCCTATCTATCAACAGTCTCTCTTTCTTAGTAAAACTCTTTAAGGCACCACTATCTCTCTCTTCCTTTAGTTTCTTCAATCTATCAATCCTAGTCTTCATCTGTTGCCAGTTAGTAATCGTGCCTCCAAGCCATCTCTCTACCACGAAAGGTAGTTTAACTCTATCAGCCTCACTTCTAACGATCTCTTTTGCCTGTCTCTTTGTTCCTACTAAGGCGATAGTCTTACCCTCGCTCATCCACTTAGTCAAGGCTTCACTAGCCGCCTCTATAGCGTCTACAGTCTTTTCTAAGTCAAATATATGTACTCCTCCTCTTTTGCCATGCAAAAACTTGTCCATCTTAGGATTCCAGCGCCTAGCTACATGACCAAAGTGGGCTCCTGCCTCAAAAAGGATCTTTACCATCTCCTCTTTACTTCCCTTCAAAACTTTTACTTCTTCCTTGACCTCTTTTTTTACGGTCTTTACAATTTTTTTTGTTGACTTTACGGTCTTTTTAACTTCTTTTTCTATCTTTTTAGTTGCCATATTAGTTTCCTTATTACCTCTCTCTGGGACCTTTATAAGGAAACTCCCCAAAGATGCGTTTTATTAACTTCTCTATTCTAACCTGTTTTACTTAAATTTTCAAATAGACTCAACACCGTTACCGGACCCACACCACCAGGCACAGGAGTAATCACACTTGCCTTTTCTTTTACTCCATCATCAAAATCAGCCTTAGGATAACCCAAATCGACAGCCACTACTCCCTCTTTAACCATACTAGCCTTCACTAGGCCTGGTTGACCCGTGGCACTAATCACTACGTCAAAATCTTTTAACCGAGCTAAGTCATCTCCCATATCAAACCCTTTTGCGCTAAACCGCTTTACCAAAGCCTTTCCAATCATTCCCTTGCTTCCAACCACAGCTACCGTCATCTTATCCTTATCAACCCCTACTTTAACAAGTATCTTCTCGACAGCCACTACCACCGCCGGTAAAAATACATTACTGTCGGGGTTCAGCCCATCAACATCCTTTTCTTTTGGTATCTGCCTTAAGATATCATCTCTTCCCTTCTCATCTACTCCAACAATCGGTAGCTGAACCAGTACTCCATCTACGTTTTCATTCAAACGAGTAAGGTCTGGTGCTCCCTCGGAAAATACCACCCTTACTTTAACTCCTAAACTCTCTCCCATCTCTCTTTTTAACCTAACATACGTACTCTCCTTATCCCCTGTCTGGAAAATAATCAGTCTTTTACCCACTAACACTCCACTTGCTGCTAACTCTTCCTTTATCTCTTTTGCCAAACGATTTCCATCAAATACCATAACTAGTATTCTACACCTCTCCTCTTACCTTCCATATCTTCATTTAATCCTGACCTCTCTTTTATTAATCTTAAGCAGTTGTTCTTTACCACTTCAAACGCATAGTTAGCGTCAACCACCACCGTATTCTTAGCAAACATACCTCTACCCCTAGTAATGTCCAGCGCCTCCGCACCATATGCTTTAACCATATCTAAAGCCATATCATCAAAAGGATCTCCTTCTGCACCTCGACTTGCCCTCTCTCGCAAACTTTCCTCATTAATCGAGAGCACCAGTCGCAAGTCTGGTTCCGAAAAACCGTAATCTACATACAGATCATTATGTATCTTTACCAACTCATCTCTACTCATTCCACTTAACTCTTGATACTTAAATGTGGACATATAGTCCCTGTCTTTTAAGACTATTACTCCCCTCTCTATGTTCGGAAGAACTACTTGGTTCATATTAATCTCTCTAGCCATATAGAAAAGATAGGTTTCTTGTCTTGGTGTCAAATTACCCAATTTTTTCTCCAAAAAAATCTTACTTCTAATCTTTTCCGCTTCAGGACATCCCCCAGGCTCTCTCGTCATCACCACCTCAAACCCTTCTTTTTCCAATTCTTCTTTTACTTCCCTCATTATCGTAGATTTACCTGCAAACCCCGGACCCTCAAAAACCATGTACTGTCCTTTATTCATTTCATTCAATATAGCACTTCATCTGATAAAATCAACCAACTTAAAAACCACCAGTTCTTTAAAATCTCAAAAAAGGAGTAATACTAATGAAACAGTATCTAGAATTGATTGACAAAATCTTAAAGGACGGAGTCGACAGACCAGACCGTACTGGAACAGGTAGACGTTCCATCTTCGGGCATCAGATGCGCTTCAACCTACAAAAAGGGTTTCCCTTGATCACCACCAAAAAAGTCCATCTAAAATCAGTCATTTATGAACTACTTTGGTTCATCCAAGGCAGCACCAACATCAACTACTTAAACCAGCACAATGTCAGGATATGGAATGAATGGGCAGATGAACAAGGTGAGCTAGGTCCTACCTATGGTAGCCAATGGCGTAACTGGCTAGGTCCACACGGTGAAACCTATGACCAACTTCGCGACGCTATACATTTGATCAAGACCGAGCCAAGCTCCACTCGCATGATCGTCAATGCCTGGAACGTCTCTAGTCTAAAAGACATGGCCTTGCCTCCATGTCACTTAATGTTCCAGTTTTATGTAGCGGAAGGCAAGCTCTCTTGTCTTATGACTCAACGGTCAGTAGATGTCTTCTTAGGCTTACCGTTTAACATCGCTTCCTACGCCTTGTTAACCATGATGGTCGCTCAGGTCACTGATCTTGAACCAGGAGACTTAATCTTGAGTCTAGGAGATACTCACCTTTACAGCAATCACTTCAACCAAGCCAGGGAGCAATTATCAAGAAACCCCTACCTATTGCCCAAAATGCTCATCGCTCCCGAGGTCAAAAACATCGACCGTTTCATTTTCGAAGACTTTCAACTAGTCGATTACCAGGCTCATCCACACATAAAGGCTCCAATCTCTGTCTGAAAATATTTCATCATCTAACCCGACTCCTTAACCAGAGTCGGTTTTTTATCTTCCACTACTTCTTTTTTCACTTCTTCTCCTTTTACCACCGGTTTCTTCCAACTAGCCCAGTCACACTTAGGATACTTCTCACAACCATAAAACTCTCTACCTTTTCTCGTCTTTTTTATAACCACCTTTGATCCACATTTCTCACACTTAACTCCTTCTAAGTACTTCGTCATGTTCTCGATATGCCTACACGCTGGGAACTGATCACAAGCAAAGAACTCTCCAAACCTACCGCTCTTTACGATTATTTCTCCCTTTTTACACTCCGGACAATTTCTCCCAGTCTTTACTACCGGAATCACAATTGCCTTCACCTTTTCCTCTACCTCCAGTACCTTTTTGTCGAACGGACCATAAAACTCAGACAACATCTCCTGCCAGCTCTCTTCCTTTGTCACTACCCCGTCCAGCTTCTTCTCCATCTCTGCCGTAAACTCATACTCCAGCTGATCCGGGAAGTTCTTGACCAAAAACTCAGTTACCGTTCTACCAATATCCGTCAAGAAAAATCTTTTTTCTTTTCGTTCCACATATCGTCTGTAGATTATCTTCGTAATCGTCGGTGCATAAGTAGACGGCCTACCAATCCCTCTCTTTTCGAGCTCTCTAATCAGAGAAGCATCGTTAAATCTTGCTGGTGGTTGGGTAAACTTCTGTTCAGCCAGTACTTTATCAAGATCCAGTTTTTCTTTCTCGCTAATGTCAGGCAATAATTTATCCTCTCCTACTCCCTTACCAAACACCTTCTTCCAGCCATCAAACTTCTCTATCTCACCCCTAGCAACCAACTGATACTTACCTGCCCCAATCTCCACCCTTGTCTGGTCATACAAGGCCTCCGCCATCTGGCTAGCAACTGTTCTCTGCCAAATTAGTCTATAAAGCTTTGCTTCATCCGTAGCCATCTTACCCCTACCTTTAAACTCTTCCGGCAACTTACCAATCTTAGTTGGCCTAACCGCTTCATGGGCTTCCTGAGCCAGTACCTTACCACCAGACTTGTAGGTTTTGAGTTTAGCCGGCACATAACTAACACCAAACTGCTTCTTAACTAAAACTCTAACGTCACTAACCACAGAAGAAACTAAGTTTAACGAGTCAGTCCTGTGGTAGGTAATATTTCCATGTTCATAAAGACTCTGGGCCACACTCATGGTTTTCCTAGCCGACCAACCCAATCTATTTGCTGCCGACTGTTGCATCGTAGAAGTCTTGAATGGTGGTCTAGGATAAGCCTTCCTGGCTTTCTTGACTACCTTAGTCACCTCGTACTCTGCTCCCTCAAGATCCTTTTTTATCTTACTTGCCTCTACCTCATTTCCTACTTCCTGTTTCTTACCGTCGATTTTAGAAAGCTCTGCCGACACCAACACCACCTCCTTATCCTTAGTTAAAAGATCAGCTCCAATTACCCAGTACTCATCCGCCTTAAACTTCTCGATCTCATTCTCACGCTCCCAAACCAATCTCACTGCGACACTCTGCACTCTACCACCAGACAAGCCTCTTCTAACCTTATGCCACAACACAGGTGACAGTCTAAATCCCACAATCTTGTCCAAAATCCTTCTAGCTTGTTGGGCCTCAACCAACTCCATATTTATCTCCCCTTTTTTCTCCATTGCCGCAAGCACCGCCTCCTTAGTAATGGAATGAAACACCACTCTAGAAAACTTCTTCTCATCCTCACCTTTTTCCTTTAAAAGTTCCAGTACATGCCAAGCAATTGCCTCTCCTTCTCTGTCTGGGTCAGTTGCCAGTATCACTTTATCTGCCTTAGCAACCATCGCCTTTATCTCGTTTACTTGTTTCGCCTTACCTCTAACCTGGATGTACTGCGGTTCGAATTTATACTTCCCGTCCTTCTCTGTGATCTCAACACCCATTTTGGACTTAGGCAAATCCCTTAAATGTCCCATCGTTGCCACCACTTCAAAACCTTTACCCAAGTACTTTGACAGGTTTTTTGTTTTAGTTGGTGACTCAACGATCAAAAGATTCATTAACTCTTTACTATACATCATCTTGCAAGTTTGTAAAAAAGAGATCTTTAAACAACGACAGTAAAACACATCTCTTTTTATTTCTCCAGCGCATCTTTAAAAACTCAAGACCTGTCATCAATCGACTACTTTAATTACTCAATATTTTCACACCATTTTCTCAAACGTAAAACCCGAAGCAACTCCTAACGTAATTTCCGTACTCTCTATGGTCGATCAGTAAACTTATACTGCTATATCCAGACATTTAGAAAGACTAGGAATCAATTATTTTCCCCGCAAAATGTAGTCCACAATCTTTCGAGCAACCGGTCCGGCCATCTCACTTCCCTCTCCCGCTTCCGGCAGCAATACTGTTACCACCGTCCACTCACTTTCATCTTTACTGGTCGGTACCACCACAGTAATCCATGCATGCGGCTTGGCTTCCTCACCACCATGTTGGGCCGTCCCGGTCTTACAATACACATCACTCTCTAAATCAAAAAATGGAAATGCCGTTCCCCCACTAGCACATGCTCCTTTCATACCAGACGCAATTAAACGCTTGGTCGTCTCACTTATCTTCAAGTCTCTACAGTCCGACTCTCCACTTACCAGTCTTGGCTCACACACCTTACCGCTAAACACACTGGCCGTCCAACTGTTAACCTGCAAAGGCGTTACCAGTAAGTCTCCCTGACCAATAGCTAAGTGATAGGTATTACCCAAAAACCATCTTCCTCCCGTTGTCTTCTCTCTCCATAGTGGAGTCGGCAAAAAACCAGTTGCCTCACCGGGCAAATCGATCCCCGTCTGCCTACCTACTCCCATTCTATCAGACCACTCGACCATGTTGTCTACCCCCAACCACTCCCCTAGTTTGTAAAAATAGATATCATTACTTCTAGACAAAGCCTTCTCAATATTTACCAACCCTTCAGTCCTACCGTACTGATCAAAGTACCAGTTACCAAACCTAAACTCACCCACCTTTATCTCACCTGCATCTTCCACAGTCTTGTTTCCATCAACCACTTCTTCTTCCAAACCAGCTATGGCCACCACCAATTTATATACCGATCCCGGAGGATATGTTCCAGAAATAACTCTATTAAACATTGGCTTGTTCTCCTTGTCTTCAACCACCGCCAAGGAGTTAGTATATGTTCCACCTTCTTCTCCCCTTATCCCTTCCTTAACAAATAAGTTGGGATCAAAACTAGGCAAGCTAACCATGGAGAGAATCTCCCCATTCACCTTACTGACCACCACTCCAGCTCCACTTAAGCCGTGTTCTTCCATCGTCTCTTTTACTACCCAGTAAACCTGTCTTTGTAAACCTACATCCAAGCTCAACTTAAGATCCTTACCACCAACAGCTTCTTCTCTGTCTAACTCTCTTATCGTCTCCCCTAAAGCATTTTCCTCAATCAACTTCAAACCCCACTCACCTCTTAACCTCTTATCATACCAACTCTCCAAACCCGCCTTACCGACCATCTGTCCCAAAAAACAACTATCACCACACGCTTCCAACTTCTCCTTTGAGATCTCACCTACAAAACCGGTAACTCCAGCTCCCACCTCACCCAAAGGATAGTGTCTAATTATTTTTTCTCCCACCTTTTTATTCACCACCAAATACTCTCCATTCCTATCTAGTATCGCTCCTCTCATTGGGTCGACTCTTTCTTTCCTGATCCTGTTACCACTAGCTTGTTCCTGATGATACTCACCCAAAAAAAGAGTCAAAAATACCAACCTTGAAAGAAACACCCCTATTACTAAGTAGATTCCTAACCTAAACCAACTCAACACTTCTTTTTTCATACCCTTATCTCTCCTCCCCAACTATCTCTCATCTTCAAAAACACCATCATTAAAACAAGAATTCCTGCCTCTACTAACGAGAACTGAACTCGAGTTACCATTGCAACCAACCAAGCCATCCCCGTCACTACCAAAACATCCATCCAACTATCCTTACCCACAAAACTCCTTAAAAGACTCATTAACCACACCCCTACTACCAATACTAAACTAGACCAACCAATGGCAATACCAGCTACTCCTGTAAGTAAAAACCCCAAAACAAATGCCAACCAATAAACATACTCCCAGTCTAACAAAAACCATAAGGCCGGCCAGTACACTGCCCATCCTAGTACACCCTCACCAACCAACAAAAGTACCACCACTCCAACCAGCTTGTATATAATGTTCTTATTCATTATGCAACTTACTCCTTTACTCATATCCATCCTACTGCTTGTCACAAGTAAACTCAAGCCCTTAGAACCCAGCTACCAAAAAATTACCAACTCCCTTATCTCTCTTCACCAACCAATTACCAGTTTAAAAAACAAGACAAACCAACAAAAAATACTTCTTACCTCGCTACCTAAAATACGCTATCAAAACCTAGATCTACAGGCAGAAAATAGCCAATTAAAGACTCAAAATCTACTCTTAAAAAACAAACTAAATCTAACAAACTTCGAGACTCCATCTTGGAACACCGTTCCCGTAAGAATCATAAAAATCGACCAAGTAATATCCGCTACCTCCAATCAAACCGACCAGGTAAAACCAGGCATGCCTTTGGTCCACTCAACCAACATTATTGGCATCGTCCAAAAGGTAAGCTCTTCCATCATCTACATCTTGCCCTTAAAAAATGATGATATTTCTTTCCCCGTCCAAACAGACCAAGACACTCAAGGTGACTACGTCTTCCAGAACCGACTCTCTCAGATGACAAACATTACTGACCAAGAAACCCCCAACCAAGACGACACCGTCTTCACCCTACCAACGGAGGAAATCCCCGAAGGTCTTATCGTCGGTCAGGTAAAGCAGGTCCTCACCAAACCAAGTAATCCAATTCAAAAAGTAGAAATCGATCTCCCTCTAAACGTCTCACAAATAACCGATACCTACATCATCACTGATCCTAACTAAAGCAGCCAATTTAAACCCATCTCCACCCAGGCAACCGCCAAACCTGCTCCCACCATCACCTGTAACCAACTATGTTTCTTAATCTCCACCCTAGACCACAAAACCAACAGTAAAACCAACGTCAACCACCAGTAGCTTTCCCAGCCCCAGAAATGGTTAAAAAAGGCCAACATGACGCCATTGACTCCAGCGTGAACCGAAATCTTCCAGAAATAAGTCACTACCGCAAATACCACTGCCAAACTCCAAAATACCAACAAAATCGAGGCCAGCTCTGTCTTACCCAAGAAAAATGCATAAACCACTCCCACTAAGTGAGTCAAGGAAGTAACAATATACAAACTTCTTCTCTCCTTCTTTTTTGTTATATCCCAGTCAGAAATAAAACCTTTCTTCAAACCATAGAACATGTACAAAGCTGGAAGCAAAGCATCCACTATCAAAAGAAATATCAAAAAACGCCATCTCAATCCATTGGTCAATGCCCACCAGACCGCCACCGAAAGGATCATCGGAATCTCGATTACCGGGTCAAAAAGCCTAGATACCACCCAAGCCAACTTCTTCATACACTAAATATACTACAAACTATCCCAAATCCCCTACCACTCTTACTTTTTTAAGTAATCCATCATTTTCCAAAACCTTAGCACACCCTCTTACTACTGCTTCCATCGGATTGTCTGTTATCCAAACCGGCATGCCGGTTTGTTCAGATATTAACTTGTCAATTCCTCTAATCAAAGATCCTCCACCAGCCATAACAGCTCCTTTTTCCAAGATGTCCGCTACTAGATCCGGTGGTGTCTCCTCAATAATCTGGGCAATCTCTACCAAAATAGTATTAATTACCGGCATCAATGCTTCTCTAATCTCCACACTTCCAAGTCTCAAAGACTTTGGCAGACCATCATTTAAACTTCTACCTCTTACCACCACCTGCAACTGTTTACCATCTGCTTCTGACTTTAACTCGAAAGCAGAACCCACAGCTAACTTGACCGACTCCGCTGTACTCTCACCCAAAAGCAAACTATGTTTCAATCTAACAAACGACATTACCGCCTCAGTCAACTCGTCTCCCGCAACTCTCAATGACTTGTTCAACACTAACCCTCCTAAGGAGATAACCCCAATCTCTGTAGTTCCTCCTCCAATATCTATAACCATCTGTCCCTGAGCCTTACTGACAGGCATGCCTGCTCCGATAGCCGCCGCCATAGGTTCTTCAATCAAAAACACCTTTCTAGCTCCAGCCGTTATGGCCGCCTCATAAACCGCTCTTCTTTCTACTTCTGTTACTCCAGATGGAATCCCCACTACCACCCTAGGCCTTGGCATCTTAAACCCCAATCCCTTATATGTCTCATGTACTTGAACTATATAATGCTTAAGCATCGCCTCGGTTGCATCAAAGTCAGCTATCACTCCATCCCTTAAAGGCCTTATCACCTCTATGCTAGCAGGATTCTTGCCCAACATCTTCCTGGCCTCTTCTCCAATAGCCAGTATCTCTCCAGTTTTTTTATGTCTTGCCACCACCGATGGTTGTCTAATCACGATCCCTTTACCTCTAACATGCACCACCGTATTAGCTGTCCCCAGGTCAATCCCCACATCCAAAGTAGTCATCCGCCAAATTTTTTCAAGCATTGTAAAAGATCATACCATGTTCATGATAAACTTACGCTTATGAATCAGCTGATCTCTTTTTTGTTTCGTACCCTATTCTTCTTTACACCTCTACTTCTCTGGCCCCAGACCAGTGAAGTCTTCGAGTTTCCTAAGATGCTTTTTGTTTATGGAGTTACCATATTGATTACCACAGTTCAAATTCTAGACTGGATCAAATCAAAAAAAATCACCATTCGCCGTACTCCACTAGACATCCCCATTCTCTTGTTTATACTTGTCCAAATACTGTCTACCATCTTCTCTATCGACCCCCACACCAGTCTCTGGGGCTACTATAGTAGATTCCACGGTGGCTTAGCCTCTACTATCTCCTATATTCTGCTCTTCTATATATTCATATCTTCCTCACCTAAAGACGGCAAATCTAAAAAGACCTATGTTCTCTCCTACTTAAACACCATATTTCTTTCCACTGGCTTAATCTCAACCTATGCAGTACTAGAACACTTTGGTATAGACAAGACCCTCTGGGTCCAAGATGTTCAGTCAAGAGTATTCTCTACGTTAGGTCAACCCAACTGGTTATCTGCTTACCTAGTAGCCATTCTCCCACTCCCCATACTCCTGTTCTTAAAAAACAAAAAACCTGCACACTTACTTCTATCTCTTCTTATCATCACCAGTATCATCTTCACCAAATCTCAGTCCGGTATCGCTACACTTCTCATCGTCCTTGTATTAATCACCATCTACAAAGTCAAATCCAAAGGCAAACTACTGCTCTCACTTGCCATTCTATTAGCAACTTTTTTAATCTTGAAACCCCAGTCACTTAACTCCTTAAACCAAATCAATCCTTTCCACTCCACCACCAAAGAACTAGTCCTAAAAGACCTTGATGCGCGAGGCAACGGTGGTTCTGACTCCATGACCATTCGCCGTGTCGTCTGGCAAGGTGCTCTAACCTTGGGTAAAAAACACCCCATTTTAGGCACAGGACCAGAAACCTTTGCCTACTCCTATTACTGGGAAAGACCAGCAGAACACAACCTGTTGTCGGAATGGGACTTTCTCTACAACAAAGCTCACAATGAGTACCTAAACTTCTTTGCTAATACCGGACTCTTAGGTATAGGTTCCTATCTTTTACTCATTATCTGGATCACAAAATGGTGGTTAAAAGGCCCTACTTCAAACATCTCAGCCGCCCTCTTCATTGGCTGGTTAAGCATCCTGTTTACCAACTTCTTTGGCTTCTCTGTTGTCGCTGTAGCTCTACTTTTCTTTCTCCTGCCTGCCCTAAACTTTGTCCTAACCGACGACAAACCAAAAACAAAAGACTTCAAGTTACCCATTATCCCATCAGTCTTAAACATCACTACCATTATCCTCGCCATCTATTTTCTAACTTCTCTCGTAAACACTTTTAGAGCCGATCTTAACTACCAATCGGGCAAGGCCCACATCACCGCCGGCCAAAACCAGTCTGCTCTAAAACTACTAGAGACTGCCGTCAACCTCCAACCAAAACAGCCCCTATTCTTAGCCAAACTAGCAGAACAAGAGTCCAAGGCTGCTGCCACCATATTCCTCCAACTGGAAAACCTACCTGAATCAGCTCAAAACATACAAAAACAGTACCAAGAACAAGCTCTAGAGCACGCTACCCAAGCAGTAGACATGAGTCCTTATAACCTAAACTTACTAAAGTCTAAAGCCAGAGTCGAGATCTATCTTGCAAACGTAGACACTAAGTACCAACAATCAGCTTTAAACACTCTTCTTCAAGCTTCAATCTTGGCTCCTACAGATCCAAAACTTCTTTTTAACATCGCTCTTCTCTATCAAAACACCAACCAAAAAGACCTGGCTATTCTAAGTTATCAAAAAGCACTCGAACTAAAATCAAACTATCAGGAAGCTCTCTTTCGCTTGGAACAACTTTCACAGTAACCTTTTTATTACCCAAAATCCCCCTACATTGGTATAATACCTACCATGAAGATCCTGACCACACCAGATCCATTTTTAAGAAAAAAGGCTAAGCCAGTAACTTCTTGGACCCCTAAGTTACAAAAACAACTCGAAGAAATGACAGTTCTTCTTAAAGAATCGAAAGATCCTCAAGGAGTTGGTCTTGCCGCTACTCAAGTAGGTATAGACAAACGCTTCTTTATTCTCCTCGATGAAGATAACGTCAAAGTATTCATCAACCCAAAAATACTTGAGGTCTCCACTAAAATGCTCTCAGACAAATATAAAAATGACAGAAAACGTCCATTAGAGGGCTGCCTCTCTATTCCCAAACTCTGGGGTTTTGTAGATCGCCCCTACCAGGTCGTCTTTACTTATCACACTCTTGAAAACCAAACCTTAAAATCCGTCACCAAAACCTTTAAAAACCTAGACGCCATTGGCATACAACATGAACAAGACCATCTAGACGGGGTCCTCTTTACCGATCGCATCCTAAAACAAAACGGAACTATCTTCAAAGAAACTAAAAATGGCCTTACTCCACTAAACCAATGAAACCCATCAAGCTTGTTTATTTCGGCACTCCAGACTTTTCCGCCACCATCCTTTCTTCTCTAATCAAAGATAAAAACATAGACGTTGTCGGTATCGTCACCCAGCCGGACAAACCCGTCGGCAGAAAAAGAACCCTTACTACTTCTCCCGTAGCTCAAGTGGCGACAAAAAACAACATCCCCATTTTCAAACCCACCAAACTAGATCAATCTAATCTGCAGCACATCAAACTACTACAAGCAGACATCTTTCTAGTAGCCGCTTACGGCCAGATCATCCCCCAATCTTGGTTAGACGCCCCCAAAACTACCACTCTAAACATCCACTTTTCTCTACTCCCTAAATACCGCGGCGCTCTCTGTGTTTCAGAAAGCATAAGAAACCAAGATCAAGAAACTGGAGTCACCTTAATGGAAATGGATGCCAAACTAGACCACGGACCCATCATCCTTCAAAAAAAACTAACTATCAGTGATGACGACGACGTAGCTACTCTAACCAAAAAACTCACTCAAAAAGCCATCCTGCTTATCTCCAACATCAACTCTCTACAAGACATTAAATCTAAAACCAATCAGGATCACAAAAAAGCCATTAATACCCCCAGTCTAAAAACCCGCACCAGACAATCAGCCTTCATCCCCACCCTAGAAACCAGTAACCCAAAAAAACTTCATGCCCTTATCCGCTCCTTAAACCCAGAGCCTGGCGCATGGACAAAGATAAACGGTCAGGAAATAAAGCTTCTCCAGACAAAAGTAACCAATGGCAAACTAGAAATCATAACCGTCCAAATCCCGGGCAAGAACCCTATCTCCTGGCAACAGTTCCAACTTAGGTTATAAACGAACCATCAAACTTCCCAAACCTTCAACAGATTATTAAGCAAAAGATCATTGGCCGTTCCTATATCTCTAATACTTCTAACTGTTCTTAAATCCACATGACGGTTTATGTCCACCATTACGTTCTCAAACATCATCACCACCTCTTTTTTTTCGATTTTCAAACTGATACCAAGACTAAGATCATCAGGTAAAACCAATACCCAAAACATACCCCTTCCTTCCGCTATTTCTTCATCTATATCAGTAAATACGTCCTCTCCTTCATCTTCTATACCAACAAACAGTTTTTTACTTACAAGATCGATCGATATTAAGGTGTCTCGGTGTAGTTCATCTAAACCATCTGCCACCTGTATCATCCTTTTGTTTCCGGTCAAATACAAAAATGCCATAGAGCGTATGTCAATACTTGCCAACTCCCCTTTTTTATCATACTTAAGATGTATTCCCTCCCAATCATCCAAATTCAACTTTGCTTCTATGCCCTTCTTCTCATTACTAATCAAGATTGCATTGGCTCTATTTATTCCTGAACCCCAACTCAACCTTTCGTCTCCAGTCCACAGCTGCCTTACCCGTTCAAATGGATCTCTCGTCCCTCCCCAATTCTCTTTTATTGAAACCGCATCATTCCACAACTCAATCCCTTCCGGGCGACTCATTTTTCTTTCCTGGCAGCTCTCTTACACTTAGTACAAAGTTTTAGTTTTGTCTTAATCCCATTCACCAATATCTTATGTGTGTGTAAGTTAGGTCGTCTGATTTTCTTGGATCTATTCTTGGCGTGACTCACATTCTGAGCGTACTGAACTCCTTTACCGCATGTTGCACAACCAAATTTTCTTCTTCTCATAACTTTTAGTATTCTACCACACAACCACTCCCCACACTACAAAACACCCTCACTTTCAGTACTTTCTCGAAAAAGCCACCACCTCTTTACGTAACTCCACCAAATACTTATCATCAAACACTCTCTTTTTAAAGCTCTTAACTAACTCTCTTCGTTTGACCTTGTCCGTAGGTAGTTTCTCACCCTTAATATGATCAACCACCAACTTTATCCACTCAGCGATTCTTACCATCTCTGTCTCTTTCATCCCCCTAGTAGTTAAAAACGGCGTCCCCAGTCTAATTCCAGCCGGATACAAAGGTGAGGACGTATCGTGTGGAACAGAATTGTAATTCACCACTATTCCTGCAACTTCCAGTGCCCAAGCTGCCACCCAACCAGACACTTCTTTGTTTCTTAAATCCACCAACATCAGATGATTGTCAGTCCCTCCAGATACCAAATCAAAACCTAACTTAGTCAACTCTTGGGCTAACACCGAAGCATTTTTTACTACCTGATGTGCATACTCCTTGAAACTATCACTCTCTGCTTCCTTTAAGGCTACTGCAATTCCAGCAATCGTGTGTATATGTGGTCCACCCTGAAGACCAGGGAAGACAGCTCTGTCGATTCTTCTAGCCATATCAGGGTCCTTCTTGAGGCCTCTATCAGTCACCATTATCATCGCTCCTCTTGGTCCTCGTAAGGTTTTGTGTGTCGTTGTGGTTATAACATCAACCCACCTTGAAGGTGAAGGGTGCTCTCCCGCCACCACCAGTCCGGCAATATGAGAGATGTCCGCCATCAGATAAGCTCCTACTTCATCAGCAATCTCTCTAAACTTTTCCCAGTCAATTATTCTTGAGTAAGCTGTGGTTCCAGCGATAATAAGTTTGGGAGATGCTTTCTTAGCCATTACCATTATCTCCTTGTAGTCCAATCGGCCATCCTTACCCACTCCGTACTGGACGGAATTAAACCACCTGCCAGAAAAGGTGATGTCCGGATGACCATGAGTCAAGTGTCCACCAGAAGACAAAGACAGACCCATTACCGTGTCTCCCTTATCAAGCAAGCCAAACTGAACCGCACTGTTAGCCGGGGACCCAGAGTACGGCTGGACATTAGCATGGGGCACACCAAACAGTTTCTTGGCTCTATCTACAGCTGTCTTTTCGATCTTGTCAATCTCTCGGTTGCCTTGATAGAATCTCTTGCCCACCACTCCTTCTGCGTACTTATTCACCAAACAACTTCCCAAGGCCAAGGACACCTCTTTACTAACACGATTTTCTGAAGGAATAAGATTCAACTCATTCTTCTGTCTTTTTCCTTCTCTATCAATTAGATCAAATATTTTATCTCTCATTCTTTTTTTAAACCTTCCTTACTATGAAAACAATCTTAACACCTTTTGGTACCGGAATCAGTCTCAGAACCAACCACAAACCCTCTCCTACGGCGCTTGCTCCAACCACTTGTATCTAGAAAACTTTAGTGCTCTTGGAGCATTCACCATCAAATCAGACCTGTAAGTAAACTCCTCGGCTGGCTCCGTATTGTTAGTCACCCCTCTGTCTCTATTAAGCTCGACAGCATCCCACCCAACAAAACTACCTTCCCCTTTAAACTGCAACTCCGTGGCCGTGTCCCCAGTCGACTCAATCACTATCCTGTCTGCTACCCACCATCCATGTACTTCTCCCACGTTACTGTCAAAGGTAATATTTCCAGAAGAGATAACCGTTAAATGACTCCCCAAAGCCACCGTCACATCACTACTTACCGTTACGTTTCCGTCAATCATAAACACCATTCTCTCCCCACCACTTACATCAAAGTTAACCGTTGCATCACCTGTGTATGTATAAATCTCATATCCATCAACACCAGGACTGTAGACTGGCTTACCAACACCACTCCAGACCGTCTTCTCCAACACCTTCATCTTGGCCGTGTAGTACTCGTAGTTAACATCCTGACCACCATAACCACTCTCTGCCTCCCAACCACTCTCACTTACGTATACTCCGTCACCATCACCCAACTCAATTACTCCTCCAGTACCATACTGCGCTAGTCCTCCATTACCGTTAGCATCATTTTTAATTAAGTATCTCTCATTTGCAGGCACATCGACCGGAACAACACTCTCTATTCCCCCACCACCATAAACATCCCCTCCAATGGCCTGCCACCAACCACCATAAATCCTCCAAAAACCAAAGTCTAAGGTTACCGTCTCCGGACCACCCACCACAAAATCAGCTGATGCTCCCTGGCAAGTTAATTTAGGAGTAGAACTGTATGGATCACTCACCACCGGCGTCACCACATAACTATCTGGTGCTCCCACTATCTGTGAGTACACACCCAAGACATCCGTCACTGGTGCATAACTTACCCCTCCCACAATATTAACTAGAGACCCAGAAATTTTTGGTGCCGATCCCATTAAAGCACAACTGTCAATATCAGAGGCATCAAATAAAGTTCCCGTAACTATACCTGGAGTAATAAATGAATATACATCCGAATACATGTCTAAAGACCCATTACTAGACATCACCCTCCAGTAATACTGCTTATTCCCCTCTAATCCACTTGCTGTATACGAACCTTCATTAGCAAACAAAGAAGCCACCCAAATATCCGGACTACTATCTCCCGCTTCCAAGAACACCGTCTGACCGTTATTCTGTGGACAACCATTCCCATAATCGGTAGACGGACTCCAGGAAAGATTCACACTCAAAGTATCAGTAGATCCTCCACTAACGGGCAAGCTCAACACCGCCTTCACTGGATAACTAGCAACACAGACCGGATCACCACCTCCATCAACTGGTGGTGGTTCACAAGCAACACCACACGCCTGCCAACCACAACTATCTATACGTGAAACCAAAGGTAACACACAAGAAGCCAGTCCTCCACAAGTATCATTCACAGCATGACAAGGGTCATTAGACGCCAAACGAGTTTCACACTGATCCTGTGTATAGCCAGAATCAAAAGCTATGCAAGACTCCCAAAGAAACTCTTCTTGAGTCTCATCAGACCAACACATGACCCTATAACCAGTCTCACCACCCGCAGTACAATCACCACAACTCACATCCTCACAATACGACGAAACACTACATACGTCGGCAGCAGTATCACAACCGTAAGCACAAGCTCTCAAATAATCCCAGTCTGTCCTATCCGCACTACATATATATTCATATCCATCAATACAAGTAAGTTCGTCGATACTACAAATCTCAGGAGCATTTGTAGGTGTAGGTGTGGATGTGGGTGTGGGTGACGAATTACACACTCCACCATCACAGTCTTCAGAAGAACAACCATAAGCACAACCACTCCAGCAATAATCATCACAAGAAGAAGGTGTGTTGCATGTACCCCCAGAGCAAGACTCAGAAGAACAACCATAAGCACAACTAGAATCACAATACGCCGTACACTCATTACACACCCCACCTGAAGTTGTCGGATATCTACAACCATCGGGGCAATTATTCCAGTCACAATATGAATTACACGTCCCCCCAGAACAAGAATCAAAGGAACAACCATCACCACAACTAGAAGAACAATACTCATCCCAACAATTGGGGGAATTCACACCACACTGATAACCTACGTCTTCACAAGGAAATGCCCCTTCCACTGGAGTGGGACGTATCAGGCTTCCAAGAACACCAACCACCAAAATGACAATAATAAATTTTAATTTCTGCATCTAGATGGGCCAAAGTTTGTAATTTTCTCTACGTCTTCACTAGTAAACTCTGCAACACTCTTCTTTGAAACATAAGTAGAACCCTTAAGTTCAAAAGTCACAAAATCTTCTGGACAAAAAGCTTTTTCCCAATATGGAGATGCCATACTCACCAATAGTTCCTGGCGGATTTCACCACGCTCATTATCTACCACCCCCACCACAACCACAGTTTTTTGAAAGTCTATTCTCATTTCACCCGTATCACCACTAACCTCATCCCAGAAAGAAAGTATCAGGTCTTTGTCATTCCACTCACGCACCCTTACCCACATCTCCCCTGGTGTTAAGTTCTGAATCCTCCTTACCAACCCCTCATCTGTTTTCCATTTATTCTTCTTCATATAATAAGACCAGCCAACCACCAAGGAAGACACCACCAAAATCACAAGTAAAATCCACCAATACTTCTTCATACCAGTCATAACACCATGTTATACAAATCCCCACCATACAGCAACACCAAAAATATGCTTCCCCCTACTTACCCGCCTTCACAAAAACTACAGGCCACATCATCTCCTGCATTCCTTCTATCTGCTCTCTTGTAACGTCTATATCTCCTTGTGGATAATATATCTCCTTATCATATATGTAACTAAAATTTATCTCCTCATTCATCTCATCAAGGAACCTGGTAATGTAGTTCCACTGAGAAGAATCCCTATCTTCCGGACTTGCTCCTCTAACACCTTCTTGGTTAGTAGAAAAAAACGTCCTAATAGTAGAAAACTTCAAACCATCATTCATCTGAGCTAAAACAGATGCAGGTTCATAATGATCATTGTAATAACCTTCATTTATCACTCCAGAATGCATTTTTCTTGAATTTTCTATAAATGCATCAAAACTATATGCAAAATGTAAAACCAGATTTTCCCCACCATACTGAGCAAAGCTACTTTCTCTTGCCTTACCAGGAACGCTGTACATCAATAGCTCCGTCCCTTCACTTAAGAGCACCTTCGTTAATCCCACAATCAGCAAATCTTCTTGACCTTCAAGTACCGAGTCCTCATTGGTACTTATACGGATATCCCTGGTATAAAAAGGAATACCGGGAATATAATAATCAGGCTTAGATAAAAAGATATTATTACTTCCCCACCCAACCTCATCTAGATACGCCTTCTCCGCAGCCGTAAGCTTGGGCATATAAAAATCAAGGATATTTTCATTAATCACTCGAGCCTCTTCTAAGGTCTCAGGTAGTCCTACTACTGGCTCAGGTACCTCCAATCTCTCTCCATCTTTTGTCCATACCCACTCTACCCAATCCTTACCCATCTCCTCGGTTCTTTCCTTATTAATAGACAACAGGCTGTTATCTTCTCCAAGCTCCAAACTGTTATCAAACACGCTTATTATTTCACCATCCCTCTCTATACCTATCTCATTCTCTCCGATTAACTCACCCACAACCTCACTCTTGTACATCAACATATTCTTATCATCAATTATCTTTACACTGACTACATTTCCCAATCTCAACCTAAGCTCTTCCAAGCGTGCTATTCCTTCCCACTCCACCGGAGTTAAAGAAAACAATGCTCTCCTCATACCCTCCGGAAAAGCTTCTCTATCAATATAGATTCCTCCATCAAGATTTCTTGTGTAGTTCGGTATCATTTCTTCCATCTTAGTTGGTGGTGAAAAAGCAGCCATACCTGATTCTGGTAACTGCCAACCTTCTTCTGTAGCTGGATACCAAAACACAGGCTCTCCTCCTTCACCACTAATATCTGGTAGTGTTTGCCATACAACTAAATCTCCCGACTCAACCTCTCCTTTAAACAAACTTTCCCAAGAGGATCCCATCTGAAAAAACAACTTCTCTTCACTTGCAATCTTCCCTTCTGCATCTAATACTACCGGTAAGGCAACAAAATCAAAATCTACCCCCTCAACTTCAACCACAAATGAAACAATCTGTTCATCTGTTAACTCAACCCCTGTCTCAGTTCTAAATTGGGCAACATCAAAATCTTCATTCTCCTTGATTTCAGCTGAAAAAGACGCCCTAGGCGCTACTTCTGTAGCTACCGGTTCATTTAAAGACTCATCAAGCTCAACCTGAGGAGTATTCCCATCTATCTCTAAACCACAAGCTGTCAATACTGTAGCCGCACCAACAACCTTCAACAGATTCAAAAAATCTTGTCTGCTAAACTCTTTATTTCTATTCTCGAACTCTCTTCTATTTTTTTCTATTTCACTCATATAAACCTATATTAAATTACTAAATACCATTTGTCAAGCTATAAGACATAATAGGAAGAGGATAGTCTATACCAACACAAAAAAAGACCGCCTTTTACGCGGCCTAATCTCCCACCTCTTTTTGCAGAGGGAAAAATTCCTCCATCGAAACTAACTGTCCCGTGTTGTTTCATTTACTCTCATAGTATAACACGCTTGCGAATTCTAGTCTCAACCAGAACACTTGGTGTAATTAGTAATAGATTGTAACTCAAATCTCAACTTCTTAAGTCCTTTGAATCTAAAAATACCCTCTTTTAACAGTGGTTACCCATACGCCACCAATTTATAAGTCAATAGGTGGGTAGTAATCTGTGTATATTTTTTCATGACCTGAATATATCAGGTGTTCTGGTTCGTTTTAGAACTTACTCAACTGATATACTTAGAGAGCAAATATGATCAAAACATTTTTTAGCTCCCCCATCGCTTTTTTTGTCTCTATAATCGGCCTTTTGATAGCCATAACCATCCATGAATTCGCTCACGCATTCACGGCCGACAAGTTAGGAGACCCCACTCCTTCACTACAAGGTAGGATCACCCTAAACCCACTAGCTCACTTGGACCCAGTTGGCACCATCATGCTATTACTCTTCGGATTTGGCTGGGGCAAACCAGTTAACTTTGACCCCCACAACTTAAGAAACCCCAGAAAAGACGCCGCTATCATCTCCCTAGCCGGTCCAGCCAGCAACATCCTTCTAGCCACCATTCTAGGAATACTAACTAAAGTACTTACTTCACCTTTTCTAATTGGACTCCTCTATCCCTTAATCTACATCAACCTTGTCTTAGCCATCTTCAACCTAGTTCCTGTCTTCCCCCTCGATGGTGAAAAAATCCTCTCGGGCATTCTACCTAGAAACCTAAGCTTTGAGTTTCAAGCAGTCATGCAACGCTACGGCACCCTTATCTTAATCTTCTTGATTCTACCCGTGTTTGGTAGCTCTCCCATCATCTCTCTCATATCACCTTTAATCAGCCTTCTCTTCTCCTTAGTTACTTGAAAAAACCTCTCTTCTCTCTTACTTCTTTCTTCTAGACACAAAAGACAGTACTCCAACCACCCCTAAAAGGACCAAGAATCCAGTCAGCAATGCCTTACCTACAATCTTAAAGATATTCCCATCACTTGAATCTTCCGTGACCTCAGGAGTAACCGCTCCCCGATCATCAATCTCATCAACTACTACTATCACCTCTTCTTCTACAATCTTTTTTCCGTTAAATACGATACCTTCCATATTTCCAGAAAGCAAAACCTCTCCCTCTGGCTTACTAGGATAGCCATCTGCTTCCGCAGTTATCTCTATTTTTTCAAAATCTTCATCAACACTTGCACGCAACTTACCATTGACAATTTCACCCAATCTTCTTAAGTTTTCACCTTTCTTAACCCAAGCCACATACTTGTTTTTAACCGGATCTAAAGCCGACCTTAATCCTCTACAGGTCATCAATACTCTGTACCTATCCTCAAAAAACACACTTGCAGCAAAACAACTACCCATCTCATCGTCCTTGGAACCTAAAGAGGCTGTGCCTTCCATAGCTCTTACTGGGCTAGCCAAAACAAAAAACATACCGAAAACTACCAAACTTGTTTTTAAGTTCTTCATAGGACCTATATCATACCATAAAACTACCAATTGAAATAAAGAATTGATTGTCTATATAATAAAACTCAATGCCCGAAGAATATAAAGAGATCATTCCACTAACAGACCCTGTTACCCCACCTGATAACTCGACCACCTCCCTAACAGACCCTGTCGTAGAAGACATATCCAAACAACCACCTCAAGAACCAGTAGTAGAAGACACACCACCTCCTGCTGTTGCTGCCACTCCTCCCAAAACATCAAGAAATCTCTTCACCATCCCCTTGATCATCATTGCCATCTTAGCCGTAATCGCCACTATTCTCTTCTACAACCAGACCCAACAACTAAAACAAGAGGTCCAGAATCTAACCACCTCCATGGAAGAGAAAAAAGCCGTACCTACTCCTACACCAACACTAGAGATTACTCCAGAAGCCACACCTAGCGCCATACCCCAACTTGAAACAGAGACTCAACAAGCCTTGACTGCCGCTCAAGTAAAGTACCCAGACGCCCAACTCATCCTGATTACCTCAAACAACCCTCATCTTGAAGACCAGAAAGTCACTAAGTACTGGTTCCGTCAGGCACCAGAGCTCAAACAGTATCTTTATATCTCCTCCATTGCTGATGAACTAACCTTAGTAGATCAACAAACCTACGTCTCCCCAGACAACGACATCCCTTCCTTAAACAAGAGACTAAAAGAAAACGGTCTAGGTCTAACCATAACCGAGGTTCTCTCTCTTACCAGTGCACTATGCGAACAACCAGAATTCTGCCAGCAAGCCACTACCGTTAAGGCTCAATTTCTAGACACTTCCACCAATCTTCTCTGGCAAGTAACCTATCAAATAGAGGATCAAGTAGAACCTCTTGTTTTCCAGGTCGACTCTCTTACAAAAGAAGTAGTCTATCAGTCTCAAAAATAACTAACTACTAAGACTTGACTTCGGTATTCTTTCGGGTCATACTGAATGTATGGCAAAAATAAATAAGGGGGTACCAATACCCAAGAACATTCTCAAAAATCTGTACACTAAAAAACACCAATCCATGCCTGAAATTGCTAAACATCTCGACTGTTCCGTCCACAAAGTCGTCTACTGGATGGATAAGTATAAAATAAGCCGAAGAAGTTGGTCCTCAGCTACCTATCACAAGCAAAATCCAAACGGGCACCCCTTTAAAATCAAAAAACATCTAACAAAAGAGGAAACTAAACTCAAACATCTTGTTTTGGGTTTGTACTGGGGCGAAGGAAGAAAAACTGGGAAACATGCTCTCTCCATCGGCAATTCCGACCCCCATCTTTTAAAACATTTTCGAAACTTTCTTCTAAATATATATCAAGTAAACCCAGATAAAATCAAGTATTATCTCCAAACATTCAACGACAACGACCTACAAAAATCTGTAGATTTTTGGGGCTCAAAACTAAAGATCAAACCTAGTAAGATTTCCTGCTCTAAACCCATACCATCTTTAGGTAAAGGAACCTACAAGAGAATAAACAAATACGGCGTGCTTTCTATTTACGTCTCAAACATTTTCCTCAGAAAAAATATAATGAACGATTTAAAAGAGCTGGGTTACAAAAAACTTTCTCACGTTTACAAACGACCCAATTACGAGTTAAAATAAACAATAGATAAGTTGCCGAGATAGCTCAGTTGGAAGAGCACAAACGTGGTAAGTTTGAGGCCCAGGGTTCGAATCCCTGTCTCGGCTCACAGAACCTAAAATAAGGTATAATTATCATGTGCGCTGGGGTACTCAAGTGGTCAACGAGGGCAGACTGTAAATCTGCTGGCATCGCCTACACAGGTTCGAATCCTGTCCCCAGCACCATAAGCCGACGTAGCTCAGTTGGTCAGAGCAGCTGTTTTGTAAACAGCAGGTCACTGGTTCGACTCCAGTCGTCGGCTCCATTAAAAAACCTTATTAAACCATCTCTTCCACCATCGGCTGCCTAAACTTATACCCATAAACAATCACCCCTCTTTCTCCTCGCTTACTCAACACCCTTGTCACCATCTCCATCTCCATCCCAATTTCCGGTAACTCACCTTGACCAAAATCGGTTAGTTGTGCAGTCACCAAAGGGCCTTCTTCTAGCTTAACCATGCCAATCCAGTAAGGAGCCTGCTCTTCGTGCCCTTCCGGAGCTTCCGTAACTTTAGTAAACGAATAGATCGTCCCTTTTCCAGAAAAAACATATAGATCTTTTGCCAGCTCACCACAACCAGGACATATATCTCTAGGAGGAAAGATCTTATCTCCACAACAACCACATATCTCTCCCACCAAAGAATATCTCTCTTTTTGCGTTCTCCAATGTCTAACAAAATCTCCTTCTGCACCCATTTAACCATCATAAGGCTTCCCAGCCATCAAACACTCTCATTAATTCATTAGCAACGTCTCGGTCAGATCCGCAATCGTCTCTATCTCAATCACTCCATCATGATTTTTTGGGTCTTCCCCATTTCTTATCCACACCACCATCTTTGCCCCCATCTCCAAGGCTGGTAATATATCAGACGTCCAACTATCCCCCACAATCATCACTTCTTCTGGTATTGCCTTTATTTTCTCCATTCCTCTCATCCAAGCTTCAATGTTTTTTGGTTTGTCTGTTGGTGTACATACATAGTCTTTAAACAATCCAGGGAAATACTTACTCTTTAATCTAGTCCACGGCTCTGCAGCCTGAGTCACCACTGCCATATCCATTCCAGCATCCCTAACAACTCTCACTTGGTTTACGGCTTCTGGAAACACCTCTGGAGCCGTCTCATATATCGACATTAACTCATCAATCTCTTTCTCCAGCTCATCTCCCTCTATTCCACACATCTTTGCTAAAACTCTAGCCGGTACATCTAAAACAGTGGGTTGAACATTAAATTCATCTCTTAAAGATATAATCCCGTCCATAAAGACGTCAAACAACTCATTCTCAGTTATTCCACTTTTTTGAGCCAGAAAATCACAGTACGTATGCATGCGTGTCAGAAAATGACTAGGTGTGTCAATTAATGTACCGTCCATATCAAACAAAACATATGTTATTCCCTTTTCAACAAACCACTCTCTTAACTCAACTTCTCTTTCTTTCTGTCCTTCTCGCTCCATTGCTCATGATATCACACCCATTTTGTTATATAATACCGATCATGGCAAAAAAAGGACCCAGACAAATCACCGGCTTAAAATGTTCAGTGTGCAACAAGTTTAATTTTCTAACAGAAAGAAACAAAACTAACACTCCCGACAAACTAGAGTTAAACAAACACTGCCCTAAGTGCAGGAAACACACCAAACACACCGAAAGCAAGAAGCTTAAGTAATAGAAACTTCTCTCTTATTTAGTATAAAATAACCACCATAGGCCTGTGGTGAAACGGCTATCATGACTCTCTCCAAAAGAGTTGTTCCAGGTTCGAATCCTGGCAGGCCTGCAATTTAGCTTCAAAACAAAGCTTTAATAGTTATATTCTGCCATTTCCCATACGTTCCCCCAGGGATCTTCAAACTGAAAATATTTATATAACGAAGGCTGTTTGATTGTAATTATGTCTGTTTGAGACTTAGGTTTTAAACTTTTTACTTTTTTGTAATCTCTATCTATGTCTTTAGTTTTTAACGATAAAATCATGTTATCTCCATACTTAGGAACCTCATTATCGTGAGCTGCGTTATAAATACCAAAATAAACACCCCCCACCTTTTTGAAAATCGACCCACCTATTTCCCTCCCTATTTACAACTTTTATACTTAAAAGCTTTTCGTAAAAATCTATTGCCTTATCCAAATCGTTAACCTTAATATAAAAATGATCTATCTTCATATAAATTATTGTATATCAGTTGTCTATACCAAGTTCCAACATCGTTCACTAGCCCCTGCAAATTAGCCTCAAAACCATCCCCCACCAATCAAAGAAGTAAACTTATGTAGTTATACAGTCTTGGCTTAACTTGATAATGCATTTTCTGATTTTCCGGAAGCTCACCTTTCTTGACAACCTCTAACCCCCAGTCAAAGCTAGAAAAAAAGGTCTTATCCCATTCATTTTCTAAAGCAAAAGGAGCTCCTTGCTTCCTCAAGTCTTCCATTTCCTCGCAACTTACCTTGTCCGTAGTCAGCTCTCTAGCAAACTGAATAAGAGGAGCTTTCTTCACAATCCCCGCATCAACCAAGGCCTCTACATCAGCTATAGGAATTTCAAACTCCTCTATCTGCTCTTGTCCAATCCCCAACGGACCTGACTCCTGTAAACGGCAACATATGTATCGTTCGGGACGAGTTAATATGCCGTATTTATAATGTCCATTCATCTCAGCACCGTTCTCAAACTTAAACCGCTTATCTATCTCAATCATATGTAGGCAATCATATCAAATTCACCTCAAAAACAAAAGTTACCGCTCAAATCAAAATAGTAAGTTCCAACATAATCCACCAGCCCCTACATTTTATCTTCAAAATCTTACTGACGACCTCGACTCTTACTTTGTAACCACCGAAGGCAAAACCTTGGCCAGAGAACTACTGGCAAAAAGAGCGGTAGAGGTTAAATCTTGGAAGAGAAAATAATCTCCAACGAAATTTACCAATCCCTAAAGTCTAGTAAGAATCAAAAAAATATATCTAAAAACACATCTCACCAAAAACCAAGATACTACTTACAAAATATCTCGCAACTGTTGAGCACCAGACAAACAACGAAGTTTACGAAAAGCCACCCTCTCAATTTGTCTTATCCGTTCTCTTGTTACCCCAAAACGACAACCAACTTCCTCTAGAGTGTAGCACTCACCGTCTTTAAGTCCATATCGTAACCTTAAGACCCTAGCCTCTTTTGGCTCTAAAACAGACAGCGCTTCTTCCACTTTTGAACTTAAAAGCATCCTTGCAACCTCTGCTTCTGGTCTGAGACTCTCATCCTCCTCGACAAAATCTCCAAGAACTGCTTCCCCATCTTCTAGGTCAACGGGCTTGTCAAGCGATAACGGCATCTCTCCTTGTTTTTGAAGTTTTAACACCTTACTCTCAGTTTTACCAAAACGACTAGCAATCTCGGCAGTTGTAGGCTCCCCTCCTAGTTCTTGCTCTAAGAGCTCACTCGTTCTGTACAAACGTCGTATTTCGTCACCTTTATGAACAGGTATCCGTATTGTCCTTCCATGATCTGCAAGGGCTCTTGTTATGGTCTGCCTGACCCACCATGTAGCATACGTAGAAAACTTGTGACCAAGTTTGTAATCATATTTTACAAGAGCCTTATAAAGACCTATGTTCCCTTCCTGAATTAAGTCCAGAAACGGAAGTCCTTTACCCAAGTATTTTTTTGCAACACTAATTACAAGCAGTGTATTATGCTTGACCAGACTTTGACCTGCAGCTTCTCCTAAAACAAGCAATTTTTGCATCTCTTCGGTCTCTTCATCCGAAATCTCTGTCCCATTAAGTCTAAGAAGTAGTGTCTCTATATTTCTACCACCAACAACTCCTTTCGCCAAAACAACCTCTTCATCTTGAGACAACAATCTCTTGGGAAGTTCAACAAAATACTGACTCGTAATATCCACCGCCATCCCATCTGCAACAATCCTATCTTCCCTGACAATAGCAAGATCATCTAACAAACCTTTTAATCTATCTGATTCCATCTCTTCCGCTTCTTTTCTCATCAAGCCAAGAGGATTATCGTTTACTAAAAGTTTATTGTTCAAGTGACTAAGCTCCTTACCTTGATAACCACTAGAAATATCTAACTTATATAGTTTATTAACCTTTGATTTTTTGTGACCATTCTGAACAATAGAGTGCATGTAAACAATCGTGTCCACAATCTCTGATTTTGTAAAAAAAACCGAACGCGGTAAAACACTACCCATTCTTCGCCCCATCTCCACCCCTGTCTCTCTTGTCAACTCCTCACACAGCTTAGATAAATGTGTTGCAACAAGTGCCTGTTTAACTTCCCCACCATCCGTCCGGACAAGTAAGCCCATCAAGTTCAATTTTGTTGTACAAACTTCCATTGTCTTTGGGTCAATCACCCAATATTTTTCATTCGAAAAAAGCTCACCTACTCGTGGATAAAGTTCACACAACTCATCAATAGATAATCTTTCTTGGTCTAGATGGATTCTTCTTTCTGGTGTTTTCTCTATCATCTTAAAAAATATTAAAACGGAGTTTACCATAAATACAAAGGGGTACCACAAACTAGTCTACAGTACTGCAAACTACATCTTACTAATATAAGTTGATCTAGCAGCCAGTCATTGATGCTACAATTTCACTATGAACAATATCATCTGTGTAACAGGCATGCCAGGATCCGGCAAAAGCGTTATCTCTGACTACTTCGTCGACAAAGGATGTAAGTTCGTTCGTTTCGGTCAGATCACCATGGATGAACTGAAAAAGAAAAAACTAAAAATAAACGAGAAAAACGAAAGAATCATCCGGGAAGACGTCAGGAAAAAGCACGGAATGGCCGCCTTTGCTATCCTAAACTACCCTAAATTTAAAAAGCTTTTAAAAACCGATCACGTAATCGCCGATGGACTATATAGCTGGGAAGAGTATAAGTATCTTAAAGAAAAATTTAAAGATCAGATGGTAGTCATCGCTATCTACGCTCCCCCAAAAATGAGGCATCTAAGATTATCAACCCGCAAAGCTTTTAAAAAAGACACCGACTTAAGAAATCGCTCCATCACCATAAAAGAGGCTAAAACCAGAGACTACGCCGAGATAGAAAAACTAAACAAGGGCGGCACAATCGCTATGGCAGACCACACTCTAGTCAATACAAAAAGTAAGGCATATTTTCTAAAGCAAGTTGCCCAGCTTTACAAAGAAATTCTCTAGAAAGCTACCAAACAGGTATAATCCATCTTTGTGGCAGGAAAAAAAATAAAAATCGTTACCATCGGTGGTGGTACCGGTGCTCCCATAATCATCAAGTCTCTCCTTTTGGCAGGTTTCAAAAACATATCCGCCATTACTGCATCCATGGATTCAGGTGGTAAAACTGGCTTGATAAGATCAGATGAAAGAGACAGAATCATAGCCATAAGTGACGTCTTAAGAACACTTATATCCCTCATTCACCCCAAAGACAGACAAAAACCCAATATCAAAGCCTTCATCGACCTTCTAGACTACACCGACGGTAGAAACAGAAACCTAGGTTACACCCTTTACTACAGCCTACTAGAAAAATATCGAAACGACTTCACCAAGGTCCAGAAACACCTAGAGACCCTAATGTCCGTCAAGTTCCAAGGTCAGGCCATCCCCGTCTCTCTATCCCCCACTAACATCCGCTTCACCACCACCTCTGGCGGAACCCATACCGGTGAACACATCCTAGATCGCCTGTCTCACAGCAAAAACTTCGTCAACCACGTTTTTTTAGAGCCATCAGCCCCCTCCACCAAAGAAGCCCAAGAAGCGCTAAGACAAGCCACTCACATCATCTACTGTCCTGGAAGTCTCTATGGTTCCATCATCAGTAACTTCCTCCCAGAAGGGATTAACCAAGCCCTGAAAGACTCAAAAGCAACCAAGATCTTAGTTGCCAACCTTACCAGCACTAGAAACCAAACTCATCGTTTCACTCCAAGTAAGTACTTAAAAGTATTCCAAAAATACACCCAACTCACCACACCCTTCGATATTCTAATCTCTCCCCATCTCTCCACCAAGCAGTTCAACAAAAAACATCCTAATATCAAGGCCTTGTACCAAAACACCCACAGTCACTTCCTGGGCTGGAACAAAGAACAACTCCGAATCTTAAAACCAAAAGGTATCAAAACGATAACCAGAGACATCTACTCCATCACTCCTAAGTTAGGTAGACTAAGACACGACCCAAAAAAACTAGCCAAGATCTTCAAAAAAATCATCATCACAAAGTAAATCCTGGAAGCCCTACCTATCGGGCTGTTTTGGGATCTTTCCTGAAAAAATTTCAAGGCGGGTGAGCGGTCTTGATCCGTTTTTTAAGACTTACAAGAACATCTGCTCCCCTTTAAAATACTTGTAGAGGAAAAACCTCCCAAAACATTGGTGCCTTTTAAAGTAGGGCTTATCTTTAATTATATACTAGCAATGCAAGTGGTATAATCCAGACCATGTCAACAAAGAAGAAACAAACCAGTCTACTTGTGTTTTTAAGCCAAGTTAGGGTAGAATTACGCCAAGTAAAGTGGCCTAGCCACCAGCAAACTCTCAAACTCACTATTATTGTTGTCTTTGTTAGCCTGGCGGTCGGTCTTTACGTCTCTGGTTTAGACGTTCTCTTTACTAAATTTATTCAATCAATCATAAGCTAAAACACATGCCAAAAACAAAAAAGGTTAAAAAAACCAAAAAACTTGCTGCCCCAACCGATCACCTAATCATCACCAAAGATGCTCCTGAGGAAGCTCTATGGTACGTTCTACACACGCAATCAGGTAGAGAAGGTCTAACCGCCAGAACCATCAAAACTCGTGTCAGAGCCCTAGGTCACGACCAAAATGTGTTCGAGACATTCATCCCCACTCAAGAAAAAATCAAGATCGCCAAGGGTAAAAAATCCACCATTAGAGAGAGGCTCTTCCCTGGATACCTAATGATCAGAATGAACATCACTGATGCTTCATGGTTAGCCGTCAGAACCACTCAAGGCGTCACCGGTTTTGTGGGTATTGGAAACCAACCAACTCCTCTTCCAAAAGACGAGGTCAAGGCAGTCATGGCCTTTAGCAAGCAAGCAGCTCCTAAATTCCAAGCCAGCTTCTCCGTTGGTGAAGCCATCAAGGTAGTCGACGGACCTTTCACAGATCTCCTAGGAACAGTCAATGTTATCGACGAAGCTAAAGGTAAGGTAGAGATCTTAGTTTCTATCTTTGGTCGCGAGACTCCAGTAGAGCTAGACTTCTTGCAAGTCTCCAAAATCTAGTCTATATTTAATTTCAGATGAACTCTCTGTCCACTGAGCATACGCTCATTGCCGCCATTCCTATTCTTGTTGTCCTAGCTGTGCTATCCGCCGCCATCATCGTCTTTCCTAAAATCAACCTAGATGACCGTTCTCGCGCCAGTGAACCAAAAACCAACCAGGTTTTGCCTCAACAAAAGATAAGTGTACCTACTACTGTGGAACCCACCACTACTCCTTACGTTTTTCCACAGACTTTATAACTAAATTTCTGATATAATTCCCCCTCGTATGGCAAGCAAACAAGTAAAAACTATTCTCAAACTAAATCTCATGGGTGGCGCTGCCACTCCAGCTCCTCCAACCGGACCAGCTCTTGGTCAACACGGTGTGCCTATCATGGACTTTGTAAATAAGTACAATGAACTTACTAAAGAACTAAGAGGTGAGAGTATTCCTGCTCAAGTAACCATCTACGAAGACAGATCCTTTGATATTGAACTTAGAACTGCTCCTGTAGCCGATCTAATCAAACAGGCAATCAAACTTAAAAAAGGCTCAGCCGAACCAAACAAAGACAAGGTTGGTGTACTGACCAAAGACCAAGTCAAGGCCATAGCCGAAAAGAAACTTCCCGACCTTAATACAGATAATATAGAACAAGCAATAAAAATAATAGAAGGTACGGCTCGATCTATGGGCGTCACCACCAAGTAAAATGGCTACTAAAACCAACTGGCAAGAACTATACACTGACCTCTCATCTAGCTTAGCCGAAAAACTAAGAGATTCAAGGATCCAACCAGACAAACTAAAAAGCATGACCGACGGTGAAATCCTAAGTATAAAAGGTGTAGGTGAATCCGCCTTAGAAAAAATTCGTGTCGCTTACCCTATCACTTCTGTGGAACAAACCACTAAAAAAGCAAAAAAGGAAACCAAAAAAGAAGCCAAGGCAACTAAGGCTGTTCCCAAAACAAAAAAGGCTATCTCCAAACGCTACCAGCTTCTAAAAAAGAAGATTGACTCAGAAAAGCTCTACCCCTTAAAAGAAGCCCTAGAACTTCTAATCAAGCTATCAGAAAAAAGAAAGACAAACACCTTAGAGTTACACATAAACACCATCGAAACAGGTATGAAGGGTGAGGTGTCTCTACCCCATTCAACCGGTAAAAAGCAAGCAATCGAAGTTTTCTCAGACAAAACCGTAGTTAAGATAAACTCAGGCAAACTGGACTTCGATGTTCTTCTAGCCGCACCAAAAGACATGCCCACCTTAGCCAAACACGCTAAAGTCTTGGGACCCAGAGGTCTAATGCCTACTCCCAAAAACGGCAACTTAACAGAGAACCCAAAGAAAAGACTAGAAGAGCTCAGCAAAGGCGCTACCCTAGCCTACAAAACAGAACCTAAGTTCCCTATCATCCACCTGGCTTTAGGTTCCGCTAATCAAAAAGTAAATCACCTAACAGAAAATATCTTGAGTTTAATAAAACACATCAATCCGATTAAAATAAAATCAGTCTTTCTAACCACCACCCAACTACCTAGTGTCAAACTAGACCTATCCTCCATCTAATCTTTTTATCCACAAAAAAAAGAGCAGATACTTTTTATTAAGTATCCACTCTATTTAAAATTAACCGACAAGTTAATCTGCAACCAACAACCATCGCCATAGTCTCTTGCACCCTGCTACCAACAGCCAACCTAACCCACCCACAAGAGTAAAAACAACGCCAACTAAAAAAAGCGCCAGCAGGAGCAAAAAAATCATAACCAAACTAACTACACCAACCGCAAAACCAACTACCAGGCTGAATGCAAGAGCCATCCCAGCAAAATATGTAGGAGTGCAAAACAAAGTACCTTCGATCCAAGCAGCAACGAGAATGTTTACAACAACGAAGATACCAAACATCTCAAAATCAAGCTTTCCTTGGATATATAAGATTCCACCCACCAAACCAACCACTAAGCCTATACCCACAAGTCATTCAAGTTCCAAAGACCTGTGTCACCATGCTCTTTATATGCATAATACAAATACAAAAGTAAACACGACCAGACAGGACCAATAAGAACGTCAAACCAACGAGACACTCCAAAAGGAAACTGGAGCGCAATGTCCTCACCCAATATAAAACTCGACACAGAAGGAACACTACCTTGAATGAAAAAGTAAACTGTCCAAAACAATCCAATCACCAGTGCAGTTACCAGTGAAAACCTAAACATTCTTTTTCCAAGAACAGATAAATTTTTCATCTCCAACTCCTCTTTACAAATAGTTTTTTCAATCTTTCTATTACTTAAAACATCAACGTACAACTTACTATTATATCCTCAATAATTATTAAAATCAATAATATAGGACTTTATCACTAGATAAATTCCCATAAACAAGATTTTTTAGCAAAAAATTGTATTTCCTACTACATACCAAAAAAAACCTGCAGGCATAAAGTAGAATGCCTACAGGCCAAAAAGTATATAAACAACTCACAAAACACAAGACTAAAACAGTTTTTACGACCAAGCAGCCGGCAAAGCTTTTACTCGATCTGGTTGTCCATTCTTACCTTTGTCTATCCGAGCCAAACCATCTTCAACCAACGATCTAGTGACGGAAAGAGGATCCATCACTCCACCAATTCTTGCCTCCATAAGAAGATTTGCTGGTGAAACTCCGACAGAACTTGCTTTCAAAATGCCCAAGATAACTCCCTTACTCTGGTCCATGTATTCCTCCAAAATATTTGTATGAATGAGAATAATGTGTGTGAGTTGTAAATGTTCTAAGCTTATAGTTTACCACCCTCCTGCCCCTTGCGCAATAACTAAAATCTGATATAATTTCCTCTACCCAAAGACGTTAGGCAATCAATAAGCCCTAATCAGGATATTAATTTACTCGTCCTTGGCGAGCTTTTTTATGCCAAATCAAAAAAACATCGACCAACTAAAAAAAATCAAGGAAAAACTAGACACCGTATCTAGTATGATCTTAGTAAACTACACCGGCGTCCCCGTTGCCGATCAACAGGCTTTAAGAAACGACCTAACAGAAAATGAAGGCTCCTTTGCCGTCACCAAAAACACCCTCATTAGCCTAGCTTTATCCAAGCGCTCTCCAGAGGTCCTAGAACAACTAAAAGACTCGCTAGAGGGTCCAACCGCCGTCATCTATGCACAAGACGTAGTATCAGCAGCCAAGACCCTTACAGACTTCACCAAGGATCACCCCACCTTCGCTATCAAAGCAGGAGTATCTCTCTCCCCCGACCAAGACAGAATCCTAACTGCAGAAGAGATTGAAAAACTTTCTAAGTTACCAACCAAAGACCAACTTTACGCCCAACTCCTAAGTCAACTAAACGCTCCAATCCAAAGCCTAGTCAGAGTGATCGGTGCTCCTTTGCAAAACTTAAGTTATGTATTACAAAATCACGTTGAGAGGGGGTGAGATTCATGGCAGACAAAAAAACATTAGACAGTATAATCGAAGAAATCTCAAAGCTTTCCGTGCTAGAAGTATCAGAACTAGTTAAAGCTTTAGAAGAGAAATTCGGTGTTTCCGCCGCTCCAGTAGCAGTAGCCGGTGCAGCCGCACCAGCAGCAGCAGAAGCAGAGGCAGAAGAGAAAACCGAATACGACGTAGTTATTACCGCCGCAGGCGATAACAAAATTGCAGCTATTAAAGCAGTCAGAGAAATTAAATCCGACTTAGGATTAGTAGAAGCAAAAAACCTAGTAGAAAAAGCTCCAGTAACCATCTTAGAAAAAGCAAAGAAAGAGGATGCAGAAGAAGCAAAGAAGAAACTAGAAGACGCAGGCGTCAAAGTAGAACTAAAATAATCTTTCAAGTAAAACTTAAAAGAAAAACTAAAATCCCCCATCGTAAGATGGGTTTTTTAGTATTGACTTAACCCTACTTATCTGTTAACTTCTATATCAGACATGGAAGAAAATACAACAACCCCCACCAAAGAGAAAAAAACCCTAAAACTAGATAATCTTCCTGATCTTTTAACTGTTGGTGAAGCAGCAGACCTTTTAAGAGTCTCCCCTTTAACCATCAAACGTTGGGGCAAACGAGGAAAACTACCCGCCATAAGAATAAACTCCAGAGGAGACAGACGATACAGAAAAGAACAGATCCTTTGGATGCTCGGCATCAACCCAGATACACCCAAGTCTGTTTAGATAACTTGTCTTCACATCGACATCTCCAATATCACCAACCTCCTACTTGTAACTTTTAAACACCTTCCAAGGGAACACCACCAAGCCTCGCCAGACCCTAGGCAATCTTTTAGGCTGAACCCACAGACGCCACAAGGCCTTTAATCCTCGCTTCTCCATCCACGCGGGAGCTTTTGGAAACTCCCCTAACACCTCATCAAACGTCCCACCCAGTCCAATAGCTACCTTAGCTTTAAGTTTCCTCTTGTTCTCATAAATCCATTTCTCTTGTACCTTAGGTCCATACGCCACCATAAGCAAATCGGGCTTAAAGTCATTTACCTTCTCTATCACTCTCTTGTTTTCACTCTTACTCTCACCCACCTTTTGTTCCCCGGCATCAAACTCAACAACCAGACTTGGATTGTCCACCTTAAGCTTCTCAACCAACCTTCCAGCCGTATCACCAAAGCCTCCCAACAAGAACACTCTCCAACCTTTACTTGCAGCCAGCCTTACCAACTCTTCAAACAACCATACACCAGTCACCGGCTCCCCCAACTCTCCTTTTAAGCCGCCAAGTCCCACCTTCAAGCCACCCAACAACCCAGGTGCCCTCACATACCTCATGGCCGCCAACACTCCCACCCCATCAGGCACAACTAGATCCGCCTTTGTCACAGCTTTCTTAAACTCCTTATCCTTCTCCGCCATCAACAAAAACTCACTGTATATAGTCACAACATGTTTCAGTCCACCTCGTCCACCTATCCAGTTAGAGATCTTCTCTATGGCTTCTGATCTATTTACCTCATCTACACCTATTCCTAGTATCTTCATTATGATAACATTCTATAACAGATTCCAAAACAAAAGAATAACGAAACCACTCTAGCCTCAAGCTTAGCACTCACACATTCCATTTGCCACATTACTAGAATAACTAGATTACACCACCACATCAGCCTTTTTTATCCCTAAAATTACAACTTCACCCATTTTCTTACTCCAAAAGACCAACAATCAGCCGATAAAAAAAATCCAAACCAAGAAAAAACATCAATAAATCAATGTTTATAGGTCATATTACATAAACCTATATCTAAAACACAATACACTATCCTCTATATTTAATTATTTTACCACTAATCTTCACTCAGTAATTAAAAACTTATTCAACTTTTGAACAGATTAAGGCCTCAATTTCCAAAGCTATTCTATTTTTTTTACCTAAAAAAGGAATTTTTCAAAATTAACCCCTAAATTAAATTATCTCCCCTCTTATATATTATTTTAAACTTATTTTTTTTCTTAAATAAATTAACATTTAATATCCTCTATTATGAAATTACTCTATCTAGTTATATCAGTAATTTACCACCCCTTATTCAACAAAATCTTAGAAGAACAAAAAACAGGTCAACCCTATCATTTTTACCTTAATTGTAATTTTAACTCCATCATTTTCATCTAAACATTATCCTATTAGAAAACAAATATTACTTCCCTCTTTTTTCCTTAATTTTTCAACTTAAAAAACAAAAATTTAGGTTTACCTCATTAGTATCGTAGTTTTTAACTCTTTTTTTACTAAAAAAACATATTTTAATTTAAATTTTCACTCCCTGTACCATATTCCATTAAAGAAATACTAAAAAGACATGTCACTCCAAGACATGCTCATAAGTATCTAAGATTGTATACCCCTACCCTGTACCTGTCCACCAAACTTAACCGTTCAAAAAAATCCACACACTACTCTAATCACAGTCTAAGCAAAAATCATGGGTAAGCTTATCTAAAAATAGACTAGCACCGATCAAAACAAAAATTTAAAGATAAAACAGCTGTGTCTTTGTTTTATCAAAAACAAACAGAAAGCATTACCTTAAAAACATGACAAATCATTTCATCTTATAAATTTCTTAATATTAAAGATCAATAATTAATTTTTAGCATCTTATATAAATATCAACTTTTTCTTTATTTTAAAGCTAAGCTAAAAAACAGCAGTACTTATCTAAGATCGCTAAGTACACACATAAGTCTTTATGTATCAGGAAATTATCTACTATCTACAAAATTCTTCTTATACAACTCTAAATTCTCCATTGCCATCCCTATACCTTTTATTACACACCGTAATGGGTCCTCTGCAACAAAGGCTGGAACACCTGTCTCTTGGGTCACAAATTTATCAAAGTTTTTCAAAAGCGCAGTTCCCCCACTCATCACCACACCCTTATCTATAATATCGCTAGACAGCTCTGGAGGTACTTCTTCCATCACTGCCTTTACCATACTAACTATTTTGTTTAATGGGTCTCTAATCGCCTCACAAACCTCACTCGACGTTATCTCTACCTGTCTTGGCAAGCCAGTAACGCTATCTCGTCCTGTGATATCCATCTTCTCATTCTTACTAGAAGTAACGATGATGGCCGACCCCAAAGTCTTCTTTACTTTTTCTGCCGTCTGTTCTCCAATCACTAAATTATGCTTCCTTCTTACATATCGTGCTATTGCATCATCAATTTTGTTTCCAGCCACTCTAACGCTCTTAAAAGCCACTACTCCACCCAGTGATATCACTGCTGCCTCACTAGCTCCACCACCCATATCCATAATCAAGTTACCAGATGGCTCAGCTATCGGCACTCCTGCCCCTACCGCTGCTGCCAAAGGTTCTTCTATTAGATATGCTTTTCTAGCTCCTGCAGCCATCGTGGCCGCCAACACGGCTCGTCTTTCTACTTGAGTTACACCTGCAGGCACACAGATCATCACTTCCGGCTTAATGAACCCTTTTAAAGCTCCTGACTCTCTCAAAAAATGCGTCAACATTGCCCTGGTAACCGCATAGTCTGCCACTACCCCATCTCTCATCGGCCTACTAGCTTTGATGTTACCCGGAGTCCTACCTAACATCTCCTGAGCTTTCTTACCTACTGCCAACACTCGTCCATCTGATAAAGAAACAGCGACTACCGTTGGCTCCTCTATCACAACTCCCTCACCCGCCAAGTACACCAAACAATTAGCAGTTCCTAAATCAATAGCTACTCTTTTAGATAATCCAAATCCTTTCATTCCGCTATTCTACCATTTTAGGATATAATACCTACTACCTATGTCCACCAAAATAAAGAAGAAAAGACTTCTGGTAAATATTATCATTCTGATGATCATAGCCATTGGTTCTACTCTTGCTATTAAAATGGCCAAGGGATACCGTCCCAACCTCAAGGATCTGTCTCTAAAAGGCACCGGCTTACTAGCCGCCTCTTCCTATCCCAAACAAGCCAAAGTTCTAATCAACAACCAACTGTCCACCACAACAGACGACACCCTTTATCTAAAACCAGACACATATCAAGTCGAGATCATCAAAGAAGGTTTCCATTCCTGGTCAAAAGAGATAAATATCAAAAAAGAACTCGTTTCTATTGCCGCTGCCAGACTCTTCCCTACCATCTTAGCCACAACTCCCATGACCTTCTATCATGTTCAAAACGTCAATCCCAGTCCTAATGGTGACAAAATAGCTTTTGTAGTTACCGGATCTCCCTTTGATGAAGACAACGGCCTCTACACAATATCTTTAGACAACACTCTTCTTGGTAGTAAACAGTCCATCCAGGTAACCAACCAAAAGACATACGACTATACCAAAGCCACTCTTTTATGGTCACCAGACAGTAGTCAAATCCTAGCCGCTTTCCAAAAACAAAATGCTATCACCTCATCCCATCTTTTAAACGCCAAAAACCTAAACCAGGGACCAGACATCAAAGACATCACCATTCAACTTCCCTTAATCCTTAAACAATGGCAGGACCAACTAACCGCAATAGATAAAAGCTCACTTAGTCAAGCTCCCGAATTCTTAAAAGAGATACTGCTAGACAAAAGCCAGAACACTTACTTCTCCCCAGACCAAGAAAAAGTCTTTTACATACCCACAGAAGACTTGGATTTACCAGAAAACACCCTTGGTAACAGCCTCCCAAACATCAACTCTACCCCAGAAACAAGACAACTACAAACAGGTTACATATATGTCTTCGATACCGCAGAAGGAACCAACTACAAACTACCTTTCCCTCCTCAAACTCAGGAAGAAGAAACCGAAGACCCTCAAAGTACCCTTGACATCATTACTGACCTAAAAGGCCAGATTGACTCCAACTACACTACCAATCTTCGTTGGTATCCCAACTCTAATCAACTCATATATACTCAAGAAAACCAAATAGAGATCATAGACTATGACGGCCTAAACCCAACCATTATTATCGAAACTCAAATCATAGAAAAATTCTCTACTCCTTCCCCCAGAGGCAACCATCTAATCATCCTCACCAATCTAAATCAAAAAGAAGACCAACAAAACATCATCTCTCTCGATCTTAAGTAAACAATTTTGTGCTCCAGACAGGAATCGAACCTGTGACCTACGCATTAGGAGTGCGTTGCTCTATCCCCTGAGCTACTGGAGCCAGTCTAGGACTATATTTTACCTTACCTTATGATGTTTATAGCAACGCGCTGCATACTGTTCTTCTGCGCCGATAACCACCACCGGGTCGTCACTTTTAGCTGGCGCGCCATTTACAAATCTCTGAGTCAAGGTCGCATCCTCACCACACTTAACTCCTCCATTCATTTCCTCATCACATAATGCCGTCAGATGCTCTATTTCATCAGCTAAAGCCAGTAATATAGGCATGACCCCAAACGGTTCTCGTTTAAAATCAGTTGGTAATCCGTCCACAATCACTTCTATATCCCTATCAAGAAGCTCAAGCACCGCATCCACTACTTCTATATCCATAAACTGAACTTCACTAATTGCCACAATATCAACACCCTCTTGCAACTTCTCCAGTATCTCTCCAGGTGATGCAACAACAAACGCTTTTCTTCGTCCACCAGAATGAGATCCTATCTTATCAACCTCACCCCACCTATCATCAATACGTGGTTTAAACACCTGCACCTTTTTATCAATAACTTCTGCTCGTCTCAATCTCCTCAACATCTCATCCGTCTTACCCGCAAACATCGGACCACTAATTACAGTTAATTTTTCTGTCATGACCTCACCATTCTAATCTCTACTACAGGATCATTTCAACCCTATCAATCTACAAACTAATATATCAAATTATCTAAATACTCCTTTTCTCTCGTCTGCACTATAGATCAAAGTTTCCACTACCGTCTCATACTCAAACACTTCATCCTTATCAAATAGTATCTCCAACTCTCTTTCGGCTGTTTCAGGTGCATCCGAAGCATGAATCAAGTTATTACCTCCACTCATTCCCAAGTCTCCTCTAATCGACCCTGCCTCTGCCTCATACCCTTTCCTTGTCCCCACGATTCTCCTCACCACCTTTATGGCCGAGTAACCTTCCCAAACCATGGCCACGATCGGTGTCCAGCTCATATACTCAGCAATATCATCAAAAAAATCTTCATCCTTATATTGTTCATACCACTTCTCCAATAATTCTCTAGTCATGTTCACCATCTTAATTCCCTTAAGCTTCAATCCCTTGCGTTCGAACCTAGACACTATCTCTCCAATCAATCCTCTTTGTAATCCATCTGGTTTCACCAACACCACTGTTTTTTCCATTACATAAATATATCACAAAACACACTCATCCCACCAAGCTACTTTAAAAAAAGCCCATCTTCTTTTTTAAGCACACACAACTCCCCGCAGAAATTCTTCAATTTTTCATGCAATTTCTTAGATTTTACTATTTCACACATCTCAACAAAACTAAAAAAAGAAATGGGGGAAACTTTACAGCAAAAACCTTTAAAGTAAAACATGTTTAGCTTTAAAGATGAAATGAACAAAACTTTACAGCAAAAACCTTTAAAGGACTTGAAATTAGCCTCAAATTGGTACTTGCAATCTCTATACCAATTATGCAAAACTTAATGCATGCCTGCCCGACATCTTCAAAGGAGTAATGAAGAAAAAGCTTATTACCATATCTATAACCGTGGAATACTGAAACAGAATCTCTTTCTCCTTCAAGTTCCATCTCACCATCTGAAAGTCCTTCTGAGTCACCTTCTTTGAGTCCTTCGTCATCAATTTCACCTTCGGAATCACCATCAGAATCACCTTCCTTGAGTCCTTCGTCATCAACCTCACCTTCAGAGTCACCTTCAGAGTCACCATCTGAATCACCATCTCTTTCTCCTTCAGCTTCAGTCTCACCGTCTACTCCTCCACTTGGATCATCATCTGAAAGTCCTTCAGAATCTCCCTCTTTAAGTCCTTCGTCATCAATTTCACCCTCTGAAAGTCCTTCATCTTCCAGTTCGCCTTCAGAAAGTCCTTCAGAATCTCCCTCTTTAAGTCCTTCATCTTCAGAGTCACCATCTGAGTCACCCAGCTTAAGCCCCTCTTCTTCAATTTCGCCATCCAATTCACCTAGTGAAAGTCCTTCACCTTCAGAATCTCCATCACTCTCACCTTCAACTTCAGTCTCACCATCAATATCCCCCTCAGCTTCCCCTTCCTTGTCTCCATCTGAATCTCCTTCTTTGTCACCATCAAGTTCAGTTTCACCGTCAACCAGTCCTTCCCTATCTCCATCTGAATCACCTAGCCTCTCTCCTTCAGCTTCCCTATCTCCATCTGAATCACCTAGCCTCTCTCCTTCAGCTTCCCTATCTCCATCTGCTTCGGAAAGCCCTTCTGTCTCACCATCTGTTTCTCCTTCCGACTCACCTAGTCTCTCACCATCAGCTTCTCTTTCTCCCTCTGCTAGCGAGTCTCCTAGTCTCTCACCATCAGCCTCCCTCTCACCATCAGCCTCCCTCTCACCGTCCACTTCAGAATCACCTTCTCTTTCTCCTTCTTCCTCCACCAGTCCTTCTGCTAGTCTCAGTCCCTCCTCTTCTGTTTCCGCTTCCATCTCTCCTTCAACGCCTCCTATCACCAGCCCTTCTTCCTCTGTCTCCGCCTCCGTCTCCCCTTCAACGCCCGCCAGTACCCCCTCAGCCTCTCCCTCTCCCTCTGAAGCCACTACCAGCCCCTCCTCTTCAGTTTCTCCTTCAGCTTCAGTCTCTCCTTCAGCTTCCTTCTCTCCTTCCTCCTCTCCTCAAGTAATCGAGCCTACTCCTTCCCCTGCCATCCAACCTCCTTCTTTTGCAAAACCCATACTCCGCAAAAACTCCATCATCAACGCTAATACCTATTCCGCTCACACATCAACCCAGAGTCTTACAAGGGTTCCCGCTTGGAACACGCTTGGTAGACCAAAATCTCCCAAAACCGGCACTGTTGGTTTTAATTTCCAGACCAACAAGCTTGAATTTTGGAATGGATCACTGTGGACAACTATCCAAATGAAGCGAGTTCTCAAATAAAAATCTGCTCTTGATTTATTAAATATATCAATATATATTCAACTTAGTATGTCCAACAAACGACCTTTCTACGTTGATCTCGGCCAAGACTTCTTTTTTCGTATCGGCTTACCAACAGTTGCCTATTGGGAGAACTCAACCCGACCTAAAAACGCCAAAGAAGGCGCTCTCGGTTTTAACAGCCAAACTAGTAGTCTAGAATACTTCAATGGATCCCACTGGCTAGAAGCACAAATGGCTACAAGTCGAAGGTCCGCTTAATTATACTTGCCTTTTCTAATTAATAATCATTGGTGTTATTTTTATCTTCTTCTTCGGTGGCAAAATGGCTACCAAACTAGGCAAAACCAGCGGAAAAACCCTTAAAGAAATCAAAGGTATTAAAAAAAGTTTTAGTGAGGCCATCGAAGATGACTCCACTCAAGAAGATAAAAAGGAGGTGTAAGAAACATGTTTAAATCTATTGGTACAACTGAATGGATAGTCATCGGCGTTATTGTCCTCTTCCTTTTTGGAGGTAAAAAAATCCCAGAACTTTTCAAAGGATTCGGAGATGCCGTTAAGGAATTCAAAAAAGCCTCAGGAGACAAAAGTGACACAAAAGAAGAATAAAATTCTTAAAATGATTTACTATTGTGAAAAAAATCAAACCTCCGAAGTCTTCTGAACTGGCCACCATTGTCGAGCAATATTCCCCCCTACTTAAAGAGATTAGAAAAAGAATCATTCTCACTCTTTACCTTTTTATCATCGCCGCTTTTGTAGGCTTTATTTCCTACGAAAAAATAGTTGGATTTCTAGTTGGTACTCTTTCTCTTGATGGCCTCAACATCGTCTTCACTTCCCCTTTTCAGTTCATCAACCTTGCTTTCAGCTGTGGTCTTACTACTGGATTAGTCGTCGCTTTTCCCTTTTTTATCGCCCAAGTCATTCATTTTCTAAAACCTGCTTTGAAAAAACCAGAATACAAACTAATTCTTAGAGCCACACCTTTCTCAGTCTTTCTATTTATCATCGGTTTTTCCTTCGGTGCCTTTATTATGAAATGGCAAATCAAAATTTTTCTAGAAAGATCCCTTGCCCTTGGTATCGGCAACATCCTCGACATCAGCGGACTACTCTCCACCATTCTCATTGCCTCCATCATCCTAGGTATCAGTTTTCAATTTCCTATCGTTCTTCTCCTTCTCCTGCGCTTGAAAATAGTCGAGCACAAGCAAGTCAGTCAAAAGCGCCGCTGGGTCTATCTTATAACCTTCCTCTTCACTATTCTTCTACCCTTCGATTCCATTCTCACCGACATTCTCCTCTCTCTTCCTCTAATATTTCTCTTTGAGTCTACCCTCTTCATCGGCCGCTTCATCGTACCATCCACTCCTAAAACAAAATAACACTAGTCTCTCTTGAATCCTACTTATATAAAGTGAGAATATAAAACTTACTTCAGCAATCTCTCAAACCTCTCCTTATCCTCAAACGGACCCACAATACTCAAATTCAAGCCATTCTTAAATATCCTCTCGGCCACCGCCACCACATCCTCTACTCTAACCGCCTCTATTCCCTCAAAAATCTCTTTATACGGCCTTACCCTATTCTCTAGCACCAACCCACTAACAACCCTGCCTACCTCATCACTAGAGCTCTCCATACCCAACTTAATATTCCCAACTAAGTTTGTTTTTGCTCGATCAACCTCTTCTTTTGTAGGTTTGTTCTTTCCCACAAAATTCCTCATCTCCTTTACTATCACCTTTATCGAATCTTCCACGTCTTCTTTTTTAACTCCAGCCGCCACACCCCAAGATCCAGTTTCAACAAAAGCATCCACCCCAGACTTGATGTAGTACGCCAAACCCATCTCTTCTCTAATCTTTTGAAAAAACCTACTAGTAGCCATTCCTCCCAACACCGCATTCATTATCGACAAGGCATATCTCTCCTTCACTTCTCGCTTTAAGGACCCCAGCCCCAAAACCAAATGTGCTTGCTCAGTTGGTCTGTTTACCAAAGAAACCTGACTATTTTCGTGGCTAAAATTCCCCAACACTCCGTGTGGCTTTTTCTTACTCATTTTTGTAAGTTCTACAAACTTCTCCTCTACTAACTCCACAAATTTGTCATGCGACTCTATTCCTCCAGCTACTCCAACAACCACCTCTTCTGGCACATACCATTGTTGCCAAAAGTCCTTCATTTTCTTAATGCTCATTTCTTGTAAACTTTTTCTATTTCCAATTATATCTCTACCTAAACCAGTATCACCAAACAGAAGCTCATCAAACTTTTGAGCCGCCACTACCTCTGGTTTATCCTCGTACATCTTTAGCTCTTCCAAAATTATTCCCCTCTCCTTCTCTAGATACTTCTCTGGAAACAACGGCCGACAAACCAACTCTCCACATATGTCTGTAGCCAGTTCCAGGTGCTCCTTGGCCACCTTGGACCAGTAAGCCGTCACCTGCTTACTTGTATAGGCATTCCGAATCCCTCCTACTCGTTCCGTTGCCAGCCAAATATCCTTCTTATCCTTATATTTCTTCGTTCCATTGCTCATAAAATGCTCAATGAAATGGCTTACCCCTCCAACCTGTCTATCTTCATATCTAGAACCCACTCCCACCATAGCCATCACCGTCACCGACTCTACGCTCATAGGCACACTCACCACCCTCAAACCAGAATTCAACTTAGTAACCTTATGTTCTATCTTCATTCATCATATTGTAACTTAAAAAAGAGATTACTCACCTATCAACATCTATCTCAACCTTATTACTCCCGGTCTAGCGTTTTCTATCCTCACACTACCTCCTTTAAGAGTCTGACCAGATTCATCCTCGTCCTCATCTTCGTTCCCATCATTACCCGTACCTCTACTTTCTACCCTTTCTCTAATCTCCTCTTTTTTTTGCTCCAACTTTTGCTTATTCTCTTCTCGTCTTTCCATCCACTGCTCCATTCTCGTCTTCATTTCTTGTTCTCTCTCTTCAAGCTTGTTCATCTTAACTCCCAACTTATCTACTCTCTCCTCATACTTCTCTGATATCTTGTCTAACTTACCCGAAAGCTTCTCTGCCAACTTAGGATTGCTTTCCTCAAGGGCAGTAATTCTTGCTATCAACACTTCCTCTTTCTCAGCAAACTTCATCTCCAGTTCATCTTTTTTCTCATCAGTTCTTGCCAACACCACCTGGACATTGTGAGACACCTTTACAAAAGCCCATCTCAAACCAAACCAACCACTCTCTACATCCGGCACACTTACTTCCACGGTGTCCACCACCGGCTCCACGACATCCTCAGCTTTTACTCCACCAGGTAACCCTAAAAACAAAACCGCCAACAATACCAACACTAAATTTTTCATAACTTAAATATGCACTTTTTCTCTGCCCTTGTCAATCCACCAACCAAAAACCTTGACCATCACTCACCACTTCCACATCTCCATCCAAGTCATTTCTAAATACTTGAGAACCAATTTTCTTCAGTTTATCCAACACCTCCTCAGTAGGATGCCCAAAATTATTCTTACCTACTTGAATAACTGCTACTTTTGGACTCACCTTTTTAATAAACTCATCACTGCTCGAGTACTTACTACCATGATGAGCCACTTTCAAGACATCTACCTCCATCAAACTTCCCCTCTTAAGTAAGTCTCGTTCTTCATCAATCCCAATGTCTCCAGTTAGCAACACCTCAAACTCACCATATCTCAACAACCCCACCACACTCAATATATTCACATCCGTATTCTTCCCCAACACTATCTCACTTACCAAATCCATTCTTGAAGGATCAGACCAAGCCAAGCTACTCCCCACTCTTTCCTCCGGCCATAATACCTCAAACTGTAAACTACCCTTTCTTAAGACATCACCTTCCCTAGGTAATACTATCTCAACCTCTCCTTCACCCACCAACTTTCTTAATCTAACAGCATCCTTACCACCACCAAACACCCCATTAATCATTAATCTTTCTACTCTATACCTTTCCAACAACTCATCCAAACCTCCTAAGTGATCTTTCTGAGGATGCGTATTTACCACCAGATCGATCTCTCTGTCCCAAAACGGCAAGTGCCTACCCAAACAAGATAGTAGCTTCTCCCCACCCGGACCACCATCTACCACCACCTGAAACTCTTTCCTTATAATCAAGGTAGCATCTCCTTGCCCTACATCACAAAACACAACATGGAGCTTCTCATCCGGCATCTGTACTCCTATCCATAACAAACCACTTAAAACACCCATCACTAACCAAGACCACCATTTCATACATAAAGCATACCAGTCTAAACTACCAACAACCACCTCACTACTACTATTATGTGGTCATCCTACGCATTAAAATACTCGTCCTTTTTAAGCCACCGTTATCATGAGAGATATAGGCGAAAACCTTACAGCACAATCCTTTAAAGTGAAACAAGTTTAGCTTTAATAAAGAAAAACAAAAACCTTACAGCACAATCCTTTAAAGCAAAAGAGGTTTAGCTTTAAAAAGAAAAACTAAGCCATCTTACAGAAAAACCTTTAAAGGACTCAAAAGCTAAGACCAAACTAGTACTTGCAAAAGAATACGTTTACTCACTCACCATAAGTACTGATGAGTTTTTTATATCTCAACTAAAAAACTTCACCATCACTACCACCAAATGAGCCAATGAATACACCAACCAGCCCACCACCATACCTAACGGACTCCAGACAAGACTCAAAAGCAACATCACTCCACCCCAGGCCATGATTACCGGTATAAACGGTAAGATTAAAACGTTCACCACCGGAGATATCCAACTAACTCTACCAAAATGATACAAAATTATCGGCACGGTCATAACTTGAGCTGCCAGCGTTGGTAAAAGCTCCGTCCTCAATACCCAACCACCAATCTCCCTCTCATCAAACCACCGCCTCAACTTAGGCTCCAGCCAGAACAATCCCACACTAGCCATTACCGATAACTGAAAACTCACGCTCTCCACCAACAAGGGATCTACCATCAACATTACCCAAGCAGCCAACCCCAAGGACCACAAGGCTTTGCTAGACCTACCCAAGGCTTGGCCTACGAAAATAATCCCTCCCATAATCACCGCCCTGACTACCGGCGGATCTGCTCCAGCCATCAAACCATATGCCAACATTCCTACCACCGCCCCAATCGTAGCCCACTTACGCTCAACCAAATACAACAAACCTGCCAAGATCATACTACCCACCACCATTACGTTATACCCAGAAGCCACCACAACATGAATCGTCCCTGTGTTTATTAAGGCTTCATGGAACTTTTCCGGTAACCTACTCTTTTCACCCAAAACAATCCCCGCAACCAAGGAAGATTCTGGCTCCGGCAATAACCGCTTGTAGTTTAGGGCTAACTTTTCACGCCAAATCTGCCAGACACCACCATCATCATTCATTTTTACCTGATCCTTTTCACGATTTTTTGCAAACAGACTAATATGCGGATTGTCCAACCAAATTCGTCCCAACAAAACATCTATCACCTCATAGTTTGTTCTGCCAACTACCACCACTTCATCCATTCGTGAAAAAACACACCAGCCTTGAGTTTTCACCCAGAACCTACCTACCTTAATAATACAATTAGATCCCTTTTGTTCTATTTTGACAATCTCACCTCTTGTTTTTACCGCACGTCCACTTTGAACTTGCGACACCCAAACCCAACCCGGTACCAACCTTAAAGCCAAAAAAACCAGTAACAGGATAGTTCTAGTAAACACTCACTTCATTTTTAATCTGCTCATACACATTTTCTGGTAAGACATTCTTAGTTGTTAGTTCTTCTACTTTTGAAAAAGGCCTATTATCGACAATGTCTTGCGCTCTAGCAGTCCCTACCCCCCACAGGGTATCTAGCTCACTTATGTTAGCCGTGTTTATATTGATAAGTCCGGTAGATTCACCCATCACCTCACTACCCTCATGGGGTATATAAAGCTTCTCTCCATCCTTTACTATTTCCGCTAGATTTAATACCTTTTCCAAATAACTCCTGTCGGCATCCTGAGCCAACCCTCCGGCAGCTACTAAAGCATCCTTAACTCTAGACCCTTTCCCTAATTCATACACCCCTGGTCTCTCCACCGCCCCAGCAACATCTACCCAGATCATCTCATTACTATTCAAATCGCCTGCTAAATACTCTATCTCATCTCCCTTATCACCCATATTTCCCAACAACCCCCATAAAACCAAAGCCCCTCCAAGTACCATCAAACCAACAAGAACTATATCAAACAAACTCAATGAAAACCTTTTCTTTAGATCCTCTATCCATTGCACACCTTAAATATACCAAATTTGTCAAATCTAGTATAATACAACCTATATAAACCTAATAACCCACTCACGAGTACCTTAAAAAGGAGAAAAAAAGAAATGACACAAACCAAGTTGTCTTCCCTAGTAAAAAAAATTAATGACGTCCTTCCCAACTGGGAGGCAACACTCGCCAATAAAGTGATCCTTGTTAAAGGTCTTGGTGATCTGGATTTTATCAGCATGACCATCAAAATTGCTCCAGCCGTTCCCGAAGAAGTCTTTGCCGAGATAGACACCGGTATCGACTACTCTAGACTGGGACCAAACGCCAAAGAAACTATCGATGGAGATACCTGGTTCCGGCTACGCAAAAGCAGTGGCGACTATCTTGGCTACCTCATCCCCCGTATGTCAACAGAGGACTTTATTAAAAAAATCCGCAGGATACTAAGTGGCACCATCATCAACATTACCAATCTTGAAAAAGCGCTAGTCCAATGTGATTTAGAAACAAGCCTCATTCTTAAATAAGATCATCTAACACACCATCACTACCTCCCACATTCCTCGAATGTGGGAGTTTTTTTAATTATCTAAACCACAAAGTTCACCAACCTACCAGGTACAAAAATCACCTTATTACTCTCACCCTCACCCAACCACTTCTTCACCTTCTCACTCTTTAAAGCCATCTCCACAACCTTCTCCTTATCCCCTACCTCACCCGCATCCAAACTCAAGACCTCTCTCAACTTCCCATTAACCTGAACAGCTATCTCTACCATACTTTCCTTTACTTTCTCACCATCAAACTCTGGCCAACCCACCTTATGAATCGACTCTCCCGAAGTATCACTAAGTTTCTGATACAACTCCTCCGTCATGTACGGAGCCAGCGGCGCTAGTAGCTTTAAGAAGCTTAACGAGTCCTTTTTACCTAAAACCATCCCCTCTTTTTTCCACTCATTCATAAACTCCATCATCACGGCAATAGCGGTATTAAACTTGAAGACTGGCATATCCTCACCCACCTTCCTGATCGTCTGATGCAACACCTTCTCAAGTTCAACACTAGTCTCGTCGCCCATTTTCCCATCATCCAAAAACGAATCCCAGACCCTTTGTAAAAACTTAGCCATCCCCATCATACCTGTATCCCTAAAATCTCCTCCTGAATCAAACGACCCCATGAACATCAGGTAGCACCTCAAAGCATCTGCTCCATACTTCTCTATATACTCATCCGGCACAATCACATTTCCTTTAGACTTACTCATCTTCGTTCCATCCTTAATTATCAAACCATGAGAGTAAAGAAACGGAAACGGCTCCTCAGCCTTCAAATACTCCAAATCATGAAGAACCATCGTGACAAACCTAGCATACAGAAGGTGTAGCACTGCATGCTCAGCCCCGCCAGTGTAAGCATCTACTGGTGTCCATTTATCCAAGATATTCTTGTCAAAAGGCTCAGCTTGGCTTTCCCACTTACCATTTTTCATAAACGGATAACCTAAAAAGTACCAAGAACTATCAAGAAAGGTATCAGATACGTCCAACTCTCTTTGTGCTTCTCCACCACATTTAGGGCACTTCGTTTTTTTCCACTCTTCTGGCGCGTTATCAAGCGGTGAACTGCCATCTCCTTTAGGTTTAAAGTCCTCAATCTCAGGTAACAACACCGGCAGATTCTTCTCTGGAACCGGCTGCCAACCACACTTTGGACACTCCACCATCGGAATCGGTGCTCCCCAGTATCTCTGTCTAGAGATCAACCAGTCGCGTAGGTGATAGTTAACTTTTTTCTCCACCAGACCTTTTTCCTCTAACTCCTTAAACACCTCATCTTTGTCCTTTAGTGTGCCTATTATATCCAAATTATACTTTTTGGCGAACTCCTTATCTCGCTCATCATACGCCGGTACCGCCATCACTGCACCAGTACCATAACCCATCAACACAAAGTCGGCAATCCAGATTGGCAGTTCCTTACCAGTCAAAGGGTGAATCACTTTGTAACCAGTGTCCACTCCAGTTTTCTTTTTCTCTTCCTTCTTTCTCTGTTGCTCACTCTTACTTAAAGCCTTGTCTACATAAACAGTGACCTCTTTCTCATTCTTACCCTTAAGTTTCTCAACCAAAGGGTGTTCCGGAGCCAGTACCACAAAGGTGGCTCCAAGAATCGTATCTAACCTTGTGGTAAACACCTTCACGGAAGACTTAACATCCTTAACCTCAAACAACACCTCTGCTCCCTCACTTCTACCTATCCAATTTTTCTGCGCTGTCTTAATCTTTGTTGGCCATCTCAAACCATCCTTTTCTATATCATACCCCTCACTAACTGGACCAGTTTTCTTTTCACGCTTACCTTCTTTTCCATCAATGTTTGCAAGCAATCTGTCAGCATACTTGGTAATCCTAAAATGCCAGGAGCTCATCTCTTTCCTCACTACTTCCGCTTTACATCTCTCACACTCCCCTGCCTCTACTTGCTCGTCAGCCAGTACGGTCTTACAGCTAGGACACCAATTAACCTTAGCCTTCTTTTTGTAAGCCAATCCAGCCTCAAACATCTTAATAAATAGCCACTGAGTCCATTTGTAGTACTCCGGATCATAAGTCTCTAATCTGTGATCCCAAGCAAAACCATTACCAATAGACTGCATCTGTTTATAAAAACTCTTTTCACTTATCCTAGCATGCTCTTCCGGCCTTCTTCCCACCTTGATAGCGTAGTTCTCACTATGAATTCCAAAACCATCCAAACCAATCGGTTCAAACACATCAAAACCTTTCATTCTCATATACCTCCCATAAGTATCTGCTCCGGTAAAAGCATACATGTTCCCCACATGCATTCCTTCTGCCGAAGGGTAAGGAAACATCATTAAGTTATAGAAAGGTTTCTTGGCTTTCCCCAAGTCCACTTCATACAAACCAGTTTCCTGCCATTTCTCCTGCCATTTTTTTTCTAATTTTAGATGGTCATACTTCATAAACCAAATTTTACCGTTATTTTTTTCAAACAACAAGTCTCCTATATTATCAGTAATTAAAATATATTGATAAATATTTTATACTTAAATCTACCATCACTCATCTTTAAGTTCTGCCATTTTAACAACATAATACATCAATTAAACATTATTTTATGCTTATCTCTTTATTATCTTAAGAAAACAAAATTGACAAGCCTAATGATTTATTTAGTGTATTATTAATTTAATGCCTTTAACTTTAATAGCCCACACCAGCCTAATTACCCTGAGCGTTGGCCTCATTTACTCCTGGACCGCTAACCCTCATCTTTCTACCTACAACCTGCAACTAGCCGGTGTTTTAGCCATTATTTACTTCTTTAGCCGTTTCCTTAAGCTCAAACCCAAATACCTATCTCTTACTACCATCACAACCTTCTTAAGCCTAATTTTACTCATGATCTTCTCCACTGGTAGCCTTGACTCACCCTTCTTCTTCCTTTTAGACATTCTCCTCTTCGCCTTAGCCTTGTTCTTCGAACCAGCTCAGGCTCTAATCACCAGCTTTATCCTCACCCTCGTCTTTTTAGTATCATCAAAACTATCTCTTAGTACATCACAGGCTATCAATCTAGCCTCACTCATACTCATTACTCCTCTGGCCGTAGTCTTCGGTAAAAAGCTAGCAGAAAACCAAAAAAACGAAGAATCTATATCAAAAGAGGAAACCCAGACTTTACTCTGGATAGCTACAAAAGCCAAGCCCTCACTCACAGAAGCCTTAGAAACCACTAGTGAAGTCATTAGTTCAAACCTACTCCCTTTTAGACTACAAGAGAAAATTAAAAAAGCCCATAAAGATATTATGGATCTTCATAAGTCCGCCAACAGCTTAGAGATAATAATAGATAAAGAAACAGATTAGAATTCGGGTTTTATAAAGCCCTCTTAAGGCTAACAACAAATGTATCACCCCCAACCCAACAAATCTATCAAACCCCATCAGACACTTCTTATTTTAGCCTCAACTATACTCTTTTTGACCCTCACAAAGACCTTACTAGCCGAAAACCTAAGGTCTGATACCTATAGAGTAGACATGAGCAACATCAATATGACCGGTGGCAAGAAAACTTCCGCTACCTATAACCTAACAGACACCGTAGGCCAAACCTTCCAGGGACAGTTCGACTCTAATGGCTATAGAGTCAGAGCCGGCTTCCAGTACATCCACTCCCTTATTCGCTTTTCCTTCACCATCTCCGACCTAACTATAGATCTAGGTACTTTAATTGCCCAAACCCCCTCCACCACCACCAACACTTTGACGATATCCACTGGTAACGCCTATGGCTACACAGTTAAAGCGATAGAAAATCACGAACTAAGAAACGGTGTCAACGATGTTCCTGATACTGCTTGCGACGCCGCTACTGCTTGCACCATTACCGATGCTAACGTCTGGGCCAGTAACACCGACTACGGTTTTGGTTACAACATGTCCGGTGACGACGTAGACACATCAGATTTCGTAGACTCAACCTACTTTAGGCCCTTCTCAAACGATGAAGACGCCGACTCTCCAGCCACGATTATGTCCGCTACCGGTATTGCTACTTCTTCTGCTGCCACCGTTACCTACAAGGCCAACGTCTCCACCATCCAACCTGCTGGCTACTACACCACCCCTATTAGATTCGTAGCCATCCCTAGCTTTTAACCTCTTATGAAAAAACTTATCATCCTCACCATACTACTTCTAACTCCAAAACAAGCCCTAGCTCAAGGTTTAAACTTAAGCATATCTCCCCCTCTACTTCAGGCCACTATCAAGCCAGGCAAGTCCATTTCCCAAGTCTTTACTATATATAACAATAACTCAACTCCTATCAAACTCACTCCCAGAATAGTTCCTTTCCTACCAGAAGACGACCAAGGTAATCCCAGCCTACAAACACAGCTTCACCCAGCCTGGCTTTCTTATTTTTCACTAGCAAACTCAGAGATTGCCTTAGGCAAACCATTTACATTACTACCTAATAGCTCAGACCAACTAGTACTAAGTATAAAAATTCCAGAAAACACTGTACCCGCAGATCACTACGCCACCATCCTAGTAAACTCAGAGCAAGTCTCAGAAACTGGAGAACTGGGATTAAATCAAAGCTTTGTCTCCGGGTCCATTGGAGCCAACGTCCTTTTGACCATCTCCAACCAAGCTGCTCCACCCACCATCCTAAACATCATTGATCTAAAACCAATAGATACCCGTTTTATTAAAATAGGCCAAACCTACATCCTAGACAACTTCTCTCCCATAAGATTCTCAGCCAAACTAGAAAACTTGGGCAGACATCTCACCGAAGCCCACGGCCTGTTTCAGATCCACAAAGGCACAAATGTATCCCACATTCAGTCCCTCCTTCCCGTTAACGTCCTCGCCCAATCTACCAGAGAACTAGTAGCCTCATCCAGTAGTCAGCTTCAATTTACTCCCAGACTAACCCAAGTTGGCCGATATAAAGCCAGTATAAACATCCGCTCAGAAAACGGCTCTACTCAAAACTCCATCAGTCTTATTCTTCTTCCCATCAAAGCAATTCTTGGTCTTCTAGTCGCCATTCTTCTCCTAAAATTCACACTTAAAAAAAGCCAGTAGGTAAAAGTTTGACAACTTATGATAAGTACTTCATAGTAGCTTTTATGAGCAAAAAGGGTCTGCTTCTATTGCCATTTCTGGTTATCTTCATTACTACCCTTATTACCCCATCCGAGCTTTCCTCTGCTGCCCTTACCTCCGCATCCGTTACTCTTTCAAACTCCAGACTTTCTTACTACGCCAAGGTTTCTGGTGCTCACACCGCAGCAGACACTACTATCCTCATCCAGGGTTCAAGTAACGCTGACAACAACACAAATCATCTTTTTCCTAACGACACCATTTCCGTTGGCCCTAACGGCAACGTAACCGTCGGTAACATCATAGACGGCACCAACTTCGCTCTATCAGCCGGTCTAACCGAAGGCGCCAGTGATGGTGATGCCATCTACGCTACCCAATCAGGTACCGTTACCGCCACCTTCACTATTGCAAACAACATCCCTGCCAATGGCTACATCAGAATCTCCATTCCCGATCCAGCTAGTGGAGGTAACGATGGAGCTCCAGATACTGCCGCTACTGCAGCCACCAACGGCTGGGACCTAAATGGAATCGCAGTAGCCGACGTCACCGTTTCTGGTGGCACAGGTTGTTCATGGAATGCTACAGAAAACATCACTGCTGGATCAGGTACCAACCACACCATAGACGCCACCACTACCGTCGCTTGTACCGCTGGCACCATCACCGTAACCATCGACTCTGATCCTGGACTTGTAAATCCAGCTCCAATAACCTCTGGTCACACTCAAGGTACCGCTGATGCCTATCAATGGACCATTGCTAGTTACGACGATGACCCAGCCACCACCGGTCAAATCATTGATACCGTTGATATATCTGTTGCTCCAATAGAAGCCGTTTTAGTATCCGCCACTATAGACGAAACCTTATCCTTCTCCGTTACCGGCGTCACCGCTGATTCCGGCACCACCGGCACCTGTGGTGTTACTAGAACCGCCAGCTCACCCGACTCCACCGCTTACTCCATTCCTTGGGGAACCATCTCTCCTACCTACTTAGCTGCTACCCACAACACTAGCCAACTACTGCAAGTCTCTACCAACGCTGCTGGTGGTTACGCCGTCACAGCCACAGAAAGTGACCAAATGGGTAAAGACGGAGGTGTCTGTACCGGCGATGTCGGTGAAGCCGCTAACTGTATAAAAGATACTGCTTGTGGCGGCACTCCTTGTACTCACATCACCCTCCAGGATTGGGGAGCAGACCCTACTAGCTATCCTGGCTTAGGTTACTCACTAGAGGAAGTCACCGTATCTGAAGCCTCTTTCGAATTCAACGACACCGCTGCTACTTTTAATGCCAAACAATTTGCCGATGACGAGGACAGTCAGACAGCCCAGACCGTCATGACCAACACTGGACCAGTAGACACCTCTCAAGTCTATATCTGCTACAGGATAGACGTCACCGCCACTCAACCAGCTGGCTATTACTTCAATAACGTGCGCTACACCGCCACTGCCACCTTCTAAAAATGAAAAAAACCCTGCCCCTAATCATCCTTGCCTTCTTCATACTTCCCTCTTCCGTCTTGGCCGTCGACTCTGTCCCCTTAACCGTCTCCCCTGTTCGTCAACAGATGGAAATGAAACCTGGTGAAACCAGCACCGCTATTCTTAAACTAATCAACATCTCCGAATCTCCAATCTCTGGAACGATTAAAGTTGTTGACTTCATAATAGAAGATGACCAAGGTACTCCGGTTTTCTTAGAAGACAAAAACTTCTCTAGTAACTACTCTGCCGCCAGCTGGGTCAAGCTACCTTATGATCGCCTAACCATTCCTGCTAACGACAAAATAGAGATCCAGTTTAAGATAAAAACAGACCTAGACGCTCTCCCCGGTGGCCACTATGCTGGAATCATCTTTGAAGCTGTCGGCCAGACACTTGAACCAGTCCAAGATGTAGATCAAACTTCCTCCGGTGCTTCCATTGCTCCTCGAATCGCCACTCTCCTATACATCACCATCCCAGGTGACTATGAAGAAATGGCTCTCGTTACCAAATTTCACACTCCAAAATTCTCTCAACACGGCCCACTAGACATAGACACCACCATCCTCAACCAATCCCCATCTCACATTCGACCTACCGGTATCATCACCATAACCAACATGTTTGGAGACGTACTAACTCACCTTCCTCTAGAAGAACAAAACATCTTCCCTCAAGCAGAAAGAACCTTCAAAAACACCATCCCTACTAAATGGCTCTTTGGTCGCTACCAAGCTCATCTTCAAGCCGCATATGGCACCCAAGGTAAAAGCTTAAATGCCTTAATCTACTTCACCGTCATCCCCGTAGCCTTAATCATCTACATAATCATCTTTATCACCGCCATTATATTCCTAGTAAAACACTACGCCAAGAAAAACAAAACCCACGAACAAGAACTAGAGACAGAAATCGAAAAACTCAAAGAAGAACTCAAACAATCCTAGTCTTTCCTTTAATCTTTTAAGCTATACTTTCTTTAATGCTCAAGATTTTGTCTGCTTTTCTACTATCGACCGTCCTAGCCGTCACCAACCCCTTAGGCTCGGGCGACATCACCAACTCCGCCACCATCGCTGTCTCTACCATCACCGCTCCAGTCTTGATCACCCCAGTAGACGACTCTCTAACTAACAACCGTTACGAACAGTTTTCTTGGAACACATCTACCCCCAGCGCCAATATCAGCCACTACACCCTGTATGTAGACGACGTCATCGTCTCAAGCTACATCGACCACTCTACTGCCATAGCAGGCGTCATCTATACAACCTTAAGCACCCCCATCCAGGACGGCAAGCATACTTGGTATGTAACTGCCTACAGCACCGGTGATACATCAGCCACTTCCGAAACCCATACTTTCTATGTAGACGCAACCATCCCCATCATCATCCTCCAGGCCGTAGACAAAACAGCAATGTACTGGGCCTCAAACGACCCTTACACCATCCCCGCCTACCAATACCGCCATCTAACGGTCACCACCAAAAATCCCCTCTTGTCGGGCAAGGTAGAGGCTCTAAGTAACTTCAAACTCTCCCTTGTCTGTCCAACTGGAACACCTTCCTGCCAAAACATGACGATCACCATAAACGATCCAGATGGTGAATGGAAACACCGCTTTTACAACCTAGTACCTAACATTACCTACTCTGCTTTCCTCTCAGCTACAGACGCCGCCGGTAATAGCAACATCTTCCCAGAGTTCACTATTACATATACCCCTACCCCCCTAGTATCTCTCCCTTTCCTGCCTACACCAACCCCCACAACTACCCCATCACTCTCTCCAATAATTTCTCCTACTTCAAAACCCACAGAGATCCCTCAAGAAATAATAGAACTCAAAGAACCACCACCAGCTCCTCCACACAAACTACCAGAACCAATCCCTACTCCAAAACAAAAACAAACCACTACCCAGAGATGGCTTAATTTAAGCCTGTTTGGCCTCCTATTACACATCACCATGACTGCCTTTGGCGCCAGTATTCGCTTAAAACTCATCCCCAATCTTCTCCTTATTCTCTTCTGGCCGTTCTTAAAAACCAAGCCAAACCAGACCGGTCTCCCTTTCACCACCATACTTCTTTATGACCCAAACAACCAAAAACTAATCTACTCTAACTTAAGCGATCTACAAAACACATTCTATCTACCCAACCAACCAGCTTTCCTAAAAGTCATCTTTCCCGGATATGAACCTTTCTCCATCATCTTAGGCACAAACAACGTCCCCAACCCCATTATTCTAAAGCTAAAAGACTCCAGAACCCTTCTAGAAGGCTTCCGAAACATCTCCCTTAATACCAGGTCACTGGCTTTAGCCTTTTCTATGTTCACTGCTATTATTTCCCTTACATTCACCATCAACTTCCCCGCTTTCATCCTTCTCATCGGTGGTCTAGACCTTCTCTACACCGAGTATATTCAATCAAAAGGCAAGCAAGTATAGGTCTTCGAACCCTCTAAACATCTAACTTTATGCAACACACGTTCTTTTAAAGAATGATTAAAAGGTTGTAAATATAAAAAGCGATGTAATCAAAGCATTTAAATCAAAGTTAATCACTCAATTTCCGCAAGATATCAAATCACTCTATACCATTTCAAAGTACCTCTTTATGTATCATTTGTCATATTGTGTACAACAGTGTGAAAAGACAGCTATTTCCGCAGCGTAAACAGCCATTAACAGCCTTTATTACCGCAATAAATAAACATATACCGCAAAGATTATCGGTAATTAAACTTTAAGATTTTCTTATTCCGTACCTAGATAGACTAAAAAACTATCTCCGCAAGCAACCTGCATTAGCCTCTTGACAGCGAACTCCCTTATTATTATAGTAGTATAAGAGCGTATAAAAAGGTCTAATTTAAACCTAAACCACGCTTATCAACAATTAATTAACAATCCATGAAAATCCAAGACTTCAATCAAACAACCACCTACCAAACACCTCAAAAGGCTCTAGAAATAATCACCGCTACCCTGGCCTTCCTCCTCCCAGCCATATTATTATTCTTAATCGCAGCTAAATAACCAATGCCTCCTGCCCGGGAATTACTAAACCAATTCAAGCTCTTCCTTCAGGACCTTAAAGGTCCAAAGGGCAGGCCGCTCTCGGCAGTTACAGTCAAAAACTACGTATCAGACGTGCGTAAGCTCCTCACTTCACTGGAAAACTTCGACGACTTCAACAATGCCAAACTCCACCTCTACCTCGCCCACATCAAACAATCTCTTCCCACTTCATCCTACAACCGCCACTTAGCCTCAATTCGCCGTTTCACTACCTTTCTATTCATCAAGCACAATCTTTCCCTCTCCATCGACATACCTGGCAAGAAGGAAGCACCACGAACAACCAGCCTCTCAAAACCAAACGAGAACCTCATCAAAAACTTCCGTTCCTACCTAGAATCTCAAAAACTTTCCCACTCAACCGTCAAAAACTACGCTTCAGATATCAATCACTACTTAGCTTGGTCTGCTAAGTATTTAACAAAAGGCTCATATCCAACAAAAGACACCTCAAACCAAACAAATAGCAACTCTTTAGGTAAAACAGACGGAAACACCAACCTTTTCAAGCTTTCACCCCTGAATCTCAAGACTTACTCAAACTATCTCAAACTATCTCAAGTTGGTCAATCAGTCATCAATCGTCGTCTTTCTTCCATTAAAAAATTCACTCAATTTGCTCTCGCCACCAACCTAATTGAAAAAGACCCTTTCTTCACTCCTCGTACTATTAAGCCTCTAAAACCTCTATCTTGGATGACAAGAGTGACAAGAAAGAAAGACATAACACCAAAAAACCTCTACCAAACCTATCACTCATGGGCCTTTACTCCTTACCTTCACCTAGCCCTTCTAGTCCTCTTCACTACCGCCTTAGGTCTCTTTGGATATAACCAGATCATTAAACAAGCTCCTAAGAGTCAGGCCTATCCTACCAGCCCTACAGCTCCTACTAGACAGTTAAGCTTCCAGGGTAGACTCACCGACTCATCAGACAACCCCATTACCACTTCAGTCAATGTCGTCTTTAAGTTGTTTGATGACGCCACAGTAGGCTCAGAACTCTACTCCTCCAGCACCTGTTCCGTCTCTCCCGACCAAGACGGTATCTTTAATGTCCTCATAGGCGATGGGGCTTGTGGATCAGAGATTGCCGCTACAGTTTTCTCAGAAAACACCGCCGTTTGGCTGGAAGTCACCGTTGGCGCCGAGACCTTAGATCCAAGACAGCAGATCGCCACAGTAGCTTACGCACTAAATACAGAAACCCTACAGGGGTATCCTGCCGGTACTACTGCTAACAGCATTCCGTATATAGATAACTCCGGCAACATTAGTATCGGTGCTACCTCCCCTACAATAGACTCCACCGCTGGCACCTTCAAGATACAAGGTCAAGCTCTTACCCTAGCAACCGCCGTCAGCTCAGATGGCAACATCACTCTACAACCAGATGGAACTGGACAGATACTAGCCATTGGCGGCACCACTACTGGAGACACCATAAGAGTAACTAACGCCAATCTAACCTCGGGCGACCTAATTTCAGGCTATGTAGGCAACGATACAGCCACCGGTGACCTCCTTTCTCTCTCCTCTGGTTCTTCTGAAACAGATAGATTCACAGTAGAACAGGATGGTGAAACATACATCGCTGGAAGTCTTGGTGTCGGCACAACCAATCCAACCTCTCTCCTATCAGTCGGTTCCACTAGCCAATTCCAGGTAAATAGCTCAGGCGCTATAGCCGCAGCCACCGGAATCACCTCTTCAGGCACAATTACTTTTAGTGGATTATCTGACGGTTTCGTCAAATCAGCTTCTGGCATTCTATCTGGCGGCAATACTATTAGTCTTACTGCAGATGTTACCGGAGTTCTACCCCTAGCTAACGGAGGCACCAACAAAAACATTACCGCAGCTGCCGGAGCAATCGCCTACTCAGACGCAGACTCTCTAGAACTAACCGCAGTCGGCTCTTCAGGTGAATGTCTAAAATCCAATGCCGGCAGCGCTCCTACCTGGGGTAGTTGTGCATCTGGCGCTCTCGGTGGAGCTGGTA